>Ga0172382_10000019_pt1 | contig 250215 bp, 247 predicted proteins | sample Leawel138RmetaG_FD_122245 | JGI IMG/M metagenome (GOLD analysis project Ga0172382, IMG submission 122245) | Leachate microbial communities from a municipal landfill in Southern Ontario, Canada - Leachate well 138R metaG | ecosystem: Engineered > Solid waste > Landfill > Unclassified | place... | reverse complement strand
TACCGGAATTTGCCCTCATTGTAAAGGAAAAGAATTGGTTAAAAATGGTTTTACAAAAAACAAAAAACAGCAATATTATTGTAAATCATGCACAAAAAGGTTCATTGATTATTACACTTACAAAGCCTATCAGCCCAATTTAAATCGTCAAATAGTAATCTTAACCAAGGAAGGTATGGGAATCAGAAGCACGGCTCGGGTGCTGGGTATCTCTGCAACTACCTTGTTAAAAAGGATTTTGTCCATAGCCAAAAGTATTCCCCGACCGCTCATCAGTAAAGGTAAAGTTTACGAAGTAGATGAGCTGAGGACTTTTATTGGCAACAAAAAGAAATTGATTTGGGTAGCTTATGCTTTGGAAAGAGAAACCAAAAAAGTGGTGAGTTTTTATGTGGGTGCACGAACCAATAAAACACTGAAAGTTGTTTTGAATACCTTGTTTTTCTCAGAAGCAAAGCGAATTTACACAGACGGCTTGCCGAATTATCCATATCTCATAGAAAAGAAACTGCACAAGGTAAGCCGCTTCGGCACCAACCATATTGAACGCTTCAATCTGAACCTGAGAACCCACTTAAAAAGACTGAACCGCAGAACGATTTGTTTTTCAAAGAACCTTGGTGTTTTATCAGCCATTTTGAAGATTTATTTTTGGCATAAACCTGTAGCAGTATAAATTGAAGAATATTCATTTTTCAAGCTAATTTCTTCATTCTTTTTTTTCGTAATTTCTCAAGAATTGTCTAAAGCCCTTTGTTTTTCTTGTGCAAAGGTGTCAAAAATCAGATGCCTTGTAAAAAAATGAAATTGGGTATTCCTGGGGAAGCCTTCCGCAATTTCATTTCCCGCTTTGCTTTTTACCGGCACTTGATTTTTTAATGGTTGAGGCACAAAAAACAATAAATGCTTTAATCATTAAAAATCTCCGATTATGAGAACAAGTAAAAAATTCAAACAAGATGCAAATTTCAAATTAGATTTAGATTTTCAAATTCAAAACATTGAAAATTCCAATTCATGTTTATTAATTCATTGCGGAAGAACTGCAAGACAAGTCAGAAATTCATTACGAAGAAACGGCTTCTTTGTCTCCATCGCAAGAATTGAAAAAGTATGTGAAAGATTCAAGGACTCTCAGCTATACTACACAAGTCTGAGTGATGAAGATATTTTAAGCGAATTGAATGTCACCAAAAATTTATTATGAAAAATTCATCTAACGATAAAAACATGAAAAACTTTAATTTAGGCGAAGTTTATATCTCAGACGGAATCTCGACGACCATTCATTCAGAGCCGAAATTCGGTGTTCATGTTCAATTCTTTTTGGACAGACACAAGCAATGCGATTGGGGGGATATGGCAGAAGAAGACCTTTTGGCCAATGATGATGCACTCGAAAATGAAGGAAGGCTGTTTTCATCCTATATGCTTGTAGATGAATTAAAAGAAGTTTCCGGTGAATCAAAAGTCTGGATTATCACCGAATGGGACAGAAATTACACAACCATTCTTTTTCCAAGTGAATATTAACCAACCTTTGGAATTCAGCCATAGGTTAAACTTCCTACCTTTGGAATTCAGCCATAGGTCAGCCCACCTACCTTTGGAATTTAGCCATAGGTTAGACCCTTACCTTTGGCTTTTAGCCATAGGTCAGACCCTTTACCTTTGGAATATCGCCATAGGTTGATTTTAGCATCTTGCTGATTTTCTGTGTTTTAATGATTTTTACGTAAAAAAGTGAATTTCCCTGTATATATGTTTATTTAAATTTAAATATTTAAAAAAGAAAAAAATATAAAAAAAGAAAAATCCGCTGCCCTGAATTTTTGATTCCTGTTAGTTTTTTTTGCTTTTAAACCGATTGTAAAAAATTCCTGATATTTCAGTGCGCTGAAATCTTATGTTGCAAGATGTGTCTTTGTATATACACGGCTTCGCACGGTACATCCAAAGACGATCTTGCCTTTTCTTCAAAAAGGAGGAAAAAGCATCGGGACTCGCTTTTTGGGATGCCTTCGGCTTGTTTTTAATGGTTTATTCCGTTCAATCTTAGTTTTTACTGCTTTCTTTTGCGTCATTTTGATTGGTTTTGACTTTTGCATTTTTAATTTGGTTTTATTTAGTTAAATACATTACAATCAGGTTGTTATATTGTTTAAGCCAAATTTTCATTTAAAATTTGCAGAAACAATTGACCCGAAATGATCCTGAAAGACACCAGCATACTTCTGAGAATTGAAAAAGACCGAAAGCAGAAATGGCAACTGTTAGCAAGCCGAAAAAGAATTTCACTTTCCGAGTTCATCACCGCTGCTGTCGAAAACAAAATGACCGCTGACGAGAAAAGACAAATCCTTGGCTTCATCGAAAAACAGGACAACATTTTTATCAAAATAGAAACCAACATCAACCAGTTTGCAAAAATGGCAAATACCCAGAAGCATATTCCGATTCGGTCATTTGAAGTTTTTCAGACCAAGCTTGATGAAATCACACGGCTGAAGGAAATCCAAAATCAGATGTTTCACAAAATATATACTCAACTGGCAAAAAACCAATGATTGTCAAAATCCTTAGCTCGGCAAGCAAGGACTTTCACGGAGTCAATTACAACGATAAAAAAATAGAAAAGGGAAACGGAGAACTATTAAGCATGAAAAACTTTCCATCACACATCAACATTCACAGCACCCCGGAAGAAGTAAGAAACTACCTGAAATCCACACTTGCAGGCAGCCGTGTCAGACAACCTCAGTTTCATGCGGTCATCTCCACCAAGCACCGTGAACATTCTACACAGCAACTCAACCAAATCGGAAATCGATTTATGGATGAAATGGGTTATGGAAAACAGCCCTATATCATCGTTTTTCACAGCGACACCGACAACAATCATATTCACATCGTTAGTTCACGGGTTGATAAAAATACCGGAAAGAAAATCAATGACAGCTTTGAAAGATTAAAAGCAAGAGCAGCACTGAAAAAAGCCCTGGCCGAATTAAAAATCAAAGATGTAAAATCCAATCACAAAGAAATAAAAAGCCTGCTGGACTATCAAATCAAAAACAATGCGCAGTTTGAAATGCTACTGGTTCGGCAGGGTTTTAAATTTCAATATACAAAAACCGATAGCATTGAAATATTCAGAGACGGAATTAAACAGGCTTCCCTTTCAAAAGAAGAACTTGAAAATAAATTCAATTCTGAAATTACCCCTGAAAGAAAAAAGCAATTGAGAGCCGTTTTTTATAAATACAAAAACAGCTGTTCAACCACTGCTTTTAAAGTGATTGATAACCGGGAAAAGAAAGAATGGCAAACCGAAAAACAGGGCAATCTGAAAATCGAATGGCAGTCCGAATTTCAACAGAAGCTGCTGAAAACATTTGGTCTTGAAATCGTGTTTCACTCCAAAGACGATAAAACACCTTTTGGGTTTTCGGTTATCGATCATAAAAGCAAAGCTGTTTTGAAAGGAAGTGAACTAATGAAAATGGCTCTGGTTTTTGATTTTTCTGAAAATGAGATTGACAAAAAGACTTTTGAAAATCTAATGGATTACAATGTATCCAACGAGCAGGAAAAACAGATCCTGATTGATTTTTATAAAAAAGAATACGGAATTGATGTTTCACCGGAAATGATTTGGCAAACGAAAAGCAAAAAGCCATTGGAGAATTTCATTCAAATCAAAAAAGATGTGCTTTCGCATCTTTCAAAACCCAAAGAAAATTCTACGGTCAGGATTTTTGAAACAACTGACGGAAAAACTTTTGTGCTTCATACCGGTCAACATTTTATCGGTGAACTGAATTCGGTTATTGGAAACAGTCAGCAAATGCCAAAAAATAAAGTTGAATCAATTCAATCTGCACAATCAGAAAAAACTGATAAAATCAATAAGATTTTTGAAGCAATGGAGGCAGCTCTTCAGGAAGTTTATGTACCACAGGAATCAGAATTAAAGAAGAAAAGGAAAAATAAAAAAACGAGATAATGCTTATCACATTCGGCACACAAAAGGGAGGTCCCGGAAAAACAACATTAGCAATCGCATTAGCCAATTACCTGAGTCTGTTTACAGATTTCAAAATCAAAGTTTATGACCTGGATTTTCAAAGATCACTGCATAAAAAATGGCAGGAAGATCTCTTACTCGGACTAAATCCGCTTTATGAAGTAATCGGCCATGAAGAAGAGAAGGTTTATGAAATGGATGAGATCAAACAGCTTAAAGACAATGAATCTCTGAACATTGTCGATCTGGCTGGAACACTTGATGACAAATACAGCGATTTTCTGATTTACAGCGACATCATTATAACACCTTTTGAATATTCTGATATTTCATTGAAAGCAACACTTGTGTTTGTCAACTTGCTTGGACTGATGGAAAGTGAAGCCATGAGGGTTTTTATCCGTTCGCGTTACGACAAAGGATTTGGTTACAGACTTCAAGAGGAAATGGACAATGAACTAATGGCTTACGGAAAGCTTATCAATCATCCTGTTTATAAAAGAAACTGTCTGCAGGAAATCAATACCTGCGGATTGAACTACAAACAAAAGGCAGCCGTCAAAGAAACATTTGACGAAGTACTCGAAATTATTAACGAAGCAATACCTGCATAATGGGAAAAATAACAATTATAATTCTGGCTATTTATCTGCTCTATTATGCAGGGAGCATTATCTATGATTTATTTATCAAAAAAGAAATTATAAAAGAAGAAAAAGACTCTAACGAATTCTCGCTTGAAATTGAAACAGAAGATTATCAGCCCACAATAGTTTTTCAGGAAGAAGTAGAATCGCTTTCTACACCTGCTTCCTATGAATACCGGGAATCTTTTACTGATGAATTTGAAACTGACTATGATGAAAGCGAACTAAAGGATCTGAAAGATAAATACCTGAAAGAATTGCAAATCGAAGGATTTGAAGAAAAACAAAATGAATCCGGTAAAATACCCGAAGAAGCATCTGAACAGGAACCGGAAAAAGAAATCATAGAAGAACTTGAAGTTCAGATTCAAAAAGAAAAGCAGCAGGAAGATGAAAAGAGAAGATTTCGAAAAAATATGATTGCCCTGCTTGAAGAAGCGGAAACCAATGTTGAGGTAACACTCAGTGTTGATGGAAGAAAGATTTATAAAAGTTTACAAATATAATTTTTAACCAATTCGATTCATTATGATAAGAAACTATCAAAACCCGATTAAGAAGCTTGCTTTTGCAGTTTTAATGCTTTTTATGGTAATCCCTTTGTCTGCACAGACCAACGCCATTGGTGATGCCGTCACTGAAATTGTTGCCTATTGGAATCCGATTAAAAACCTGATTATGGCCATTGGCGGTATTGTGGGGGTAATCGGTGGTATTCGTATTTACAACAAATGGACAAACGGAGACCAGGACATCAACAAAGAACTTGTAGGATGGGGCGGCGCAGCTTTATTTTTAACCTTAGTCCCGAACTTTATCGGCGCATTTTTTGGCTTGTAATGAAGTTTTACCTGTACAAGGGGTTGAAAAAGCCCCTTGTTCTTTTCGGTCTCAGGGGTAAATACATTTACCGTGCACTCGGAATTCTGGCTTCGACCATGGTGCTTGCCGCATTGATTTCATCCTTTACAGGTTTATTGGGAGCATTGATTACCATCGCTCTCGGAGGGGCTGCCATCTATATGATGTTCAAGATTCAAGATAAAAAAGGACTTTACAACAAAACTAAAAACCACAATGAGATTTTTGTTTATCCCAAAAGAATCGGAACGAAAAAATTAAAAAGGAAATGAAGAAAAGTTACAAAATTTTTGAACTGCCTTATTTAGGTTATGACCTTGGAACCGTCAATCATTGGGAATATGATGTGCTGATTGGCTCTTTTGGAAATCCGATTATCGGCATTGAAATCAGAAACTTGGTTGAACGGTTTTCAGCAGACCCAGACAGCTATAAGGAATATCATAAGATACTCACTCAGGTTGTCGCCATTTTGGGTGAAGACAGAATGTTTCAAAAATTAGATATTTTCAGTAAACAAAAATACAAGGGAGAAGAATCAGAGCTTTTCCTGCAACAAAAATATACCGAACACTTTAATGGCAGAGAATTCAAGGATTTGAAAACACTGATGCTGTTTACCATTCGGATTCCTGATAAAAACACCAAAAACATTTTTAACCAGCAGGATTATGATGACCTGAGAGAAAAAGTCAGCAAAATATTTATGCTGCTTGAAAGAAGTGAACTTAAACCAACCTACTTAAAACAAAGAGATTTTGAAAAATATATTTCAGGAATACTGACCATGAAGTTCAGACAATATCCTGTATTCAACAATATAGCAGCAAAGAACGATTCGCTTCAAATCGCTGATTCACATATAAAGACCATCACTTTTGTTGATGTTGAGAAAATTGAACTGCCCAATGAAATTGAGGCTTTTTCAAATCTTGGCGGAAGCGGTACAGCAGCTGAAACAGCAGTGGACAATTTTACTTTCCTAAATGAAATTGAAGAATATGAAACCATGATTTACAATCAGGTGATTTCTATTCCACATCAGGCCAAACAACAAAGAGAACTTGAAAAGAAAAAAAAGAAACACGAAGGAGTAGCAAAAAATGCACCTGCCAATGCCTTCATAGCTACTGAAATCGAAACCCTGTTAGACAATATTGCCAAAGACGGACAACTTATCGTGGAAGCCAATTTCTCAATTTGTTTTTCAACCGGTTCGGAAGATGAATTAAAGAGAGCGACTTCGCTGATTGAAAACAAACTGTTTACAAAAGGTATTCTCGTTTCTGAGAATGCCACCAATCAATTGGAATTGTTTCGGGCTTGTTTACCCGGAAATGCAACAGAATTAAAGACCTATGACTTATTTATGACAACCAATGAAGCCGCAGTATGTTTTTTTTTTAAGGAGTGCTATCCGGTAGATGAGCAATCAGATTTTTATTTGCGGTTTACCGACCGACAGGGAGTACCGATTAAGGTTGATTTGTCAGATCTGCCCATGAAACAGGGAAGGATCAATAACCGGAATAAATTTGTGTTGGGTCCTTCGGGTTCAGGGAAATCCTTTCTGATGAACAACATCATCGAGCAATATCTCAATTACAATTATGATGTGGTAATCGTTGATACGGGTGATTCCTATTCAGGAACCTGTAGCTACAAAGACGGAAAATACATCAAATACACCGAAGAGAAACCCATCACCATGAATCCTTTTAAAATCGGAAAGGAAGAATTCAATATTGAAAAAACCGAATTTCTGTCCAATCTGATTTTTCTGATTTGGCAAGGACCGGATGCCGAAAAAACCAATGTCCAGAAAGACTTAATCGATGATTTGCTCTTCGCATATTATCATCATTTTTATTATGGCTCAACCAATTGGCACAAGGGAAAAGGAACCGATGATTTATTGTTTTTTCTAAAGAAATATAATGTCAGTGAAGAAGAAATTGAAAGAGAAGTCAATGACCGATATACTGAAAACCAGTCATATTACGGAATCCTGGGTGTCAGCTATGATGCAACCACTGAAGAAATCAAAAAGAAAGGCAGAGACCTTATCAAAATCAATCATCCCGATAAAAACCTGAACAACAAGGATTACAAACCTGATTTGTTTAATCGGATTTTTGAAGCTTATGATACGCTGACCGATGAAAAAAAGCGAAAAATTTATAACGAAACAAGGCTGATTTTGACCCAACCGCATGATGTAATCAGAAAACCCGAAACGCAGTATGAATGGGACAGAATGTTTCACAATGCAGTAATTAAAAAAATCAGGGAAATTGAAAAGAAGATGAAAGTGAAAGAGCTTTCTTTCAATTCGTTTTATGAATTCAGTCAAAAATTTCTTCCTATTACACTTTCTGACAGGGAGCATCCGATTCGGGAAACCGAGTTCAATCTCAGAACTTTTTCGAGAGTACTCAGGAAATTTTACAATGGCGGTAGATTTGAAAGAATCCTGAATGAAGATGCCGACAGTACACTGTTTGACGAGCCTTTTATTGTTTTTGAAATTGATAACATCAAGGACAATCCGGTACTTTTTCCGATTGTAACACTCATCATTATGGACACCTTCATTCAGAAAATGAGACACCGCAAATCCAGACGAAAAGCACTTATCATTGAAGAAGCCTGGAAAGCAATTGCTTCAAAACTGATGGGTGGTTACATCCTTTATTTGTACAAGACTGTTCGTAAATTCTGGGGTGAAGCCATTGTGGTTACCCAGGAATTAAACGACATCATCGGCAATGCCGTAGTCAAAGACAGTATTATCAATAATTCAGATACTTTTATTCTGCTTGACCAAACCAAATTTAAGGACAATTTCTCTGAAATCGCTTCACTGCTTTCGCTTAACCAGATTGAACAGAATAAGATTTTTACCATCAATAACCTCGACAACAAATTCGGCAGGGGATTCTTCAAGGAATTCTATATCAAAAGAGGTCCGAAAGGAGAGGTTTACGGCAATGAAGTTTCAATCGAACAATACCTGACTTATTCAACTGAGAAACCTGAAAAAACAGCACTTGAATTCTATTTGGAAAGCTATGGAAATTATCAGGCTGCCATTGAAAATTTTGTTGCTGATATTAATTTTCTTGGTGGTAATAAAAATGTGTTGGTTCAACTGATTAACCTTTATCAAAAACCAATGGATAATGCGCTTTTGAATTATTATCAAACCATCAAAAAAGAATGCAAGTTTACCGAACCCGTCACCGTCACCGCAATTCTTCAGGAATTAAAAAATAAAAAAATCGATTTATCAACCCTAATAAAACAATCGCTTTATGAAAACAAATCTGCTTAAATTTTGTCTGTTGCTTTTTTTGCCTTTCGGACTAAATGCACAAAATATTTATTTTGACCCAGTTACAACCATAGCCTTGAAAACCTATTCTGATAATCTGAAAAAGAAGCAGAATCAAACGATTGAACAACAGACTAAATTGCAACAGGCACAAGCTTGGGTTGCTTCACAAATGGCTTGGGCGAACACCATACAGGATAAGGTTCATAAAGGACTCAGAGAAGTTTCGGGAACGGTACAGAACGGGGTTCAGGTCATGAATATCTACAACAGTATAGACCGTTGTGTTACCTATTCAACACAATTATCCAATATAGTCAGTCAATATCCTGAATATGCTGTCTTTGGAGTTGCAGCTACTCAAAAGACTTATCAGGAAATTCTGAATCTTACAACAGAAATTTCAGACATACTCGCTTCGGGGGATTTGAATTTAGCCACAGCGGGAGACAGAAAAAAAGTTTTGTCTCAACTCGACCACCGGATTAAAATGCTCAGGATTTATATACTCGGCATCAAAATGAAAATTGAACATGCCATTTATATCGGATTTTGGAAGTCAATCAATCCTTTTCAGCAGTATATCAATACAGACAAGGATATCGTCCAAAACATTATGTACACCTATAAACACAGATTTTAAGATGAAAAAAATTACTTTATATCTGATTGTTTTTGTCATGACTTCTGTTTTTCAGTCACTTGGTCCGAAGCCCAAAAAACCCTGGGAAAAAGAGAATGTTTCTTTTCCGATGATGAATCAGGAAATTAGGCACAGCCTTCAGGAGCATGACCGCCAGACAGAAATGCACAAAAAACAAATCGGTAATACGGCAACTGAAAATGTCAACAGAAAACAATGGAGTAAATTTCAGGAAACAAATAAAAAGATTCAGGATAGGCTATCCATTGTTTCATTAGCTATTCAGGCAATACCCACCGGTATTGTCATCGTCCAAAGAACATCTTCCATACAGGACAATGTGCAGAAAATCGTATATGAACTTGGAGATGCACCCTATGCCTTAATCTTTGCATTAGAAGATCAAATCAGTTTTCTGGAAGATCTACAGATGACCACCCAATACATTTTAGGATTGATAATTTCCTATGGAACAATCAATCAGATGGAAAAGGCTGAAAGAAAAATCCTGCTTGATTTTGCAATTGAAGAATTTAAACGATTGGACAAAACTTCTTTTTTTCTGTATCAGAAAATAAGAGATATCAAAAGAGCCATTCGCTTTAAAACCAATACCATCTATTACATCATCAACAGAGACAAACAAATTGTACAGGACATTTTAAATAACATTCAAGGATTCTGACTATGAGAAAGATAATACTATTGATTGCCATTCTGCTTTTGCCTTTGTTGACAAAGGCACAGACAATTGTATTTAACAAGAAATTAATGGAACAGCTGACCAAAAATCAGGCTGTCCGATTGACAAGCAACAACAGTTTGCTGAATTCCTATAAAAAGCAAAGAGAACTCTATGATAAAATCAATAACAGGTTAACCGAAATAGCAGTAATCCAAGAATATATATACAGTCAGCTCACCAATATCAACAGTCTGATAAAAGACGGCAAAAAAGCAATGCTCTTTGGTAAATATGTGGGAATAGTTACTCAGAATTTAGGAAAGCTCACCGAGATGACCGTTGAAAATCCACATTTTGCCACACTTCGCTATGAATACTATATCAAGATCTTAGACAAGTTTATAGCCTTGAAAGATCACTTTGAAAATGAAGTCATGCATGAAAAGCATAATTATTTGGTCGATCAATATGACAGACAATTATTGGTTGGGGAAGCACTTTATAAAATCAAGGAAATCAACAGTTTTATCAATTATCTGATTTTCCTTTTGGAATATGCCAATCAGACTTCAATCTATCACCAGATTCCAATCCTTGGCAATTATATAATTCTCGATAAATCAATTGTAAACGACATCATGTACAACCTTAAACACAGATTCTAATGAAAACAAAAACAATATTAGCCATTGCTTTATTTCTTTTGATTTTGCCTTTAAAAACAGAAGCTCAGGTAAAATATTTGAACGACCCTTCTATTGTGGCACAGCACAAAAGAATGGTGTTTGAACAGTGGGGAGACTGGCGACCTTATCCCAAGTATTTATTCGGGATTCAAACCAATTTTGCTTATGCAACTGTTTGGGGAAACTGGGCACCATCTAAAAATCGGAAATACAAAAATGGTTCTGATATCCGTCCGCTTAAACCCAATGGTTTGGAAGTGAAAAGATATGCAGAACTTGAAATCGAAAGGAACGATGCAAATAAAATATTTGAAAGGGTAAATGCAGTTAAAGAACAAAACGAAAAGGATTTTCTGCATTATACCGCAGTTACCGTTGAAGTAGATCCTCTATGGCTTTTGTATTATAAGAAAATGCTTAGGCCATTGAACAACTTTCCGGAAAATCCATCTTATTCGGATTTGGGTATTGAAACGCAGGAGAAATATAATTTATTGGTTCAGACTGGTGCAATTGAAAGCCTTTTGGAAATTCTTCACAGTCTGAAAGATTCCTATCATCAATCCAGAAACATGGCTATGCCAAGAGGAAAAAGAATATTGATGTACCACGACACCCTGGTTGGTTGGCGGAAATTCTTAGACAGAATGAATTCACTGAATAAAAAAGTTGATTTACCTGTTGTTCGATACAATGAAAATATTTATCAAACACTTTTTAATGTACAACAAAATCCAAGCGATGACAAGGATATAGTAGAAGCTGTAATGCTCGAATACAAACATGAATTTTAAGTATGAAAATGAATAAATACAAAATCACAATGCTGTTGGCAGTGGTTTTACTTCCGGTATTAGCCTGGGCAGGAGGTATGCCAATTGATACTGCGGATAGTCTCCTGAAATTTCTCAAAGGTGACGGTGCTTTTGAAAAGTGGTTTATGGAAGCTTTCACAAAGTTAGATACCGAAGTGGAGAGTACGACTTATTCGGCAAGTCTTTTGGGTCGTGCCATCGGTGGAATCGGTGCCTTGATTTATCTATCCTTTCTTGGTTGGCAAATGCAGTCAGGAGAAAGAAATTGGGATATAACACCGATGGTCAGACCAATCATAATCGGATTAATCCTGCTTCATTGGCCTTCTTTTGTGAAACTGATTCAAGTTCCACTTGAAAAGATATCAGCCCCTTCAGAAGCCATTTTCAAGGACATTGAAGAGGATGTAAATGATGTAAGAATTGCAAGATTTGCCAAACAGGTTGAATTGATGGATTTTTTAATTGCCGAACAATCTAAAAATGAAGCGAAAAATCGTGAAGTTGAAGCTCTGGAACAAGGTTCTGACAAAGGATTTTTTGAGGATTCAATCGAAAAACTATTGGCTCCGATTTACGAATTCAAAATCAGGATGAAATTTGAAATCCAAAGCATAATAGCCAGTGTAATTGAAGCCATCGGAATTACCATACTCAGGGTTTGTACTTATCTGATTTTCTTTATTCAGAAAGTCTGGGCTTATATTCTAATTGTACTTGGTCCGATTGCCGTTGGGCTTTCGCTTATTCCCGGATTTGAAGCTGCCTTTGGAAACTGGTTGTCAAAATTCATCAACATCAATCTATACACATTCATCGCTTATGTGATTATCAATATCGGACAGCAGCTCATCGTGGCAGGTTATAAAATGGAAATCGACCGCTATGATGAAATGCTTATCAGTGGGGAAGCCAACCTTCATCTTGTACTTGCCTATGTTTCCAATCAGGGAATGATTTACTCGACACTTTTTCCTGTGGTGGCTTATATCGTTACCGGAATCGGTGTACTGATGGTTCCCACCATTGCTGACCAGATTGTAACGGCAGGTGGTTCAGGGGTGTTTACAAAAGCAAAGGGAGTGGTAAGAAATGCAGTAAAGACAGCAGCTATTGCGGCAGCTTAAAATTTAGATTTATGATTGTAAAAGATATTCGTCAAAGAATTAAAATCAACAAAATCGTTTCGATTGCAAGCATCGTGTTTGCAGTTATTACCGTGATTTCAGGTCTGATATTTTCTTATGGTCTGATTCAATCTTCAAGAAAGAATATTTATGTCATCGACAATGGAATTCCCATTTTAGCCAAACAGACCGACCTGTTGATGAATCGACCGGTAGAGTATAAATCCCAAATCGATTTGTTCCACAATCTGTTTTTTACGATTCCGCCCGATGATGACCATATCAAAAACAATATTGAAAAAGCACTGTATCTCATTGATGACAGTGGCAAGAAAGAATATGAGAACCTGAAAGAGAAAGGCTTTTATAACCAACTGATTTCTTCAAGTTCAATGATGTCTATCAAAACCGATTCCATCACCATTGATATTCCAACCCAAAGCTTTGTTTATTACGGAAAACAGCTCATCAACAGAAGAAATTCACTTCATATAAGAAATCTTACCACTGAAGGAAATTTTGAGGATATACAGCGAACAGAGAATAATTCACATGGCGTACTGCTGAAAAACTGGAGAATCATCGACAATACCGAACTCACAAAACAAATCAAATATGGAAGATAAATTAACCCGGTTTCTTATCAGGATGAAACTGTTTCTGAACAAAGACCCAAGGACATTTTTTAAATATGGAATGGGTGTACTCATCCTTTCATTTGTCTTTTCGATGTTCAGCATAAGCTTTTTCAGACCGAAACCTAAAAAGGATAAAATCCCATTTCTGTATTCGAAACATCAAAAGATGCCCGGACAAGAAAACAGTGATAATCAATTTGAAATGCAGCGGATTGTGGATGAACTTGAAATCTTTAAAGCCAAAAGAGAAAAAGGAAAACTCACCGCCGAGGACAGTTTGAGAATAGAGTTTTTGTACAACAAATATCAAAAATTTAAAAAATGAAGAGCTTCAGGAAATTAAATTTAAAACAGCCCAAGTATGTCATTCCTTTGATTGCACTGCCTTTTCTGCTTTTTATCGTTTTTCAGTTGAGCAGTTTTACTGAAAATAAAGCTAAAACAAAAGAAGAGCCTCAAAAGGAATTATCCACTTCACTCGGTGATGTAGATGCTGAAATTCTAAATAAGAATGAAGCCTATGACCGACTTTTTAAAAACCTGGATTCAAGAACCATTTTGGATGGTTTGGAAGATGAAACAGATTCGACTTACTATTATTCAGATTCCTATACACTCGAACAAAAAAGAATTATTGATTCGCTGACCGCTATCAGAAAATTGAATGAAAGAGCAGGAAATATTGGTAATCCGCCACTATCCAATTATTACCAACCCGGAAAAGAAACCGATGATGATTACCAAAGACAAAAGGATATGATGGACTTGCTTTACGGAAACAGAAACCAGAATAATTCAAACGCTTATGATTATGACGAACCTGAAAGCGATGAGCCTGTGAATCAATTGGAAATTCTGAAACAGCAAATGTTTTTTCTCGATTCACTCGAAGCAGCTAAAGATCCGGAAAGACAAAAGGAGATGAAGATTCAGGAGAAACTCAAAGCAAACCAACAAAAATGGGATGATTTTATGAATTCAACACTCAGAGTTGAGAAAGGAAATCTCAACTCTCAGTTCAACACAATCAGCAACCAGTATTCACAAAATACAATCAAAGCCATTATCGACGAAAACATCAAAGGCTATCTCGGCAGCAGAATCAGGTTGAGATTGCTCGAAGATGTGCAGATTGGAAAACATCGGATTCCTTCGGGTTCTTTTCTATATGCCCAGATAACGGGTTTTACTGACCAAAGGGTCAATCTCAGTGTTTTGTCGGTTTATTTCAAAGATGAAATACTGCCTGTGAACCTTACACTTTTTGACATTGACGGATTGAAAGGGCTTTATGTACCACACAGCAATTTCAGAGAAATGCTCAAAGAAATGGGAACTACTTCAGTACAGGGGCAATCAGTGGATTTTGCAGATGAATCATTTTCAACAAGTCTTTTGAAAAGTTTGTTTACATCTACTTCCAACAGTCTTGCCGCACTTATCAGAAAAAATAAGGCCAAACTGAAATACAATTCTTACATATTATTAATCAACGAAAAAGATTTAAAAAATGAATCCTATTAAATTTACACTGTTTATGTTTTTGGTTTTTATTCAATTCAGTTTAAAAGCTCAGACTGAGAAACCGACCGTTTCCAAAACCGACTTACCTGTTATTCTATTGTCAGAAAATGTCAGTCTGCATATTATTTCACCCGAACCTGTTCAATTTGTGGATTTATCCTCTGATGCACTAATAGGAGATTTACCTGCTGAAAATATTGCAAGAATAAAGATTGCAGACCCTACTGATGAAGAAAACGGAAGCATTATGATTCCAAATGAACTTGGAATTGTTACGGTAGTCGCTCAATCTTTTATAACTCAGTACAGAGTGATTTTTAGCGGAGAGCATTCGGTACAAACTGTTACCAATCTGCAAATTCAACCCGAAAATATGCAGCCATTGGACCATACAGTTACAAGTCTTTCAACCACTGAATTAAGAAGGCTTTCAGACATTCTTTTGAACAAGAAAACCAAAAGACCTATCAGAAAAGAAACCAACCTAAAAATGACCATGCAGCTCAACAATGTTTATGTACGGGATGATTATGTTTTTCTGGATTTAACCTTAATCAACAAATCAAATCTGAATTATGATATTGACAAAACCTTGTTTTCAGTTGAAGACAAACGGGTTTATAAAGCAACCAACAACCAAAGCATTCAACTTCATCCGGCTTTTCAGTATTACAAACAAAGTGGTTTCAGAAGAACTTACCGAAATATTTATGTGTTCAAAAAATTCACTTTCCCGAACAGCAAAGTCCTGACCATCCGCCTGACCGAAAAACAGATTTCGGGAAGAACCATTGAAATGAATGTCAAATTCTCTGACATCTTAAAAGCAGATACTTTTTAATACAGAAGCGAATCAGCCATGCAGGAACAGCAACATCAAATCAATATTTACAACCTTTTTCAGCGATTGGTTTATCTGACCGTTGTGTTGGATTGTCTGACCTTATTTTATATGAATGCGGAGATTGCATTTCTGTCTCCGCTTTTGACTTCATTTGCTAAGACCGGAATCTATTTTCCACCTGTTCATGCCAAAATAACAACTTTGGTATTAATCGGTCTGGTCGCTATCGGCACTAAAGCCAAAAAGAACAAAGACCTGAATGTAATCAAATCCATCGTTTTGCCAATTGTGATTGGATTGTTTCTGATGATACTCTCCCTATTTTTTGCTGTGGAAGCACAGAATCCGGATTTACCTAAAATCGTTCCTTTTTTTAGTGGTTTTCAACTGCTGTATGTTTTTCTTTCTTTTCTGGGCGCATTGCTGACACAAATTGGTGCAGACAGTATTTCAAAACTGATGAAAAACAAAATCGGGAAAGACCGCTGGAATACCGAAGAAGAAAGCTTTGCCCAAAATACTGAACTCGTAGAAACCGATACTTCCATCAATATTCCGTACCTGTTCAAATTCAAACAAAGAATGAACCGGGGCTGGATCAACCTGAATCCTTTTCGGGGAACAATGGTCATCGGAACACCCGGATCCGGAAAGTCTTTTGGGATTATCAATCCTGCTATTCGTCAAATGATGCAAAAAGGATTTTGCCTTTGTATCTATGATTTTAAGTTCCCTGAATTGGCACAGATAGCGTATTTGCATCATTTGATCAAAAAGAGAAAGGATTCAACTTATGACTATAATTTTGCGGTGATCAATCTCGATAATGTGGAACAGTCCAAAAGGATTAATCCGTTTAAAAGAGATTATATCAAAACTCTGGCTGATGCGCAGGAAATGGCGGAATCCATGGTTTCATCCTTGCAAAAAGGAGGTGGTTCAGGTGGCGGTTCTGAACAGTTTTTTACCCAATCCGCTGTAAACTTTCTTTCTTCCTGTATTTACTTTTTTGCAACTTATGAAAACGGCAAATTCTCTGATTTACCACATATCCTTTCATTTATCAATAAGAGTTATAGGGAAATCTTTGATACGCTTTACACCCATGAAGAATTATCTTCACTGCTTTCGCCTTTTAAAACCGCTTATGACAACAAGGCTTTTGACCAGTTAGAGGGACAAATCGGAACGCTTAAAATCTTTATTTCAAGATTGGCGACCAAAGAGAGTTTCTGGGTATTTTCAGGGGATGACCTTAATTTAAAAATTACGGACAGAAGTGAACCAACAATTATGATTTTGGCTTCCGATCCTTCAACACAAGATATCAATTCAGCACTTTATTCAGCCGTGCTGAATCGTATCCTAAAACTGATTAACTCTAAAAATAATCTTCCCGGGGGAATCATAGCCGATGAGTTTCCGACCATATATATCCATAAGATTGACAATATCGTAGCGACTGCAAGGAGTAACAAAGTCGCAGTGGTTTTAGGTTTACAGGAATTACCGCAGTTGAGACAATTCTATAAAAAAGATGTTGCAGATACAATTGCTTCTATTATCGGAAATGTGATTTCCGGTTCAGCAAGAGATAAGAACACCTTGGATTGGTTGGAAAGAATGTTTGGGAAAATCAAACAGAAATCCTATTCCCAATCCATTTCTCAACAAGGTACGACTACCAGCATCAATGAACGAATGGAAGCCATGATTCCCGCAGGGAAAATCGCAGCTCTTAAAACCGGAGAAATGGTAGGCTTAATCGCACAGGATAAAGTAACCCAAGATGGCGAATACAAGAGTTCGGCCATTAACGGAAAAATTGACCTGAACATGAAAGAGATCAAGATAGAAGAAACTTCTTATGTTCAAATCCCGCAATGTTATTCCTTTTTTGATTCCAACGGAAATGATAGAAAAGAAGAAATCCTGATGACCAATTTTAGAAGAATTAATAAGGAAGTGGATTTAATCGTCAATCAATTTGTAAAAGAAGAAGTATGAGAAATTTAATTACGATACTGTTGATTCTTAGTTGTGTTGTTTCAAAGGCACAGTTCAATACACTTGTGTTTTCAATTCCTGAAAAAGAAGAAATTCAGACGGATACCATCCGAATTGAAAACGATGAAAAAGAAAGAAAAGGAACGCTTGATTTTCTGTTTAAAAAGTCGGAAAAGAAAGCTTTAAAGAAGCAGAACGACTCCTTAAAAGCCCTCGTTGATTACTTTAAGGAAAAGACAGCTGTCGAGAATAACATTCTGTTGAAAGATATTCATCGACAGCTCGTAATCAAAGTCGATGGAGACTACAGAAAATCAAACAGGTCAAAATCTTTAAAAAGCTTTGAACTTATTGATGATTCTGAATTTCCGCTGTCAATGCCTTTACATCGAGAATTGATGATTACTTCTGCTTATGGCAATAGAATTCATCCGATTAGCGGAAAACGAAAGTCTCATAACGGAGTGGATTTAAGAGCCGATTATGAAGAAGTTTTTTCGGTTTTGAGTGGGGTCGTGGTTCAAAGTGGCTGGGATGCTTCAGGTGGTGGGAACTATGTAAAAATCCAACATTCTGACCGTTTTGAAACAGCTTATCTCCATTTGTCACAAACCCTTTGTAAACCCGGAGATGTGATTAAATCCGGGGATATTATTGGAATCAGCGGTAATACCGGAAACTCCACAGGACCTCATTTGCATTTTGCGGTTAAAGAATATGGCCGATTTATCAATCCAATCAGCTTTTTGAATCAATTAATCAATTACAACAATATTATGTCTAACCATTTAACAACTGTCGATTATGGAAGAAAATAAATTACCCGAAAAGGCACTGAAAGACTTTGGAATTATGAAAGAAGATAATTCCTTTCACAAGAAATTATCCAAACAGGATATTGAGAATTTCCTGAATGGTCAAATGATTATTGCCGAAAACAAAACCAGCAGGGCAACATTTCGGTTGACCGATAACGGTACCGAATTGGAAGTGAAGTTTTATCAGCGCGAAGAAAGCATTGATAAGATTCTAAAGGATGATAAGGATATTCATTTTGTGCCGACTCAATCAGAATCCTACAACAGCAAGGATGATAAATTGACCCGGGATGAATCCGTGGCTGTTTTCATTTATGACGACAATAAGGAGGCTTTAAAAGAATACGATTTGCTGAAAGATTCTCTGAAAATAACTGAAAACATTCTGGAGAAGAATGACCCGGTAATTGCCAAGCATTACAAGGAGGAACTTCTTAAAGTCAGAGAGTATTTGTTACAGAGAATTTCCAAATTCCCTGAAATAGCTAAAGAAATTAAGCAAAACCTAAATGTGGTTTCTAATGAAATCGATACGGTTTCTGCTGCTTTTCCAAGTCAGAACACTTCGTCAAAACAAGGAAAAACTAAGATTGAACTCGATGTGAACGATCCTGATTTGTACCAAGATGCTAACAGGGAACGGGAAATTGAAAAGGAAGAAGAACAGGAAAAAAGAAAAGGAAGAAGCAGATGATGACGGAAGAGCCCAATGAATTTTCAGAAGCCCTGATGGAAGCTTTTGAGAGCGGATATATCGAGAAAATGTCAAAACTAAGAGGCAAAGAAGTAAAAGAGGCAAATGTTAAAGCCAAAAATAAGCAGGATATAAAATTTGGCATATTTCAAATGCCGACCAAAGAAGCTAAAACATTTCTAAATCGTAAACCGGTGCTGGTTTCAGAACTCTATGATAAATCAGACGATAACCTGAAAAGTCTGCTTGAAAATTTCCAGAAAACAGGCTTTATGGATGAACTCATTTCTCATTATGAAATCCGACCTGTCAAATCAGAATCAATAAAAAATAATTTTAAAAACAATAATAAAATGGCAAAGAAAAAAGAACCACAAATGACCCCCGAACAAGAAAGGGAACAAGCCAATAAGCAAATGGTTTATCTGGCTAAACAAATGCTTTACATTGGTTTTGCAATGTCTGAAGCACAAAAGCTTGCACTTGCGGACAAAATAAATTCCAAAGAAAAGAGTTTTACTTTAGAATTCACTTCTGATAAAGCAAATTTTGGGAACAAAATGGATTATCAGCTGAACTTCAACCGAAGTGACAAAGGCGGTGTTTTCTTAAACTCTTACGATGCAAAGCTGACCAAAAGCAGTGGTGAAGAACTAACCCATAGATTTGCAGTGTACAAACAATCAAATATTACCGCAAAAGAAGCATTGAATTTGATGGAAGGTAGAGCAGTAAAAACCGGACTTGCAGACAAGGAAACCGGGGAATTGTCTCCTGCTTTTATTAAGCTGAAACTCAATGAAGAAAAGACCGATTACGGGAATTTTAAAATTGAAGTTTACAATGAAAAGTATGGTGTGGACACCCGGAAAATCGTTGAAAACTCTCCTTTGATGTTTGAAAAGGATGAATACAAAGACAATACGATTAAAGCTTTGGAGAAAGGGAATATCGTCAAAGTGAAATTTGAAAACGAAGGCAAAACCGTTCACGGAAAGGCTGTACTGAATCCACAGTATAAGTCCATTAATTTGTATGACAGCTATATGAATCGGCTAAACACCAATAAGCCGACTCAGGGTTTCGAACAGGAACAATCCGAATCTAAAGCCCAGGTCAAACAGCAAAAAACATCTCGCTCTTTGTAGTTTCGTTTGGAGCCATGCCCGCTTTGGTGGGTGTGGCTTTTTTTCATTCTAATTTTCTTTTTTATGAGTTTCAGAATTCTTTATTTTCTATTAATAGTTATCTGTTTTTCTTCTTGCAGAAAAACAATTAAAGCAAAAGAAGGTGCTATTGATATTTACTCAAATATTTATTTCAATGCTTCCAAAGGTTTGGACGAAGTGCAGAGTTATCATATTTCCCGGATGAATTTCAGGAATGATACCATCATTGAACTGATTCCCGATTTGGATTTTCCACAGTACAATCATTCTGCATACTTAATAATTGATTCTTCATGTTATGATCTTGGAATATTTCCTGAAGCTTTCAGTACAAACTTCAAAAAACTGAAATATCCAATATCCGTTTTTGATAAAGAAACCGGAGCAATTTTTACCGGAAAAAATCTACCCAATTACGAATACAAAAGAATCATCAAAGACACGGTCTTGTTTGGAAAACATTATTTGCGTTTTGAGATTAATTCACCGGAAGTATTAACCCGATACTATGTCCATCCAACAGACACGATTCTTCCTTACACCATTTACAGCGAAATAGACAGAGATTACAAAGGGCGCATTGAACGAGTTGATTCCTATGATAAAATCAATGATATCTTTGTTACGCTTCAAATGGTTCTTCGTAATAATTTGGATGCTGAAGCGGAGGAGATTTTTGAGTTTAATGGGTTTGTGGGAGGGAAGTGAAAGTAAGAGAAAGGCTTTTTAACTTTAACGAATCATTATAAAACATACATATATATAATTTAAATCTCAATATTATTATTATATATTTCATGTATTCAGGTTATTCCATTTATGAATATCTAAAACAACACAACAGTTATTCAATTGAATATCAAGGTGATGAGAAAATTATTAACTTCGAGAATAAAATTTAACATTGGCGTTAATTCATTTAACTTTATATATGGAGTTAAATACGATGGTTGTTGGCATAAAATTGAAAATTATGCAAAAAAAATATAGAATTATAATGTGAGTAATTGTAAAATATTTTGCGAATGCGTAATATATTAAAATAGAATATATAACTAAAAGATTATTGAGAGTGTCGAATAGGCTACATCCTCAATAAGTTAAAGTCCAAACATATAAGTAAAATAAAAAAATAATTCATTAAATTTCGTCTTTTCACCAATTGAAAGTTTGTATTTTAGCCGTAAAATTCGTTTTTTGAATAAATGATGATGACAGTACAAGAAGTAATAGAATTAATTGGTTTAGACAGAGCTATACCTATCAACTCTAAAAACAAATTAGAGTCTGAATTTATAGTGTCTAACAAAATCCGTGATTTCGGAATTGATTCTGTGTACTTTAATACTGACTATAACGGAAACAGTTTTCCTGCTGTTTTTCTAAAAAAGGTAAAGTCTTTTGATGAAAAAAACTTACAAGAAATAGCCGAAATTCACAAAAAAATTTGGAACTATAAAAAAGTATTGTTCTTATATGTTTATTCTGATACGGAAATTCGTATTTACAACTGTTCCGAAAAACCACTTATTAAAACCAAAGAAAATTTTGATTACGAAAAAGAACTTCAAAATGTTGAAATAAAAGCATATCAGTTTTCGGACAAAAAACAACTTGAAGAACTTAACAATCTCTTTTCAAGAATCGCAATTGATTCGGGAATTGTTTGGACTTTGGAAGAAGCCCAATTTATCAGAGATAAAATAAAACTGCAACGCAGAGTTGATAAATATTTGGTGGAAAGTTTAGTAAACACTGCTAACGAACTCGAACAGCAAGGGCTTGAAATAGAGTTTATTCATAAAATTATTCTTCGTTCATTATTCCTCTTGTACTTAGAAGACAGAGGAGCTACGGACGAAAAATTATACAGTCAAATCAAAAAAGGAACAAAATCTTATTTTGATATTTTAAACGATGTAAAAGCTACTTACCAACTATATGAGCGATTGGAAGATGACTTTAACGGAAATGTTTTCACATTAGAAAGAGATGCGAATAATAACATAACAGAAAAAATATCTGCTGACCAACTTCAACTCATAAAAAAATGTTTCATAAGTGGTAACGATAATACACCGCAAACCCAACTATTTGAAAATTGGCGTTTGTTTGATTTCAGTATCATTCAGATTGAATTATTAAGTGAAATTTATGAAAATTTCTTATTCAAAACCGACCCCGAATTAAAGAAAAAAACAGGAACATACTACACCCCTCCTGCGTTGGTTGAGTTTATTCTGAATGAAAAATTACCAATCAATAAAACAGATAAAAATTACAACGTTAAAACATTAGACCCAAGTTGTGGTTCGGGAATTTTTTTAGTGCAAAGTTTCAAGCGTTTGGTAAAACGTTACGAAAACCAACATAAAGAAAAATTAACCGATTTTGAAAAACTGAAAAAATTATTGACTGATAACATTTTTGGAATTGAACTACACTCGCAAGCCATAAAAGTAGCTGCATTTAGTTTATATTTAGCATTGGTTGAAAATTTAGACCCAAAGACATTGTGGCAAGACAAAAAGTTACCAAATCTTATCAATAACCCTAATGATAAATCATTAAAAGCACAAGGCGAAAATTTATTTTGCAGAGATACGATTGCAGATTTGTCTGAAGATACAGAGTTAAAAGATTTTGAACTAATCGTTGGCAATCCGCCATTTGGCACAACTGATTTATCAGAATCTGTTCGCAATTATTGTGATAAATACGGCTTTGCCAAAGAAATGGTTTTACCATTTTTGCATAAAGCAACACAATTTGCCCCGAATGGGCAAATTGCTTTGATATTTAATACCAAAGTTTTAACTAACACAGGTGGAACTTATCGGGAATTTAGAGATTGGCTTTTCAATAAATGCTATGTAGAAAAGGTTTTTAATTTCTCTATTCTTCGCAACGCAAAGAAAAATTTTGGAGGGCAATTATTTGGAGATGCAACAGGGCCGATAAGCATTGTTTTTTATCAAAAAGAACAACCTGAAAAGCCAAGTGATAAAATTGCGTATTACGCTCCCAAAACATTCATCAAATCTAATGTAATTGATGGATTGAGTATTGATTTTACAGATTTAAAATATCTGCCAAGAGAAGAATGTCAGAAACCCGACACCAAAATTTGGAAAATCGCAATGTGGGGCGGAATGAATGATTGGGAGTTATTAATGCGGTTAAGTAATTCTAAGTTAAACTCTGTTGAAAATTTTGCTAAAAACAACAACATTAAGTCAGGCGTTGGTTTCCAACTACTAACGCAAAAAAAAGACAAGCCAAAATATTCCGAAACACTAACGGATTTAAAATATTTAGATGCCAACGTCATTACAAAATATTATACTTCCGATGATGTATTAGACAATGTAACAAAATCTATAAAAAGTCCGAAAGCCATTGATTTTTACAAAGAGTTTTATAGTGTGAAAAATATTACCGAACTTCAAAAACTAACGGCTTTTAGAAGATTAGGAGATATAGAAGCGTTCATTAACCCACATATCATAGTAAAAAAAGGTTTAGAACAAAATAGCATTTGTGCTTCCTTTATTGAAAATAAATGCTCTTTTAGAGATGGAGTTTATGGCTTTTATACCGACAAAGAAAATATTGAAGCACTATACTTGTTATTGAGTTATTTCAACTCAAAATTAAGTACTTATTATCTTTTTATGACAATTTCTTCTTATGGAATTGAAAGAGAGCAGATAATGAAGAATGAGTATTTATCTATTCCAATTAGTTTGAGTGATAAACAGAGTTTGAAAATAAAAAAAGCTACGACTGAAATCTTATCAAAATTTAAGTCGAAAAATTTCTTGAATAATTCTTTTGAAAATCAAGAAATAGAAGCATACATAAATGACAATATAGATAAGGTAATTTATGAAAGTTTAGGTTTGAATGTGAATGACATAAATCTACTAAGCGACAGTATAAATTATAATATTGATTTGTTTCATAAACAAGAAAAATCAATCGCATTATATCCTGTCTTGCAAAATCAACCAACCGAATATGCAGAAATAATTACTTCTGAACTCAACGACTTTCTTGACGGACAGGATTTATTTGTAAATGCTACTGTCTATAATATCAATAGATTTACACCTCTGATGATGATTAAAATTTCCTTCGCTAAGAAACAAAAGAATGTAGTTACATCTAAAGAGTTTGTTGATGACGAACTAAAAATGATAGACCAACATTTATGGGAAGAAAAATCAAACAGTATCTATTTCAGAAAAAAACTGAACTATAAAACGAGTGATGATATTTATATCATTCGTCCAAACCAACGTAGGTTTTGGTCAAAATCAATGGCAGTAGAAGATGCCCAAGAGTTAATTCTTGAAATTTTAAATGAGAATTAACAATGGCATTGAATACGACAGTTTACAATAAATTCAGAAATGCTTTTGAGCAAAAATGTTTTCGGTTAATCATCGAAGCATATCAAACTTCTTTAACCGAAAAAACTATACAATTAGATTGGAATGAAAATGATATTTCTTCCGAAATACACAAGTATATAAAAGCAAATCCGTTAAGACTGAAATGGAAAGTTTCAACGAATGTTGAAGCCCATATTACAAATGAGAAAATTTCAAAAGTAAAAGGCTTTGCTGATAAATTTTCAAGAATAGATTTGAGACTAACATCATTCGTATCAACTTACGAATACGAGTATTTTTTTGAAGCGAAAAATTTAAAACAAAATAATTCTGCATTAAAACGCAGATATATTGACACAGGAATAAATAATTTTGTTTCGGGAAAATACGAAAATGGTAGCTTGATAGGTTATTTGCTTGAAGGCAAAACTGATGAAACGGTAAAAGGGATTAACTCATTATTGGAAAAGAACAAAAGGAATACCGAGGTTTTAAATCTAAAATCAGACAAACTTTTGAAAACAATTTACCAATCTAACCATTCAGACATCGGGACACTGAAACACTTAATTCTTGACTTTACAAACATACAAAACTGATAAAACAACAATAATGATTTGCTAAAAGTGGGATAGTGTCTTTCGGTTTAAAGGTTTTGTTAAATTTCTCCTATAAATATAGTATTCAATTCTCTTAGATTCATTTTTTTCATTTTTCAAGCTAACTTCTTCTTTCCACTTTTTCCATAATCTCACAGGACTCGCCTAAACCCCGGTCGTTTTTCTTGTGCAAAGGTGTTAAAAATCAGATGCCTTTAAAAAAATGAAATTGGGTATTCCGGGGGGAAGCCTTCCGCAATTCCATTTACCGCTTCGCTTTTTAAAAGCCCTTGATTTTTAGATTCAAAAAGCACGAAAAACGCCTGTTGCTTTATACGAATCTAAAAATTTTAAATGATGGAAAATACGATTGTACATTCAGAAATTAATGCGAAGAAATCTCAAAACGAAAACAGCCTTTGCATTACCGAACCTAAAAAAGATTCTTTTATTGAAAATCTTATTGCGGCTGTTGAAACTGCAAATCCCAATGATTGGGAACACTTCCTGAAGGATAGGGCTTATGCCGACATCATTCCTTTTAACCCATTGAGTGGTACAAAATACATGCGTACTAATAAGTTTTATTTGATGTTGATTGCTATGATTAGAAAATACTCAACGAATCGTTATGCCACCTTTAAACAAATTGCAGATGCAGGTTACAAAGTGAAAAAAGGTGCTAAAAGTGTTTTGATTGAGTATTTCAATTTCTATTTCAAACATAAAGAAACTGGTAAAAAAATTACATATCAGGAATGGACGAAGCTGACAGAAACCAAAAGAGCCGATTACTTCAAAAAGACTTACCTGAAAACTTACAGAGTATTCAATCTTGATGAAGTAGAAGGAGTTAATCCGGAAGATTTTGATGTGATTGAAGATGAATTCTCACCCATTGATGAAATTGAAACTTTTCTTGAAGAAACCATTCGGAATCATTCTATAAGCGTTGATTACAAAAGAACAGATAAGGCTTATTATTCGATGACTACCGACAGTGTTACATTGCCATTAAGAAAGTATTTCGAAAGTTCAGAACAGTTCTATGCCACTACATTTCACGAATTAACTCACTGGACTGGAAATGAGAAAAGACTGGATAGAGATATGACTGGATTCTTTGGAAATGAAAAATATGCTTTTGAAGAATTAGTTGCAGAATTAGGTTCAATGCTTTCCCTGACAGGCTTTGAGATTTACTCTCAAATGCCCAATTCGTTGGCTTATCTGAAAGGTTGGTTGATTGCTACCAAAGATGATAGAAATAAAACTTTGAGAAAAGCCTTCAGCAAGGCAAAACAGGCTTTGAATTATTTAGAAAACAATGAAAATCCAATAATATGAAAACAGTATTTTTAACTTGGATTTGTGACCAATGGCTTAGCAATGATGCTAAGTCATTGGTTGCTGTTTCTACAACAAATAAAAGAGCAATTGAACTTTGTCGGAGTCATCTGAAAAATGTTTTTAAGACAGATTTCAAATGGAATGAATGGGAAGAATTAAATTCTGAAAATCAGGTGAGATTATCAGATTTAGGTTTTTATATCGAAGAAGTTGAATTATACATTGATTAATCATGACTTCTTTATTCAATAAAATAAATTTTTGGGTTAATTTAGCAGGTATGAAAGACCTGCTGAGCTTTCCCGATGATAAACGGCAAATCACCTATAAAGCCAATCTGCACTGGATTTCTTATGTGAGACCGGTGCTGATAATTCTGGCTTGTCTCGTATTGGGTGCTTTCCTTTATCTGATTCATTGGATACTTGGTGTAATTGCAATTTTCTTTATGATAAAAGCCATTATCAATATCCTGAATCTGAAATCAACCGAAATTTATATCGGAGATAACATCCTGACAGTTTCCTATGGAATATTCAACAAAAGAGTGATAGACCTTTCACTTAAGAAATATGAAGGAATGCAGCTGATGCAAAACTTTTTAGGCAGAATGCTGAATTACGGGAGATTGACGGTTACAACCGGAGGGTTTACACAAAGTTTTCAGATTGAAAACCCGGAAATGTTGAGAGAATCTATTATTGGGAGTTCGAGTTAGTTAATGGCTTAAAAGTCCTTCAGATTTTAGAATTAAATTAAAATGGTTTGAACATTTTATTTTTATGAAATACGTATTATTTAGTTTAATAACTCACAGTCTATTTGGAAGTTAAATTGAATTTTGGAATCTTTCAAAAAAGAATTAATATTCGTATATTCGTATAGTTGGTAGCAATCTTAAAAAGGCAACGGCAATGACAACAATACCATTTGGAAGAGCATTATATTATCCTCATATAAATTTTTACGACCACAATTGGTTGAAATTTGCAGCATTGTATTATGACGGCATTGACCGAATTGTACCAAGTGACGACCTATTGGAAGAAGTTGAATTAATCAAAAGAATAAATGATTCGGCTGACAGTCAAGAAACAATGTTTGTTAGAAGTATAAGACCAAGTTATTATGCAGACCAAATTGCACATGAATTTATTGAATATGCTAAAAATGAATTATCAGACGAAGGCAAGAGAAAAGAAATTTTTCAGCGAGTTTCAAGATTCGTAAAACCAACAGAAACATACCCAATACACGTTAAGAAAATGGGTAGAAAACTCTTGGATGAACTTCCAAGATTGAATCTACCGGTTAAGAAATTTTCTTTTGAATTTGAAGATTGGATTGAATTTGACTCTATTACAGGAGCACTTTATATGTCAAGACTTGCTAACTGCATTGCAGTCAATAAATCATTACCCATAGTTTCAGACAACCCAAATTTTCAAGCGATAGTCAGAGAAGCACAAAAAGAAAAAGCAGTAAATGATATTAGTGAAGCATTAGCATCAATGGTAATTCAATCAGTTATACCTAAAAACATTGGTGCAATCACACCAAAACAAATTTTAGAGTTTAGAAAGAATTATAATGATGAACGGCAACAATTTTATTTAAACATTAATGACCTTGTAAAAGACCTTAATCAAATTCAGGACGAGCAATCATTGAAAGATGCATTACATTTTAGAAAAGATGAAATTGAACGTGCAACCAAAGATATTGAAGGGATTTACAAATCATTGAAAATTGACACAGGCTATACATTAATGGCTCTTTCCATTCCATCATTTGCTTCAGAGCTTGGTTGGGCTGTTGCAGGCGTTGGACTTGTTGCTGTAGCAGTAGGCAAATTGACTTTAAAAGGAATTGAATATCAAAAAACAAAAAGGAATAGCCCATATTCCTATGTCTTGACACTTAAAAACAAACTTGGAAAAGAAGAACTTGCAGAATCATTATTGAAGGGAAAACTTATATTATGACAAGAAAGGCAGCTACCAACAAAAAAATGGCAATAGAGCCGGTGAAGTACCTGTATTGAGCTTTTGTGCATGGTTGAGCTATAATAGGAACTCAATTCAACATTTGTGCTAAAAGTCGGCTCCATCGCCAATTTTCCGGATGTTGGATGAAATCGGTGTTCGTCTTTATGCTATAAATTTTTTAATTTTAGGATTACTACTTTTTCGGCAGATGAAATCTTTGCTTTTTTTAGATTGAGTCTTGTTATTCAATATTTTAAAAACCTTAAATCAGGTCGAGTCCTAAAATCTCAATCCCACTCTCATCCACTTCCTCAAACTGTTTTTGGTATTCTATTTCTTCCTGAATGATTTCTTCACATTTCTTCTTCCAAAACCACTCTTCAATTTGGATAATATCATCTTGAATATCAATCAATAATTTGGGTAGAAACATAAACTTTTCATTTTCTACATCATCGACTCTTAATTTGAGAATCAATTTGACTGATTTCTCAGAATAATCTTCAAAAGGAACTTTGATTTTTATTTTGCTATTGTCAACAGGTTCAAGTTTAAATTCTTCATCATTTATCTGTCCGTTACTGATAAACTTTTTTGGTACCCAATATCGTTTGTTTTCAATCTCAACTAATTGCGCCTTTTCGGTTGTTTTAATGATTTTGTCAATCTTTTTCATTTGATTTTGTTTTTAAAGGTTAATATTCTTCTATATCTTTAAACATGGAAATTGCCATATCTACTTCCACTCTTTCGGATAATATGCCGCCATGTCTGTTTTTTTGAATGATGATTTCCGCCTGATTGTGTGTATGTTCATAATTGTAATCTCCATCCCAGGTTTCGATGCCATAGTATTCCGGGCGGTAGAGAAACAGTACTTCGTCTGCATCTTGTTCAATGGATCCTGAATCTCTCAGGTCAGATAATAAAGGTCTTTTGTCCGGTCTTTGTTCTACTCTTCGGCTAAGCTGACTAAGCGCGATGACAGGAATGTTCAATTCCTTGGCAATGGCTTTTAAACCTCTGGAAATACTTCCTATTTCATTTTCTCTGTTCTGTTGATTGCGTTCATTGGTCATTAATTGCAGATAGTCAACAAAAAGGATTTCAATGCCGAATTTTAGTTTCATCATTTTTGCTTTGGTTCTCAAATTTTGAACAGAAATGGCAGCAGTATCATCAATATGAATTTTTATCATTAAAAGCTCCGGTTTTAAAGACTGAAATTTGAATAGCTCTTCATCTCTTAAACCCTTTCTCAGAATTGATGAGTTTGGGATTTCTGTATAATTTGTAATAATCCGGGCGGCTATCTGTTCACTTGACATTTCAAGAGAGAAAATTCCGATTGCTTTATTTTGTAACGCCGCATCAACAGCTCCCTGAACAAGAAATGCAGTTTTACCCATTCCGGGTCTGGCAGCTACAATTATTAAATCTGAATTCTGCCATCCGCCAAAAGCTTTATTGATAATTTTAAGCGAACTTTTTATTCCGGGTACTTTTCCTTCTGTAATACTTCTTGACCTTTCTTCTATGATTTCAACTAATTCCGGAAACGCAGGAGTCCTTTCCATTCCTTTCAAAAAACGATCGATGAACAGTTCATCTATGTACTGAAATGTCTTTTCCTGTAACTCAAAGACATCTGTTTCCTTTGAGATAGCTATTTGTAACAGTTTGTTGAATTTTAGAATATAGTCTCTTCTGATTTCCAACTCTGCCAGAAACATTAAATGATTTCTCAAATGGGCTGTGGATGCAACTTTATTTGATAAAAGTATAAGATGATTTACCAGTTCGGAATTTCTTTTTTCTAATCTACTGCTAACTGTGATTAAATCTATGGGATGATTTTCTTTCCATAACTCTTGAATCACTCCAAATATTAAGCGGTGATTTTTATTGCAAAATATTTCTGAGTAAAGCAAATCATGATGTGCTGTATATGCACTTCTGTCAATTAATAAACTTCCAAGTACCACTTGTTCAAGTTCATTGTTGGAATGAACTTCATAAATCTCTTTTATATTAATTATTTGGTTCATTTTAATCTTCATTATAAGTTGTTCTCGGGCGTTTTATATTTGGTATATTGTTCATATCAATTGGATGATTCGTTAAGGGTCTGAGCATATAAGGCCAAGTACTTTTTAAGGAAGCTTTCCAACTGTTTATAGGTCTTCCATAATCGTTTTTCCAGCCATTGGCTTCCCACTTTTCAAATTTGCCTTCAATGCTTACATCTAATTTTGGGTCATAATCCGGAAGTGTTTTTGCAAACTCTTTAAATTCATTCATAGTAGGCACATCAAACCTGACCCGCTGATTTTCATACCGAGTTATACTGATTTTTGGTTCTGTGGTTTTTGGGGGATGATCTGGAATTTGAGACTTTGGTATGTTTCCATTAATTGCTTTCGCTTTCTTTTGAATTGTGTTTTCTGAAATATTGTTGTTGAGTTTTGTCCCAAGTCTATAATAACAGGGTACTCCGTTTTGGAGTTGATAATCTATTAGACCTAATCTTTGTAAGTTTTCTCTTGATCTATAAATAGTCTTTTGTGTAATGCTAAATGCTTTTGATATTTCTTTATCCGAAATCCGAGCTTCTTGATTCTCAGTATCTATTAATTTCGATATCAAAAAAGCATAAAGACAAATTGTATTAGCGCTCATTTTGTTTTTACCATCTACACTCCAGAGCAATTTAATTTTCCCAAAAGCCGACATAGTATCTATTTGTTTTTCACTATTTTCAATGCTTCAAGAATCTTCTGCTTGTCAAAAAATATTAACCCTTCGGATTTATAAATGGCATCATCAATTTTACCTGATTTGACCAACTTCCTGACTTTGCTATCCGAACAATTCAGGAAATCTGCCAATTCCTTATATCCGTAAACAAAAACTTTTTCATTGGACTTATTAATTTCTTTACTTAATTCAATGAATTCTTTAATGGTCAAATTAGAAATCAAATTTTCATTATTGCTATTTTTCTTATCCATCACTGTACTTTTTAAATAATTCCAAAGCCTTTTGTTTATGAATAATAATTGTCCTGCCTTTTTGGATAATGGCATCGTCAAATACACCTTCCGATTTCAATCTCTGAGCATACCTTTTACTACTGCCTAACAAGCTGGCCAAGCCTTGGATTCCATAGGCATATTCTTGACTATCATAATAGGACGGAGTTTGTTCGGATTTGTTTTCGTTCTCTGCATTGGGACGAAACTTACTGTTGAGAATTTCTATAAATTCATCCGCTGTAAGTTGCCATAACGGTTTATTATAAAATTCTTTCATTTTCGTTTTCTGAATTTTTTGTTTCAACACCTTCCAATGAAAAGATATCCTTATCATCATATCCACACCTCCTGTAATATAATACAGCCTCATAAAGCGTAAGTTTTACGCTGTTTCTCCTTGCAAGTCCCATAACAGACTGTTGCTGAATGCCCATCCTCATGGCAAGTTCCATGCTAAAATCATTGTCATTAAGAATCCTGTCAATAATTTTTTTACTAATATTCATCTTCATATCTATATTTGTATTGTAATTTGTATTATATTTGTATATAAATTCAATTTGTAGAGCAAATATATAGATTTAAAATATATAATATAGACAATTTGTTTAATAAATCATTAAAATTAAAAGTATGACCATTACAGAGCGATTAGAAGTATACATGATTCACAAAGGATTAAATGCAAATCGAATGACATCTGAAGCAGGCTTATCAATTGGTTTAATTGGAAGAGCAATAAAAAATAACACAACATTAAACTCAGAAACTATTGAAAAGATTCTACATGCTTATCCTGATTTGAATCCTGAATGGTTACTATTAGAACAAGGAGATATGATAAAATCAGCACAAAACATCAATTCGAATCAATCACCGGGTAGCGTAAACAGTAATATCAATGGTGTGAACGGTAATGTGTCAATTTCACAAAACGATTTTTCCAGTTTGTTAGATGCTCAAAAAGCACATCGTGAAATGGCAAGTGAATTAATTGCAAGATTAAAGGCATCACAGGAACAATTGACAGAAAGTCAATTCCAAATAAAAACATTACTTGAAATAATACAGAAAAAGATATGAATAAGCCAAATCTGCTGACATACAACGCTCAATTTTTCATTGATAAAGAAAAAGGAAAACCTACGGCGAAAATTCGTTTTAGAGTTAAGTGGGAGAACAATACGGTTGCGTTCAGTTTAGGGTACAGAGTGGAAATTGACAAATGGAGTACAGATACACAAAGGTGTAAAATCAATACCACGCATGGCATTAAAAAGATGCCTGCATCGAAGATTAATAAGAAAATAGATTGGTATCAATCTGTTTGCGAGCGAATTTTTGCGGAATTTAACCTGAAAAATATTATCCCAACTAAAGAACAATTCAAAAATGACTTTAATGAAAAAGCTCGAAATACCGAGAAAAACATTAAATCAAAGGTCAGTAATCAAAATGAAATCAAAGAATTGAATTTAGTTCAAGATATTTTCAAAGATTTCATTAAGGAGGAAAAGGTTGTACGACAATGGACAAACAACACTATTGAAAAGATGGAAGCAGTTCAGAAAAAACTACTAAATTTTAAGATGGATTTGAAAATAGAAGAGTTTGGAGAAAGTAATTTATTAGGGTATCAACTATTTCTTCAAAATAAAGAATTTCAAAATTCGACTATTCTTAAAAACTTTGGCTACTTAAAGTGGTTCTTGAGATGGGCTGACAAAAAAGGATATAACCTTGATCCACATTATAAATTCTTTAAACCCAGATTGAAAACTACTACCGGTAAAATAATTTTTCTAACAAAAGAAGAACTTCAAAAATTATCAGATTTTTCAATTCCTGAAAATAAAAATTACTTGGAAAGAGTTCGGGACATATTTCTCTTCCAATGTTTTACGGGTTTGAGATATTCCGATGTTGCCAATTTGAAAAAAAGTGATATTAAGGATGACCATATTGAAGTAACAACTGTTAAAACTTTAGATAATTTAATTATTGAACTAAACGACCACAGCAGAAAGATACTTGAAAAGTATCAAGATTTTGAACTTGGATCATACAGAGCTTTACCTGTTATCACCAATCAAAGAATGAATAATTATTTAAAGGAGCTTGCAGAACTTGCTGAAATAGACGAACCTATCAGACGAACCTATTTTAAAGGCAATCAAAGAATAGATGAAATTCTACCTAAATGGGCAATACTTTCAACCCATGCAGGAAGAAGAACTTTTATTTGTAATGCTTTGGCTCTTGGTATTCCTCCACAAGTGGTTATGAAATGGACCGGACATAGTGATTATAAATCTATGAAACCCTATATTGACATAGCTGACGATACGAAATATACAGCAATGAAAAAATTTAATATGATGTAATTATTTTCATAATCTACCCTATTCTTTTCTATAATTATTTTTATAAAATTGTAGTCCCCATTATTCAAAACAGGGACTAAATCGTGTTCAGTTCATTACTTTTTGATGCTTTTTAATTCCGCGCTATTAATGCTATCTATTTGATAATTAGATTAAATACTTTTTATTGCGCTATATTGCATCCTATCAATAATCCCTCTCTCTCCGCAAAGTGTTTTTATAACTAATTGTGTGTGTTTTATTTACATGTTTATGCTAATGGGATTAGCACACAAACAAAAAAAGGAGTGTTTTTAGGCACTCCTTTCTGAATTATAAAAACCTACAATTTGTAATTGTAGAATTCAAATATACAAGTAAATTCAATTATTGAAAAATAGTACTTCCATAGTACTTTTGTACTATAATTATCCTATAAAATAGTAATACGAGCTTATTTTTTTGAAGTTCCGGCTTCAATTATTAATAAACCCTGAAACTTTTTGGATTACTTGTTTTTGTATTAGCCCATATGGGTGCTTTTTTTCAGTCTTCAAAAATAGTCTTATTTCCTTTCACCATAAATTTTGGACAAAAAAATCAATCTTAATATTTTTAATTTCATCTTCTGAACAGTTTTTAATTCTTGAGGCACGGCTTGGATTAACTGAGTCATATAATATCGGTATATGACTACCCACTTTTGCGACTTTTTTGGATGATAAAATATATAAGCTATCTTCAACTTCGTACTCTATGTAATTAAAGTATTGAGAACTTGTAAATTTAAGTTCAGATTTAACAACCCCTACTGTGCATTTTCCACGTTCTCTTAGATCGTTTTGTAATTTCCATTTTGATGATAAATACCATATGGCTACAAGAGCTGCTACTGGAAAAACCCAATATTTTCTAAACCATTCTTTATAATTCATTAGTCTTCAATTTCGCTAAATCCATTTTCAATTTTAGAAGATATTTCAAAAATTAATTCAGAGGATTTATCTGTTAGATATTTAAAAACCTGCATTCCCCGCTACCGCACTCCCAAAAGCTTTCGGGAGTATCTTGTTGTAAAGTTAATTGAATTTTCATCAAATTTTTAAAAATCTCTATCAACAACCTGATTATCAATCATTCTTTTTTCTCCTGCACAATCAATTGCGCTACTAATATGATAATCCTCGGCTTTGCACTATTCTAACTTCAATTGGATTTTTGTAAATATAATTGAATTTTTCTAATATTACTTTATGACTTCTTAGTGGCTATGCGATACACTTCGTTAATTGTGTGGCAGCTGAGATACAATTGATTTTATGACAGTTATTGATGATCAGGCATACTTGCAATGCTTCTAAGTCGCTTTGGCTTTAAATTCAAACAATCCCAACTTCCCTACTCAAATAAATTTATTTTTGTTTTATTAAAGAATTTAAACTTACTTTGCAATTCAAAGTTCTTTTAATATGAATCAAAATTACAAAGAAGATCTGGAACAAATCCGTTCCATGATGGAACGGTCTTCCCGTTTTATTTCGCTGTCCGGATTTTCCGGAATTTTCATCGGTTTGGTCGGTTGTGTCACCGCTTTTCTGCTGTTCGAATATCAGTCGGTATTGTATTCTGCCAACGAATTCAGCGAATTCAGAAGCGCGTTGCAAAGTCTTTTTGTCATCGGAGCCGTCAGTCTGATTACAGCAGTTGCGGGCGCAGTTTTCTTTACGCTCCGAAAAACCAAAAAACTAAAACTTCCATTCTGGTCGTCCGTCACCAAAAGGATTTTATTCAGCCTCTTGGTTCCGCTCGCAGTCGGTGGAATTTTCTGTCTGAAACTGACACAGCTCCATCTGATTTTCTTGGTTTTGCCCGTCACCCTCATTTTTTACGGACTGGCACTGCTCAATACCGCAAAATACACTTTCAGGGAAACCGCATATCTGGGGATGATTGAATTGGGATTGGGGATGATTGCCTTGTTTTTGCCTGCCTACAGTATTTGGATTTGGGGTGTCGGTTTTGGGATTGCTCATATTTTATACGGACTTTTGGTACAAAGAAAATACAAATAAGAAATTCTGAAAAATGAGTCTAATTCATTCATTGAACAAAAATTTTGAAAACCGCGTACGCTTGGGAATCATGTCTGTGCTCATGGTCAACGACTGGGTGGATTTCAATGAGATGAAGGAAATATTAGACATCACAGACGGCAATCTCGCCAGCCATACCATCGGCTTAGAAGACAAAAATTACATAGAAATCAAAAAAGAATTTGTCGGAAAAAAACCCAGAACTTCTTATCGTATCACTCAAAAAGGCAGAGAAGCTTTTGTGCAGCATTTAGATGCTTTGGAAAAACTAATTCGAAAAAAATAATTTTTTTAATCACTTACTTTGAATTTCAAAGTTCTTTAAATTGACTTAAAATGAAAAAATTCAAAAACTTAATCATCGGAACCATAGGGTTTGTAGCTTTATTTTACACCAATCAATTGGATTTTGGATTCAACATTGCGATTTATGCAATGTTGCTGCTTGTACTGTTGATACAAAATTCGGAGGCCAAAAAAGACCTTGGGTTTTGGTGGTTGGCGTTGGCAGCTTTCATTTCGATTTTGGCTTTTGCTTATTATGCTGATGCTTATTCCTTTCTGGCGCTGTTTACGGCAATCGGCGGTCTTAGCATTAAAATTCAGTTTCCGACTTATTCCCGACTGATGTATCCTGTGGTCGCTTTCATCAGCGGCATCACCTCCCCTTTTCGGTTTCTGATGTTTCCGAATTGGATTCCAAAAAATCTAAACAGAAATCATTTCGGTCATAAGTTTTTACTGTATTTTATTGTTCCCGGTTTGATACTTTCGGTTTTCATTTTGGTGTATTCGGGCGGCAGCGATATTTTCGCTTCCTTTTTTGAAAATTTCTTCCTTCAATTTAGTTTTGGAAAAATCATTTTGCTCGGTTTGATCGGTTTGGCCATCAGTTTCAATCTTTGGTATTATTTCAGCACAAAAGAAGTTGACCAAACGAATGATGAAATTCGCGAAGATTTCAACGATAGCGAAATTTTAATATTTAGTGAGAAATTAGAAAATCCGAAAGCAAATTACAGCAGAATCAGCGGTGTGATTTCAATGAGTTTGGTCAACATCGCTTTGTTGGCCTTTCTGTTCAGTTACAATTACGAACAGTTTTTTCAGATACAAAATGTAATGAATCTGAGTGCGGAAACTCATCAACGCGTGGAAACGGTAATCCTCTCCATCGTTTTGGCCATCGGGATTATTCTGTTTTATTTCAGGTCGGTATTCAATTTCGACCCAAAAGCAAAAAATCTAAGAAACCTCACATTCATCTGGATGATTCTCAATCTGTTGCTAATTATGTCCACCCTATTGAAAACCTTAAATTACATTGAAATTTTTGGTTTGACTTACAAAAGAATTGGCGTGTTGACTTTCTTGGGACTAAGTGTTACAGGTTTGATTTACACTTTTCTAAAAATAAAATACAAGAAAACAAATTCCTATTTATTGGTTCGTATGATGAAAGTAGGATGCATGGTTTTCATCATGGGCAGTTGGATAAATTTCAGTTGGTTGGTCACCAAATACAACACGACTTTTCAACAGCAAGCTGATTTTTATTATCTGCGCGGACTGAAATACAACCACTTACTCATGCAGAAAGTTTATAAAAACGATCCTCGTTGGGGTGATTTCAGAGACACTGCAAAAGACAGAAATCAATACCAAAAAAAGATTCCGTTTTTGGACAGAAATTTTTATGAATTCGTAGTGCTTTCGGAAAAAGAATTAAAAACGAACTGATTTAAGAACAATGAAAATTGATTTTGAGGAACAAAACGTTGAAAACCAGTTTAAATCGTGACTCTGAGAGGATTCGAACCTCCGACCAATAGTTTAGGAAACTACTGCTCTATCCTACTGAGCTACAGAGCCAAAAAAGCAAGGCCGCCCACCGCAGCGGACAGCCTCTTATCATTTCACAATCTTTGTTTATTTTAAAACAATAAGCTTATTCACCTGCGGGTTCTACAGAAACAAAAGACCTATTATCGGTTTTTTTTCTGAAGATTACTGTCCCGTCAATCAAGGCAAAAAGCGTATGATCTTTTCCGATTCCCACATTATCGCCGGGATGATGTTGCGTTCCCCGCTGACGAACCAGAATGTTTCCGGCTTTGGCATATTGCCCGCCAAAAATTTTCACACCCAGTCTTTTGGAATGTGACTCACGACCGTTTTTGGAACTACCGACTCCTTTCTTATGTGCCATTTCTCTAAGGTTTTATTTTTTTGCGTCAAATTTATCCATGTTTTTGCTGATGAGTTCATCAACTTCTTCATGTGTCAAAATTCTCTTGTTCAATTCCTCTTTCAAACCATTCCCAAGCTCAGTCAATGTTTCTCTGTTGGCTTTAGACTGGGAAAGTCCATTTTTCTTCAAGTGATAATTCAACTCATGATCCTCTCCGAAATTCACGGTTTTGTGATCCGAGTTCGGGTTGGCAACTGATTTTTTAGCTTCCTTCTTTGTTGCTTCGATTTCCACCTTTGGTTCAGCCGCCACACTCAGTTCTTCAGCAGGCATTTCCGCTAATTTAGCTGGTTCGGCTTTTGGGGTTTCTTTTTTCTCGGCTTTTTTAGCTGAAACTTTTCCTTCGGCAATGCTCATCACCTCAATTTTTGTAAACTGCTGACGATGTCCGTTTTTCACTCTGTATCCTTTTCTTCTTTTTTTCTTGAAAACGATTACTTTATCGCCTTTCACATGTTCAAGGATTTTGGCCGTAACGGTCATCCCTTCTATAACCGGGGCGCCAACTTGTACGGAGCCGTTGTCGGTCAAAAGCACACGGTCAAAAACGACTTCCGTGCCTGGCTCTCCCTGCAAACGATTCACATACAACTGCCGGTCTTTCTCAACTTTGTATTGAAGCCCTGCTATTTCTACAATTGCATACATGATTAATATTGTTATAAATTTCGGTCGGCAAAAATAAACATTATTATTTATAATCAAGGCATATATTCAATTATATTTAAAAAAATCCGCTATTTGCAGGGAGTCTTCATTCCGATAAAAACTTTCGCTTTCACAAAGCTTTTTAGTAAATTTGCAAAAATTAATTATCAGTTTGAGAATTATTGCTGTAATTCCTGCGCGTTATGCGGCCAGCCGTTTTCCCGGAAAACTGATGGCCAGACTTGGAGAAAAATCGGTTATCCTTACTACTTATCAAAATACGCTCAAAACCGGGCTGTTTGATGAAGTTTTCGTAGTTACCGATTCTTCAGAGATTTTCAATGAAATTACCGAAAACGGCGGCAAAGCTATCATGAGTATCGGCGAGCATCAGACCGGAAGTGACCGAATTGCTGAAGCGATTGCAGATTTGGAATGTGATGTGGTAGTCAATGTGCAGGGGGATGAACCTTTTGTGAAAAAAGAAGCTTTGCAAAAGTTGACCGAAGCCTACCGAAATGATGAACAGCATGAAATTTCATTGGCTACGTTGGCACAGGAAATCAGGGATGAATCCGATATTCACAATCCAAATGTGGTCAAAGTCAATTGGGACATCCATCAATTCGCTTTGTATTTTTCACGCAGTCCGATTCCATATCCCAGAGACACAGAATTTAAAGGCCGATATTTCAGACATATAGGGATTTACGCCTTTCGCAAGGAGGCTTTGCTTAAATTTGCAAAACTCCCGATGCGACAAAATGAAATGGCCGAAAAATTAGAGCAGTTAAGATATTTGGAATACGGCATGAAAATCAAGGTGTTGGAAACAGATTTTATGGGAATTGAAATTGATACACCAGAGGATTTAGAAAAAGCCAATGCTTATTTAAAGGAAATAAAAAAGATTGAAAATGAGTTTTAAAAACTTCCCTATGGTTACCCGGGTGGTTTACGGGCATGGGAGTTCCAATCAGATGGACGAGATTGTGAAATCAGTCAGGAAGAACGGACACCCGATTATCTATTTTATGGATCATTATTTCAAGGAAAAACCGATTGTACAGCATATTCCCGTCAAAAAAAATGACCAGATTATATTTATAGATACTACGTCCGAACCCACGACCGCCGGAGTTGACCAACTCAGAGACCGGTTGAAAGAAGAGTTCGGAAAAGTTTCCGGCATCATCGGTTTTGGAGGCGGAAGTGTACTCGACACCACCAAAGCGGTGGCACTCATGATGAACAACAAAGGTTCATCAGCGGATTATCAAGGTTGGGATTTGGTAAAAAACCCGGGCGTTTATCATGCCGGCGTTCCCACGCTGAGCGGAACCGGCGCGGAAGTTTCCCGAACTTGTGTACTCACCGGACCGGATAAAAAATTGGGGATGAATTCTGATTTCACACCGTTTAATCAAGTAATTCTCGATCCGAATCTGACCAAAGACGCACCCGAAGACCAGGTTTTTTATACAGGAATGGATTGCTACATCCATTGCATTGAATCCTTGAACGGCACTTACCTCAATGCATTCAGCAGAAGTTATGGCGAAAAAGCACTTGAGCTTTGCAAGAAAATATATTTAGAAAAAGATGTGTGGGATGATGAATCTCGGGAAGATCTGATGATGGCTTCCTGGCATGGCGGCATGAGCATCGCCTATTCACAGGTCGGCATCGCTCACGCACTCAGCTACGGACTTTCCTACATTTTGGGAATCCGACACGGGATTGGAAATTGCATTGCCTTCAACCAGATTGAGGAATATTATCCCGAAGGAGTTAAGGATTTCAAAAAAATAATTGAGAAATTCCAGATTGAAATTCCCAATAATGTTTGTTCCAATCTTTCAGATGAAGAAATGAAAGAAATGACCAAAGTCGCCCTCGGTTTGGAACCGCTTTGGGAAAATGCCTTAGGCAAAAACTGGAAAAAGAAAATCAATGAGAAAACAGTCAGAGCACTTTACGAAAGAATGTAACTGATTATTTATCAATATGTTTTATCCACGTACAATATTGAATAAAATTCCGGTAATCCTTTTACTGCTGTTTTCCGGAATGCAAATCAATGCCCAAACTGCCGATGAAATCATTACCCGGCATTTGGAGAATTCCGGCGGCATTGCGCAATGGAAAAACCTGAACAGCATCATCATTCATGGAGACGCCATTCTGGGATTAGACCAAGCTTTCCCATTGGTAATTTATCACAAAAGACCTTATCAAAAAAAAGTGGTTTTCATCGTTCAGGGAAATGAGGTACTCAACGAAGGCTATGACGGCAGCAACGGCTGGACTTACAGTGAAATTTCCGGTAAAAATGAAATCATGAGAAATTATCAGCCCGATGCTTTTGATACTGATTTACTCGAATATAAAAAGAAAGGCTTCGAAGCTGCATTGATTGGGAAAGCAAAAAGTGAAAACACGGAATGCTATAAAATCGAACTGATCAAAAATACCAATAAAACCACTTACTGTTTTGCGGTGAACGATTACAAATTGCTTTGGGAAGAAAACAAGGATGAAAAACTTCTCTATTACGATTACAAAAAATTCAACGGTTTAGAATTCGCAACAAGAATTATCGGTCAACCCGTCAACGGCGGCGAATACGTTCTGAAATTCAACAAAATTGAAATCAACCCCGCCATCGCAGACAAGGTTTTTAAATTTTGAAAAGCAACCTAAACCACCCGATTCAAGGCTTTGTATATTTCAGCGCGGGTTTCAACCAAGGTCATGATTTTTTCCATTTGCTCCAATCTGACTTCACCACCTAATTCCCCATTTTGAATGATTTCCGTGAATTTCCGAATGGCATCTTCCAGAAAAATGGTTTTAAATCGAAGAATGGTATCAAAAACATCTTTGCCTACATTGGCTTCTTTGGATGGAATGATTATATTCAGCCTTTTTTGCCAGTTTTCACTCAGGGTATATTTTTCTAACATGGCTTCGGAAGCCTTTTGGGTTTTCTGATTTTCATCAAAAAGCCGCACAAAGAAATCCCCCGTACGGAGCTCTTCTACCTGCAAACCTGTTTTCACATCTTCAAAAATAGAGGCATACAAAGTATTTTGAAACTCCAGCCCATTGCTTTCAAATTGATTCACAACTTCCTCTATCACAGTCGTTTCATAAAAATCATTTTCATTGCCGGGCAATTCGACTTTCAAATTTCCGTATTTCATGATTAGACTGATGATTTCTTCCTCTAAAATTTCACGGGTATTGACAGCGAGAACTTCTTCTTTGTCTAACTCCAAAGGTTTTCTCTCCAAAAATTTTTCATCTTTTTTCTGAAGTTCTTTGCGGTGTCGCTGCAAGGCCTGTGCAAGTTCTCTGAACAAAATCTCTTCGCGGATATCAACGATTTTCGCGGTTTCCCGGATGTATAATTCCCGTTGTATAACATTCGGAATCAATGCAATACTCTGAATAATATCGCGAATCATTTCGGTTTTCTTGACCGGATTATCTTTGGTTTCTTCCAACAGAACTTCGGCTTTGAAACGAATGAAATCGGTTGCATTTTCGCGGATGAAATTCTCAATTTCCTCCGAAGAATGTTGCTGTGCAAAGGAATCTGGATCTTCACCTTTGGGGAACAACAACACCTTCACATTCAACTGCTGTTCGAGAATCAAATCAATTCCCCTGAAAGAAGCTTTGATTCCCGCCGCATCGCCGTCGAACAGCATGGTGACGTTGGGTGTCAGCCTTTTAATCAGACGAATCTGCTCTTCGGTCAGGGAAGTCCCCGAACTGGCGACCACATTTTCAATTCCGGCCTGATGCAGGGAAACCACATCGGCATAACCTTCTACAAGCAGACATTCATTTTGCCGTAAAATGGCCTGTTTGGATTGAAAAATGCCGTACAGGATTTTACTTTTATGATAAATCTCTGATTCCGGTGAATTTACATATTTTGCTGCTTTGACATCATTGCGCAGAATTCGTCCACCAAATCCCAAAATCCGACCGGAAAAACTGTGAATCGGGAAAATTACTCTTTCCCTGAATCGGTCATAGCCGGGACTGTTTTCTCTATAAATTGTCAAACCCGAAGCTTCTAAAACGGCTTTGCTGTAACCTTTTTTTTCAGCAGCATCGGTGAGTGCATTTCTTTGCGCCGGTGAATATCCCAATTCAAATTTTTCGATGATTCCCTTGGAAAATCCTCTTTCTTTGAAATAAGACAAACCGATGTCTCGCCCTTCATCCGTTTCATGCAATTGCGTTACAAAAAACTTTTTCGCGAATTCACTGACGAGATATATGCTTTCTCGGATTTTGGCTTCTTCCTTTTGTTCCTGACTTTGTTCGCGGTCTTCTTCAATTTCAATATTGTATCTTTTGGCCAACCAGCGAAGAGCTTCAGGATAGCTGAATTGCTCGTGTTCCATGAGGAAAGTAACGACATTCCCGCCTTTGCCCGACGAGAAATCCTTCCAAATCTGTTTGCCCGGAGAAACCATGAATGAAGGGGTCTTCTCATTGGAAAATGGAGACAAGCCTTTCAGGTTGCTGCCGGAACGTTTCAGATTCACGAAATCACCGATGACTTCCTCCACACGGGCGGCCGAAAAAATAGAATCTATGGTCTGTCGGGAAATCATTTTACAAAAATAGTTTAATTAAGGAAACCAACAGAAAGTTAAATTTTGGATGACGAAATTTTGTATAAAAAAGCCGGAAAATAGTATTACCTCCAAAAATATTTATATTTGTGTCATTCATTTTATTTTTTCAAATGCTTTCAAAGAAAACCAAATATGCCATCAACGCCCTGGCTTACATTGCGAAACACGGTGAAAAAAAAACCAATCGGAGCTTATTTGATTACAAAAATGAAAAAGAGACTGCTGATGATAATGTCGGAATGCTGATTATAATTACTTCATGTTTTACCATTTACAAAGAAATCTCATCAATCATTTAATTCAACAATGAAAAGAATCGGTATAATTGGCGGTGGTTTTTCAGGAACGATGACCGCCGTCCGGCTGATTGAAAAATCGGAAAGTCCGGGAGAAATAATCCTCATTGATCAACAACATTCAATCCACAAAGGAATCGCTTACAATCCTTACTCCGGCAAGCATTTGCTGAATGTTGTAACAGGCAAAATGAGTGCTTACGCCGAACAGCCTGAACACTTTTTGGATTGGATCATGGAGAGAGAAGAATTCAACGACATGGAGCGGACATGGCTTTCAAATGCATTTTTACCAAGGCACTTATATGGAGAATATTTGGGTGAAATTCTTGAAAAAGCCAAACAAAAAGCAATTGCCAAAGGAATAAAATTAAAGATTATCGACTGTTATGTGACTGATCTCGATGTGACAGAGCATGCGGTTATTTTACAACTTGACAAACAATCGGAACTGAAAGTGAACCAATGTGTGCTAACTACGGGAAATAACATTCCCCGAAATCCTGAAATCCATACCAAAACATTTTACAACAGTGATAAATACTTTCAAAATCCCTGGGAAAAGACTGTTGTAAAAAACATAAAAAACCAATTCCCCATACTGATCATCGGAAATGGACTAACGATGGTGGATACGGTACTCGGCTTATTAGAGAATGGATACGATGGAACGATTTATTCCATTTCGCCCAATGGATTCAATATTCTGCCTCATCGGCATAATGGATTGAAATACACTAAATTAATCGAAGAGTCAAATGAAAAAATGTCGCTTTATGAATGGGTGAAATTACTCAACAAACACATCAAAAGTGTAAGAAAATTAGGGATTTCGGCGGAGCCGGTTATAGACAGTTTGCGACCACATACCCAAAGAATATGGCGATCGCTTTCAGATAGGGAAAAAGCTTTGTTTATGAAAAGACTCCGGCATTTGTGGGGTGTGGCCAGACACCGCATTCCGCTGCATATTCACGATAAAATCCAGCAATTACGGATCGACGGAAAACTGCATATTCTGTCCGGGAAAATCATAGACTGCAAAGAATCAGAAGTAGCGGTGATGGTCGAGTTTTATGATAAAAAAGACGAAAAAACAAAATCCATAAATGTTTCAAGGGTTATTAATTGTACTGGTCCGGAAACGGATTTGATGCAAATTAAAAATCATTATCTGATGAATTGTTTGCTAAAAGGAATGCTGACACAAGACAAATTAAAATTAGGGATTAATACGAATACCGAAACTTTTCAGGTCATAAACGCAGATGGCCAACCACATTCCCGATTATTTACAATTGGCTCCAATCTGAAAGGTGAACTTTGGGAAAGCACCGCAGTGAATGAACTCAGAATCCAAGCAGACAAATTAGCGGAACAATTGAAATTCAGTGAAAATTAAAAATTGTATTGAATTCTTTTCCGCTGATTCAATGGCCGAAAATCAAAACATTTAAATATTACATTGATTTATTTAAACAACAGCCAAAGCAGAAAAAACACCGGCATCAGATAAATGACAATGGTTTGTGCGCCACCATAATCTTTAGCAAGCCGCTGCCCAGTAAAAAGCATTCCAAATGTAATGGCAGCAAGTACCGCCGCTATTTTTGCGATTTCTGTTTGCCCGTTGATGATTAAAATGACACCGCCAATTAACGCCAACGCGCCGGTCACAATTTCAAAAATCATTACGACAATCAGATTGAAGGAAACCATATTTCTGAATGGCGATTTCTTGAAATGTTGGGAATGAAATTCCAAATTCCCCTTCCAATCGGTTATTTTGTCCACCCCAGATTGTGTAAAAGCCACCGCAACCATTAATAGTATAAAAAATTCAGCCCAATGTTCCATGTCTTATAATTTATTCAAAATTAAGTGTTTATTGGAAAATTATCCCATCTTTAAATTAAAATCCGAATTTCCCACAACTTTAATTCCTTTGTTGCCACAAATTTCTCCAATTTAAATTTTGAAAAGCAATTAGAAGCGCCATAAAATTCCATGATGAACAAAATTGATACCTTTGTAATGCATTCAAAATATGCACCAACAATGAGCAAAGACGCCGACAAATCATCCATTTTCAATTTCCACAATACTTACACCCAGCTGCCGGAAATTTTTTACAGCAAAATCAAACTTAAACCTGTTCCTCGACCGGAATTGGTTTTGTTCAACGAAGAACTGGCGGAAGAATTGAATCTGAAGATTGAAAACCGGGATTCATTGCCGGAGATTTTTTCCGGAAACCGGATAGTGGAAAACTCGGCATTGATTGCACAGGCTTATGCCGGACATCAGTTCGGGCATTTCACTATGTTAGGTGACGGCCGTGCGGTTTTGCTCGGCGAACATATAACGGAATTTGGGAAAAAATATGACATCCAACTGAAAGGCTCCGGCCAGACACCCTATTCCAGAGGCGGTGATGGAAAAGCTGTGCTGAAACCCATGCTCAAGGAATATTTGTTCAGCGAATCATTGCACCATCTGGGGGTACCCACATCAAGAAGCTTAGCAGTTGTAAAAACCGAAGAAAAGGTTTATCGGACAACATCCGAACCAGCTGCGATTCTGACCCGGGTTTTTCCCGGCCATATCCGGGTAGGAACATTTCAGTTTGCACGGTTTATGGGGGAACCGGACGATTTGGAAAAGTTATTGAATTACACCATTGAACGGCATTTCCCGGAAATCAAAAATACCGAAAATCCTGCATTGGCATTGTTGGACACCGTCATGCATCTTCAAATCGAACTCATCGTTAACTGGATGCGGATTGGCTTCATTCACGGCGTCATGAATACGGACAATACCGCCATCTGTGGAGAAGCTTTTGATTTTGGCCCTTGTGCTTTTATGGGGGTTTACCATCCAAGGACGGTTTTCAGTTCCATCGACACAAACGGACGTTATTCCTTTGGAAATCAACCTCAAATCATAAAATGGAACTTGGCAAGATTTGCGGAAACCTTGTTGGAACGCATCCATCCCGATCAGGACAAAGCCCTGAAAATTGCAACCGATAAAATCAATGCATTCGATGCTCTTTTCAATCAATATTATTATCAAATGATGCTCGGTAAAATCGGCATTGAATTTCCCATAGAAAACGACTGGAAATTGGTAGATGAACTGTTGATTCTGATGCGGGATCATCAAAAAGATTATACGCATACCTTCAATTTTCTTCGCTTGCCGGAAATGTTTGAAAACAAAGATTTTACTTTGGGAGAAGAATTTGAAGCCTGGATTTCCAAATGGGAAAAACGCCTGTTGAAGGACGGCGGCAAAAGCCGGGCTTCCTCCGTAATGGAGCGGTACAATCCGGTTTATATTCCACGAAATTATTTTGTAGAACAAGCGTTGAACCAAGCGGTGGAAGGGGACTTTACGCCATTTTATCGATTGTTGGACAACATGAAATATTGTTATTATTACATGGAAGACATGAATGATTCTTTGTTTGCGCCAGAGAATTTTGACTCGAATTTCCAAACTACCTGCGGCACCTGATTCCCGGTTTATTTTCTTCCATTTACAGAATCGGATTTTTTTAATTTTGTTTTTACTATTTTTGCAAGGAGTGAAATAAAATACGTATTCGTGGACGTATCTCTTATTAAGTTGGGAAATTTTGCTCTTAAACTAAAATCATACAATGAAAGTATCCGAATTATCAGAAAATCTAAAACCTTCTGCTATTTTACAATTGGCGGCTGATATCAGAGCATTAATCGCCGAAGGTCATCAGATATACAACCTCACCATTGGGGATTTCAATCCTAAAATCTTTCAGATTCCCGATGAACTGAAAGATGAAATCATCCGCGCTTATGAATCGGACAACACCAATTATCCGCCCGGAAACGGTGAAGTTTTGCTTAGAAAAAACATTTCGGAATATTTGAAAAATAATTTGGGAACTGATTATTCAGAAAATGAAATCATGATTTCCGGCGGTGCCCGTCCCCTGCTCTATGCGGCATATCAGACTTTGCTCGATATCGGTGACACCGTGCTTTATCCTGCGCCGTCGTGGAACAATGACGCCTTCACTTATTTAGCAAGAAACAAAGCCGTGATTCTGAGAACCAAAGCTGAAAACCGCTTTTTACCGATGGCCGAGGAAATTGAACCGCATATTCGGGACATTCACTTAATCTCACTCTGTTCGCCGCTGAATCCGACCGGAACTTCCTTCGGAAAAGAGGAATTAGAGAAGATTTGTGATTTGATTCTTATTGAAAATAAAAGAAGAAATGAATTGGCTGTCAAGCCTTTATATTTAATTTATGACCAGATTTACTGGCAACTTTCTTATGGTGATACTGCGCATTATCATCCGGTTTTACTTCGTCCGGAAATGAAAGATTTCACTTTGTCAGTGGACGGGATTTCCAAGTGTTTTGCCGCTACCGGAGTGCGTGTAGGCTGGGCATTTGGCCCGAAAAAGATTATCGGCAAAATGGTCAGTTTACTGACACACGTTGGCGCATGGTCTCCAAAAGCGGAACAAATCGCAGTTGGAAATTATCTGACACATACCGAAAATGTGAAATCCTATATGGAAAACATCAAATCTGAATTGAGTTTTCGGCTGAATGAATTTTACAAAGAATTCATGCAACTGAAAGCCGAAGGTTTTCCGGTCGATGCCATCCAACCCGAAGCTGCGCTTTATTTGACTTTGAAATTTGATTTGATTGGCAAAGAATCCGCCAAAGGTCAGAAAATTAATACGGTTCAGGATATTACAAATTATTTGCTCCATGAAGCCAAAGTCGCTTTGGTGCCTTTCAGTTCATTTGGTGCTTCCTCCGATTCCGTTTGGTATCGGCTTTCGGTCGGAACCACCGCCCGCAATGACATTCCGAATATCATGAACAACCTGAAAAATGCGTTGGAAAGCATGCGGGTTACCGTTTGATTTTAATCGTTCAAAGCTGCACATTCATTTTCCAAAATCCCTTTGACAAGCAACGGCGGAGAATTCCATCTTTGAATTTTGTCATCCGTCAATACCGCAAGATGCGAACTATAACCACCGATTTCTCCGGTAGAAATTCCACTCACGACCATTGCGATTTTGGACTGGCGAATCATGTAAGCACACATGATGCAGGGTTCATGCGTGGTATAAAGCACGGTTCCTGATAAATCTCTGGTTTTCAGCAAATCATTTGCCCGACGGATGGCTTCAATTTCCGCATGACAGGTCAAATCATTTTTGGTTTTTACGGCTTCCGTTCCTTCTCCGATTACTTTTCCCTCTAAAACAAGGAGTGAACCCACCGGACTTTCGCCATGAGATTTTGAAATTTTGGCCAATTCAATACATTTTCTCATAAAGAATTCATGGATTTTCATCGTTTCCTCATTCATCCGGATATTTTTTCGGTTAAAGTATTTCAAATTTATAATATTTTCTAACTTTAAACCTCAATTTCATCCGAAATGACGACAGCAGAAAAAGTCCTTATTCAATCCATCGAAGAGAAAACCGGTCTGAAATTCCGAGAATCCGAATCAGATGGAAATCTTTGTTTTCGCAACAACAACATGGATTTGCGTGATGATTTCAAGGAAGTTTTTTATGCTTCCGATTTGCGGTTTTATATGCTTTCTTTTTCCGGACATGAAATTTCACTCCCCGAAAACAATCTTGATTTTTGGGAAAAAGTCAAAATAGGAAAAAAATTTGGATAACGGGTAATTCACTTTTCATAGCGCGCCAACAACTTTCGCCAATCTCCCGATTCGGGCTGTCCATCTTCTTTGAATCCAAAAATCCGAGCTGTTAATTCTTCCTCCGGATTGTAAATTTCAATTGAAGAAATAATCCCCCAAGCAGTCGGAATCCGAACGATCCAAGTCGAATCAATCCGTGCGGAATCTAAATGAAGTCCGAAATTTTCACTTCCCGCATTGAGCCATGTACCGTGCCAGAATACTTGCTGCAATTGTCCTGAACAAGTCTGAATACAACCCCGGTTACCGATTTCCATTCGAATGAAAATCTCTTGTTCTATCACATCTTCCGGCCAGACTACCGCTTTGCGGTTTCGGATTTTTCGGGCAAAAAACGCATCCGGTGCCAATTGCAAAGCCTGAAGCCTTGACATTCCAAAAATATGCAAGAGCTTCTCAAAATTCCGGAAATCCTCCAATTCCTTCCAAGCCTGATGAAATTCCTTTACATCCACATCCGGCATTGCTTGCTCAGAAATAGGATTTATCATTTCTGTATTCAGGTTTGAATCTTCGGTTTTAAACTTTTTAACGAGTAAATCAAAGGCTTCCTCATTGCTTTCCGATGTCAAATAAACTTTATGAACCGCCGAGCCGGATCTATCAAAAAATTGCAAAGATTTTTCATTTTCATCTTTCACCGCAAAAACATTTTTCCATTCGGAGAAAATAAATTTAACATTCAATATTTCTTCATGACTTTCAAGCTGTTTGGAATTGATATCCGGATAAAATCCGGTTTGATGCAGGATGCAATCTTCATTGCGGGTAATCGCTTTGAATTTTCCGATTTTCTGCAATTCCTTCAAAATATTTTCGAATTCAGGTTTCAATAAAATTACCATTTCCCCCAACCTACAGGCAAGCAACTCACATTCGCTGACACCCAATTGACGGGCTGCATTCCTCGGTCTGATTTCTGGTTGTTCAGATATCAAGTTTTTCCATTTTTCTTGCAATGTGCCGGCTTCTGTTTTCATCTTTGATTCATTACGAAACAAAACTAAGCATTTCGCTTTTTCTTATAACAAGAATTCGGTGCAATTCCGGTCAAAATCAAGGATGATAGATTTCATTAATAAAAGACATTCAAGTTTTTGTATATTTGAAACAAATTAAAAAATTATGAAAGGAACATTTTTTTCAGCAGTAGTCGCCTTGGCCATTTTTGCTATTTCCTGCAACGGGAACAAGCAACATGATGCAGATATGGATATGGATGGATTGGTAATGGCTTTGGATGTGGAAGTGGACAATACAATCGACCCGGTTTGTGATATGGAAGCAAAAGCAGGAATGGTTTATGACACAATTCATTACAATAACAAAATTTACGGATTTTGCAGTACCCACTGCAAAGAAGAATTTGCGAAGAACCCGAATGATTATTTAAGCAAAATGAATTAATTTCATGTTAAATGGCCGTAATGAACAATCCCGAGAAATTTTTTCGGGATTTTTTATTTCATTTTCATCTGTAAAGCAAAGGCAAGTTCAGATACCGAGTTGCAAAAATTATCCCGGATTTAAAATCGGAGAATTACACGAAATTCCTTGGTTAAATTTTATATTTGTGCCACATTCATAAAAGCCTGAAAATATGAACCCACTTTCCCGAAAAATCGATCAGCATATCGGTCGCGTTCCTGATTTCCCTTCGCCCGGCATCCAGTTCAAAGACATTACCGCACTGTTTCAGTATCCGGAATTAATCGAAGAAATGACTTCGGCTTTTGCAGAATTCAGCCAAGGAAAAGTGGACGTCGTTTGTGGAATCGAAAGCCGTGGTTTCCTCTTCGGAACCCTGATTGCACAGAAACTTAATATTCCTTTTGTGCTGATTCGAAAACAAGGAAAATTACCGCCGCCAACCATCGCTGAATCTTATGAATTGGAATACGGTAGCGCGACCATCGAGGCGCAGCCACAATATTTTCAGGAAGGACAGCGGTTTCTGATTCATGACGACATTTTGGCCACCGGCGGAACTGCCGCCGCAACTGCCAAACTGATTGAAAAATGCGGTGGAATCCCTGCGCAATTCAGTTTCATCGCAGATTTGATTGCCTTGAAAGGAAAACAAAAATTATTTCCATATTCCAATGAAATTCTGAGTTTGATTCAATATTAAATAGCAAGACGTAAAATGAATTAACTGCTATTTTTGTAACGAAACATAAAAAAGTGAACAATCATCTAAAAACCATCACAATCAACTGAAATACAAATAATTTACTCATAGCATTTGATTTCTAAATTCCAAATTTAAAATGAAAAAACAAGCCCTCATCAGCGTTTCCGACAAAACGAATTTATCAGCATTCGCACAGTTTTTATCCGATAAAGGTTATCAAATCATTTCCACCGGTGGCACCTTCAAACATCTGAAAGCAGCCGGACTAAATCCGGTTCAGATTGATGAAATCACGGAATTTCCTGAAATGCTTGACGGCCGTGTGAAAACACTGCATCCTAAAGTTCACGGCGGATTGCTTGCCGTTCGGGACAATGATGAACACATGAAAACCGTTGAAACACACGGAATCGGGTTGATTGACATCGTAGTGGTCAATTTATATCCCTTCTTTGACAAGATGAATACTGGCCTTTCTGAAGCGGAAATGATTGAATTCATTGACATCGGTGGCCCGTCCATGTTGCGTTCGGCTGCAAAAAACTTTAAGGCTGTTACCGTCATCACGGATGTGAAAGATTACGATAAAATCCGGCAAGAAATTGAAGCCAACGGCAATACCAAACAGGAAACCCGTAAACTGTTGGCCGGAAAAGTTTTCAATCTGACTTCGGCTTATGATGCCGCCATTTCATCTTATATTCTGAATGAAGATTTTCCGCAATTCATTGAATCTTCTTATGAAAAAATGATGGATTTGCGTTACGGTGAGAATCCGCATCAACAGGCTGCTTATTATGTGGACAAAACCCGAAACGGCGCGATGAAGGATTTTGACCAATTACAAGGCAAAGAATTATCGTTCAACAATATACGAGACATGGATTTGGCATTCAAAGTAGTTTCAGAATTTGAAGAAAACTGCTGCTGCGCGGTGAAACACTCCACCCCTTGTGGAGTGGCAATCGGAAATTCTGTCGATGAAGCCTATCAAAAAGCTTATGAATGTGATCCGGTTTCTATTTTTGGCGGAATTGTGGCTTTCAACAAAGAAGTGAATGCAAGCACTGCGGAAGCACTCCATCAATTATTTTTGGAAATTGTGATAGCACCGGCATTCTCTGATGAAGCCTTAGAAGTTTTCAAAACCAAAAAAAACCTCAGAATCATTCGGGTGAAAAATCCGGTTTCAGACCGACTGACTTATGCAAAGGTCGATGGCGGCTTACTTGTCCAAAATTTGGACAACCAGTTTTCGACTGAAATTGAAACCGTAACTCGACAAAAACCAACCGAAAAACAAATGACCGACTTACTGTTCGCACAAAAAATCGTGAAATGGACCAAATCCAATGCGATTGTAGTGGCGACAAACGGACAAGCTTTCGGTATCGGTGGCGGACAGACCAACCGGATTTGGGCGGCACAACAAGCGGTGAAAAGAGCAAAAGAAAAACGAGATTCAGATTTGGTCATGGCATCGGATGCTTTCTTTCCGTTTCGGGATGTTGTGGATTTTGCGGCGGAAAACGGCATTTCGGCCATCATACAACCAGGCGGTTCCATTCGTGATGAAGAAAGCATTGAAGCTTGCAATGAATATGGCATCCCAATGATATTCACCGGAATGCGACATTTTTTACATTGATTTTTGATGTAAAATGTTTTATTGTGAAATGGTATGCTGTAGTAAATTGTGAGTTCTGCAAAATCTCATCTCTCGAAATCTATGCTTCGGCTCCGCTCAGCAACCGCAGTCATTGAGCAAAGCCGAAATGCAGCAACCGATTTTCGGTCATAGAGCAAAGCCGAAATGCAGCAACCTATTTTCGGTCATTGAGCGCGAACGGTGTTCACGAAATGGATTTATGCTTCATGTTTTAATGGTATTTACCCTATAAATATTAAAAATACTCCTTAATACTTCTATTTCGCAGTAACCACTTCCCAAAGAAGAGAATAAGGAAATTTAAATTCTGAATTTAAAATAAATATCGAACAACCGAATCGGACTGCTTAATTCAATCTTTCGAGCTCAATTGATTTTTAACGCAGCTGCTAAATTAATTTATGTTATTTTTGGCAGAATGAAATCCGAAAAAGAACATCAGAAAAATCCGGACATTAAGAAACTGATTACCGAAAACTGGCTACCGGCATATACTTGGGTTCTTATCGCCAATGCGGTTTATATTCTGATTTTCTTTATAATCATGAAAATTTTTAGCTGATGCATCTGTTTGACTGGCTGATTCTTGTTGGTTCTCTTCTTTTCATTGTGGTTTACGGAACTTGGAAAACCCGTAATCAAAGCAGTGTCAAGGATTTCTTGAAAGGGGATGATGCCAACTGGTTCGGCGTCGGGCTTTCGGTGATGGCAACGCAGGCAAGTGCAATAACCTTTCTGTCAACACCCGGGCAGGCTTTCCATGACGGAATGGGTTTTGTGCAATTTTATTTTGGATTGCCCATCGCCATGGTCATCATTTGCTTGGTATTTATTCCGATTTACAGAAGGCTCAATGTTTATACTGCATACGAATATTTAGAAAGTCGTTTTGATTTGAAAACCAGAACCCTGACTGCATTGTTGTTTTTAATTCAACGCGGATTGTCGGCGGGCATCACAATTTTTGCGCCTGCGATTATTTTGTCGGCAGTTTTGGGATGGAACCTTTTGTGGACCAACATTCTGATTGGCTCTTTGGTTATCATTTACACCGTTTCCGGAGGCACCAAGGCGGTGAATGTTACCCAAAAGCAACAAATGGCCGTCATGATGGGCGGGATGTTGGTTGCTTTTATCATCATGATGTTTGCAATGCCCGAAGGAATCAATTTTTCAAATGCGCTGCAAATTGCAGGAGCCAGCGGAAAATTAGATGTGTTAGATTTCTCATTTGATTTTGACAATCGTTATACTTTTTGGAGCGGAATTATCGGTGGAACTTTCCTTTCGCTTTCTTATTTCGGAACCGACCAAAGTCAGGTACAACGCTATTTATCAGGCAAATCCGTTCGCCAAAGCCAAATGGGAATGATTATGAACGGCTTACTGAAGGTTCCGATGCAGTTTTTCATTCTATTGGTCGGCGTGATGGTATTTGTGTTTTATCAGTTCAATGCTTCACCCTTGAATTTCAATCCGGTTGCAGCGGAAAGTATGAATAATTCGACATTTTCAGATTCATATCAAGATCTTGAGAATGAATTAAATACAAATTTTGAAAACAAAAAAGATTTAATTTATCAATTTGTAAATGCGACACCGGAACAGCAAATCGGATTGAAAACACAGCTCATTGCGGCTAATCAAAAAGACAGGGAATTGCGGACACAGGCGCAGGAAGTGATTAAAAAAGCTGCTCCTTCAGTCGAAACCAACGACAAAGATTATGTGTTCATCCATTTTGTTTTGAATCATCTGCCGAGGGGTGTAATCGGATTAATTCTTGCCATGGCTCTCAGTGCCGCTATGTCTTCGACTTCCTCTGAATTAAATGCTTTGGGAACTACTACCACCATTGATTTATACAAAAGAAACAACGAAGGCAAATCAGATGCACATTATCTAAAAATGTCCAAATGGTTTACTTTGATGTGGGGGATTTTAGCCATCATTTTCGCCAGCGTTGCCAATCTTTTTGAAAACCTGATTCAATTGGTGAATATCATCGGTTCCATATTTTACGGTAATGTTTTGGGGATATTTCTGCTGGCATTTTTTGTAAAATCAGTTCGAGCAAACTCAGTTTTCATAGCTGCAATTATCACACAAATCATTGTTGCCGCAGGTTGGTGGTGGGATTGGATGCCTTATCTGTGGCTCAATTTATTCGGGTGTGCTTTGGTCATGGGATTTGCCGTTGGCATTGAAATCACAAAAGGTAAAAGTGTAAATTCCAACTGATTTTTTTTGAAGTATCGATAACATTCCCGGTTTTCAATTTGTCTTTGATTAATGAGGTTTTTGTTGTCAGAAACTTATCAGAATCACATATTACACTGAACATCATCTGCTTAACGTTTTGTTGATGCAGATTCCAATTGAATATTCAAGAATGAAAAATACCCTGCACAGGGTATTTCCTTGTATTTCACTATACAATACTTTTACCTGAATTAAATTTCCAAAAAAGGAAAATTCTTTAATTTGACGTTTAGGGACTCTTTTAATCCTGATTAATTGCACATGATCTCTCGCTCGGTATCCGCTTATAGAAAGCGGATATTTTTTTATAAAAATACCCTGAACAGGGTATTGACTCATTTTATAATGCTTGATAGTTTTATCAAAATTTAATTTCCACAACATTTATATTATGAAAAATATTAAAATTATTTTTTTCCATTTGCTGTTTTTACTGATTTGCAGTGCCTGTACATCAAACGATGATGAAATGCCTCAGCTACCGCCAGAAGGGAATATTGAATTAGGTATGATCAACAATTCTCAATTGGTAGAAATTCCGGTAGAAATTCCCGCAGGCAATGAATTCGATGGAAAATTAAACGGTAATCCCATGAAATTTGTCAATAACCACATCAATGGATTAAGTTTCTGGGCAAATCCGAATTACACCATCGTTGGAGAAACCAATCACATTGAAATTCCGGCTTTGGATATTCATGCTACATTCAAAGTGAAAGAGGTCACATTAAACGGAACAGCAGATGCGGTTCTGGAACCCGTTTTTCAAATAATTGAAGATGAGAGTTTTTCAGAACTTGAACAATTACAGAGTTTTGAAAACTTCAGAGAGAATTACATCAGCTTCTTCGAACAGGCCAATGAAGTTCAAAAAAGGGAAGCGGCACTGTTCTATTTAGCAAACAAAGATTTCTTTGATTCGGGTTTAGCCGGAAAGTTTTCAGAAACTGATGAATGCCTTTTCAGTGCAACTGCCGTGGCACTGATAATCGCAAACTGGTCTTCTATCAGTGCAGGCGGTCCTGCTATCGCATTGTTTTTTGGCGGTGCTGCATTTGTAACTTTAAAACACGCGATTAAAACCTGCAGCGATGTTTTGGAATTAGATATCAAGTACAAAACCACTTCATTGGATGATGTATTAGAGAATATTTTCACATTCATTCAAAATTCTGTGCTGGAACTCACGCCGACCACTGAAATGCGGGGATTACAAAAGTCCGATGTCAATGACGAAAACCTTGATATTTCTGCGTATTTCAACTTTGTCAATCTCGTCAATGATTTTGTTTTAGAAAAAATCAATGCCGCCATTCATTGGTATAATGAACAATTACCTTCCATAATGACTGCATATCTTCATATTCCTTTATTCAGTGTTCCCATTCCGGTTCCCGAAGAATCCGGTGTTACTGATGAATATGCATGGGATGCGGGGCTTTATGAAAAATTTTCTTTTTCTGTCTCTGACCAACGGGTTTCCATCGCTTCCGCAGGGTTTTCGAATGGAAATCTGCAAATCGCCCTCCACAGAAATGATGGTGAAACCGGAGATATTCAAACTACTTTGGACTTGACTTATCAAGATGAGTTTAACGAAGTGCAGGAAAGTTTTCCAATCCTGTTAGAAGTCCCGGAAGAAGGCGGTCAACAATGGAGTATGCTTACTTCAGAGTTGACTATAAACGGAGAAACTTATTCCCCACTATCAGACTATGGAGTCAGCTGTTATAACAATAAAATAGACATCGAACGAAACTTCGATCATCCAAGCGAATACCCAAGTGTGCTGCTTATAGGAACTAACGGAAATCTTTTTACCGAAGGGTTGATTATTATCCCGGAAGATTTATCGCCTTATGAGGATCCTTCCCCTTATGATGAATATGGAAACTGGTCTTTTGGGATTAATTATTATGATGAAGACAACCAGATAGCAGGTATATATGAAGCTAAGTCTGTTAAATCTGAAAATCAGATAGGTACGATTGAAGTAGAAATCCTTGAACATAAAACTAATGCTTATGGAGAGGAATATGTTTCTAAATTAAAATTAAAATTTAACGGAGTGAGACTAAAACATGCCACAGACGGAGTACCTGAGGGAGAGAACTTGTTAGTCAACGGAAGGCTGACTTTCGAACAATTCAAACCTTAATTGATATATTAACCATGAGGATATCTGATTATTCAATTCCCCGTTCCTCATTTTGCGGATAATCAGTGATTTATGCGAAATCCGGAATTTCACTTCTGAAGCTTAAATCCATCCTTTTTCCACAGCCAAAGAAATCAACTCTAAGATTCCTTTGGCTTTGGTTTTTTTAAAGATATTTTTGCGATGGGTTGACACGGTTTGTGTACTGATAAACAACTCACTGGCTATCTCTTGGGTGCTCTTGCTCTGCGAAAGCAGCCGGATGATATCTATTTCTCGTGGACTGAGTTCGATGTGTTCGATTTCAACATCTTCCGGCAGTTGATGGATGAATTTTTTCCGGCAGTTGGCGATGGCGAGATTCAGCGTAATCAGCAAATGATTTTTATCAAAAGGTTTGACTACATAAGCAAAAGGTGAAACCAGTTCCGCTTCTTTCATGGTTTTGAGGTCGGCGTAAGCAGTCAGAAAAACCACAGGGGTGAATTCGTCTAAATGTTCTTTCACAAAATCAATTCCTGTTTTTTTCGCCTTGAGATTTATGTCGCAAAGCGCAGCTGTATATCTTTGATTCTCAATTAAATTTTCCGCATCTTGGGCATTGTGGGCAACATCGCATTCGTAATCATTGAGATCCAAAAACATTTTCAGCCCGTTGGCAATGATGGGTTCATCTTCTAAAATTAAAATCTTCTTTTTCATTTTCATAAGATTTTATTGTCAAAATTCATTTTAAAAACGGCTCCGTTGTCATTATAAGTTTCAAATCTTCCGTTGAGTTCTTCGGCAAGAAAACGAATCAGCTTCAGCCCCAACTGATCATTTTGCTGCACCATATCATGCGCAAAACCAGTTCCGTTGTCTCTGTATGTGAAGTTCAGGTGATTGTCTTCTTCGTTCAAATAAATACTGATTTCAGGAGTGTCATGCGCTTTAAAAGCATGTTTTACGGAATTGATTATCAATTCATTGAGAATCAATCCGAGATAAGTGAGTTTTTCGACCGGATAGTCGGTGGAAATCAAATCGGTTTTGATGCTGAGCTGCGCACCGGAAAATTCCACGATTTCATGTGCCAGTTCATTCAGAAATTCATCAATGGGGGCATTTGATTTTTCATGGTTGTTGGTCAGAATATCGTGAATCCTTGAAACAGTAAAAATCCTGCTTTGCAGCAGCCGCAGTTTCTCTTTGGCTTTTGGATTTTGTATGCTCAAATCCTGAATATCAATCAGACTTGTTATAATCTGCAAATTGTTTTTCACCCGATGATTTAATTCCCGCATCAGAAACTGAATGTTTTCCTTTTGATTTTCAGACAATTCCAAAGAGCGATTCAACTCCCTATTGCTTAACTGCAATGCTTGGGTTTTCTGCTTCACCATTTCCTGCAAACGTTGATTGATGATTTTTTGCCGGTAATTTCGGTAAATAAAAACTCCGGAAATCAAGCAAATCAACAAAGCACCGGCCAGTACCCGAAACCACATCGTCTTGTACCAAGGCGCATTGATGATGATTTTCAGCTGGTCTTCATCTCCCCAAACACCTTCGTTATTGCTGCCTTTGACTCTGAATAGGTAAGTTCCCGGATTCAGATTTGTGTAAGTGCTACTTCTTTCGTCTGTCACCGATCTCCAATCTTTGTCAAATCCTTCTAATTTAAATTGATAATGATTTTTTTCCGGCCATAGATAATTGAGTACGGTATATTGGAAAGTGATTACATTTTGGTCAGAAGAAAAGCTCAGGAAATCAACAGATTTTAAATTTTTATTGACCGAATTACCGAAAATCAACACATCCTCGATAAAGGTGCTGCCCGATTCCTGATTGAGAAAAATGTCTTCGGGCTTGAAAATATTGAATCCGTTCATTCCCCCGAAATATAAATTTCCTTCCTCGTCTTTGTATGAAGCTTTGCCATTGAATTCGTTATTCTGTAAACCGTCGGTTTCGGTAAAATTAATAAATTCACCATTTTCTGGATTTAGCCTTGACAAGCCGAAATTGGTAGAAGCCCAGATAAAGCCTGCATTGTCAGCTTCTACGCCATATATGAAATCATTGGGTAATCCCGAAACTTTGGTATAATAATCGACCTCATCCGTCAAGGCATCAATGCGATTCAAACCTCTGGCCGTACCCACCCAAATATTTCCGGAGGCATCTTCAGTAATTGAAAATACTCGGTTGTTGGACAAACCGACAAATGCTTTTATGTCATTTCCATCCCATCTGTAAATCCCCTCGTCATTGCCAATCCAAATTCTTCCTTTTTTATCTTTGAAACTCGTCCGCGCTCTTGTCATCATATAGCTGCCGAAAGATTTTTTTTTGACTTCAAAAGTATGGACATTGAATTCATAAATGCCGTTTGACCAAGTATGCACCCAGATAATATCCTTGTCAATGGGGGTAATCTGAATGATTTCTTGATCGTCTATGTCCATTTCTATTTTTTCAAAATCATCTTTTACAGAATCATATCTGACCAAACCCTGGCCGAATCCACCTGCCCAAAGTGTCCCGTTTGCATCTTTTGCCAAAGTGTATTCCAGAAATTTCCGAGGATAGAATTTGTATTTATCTGTTTGAAAATCATAACGCGCAAATCCAAATTCAGTGGCCATCCAAAGTTTATCTCCATCCCGTAAAAAATTAAAAATGCTGATAAAATTACTTCTTGGAGCATTTGTAGCTTGAATGCGTCTGGGTTTAAATTTTCGGAGGTTGGGATGATAATAAATGACCCCTCTGCCATTGGTGCCAATCCACTTTCCACCCGATGGCCCATTTTTAATTTCAGTCACCTCTTCAACGACTCTGTTTCCTTGCAAGTCTTTGAAAATTAATTTCTTGAGGTTTTTGTTTTTATCCAATAGATAACCGCTATTAATCGTAGAAAGGTATAGGTGAGCGTTGTCCCATTTTTGAATTTGGACAATTTCATTCAGCACTGAAATATTAGGAAGAAACCTTTGGATGCTTTGTGTTTGTCCATTAAAAATATATAGAAAAGTCTCGGTAGCAATCAAAATTTCATCATTAGAATACTTATAAAAACTATTGATTTTATAATCAAGCAATGGGCTAAACGCTTGTTTAACATTGATTTTCCTTTTCTTTAAATCCAATTCAAAAACTCCATTTTGATTCGTTCCAATTAAAAATTTATCTGAATCAATTGATTCAATGGCTGTGACAAAATCACTTTTTGCAGCCTCGGGAAGGACTATTTTATGAAATTCATTGCTCTTTTTGTCATAAACCATACAGTGTCCGTAAGTACCTAACAGCAAATAACGCTTATCAATCGGGTAAATCAGATGTGCATATTTGATAGCCGGATTGCTATCATAATCAAGTTGTGAATCAAAATTTATAAAGTGGTCGCCCTTAATAGGAAAAGCAATTAGCGAATGGGTGTTGGTTGCAAGCCACAACGTGTCCTCATCAAAATAAATATCGCGGATATGATCATCCGGCAACTTTGCTGCTCCCGATTCAGCCAAATAGGTTTTCATTTCATAGGCATTGAATCGGTTCAGTCCGTTTTCTGTTCCCACCCAGAGATATCCAAGATGGTCAAAATCCAAACTCAGTGCGTTCAGTTGCGACAAACCTTGTTCCTGCCCTAAGGTTTTGACAACCAAGGTATCCGCGTCGATTTGTTGCGCCAAAATATTCCCGGTCAGGAAGATGCATAATAAAAAATGGAGAAGGATTCGTCCAAACATTTTTTCAATTTCTGGTGCATAATGACGAGCAATTTAATGAAATTCTGGAAGCACCGACATACCCTGCATTGGGTATTTTCATTTAATCCACAAAAGGAATTTTCAATTGGATTGACAAAACCTTTTTCTTGACTGTATTGAGGTTGGAAAGTGAAAGCCCCAGCAGCCGAACGGGTTCGGGAAAGGGACGTTGTGTCCATAAGAATTTGGCGATGGAAAAGAGCTGTTCCCTTTCGGTTATAAATTCCGGCTCCGTATTGCTTCTGCTGAATTGGGAGAAATCCTTGTATTTGATTTTCAAAGTCAAAGTCCGGCCTTTGATTCCCGAACGCTGCATACGGTAAAACAATTCTTCCGCGATTTCTTCTAATTTCTCAAAGATTTCCTCATCATTTTGAATATCATCCCAAAAAGTTTCTTCCACCGCCAAGCTTTTTCGGATGCGGTTCGGATTCACTTCCGAATGATGGATTCCCCTGACCACATTGTAGAAATGCCGACCGTTTTTGCCGAAAAGTGCTGTCATTTCCTGCAAGCTTCTTTGTTTCAAATCAATTCCTTTGAAAATGCCGTTAGATTTCATCTTGGCAGCAGTAACTTTTCCGACACCGTAAAATTTGTCTATTTCCAAGTTTTCCAGAAATTCGATGACCTGACTTGGGTGAATGGTCTTCTGGCCGTTGGGTTTGTTGATATCCGAAGCTACTTTGGCCAAAAATTTATTGATGGAAATGCCGGCTGAAGCGGTCAGCCCGGTATTTTCAAAAATCTTTTGCCTGATTTCTCTCGCAATTTCATTGGCTGAATTCATGTTCTTTTTATTTTCAGTCACATCGAGATATGCTTCATCCAACGAAAGTGGTTCCACTTTATCCGTATATTCAAAAAATATCTTTCTTACTTGTTGGGAAATCTCCTTATAACGGTCAAAACGCGGTTTAACGATAATAAGATGCGGGCATTTTTCCAAAGCGATTTTGGTGGGCATGGCCGAATGAACCCCAAATTTTCGGGCTTCATAACTTGCGGTGGTCAGTACGCCACGATGAACGCCGCCTACGGCAATGGCCTTGCCTCGCAATTTGGGTTGATCATGTTGTTCCACAGAAGCATAAAATGCATCCATGTCCACATGGATGATTTTTCGAATCGGAAAATCCATTCTGCGAAATTACGAATTTGGGACTGTTGTTGATGAATGTACAAGATACAATGTGTTTTCCTACCTGATTAACATTTTCCGTTTTCAACAGTTGGAAATATGTTTTTTTTTAATCTTTTTTCTCATTTCGTGAACTCCGTTCGCAGACTTCGTCTGTGCTCAATGACCGCGGTTGCTGAGCGGAGCCGAAGCATGGTCGCAAGGGAAGTAATTTGATTTATTTAATTCCGTTTGCACTTGATTTTTACTTTATCGAAACTACACTACTTCCATAAACATTTTGGTGTTTCTCATGTTTAAATCTTAATTTTGCGATAAATATACCAAAATGAGCAATACCTATAAATCCGCGGGCGTAAACAAAGAAGAGGGCTACGAAACGGTCAATAAAATCAAGCAAGCCGTGGCGGCAACGCATAATGAAAATGTCCTGAACGGCATCGGAAGTTTTGGAGCTTTTTATCAGCTTTCGGGTTATAAAAATCCGGTATTGGTTTCCGGGACTGATGGGGTAGGAACAAAACTTAGAATTGCACTCGATGTCAAAAAATATGACACCGTCGGGATTGATTGTTTTGCCATGTGTGCCAACGATATTCTTTGTCACGGTGCCAAACCACTGTTTTTTCTCGATTATTTGGCTTGCGGCCAACTTGATTCGAATATTGCTGCGGAAATCGTGGGCGGAATCGCAGCAGCCTGCAAGGAAACCGGCACTGCTTTGATTGGTGGCGAAACCGCCGAAATGCCGGGCATATATCAAATCGGGGATTATGATGTGGCCGGATTTTGTGTGGGTGTTGTTGAACGAGATGAAATTATTGATGGTTCTAAAATAAAGGAAGGACAAGCCGTCATTGGGCTTCCTTCATCCGGATTTCACAGCAACGGATTTTCTTTGATTCGCAAAATATTTAAGGATTTTAATGAAGAATTTGAAGGAAAACCACTTTGGGAAACTTTGTTGATTCCCACAAAACTTTATCATCATGATATTTTTAAAATCCGAGAAAAAGTTGAGTTAACCGGAATTGCGCACATCACCGGCGGCGGATTGATCGAAAATGTCCCGAGAATTATTCCCAACGGTTTATCTGCAAAAATCAATAAATCAGCAATTAATGTTCCCCCTGTCATGAGAGAATTAATGAACAGAGGGCATATCTCAGAAGATGAAATGCTCGGCACCTTTAATATGGGCGTTGGCATGGTCATCATTTGTAACCGGGAAAATATTTCTGACGTTCAAAACTTGATTCCGGATGCCATGCTTTTGGGGGAAATTCAACGAGGAGAAGAAAAAATTGCATTGGTTTAAATTTCTCAAAAGCAATTTTGGCCATTTTTTAAATTATCTTTTTTTGTACTTTTACTCTTTCTAAAATAAATAAAATGAAAACTTACTATTTCTTCTTCGCATTTGCTTTTATCGTTTGCAGCTGCGGTTCCGGAGACACCAAATCACAAGAAAAAAACGCTGTGTATGACGAGATTACAGGGGAGATTATTGATGAAGGGGAGAATTATTCCGAAAATCAAAAACCGGAAGAAAATTTTTGGCAACCCATTGTGATGCATGAGGTAAAAGACCAGAAAGGCGTTGTGTGGGCAAGCTATCCCTTGCCTGAAAACTGGACGTTGAACAATCCGGAATTCGTTGCCGCCGGCCCCGACAATATTCGTGTCAGAAGTTTTCCATTGCAGAATTTTACCAAAAACTTAGATCCGAGCATGGATTATATTTATTCACAGATGCCGCAACGGGGTATGCCCGACATTGCACAACTGATTCAGGAAGATGTTTATCCTTGGACACAACAAAACGGTTATACCATCTTGAAGCATTATGAACTTCCGGCTGTTGGAAAAATGGACGCCTGGTACAGCGACCAATTGTATAAAGCCATGCCTTCGCAGCAGGATGTAAAAGCATTTGGAATAGACATCAAGGATAAAAACGGAAATCCGGCTTTGATGATTCTCCACTTGAGTAACACCCGTTCAACCGGATTGGAAATGTGGAATTACCGGGTCGAAATGCTGGAATCCGATCCAAATGCTTATGAACTGGCTAAAAAACAATACATTTTTGCATTGGAAAATGTACGGTATAATCTTGAACCCATTATGGATTACAACAAACAGGAAATGCAGCGCGTAGGTCAAAACTGGGCGGCATTTAACAAGAGAATGGCTGACAATCAGCGGGCATTTGAAGCCAGTCAACGCGCACATATCAATAAGACCAATGCAGTCAATGACGCCATCATGGCGGGTTGGAGATCTTCCAATGAAGTGAGCGACCGTATGCAAGAGCAACGTGTCGATGCCATTTATGAAAGACAAACAGTCCAAAATCCCGAAACTGGTGAAATCACGAAAATAGACAACGGATATGGTTACAATCGTTATTGGATGAACAGCAACGGCGATTATATCGCAACTGAATATCAGAATTATGACCCTAATACCGATGCGAATATGAATCGCACAAACTGGCAGGAGTTGAATAAAGTCAAATAAAATACAGCCCGGAATGGGAAAAGAAATTGAAAGGAAATTTTTGGTCAATAAAAAATTATGGAGAAAAACCCAAAAACCCCAAGGATTACCCATTCGCCAAGGATTTCTTCTCACAGAACCCGAAAAAACCATTCGGATTCGTTTGACCCCCGAAAAAGCTTTTTTCACCATCAAAGGAATCGGAGAAGGCATAGTCAGAACGGAGTTTGAATATGAAATTCCTCGAAATGATGCGGAAGAAATACTGAATCAATTCCCGGTCAGGGAATTGTCGAAAGTCAGGTTCAAAGTTGAATTTGAAAATAAACTTTGGGAAATCGATGAATTCTCGGGAGAAAATGAAGGACTGATCCTTGCGGAAATCGAGTTAGAAGATGAAAATGAAGAATTTACAAAACCCGAATGGGTCGAAGAAGAAGTCACCGAAAATCCGGCGTATTACAATGCCAATTTGGTGAATCATCCTTTTCAAAATTGGAAAGAGAATTGATGTTTTTTACTTGAATCTTTTTAGACATATTGAAAAATACCCTATTTTTGGGACAAATTAATTTAAAATGAAAAAACTGATTTTTACGTTATTATTGTGTCTTCCTTTTGCCCTATTTGCACAGGAAACAGATAGCGCACCGATACTACCACCTCCCGGAAACGCAGAGGTTGGAGATGCTTACGGAGCCGGTGTTTCTTCATTCGATGAGAAAAATGCCATCACCGTTGAGGAACTCACCAAAAAATTAGCAGACACCGATAAAATTGAAAACATTGTGGTCAAAGGAAATGTAAGTGCATCCTGCGTTAAAAAAGGATGTTGGATGACTTTGGCCAATGATGAAAACCAAAAACTGTTTGTGAAAATGCTCGATTATGAATTCTTTGTTCCGGTGGCAATCGTAGGAAAAGATGTGGTCATGCAAGGAACCGCTGAAAATAAAGTAACTTCTGTCGGAGAATTACGCCACTTCGCAGAAGATGCCGGGAAATCCAAAGAAGAAATCGCTGCGATTACAGAACCGGAGGAAGAAATCCGATTCATGGCCAAAGGAATCAAGGTTATCAAATAAAAGGTTTTTCAAAATACGAATACAAACTTTTCCAAAGTGTTGAACTTTGGAAAAGTTTTTTTTATTTCAACCGCCGATAATACGCACATTTCAAATAGGCCGCTTCCGGAATTAAAACCGGATGATCCACATCATGCGTGGTAACTTCTATCAAATCAAATTCCTGAACAATGCCCTCAAAAACATCTTGATGCACATTCAGAAATTCTTCTTCGGAAACTCTTGATGAACAGGAAGCCAAAATCAATACCCCTTGTTTCTCGGTCAGTTGCGCCCCCAAAGTCGCTAATTCTGCATACTTTTTCAAAGCCGTCTCAATCTCTTTTTCACTTTTCGCAAATGAAGGTGGGTCAATGACCACTACTTCAAACTTTCGTTGCAGACTGATGAGATTTTTCAGCGTAGCAAAAGCCTCAGCAGCAATCGTATTGAATTGTCCGGAATAGGAATTCAGGGCAGCATTTTTTTTCGCCATTTCCAAAGCCTGTTCACTGATATCAACAGCGGTTACTTCCCGTGCACCACCGACCAAAGCATGTACAGAAAATCCACCGGCATAAGCGAAAACATCCAATAAAGATTTATCTTCACACAGTTTTCCAACTTGAATCCGGTTTTGCCGGTGATCCAGAAAAAATCCGGTTTTATGGCCTTTCACTACATTGGCTGAAAACCGTATTCCGTTTTCAAGAAAAACCACTTCCTCATTTTCCAATTCCCCGAAAATGACTTTCCCTTCCAAATCCTGCTGCTTTATTTCTTTTAAAACATTACGGCTGCATCGCAAAACTATGGCTTGAGGTTGAAGTATTTCAGCCAATGCATTGGTGAGGGCTTCCAAATATGGAAACCAGATTGCCGCATACAATTTCAGTACCGTTACACCTGCATAAATATCCACAATCATCCCGGGAAGTAAATCATTTTCACCGTAAATCAACCGGAAACTATTTGTTTTTGAGTTAATTAATTCTGTCCGAGTTTCGAGAGCAGCTAAAATTCTTTGCACAAAAAAATCTTTGTCAATGATGGTGCGTCCAAGATTCAGAATTTTGATGCGGATGGGAGAATTTTCATCAAACAATCCGGTGGCAAACAGTTTATTGGTTTTTCGGTCGAATAAAACACACAAATCTCCGGTTCTGGGTGCTTTTCCGATTTTTGAAATACTTGCCGAAAACACCCAAGGATGCCCGTTTCTGACAATTTTCTCAGCACGGTTGGTCAGTTGGACAGCTATGGCTTTTGGTTTTTCGTTCATTGAATGCATCGCATGAAATTAAACCTTGACAAGGTTAGTTGTTTGCTAAAATTTTCTGATTAATTTTCTTTACCAATCCCGGTCCTTCATAAATAAATCCGGTGTAAAGCTGAATAAGCACGGCACCCGCATTTAATTTCTCTATTGCATCTTCCGGAGAATGAATTCCGCCTGCTCCTATGACAGGGAAGGCGTTTCCGCTTTTTTCAGTCAGAAAGCGGATGACTTCCGTAGCACGCTTTCTGAGCGGTTGCCCACTCAAACCGCCGGATTCATTTTGATTATCGGAAATGAGATGATTTCTTTCAATGGTGGTATTGGTGGCAATCACTCCTGCGATGCTGGTTTCCCTGACTATCTCAATGATGTCCATCAATTGCGCATCTGTGAGGTCGGGTGCAATTTTCAATAAAATCGGTTTGGATATCGGTTTTCTCAGATTCTTGATTTGCAAGGCTTGAAGGATTTTTTTCAATGGAGCTTTGTCTTGTAATTCTCTGAGATTCGGCGTATTCGGACTGCTAACGTTGACCACAAAATAATCCACAACATCGAACAAAGCATCGAAACAGGTTTCATAATCCCGAAGCGCGAATTCATTGGGTGTCAGTTTGTTTTTTCCGATGTTTCCTCCGATGAGGATTCCATTGTTTTTTTTCAGTCTTTTCACCGCAGCTTCCACACCTTCATTATTAAACCCCATGCGGTTGATCAGGCTGGCATCTTCTTTCAGCCGAAAAAGCCGTTTCGGCGGATTGCCGGGTTGTGGTTTTGGGGTAATGGTACCAATTTCAATAAATCCGAATCCGAAATTTGAAAGTTCATTGTACAATTTGGCGTCTTTGTCAAAACCCGCAGCCAGACCGATAGGATTTTTAAATTTCAGCCCAAAAACTTCCCGCTCTAATCGTTTGTCTTCTATGGAAAAACTTTTTCTCAAAATGGAAGGAACAAAGGGAATCCGATGGATGAATTTCAAAAATGAAAAAGTAAAATGATGAATCTTTTCAGGGTCAAAGCAAAATAAAACCGGCCGAATGAGGGTTTTGTACATTTTTGAAAAATCTGTTCAAAATTAATTAAAATGTATTGAAATTTAATCTGTTTCAAAGATATCCAATTAATTAAATTTTCTTCCTGCTTTTGAATTTCGAGCCATCGAAAATTTTCTGATGGATGAACTCTGATTATCTATCGGAATTTCAAATAAAAAAACAAAGGACTCAATTAAAAATGAGTCCTTTGTTTTCAATTGATTATATCTTCTCAGTTCAATTCAATTTAGAATATAAGTCGAATTAAACCTGATGTATCTCCTTGCGTTCTATGGTTTTAGAAAATGATAAGCTTCATCATAATCAAGCATTTGCTGTACAAAATCAGTTGGATATTCAATTTTTATATCGGTAATATTTCCATCATTGTCGGTAACCGGCGTTAAAACCGGATTGATAAATCCGCTATAAGCTGCCAGATTCAGCGGTTTGTATCTTTCCAAAACTTCATTGTGAAGTTGTTGATCGACTTTCACGCCGTAATTTTCAATCAGATTTTTACCGGCTTCATAATCTCCTTCCGATTTGATGCGCTGGATTTCTCTCAGTAAATTCCCGAACAAACCTCTGAGAGCGTCATAATCATTGATTTTGAAATAGGTTTTTCCGTCTCTGACTATTTTCTCTATTACCTTATTTTCTTTCCCTTTTTCAAAAGCCCATTGTGCCACCAACTGGCGGTTTCTCATGTGTGCTTCTTCAATATCCTTGCCCGGCTCGATTCTTCTCAACTGTGCCATCATTCCGTTTCGGATATAATTATCGTATTCCGCTTTGCCAACATCTAAGGTTTCCATCAAACCTATTTCAATCATTTTGGGATCCATCAGGAAATACAATCCCACTAAATCGGCTCTGGCTTCTTCCAAAGCACTGGCGTAGCTTTTCAAAGTTTCTTTCGGCGTGCCGACACCCGGATTGAGTTGTCCGCTGGCGTGTCCGATTACTTCGTGCAATGCAGTATGTAGATTACCGGCGATAGCTGTGTATTTTTTATCTCTTTCTTTTTCGGCTTCATCAAAAGCGAATTCGTCAATCGTCGAACCGCCGGATGCTGCTTCATAAGCATTGATGATGTTTCCGAGGCTTACGGATTTGGAGCCGTATTCTGCCCGAATCCAGTCTGCGTTGGGTAGATTGATGCCGATTGGTGTCGCCGGAGAAGCATCGCCGGATTCCCCGATTACATTAACAACTTTATAAGTTACACCGGTCACATTTTTCTTTTTGTGGGCATCCATAATCGGCGAATTGTCTTCAAACCATTGTGCATTTTCCGCAAGTACTTTCATCCTTTCAGAAGCCTCAAAATCATTCATTTGCACAACGGATTCATAAGTCGCACGATAGCCTTTGGAATCGCCATAAACCTCAATAAATCCGTTGATATAATCAATGTCGCCTTCCGTAGCCTGCGTCCATGCAATGCAGTAATTGTCCCAGTCTTTCAAATCTCCGGAATGATAAAACTTAATCAGTAATTTCAAGGCATCCTGCTGTGGTTTGTTTTCCGCAACTTCCACCGCTTTTTCGAGCCAATAAACCACTTTCTCAATGGCCGCTCCGTACATGCCACCGATTTTCCACGGAATCTCCTTGATCTGACCGTTTTCTAATACCATTTTGGAATTCAGTCCGTATGATACAGGTCTCTCATCTTTGGAGTCGATGATTTTTTTGTAATAATCATCCACCATTTCATCCGTAATTCCGGCACCGTAGAAATTATTGGCACTGCCCTGAATCAAGCCTTTGGATTCATCTAAATTGACCCGTTTGTTGTCGATTTCCGGATTGAAAATCGCTTCCATAGCAGCATCACTCAGATTGGAATTCGTCTCAGCAATAAGCTTTTGGAAATATTCTTTTGAGAATTCCGGGTTGAATTTATCCATAGAATAATGATGGTGAATACCATTGGCGAACCACATTTGTTTGGCATAAACCATGAATTTATCCCATTCATCTCCTTTTTCGCCCTGATAATTTCTGACGATATTGTCAATAACCTGACGGATTTCCAAATTGTGTTCATAATTCTGATCATAGATGATGTCGCGTCCGGCCAAGCCAGCCTGTGTGAGATAATAAGCCAGTAACTTCTGATTCAGACTCAACTTGTCAAAACCGTCAATTCTGTACCGCAATACCTGAATATCCGCAAAACGGTCGGCTTTGTATTGAAATCCGTCTTCGCTTAATTCGCTTGCGTTCGTATCGCTTATTTCATTTTTCTTTTGTTCACAAGATAAAATCGCACCAATCAAGCATGCGCTAATGAATATTTTCTTCATAAAAACTGATTTTTAGCTTCCGAAATTAGGAATTAATTTAAACTGCACCCAAAATAATTATAAACAATCCTTGGTTTATAAGCTGAATAAAATGAATTATCCCCGCAGTCCAAGTCATTGAAACAAACTCACAAGCGATTTCAATTCAATGCATTACCTCCTCGCATGGCCTTTAGCTCCGTTCTGTTCGAGGTCGGTATTGAAGACTTTTATTTTGTCGCCCTTTTTCAAACCGCTGACGATTTGGGTATAGACACCGTCGGAAATTCCGAGTTCAATATTTTTTTTCTGGAACACAGGTCTTTCATTGGCTTCTGTTCCGGGTTTCAGAATTTCCACAAAAGGCTGGTTGTCTTCATCGTATTGAATGTGTGCGGATTCCAATGCGATTGTATTTTTCACTTCGGACAACATGACTTCCGCATTGGCACTGTAATTGGCCCGCAAAAAGATATCGCTTTTCAAATCTACATTGGCCTTGATTTCAAACTGCACAATTCCGTTTTCTTCCACCCCGGACGGAGAAATGAAATAAAGTGTTCCATTGAAAATTTCATCCGGCAAAGCACCAATGGAAACTTTCATCGGCATGTCTTCTTTGAGTTTCCCGACATCGGCTTCATCGGCTTTTCCTTCAAAAATCATCTGTTGCACATTGGCCATCGTAGCAATGGTCGTTCCGGTACTGAAATTATTCAGTTCCTGTACCATATTCCCGATTTCCACCGGTATGGAAAGCACCATCCCTGAAATCGTAGCCCGAATCTGGGTAGTTGCATATTTTTCCAAGCCGGGTGCCACACCGGTTTGTGCCATTTTATAATTACTTTGTGCTTCTTTCAGGTTTTGTTGCGCCATCTGGTAACTCATCAGCGCATTGTCATAATCCTGTTTGGGAATCACCCCTTGTTCATAAAGTGATTTGGTGCGATTGAACTGAATTTCTTCATTGTTCAAAGTGATTTGAGAAGCATTGATTTGCTGTTGCGCAGTATTCAGTCCCTGCACGCTCGGCACTACCTGAATCGTTGCGATGAGGTCACCCTGATTGACCACATCTCCTTCTTTGACATGAAGCTGGGAAATGATGCCTGAAATATTCGGTTTAAGTTCAATCACCTCACGGGGTTTCACGGAACCAGTCGCCACAGCTTTGGTAGAAATATCCCTTTCCACAACTTCGGTGGTTTCATAATTCACATTCTCCATGCTGCTGGTTTTGAACATATACATGAATGCAGCAATTACCGTCACCAGAAAAAATATAATCAAAAATATTTTCAGTCCTTTTTTCATTTGAATTAATTTTTATTCATCACGCAAAGCGTCAATCGGTTTGATGGCGATGGCACGTTGCGCAGGAATCATTCCGGCCGCCATGGCCATAATTATCATAATTAGTAATGCAATTGTCAAAGTTGTTACATCTACCGATGCGTTTATAAACGGAAAATCATTTTCACTTCCCGAAACCACGTAATCGTTGATGATGTACAATAAAAATGTTGCCGCAGTGATTCCGGACAATCCGGCAATCATAGTCAGTACAATGGATTCTAATAAAATCTGTGAACGAATTTGTCCCGGAACAGCCCCCAGCGCACGCCGAATTCCAAATTCCTTGGTTCTTTCCGAAACCGTAATCAACAAAATACTGGCAATGGCAATCACCCCGGAAAACAACGTCAAAATCCCAACCACGATGGCCAACAATTCCAAGCCACTCATAAATGAAAACAATTTTTTCATATCTTTTCCGAGATTAAACCCGCCAATTGCCTGGGTATCATCTGGATGCACATTTTTTCTTATTTTCAAGAAATTTTTGACTTTGGTTTCAAAACTGACAATATCCACATCATCTTTGGCATTGATGATAACAAAACGAACCACACCCTGTGTATTATAAACCTGTTGAAACGTAGAAAACGGAATGTGAATATCGGTATTCCCACCAAAGGAAAGTGCACCTTGTTTGTAAACACCGATAACCGTATAAAGTGCATCGCCGATTTGAATCATTTTCCCAACCGGATTTTCGCCGGCTGCAAACAGTTCCTTCTCATTGTCAACCCCGATTACACAAACTTTTTTCTTGAATTTTATGTCATCCGCATTGAGAAACCGACCTTTGATAATGGGTTTGTAAAACATTTGATTCTGTTCCGGATAATCTCCGTAAACGCCGTAAGTCTCATGTTTGTTACCGTATTTCACAACTTGTCCGGCTTGCATATTTCTTGGAGCAATCATTTTAATTTCCGGAAATTTCGCCTTCATTTCTTCGAGGTCGTCAACTTTCAGTTCCAATTGTCTTCCCCGCTGAAAACCTTCGTATGGAATAGAAGTTTGCTGCATCCAAACAAAAAGGCTGTTGGTGGCAGCATTCGAAAAAATTTTGTCAAATCCGTTCTGAACGCCCCGGGAAGCACCGAGCAATGACACAAACAAAAACATACCCCATCCCACACCAATCATGGTAAGAAATGTCCGCATTTTATTTTTGCGAATGGCCGAATAAACTTCAGCCCATGCGTCGGGGTCAAATATTATCCATCGTCTTCTCATTCGTCTCTCAGTGCATCTATGGGTTTAATTTTTGCGGCATAACGGGCAGGAAGAAATCCGGCCAGGAATCCGGCTATGAACAAAATTATACAAGCCATAATCAGCGAACTCCGGCTCACACCCGGATCGTAAATAAAATAATCGCTCAAACTATCGCGGATATTTTCCACCAAAAAAGTAGCCACTATTATTCCGATTACCCCGAAAATCAGTGTAATCAGAATGGCTTCCTGCATGATCAGGCTGATGATTTTCATGGGGGTTGCCCCTAAGGCTTTACGGATTCCGATTTCCTTGGTTCTTTCTTTCACACTGAAAACCATGATATTACCAATGGAAACAATGCCCGCAATCAGGCTTCCGCCACCGATGACAAAAACGATGATGGTCAGAATAAAGAAAAAGGCATTGGTGTCGCTCATTTGTTCAGAAGAATCCCAAACCCGGACGCCGGATTGATCGGTCGGACTGACTTTGTGGCGAGATTTCAAATCATTTTTCAGGTTGTCGGACAATTCCTTCATTGCGGATGTTGAAATGCCGTCAACCGGTGTTACTGTGATGCTTGGAACTTTATCAGAACCATAAATCGTTTGGAGCGTTGTAATTGGAACATAAATTTTCCTTTCTTCCCTGTCATCATTGGTATTGCTCGAAAAGATGCCGACGATTTCGTACATCCCCGAACCGATGCTGATGTATTGCCCTAACATCTCGTGATTTTTGGCAAGATCTTCTATGACCATCCGACCGACGATCGCCGATTTCTTTTGACCTTTCAAATCTTCTTCGCTCAGAAAACGCCCCTTATTTAGACTGATGTTGATCATTTCTACATAATTCTGATTGACGCCAGTCACTGTATAACTGCTTGATTCTCCACCAAATTTCACCAATAAAGACTGATCAAATTCGCCGCTGATGTATTTGATTTTGTCTCCATAATTATCCAGAATATAATTCAAATCATCATTCTTCAATTCGATTTGCCGTCCTTTCTGATAACCTGCATAAGACTCGGAAGTCCGCGTTCCGAAAATGTACATATTCATGGCACCCGCCTGAAAAAACTCTTTCTGAAAACCGTTCTGAAGTCCGTTGCCCATCCCGAAAAGTACAATAAACACGAACAAAGCCAGTGAGATAGTCAGTCCCGAAAGGATTGTCCTGAGCTTATTGCTTCCGATTGAAGCCCAAATTTCCCGCCAACGGTCAATGTCAAACACTTCTTTTGAATTTTATTTTTTCACAAATCTGATTACAACTTATGCTCTTGTCTGCTCAATTCTGTCATCACTCATAATCATTCCGTCTTTCAGCCGGACAATTCGTTTGCACATTTGGGCAATTTCATCTTCGTGGGTAACCATCAGAATGGTTTTTCCTTCGTCATTAATCTCCTGGATTAGCCGCATGACTTCTCTTGAAGTCTTTGAATCCAGCGCACCTGTCGGCTCATCGGCAAGCAAAAGTTTGGGTCTTGCCGCCAAAGCCCGCGCAATGGCCACCCGCTGTTTTTGTCCGCCGGAAAGTTCGTTGGGCAAATGATTCGCCCAGGCCGTCAGCCCCACCCTTTCCAAATATTGCATCGCCATTTCCGAACGTTTGCTGCGTGAAATATTTTGATAATACAATGGCAATGATACATTTTCCAATACATTTTTAAAACTAATTAGGTTATAGGATTGAAAAATGAATCCCAAAAATTTATTGCGGTAATTCGCCGCTTTCTTTTCCGTTAGTTTTTCAATTTTCACGCCGTCTAATTCGTAAAGCCCTGTGTCATGTGTATCCAGCATCCCGATGATATTCAGAAAAGTTGATTTCCCCGAACCGGAAGCTCCCATGATGGCCACGAATTCACCTTCACTCACATCCAAATCAATTCCCTTCAAGACATGAAGTGAATTTTTCCCCATTTTATAAGACTTATGTAAATTGCGGATTTTAATCATCTTTCCAAAACAATAAATGCATAAATATAACCGACAGAAGCCATCTGTTCAAAGTCAACGCTGACCACACGGAAACCTTCGGCTGCCTTGCGATTGAGTAATTTTTCCGTTTCCTCCCTCAGCTTTTCAGTACTTTCGGGGGTAAACATATACTTGATTCTGTGGACCTCGTAATTTTTCATTTTCACTTACTTCTCTTTAAATTGGTCATTGAACTCGCCAAAAAGTTACAACCGATGACGAGATTTGAGTTTATTTTCTATCAAAGTAAATTAGCAGCACCGGGATTTTAGATAAATCTATGGTCAACTGAAATTTCATCAGTCATGAATCGACTTAAAATTGTTTTGATTTCGCTTCTTTGATGCACCTTGATTCCATGTAAAGTAAGCGAAGGAAGTATCTATTTCAACTCATTTTATGTCAATGAATTATAATGGCAAGAATCTGCGCTTCAGCACATTTCAACTTCGTCCAATGACCATTACTTAAATGTCGCTGCACAGTGAGTCACCCAAAATTTCTGGTTTCCTACAAGAAAATTCTAATTCTCTTCACCCACCAAAACACCACCTTTTTTCAGAAAATCTTTTTTGATTTTTTTCCAGTTTTTGGGATCAATCGGACGGGTTCCGGCTTCATGGATAAAAGTTTTGAATCCTAAATCGAGTGCGTCATTGGCGGTATAACTCACACAGAAATCAGCAGCCAGCCCGCAGACATGAACTTCTTCGATATTTCTGTCTTTCAGAAATCCATACAAACCGGTATTTTTCCGGCGGCCATTGTCAAAGAAACCGCTGTAGCTGTCCACTTCCGGGTTCATTCCTTTTCTGAAAATCCCCTCAATCGGACGGATGTTTAGTGCTTCATGAAATTCCGCACCCTTTGTTCCCTGCACGCAATGTACCGGCCAAAGCACTTGTGGCAAGCCGTTCAAATCTATAACTTCAAATGCTTGTTTTCCGGGATGTTCAACCGCAAAACTCTTGTGACGTATCGGATGCCAATCCTGGGTGGCCACAATTAAATCAAAATCTTTCTGAAGTGCATTGATCACGGGAATCACTTCATTTCCTTCCGGAACGGCCAAACTTCCGCCTTCCAAAAAATCATATTGAATATCAACTATTACTAATGCTTTCATAGCCCAAAAATAAGAAGAATAAAATTGAAATCTCGGATGAAAAAAAATCCATTTTTGACCTTGTCTTAAAAAAATATTAATAATTTAGTGTTGATTTTTGAATTTTACTTTTATTATTTATGAATTTCAATCCAAAGCCAAAATTATTTGAACCTATATAAACTGTCGATTTGCTGAAAAACAATTTACAAACAGTAATTCGTTCTGCATTTTCATTTGGACAAAAGAAATTTAAAAATCTCAAATTAAAAACACATTCAAAGCATCAATCTAAAACAATGAAAATATGGCCATTGCAAAAAACACAGCCGACAGAAAGAAAAAAGGACTTAATTTCTTCCAAAGCGTAGAACAAAACTTCGACAAAGCCGCGGAATTCACCAGGTTTGAAAGAGGAATCCTCAAACAAATCAAAGCTTGCAATTCTATTCTGAGTATAAAATTCCCCGTTCGTATTGGTAATGAAGTGGAGGTTTTTGAAGCCTATCGGGTACAGCATTCCCATCATCGGCTTCCTTGTAAAGGTGGCATCCGATACAGTATGAATGTCACGCAGGATGAAGTGATGGCACTTGCGGCTTTGATGACTTATAAATGTGCGATTGTTGATGTTCCTTTTGGTGGTGCCAAGGGCGGCATTAAATTGGATGCCAATAATTATTCAGTAGGAGATTTGGAAAAAATCACCCGCCGTTATACTTCCGAATTGGCGATGAAGAATTTCATTGGTCCGGGAATCGATGTTCCGGCTCCGGATTACGGAACAGGCGCGAGGGAAATGAGCTGGATTGTGGATACTTACACATCCATGCATCCCGGCGAATTGAATGCGCAGGCCTGTGTAACCGGTAAACCCATTTCACAAGGCGGGGTGGAAGGTCGGAAGGAAGCCACGGGACTTGGGGTGTATTATGGCATCCGGGAAGCCTGCTCTATCGTGGAAGACATGAAAGCAATAGGATTGGAAACCGGTGTGGAAGGCAAGAAAGTCGTCGTTCAGGGATTAGGCAATGTAGGCTATCATACTGCAAAATATTTCCAGGAAGCCGGTGCTGTCTTGGTTGGGTTGATTGAATTTGAAGGTGCCATTTACAATGAGAAAGGTTTAAATCTGGATGACGTGGTCAATCACCGCAAAGCCACCAAATCCATCCTGAATTTCCCGGGTGCAAAAAATGTGCAAGGCGGCTCCGCTATGGGATTGGAATTGCCCTGCGATATTTTGATTCCCGCCGCGCTCGAAGGCGTCATTCACAAAGACAATGCTGCCAACATCAAAGCCAAAATCATCGGAGAAGCCGCCAACGGCCCCATCACGGCCGAAGCCGACGAAATCCTGATTAAAAAAGGAATTCACGTCATTCCCGATACTTTTCTGAACGCCGGTGGGGTAACGGTTTCTTATTTTGAATGGCTGAAAAACTTGAGCCATGTTCGCTACGGTCGTTTGGAAAAAAGGTTCAGCGAAAACATGTTTGCTGAAATCATTTATTCATTGGAAAATATGACCGGCAAAAGAATGAATGAAATGGAAAGACAAGTTATGCTGCACGGTCCCGATGAAATCGATTTGGTGTATTCCGGATTAGAAGACACCATGATCAGGGCGTTTCATGAAGTGAGGGAAATTCATAAAAGCACCAAAACCATTCAAAATATGCGGACGGCTGCATTCATTTGCGCCATCAATAAAATCGGAATCGCCTACGAGGAATTGGGGATTTTCCCATAAAACATTGAAACCGGATTCATTTCTCAACCATTTTTGCTTGCTGATTCAGAATTAACTGAAATTCAATCATGCAGTCATTCTTCTGCGGTCGTTATGACAAAATCCTTATTTTTGCAACATGATTCAAAATAACAAAACAGTTGCTTTTCATACACTTGGATGCAAATTGAATTTTGCAGAAACTTCCACCATCGCCAGAAATTTGGAAAAGGAAGGTTATACCCGAGTGGAATTTGACCAGCCATCTGATATTTATGTCATCAACACTTGTTCGGTAACCGCCAATGCCGACAAGGAATGCAAAACCATCGTAAAACACGCATTAAAATCCAATCCCGACGGATTTATCATTGTCATCGGTTGCTATGCACAATTGAAACCACAAGAAATCGCCGAAATGGAGGGCGTGGATTTGGTGTTGGGAGCTACTGAGAAATTCAATATCATTGAATACTTGGATGAGATTCAGAAATCCGGCGATGCAGTGGTTCATTCCTGTGAAATCAATGACGCCAATTTCTATGTTGGCTCCTACGCTGTCGGAGAAAGAACGCGTGCTTTTCTGAAAGTTCAGGACGGATGTGATTACAAATGTACCTATTGCACCATCCCCAAAGCCAGAGGAATTTCCCGCTCAGATACCTTAGAAAACGTAGTGAAAAATGCGTATGAAATCGGTAACAAAGGAATCAAAGAAATCGTTTTGACAGGTGTCAATGTCGGAGATTACGGAAAAGGAGAATTCGGCGACAAAAAACATGACCATACTTTTCTGGAACTCATTCAGGAATTGGATAAAGTTGAAAATGTGAATCGGTTCCGCATTTCTTCCTGCGAACCCAATTTGCTGACCAATGAAATCATAGAATTTGTTGCGCAAAGCAATCGCTTTGTGCCGCACTTTCACATTCCGCTTCAATCGGGAAGCGACGATATCCTGAAAAAAATGAAACGCCGCTATATGACTAAACTCTATCGCGAAAGGGTAGAGAAAATCAAGGCACTGATGCCGTACTGCTGTATCGGCGTGGATGTGATTGTCGGATTTCCGGGGGAAACGGAAGAGCGGTTTTTGGAAACTTATAACTTTCTGAATGAACTACCGGTTTCCTATCTGCATGTTTTCACTTATTCCGAAAGACCCGATACGGAGGCTGCGGAATTTGATGAAATCGTTCCTGAAAAAGAACGTAAAAGACGCAATAAAATGTTGAGAATTCTTTCTGAAAAGAAAAGAATTGCGTTTTATCAAACCCAATTAGGAAAAACCCACAAGGTGATTTGGGAAGGAGATAATAAACGCGGAAAAATGCATGGATTCACCGAGAATTACGTGAAAGTTGTTACCAATCACGATGAAAATTCTGTGAATACCATTGAAACCATTCAGCTCAAGAAACTCAATCAGGCCGGTATTGTTGAAATCGAAAGAACACCTACTTATTTAATAGAAGCATGATGATGAAATTCCATAGTCGTGTAGATGCGCTTAACACTTTTGTGCTATTGGGAACAGTACTATTCCTGATTGGATTGTGTGTCTTTTCTTGGATTGACCAACCCGGAAGTCTGACGGAACTCATCTGGATTAGCTTCATGCTATTGGTCATTTCCGGGTTTTTGCTTTGGATTTATTTGGGTACCTCTTATGAAATCACGGAGGATGAATTGAAATACAAATCCGGGCCGCTCAGCGGAAAAATAAAAATCGAAAGCATACGGGAAATTGATATGAATAAAACCATGTGGGTAGGCATAAAACCTGCAACTGCCTTGCGGGGACTCATCGTGAAATTCAACAGATTCGATGATATTTACATCAGCCCCAAAGACAATGAGATTTTTGTGGCAGAGATTTTGAAAAGAAACCCCAAAATCAAAATCAATCGTTTCTGATGAAAATCTATGAAATCAGCGGAATGGGAGCCAATGAAAAGGTTTTTAAAAACCTCAGACTGAATCCTGATTTTGAACTGATTAATATCCCTTGGTTGCACCCCGAAAAGAACGAATCTTTGGCGCATTATGCCCAGAGAATGGCTGAGAAAATTAATTTAAATGAAGATTTCCTGCTGATGGGACTTTCCTTTGGTGGCATCATTTCCAAAGAAATGAATGAATTTCTCCATCCCAAATTAAACATCCTGATTTCGACCATCAAAAATCGTTCGGAAATGCCGGATTACATGAAATTATCCTCCCGAACCGGAGTACATAAAATTGTTCCGACTGGTTTTCTGACTTCGGATTCCTGGCTTTCATATTCGGTTTTCCGAAGTTTGTACAGCGCCAAATTGCCCGATTTGAAAGAGATTTTTGAATTCCGTGACCATTATTATCTCAAATGGGCAATGGACAGTATCGTCAATTGGCAAAATCATTCGGAACTAAAAAATTTTGTGCATTTTCATGGCAACAAAGATTTGATTTTCCCTTCTTCCAAAATCCAAAATGCCGAAATCATCCAAGGCGGTACCCATATCATGGTGATGAGAAGGGCAAAAAAACTGAGTGAATTAATCAACTTGGAATTAGAGAAATTGTAAGTTTATTTCCATATTTTATTTCAAAAAATTGTTCTGAAAAAATATTTGAGATTTAATGTAACATTTTGCATGGTTAGTACGTATATGTATTACGTACACCTAATAAAAGACAATTCTAAAGAATAAGATTTACAAATGCGACAACTAAAAATTACCAAGCAGGTTACCAACCGGGAAACCGCTTCATTGGACAAGTATCTTCAGGAAATCGGTAAAGTAGATTTGATTACTGCCGATGAAGAAGTGGAATTAGCACAAAGAATTAGAGCCGGCGACAGAGCAGCATTGGAGAAACTGACCAACGCCAATCTCCGTTTCGTCGTGTCTGTGGCCAAACAATACCAAAATCAAGGATTGAGTCTTCCCGATTTGATTAACGAAGGAAATCTCGGATTGATCAAAGCGGCCAAACGCTTTGACGAGACCCGGGGTTTTAAGTTTATTTCTTATGCGGTTTGGTGGATTCGTCAGTCCATACTACAAGCATTGGCCGAACAATCGCGAATTGTCCGTTTGCCTTTGAACAAAATCGGATCTATCAACAAGATTAACAAAGCCTATGCGACATTGGAGCAAGAACACGAGAGAGCGCCATCGGCTGAAGAGATTTCAGAAAAGTTGGATATGTCCGAAAGCGATGTGAAGGAATCCATGAAAAACTCGGGCCGCCACGTTTCCATGGACGCGCCTTTGGTAGAAGGGGAAGATTCCAACTTGTATGACGTCCTGAACACCGGAGAATCTCCAAGTCCTGACGGCGAACTGATGATTGAATCTTTAAGGATTGAAATTGAAAGATCTTTGCAAACGCTGACTCCGAGAGAAGCCGATCTAATCAGACTTTATTTCGGACTGAACGGAAATCATCCTATGACCTTAGAGGAAATCGGAGAAACTTTTGATTTGACCCGTGAAAGAGTCCGCCAAATCAAGGAAAAAGCAATTCGCAGACTGAAACATACTTCAAGAAGTAAAATTCTGAAAACTTACATCGGAAGATAATTCAGAATCATAAAACTAAAATCCCGGGCTGAACCTGTTCAATCCGGGATTTTTTTTTGAAATCCATCATTTCACCTCAAAAAAAACGCTTCCTAAAAGAAAGCGTTTTCACAAGTATAACAACTGAAAATCATTCAGTTGGCTTATTGAATCAAGGTTTTGGCAACAAAACTTTTCTGGAAAGTTTCATTTTTCCGTTGTTGTCATAACCCATCAGTTTAACCTGAATTTTATCTCCGAGTTGCAATGCATCTTCCACATTGTTCAGTCGGCGGTGTTCAATCTCAGAAATATGCACCAATCCTTCAACGCCTTTGGCGATTTCAACAAATGCCCCGAAAGGTTTGATGGATTTCACAACCGCATCATAAGTTTCTCCCACCTCAGGTTCAAATGCGATTTCTTTGATACGTCGGATTACTTCATCGATACTTTCCTGTTCTACACCTGCAATTTCCACTTTTCCGCGGCCATCTTCCAATTCCTCAATGGTGATGGTGGTACCGGTAGATTTTTGCAATTCCTGAATGATTTTTCCGCCGGGTCCGATTACAGCACCGATAAAATCATTTGGAATAATAATCGTTACTAATTTCGGTGCATTCGGTTTAAGTTCTGCTCTGGGTTCTGATAGGGTTTCCATCATTTTGTCAAGAATATGTAAACGCCCGTCTTTAGCCTGAATCAGGGCTTTCTCTAAGATATCCATGGTCAATCCCTGAATTTTTATATCCATCTGACAAGCGGTAATTCCGTCTTTTGTCCCAGTAACTTTGAAATCCATATCTCCCAAATGATCCTCGTCTCCGAGAATATCAGAAAGCACCGTCCACTTTCCGGATTTCTGATCAGTAATTAGTCCCATCGCAATACCTGAAACCGGTTTTTTGATGGGTACGCCACCATCCATCAGTGCCAGACATCCGGCACAAACCGTGGCCATGGATGATGAACCGTTGGATTCTAAAATATCTGAAACTATACGCACGGTGTATGGATAATCATCCGGCATGGAATAAGTCAAAGCGCGTTGCGCCAGATTTCCGTGTCCGACTTCTCTTCTTGAAGTTCCGCGAAGCGGTCTTGCTTCTCCGGTTGAAAATGGAGGGAAATTATAATGGAGGAAGAAAAATTCATCATGCTGGCTGATTACGCTGTCAACCATATTTGCATCTTTGGAAGATCCCAATGTGATGGCCGCCAATGACTGAGTTTCACCGCGGGTGAAAACTGCGGAGCCATGTGAGCCGGGCAGATAATCTACTTCGCACCAGATTGGTCGGATTTCGTGTGGTTTTCTGCCATCTAATCGAACGCTTTCGTTTAGAATCATTTGACGCATGGCTTCTTTTTCCACATCGTGATAATATGTATTGACCAAAGGTGTAATTCTTTCCAATTCTTCGGGATCATCCTCGTATTGCGCCATAAACTCATCCAATACTGCTTGGAATTTTTCGGCTCTTTCCTCTTTGGCTGACGGATGAATCGCTACATCATAGACTTTCTGATAACATTCAGCCCAGACCTTTTCTCGAATTGCTTCATCGTGTACTTCGTGGCTATATTCTCTTTTTGGAAATGATTTACCGACTCTTTCGGCCAATCTTTCTTGTGCTTCAATTTGTTTTTTAATTTCAGTGTGTGCAAATTCTATGGCATCTAACATTTCCCGTTCAGAAATTTCTTTCATTTCTCCTTCCACCATGACGATAGAGGATTTTGTGGCACCTACCATGATATCCAATTCCGCTTGTTTTAATTGCTCATAACTCGGATTGATTATCAGTTCACCGTTGACTCTGATTACACGTGTCTCGGACATCGGGCCGTTGAACGGAATATCGGTGATGGCAATGGCAGCCGAAGCGGCCAAACCGGCAAGTGCTTCAGGCATAACATTTTTGTCGTATGAAATCAATGAAATCATAACTTGAACTTCAGCATGAAAATCATCCGGGAAAAGCGGACGCAAAACACGATCCACCAATCTCATCGTCAAAATCTCATCATCTGAAGGTCTTGCTTCTCTTCTAAAAAAATTTCCGGGGATACGTCCGCCGGCATAAAATTTCTCTCTGTAGTCAACGGTCAGGGGAAGGAAATCCACGCCTTCTTTGGCTTCTTTGTTGGCAACGACTGTCGCCAGCAACATGGTTTCTCCCATCCGTACTACCACGGAGCCATCGGCCTGTTTGGCCAATTTTCCCGTTTCAATCGTGATTTCCCTACCGTCTGCGAGGGTAATCTTCTCTGTGATTGCTTCTGGAATCATTTAATAATAGTTTTAAATTCGTCTGGATGAAGCCGTATGCTTCATCGGGTTTTATAGTCTTTCTATAATTTCTCTTATTCAATTAAGGATATTGGCAAAGCAACTGATTGTCAAACCCCTGGTTCTGCAACAGTTAAAAAAACAAAAAAAGGCAATTTCGCAATTGCCTTTTGTCATTTCGTCGGAAATTATTTTCGAAGTCCGAGTTCGGCGATAACCGCCCGGTATCTTTCGATGTCTTTGCTTTTCAAATAATCCAACATTCTTTTTCTTTTCCCCACTAATCTCATCAACGCTTTTTCTGTGTTGAAGTCTTTTTTGTTTTGCTTCAAATGTGATGTCAGGTGGTTGATACGGTAAGTGAACAAGGCTACTTGCCCTTCCGCGGATCCAGTGTCTTTCTCGGATTTACCGAATTTCTTAAAGAACTCTTGTTTTTTTTCTGTTGTTAAATACATGCCAATATTTTTTAATGATTTTTATGTATGCGGGTGCAAATGTACAATTTTCCTGTAATATTGTATATTATTTGTGTAAATTTAGTGAGAGGGCAATAATCCGTGAACCTCTTGTAAACGGATTTTCCATTAGAGAATCCAAAAGAGGTCGAACCCTCAATAACCCAATTACCTTTTTGTGTTTGCGCATTGATCCTGATGAACACTAAAGTCAAAAAGACTGTTATAATTTTTTCATGTTTAAATTGATTTTATTAAGATTGCGCCAAAGCTATTAAATCAAAACCAATCCCGGGATGATATCAGACCGCTGTTGCTTTGGCAGCTTGTGATTAAGATGCTGTAAATCAATAAAAGAACAAAAAGTGTCAAAATAATTTCCATTTAAAAAATATTTCTATATTTGTTCAAATTCTTAAACTAAAAAAATATGAAAAAATTTATTCTTTCGACTGCTATTGCAGTAATGGGACTTGTAGGCTTGAATGCTCAATCTACCGGATTTGAAGCTGGTGCATTTGTTGGATTTCCAATGGGAGATGCCGGCGATTTATATTCATTTAATTTTGGTATAACCGCTGGTTATTACTGGAATGTAGGTGAAGGATTTCAGGCTGGTGTCGTAACCGGATATGACAATTTTTCCGGAAAAACCGTAATGGGATACAAAGTTCCTGCATTTGGAGCTATTCCGATTGCTGCTTCTGCAAAGTATTATTTTGATCAATTCTTTGTTGGGGCTGATTTAGGACTCGGTATTGGAACCAGCACTGGCGCAGGATCTGCTTTTTATTACCGTCCAAGAGTTGGATATGGAATGACTTCGTTGGATATCTATGCATTCTATAAAGGATATAGTAATAACGGTTCAGTATCCAGCATTGGTGTAGGTGCAGCCTATAAGTTTTAATGATTATTTAATTTAAAACAGATTTAATCTGTTTTAAAAATTATAAGTAGAGAAGTCGCATTTGGCTTCTCTACTTTTTTTTATCAAATAGCCTCCAGAAACTTCATCACATCCACCCCATCGGCATAATCTGTCAAATTGGGATGTTGAGTCTCTCCGAATTTTATGGAGTTAGGAAATACATTTGGTTCGTTGGAAACGATACATTGTATTTCTTCTTGTTTGTCGTTCAACTGCTGTTTCAATAAGGATAGATTCTCATACCGAGAGAAATGCACCACACCAATTGGGCAATGCAAATCGCTTGATTCTTTGAGCATTACAAAGTTGTTGTCAAGAAAAGTTTCTTTGGACAGCAAATATATCGCACGGTTGTATTCATAATTATTGGCGTATTTATGATGATGAATCACTTCATTCCAATCATAAAATGCTTCAAAAAGCCGGTCGGTTTCAAAGTTTTCCGACAGATAAAGGTGGGTTACATTGCGACAGCCCAACCCGAAATACAGGAAAATATCTTTGGCCAATCCATGTAAATCTTCCGCCGATTCTTCTCCCGTCAATACAGCTACACCGGTTCGATTTTTTCGGATGATGGCCGGAATTCCTTGGAAATAATATTCAAAATACCTTGCCGTATTATTGCTGCCCGTTGCGATGACCGCCCGCTGCTCTTTCAATCTCTCAACTTTTGTAAAGGAAGCATTCAACGCATCATTCGAGTTTTTGAGAAAATCTAATACCCCGCTCATCAATTCTTCATCTTTGGAAGAAGTTTTGACCAACGCATGATGCCCGGAAAGCAACACCGAAATCAAGTCATGGAAACCGACCAAGGGCAGGTTTCCAGCCATGATGATGCCAATTTTCTTAGGATTTTCAGCCGGTTTATAATTTTTAATCCAAGCAGTTAAATTTTCTTTTGTGAGAATTTTCGCCCATTGATTCAGACTGTATCTGATGTTTTGCTGTGTAAACCAAGGATTTTTGATTTCGGCCTGTTTCATTTTTGCACGAAAATTTTCCACCTGAGAAGATATGTGGGCTTCCTCATTTTGTGCATCAATGGCATATTGAAAGAACTGACCTATATCAGCAAGGGCGGAAATTCGGTTTTGAATTGACATAAAATACTTAAAATGGGTTAATTTTGCAGTGCAAATTTAAGGATTCGGTACAGAATTATCAGAAATCATCCGAAGACTTGTGATTTGATATTTTAATTGATTGGAATCCCTATGAATTGAAAAATCATTGAACATAAATAATTTCAAATTCGTAACTTGTGAAAATCTGTAAAACAGACCCATTCGAATTGAGATTTATTTTAGTTGCAATGCATCCATAAGTGATTATCAATAGATTGAAATCGAATGAAGTTGTAAAGTTTTAAAATAAAATTTAATGCAATGGCTATCAAAATAACCGATGAATGTATTAATTGCGGCGCATGTGAACCCGAATGTCCGAACAATGCGATTTATGAAGGAGCCATGGAATGGCGCTATGCGGACGGTACCGGACTGAAAGGTGATTTCGTGAACGTGAACGGAGAACCGCAGAATGCGGATGAAATCCATGAACCCGTGAGCGATGAGATTTATTTTATCGTTACCGATAAATGTACGGAGTGCCAAGGTTTTCACGAAGAACCCCAGTGTGCAGCTGTCTGTCCGGTTGATTGTTGTGTCCCGGATGAAGACCACGTCGAAAGCGAAGAACGATTGCTGCAAAAGAAAGCCCTCATGCACGTCTGATTTTTTTCTCATGTTCCAAAAAGCATGGAAACAAACCAAATTCCCTGAACAATCTTCAGTGAAAATACTGTGAAATCAGATTTATCAAATTGAATGATTCTCTATTTCTTAACCAAATTATGATTTGAAATTCATAACTTTGCAGCTGAATTTTCGGGTTATTTCCGATTTCATATTTAGCATCTAAAACAATAAATCTTTATGAAAATACACAATTTTAGCGCAGGGCCATGCATACTTCCCCAAGAAGTTTTTGAGAAAATGGCGCAGGCAGTATTGAATTTCAATGATACGGGATTGTCCATCATGGAAGTTTCACACAGAAGACCTGATGTAGCAGCGGTATTGGATAACACCATCCAATTGGTGAAAGAACTTATGAATGTGCCGGATACCCACGAAGTTATCTTCACACAGGGCGGTGCCACTTTGCAATTTTCCATGGTTCCTTTCAATCTGATGAAAGCGGAAGGCGGGAAAGCGGCGTATCTCGATACCGGTGTTTGGGCAACCAAAGCAATCGAAGAAGTTAGAAGAATAGGCAAAGTTGAGATTGTGGCTTCATCGAAAGATAAAAAATACAATTATATTCCGAAAAACTATGCTATTCCTGAAGATGCCGATTATTTTCACTGTACTTCCAACAACACCATATCCGGAACACAGATGAAATCCTTTCCGGATACTCCGATTCCCATGGTTTGCGATATGTCTTCCGATATTCTGAGCAAGCCGGTGGATGTTTCTAAATTTGGCATAATTTACGGTGGTGCACAGAAAAACATGGGGCCGGCGGGAAATGCAGTTGCCATCATCCGCAAGGATCTATTGGGCAAAACCGGAAGAAACATTCCGATTTATTTGGACTATCAGATTCACATAGACAAAGGTAGCTCCTACAACACTTGGGCTGTCATGTCAATTTACGGAACGATGTTGAATTTAGAATGGTTGAAAAACTTAGGTGGCGTTCCCGAAATCATGAAGCGAAACAAAGTCAAATCCGAATTGCTTTATACTGAAATCGACAGAAACGGAATGTTCAGAGGTGCATCCGAAGTGGAAGATCGCTCCGAAATGAATGTAACCTTTGTTTTGAACAGCGAAGATGCGAAAGATGAATTTGACAAAATGTGGAAAGAAGCCGGAATCGTAAATTTAAAAGGTCATCGTTTGGTGGGCGGATACCGCGCAAGCCTGTACAATGCCATGCCGATTGAAAGTGTTCAAGTACTGGTAGATGTGATGAAAACCTTTGAACAAAAATTCGGATAATTCAACATTAATAAATTAAGCAAAAATGAAAATACTTATCAACGACGGGATTTCGCCGGCCGGAAAAAAAGCCTTGATTGATGGTGGATTTGAAGTATTTACCGATACAATTCCCCAAGATCAGCTTTCAGCATTCATCAACCGGAATAACATCGAAATCCTTTTGGTCAGAAGTGCAACCAAAGTCCGAAAAGATTTAATCGATGCCACCCAACTTAAAATCATCGGTCGTGGTGGCGTCGGATTGGACAATATTGATGTGGATTATGCCAAATCCAAAGGAATAGAAGTCATCAACACCCCGGCTGCTTCCTCAGCTTCTGTTGGAGAAATGGTGATGGCACACGCTTATGCTATTTACAGAAACCTCCATCAATCCAACCGGGATATGCCCTTGGAAGGAGAAACAAAATTCGGAGAATTGAAAAAGAGATTTGCGAATGCATTGGAACTTCGTGGAAAAACCATGGGGGTTATCGGATTCGGACGCATCGGTCGTGAATCCGCCAAAAACGCACTTGGTGCCGGAATGGAAGTCATCGGTTACGACCCTTTCCTGAAAGAAGCTGAAGTAGAATTGAATTTCTTTGACGGGAGTTCCAAAAAATTTCATTTTGAAATGAAGTCTTTGGATGAAGTCTTGAAATCATCCGACATCATTACGCTTCACGTTCCTTCGCAAGAGCAATATATAATAGGTGCCGGAGAAATCGAAAAAATGAAAGACGGTGCTGTAATCATCAATACGGCGCGTGGTGGCGTGGTGGATGAAAAAGCCATTCTGAATGCCATAGAATCCGGGAAACTGCGCGGTGCCGCATTGGATGTGTTTGAGGAAGAACCCAAACCCAGTGTTCAATTACTGATGAATGATGCTTTGTCGCTTTCTCCGCATTTGGCAGGAAGTACGAAAGAAGCGCAGGAAAGAATCGGATTGGAACTGGCCGAACAAGTGATAAAAATCTGTAAATCATAGTGGTTAATTTTTCGTAAATTTGCGCCATGCCACAATTTAAGCCTTTTAAAGGAATCAGACCTGTTAAAGAATTAGCAGGTCTTTTTACAACCAAGAGCGTTGACAATTACAGCGAGGAGGAGTTGGAGGCTGCTTTGTCTTCAAATCCGGACTCCTTTTTGCAAATCATTAAACCCACTTGGGAAGATGCAGAAACTGAAGCTGAACTGCGATACAGGGAAGTAAGGAAAAATTTCCTTGCATTTTTTGAAAGTGAAAAGTCGGAACAAGACAAAACTTCCTTTTACATATATCAGGTAATCAAACCCGGAGAAATTCCTATTCAGGCTTTGATTGGCATCGTTAGTATGGATGATTACGCCGAAGGTAAAATCAAAAAACATGAAGAAACCCTGACCAAACGGGTAAATCTTTTTGCTGATTATTTACAGCAGGTGCATTTTCATGCAGAACCTGTTTTGCTGACTTATCCGCATAATCAGCGTGTGGATTTGCTGATGGAAATTGAAATGCGCCGTTCGCCGGTCGCATCTTTCAAAGATCAGACAGAAACCAATCATACACTTTGGAAGGTAGAAAATCGACTAAATATTCTGCAACTGAAAGAATCCATCGAAAGAAATGAATCGCTTTACATCGCTGACGGACACCACCGCATGGAAAGCTCGCTGGCCTATTCCAAAAGAATGATGCGCCACAACAAAGACTTTGATGATGCAGACGATGTTAATTTTACACTCGCGATGTTAATTTCTGATAAAGAATTGATTATCAAAGACTACAACCGCTTGATCAAAGATTTAAATGGTTTGAGCTCTCAGGAATTTCTGGATAAATTAGCACAGGAATTTGAATTTGCAGAAAGAGGTGACACGCCCTTTTTTCCTTCTAAGAAGCATCATTTTGGTTTGTACATGGATGGTAAATTCTACAGTCTCTATGCCGGAAGAATTGAAAAGGAAGAGGAAGGGCTGACGGAGTTAGATACCTATCTCTTTGAAGAATATGTTTTGAAACCTATCTTGGATATTCAGGATTCTCGCGACGATGACCGGTTGGGATTTGTGCGCGGAACCGGTGACATCAACGGAGTTCTGCACTTGAAAAACACTGTGGATTCAGGAAAATACAAAGCCGGATTCTTCTTTTATCCGGTAGCAGCCAAGGATTTGGAAAAGATTGCAGATTTGGGATTAAAAATGCCCCCAAAAAGCACTTATATCGAACCCAAACCCTTGAGTGGATTAACCATTTTTCAATTGAACGAATGAGTCTTGCAGAAAATCTTCGAGAAATAAAAAACAAACTACCCGAAGGGGTTACCCTTGTGGCCGTTTCCAAAACAAAACCTGCGGAAGCTATTCAAACTTTACTTGCTGCCGGACAATTGGATTTCGGTGAAAACAAGGTACAGGAAATGATTGAGAAACAAGCCGTACTCCCGGATAATATTCGCTGGCATCTCATCGGGCATCTACAGAAAAACAAAGTCAAATACATCGCTGAATTCGTTCATTTGATTCACAGTGTGGACAGCGAAAAACTGCTGGCAGAAATCAACAAACAAGCGGTGAAACACCAGCGTGTCATTCCCTGTTTGCTACAAATTAAAATTGCAGAAGAAGACACCAAGTTTGGGATGGATTTTAAGGATGCGAAGGAATTGATGAATAATTATAAATCCAACTATCCCAATGTGAAAATTGTGGGGCTGATGGGCATGGCCACGCTGACAGATGATGAAAATCAAATACGAAGGGAATTTCAGCAATTGAACAATTCCTTTGAAAGCTTCAAAGAAGAATTTCCCGAAATGGAAATTTTATCAATGGGCATGACAGGAGATTATGCCATTGCGATTTCGGAAGGCAGCAATATGGTCAGAATCGGCAGTGCCATTTTCGGCGAACGGAGCTGAGGTTACCCTCAATTATTGTTGCAAAACAATCTGTTTGGGATTTTTCACAATGATTTCCGGTTTATCCCGATAGAGTACTACTTTTCCTGATACACAGATTTGTTTTCCATTGAATAATTCATCGGGTTGTGCCTCGAATTTATTCCAGTTTTCCTCAAAAATTGCAACTACTATTTTTTGATCCGGGTAATCGGCTCCCATATTGAGCAGTGCGATATTGGTTTTTCCTTTGATGACGTAGGTTCCATAAACTTTGTCGCAATATCGGACATGTTTATCCACATAGTCCATCAAATCCACTTCCGTAATTTTGTCCTGACTCCATGCAATGCCGGAAAAAGTCAATAAAATGTATAAGCTAAAGAATTTCATAATAGAGAGATTTAAAATTCTTTCACAAGGTAATAAATATTTTTACTAACTCTATATATTTTTTCACAATGGCTTAATTGAGCGTTTATACATCTTTGGCTTATAGATGATTAACTGCAAATGCAAGATGAACTGATTTTGCATTAGACCACAAAAAAAATCCCGAAAAACGAAGTCCCAGGATTTGTATTAGATTCTTCCAGTAAAAAATTTCAACTGGCAAGTATGGTAATCTTGTTATTGCTCATTTCCACTACGCCTCCTTCGATTTCCAACAGGTAAACCAATTCATTGGCGGGAGATTTTTTCAATTCTCCGGAAAGGTTTTCAAAATCAATTACAGATTTAGAGTGAACTTTGATTTTGACGGTACCTTTGACCAATGATGAAACAATGGCAGCATGATTGTTCAGCATTTGAAACTCGCCGGTTTTTCCGGGTACTGTAACTGAATCCACTTCTCCATTGAAAATCACCTGTTGCGGGCTTATGATATTTAATTCCATTTTTTTGATTTAGAGAATTGCTTTAATTATAATCAAGCATTGACTTCAGCCAACATTTTTTCACCATGTTCAATCACATCCTCGATGGTTCCTTTCAAGTTAAATGCGGCTTCGGGATACTGATCCACTTCACCGTCCATAATCATGTTGAAACCTTTGATGGTGTCTTTGATGTCAACTAAAACTCCGGGATTTCCTGTAAATTGCTCTGCCACATGGAAAGGTTGAGACAAGAAACGCTGAACTCGTCTCGCACGGTGAACGACCTGTTTGTCTTCTTCGGAAAGTTCTTCCATCCCCAAAATGGCAATAATATCCTGCAAAGCTTTGTAACGCTGAAGTATTTCTTTTACACGCTGTGCAGTGTTGTAATGTTCCTCCCCAACGATTTCCGGCGTAAGGATTCTGGAAGTTGAATCCAGTGGATCCACCGCAGGATATATCCCCAAAGATGCAATCTTACGCGACAATACGGTTGTTGCATCCAAGTGGGCAAAAGTTGTAGCCGGTGCCGGGTCAGTCAAGTCATCCGCAGGAACATAAACCGCTTGCACTGAAGTAATTGAACCTCTTTTTGTAGAAGTAATTCTTTCCTGCATCGCTCCCATTTCAGTGGCCAAAGTCGGCTGATAACCCACCGCAGAAGGCATACGTCCTAATAGTGCCGAAACCTCTGAACCGGCCTGTGTAAACCGGAAAATATTGTCGATAAAGAAAAGCACGTCTCTTCCTTGTCCGGAATCATCACCGTCTCGGTAATATTCCGCCAAAGTCAAACCTGACAAAGCCACTCTGGCACGCGCACCCGGAGGTTCATTCATCTGACCAAAAACGAATGCCGCTTTTGATTCTTTCAATTCATTTTTATCAATTTTTGACAAATCCCATCTTCCTTCTTCCATGCCGTGCATGAACTCATCACCATATCTGATAATCCCTGCTTCTAACATTTCACGCAGCAAGTCATTTCCTTCACGTGTTCTTTCTCCTACACCGGCAAAAACAGATAAACCTCCGTGACCTTTGGCGATATTGTTAATCAATTCCTGAATCAAAACAGTTTTACCCACACCGGCTCCACCAAACAAACCGATTTTACCTCCTTTTGCGTAAGGCTCAATCAGGTCAATTACTTTAATTCCGGTAAAAAGCACTTCAGAGGAAGTGGACAATTCTTCAAACTTAGGGGCAGATCTATGAATGGATAAACCATTGGTTTTATCAACATCTCCAATTCCATCGATAGATTCTCCAACTACATTAAAAACCCTTCCGTTTACAGCTTCTCCGGTTGGCATGGTTATAGGACCACCCAATTCTTTGACAACTTGTCCTCGACTGAGTCCGTCTGTGGAGTCCATGGCAATGCAGCGAACAGTATCTTCTCCGATATGTTGCTCCACTTCGAGGATCAAAGTTTGTCCATTCTCTCTTTCGACTGAAAGTGCGTCATAGATTCTGGGAAGGACTTCTGCGTTTTCGAAAGAAACGTCAATAACAGGACCAATAACCTGTGCAATTTTTCCGTTTGAATTTGTCATTGTAATATGATTATTATTCGATTTTCAAATTTTGTGCAAATATAATCTAAACAGATTACTATACGCCATTAATAATAAGATTTTTATCAGTATTTGGATTAATGCAACAGGATATCAAACAGTGGACAAAACAAAAATCATGAATCTAAAATTTTTCTGTGTAATAAAACCTCCCGAGTTATAAAAACCCGTGAGATTTTCACAAGAAATTGCATCAAAAAAAGCTCTGGGAAACCGGGGCTTCTATTTTATGAATTAAAATTCTTTGTACAATTTCTACTTCTTCACAATCTTGAAGGTTTCTACTCCTGACTTCCGCATATTATTTTTTGTTAAAAACACAAGCTATTGTTAGACAATTAGTTGAATCAATAATTTTGTTATCTTTGCATTGAAGTCCGCTATCGGGGTCTGCCCTTTCCCTTTTTGGGAATCGACGACCAATAGCCCTGCGGACTTTTTTTGTGTAGCTATATCTACAGCTTCCACAGAATAGATTCGATTTCCTTTTGGATGGTTCAATTCTTTTACCGTATTTTTAAAACCTTGCTTTATCTTTGTGGTGCCATTCGGACTAATGATAACGGTTCCAGTTTCGGTCGTTGAGGTTGAAGCGGGTTGAGACGTCGAGTTCAGGGGCGGTTATTCCGAGCATCTGAAACATTGGTCGGATGGCTTTTTTTATTGTCGGTTCTTTCTGCCCACATTGTAATAGCCTCCATTTCCCCCACATCAAACCTGCCTTCTTGCTCAACTACAACTATATATCCATTGCCTAAATTTTTATAATTTCTTATGCTTTCTGTTCCATCCGCCTTGGTGCTTCCTTTTACAGGTGTAAACCAACTTGGTGAATTTTGGGTATTAAAAACATTAAAAGCTCGTTTTGCATTTGTTTTATGGAAAACAGGCTTCGGTTCTCCGTTTTCGTCAACGACTTTGGAAACTTCGGAAGAATTTGTACCTTTGTTTTGTGGGAGCGTTTCGGACGTGAGAGCGGTGGTGTTTTGCAACTGTTCGCCCACACTTTTAGTTTTGCGTTTGTACATCGTATTTAACGCAAGTTCTTTTCTACCATTCCTTACTTCCTCTACAACATAAGTTGTTCCATTAAATGCTTTTGTATATTTAATGGTTTCTAACCCTTTTTTATTCTTGCCCGAATATTCAATTTTGTCAGGATTGTTTAATATTTCGGGAAGTCTTAAAAAATCATTTTCAGTAACTGCTATTTGACCTCTATTAGATTCTGCTTTTACTTCTCCGTGTTCATTTAAAGTGTGAACAATTTCGCTTTTATCAAGCGTATGTTTGAATCCCGTTGGGTCTATTCCTAACTTTTCTTTTAATATTTTCGCTTGTTCAGGGGTTATTTTGCCAATAGTTTCACGCTGTACACCTTTTGAAGTATCATTATCTCCGTTTAATAACTTTTCAATCTTTTCTTGAATTGCTTTTTGTTCCGCTTCCACTTCCCAATCCCCGAACCAATCTTTAAATCGTTTTGTACGTACGGTTACCCATTGTTCTTCGGTGAGGTTGGATTTCTTGCCGTTGGGAGCTTTCATCCAAGTTCCGTTGGCTCGGGCTTCTTGTTCGATTTGTTCTCTTTCCTTGCGGATTTCTTCTAAGACTTCTGGTTTTACGCCTATTACATTACCGTTGGCATCCCGTAATAGTTCACTTTCAGAAGCGTAATGCATGGCTAAGTTTACGATAGGGTCAGCCACACCAAACTCTCCGCTCATAATTTGACCTAATGCCATATCGGCTATGGCGGTAACTTCTTGGCTGATAGAATTTCTAACTTTTTCGACCTCGGATAAGAATGCGTTTATTTCATTATCTCCTTGTTCAACAATATTCTTTGCCCAGTTCTTAATATTTTGAGGAATACTTGTGTCAGATTCTATTATTTCAGATAGAGTAGAAGATTCATAAATCCATTTACCGGAGTTCTTTCTTGTTTGTGCTTCCTTTATTGCTTTTTCTACTTGTGATATTTCGTCAGAAATTTGTAACCTAACTCCATTCGGAAGTGTAACTTCTCCACTAAATACTCCTGCATCATGGAAAAAGTCCACTACGGATTGCCAGAAGTCCTGCACAGCATCCCATACTTTTTGAGCAAGGGTACGGTCGCCATTCATTTTTTCTAAGATGGCTTCAAAGTTGTTTTCTCCATGGTTTCCGATGATGGTAGCCCATACTTCATCGGCTATGGCGTTGTCCAATGCCTTGCCTTTTTTGCCTTTGAATTGCCCTTGTTTGTAGTTCGGGTCGTTGGCTAATCGTTTCCATTCGGGAGTTTCTTTAGCAACATTCACCATTCGTTCCCAAAGTTTAGGATTGGTTTGTTGTACGTTTGAAATCCAAAGGTGTCCAAATTCGTGAATGGGTGTATTGGCATTCATCAAATCTCCGTCCATGTAGATGTCGCCTGTAACCGGGTCAACGAAGCCATAGATAGTGCCGTCTTTGGTTTGTAGGAACTGGACTGCCTGCATTTGTGGCGTGTTGTAACCCCTCTTTGAAAGCTGATTGAGCCTATCTGCCATTTTCTTTGCGCCTACATGGACTTTGGTGTTCTTTCCTACTTTTTTAAAGGCACGGGTAAGTCCACGGGCAAGTTGGTTGAACTGGCGTTTGGAAATAGGGTTGAATGTGGGTTGGGTGCCTTGTTGAAAGCGGGTGTGATCTTCAATGGTAATTGCATTTTCATCAAAAACCACGTAATTGAAGCCTCTTGTGTTGTCCGATGTTGTGCCACGGGAAATGGATTCAGCTGGGTATTTGATGCCGTCTATGCCCGCTCGTAGTAGGAATAGAGACACATCTTTATCTGATAAAACATTGTATTTTCCTTTTATATAATCTTCAGCTGTGTTTTGTGTCAAGTATTTTAAATTATTATATAAAACTTGACCACTCACATTTTGAAGTGAATCTATTATTCTTTCTCCAGATGAAAATACACTTTTCTCAAGTCCCTCCTTCTTGATTTGTTTTTTTATTTTATCAATCAAGTTTTTAGGCACGGGTTTATCCCACTCCAACCAAGTGTACTCGTCGGGTGTTTTGCCTTTGTGGAGGGTTACGCGGTAGAGGTTAGCTTCGCTTTTAATTTCCAACCCATTTTTATCAATAGCAAATAGCACATTATTTACCCCATGTTTAGCCCAAATAAACCTTTCTATCCAATTTTTATCAGAAAGTGTATCTTTTAATTTCGCTATAATTTGCTTTTTATTAAGACCATCATAAGCATATGTTTTTACCCAATTCCAAACAGGATTTTTTGTTTCGTCATATAATTCCATTGTAGTTTTACCACCAATATACACCCTTACGCTTTTTGCATAATCCTCCGCAATATCTTTTAAATCGGTAAAGTACAATCCCCAACCAAATCTCTGTTCTCCTTCGCCCGTGCCTATTTTGTCTGTACGGAAACCGTCTTGAATATCATGTGGTGAGCCGTGCCATGCATCTACTTGAAAGCGGACATTTTTTACATCGGTATCGGATATTGGGTTTTGGAAATCTTTTATTATCTTTGCTAAATCCTTTGTATCAAATCCCTTTAAACGAAGTTGAGTTTCGTTATCGGATAGCCATGCAAGGGATTTTTCTTTATTAAAATAGGCTTTACTACCTAATCCCTTCTCATCTTTAATCCATTTTGCAACATCTTCAATTTTATCCTTTGGAAAAACAGTAACGATATTATTGTTTTCAATTTCAATATTGTTGGCTTTTCGGTCTGTTCTTATTTTTATTACAGCAATATGATTTACTCCGTCTTGCTTTAGTTCTGTTAAAATAACATGACCGTCATTGTTAGGATTATGGAATACTGCGATAGGGTCTTGTATTGCTTTGGCTAAGTCTTTAATCTCCGATAAATTAAAAGGATGTCTTCGCATCGTCCAATAATTTTGTCATCTTTGCATTGAAGTCCGCTATCGGGGTCTGATGCAATGAACTTTGTTTACCAGCGACCAATTGTCCAGCGGACTTTTTCGTTGCTGGCTATTGAAAATCTAATATCATTACTTTCAGGTGAGAATGTTCCTACATTACCTGTGGCGGATTTGATTTGGTTGGGGGAGAAGGCAACATATTGATTTGTTAAAACAATGCGGTCTTTAATACCTTCAATGATAACTCCGTTTTCATATTTTAATTGCTGAAATATAGCATCAATTTTTTCCATTTGATACATTTCTTCTCCATAGTCTACCGTCAAAAGGTTGTTTATGTTTAAGAAGACTGGTATTACTTAACCATTTCTACCCCATTTATCTGCTTCTGATTTGTCTTTAAAAAAGAAATATCCCTTCTGCTTAGGCAATCTAAAAAAGGATTTAAACTCCGCATCCGTTTCATGATACACCACCATTGGCTCTCCGTTTTCGTCAACGACTTTGGAGGTGTTATCTTGTGCTGTTCTTGCTTTTTCAAAAAAGTTTTGTAATTTTGTATCAACCTTAGTGGTTTGAGTTTGGTCGCCCTGCAAAATAATCTGGGAAGAGACAGACGAACCAGTAAGGTTTTTTGTTTCATAAAACTCAATATCCGAAACAAATGTTGAGTGAATTTCATTATCTGGCTTTCCTTTTCTACCCTCAACCAATTCTTGTGCAGTAATCCTAACATAATACTCTTTACCATCAATATTTATTTTTGATAGATAATTATGAAAACCCACAATATTGTTACTTACATTTGGTTTTCTTTCCACTTCAAAATAAATGGGTATTGCATTTTCAATAATCTCCGTTAAATGTGGGATAATCTTGGAGCTATCAAAACCTTTATGTCTTAATATTTTACCAACCACAGAATTAACCAATTTCACAGATTGGTTGTCATACTTGTTTGTTGGTTGTTCAAGTGAACTGTATATCTCTTTTGCCCTGTCTTTACTAAAACTTTTACTACCAACTTGTATTGTGGTTACATTTTTTATCTGTTGCAACTTATTAGCTGTTTCCCAATCCCCGAACCAATCTTTAAAACGTTTTGTACGGACGGTTACCTATTTTGATTCTTGTTGGGATTATTTTGTGGATTTCATCTACATCTGATATAGGATTTTCAAAGCTTTGATAATATTTGCAATTGAGTTCAGGTCAAGATAACTCACCTCAGCGAGATTGGTTCGCTGTTGGGTAATTAAGTCCTGAACTTTTTGTTTATCCACTTGAAAGCGGACATCATTACTTTTGCTGAAATCAATTAATGTAGGTAAATTTGCAATGACAAGCGAAGTAGTATTGATGGCTCGTTGGTCTAATACACCAAAGTCGTTATCGGACGTAGAGAGAAGTTTTACTATTTCGTTTGTCCTTTCTCCTAAATTTTTCTTTTTGCCTAATTCAATTCAACCTCATTAAACCTTGAAATAGTTAAAATCAATTATCTTTGAAAACAGAATGAAGAGTTTTTTACGGATATTGATTTGTGTTGTGGTTCTCGATTTTGGTTTGGCACAGGAACTCGTTCCGGTGGATTCCATACGATTGGAAACCGATGGTCAAATCACTGATTTCGGTACTGATGATTTCAACAATATTTATTTTATAAAAAATTCGACGGAATTGAATAAAATTGATTGGAATACGAGGCAATCAATAACTTTTTCCAACCAAAGTATTTTGGAAGACTTGAACACGCAAAATATTTTAGAAATCACTGTGAAATCGGGTTTTTTCAACCTAATTGTATTAGACAATCAGCTGAATCAGATTCAGGACAAAATTAATTTCCCCATTGAATCCGGCTTCTCGCCCACCCTGACTGCTTTGGTGGACAACAGTGTTTTGTGGGGCTACGACCCGGTGCTTCAACGGCTGATTATGTGGGATTATCGCCATAAAAAAATCCTTCGTCAATCGGTCATTCTCAGTGAAAAAACCGCCGATGAATTTTATGCGAATTTGATTTATCACTACAATAAAATTTACCTGATTGGCTACAATGAAATTCTTCGGTTTGATGAATTCGCCAATTTAGAAGCCTCCATTCCTTTTCAAGAATACACGCAATTGCAGTTGTCTGACAACTCTATTTACTTCCTAAACATCAACGGATTACATCAATTGAATTTGTTATCAAAACAGATTTCCAACATCCATCTGCCAATAAACTTTGATAATTTTTCAATAAACGGTCAATATCTTTTTGGGTTAAAAGATAAGGTTGTTTATATTTACGCTTCCCAAAAATAATTCAACATGCACATCGCAATAGCCGGAAATATCGGGGCAGGCAAAACTACGTTGACGCAACTGCTCGCCAAAAACTTCAAATGGAAACCTCAATTTGAAGCTGTTGACCAAAATCCATATTTAGATGATTTCTATAATGACATGGAGAAATGGGCGTTCAACCTGCAAATTTATTTTTTGGGCAGCCGTTTCAGACAAATCAAAGAAATCCGGGAAAGCGGTGAAAATATCATTCAGGATCGAACGATTTTTGAAGATGCATACATTTTTGCGAACAACCTTCACGATATGGGGCTATTGAAAACCCGGGATTATGAAAATTATCTGTCGGTTTTTGATTTGATGAATTCTTTTGTGCAAGCACCGGATTTGCTGATTTACCTCAGGGCATCCATTCCCACTTTGGTGAAACAAATCCATCAGAGAGGTCGGGAATATGAAACTTCCATCAGCATCGATTATTTGAATAGGCTCAATGAGAAATACGAGGAATGGGTCAAATCTTACGATCAAGGAAATTTATTGATTATTGATGTGGACAACTTGGATTTTGTCAATAATCCCGAAGATTTGGGCTATATCTACAACAAAGTAGATGCTGAAATCAATGGTTTGTTTTAATGCCACGCATCTCAACTGTTAACAGGGCTTCATCCAATTATAATTTCAAAGTACTCCACAATACATTATCAAATGGAGTTTTTACACAAAAAAGAAACCGGATTCAATTGCTGAAATCAAATCCGGTTTCCTGAAAACATTTTTTTTACTGCTTTTTTTCCGGCTGAACTTCACCGGCTGGTCTTTCTTTTTCATCTGCCGGCGGAATCACTTCAGGGTATTTCGCGCCGTTGTGGCAAGTAAAACAATTCACTTTGAAATTCGCAGGATTTTTTTCTCCGAAATATTGCTCATTGATACTCATGGTCATACGCATCATTTCACGTGCTACTTCTTTGTGATCGTTGGCATCACTCGCCCAGTTCATCGTTTCAGGCTCGTCGCCGCGAACATGGCAAAAAGAACACTTCACCCCCAAAGAAGCATTGAAACTTCTCATCACATGTTTCAAATCATCCTCGGAAATATCTTGTGGAAGAATTTGTAAGTTTTCCCATTGCGGATTAGCTATTACTACCTTTCCGTAATCTTTACCGGCTGTCCCAAAACTGTAGAATACGCCCAAAGACAGCAAAATAGTTACTAAGAACGCTAATTTTTTTTTCATAAATTTAAATTTTAAATGTTAGCATGTTTCTATATTTCAATCAATTAATTGTCTTTTCAAACGAAAAAGCTGATGGAACTCCCAATCCAGATAGCGTCTTTTTTATTGAAATCCACATTGACCATATCCGCTTTGGTCATACGGGTAAGATTGAAAACCCATTCCGGCTCTTCTTTGTCTGGTTCCCAGAGAAATAACATCCGGATTTCTCCTTTCGCTTTGTCACCGAAAATATCTTCAAACAGTGGTTCATATTGTACTTTTCGCTGCATGATGAAATTTTCTTTGTCCGGAATCGCATCAATCTGCGCCTGTGTCGGATGGAGATTGATGCCCGATCCTGCAAATGAAAACAGCGGTTTCAATACGAAATCATCAAGTTTTTCACCGTTCGGAAAATCATTTAGAAAATAGCTTTTCGGAATGTAATCATGTTCGAGTTTCGGTAAAATGAATTTTGAAACCTTGAAAAACCAGTTGGGATGCGCAATCCATTTCACATCCAAATCATCGCGAAAATCGAAATTTAATTTCAAATCCTTGTATCTGTGTAATTCATCGAAAATCACCCGGTTATAAATCCGGTGAATCGGAATTTTTCTTCCCTCTTTTTCGTAATAAAGTTTCCGACCGGACTTTTGCACTTCGGTCAGTCCCACAGTTTTGATTCCCAACATTTTCTCTGTTGCCCAAAAGTCAATTCTCGTTTTTTGATTTTCGGGAAAAATTTCTAATAGAATCACATTTTCCGGATTCTCATCACCTATAATTATATTTTTCAATTTTGAAAAATAAACTTCATTCGAAATCGGGTTTTTAATTTCCTGAATAAAAGGATAAACTTCGCCCAAAGATTCTTCATAAAGTTTTTTAAACGCATAAAGCGTAGGGAAAGCTTGAAGCTCAATTAATTTTGGGGATATTTCACCTTTTTCATCTCTGCAAATTCCGAAATCGATGGACAGAAATTCAGGGTGAGAAGTATCGCCCGGCACAACGCTGTCGGCCGGAATGGCTTTGGCAAGCTCTTCGGGCGACATAGATTTTATCTGCCGAATAATCGCACCGGTAACATCTTCAAGTTTCTTTTTGAATGACAGGGGTAAAAAAACCGGACTTTCGGATATCCTGAAAGCCGGAGCTTCGCTACATTTTTCAGTCAATATTTTGAGCAACAGCTCGTACTTTTCGTTGGAAAACTGACGATTAAATTCCTTTCTATATTCCGGAACCATTTTTTGCTAAGTTTTAAGTTTTTTCAGTTAAAGCCTCGGCTTTTGCTTTCATCAGGTTTTTGCCTGCCGACTTTAAAAATCTCGGAATTATCACCGACTGTGTTAATTCTATTTTGTCGTGATCATCAATCCTGTCGAGGGTTTCTTCATATTTTTTCAGACCATAATTTCGAATCATCGCTTCTTTATTGGTCGGGTCGAGCATGCTTTTCAGGAATCCCTGTGCGTTGGCTTCGGGATGAAATTGGGTGCCAAAGATTTCTTTTGAAAAACGAATGGCCATCACGGCTCTTTCCAATTTCACATAAGGTCGCTTTTTTTCCAAAGCCAGAATCCGCATGCCCATTTCCCTCATTTTTCCCCTTTTCGGTTCAACGCATTGATAAGCTCTGGAATCAATGGCATAAAACGGATCTTCCAAGCCTTTGAAGTTTTTGAACTTTTTGCCTGCTTTGGTTTTGTGAACCGGCATCACACCAAAAGAAAAGGATTTCCTCAAATTGATAGTCGCTATATCCCAATGAATCACAGCCAATTGAAAGGAATGACAAATTAAAAAAACATATTTTTTGACCGGGCTATACAGATTATGCAGCCAAATTTCATCCAACAAGGCAGAGAAATCTTTGAACCACTGGGCATCTTCTTCGTGCGGATCGCCAGGACCGCCGGATGAAAAAAAGATGTCGTAATTCTTGGCTTCAGGAATTTCCCCTTTGCTTCGGACATCAAAGACATCAATCGTGCTTACATTCTCATTCTTTGATTTGTAGTGATTCAGCAGTTCTAATATATTGCCCATTCCCTGATTGACATGCCCTTTGTTCATATCCAAAACTGCGATTCTGATTTCTTTTTCAAATTGGCTCATTCACCTTAGTCTTTATGCAAATTTACAAAAGGGAATCATAAACCTGATAGAATTCAGGTTTAATTTAAACAGCTTGTCAACGACTTTGCTTTTTCAGCAAACCTTTTTCCGTTTCAAAAATCATATAATCCACGACTTCCTTGAGGCTGCCTGTTCTTTTGAAAACCTCGAGTTGACGATCTGCGCCGGTTCCCATTTTCACGATTTCCCTTGCATATTCGACCTCTTTGCGACAATCGAGTTCATCCACCACGTCATCCACAAAAATCAAAAGTTCTTCCAACAGATCTTTGAACGGTGCTTCTGCTTGCTTTCCGAAATCAATCAGTTTGGCTTCGACGCCGTCCTTGGCGGCTCTCCATTTGTTTTCGGTTAGCAACAATCTCCGATAGCCTCTGAAACTCGTATTGGCTTGGTGCATTTTATATATTTTCGCCACCAAACTTTGCATGATAGCCGCCAGACACACGGTTTCATTGATGGTAAGCGGCATGTCGCAAATCCGAAATTCAATGGTGGGGTAGAACGGATGAACCCGCAGATCCCACCATATTTTCTTGGCATTGTCTATGGTTTGGGTTTTCACGAGCAAGGCGATGTAGGCATCAAATTCAGCAATACTTGAAAAATAACTCGGAATCCCGGTTCTTGGAAATTTGGCGAAAACTTCTTGGCGATAGGATTTGAAACCGGTATTTCTGCCCATCCAAAATGGAGAATTCGTGGACAGGGCATAAATATGGGGCAAGAAATAACGCATCACGTTCTGAATTTCAATTCCCTCTTCCCGGCTTGGGATACCGATATGCACGTGCAGACCAAAAATCAGATTTCCGCGTGCCACATCTCCCATGTCGCTGATGAGCTTATCGTAACGTTCTTTCTGGGTAATCCGGTTCATTTTCCAGTCAGAAAAAGGATGGGTTCCACCACCGGAAACGCGCAAGCCGTTGTCATGTGCGGTTTTGACCAAACGCGTTCTGAGACTTGTCAGTTCACTTCGGACTTCCTTGATGTTCTGGCAGATCTTGGTTTCCATTTCGATTACCGATTCATGCATTTCATGTTTCAGATTTTCCTTGAGCGTGGTCTCTCCGCCTTCGATAATTTTGGAAACATGAGAAACCAAATCACGGGTTTCGGCATCAATAATCTGGTATTCCTCTTCTACCCCTAAGGTAAAAACGTGCTTATCGTCCATGTCAGTAAAGATTTGAATTTAAGTTTGTTTCATTTTCATTTGTCTAATTCACCGGTAACAAATTTTCCCCATTGGATATTTGTTTTACCGGGTTTGTGAGTTTTGGCTTTTTCAATCGCTAATTTGGCCGCATGTTCCACAATCCATACAAAATTTTCTTCCCCGACTGAATTTCTATCGGCATCCGGCGCAGGATTACAAAAGTCTATGGCATAAGGGATTCCGTCTTTTACAGCAAATTCAACCGTGTTGAAATCATAGCCCAAAGCTTCATTCATTTTGATGGTATATTCCTTGATGGTTTTCAGTAATTTCTGCAATTCCTTGCCTTTGGTCTGATGGGTGGCTGCGTATCTCAGATGATGAGGATTTCGCGGTTCATACGGCATGATGTGTACGTATTTTTTGCCCAAACAATAGACGCGATAATAATCCTGAAACTGAATTTCTTCCTGCATCAACATCACCAATTCTTTGGTGTCTTTCAATTCTTCCCATAATTCTTCCTTGCTTTCCACTTTGAAAACGCTCTTCCAGCCTCCTCCATCATGCGGTTTTACATAAGCCGGAAACCCAACATATTCAAAAATATAATCCCAATCTAACGGGAAAGCCATGTTTCTAAAAGAAGTTTCTTGCGTGCCTTCCGGACGGTCTTGTGAAGGAAGTAAAACCGTTTTTGGAACGGGAATCCCGATTTTGGTCATCAGACAATTGTTAAAGAATTTTTCGTCCGCACTCCACCAAAAAGGATTGTTAATCACATAAGTTCCGTTCAATGCAGCATTTTTCAAATAAGCTCGATAAAAAGGAACATCCTGAGAAATCCGATCGATAATCACGGCATAACCGTAATCCACACCTTGCTCCACTTTGTCTATTTTCACAGCTTCTGCGATAAATTTACCATCCCCTAATTCGTTGACTTTGTCTATGAATGCCCATGGAAATGTGTCTTCCATTCCAAATAAAATTCCAATTTTCTTTACCATTATTGTCGTTTTTAGTTTAATATTCTGTTTTGCCGGATTTATAATTCACCATAGTTCTGAATTTACATTTTGGCTTTCGGCTGAATTTAAATCATGATTTAAATCAGTCGTTAAATATATACTATTTTTTAAATCACAAAAAAATAAATTTAATCCAGTTGTCCGAATGCGGATGCGATGAATTTCGGGAAAACCATTCGCCAAAGCGGCCAGCCGTGTTCCATCCATTTTGCTTCATCATACCGGCAAGCGATTCCTTTTTCATCCAGAATTCCGACCATTTCTCGGGTTTGATTCAAACAAATATCCTGATCCGAAGTACTCAGCACGATTTCCATGTGCCTGAATCGCCAAGCGGCATCATTCCTGATAAATTCATTCGGGCAATTGAAATAAACCAAATCATCATCGTAGTCTTCCATAAAATCACGGATGGAAAAATGGCCGGAAAGACAAAACAGGTGAGACACCAAATCCGGAAAACGCAATGCGAAATTAGCGGCATGATAACCTCCAAAACCCACACCAGCAAGCGCTATTCTGTGGGTTTTGTGAATTTGTCTGATGTAATGGAAATACTCTTGCAACAAGAATTGAACATACAATTCATAATTATAAATTTTCTCAAGCGGACTCAGATATTCTGCAAAAAAACTTTTGTTGTCGATGGTTTCCAGGTTGTACAGTTTCAAAATTCCTTTGTTGGTGAAATTTGAAATGCTGTTATTCAATAAGCATTCTGAGTTCTGGTTATAATCTCCTCCTGCTGTTGGGAACATGATTACCGGAAAACCATAATGCCCGGTGATTTCCACCTTGATACGCATTTTGAGAATTTGCGAATAAAAATCAGTATGTTCAACCTTCGGCATAGCTGAAATTTTAAATTCAGAAACTGGATGCCCATTCAAATCAATTCCATGGAATTTCTTTGTATGTTTTTTCCATTCATGCAATTTAGGGTTATTTTGTTTTCCTTAACAAATTTTCGGAATGAATTTCAAGTTTACAATGGTAGTTTTAACAAATTAAGACCATTTTCTCTTATTTGTTTTTAAACATCCGAAAAATAAAGGTTGTTTCAGTCAATCAAGATCATAGGTTTTTTCCCGTGCATGATAGGCTTTCTCAATGATGACCAAAGGGTCTTCTTTGCTGTCGAAATAAAGCCATTCAACAGCCTTTGGGAATTCCTGCGACCAGAAAAACTCTTGGTGCTGCCCGTCTTCATTGATGACCGTCCGAATTTCGAAATCAAATAATTTCATTTTCTGCCATTTCAACATCACATTCTCAAAGCTTTTGACGCGATTGGTCATTTGAGAACCTTCCTGCTTGCCTCCGTAGATATAAACTTTGGTGTGAAATTGTTCCTGCAATCCTACCAATGGATAATTATTTTCCGGTTCCACCCATAGGGAAGGTGAAAACAAAAGTAGTTTGGAATAAACTTCCGGATACAAAACCCCGCAGTAAATACTGATCAGCGCACCGAGTGAACTACCGCCAATCCCGGTATTGTCACGATCTTTCAGCGTTCGGTATTTGGAATCGATATAGGGTTTGAGGGTGTCGGTAACGAAGCGGACGTACTTTTTTCCTTCCGCGCTTTGGGTCAGTTTCGGGTTTTCAAAAACATATTCTTTGATTCGGTCTTCGCCACCATGTTCCACTGCAATGACGATGATGTCTCCCCTGCCGTATTCGGCAAGTACCGAAAGTTTTTTGTCGATTTCCCAATTTCCAAAAGCAGAACCTTCTCGAAAAAGATTCTGTGCATCTTGAAGATAAAGCACTGGATATTTTCTGTGTGAACGGTAATAATCATGCGGCAAAAGTGCCCAGACTTTTCTGGTTTTGTCTAACTGTGGAATGAAAAATTCTTCGCTCACCAATTCCACAATGGGGAAATATTCCTTTTTAAATGGGCCCCAATTGAGCCGCCACTTCGGCACGGTATCATGAATGGTTTTCGAGGATTTGTCAATTCTGCGGTTTGGACTTGCATATCCCAAAGCATTGAGTTCCACATTTTCCCAGCCTCCTTTGGTGTATTTATAACTTGAATTCTCAGAAAACAAATGCTTGTCTATTTCGAGTTCAAAATGATTGTTAGTTACTTTCCTCATTTTGAAGTTCGGGTCTTTCGGGTTCCAGTTGTTAAAATCTCCGGTGATGTAAATATCGCGGTCGTCAACTTCCAATGAGGTCAAATTAAATATCATGTTTTCCGATGTGTGTTTAGAACCCAATTAAAATTAATCTAAAAGTTTGTTATGCGTATTAAGGCTGTAATTTCATTAAATTTTAAAACAACAGGCAACTATTCTCTGGAAATTCACCTTATTTCGCTCAAAAATATCCTATAAACATTTTCACTCTACAGATTTAATCAAGCACTTAGCAATTCTCTTTTTACTCCTGACAAATATCCATTTTTTAAATGGATATCAAAAGTCAAAACCGGATTTGTTATAAAAAATCCCGGATTCAGTCCTTTGAACTTCCGGGATCTTCATGAACAAAACATGGATACAACCGATAGACCGGCTGATTTTGAGTTTCAATTTACCATTGATAAACCAAATTCAGAAACAGGTTTCTTCCGGGTCTCGGAATATTGTTCCAATCTGAGAATGTGGTGTAATTTTCATCCAATAAATTTTCAATTCCGATTTTTACATTCAGATGTTGGCTGCCTAAGGAGAATTTTTTGGAAAATGCCATATTCGCAATTAGATAGGCATCCTTGGGAGTTTCTCCAAATTCTGCGCTGTAACGGTTGTTTTTGGAACTTCCTTCGATTTCCGCTTCGGCCGTCCATTTGTTTTTATTGAATTTCAATCCCAAACGGTAAATCAGCGGTTGCATCAGTGGCAATCGGTTGCTTTCGTTATCTTCTCCGTAACGGTAAGAAACTCGGCCCGAGAAAATCCAGTCTGGCAGAAATCCGTATTCCAAATCCAAATCTGTATTAAAAATCTGCGCAAAATTTAGGGCTTCATATACCTTGATTCCATTTGCACCAATCGTCATCGGAAGCAAATTTCCATCAGGCTTCCCAATGATATAATCATAAATATGAAAATAATTTCCTTGCCATTTGGCTTTGAATTTTCCGGCTTTGAATTGCGCAGAAAGAAAGAATCCAATTGATTTTTCATTATCCAAATAAGGATTTCCCACATAATCATACGCATCATAGCTATTGAAAAGATAAAATCCGTAAGCTTCTGAAACCGAAGGAGCTCTTTCTCCGTAATCCATTCCCAAACCGAAAAGCCACTGTTGATGATGAAATGAAAGTTGTACACTCATGTTTTTTATCGTACGGTTTTTTTCGGCTTTCAAATCCGGATAAAAAACCTGAAGACTCTGCCATCCGAATTCACTTTCTATTCCATTGTGATGCAAGGCAATACCGGCGGACAAATCCAATTTCAAATGTGCATTGAGACTGATTTGATCTTCCAGAAACAAGCCGCCATAAAGGGTATTCACATCCGGCCAAGTCATCATATACATAGCTGCTTCATTCGGATTATTGGGATACATCGTCATTTCAGCCAAAGAATTATTCAGATGCCCGGACAAGGTAATTCCAAAGCGGTGTTTATTATAATCTCCTCTGAGTTTAGAGTAAAACCCGTAAGTTGAACTCCAACCGGGCATATCCATCCGAATGGGTACATCCGGTCGCTGGCTGTCATCCATCACGTGGGTGATTTTATTGTAATAAAGTTTTGTTTCCCAAAAATTGAAATAATCATTCAAATCCTTGTAATTATATTGCACGGAACCGATGATTGCTTTCGCCGTTGACACATCCATCGGCAACGCCGGATAGCCCACATCAGTGGCATGGTCGTAAATCAGAGAAGCCTCCAAAGATTGTTTGTCGGTCAGCTTCACGCCTGCAATGGCGGAAAGATTGTATTTTGTGAATTGAGAATACAAAATTTCTTCGTTTCCTCCTGCTTTGTAATTATCCGCATCTCTGTAAGTAAAATCTAAATTGGAAAAGAAACGGCTGCCCGAATAATTCACATCAGTACCAATAATTTTCTGCTTGTTGACGCTTTCAAATCCGGTGAAAACCGAGCCCCCCCAGCCAGAATCATTGAAACTTGCTTTTCTTCGAATCAAATCAATGCTGCCCGCAATGCTACCGCCATGCTCGGAACCACTGCTGCCGCTGACAATATTGGCTTTTGAGAAATTCGTAATCTCGACATAAGAAGTTACCGGATCCATTTTATCCGTGCAAGCACTGTAAATCCGCATACCGTCCAACGTCACCACACTCCGCTCACTACTCATCCCCTGAAGCATTGGCTCCCAGGCATAAGCCCCTCTTTTAATCATGTTGACAGCCGTGGATTTTTCGAGATAATTGTCAAGAGAACCCAGAATTTTGGATTCTTTCAACTGTTTATCACCGACTTGGGTAATGATGATAACTTCTTCCAAATCGATATTGTCCAGGCTGTCTGCCGGAAATTCCTGTGCGTAAATTTGCAGTCCGAAAGTGAATACCAATAAGGGAACAATATAATTTTTCATTGTTTTCGAATTTGGATTTGAATTATTTTTCAAAACAATCCCTTGAATTCAGTGTTTTAATTATAAATCTCAAAACACTACAATTCAATATATTACTTAAAATTCTATTTCAAAAAAGATGCTGCTGCTTTCGTTGTCATCGGTCACAGGTTCTCCTTTCAAGATTTCTCCATTTTGATTTTGAAGCATCAGATTGATTTTCCAATAACCGGTCATGGTCAGGCTGAGTTTTCCATGATAAAAACCATCGGAGCCTTGTGTCAAATCCACATTGTTGGGCGAACCGTGGTTGTCCATTCCCGGCATGCGCGGATCAATTTTGAGCTGATAGCCGTTGACAACCGGGAAATCATGCATTTCCCCCATTTTGAAAATAGCTGCACTCATGTCGTTGACAGCGACTTTCGGTGCTGTAGGCTCAATCATGGCGAGTATATAATTCACGCCGTCATTTCCCTGAAACACACTGACCACCCTTTTCGGGGAAGGCTGCACATCGATTGGGGATTCCATGCCGTAATTTTGGCCTTCGACTTCATAGTTGAAATCTATATACCAAGATTCCATGGCGTTGCCGGGCATCTGAAAAACTATCCAACCTTCATAAAGCGTCTGTTTTCCCGAAACACGACTAATTTGCGAATGCGGTCCGCCATGGTGCATATTTTCCATGTGCATCATCGGCTCCCAACTGAGGTCGGCATTGTTGATGAAACTTCCGTTGTTGTCTTTGAGTTGTAGATACATCTTATTATATCCGTCATGAAAAATTCCGGTTTGGGTAAAAATAGCGATTTGGTGGGTCGCATTGGAAAGGGTTTTGGTCAGGATCAGGTCATGTGTTTCATCCTGAGGTTGTGGATTTGGGTCGTTGTCATCTGCGCATGCGATGAATAGGGCTGTCGTAAACAGCAGTATATATTGATAGATTTTCATTTTAAATTGATTTTTGGTTTAATAATTTTTCTGAATTGAATTCAATTGATGTAAATAAATTTCAGTTTGCTGCGTATTCATGATTTTTGATTTACTAATAATCAATCATTGACACGTTAAGAAACTTGAATTCAATGTGAAGTGATGAAATTGATGTTCAGCAAATTCGAGAATTCCGCACAGCTGAATCATTAAACCAAATTCGGTGGCTGAATAAAAAGATTCAGATGTATGGATTGGTAGTTGTTTTCGTAATGATAACTATGCTTGATATTGCCAGTGATTTCGGGAAGCTCAAAATGAAAAGCTTCGGCGTACAGTACAATTTCGGTTTTCAGATGCTGGAAAATTGAGGGAAGTTCATTTTGACCTTCGTGATCCGCCATTTTGGAAATTTTACAATTTCCGTTGCAATGCGTTTCCGGAATATTCTTATTTTCACAAAAAAGTTCTGTGAAATCCCTATTGTCCAAAAGATAAAAATTGAGAATCAGACTGTTTTTCACACTCCCCACAAGCAGCATGAAAATCATAGGCCAAATCAATATGTTTGGTTTGTTTCTCATTTTCAATGTAAAGGTAAATAAGTCTTCACGGCGGATTCATGATACAAGTCAGTTTACGGCAAAAGGTTTTTCTGATTTAAATCACCCCGTATTTAACAGATTTTCAGCCAAAACACAAATTTAATACAGAATCAATTCCCCAATTTATCATCCACGGTTTTTATCCAATCTCTGAGTTGACCAATTTCATCGTCAGCTGCTTCTTTGGTAAGAACTTCCACTTTTTCTTTGATTTGATCGAGGATAGCTCTGTTTGCTTTTGCGGTTTCCGGCTGATCATTTAGTTCCGCATCTTTGGCAAGGATAGAAAAATCCAAATACTCCATCGCCAGATTTTGATAATCGGTGATTCGGAACAAGATCTCTGCTCTCAAATCCTCCGCGACCCATTCAAGTTCTTTGTGGTTATGAACATTAGAAACAGCCTCTTTTTTACAGGATGACAGACTGATTGACAAAGCAGCCACAAGGGTCAGCATAAAATTTCGCATGATTGAATTATTTTGCTCAAAATTATAAAATTATAATTTCCAAAAAAACAAAAAAGCCCTGCCAACCGACAGAGCTTGATATTTCGTATTTCATTTCATTATTTCCCGGCAGCTTCTGCACGAAGTTCATCGGTCCATTTCAGCCACAAATCCATGTCTTCTTTGGTCATTTTCTGGTTGGCTTCCATAATTCTGTCACCCCATTTATTTCCGATTTCGTTCAATTCTGCTATTTTAGCCTGATCACCTGAAATTTGTGCGGCTTTCACATCATTGAAAAACGAGCTGTATTCTTCTGCCAATTTTTGAACTTCGGGATTGCTGAAAGTAGGAACCTTTGTAGCCATTTCAGCTACATTTTTAATTTCACTTACATTGTCCTGTATGCTTTGCCCTGCTTCCTGAACATCATTCACCGTTTCCTGAGTCGCCTCTTCTACTTTTGTTTCGCTTTTCTTGCAGGCTGTCATTCCAATCAGTCCTACAACGGCTATCGCCAAAAATGATTTTTTCATTCTAATGAGTTTTTAGATTTTGGTACAAAATTATAAAAAATAAATTTCCATTTAATTTAAATCGTTGGATTGAAACTGAACTTCATAAAGTTTATGGTAATAACCGTTGAGTTCAAGGAGTTCCTGATGCGTTCCTCTTTCCACGATTTTTCCGTTTTCCATCACTAAAATCTGATTAGCCTGCTGAATCGTGGATAAACGGTGGGCAATGACAATGGAAGTCCGACCTTTGGTCAGTTTTTCGGTGGCATTCTGAATGAGCAATTCCGATTCGGTATCGACCGAAGATGTAGCTTCATCCAACACCAATATCTGTGGATTATAGACATAAGCCCTTAAAAATGAAATCAATTGTCGTTGTCCGACAGAAAGATTGGCTCCACGCTCACTGACCTTGGAAAGATAATTATCCGGCAGTCGCATGATGAAGTCATGAATCCCAATTTCACGTGCCGCAACTTTGACTTGTTCCAATGAAATATCGGTATTTCCTAAAATAATATTTTCGTAAATCGTTGTATTAAAAAGAAATACATCCTGAAGTACAACCACAACATTTTCCCGCAGATTGCTCATTTCAATGTCATAAATACTTTTACCGTCAATTTTGATGTCCCCCGAATCTATGTCATAAAAACGGCTGAGTAAATTGACAATTGTGGATTTTCCGGCTCCGGTTGCGCCTACGATGGCGATGGTTTGTCCGGGATGAGTATGGAAAGAAATCCCTTTGATAACCGGCGTATCTTTGACATAAGAAAAATGAACATCTTCAAATTCGATTTCTCCTTTGATGCTTTCAAGTTTTTCTTTTCCGGTATTGGGAAGGGTTTCATCATCGTCGAGTAATTTGAAAACACGGTCGGCACCAATCAACCCGCGCTGAATGGAATTAAAGCGGTCTGCAATCTGCCGCATAGGCTGTGTCAGCATGGTAATGTATGAAATGAATGCGATGACTTCTCCCACGGAAACATCTCCGTGAACGGCTGTTCTCAATCCACCGAACCACAACAGCAATCCCGTTGCAAGGGCGGACACTACATCGACCACCGGAAAAAGCAATGCAAAATATACATTGGTCTTCAAAAATGCGTCCCGAAGTTCGCCATTGATGGATTTGAATTTATTGAATTCTTTTTGCTCTCGATTGAAAAGTTGCACTATGGTCATCCCGGTCAATCGTTCTTGCACAAAAGCGTTCAGTTTGGCTGTCAGATTTCTTTCGGCCTGATAAACCCTTTTCAAAACCCGCTGAAAAAGTCGGGTGATGATGAACATAATCGGCAGAATGACAATGATAATCGAAGCGACCATCCAGTTCATATAATACATCACGCCAACAATCAAAATGATTTGTAAACCATTGACCAACAAGGTGAGAATACCATTGTTGAATATTTCTGCGATGGTTTCAATGTCCGAAACGGAACGGGTCACCAAAACACCATTGGGCGTTCGGTCAAAAAAACTGAGTTTGAAATTACTGATGTGATTGAATAGTTTCACTCTCAAGAATCTAATTACTCGCTGTGCCAGCAAATTGGAGAGATAAATCACCAGAAAACTTAACAAAACTTCGAGAATTAATACGCCAAGAATGATAAAACAGAAAAAAATCAATCCCTGTATATCTTTGGTGAGGATGTATTTGTCAATTGCATCCTTCATCAAGTAAGGTCGATAAGTAGAAACAGCCGCGTTCAAAATCGCAATCAGGGCGACCGAATAAAATAACATCCGGTAGCTCATCCCGATTTTTACAACCCGTTTTAAACCTTTGTAATCAAACTTTTTAGAATCACTCATTCGGAAAAAATCGATTTTGGATATACTACATCCACCAAATACAGCCCTTGGGCAGGTGCTGATCCGCTTGCAAATTTACGGTCTTTTTTATCGATTATCTCCCTGAATTCTGCCAAACTTATTTTACCCAATCCGACTTCAACCAAAGTTCCGACGATGGCTCTGACCATGTCTCGCAAAAAACGGTCGGCGGTAATTTCAAATCGCAATTCATTTCCTGCTTCTTCCCATTTTGCGTAATAAACTTCGCAAATATGGGTTTTCACATCCGTATGCACTTTCGCAAAACTGCTGAATTCCTGTTGCCCCAACAGCCATTCGGCAGCTTCATTCATTTTCTCCAAATCCGGTTCTCTGAGCAGCTGCCAAGTCGCATCGAAGTTGAATGGATTCTTTCCAAGCTGAATATGATAATGATAGGTTCTTCGCAAGGCATCAAACCGGGCATGTGCATCCGGCTTTACGCTAAATAGTTGGTGCGCCACAATGTCATTGGGCAAAAATGCATTCAGGCGGTGTATGAAATTTTCAGGAAATTGTTCGTCAAATTCAAAATGGGCAAACATTTTCTTTGCATGAACTCCTGAATCCGTCCGACCGGCACCGGTAATTTTAATCTCCTTTCTGAGTAAAGTTGAAAGTTTGTACTCAAACACTTCCTGCACAGTGATTTGATGCGGCTGAATCTGCCAGCCAAAATATTTTTTTCCGTTGTATGAGAACTCAATGAAATAGCGCAAAACCTTGATTTTGATGTTGCAAAATTAGGAAAATTAAGTTGTTAACTTTAACAAACATATTGATGAATCAACAACCGAATTTTCGGCTACAATTCATTCAAGGTCTAATTTTTCGGATTATCCAAAAAATGACAGTCAGAATTACAGAAACCAACAACATGGAAACGATGGGAATATAAAGTGAAAACCCGGGCTTTTCGATTCGTATATCTCCCGGAAGCCTTCCAAACCAGTTCAAATTAAAATCTGTGAACTCATAAAGCAATCCGATAATCAGGGCAATGATTCCGATAAAGATGAAGGTTTTTCCCATTTTAAAATTTAGCTTTGTAATTCAAATATAATATTTTTGATGAAAATCCTCTTGCTTTCGGATACCCACGGATATATGGACGAACGTATCCTCGAATACGCAACCCAAGCGGATGAAGTCTGGCACGCCGGCGATATCGGAGATTTATCGGTCACCGACCGACTAACTGAGGTCAGTAATCTTAGGGCTGTTTACGGAAATATAGACAATGCAGAAATCAGAAGCGTTTTCCCGCTGAACAATCGTTTTACGGTGGAAGGGATAGATGTCTGGATGACACACATAGGTGGGTATCCCGAAAGATATAGCCCGACGATTCGACATGAAATCTTCAGTAATCCGCCAACACTTTTTATAACCGGACATTCTCATATTCTGAAAGTAATGCCGGACAAAAAACTCGGTTTACTCCACATGAATCCGGGCGCAATCGGAAAACATGGGTTTCATCAAGTCAGAACAATGCTGCGGTTTGAAATTAATTTCGGAAAAATTGAAAATTTGGAAGTTATAGAATTCAACAGATTCTGAATTATTTATACCAGATTCTTGCCTGCACTCACATCTTTGTCATTTTTTGAAATGTTAAAAAAATACTACCAGAATGTTAAAATTGCAAATAATTTGTATTTTAGCCCATTCAATAAATTAGCAGATGCTTGACTGGTTTTATGAACTGACATCGCCTGAACAGGTTTTTTGGCTGATTGCCCTGATTGCCACTTTCATTTTTCTGATTGTGCTGGTAACCACTTTTTTGGGTGGGGATACAGATATGGACACCGATTTTGATGGTGGCGCAGGATTTCAGTTCTTCACTTTCAAAAACGGTGTTGCTTTTTTTGCGATTTTCGGCTGGATAGGAATTGCCTGTCTAAACAATGGCTATGGGCTGATTACTTCCATCATCGTTGCGGGCATTTGCGGTTTGGTCATGATGACGATTATGGCAGGAATATTTTATTATGTCAGTCGGATGACCGAAAGCGGTACACTGGATTATCAGAACGCCGTCCATTCAACCGGAGAAGTTTATTTAGAAGTCGGAGGCAGAAGAAGTAAAATGGGAAAAGTTCAAATCAATGTGCAAGGCAGTTTGCGTGAAATGGACGCCCTTACCGATGAATTTGAAGACATCAAAAGAGGCACGCTCGTAGTCGTTGATTCTGTCACAAAAAACGGAGTATTAATCATTAAACCCCTTTGATAACATGAATTATTCAGTAATTTTTGCTCAGGAAAGTTTATCGCAGTTTGCTGCAGTTGTTGGATTACTGATTGCCATGCTGTTTGTGGTAATCATGTTTTTCTCAGTCATCAAAAGATACAAACGCTGTCCGTCGGACAAAATTTTAGTTATTTACGGTAAAACCGGCAAAGGTCAGTCAGCACGGTGTAATCATGGAGGTGCTGCTTTTATATGGCCGGTAATTCAGGACTATGCATTCTTGGATTTGACTCCGATGTCAATTGAAGTCAATCTGACCAACGCCTTGAGCCGTCAGAACATCCGTGTGAATGTACCTTCCCGTTTTACCATCGGTATTTCAACCGATCCTGGGGTGATGCAAAATGCAGCCGAAAGGCTTTTGGGACTTTCAGGCGACGACATTCGTGATTTGGCACAAGAAATAATTTTTGGCCAATTGCGTTTGGTTGTAGCTTCGATGGACATTGAGGAAATCAACTCTGACCGCGACAAATTACTACAAAGCATTACAGAAAATGTAGAAAATGAATTAAAGAAAGTCGGTTTGAAGTTGATTAATGTTAACATCACAGACATCAAAGACGAATCCGGCTATATAGAAGCTTTGGGCAAAGAAGCTGCCGCACAAGCAATCAACGAAGCAAAAGTTTCGGTAGCCGAGAAAAACAGAGATGGAGCCATCGGTGAAGCCAATGCACAGCAGGACGAAAGAACCCGGGTTTCCGGATTGCTCGCCCAAGCAAAAATCGGAGAAGCTGAAGCGGAACAAAACGAAAGAACCCAAGTCGCTGCATCATTGGCAGAAGCAAAAATTGGTGAAGCCAATGCCATGCAAAATGAAAGGGTACAAGTAGCCAAAGCCAATGCCATTGCGATTGAGGGCGAAAACTTGGCCAAAATTGAAATCGCAGAATCCGATGCCAAAAGAAGGCAAAGACAGGCAGAGGCCGAAAAATTGGCCGTTGCAACCGAAAAAGTCCAGTCGGCAAACGCATTGAAAGAAGCTTACGAGGCTGAACAGGAAGCCGAACAGAAAAGGGCCGAAAGAGACAAAGCCACCCAGCATGCCAACATTGTGGTGCCGGCTGAAATCGAGAAAAGCAAAATTGTCATTGAAGCCCAAGCAGAAGCTGAAAGAATCCGGGAAAGAGCCAAAGGTGAGGCCGATGCAATTTTATTGAAAAAAGAAGCCGAAGCAAAAGGTTTATATGAAATACTGACCAAACAAGCACAAGGACTTGAGCAAATCGTGAAAGCCGCCGGAGATGACTCCAAAGATGCAGTATTGTTGCTCATTGCGGACAAACTCCCGGAATTGGTGCGAACACAAGCCGAGGCGATTAAAAACATCAAAATCGATAAGGTGACCGTTTGGGACGGCAACGGTAACAATGCCGACGGCAAAACTTCTACCGCCAACTTCATTTCAGGAATTTACAAAGCAGTTCCGCCCTTGGAAGACATGTTCAACATGGCCGGAATGCAACTGCCGACCTACCTGAAAGGGGAAGAAAAACAAAAGAAAACTACCCATATAAAAGAGGACAGATTATCGAAAGATAAAAAATCAACTATTAATAAAGGTGATATAAAATCGAATGGCAACAGCGGAGATGAGAATACTTCAACTACCAGCTGACATTTGATTAATTAATTCAAATATCAAATAAATGTTTGATTGGTTCCGAACAATGAATTGGATTGAGCAATTATTGTGGATAATCTCAATTTTGTCCACCATACTTTTCTTCTATCAAATTATTTCAGCATTGTTCAAAAAAACACCCGAAAAAAACAGAAAGCATTTATTTTCCAGATTTTTCTCTTTCCACAATATAGTTGCATTTTTATCGATGTTCGGCTGGACAAGCATTTCCGGTCTTTATCAAGGTGTCGGTATAGCCACATCTTTGCTCTTGGGAATTGTAAGCGGATTGATATTAATGTCGATTATGACCATCTTGTTTTATTATATGTATGAATTAAGGCAAGAGAGACATAAACCTATGAATCCAAGCAATTTATTATCTACCGGTGAAGCCATCAGCCACATCGGAAAAAAACGCTCAAATACCGGCTCCATAAAAATAAGGATCAATGGAGTTCGTCAAATCAAAGAGGCAATGACCGATTTTGAAAACGACATTGTGAAAGGAACAAAAATAAAGGTTGAGTCAATAACTGAAAATGATATTTACATCATCAAACCTTTGTGATAATTTTTTTTGTAATTTTGAAAGTACTTTTTAATTCCAAATACAAATGAAAAACATCTACTGCATACTAATTACCTTGTTGTTTTTTGGGCTTGAATTTCCTTTTGCACAGCAAGTCAGAGTATTAAATCTTGATAAACCTGATGTATCATTCAGAGGACTTTCAGTTTTAGATAATTCTATTTTATGGGTCTGCGGCACCAAAGGAACAATTGGATTCTCCATGAATGACGGCCGGAATTTTCATTGGGTAAATCCCAAAGGATATGAGGATCGTGATTTTAGAGGGATAGCTGTATTAGATTATAAAACCGCAGTCGCAATAGCTGTTGGAAGCCCAGCAATTATCATCAGAACCCATGACAGTGGAAAAACATGGAGGGAGGTGTACAGAGATGAAAGCCCAGATGCTTTTCTTGACGCAATTCAATTCCCGGGTTCTAATCCAAATTTCGGAATGGTGATAGGTGACCCTGTTGGCGGAAAGCATTATTATCTGAAATCTACTGATGGTGGCAATAATTGGGAAAAATTAGCAGATGGATTTTTACCTGCTGCTGCCGGAAAAGAAACCTATTTCGCCGCAAGTAATTCCAGTCTTAAAATAATTGATGAGGAAACATTTCTGGCTGTATCGGGAGGGGAACAATCTCATTTAATCGGGAACATAGTTTCACCTTTTAATATAGTACTTCCAAAATCACCTTCACCAACGGCAGGTGCAAATGCCATAGATTATAATGAAAAAGCAAATTTTGGGCTGATAGTGGGCGGAGACTTCGAGAAACCTGAAGATTCTGAAAACAACTTATTTGTTTTTGAATTAGAAAAAGGCAAAACACCTATTATTTCTGTACCAGAGACAGCACCCACCGGATATAAAAGCGGAGTTGTCATTATTAATTCTCAAGAAGCAATTGCTTGTGGACCATCTGGAGTGGACTTTTCTTCAGATAATGGAAAAAATTGGGAAAAAATATCTGAAACCTCATATCACGCCTGCATAAAAGCAAAATACGGTGCTAAAGTCTATTTAGTGGGACCAGAGGGTCGCATTGGTTACTTAAGAATTAATAAATAGGCCAATAACAAGAATGCACTTTTTTTGGTATGAATAAAAAAATTCAGGCCATTAATTAATTTAACATTTTGTTAACAGAATAATCAGTCAAGTATTCTTACTTTTATCGAGTGAAAATGATTATCAATTTAAAATTGATAATTCATTGATAGTGACGCTCATTACTAAAACTGAATGTAAAGTAAAGTTTAAACAAATTGAACTTTATTTTTATCGACACTCTTATTTTCTGTAATTAATTCAATTTTGGTAATCCTGAAGAATCAGATTCTTTTCTTCGGACATTGTGATATGGTATAGAAATAAGTAATAAAACTCAATACAAAAACAATAAACTTAAACAAATTATTAATTAAAATTCAAACAAATGAAAACAAATTTTTTTACACGATTAGGTTTGCCTGTGATGCTTGCATTCATGGCATTTACCGTCAATGTGAACGCTCAAGATGCTTGTACTGAACCAGTAGGGGGAAATGATTTTAACTGGAACTATCTTCCGGGGATGCCAATTCCTGGGAATCCAATTGTAGATTCATTCGACCAGCCAGGTACTGATGCAGGTTTTACATTAGATATTTGGCAACTGGACAATTCATTCCAAATGAATATCAATGGATCGCCTATTGCAACTGAAGAAATCCAATTTCAGGATCCGCCACCTGCCAGCTTCTCTCAGAATATTCGCTTTAAAAGCGATGGCGGAAGATGGGGTTATGCCGGAATTCCTCAGATTTGGACAATGGTAGGAAACGCTGACGCAGACCCAACCAACTGGCAGCCAATACTTCGAATCTCAATCTCTGAAACCGGAAATGTAACCATGTATGGTTTAAGAGTAAACCCGGCCGAAACACCCGGACCATACGTATTGGAAGAGTTGGAACTATTCAACGGTAATTCATTTAATACAGTAAGTTGGAACCAAGATTCCACTAACCATATTGAGGTTTCTCAGAAACATATTTACAGAACCACTTTCATGGGAACAGGTTATGGAAACAAATACGTAGAATGTCCATTTGAATGCGGAGGTCAGGTATATATGTCTCATGGAAACAATAAAACAGCCCTGTTTGAAGTAGATACCACAAATGACCCATTTGTTTTGACCCCTATTGGAGTTCCATCTGATTACAGATATAATGCTTTGGCTTTAAATCCTATTGACAACAACTTGTATGCTATGGATACTAAAAGTGGTAATTTGTTAAGAATCCATCCTGCAACGGGCGTTGTTGATGATTTAGGATCAATCGGAGTTAGTGGAGACTTTATCAATGGAGATTTTGATACAGATGGTAATTACTATATTGGCGAGTACGGCTCCACTTCTACCATCTACAAAGTAGATGTTACAACAAATACCGCAACCACAATATCACTTAGTAATTCAGTGACAATTTATGATTTTGCATATAACTATGAAACAGGATTACTTTATGGTGTAGACGCTTATGCAAGACTAGTCACAATTAATCCAATTACTGGCGAGGTCACCAGAACAGGTGCATATTTAGCTCGCTCATTCTATGGCTCTGTTTTCTGGGAAGACCTTAATACGCTGATTGCTTACAGAGAAAAAACCGGAGAATTTATTTCAATTCCAATTGACAATCCTACTGCAATAACAGTGGTTGCAACTAATTCAAAATACCAAAACAATGATGCAGCCCAATGTAAAGATCAATTGGATGGTAAGAAAGGACCGAATTTGGTACTTACCAATGAGGAATTGTCTCTTGAAGTTTCTGCATTCCCGAACCCTGTAACTGATATGTTGCAACTTAATTCTAATTTGGAAATCCAACAAGTGAGTGTATTCAGTAAAGAAGGACACCAAGTGTTGAACGCCAGCAGTTTAGTTAACGGTTCAATCAACATGGCAGGCTTGCCTTCTGGATTGTATATGATTAATGTAGTTGCAGTTGACGGACAGTCAAAAACAATTAAAGTAATGAAAAGATAATTAAATCAAATTGATTATCAAAATATATGCGGAAGCTGCCCTTGTGAGGCAGCTTCCTTTTTTTTGCAAAAAGCTAAATAAATTCAGACAATATAATTGACTAAAAAATGTGAAATTCAATCTAAATCAACACATTCAATCCTAAAGGGAGAGCTAAAATTTTACAGAACGAGATCTCCCATGTGAAAAGATTTGTCAACCCCCTACAAAACAGGTTTCATAAAAAAGCAATATCCATAACCCAATCAAGAATACCCCGCAAGCGAATGAGTAATACTTAAAGTTAGGTAGAATATACAATACCCGAAATGTTAATCCGAAAAAACAGTGGCAACCAGAAAGTTAAAGTAGGAAATATAATATTTTTGCCATCGACTTGGCTTCATCAGTATCGCAAAGTTTATGAATAGGCAAATAATCAGCACAAATAAGCAATGCCATTTTGTCTCGAATTAAAAATCCTTCTTCTTTGCAGTTCTTAAAATAAACCAAGCCGGAACGATTACCCACAACGAAAGAATTAAACCGGCAACCAAAATACCGGTTCCTGAGCCAAAAAAGCTTTTAAAAACAGCACCTGTATATCCCAATAAAGCTGAAATATCCAATTTTAAAAGTATCAATACTCTGGATAAATCAACAGGATTAAGTGCAGTGACGACCAAGGAGAAGTTTTCTAAAGGATAATCCTGAAAATAAATTAAGCCGACCAGAAAGATTCCGTCGTAAATAACAGCCATAAACAACCAAACAAGAATGGCGTAACCAAAGCCCTTGATTTTATTTTCGTTCCTAAGTGCTATCAGATAAGCCAGTGCTGTGAAAATAAATGTCAGAAATGCGCCGGTCACCAAGAGAAGTGAAAAATCCCAGATGACACTGCTGTTAAAAATTCCATAGAAAATAAAAGGCACCCCAAGTCCGATAATCAAACTCATGGTCAAGGAAGTAGCAACACCCAAAAATTGACCCAGAAAAATTGAACTCCGCTTAATAGGCTGTGCGAGTAAAAGCTCTGTAAATTCCCGAGAATCATAATAATACATTACGCCAAACACCGTGCCTATCAGCGGAACAAGAATGATAATGATGTTCATCAACGTAATGACCGCTTTTGACAAATCATCATTCAGGAAAAGCAGCACAAAGCCTACGAGCAGATAGAACAAAAAATATACGTAGCTCCAGCGACTGCGCACCAAATCATAGAAACTGTATTTAAGGATTTTAAGCATAACTTACGGATAAAAGTGAAGCAATTGCGTGTTCAAAATCAGGCTGTTGGGTTTTGGTCATCAATTCATCTATTCGCCCTTTAAAATAGATTTTACCCTCAAGTAGAAAAACGACTTCATCTGCGATTTCTTCCACAAAACTCAGAATATGAGAAGTAACTAAAATCGTTTTTCCCTTTTCTTTCTCTTCATTGATGATTTTCTTCAATCTCAGCAAAGAAATTGGATCAAGACCGCTCGTTGGTTCATCAAGTACTACCAGAGGACTGTCAAACATAAAAGTCAAAACCAGATTTACTTTTTGCTTAGTCCCTCCTGACAGATTATTCATCTTTTTATTGAGAAATGGCTCCAGTTTGAAGTGGGAAATGAGTTCAGCATCACGATTGGTCTGTGAATTTCTCAAATCCTTGATCATTTTGATTAATTCCGACACATTCAGATTACCCGGAAAACGTGCTATCTGTGGTAAGTAATCAATTTGATTACGGTATTTATGAGAATTCAGGATATTCTCTCCATCGATTAAAATCTCTCCTTTGTCAGGAATAACCATCCCCAAAATGGTTTTTATCAACGTAGTTTTTCCCGAACCGTTGGGGCCCAGAACAGAGAAAATCCCTCCGTCTTTGATACTGAGATCAATTCCGGTCAGAACTTCATTTTTACCAAATTTTTTATGTAGATTTTTAATTTCTATCATGATCAATCTTTTTCATTCTCGGCTTCTCGTCCATCAGCTTATCCGGAGTGAAAACCGGAGAAACTTTTTCAGAAAAATCGAGTAAATCCGTAAATATGCTTCGTAAAAGGATGATTCCTTCAGGAACCCTATTGACTACATAAGAAAACAGTTTCACGGGTCGGTATGGCACATCCCCAATTCCATCACGATCCAAATCATAACCGGTATAATCAGACCAGTAATTGTTTTCAAACTTATTTTGATTCATTCCACCATCGTAAGCAAGGTCAAATGAGTTATAAAGAAAATTATTATTTGTATAAATATTGTAATAACATGCACCCTTGACTTTGACAGCCCATCCATTGCTTATAAAATCATTGTGTGTAAATTCAACTCTGTTGCCACCTTCAGCAGTGATTCCAACTGTATTGTTTCTGAAAGTATTATGTGTGATTTTTGAGTCGCTAATTTCCTTGAGCAACAAACCATAAGAAGCACTCCCCCAATTTTCTTTGAAGGTATTGTAATGCATGTCAATCCCTTTGGAATACATTACAGCAACGCCGGCATCGTTGCTTTCAAAAATATTATTTTCATAAACATCGTTGTTGCTGAACATGAAATGAAGGCCATATCGAACATTTCCTTTGCTGTAATTATTCTTAATCAAAACATCATCCGAGAACTCCAAATAAATTCCGTCACGTACACCCTGCACATGATTCCCATTGATTTCAATATGGGTGCAGTACCAAAGATGTATCGCATTGCCGGCGTCAAATTCGCTTTTTGCACTACCTATCACTTTGTTGTTTAGAATTTTTCCATGATGTGATTTTTGAAGATAAATACCGAAAAACGGCTCCTCAAGAACCATGTTTTTGATGACAAAATTTTTACTTTCAACAATTCGGATTGCAGCAAAATCAGTGGTATAGCTTTTTCCGACATTTTTTACCGTCAAACCATCAAGAGTAACTCCATCTGCGCCGATTCTAAAAATCTCACCCTGTCGTTGTCCATCAACCACCGGCTGGTTTTCACCTTTAATGGTTATGGATTTCATGATAATCAGATTGGATTCATTGTAAGTTCCGGATTTCACAAGGATGACATCACCATCGGCTGCCAGTTCAATTGCCTCTTTCAATGTTGAAACCTCGCAATTCATACAAACCGTAATGGTTTTTCCAAATGAAAACTGGATAGCAACCATTACAATTAAACCAAAAAACAAAAATTTCATCTTTTCCAATTGTCAGAAATTTTAAAATTCTAATGGGTCATGTTTTTGAGATTTTCCTGAATTTCGGCCCATGTGTATATCTTTCCGCCAAACTCATTCATGGTTTTGATAGCTGTTTCTTTTTCTTTAAAACCCGAAAGATTTGCACCCATCGGACTTTTGATGTTTTCGGAAATCAGGTAAGTGGCTGTATTCGCATCGGTTAATGTTCCGGGATTATCAAAATCAGCAATCAACTCGAAAGCCATTTCCGTTTCGGAAAATTTATCATTTTTAGCCACAATCATGCATTCAATCGCATCGTATTTATAAGGTTTCCCTTTATTGGTTACTAATTGTGAAGCATGTTGTTTGTCAACAATCGTCATTCCGCAGTGGTCGCATTTATCGCTACCGTAATGAACTTCTGCCGGTTTGATCTCACAGGAAATAAACATCAATAGAACAACAGTCAACGAAATAATTTTCTTCATAAATTCTATTTTTTAACATTCTCTCTCTTTCCAACAAAATAGGAGGCAAAGACAATCATCATCCCAATAAACATCATCCAGGCTCCCGTTGACGGAAATGAATCCACATCAAAGTTCAGCAAGGTTTTATGGCCTATCAACGGCGGATTATATTTCATCGGATTTCCGAATTCATCTTTGTAAGCCATGATGGCATTGGGATCCAAATCAGAACCATAATCCACCAACCAAGCATTGAAATCATACATTCCCAAAACACCAAGAACAGACATCAAAATGAACCAACCCATGAACCACTTGTAACTGACTTTTCCCAAATAGCCGAGCAAACCAATCAAAACCCCCAAAGCTATCATTCCGCCAATGATATAAGGAAATGCAGTGAATTCCCACATTTGATCATTCTTCGGTAGTGTTTTCATCCCGATATAGTGATTTAATCCATCAATATTCTGAATGTCAAATTCTTTGACTCCTTTTAACCCATTGATGTAAATATCCAATCCAAGCGGATCAGGATATTGCGGGGCAAAGAGCATAATATTCCACAAAGGAAAAAAGTAAAGTCCCAAAAGTAACAAGGAACCTGCAATCATCATGATTCCGGCTTTTTTCATTTTAATAGTTTTTGTAAGTTAATCGATATTTTGAAATTGTTACCTTTAAAAAAAAGAGGGTTACAGGTATATAACCCTCATTTTGAAAAACTTAAATATAACAAATAATATATTTACAAATTATCTACTCAATCTTTCTTATCTGTTCCCCATTTCAAAGGAACATCAGAACCAGCGGGACTTACCCGAACATATCCCTGCATCTCCTGGTGCAATGCAGAACAGAAATCTGTACAATAAAACGGCCATACTCCAACCTGCTTAGGCTCCCAATAGAGTGTTTGTGTCTGCCCCGGCATAATCAGCATCTCAGAGTTATTGGCTCCGATGATTGCAAATCCGTGTGGCGTATCAAAATCCTGCTCAAGATTGGTAATATGGAAATAAACTTTATCGCCCACTTTGATACCTTCTATATTATCAGGTGCAAAGTGACTTCTAATCATACTCATGTAGATATGAACTTCGTCGCCGTTTCTTACAACTTTGCTGTCTGCTTCTGACAATGTCGCATACTCGTGTTTGTTGTCTGTCAACTTAAAGATTTGCAAAGATTTCGGCGCAAGTATAGATGCCGGAATTCCTGCCGCATAATGTGGCTCACCCAGTAGAGGGAAGTCTAACAGCAACTCCATCTTATCACCACTGATGTCAAGCAATTGACCACTTTGTGGCAACTCAGGACCGGTAGGAATATATCGGTCTTTGGTAATTTTGTTCATAGCCACATAATATTTACCAAACGGCTTGCGTGAATTTCCTCCAGGAATCATACCATGACCGGTAGAATAGAATGTAGGTTGACGATCGATGACTTCCCATGTGCCAACTTTCCATTTTACAATCTCTGAAGAGATGAAGAAAGAGGTGTATGCATAACCTTTGTCGTCAAACTCAGTATGCAAAGGACCTAATCCCGGTTGTTTCACAATTCCGGCCAGTACATCTTCAAAATTCAGAATCGGAATCCCGTATGCTTCGCCATCAAATTTCTCATTTTCAATAGCATCTAACATTTTTGTAAAACTGTGAACCGTCAGGTCAGCAGAAAGTTTTCCATTACCCACGATGTACTCCCCGGTCGGATCCACGTCACAACCATGCGGAGATTTAGGTGTTGGCAGGAAATAGATGGCACCGGGGACTTCCAAAGGATCCACCATCAGTACTTCATCTTTCATGGTAGAGGTTCCTGTATGGCTGTGCTCGTCATAAATGTTGTGTGCGTATCTTGTACTCATTTTCGTTCCACCACCATTATTCACATACTCCTCGATTTTCTTCCAATTAATAGCGGCAATGAAGTCTTTGTCATTCTGAGAAGCGTTAACTTCCAACAATGTATGTGCTTCTTCCGTATTATAAGTTGTAAAGAAGAACCATCCATGACTCTTGTCTCTTCCGGGGTGTGAAAGATCATAGTCAAATCCGGGCATCATGATTTGGAATTTCAAATCCATCCGACCGGTATCCGGATCTACACTAATGAATGAAAGTGTACCTTTAAAATTACTTTTGTAATCGCTAATTGGCATATCCCGCTGTGGGACAGGTACTGAGAAACGTGTTCCTGCTACTACATATTCTGTGTTTTCCGTAATGAAGGATGAACTGTGGTTTCCTGCACTGTTTGGGATTTCAATGATTTCGGCTGTAGTAAAAGTTGTCAAATCAATGCGCGCAATACGTGGTGTGTTATTTCCATTGATGAAAATCCATCTTCCATCCAATTCTCCATTGGTTTGAGAAATGTCGGGGTGGTGAGAATCATCCCACGGAACGAATCCGTATGAAGTCATTAACATGGGTTTGGTTTCTTCAGTATAACCCCATCCCTTTTCCGGATCCTGTGAGAATACGGGAATATGTCTGAAAATCCTTCCTGATGGCAAACCATACACATCTAAGTTTCCAGCAAAGCCACCTGACATAAAGGCATAGAATTCATCATGATCGCCGGGCTTCACATATACACGTTCTGCTGCGTTTGAGGCCAATCCTCCACCGCCTTTCGAGCTCTTATTTCCGTTGCTGTTGCAACTTAACATTGCTACAGCACCAAAAATGGTCAATAAAATTTTTAGTGTTTTCATTATGAATAGATTTAATAATTTACTTACAATGTTCTAAAGTATTCAAGCACTTGTCTTGCCTCTTCTTCGGTCAGATTCTGATTAGCCATCGGTGAACCATTGAACTCAATCAACAATGCTCTGGCAAGGGGATCTTCTTTCACCATACCCTCGGGATTCAGAATCATGTTCATCACCCATTCGGGGGATCTTCTCTCTAAAATTCCTTGTGGCGGAGGCCCAATGAATCTTTCTGTCGGTTTGTGACACGCCAGACAATTCCTGTCATAAATCGCTTTCCCGGCATCCGCCATCGCTTGATCTATGCTGCTGCTCAATTCAAGATTCTTAATCGGCCCAATTCCTTTATTTTGTAAATCCACATGTGTTGAAGCCTGTGTAATTTCGACTGCATCGACTGCTTCCGTAGAAGTTTCAGAGGCATCTTCCGCATCAATTCCTCCACCACTATTTCCACAACTTATAAGTGTAGAAAATGTGAATAACGCAGATATCATTAATAGCTTTTTCATAAATAAATTGTTTTCAGTTTTATTTGTATCAAAAATAAATTGATATTAAATTTTATAAAATGATATTAAGAATCATAAAACATGACCTTACTCATAATCAGTAGAACATCAGCAAGTTCTGTAAATTTTAAGCCATTTTCCCGCTTTTCCGGCGTGGCTCGTATATAGAATTAAAATAAATAAAATAATAAAAGACACTCAATACCTTTATATTTATTAATTTTGTTTTTTCTGGATAATATCAAAAGCGATAGATGGATAATTTTATTAAAAAAAACACGAACGGGCATACCGGAGAAGGTCAGGATTGTTTTGATATAATTTTTAACAAATTAGAAAAAGTCGATCTGATTGAAGTTGCCAAAGAAAAAACATTCACGCGTTACAAGAAAGGTGAAACCATCTTCAAAGAAGGCACTACTCCATTTGGAATTTTCTGTCTCACAGACGGAAAAGTGAAATTGGTAAAAACGGGTGAAGATGGTCGAAATCACATTCTGAGGTTACACAAAGCCGGTGATCTGATTGGTTACCGTTCGCTGTTTAGCGAATCCGGCTACAATGCCAGTGCCATAGCCATTGAAAACTGTGTGATTAGTTTTATCCCAAGAAATTTATTTGTTAAATTCCTTCTTGAAGACGCAGAATTATCCTTCAAAATTCTTCAGATTCTCTCTGATGACTTGAAAAAAGCCGATACTAAAATCACCAATCTGGCACAAAAACCGGTTCGTGAAAGAGTAGCCGAAGCCCTGATTTTCATTCAGGAAATCTACGGCTTCTGTCCGGATGGCAAGACAATCGATGCCGTGTTCAGCCGCGAAGACATCGCCAATATCGTTGGCACAGCGACCGAGACGCTGATTAGAGTTTTGTCTGATTTCAACAAAGAAAATTTAGTGGAATTGGAAGGCAAAAGAATCGCAATTCCGGATTTGAAAAGACTTGAGAGAGTGGCGAATATCTTTACCTGACCACAACTGCCTGCTGACCAATATCATATTTCTTTATCGCTATCATCATTTTACTTCTGCATTTAAAAAATAAAATTTGCAAAAGGTGAAATGCTGTCAATGAAGGAAAATATCCATATATCATCAGAGATCAGACAATTCATGAAAGACCTGATTGAAGATTCCTATTCAGATTTTTTTTCTGAATTTCAAAGTCTCTTGGCAGAAATTGAACAATCGGTTGAAAGTCCGTTTGCCGAAGAATTATTAAACAATCTCAATCTGATTGACAGCAATATTAACCGGATTTACTACAAAGAAAAATTAATTCTATTTCCTTTTTTGGAGAAAATCAAAGACGAAATAAAACTTCAGGAAAAAATCACCTCTTTAGCACTATTGGTAACAAATTCCCAAAAAACCTTAGAACAACTAAAAAACACTGAAGAAACTTTCAAAAATTTGCTGAAAGACGAATTTGGAAAAAAAGGTATTCAACAGATTCTCAACAAATTCACATTGACAATTGAAAAATGGGATAACTTAATTTTGAAAAAGGTGAATTTATTTGAAACTTTGAAGACTTTTTCAAAAAAATAAAATCCGGAAATGTCAGCAACGGAATTAATTACAACTTGTTTTCACTGTGGTGATTCCTGCAAAAATGAATCCCTGCAAATCAGGGATAAATATTTTTGCTGCAATGGTTGCCTGAATGTATATCAGCTGTTGAATGACAGCAATATGGACGAATATTATTGTCTGAACGAAAGCCCCGGTCATAAGATTGAAACCATTTCCAAAGAGAAATTCACATTTTTAGATGAAAAAAGCGTCATAGAAAGTTTGTTGCTTTTTAGAAATTCTGAACAGGCGCATGTTTCATTTTACCTTCCTCAGATGCATTGCAGTTCTTGTTTATGGCTGCTTGAGAATCTAACGGAAATCAATGAAAACATTATTTTTTCGCAAGTCAATTTCAACAAAAAAACCTTAAAAGTCGTTTTTAAAATCGACCGACTGAGTCTGAGGCAATTAGCTGAATTGTTGGCACACATTGGTTATGAGCCCATCATTGACCTACACGAAAAAAAAGAAGAAGCAGAAAAATTTAATTCCAGACAAGCTTTCCTGAAATTGGGGGTTACCGGATTCTGCTTCGCAAACATTATGATGATTGCATTCCCGGATTATTTGGGATTGGATCCGGCAGCCAACCCCAAACTGAACACAGCTTTCAATATTGCAAATGTATTGCTTTCAATTCCGGTTGTTTTCTATGGTGCGCAGGAATTTTTCGTCAATGCGGTTTACAGTTTCCGCCAGCGGTATCTGAACATTGATGCGCCTATTGCATTGGCCATCGCAGTGACCTGGCTCAGAAGCTTATACGAAGTTTTTACCAATACCGGAGCCGGATTTTTTGACAGCATGTCGGGGATAGTCTTTTTCATGCTGCTTGGTCGTATCATTCAAAACCGGAGCCGCACTACCCTGAAATTCAATCGCGATTATAAATCTTATTTTCCGATTGCGGTAACAAAAATGGAGGGAAACAAAGCAGCTTTGGTCAAATTAGAGGAAATTAAAGTCCATGATGTGCTGAAAATTTATCATCAGGAAGTAATTCCGACCGATTGTCTGCTATCCAAAGGAAATGCGAAAATCGATTACAGCTTTGTAACCGGTGAAGATAAGACCGATGAAGTCGATAAATCCGGTGTGATATATGCCGGTGGCAGAAACATGGGGGAAACCATTGAAGTGGTGGTTATCAAACCATTCAGCCAAAACAGTTTCACACAATTGTGGAACAATGAGATTTTCAATAAAACTGAAAACGACAAAGAAAGCAGAGTAACGACAATCAGTAAATATTTTTCCATCGTAGTTTTACTACTTTCCATAGGCGCATTTTTAGGGTGGCAATTCCGTGGAAACTCTGATCTGGCATGGAAATCGGCAACGGCTGTACTGATAATTGCCTGCCCTTGCGCATTGCTACTTACTGCATCATTTACAAATGGTTATATCTTGGAAAGATTTGCGAAAATCGGAGTTTATTTGAAAAATTCACGGGTAATAGAATCCATGGCACGTGCGAATTACATCGCATTTGACAAAACCGGAACGCTGACCGAACCCAATGCAGCTGATTTAATTGAAGAATATTTATTTCTGAATGACGAGGAACTTTCCATTGTTCGATACATCGTCTCTCAAAGTCTTCATCCCTTGAGTCGTGCCATCAACGAACATTACGAAAAGATTCCATTAAGAAAATACGATACTGATGTCAAAGAAATTCCCGGGAAAGGACTGGAAGCAACAGTATTCGGGAAAAATTTTAGAATCGGAAGCGGCGTTTTCACCAAATCACCCACACATACCGAACAAGACCAAACTTCGGTTTACGTTGCTGTGGCCGGAGAAGTAAAAGCCAAATTCACTTTTGAAGTCTCATTGATTCCGGGTACACGTGAAATCGTAAAAGAACTTTCCAAAGACTATGAACTTTCACTGATTAGTGGCGATAATACGGCGTCTAAAAATCAGCTTGCCAAGATATTCGGAGATGAAAACCGGTTGCATTATCACATGAAACCCAGCGACAAAATGAATTTCGTCAAAGAACGGCAAGCCGAAAAAAACAAAATTATCATGATTGGAGACGGTCTGAATGATGCCGGTGCCTTAAAACAAAGTGATGTGGGAATTTCAGTTGTGAAATCTGCATTCGCATTCAGCCCTTCTTGTGATGTGATTATGGATGTGAAAAAGTTAAAATATCTTCCAACTTTCCTGAAGTGGGCCAAAAACAACGAACGCCTGATCAATTTTGGATTTGGCTATTCATTAATTTTCAATATTATCGGACTGGCTTTCGCATTGACGGGCAATCTTTCACCATTGGTTGCAGCCATCATCATGCCATGTTCATCGTTGGGCATCATCCTGATTGCGTGGTTAGGCGTAAAATGGAGTACCCGTCAGATTTTTGTTGATAATTGATTTTAATCATTGATAAAATTGACTAATGTCATGTTTTTGCATGGCTGCCCTCATGAAAAAAAACCGGAAGTATCTTTTATTTAGCCGTTAAATTTTTCTTCAGAAAACAGGATGGAAATCATTATTTTTCTTTTGTGTATTTCCTTGGTTGTGGCATTGGTATTCCTTGCCTCATTCATTTGGAATGTAAAGTCCGGTCAGTACGATGACGACTATTCTCCGGCTTACCGAATCCTGTTTGAAGATAAACCGGAAAAAGAAGAAGAAACTAAAAATTGATAAGCGGTATGGTTCAAAAAGAACAATTTTATTACGACAACAAAATAGTAAAGCAATTTGGGATTGCAACTATATTTTGGGGTGTTGTCGGTATGTTAATTGGTTTAATCGTTGCCCTCGAATTAGCCTTTCCAAGTCTAAATGCCGGAATTCCCTATACGACTTTCGGAAGGCTCAGACCCATCCACACCAATGCGGTAATTTTCGCATTTGTTGGAAACGGGGTCTTTGCGGCGTCCTATTATGTATTTCAGCGAACTTTGAAAACAAGGATGTACAGCGATGTCCTCAGTAAAATTCACCTTTGGGGCTGGCAGCTGATTATCGTGCTGGGAGCGATTACATTGTCATTGGGCTATACCACAAGTAAAGAATATGCGGAATTAGAGTGGCCGTTGGATATTTTGCTGACCATCATTTGGGTGATTTACGGCATCAACATGATAGGTACCATGTACAAAAGACGTGAACGCCACATGTATGTTGCTGTTTGGTTTTTCATCGGAACGTGGGTGGCCGTTGCCATGCTACACATTGTCAATTCCTTTGCATTGCCTTATGCTTTCTTCAAAAGCTACAGTGCATTTGCCGGAGTGAAAGACGCTTTGGTGCAATGGTGGTATGGACACAATGCGGTGGCTTTCTTTTTGACCACGCCGATGCTTGGGTTGATGTACTATTTTGTTCCGAAAGCTGCTGAAAGACCGGTTTACTCTTATCGCTGGAGTATCATTCACTTCTGGTCTTTGATTTTTATTTATATCTGGGCCGGACCTCACCATTTGCTCTACACTGCATTGCCGGGTTGGGCACAGGCTTTGGGGACGATTTTTAGCATCATGCTGATTCTTCCGAGCTGGGGTGGAATGCTGAACGGATTGTTCACCATACGCGGCGCATGGGGGAAAGTAAAAGACGATCCGGTTCTGAAAATGTTTATCATTGCGTTGACCTGTTACGGGATGGCAACTTTGGAAGGCCCACTATTGGCTTTGAAAAGTCTGAATGCGATTTCTCACTATACTGACTGGACGGTTGCGCACGTACACGTAGGTGCGCTTGGCTTCAACGGTTTCCTTATTTTTGGAATGCTTTATTGGATGATCCCCAAACTTTGGAATACAGATTTGTATTCCAGAAAATTAGCCAATAACCATTTCTTGATTGGAACAGTCGGCATCCTGCTTTATGCGATTCCACTTTATTGGGCTGCATTTACCCAATCGTTGATGTGGAAATCTTTTACAGAATCCGGACAATTAAAATACCAGTTTTTGGAAACTGTTACTCATATTTGGCCGGCATATGTCATCCGTGCTATTGGTGGGGGATTGTATTTAATTGGCGCATGTATGGCTGCTTACAATATGTACAAAACCATCAAAAAAGGATCGTTTGTCAGCAATGAATTGGCTGAAGCCGTTCCTTACAAATACCTTCCGCTTCCTGAAGCACAAGGACACAAGACTTACTGGCACAACCGTGTAATTGAGCGTCGTCCGATGCTGCTGACCTTTCTGAGTTTAGTGGCTGTAGGAATCGGTGGATTGGTTGAACTCACTCCAACACTGCTTGTTGAAAAAGATGCTTCCGTCATTTCGGTCGTCAAACCTTATACACCGTTGGAATTAACCGGTCGGGATATATACATTCGAGAAGGCTGCTATACTTGTCATTCACAAATGATTAGACCGTTCCGGGATGAAGTTGCCCGCTATGGGGAATATTCGAGAGCAGGCGAATTTGTTTATGACCATCCGTTTCAGTGGGGAAGTAAACGTACCGGTCCCGACCTGCACAGATTAGGTGGAAAATACCCGCACTCTTGGCATTACGTCCACATGGACAATCCGCAAAGTACAAGTCCGGGAAGTTTGATGCCGGAGTATCCTTGGCTCTTGGCTAACAAAGCCAAATTCGCTCAATTGCCGAGTAAAATCAGGACTTTGAAGAAATTAGGGGTTCCTTATCCGGATGGATTTGATGAAATTGCTATCGACGAATATCATAAACAGGCGGATCAAATCACCAAAGAACTGCACGAACAGAAAATTGACGGTGCTACAGCAGATAAAGAAATTATCGCATTAATCGCTTATCTGCAAAGATTAGGTACGGATTTAAAAAATCTGAATACGGAAGATGAAACTGCAACCACAACCAATGAGTAATTAAGAAATAAAATGAAATTTTCAGAATTTTTAAAAAACATTGACTATGTAAACATCTATCCAATGATTTCATTGGTGATTTTTACTGTAATTTTCCTGATTGTCCTGCTGTACGCATTTACGGCCGACCAAAAGAAAATGGATGACAATGCAAATATTCCGTTAAAATAAATTGAATCACTATGAAACGAACCCATAAAATGTTTTATCTTTTTCTGATTTTGTCGGTATTTGTAATGACTCCGGCAAATGTATCCGCTGCCGAAATCCATCCTATGCCTTCAGTATTGGTGAACGATGGTTATAATCTTTGGAGAATTATTCTCTTTGCAGTGGCTTTCGTATTGTTTTTGGTGATTTTGACTTATTCATATTCAATAGAAAGATCATTCAATGCAATCAACAGCTACCTGAGAAGAAATTCCGGGGATTCATCCAAAACGATGATTGTCATACTTTTTCTTTCAATACAATTTTTATTGCCAACCGTTAACGCACAATCCGTTTCCACAATGCCTGCGGTGATAGCTGCTGCATTGCCGGCTGATGTAATTCTGCTGATGATTCTGGTCTTAGCCGGCTTCGTTACACTTTTCGTATTGATAAGCATGCAGAAGAAAGTTCTTGGCGAACATGAAGGCATCCGAAAGGAAGTAGAGCAACACATGGCTGCGCAAGGCGAGAAACCATTATGGAAGCGATTGGTCAATATGTTAGGAAAGGACAATACGGAGGAAGAACTCAAACAATTAGACTTAGAACATGATTACGACGGTATCAGAGAGTTGGACAACAACATTCCGACTTGGTGGAATTGGGCATTTTTCGGAACCTGCTTATTTTCATTTATTTATTTCGTCCGCTTTTTTATCCTTGGAACCATGCCCGATCAGGTTGATGAACTGAAAGAATCCCAAAGACTTGCGGAAATCCAGATTAAAGAATACTTAGAAAGAACCGGCGGTGGAGATATCGATGAAAACACCGTTACCATGCAAGATGCTGCCGGAATTTCAGAAGGAGCAGTACTTTATGCCAAAAACTGCGTAGCTTGTCACGGAGCTGCTGGCGAAGGCGGAATCGGCCCCAACTTGACTGATGAATATTGGCTGCACAAAGGAAGTATCAATGATGTATTTTACAGCATCAAATATGGTTGGCCGGAACAAGGAATGATCTCCTGGCAAGGTAATTTTTCTCCCATAGAAATGGCTAATTTGGCCAGCTATGTAATATCTTTGCAGGGCACCAATCCACCGAATGCGAAAGAACCGCAAGGTGAATTGTACACAGAATAGTAATCAGGAGAAACTCATTTGACACTTCAGAAAATATGAATACAGAAGTGTCCAAAACGTAAATGAAGATGGCATCGGGAGAGACGGAATATTTGATACCGGAACATTATGGAAACAAAATTTCCACAGTAGATAATGAAGGCAAGCGAAAGTGGATTTATGCCTTTAAGCCAAAAGGGAAATTCTATAAATACCGAACTTGGCTGAGTTGGTTTTATATGGCACTCCTATTTGGTTTACCATTTGTAAAAATTAACGGAAAACCCTTTTTATTACTCAATATCCCCAAAGGCGAATTCATCCTGTTCGGAAAAATGTTTTTCCCGCAGGATTTCATCATTTTGGGAATTGGGATGGTTTTGGCCATTGTTTTCGTCATTGTTTTCACCTTATTATTTGGGCGTGTATTTTGCGGATGGGTTTGCCCGCAAACTATTTTTTTGGAAATGATGTTCCGAAAAATAGAATTCATGATCGAAGGGCCCGCCCATGTTCAGATGAAAGCAAAAAAACAAAAGATAAAGCCCAAAAGCTATTACTTCAAGAAAACCCTGAAACACATTATTTTCTACCTACTTTCTTTCCTGATTGCCATGACTTTTTTGTCCTACATTGTAGGAATTGATGTCATTCTATCTGCGATTAAGGAACCCACAAAACATTGGATTGCAATTATCGGGTTATTGGCTTTTGCTACCGTTTTTTATTTCGTTTATGCCTATGTCCGTGAAATTGCATGCACGGTAATTTGTCCATACGGTCGGATGCAGAGTACGCTGATGGATAAAAAATCTATGGCTGTTGCATACAATTACAACCGTGGAGAGCCAAGAGGAAGAAAAAGAAAAGGCAAAGAAGATGAGTTGGGCGATTGTATCGACTGTGGAATGTGTGTCAATGTTTGTCCGACCGGAATCGATATTCGTGACGGATTGCAAATGGAATGTGTGAACTGTACAGCCTGCATTGATGCCTGTGATGATATGATGCGGAGAGTCAACAAACCCGAAAGGCTGATTACCTTCGCCACTGAACATCAACTCGAAACCAATACCGTTGGTGAGAAAAGCTTGGATCTTCGTTCCAAATTATTATTGACCCTGCTGATTGTGCTGACCGCTGGATTTACGGCATTCATGGTGACCCTGCCTGTCTTTGATTCCACGGTTTTGCGTGTTCCCGGACAACTTTATCAAGAAGGTCAGGATGGTACAATTTCCAATCTTTACAAAATTAAAATTCAAAGCAAAAGCCCTAAGGATCTGCCGTACAGCCTCGCTGTAAAAGAGGAAAATGCACAAATAGAATTTGTAGGCACAAAATTAGACTCCTTGAAATCCGGTCAATTGTCGGAAGAAATATTTTTTGTACGCTTCCCGAAAGGCGAATTAGAACAAAGGAAAACCAAAATTAACATTCAGATAAAATCAGGTGACAAGGTGATACAAAATAAAAAAGTTACATTTTTAAACGGTTATTAAATATGAAAATCATTCAATTTCTAAAACATCCCGGCAACCTGATTCTGATTGGATTTGGACTGTTTGCTGCTTGGATGCTATATTTCTCTATCAAAGCGATGAACATCAAATTTGAAATGGCGGTTGAAGGAGATTATTACCAACTTGAAAAAGAATATGACCAAGTACTGGAATCCAAAAGAATGGCCAACGGATTAGGCTATGATTTCAATTTCAAACATGATGGAAATAAGCTGACCCTGAACATTCCCAAAGAGGTCAGTGCAAACATCAATACGGGCAGTATCGAATTTTTCTGCATTCCCGATTCTAAAAAAGACCGCAGAAAAATATTAGCAAAAAGTGATGACGGCGTTTATGTTTTCAATCGGGAAGAAGTCGCGCCCGGAAATAATTACATCGTGAAAGTTTCTTTCAATTCACACGGCAAAGATTATTACAAAGAATTTAAATTAATGTAATTCCGATGAAATGAACCTTGTGCTTTATGCTTCAATGTTTATGCTCGGATTGGGCGGAAGTCTCCATTGTCTGGGGATGTGCGGCCCACTTGTGATGGCTGTTCCCTTTCCCAAAAGCCGCCAGAATCTACTTAGTAAAACACTATATTTTTTGGGAAAAGCTTTGGCTTACGGAATTCTCGGAGCTGTTATCAGCCTCTTTGGCTTAAAAGCTTTGTGGGGTGATTCTCAGCGTTATATATCCATTTTGGCTGGAATCATTGTCATCTTGTTAGCCATTTTTCCAATTTTACAACCAAAAATCGGGAAATTCCCTTTCCGGAATTCTTTTCAAAACATTTTTAAAGCCATCAAAGAAAACCCAAAATGGCATCACTTCCTTCGGTTGGGGTTCATCAACGGATTACTGCCTTGCGGCATGGTGTATATGGCACTTGCGGCGGCTCTGACCGGCGGCGGACTTGTCGAAGGTTTTATTGCCATGCTGTTTTTTGGAATCGGCACCACGCCCCTACTTTGGATACTGGCTTCTGTAAAAAGTAAAATCACAACTGCACTCCGCCAGCAACTAAAACCGGTTACAATCGGGCTTTCTTTGTTGGTCGGAATCCTGCTGCTGCTTCGCGGACTCAACCTCGGCATCCCATACATCAGCCCAAAATTGGATACTTCCATGGAAATGGAACATCATCACCATCATCATTAATAATTTCCGGCGAAATTCCGGTTTTGCTAAAGAATTTCCATTTAAATCTTTCTGATTCTCTGATTCTTTCCTAATTTTAGGATTTTAAAATTCGTATGAAAATAATCAGTTATAATGTCAATGGAATCAGAGCCGCCACAAGAAAAGGGCTCAATGAATGGATTGCAGCTGCCCAACCCGATATCATGGGAATTCAGGAAACCAAAGCGCAAGCTGATCAAATCTTAACGGAAATTGAGGAATTAAACACAATCGGATACCACTCATACTGGCATTCTGCCCTGCGAAAGGGTTACAGCGGCGTAGCCATTCTCTCCAAAAAAGAGCCAAACCATGTGGAATTTGGAACGGGAATAGATTATATCGACAACGAAGGGCGTGTGCTGCGAGCTGATTTCGACGGCTTCTCGTTCATCAGCGTCTATGTTCCAAGCGGCACCAATATGGAAGCACGACTTGATTTCAAAATGAAATTCTGCTATGATTTCATGGAATACATCAACGAATTGAGAAAAAGCATTCCCAACCTGATTATTTCCGGGGATTACAATATCTGTCACGAAGCAATCGACATTTGGGATCCCATCAGAAATGCGAAAGTTTCCGGCTTTTTGCCCATGGAAAGAGAATGGCTTACGGAATATATGCAAAAATGTGAACTGATTGATTCATTCAGATATTTTGTAAAGGAACCCCATCATTACAGTTGGTGGAGCTACCGCGCCAATGCACGGGCACAAAACAAAGGCTGGCGCATTGATTACCACATGGTGAGCAAAACGTTGGAAGGTAAAATGAAAAGAGCGAATATTTTACCGGAAGCCTACCACTCCGACCATTGCCCGATATTGGTCGAATTGGCTATTTAATTCCATGCATTTCCTATAAAATTTTTGAAACCCAAAAAAAGCCCGTTTTTACGGGCTTTGCATCTTGATAGGATGAGAAATTAATCGTCGGATTTTTTCAGTTCCGCACTTTGTTGGGCTTTATTTTGGGCTTTTTTCGCCTTCAACTCTTTCAATTCTTCATCACTCAGATTTTTATGAACTCTCTTTTTCTTTCCATCAACTTTGACACCTCTTTTATGGGTTTTATCGCCAAGTTTGTGCGCTTTCGCACTTTTTCTTTTTTCTCTCATTTTCTCTTCTTTCTCAGTAGAAAATGCTTTGGTTCCTCGTGCTTCCTGCATTCCTGCATTGGCTTCCTTTTTGACTTGAACAGCTTCTGTTTTTCTCTCTTGCTTTACTTCGGCATCGGTTACCTTAATTTGGGCAAATAAAACCGGAGTACTAACAAGTGCCATGATGGCTATTAACTTTTTCATTTCTATAATTTTTAGGGTTAATGTGCTTTAAAATTTCCAAATAACATACCAAGATGTTGGAATCACACTGCTTTAAGTTTATTTTAGTAAATCTTTAATATTAACAAATCGAAATTCAGCTCCTGTATTTATCTGGATTTCAACGCTTTTTATAATACAATAATGAATCCTGAAATCTTTGTGAGAAATTTAAATTCAATTCACAAGAAACCCTTGATTGTTTATAAAAATCAATCCGCCGATTCCTTCATCCGGCTTTTAAATCGTATTTTTGCAACTGTTTGCTGAATACTATTATGGGAAAAACCGTGGCAATAGCCAATCAAAAAGGCGGCGTAGGTAAAACCACAACGGCAGTCAATCTGGCTGCATCTTTGGGGGTTTTGGAAAAGAAAACACTTTTGATTGACGCCGACCCGCAAGCCAATGCTTCATCCGGATTGGGAATCAATATTGAAGAAGTAGAAAATAGCATTTATGAAGTGCTTGAACACCAGATTTCTGCGGCTGAAGCCATACGAAAAACACAGTCTCCGGGTTTGGACATCATTCCTTCGCACATGGATTTGGTGGCTGCTGAAATTGAGATTGTGGATATGGACAACCGCGAACAGCTTCTGAAAAAAGCCTTAGAACCAATCAAGCTACAGTATGATTATATCATCATCGACTGCGCGCCTTCTTTGGGATTGGTCACACTGAATGCGCTGACGGCTGCCGATTCGGTAATCATTCCGATTCAATGTGAATATTTTGCATTGGAAGGATTGGGGAAATTGCTCAATACGATCAAAGGGGTGCAGAAACATCACAACAAAGACTTGGACATCGAAGGCTTGTTGCTGACCATGCATGATTCACGACTTCGATTGTCCAATCAGGTTGTAGATGAAGTCAATACGCATTTCCCGAAAATGGTGTTTGACACCATCATTCAGCGCAATGTCAGACTTTCCGAAGCCCCGAGTTTTGGCGAGGCCATTATCGCTTATGACGCCGACAGCCGGGGTGCAGAAAATTATTTAAATTTAGCAAGAGAATTTCTGATTAAAAATAATGACAGCGTATAAGTGATTTTATTTTCATGATTTAAAATTGCTTATCTGAAAATAGAAAAATAGATAAATTGTTGATTTCATCCCAAAAGATTCGGGATGGATATAAAGATTAAAAATTTATGGCAAAAACCGGCAACAACAGACTTGGTAGAGGATTATCGGCACTATTGAAAGATGAGCCTGATGTGAAATCCGCATCCGACAAAGGAGCTGAGAAATTGGTGGGCAACATTCTGGAAGTTGATTTGAAGAAAATCAAAACCAATCCATTCCAACCCAGAACCAATTTTGACAAAAACGCTTTGGACGATTTGGTGAAATCAGTGGCTGTCCTTGGGGTTATTCAGCCAATTACCGTTCGGAAAACCGAGTCCGGTTATGAACTGATTTCAGGAGAACGTCGTTTTCGAGCTTCACAAATCGTTGGTTTGGAGACCATTCCAGCTTATGTCCGTTTGGCCAATGACCAGGAAATGTTAGAAATGGCTTTGGTAGAAAATATTCAGCGACAGGATTTGGATGCCATTGAAATTGCACTTTCCTATCAGCGTTTATTGGATGAAATCAATCTGACACAAGAACAACTCAGCCATCGTGTAGGAAAAGACAGAGCATCCATCTCGAATTACCTCCGTTTGCTGAAACTCGACCCAATCGTACAAACCGGTATCCGGGATGGCATGATCAGCATGGGGCACGGCCGCGCCATCATTGCGTTGGAGGATAATGATTTGCAATTAGAAATCTATGAACAAATCGTTGCCGGAAATCTTTCCGTTCGGGAAACTGAAAGTTTGATTCGTTCCATCAAAAAGCCAAATGCACCTAAAAAATCAACACCGGAATTGCCCAATGCCTTTAGAAAAGCCCAACAGCGGTTTTCTGAGAACCTTCAGGTCGGTGTTGAAATTAAAAGAACACGCAACGGCAAAGGAAAAATCATTATCAATTTTGATTCGGATACCGAATTTGAAAGACTTCGAAAAATCCTTGAATGAAATTTTGGATTTTATACATATTTCTGCTGATTTCAGTTACACTTTGTGCACAGGAAGTGAAAAATGACAGCATTTCTTCCAGTGAAATTACCGTTGTACAAGGTTTTGAAAACACTGACACCATCAATTATTTAGAGGCTAAAAACCCGATGCGCGCTGCACTTTATTCCGCTATCCTGCCGGGTGCAGGTCAGATTTACAACGGCAAATGGTGGAAAGCTCCATTGGTTTGGGGTATCCTTGGAACCGGCGTTGGGTTCATCGTTTATTACAATAATCAATACCGCGAATTCAGAGGGTATTATTTAGATAAACTTTATGGCAATGAAATCCCGATTCCTGCCATCAATAATCTGACGAAGGAACAACTTGCCAATATTCAAGATACACGCAAACGGACAAGAGATTACGCCATTGCCTTGACCGCTTTGGGATATTTGCTCAATGTACTGGATGCCACGGTGGATGCACATTTGTTCGGCATCAATAAAGACCCGGATTTGTCGATGAAGCCTGTGATACTTCAACATCATCAGTCCAATGAAATGGCGATGGGTATCGGATTGAATCTTAAATTTTGAGCTGTTTCTGAGTAATAATTTCTATTAAAATGCTTTGAAAAATGAAAACAATTTTGGTGGGTTACGGAAAAATGGGGAAAACCATTGAAGAGATTTTATTAGAAAAAGGCCATCAAATCATTGGTCGTTTCAATAGGCAACCGGAAATAAAAGACTTGAAAGATGCAGATGTAGCGATTGAATTTTCCAAACCAGAAACGGCATTTGAGAACATCGCTTTCCTACTAAAGAACGGCGTTCCCGTCGTTTCCGGAACTACCGGCTGGTTAGACAGAATGGATGAAATCCGGGCTATCAACGAAGAATTCAAGGGGGCGTTTCTATACGGCTCCAATTTCAGTCTCGGCGTGAATCTGTTTTTTGAACTCAATGAGAAATTGGCAAGATTAATGAAAAATTATCCGCAGTATCAAATTGAAATTGAAGAAACCCATCATGTCATGAAATTAGACAAACCCAGTGGAACGGCCATCAGTTTAGCGGAACAAATCATCAAAAATACCGATTTTGAAAAATGGGAATCTGATCAAAAATCCGCCGCTAATATTCTTCCTGTTTTTTCCAAAAGAATTGAAAACGTAGCCGGAACGCATATAGTAACCTATCAATCAGAAGTGGATTCCATTGAAATCAAACATACCGCACACTCGCGCAAAGGCTTTGCATTGGGTGCCGTATTAGCAGCCGAATGGATCATCGGTAAACAAGGCTGTTTTTCCATGAAAGATGTTTTGGAATTAATATAAACGATTACCGAATTTAAATCACTCAAAATTTAGCATAAAAAAAACCGCTCGATGAGCGGCTTTTTTTTGAATTAGAAAACTATCAATTATTTTTTGATAAGTTTTTCCATGTGCGTAACGCCGTTGTTGTCTTTCATTCTAAGAACATAAGCACCCGGAGCCAAAGAGCTAACATTGATTTGGTCAGCAGCTTTCATTCTCATAACAGACTGTCCAGCCATGTTCACGATTTCGATGCTTTCCATTACTTCGTTTCCGTTTAATTTGATGTTCAATACATCAGTTGCAGGATTTGGATAAATAGAAAATGCTCTTCCACCCAATTCTACAAGACCCATTCCTTCAGCAATACCGGTTACAGTCAACAAAGTAGCTGCGTAAGCAGTAAAGGAAGTTGTATCCAATCTTGTGGCTACTCCTTCTTCAACTGCATAACATCCTGTATTCGGGCTTCCGAAATAAGATGATTTAATAAAGCCTCCATCCGTAGGTAGCGGAACCATACTTCCTATCCAACCATCATCTGCATTTGAAATCGGACCTTGAAGTACAACTGCAAATTCTCTGTCGTTGTTGATTTCCTGAGTCGCCTCATCAAATACCTCAAAACTAACCCATTGCCATTCTCTCACCCCTGAGTTGTTAGAATAGAAAGCATAGAATCCTGTATCTTCAAGCGTATCATAAGCAATACTTTCAGGATATTCAGGTCCGTTGTAATTGTAAATGTAAACTTCTCCATAACCACCATCCCAAATAATGGCAGCTGCATCAACACCGGTAACCTCAAATGCGCCGGTAATTCCATAATCGTTCAAATTGAAAAGACGAAACATACCATTGTCAGAATCATTACATGACAAAATCCCTGCACTTTCAGGAACAATGTCATCGTTAGTCTGAGAAAGTGTAACTTCTGTCTGTGCACTCACCGCACCAATGAAGAAAGCTACGGATAAAACAGTAAAGATTTTTTTCATTTTGTTATTGTTTTAATTATTAATGTAGCAAATATAAAAAAATCTTTTAAAGAAATTGTTAAAATGTTAAATCTTGGATAATTTTTTTCTTGTTTGAAATCCTGTCTTTTAATTCTTTGGCAAATGAATCAAAGTCATAATCATTCGGATAAAGTATGTGGATATTGGCACCCGCATCCAAAGTGAAAAACAAAGGCACAAAAGCGGTTTTTCTAAAACTCCAAATCAAATCTATAACCTTCACGGTATCAGGCTTCATCAATATAAAATAAGGATCGGAAGTCATCATCATCGCATGGAGGCTGAGTGCTTCATGCTCCACAATTTTTCCAAATGTTTCTAAATCCCCGGATTTTAACACAGGAATTAGTTGTTGTAAATTCTTTTTCGCATCTTCAAAACGGGTTTTCGCATAAGGATGATTTTCCATCAACTGATGGCCAACCGTACTGGAAACCTGTTTTTCTCCCTCATCAATCAATAAAATAGAATCTCTGAATCCCTTGAAAATTTCATGGATTTCATAAGGATACGGAATTGCGTACAAATCGGAGCTATCCTTCACCAATTCAGTTTCACCCCAAACCGTGATTCCGGGATAAATCGAGCGGCAAGCACTGCCGGATCCCAAACGCGCCAAAAATGAAGTCTTTCTTAATTTCTCATTTTCAGACAATTCACCTCCTAAAATATTTTCCAAATCCGTCAAACAAAAAGCCAATGCGCCTAATCCTGAAGCAGATGAAGCAATTCCGCTGCTGTGTGGGAAAGTATTGTGCGTATGGATTTCAAATTCAAATTTTCTCAAAAAAGGCAAGTAAGCCTCAATCCTATCAAAAAACTTCAGAATCTTGGGTGAAAAATCATTCTTTAATTCACCATCCATAAATATTTTAACGGCAAAGTCTGTGGAAGCTTTCGGTTTAAACCTTAATTCTGTTTCCGTATAACTTTCTGTCAGCGTAAAACTTAAGGAAGGATTCATCGGAATTTGTGGTTCACGTTTTCCCCAATATTTAATCAGTGCGATATTCGACGGACAGCGTGCGGACACACTTCCTTCGTTGTCAAAATCCGATATTTGTATGTTGGATTTAAATGTTTCAACCATTTATTTCATTTTTAAATAACGTTTTGCGTGAAATGCAAGGGATTCATTGATAGGAATAAATTTGACTCCAATGGCATCGACAACCTTTTGATTAGAAAAATGAGATTCTTCTGTCAGTGCTTCATAGCTTGCTTTGCTCAAATAGGTGCCGCCAAAAATTCTGTTCACCAAAGATATATTTTTGAGGAACCGCAACATGGGTTTGGAGACTTTCACCGGATTTTTTAAATTCCATTGTTTTCTGACAAAAGCAATGACTTCAAAAAATGATTTTTCACCGGCATTCAATATATAAGATTGATTCCAATTTCCTTTTTCAACCAATTCTACCATTGAAAACACGACATCCCGGACATCCACATATCCCGTAATTCCTTCCGATGCAAATGCCGTTTTCCGACTGGCTGTTTTGAAAATATTTTCACTGTATCTTTTGCCATCTATCGTGCCGATAATGACGGATGGTTTCACCACCAGCACTTTCATTCCCGACTCTTCCGCTGCCCGCCAGACTTCCATTTCCGCACTTTTTTTGGAACGCGCGTAATAAGAATGTACGGCTTCCGGATTCCAATGGGATGTTTCGTTTATCACCGATTCATCTTCTCCAATATCCAACGTAGCGATGCTGCTTACATACACTATATTTGGTGTTTTTTCTGGAATTGCAACATTGACAAGCTGCCGTGTTCCCTTCACATTCGCATTGTAAATCTCCCGATTCAACCGAGCATCAAAACTGACAAAAGCCGCTGTATGATAAATGGTTTCAATTGCTTTCAAAGCCTTTTCAAGTGAAGGAACATCCAGCAAATCCGCTTCCACCCATTCTATTTCTTCAAATTGTTCAAGATTTGAAAATTCCTGAAATAATTTCCGGACGGCATCCGTGGAAGTTTCTTTGCGCCGAATGGCACGAATTTGCTTTCCTCTTTTGGAAAGTTCCAAGAGCAAAAAACTGCCCACAAGTCCTGTTGCACCGGTAACCAAAACCATGTTGCGAAGATAAGGTTTTAGTAAGTATTGAAAATGGGTTTCACAACATTAAAAAGCTTCTTTCAACTTCTTATTATTCATCGAACTGAAAAGTTTATCTTTGCGCCATGGCAAATATTGTTGCAATTGTAGGCCGGCCAAACGTCGGGAAATCCACACTTTTCAATCGTTTAGTTGAAAGGCGTCAAGCGATAGTTGATGATATTTCGGGCGTAACACGTGACCGTCATTACGGAAAAAGCGACTGGGCTGGTAAGGAATTTACGGTCATTGACACCGGCGGCTATGCGACTGGTTCAGATGATGCTTTTGAAGTGGAAATCCGCAAACAGGTGGAATTGGCCATCGAAGAAGCCAATATTATTCTTTTCATGGTGGACAGCCAGACCGGGATTACGCCCATGGACAGAGAAGTCGCTCAATTGCTGAGAAAAAGTGAAAAACCTGTTTTTCTGGTAGTCAATAAAGTTGATTCCAATAAAAACATAGAGGATACTTATGAGTTTTACAACCTTGGATTTGACAAATTTTACACTTTGTCTTCTATGACGGGAAGTGGAACTGGAGAATTGCTCGATGAGGTCGTTGAAAATTTTGACAATACAGAATATGTTGACCCTTTTGAAGGACTTCCGAGAATTACTATTGTAGGCCGGCCGAATGCCGGAAAATCCACCTTGACCAATGCCCTTTTGGGGGAAGAAAGAAACATAGTTACTGAAGTAGCCGGAACCACAAGAGACACCATTGAAACGCTTTACAATAAATTCGGACATGAACTTGTGTTGATTGACACTGCGGGAATCCGAAAAAAAAGCAAAGTCAGTGAAGACTTGGAATTCTATTCGGTCATGCGTGCCATTCGCGCCATTGAGGATTGTGATATCTGTGTGCTGATGGTTGATGCAACCCGTGGAATTGAATCACAAGACATTAATATTTTTTCTCTGGCTCAAAAGAATCGAAAAGGCATTGTGATTCTGATTAATAAATGGGATTTGATAGAAAAAGAAACCAACACAATGAAGGAATTTGAGAAAGAAATCAAAAACAAAATTGCGCCTTTCACCGATGTTCCGATTCTATTTATTTCCGCTTTGACCAAACAAAGGATTCATAAAACAATTGATGTCATTATGCAGGTCAATGCCAACCGCAATCAGCGAATCAAAACCAGCAAATTGAATGAGCTGATGCTACCGATTATTGAAGCCACGCCGCCACCCGCTACAAAAGGTAAATACATCAAAATCAAATATGTAACACAGCTGCCTACCAAAACACCACAATTCGCATTTTTTGCCAATCTGCCACAATATGTGAAAGAGCCATATCGGCGGTTTATTGAAAATCAGTTTCGGAAGAATTTTAATTTCACAGGCGTACCGATTGATATTTATTTCCGGCAGAAATAAACTTTCAAAGCACGAGTTCGTGGAAGAGCCTTTCCAATGTAGCTTCCGGGTTTTCAGAAAATCCGGGATGAGGACGCGAAGTCTGAATGCAGGAACTGCGTACCGCAGTCATCCATCTAAAACGCGATGGCAAATCCAATTTTGCAACAGCTCCGCCTTCCGGTAAACCCGCTGCAATCCATTCAAACGACTTCAGGTTTTTTTCAATCTCATCTTCTTCTAATTCAGAATCGAACATCCTGAATTTGGCTTTATGGAAATGAGTTTTGACCAATAATTTGTTTGCCGGTTTTGAAAAAATCAAAATTCCGGCATTGATGAATTCTTCTCTTTCCACCTTAGGGAAAATCCGAATCACGGCATATTCATATAAGATTTTGTCTTGCATGCTGAATTTCTTTTACGAATATTTCACTATGTGTTCTTCTGATTTTCAGAAAATCACGGTAAACCGTTCTTAGCTCTTCGGGCGTATGATTCAAGTCCCAGTTCAACCATTCATCGGGAATCAAATCGGTCAGCTCATGGATGAAGTCGTCGGTAATCATTGGTTTAATCTCTCGATCAGCTTTTTCAATTTCATCTGCATTTTTCAGAAAAATATGGTCTTTGATAAATTTAAAAGGTGATTTCGCCTGTTTTTCCCAATTTTCCCAAGAATGATGAAAATAAAACGCGGAACCATGATCAATCAGCCACAACTCCTTGTGCCACATCAGCATATTTGTATTCTTGAAAGTCCTATCCACATTGGTAATGAACGCATCCAACCAAACGATTCGCGAAGCTGTTTCGGCATCGACTTTCATGACATTCTGGTCATAATTGACGGCACCCGACAGAAAATGCAATCCTAAGTTTGTTCCCTGACTCCATTTCAACAAATCTTGAATTTCCTCATCGCCTTCTGTCCGCCCAAAAGCTTCATCTAAGTTCAGAAAAACTTGTTCCGGTACATTGAAGCCTGATTTTCTGGCAATTTCTCCACCCAGAAGTTCCGCAATTACGGATTTTTCCTTGTGTCCGCTGCCTTTGAATTTGACGACATATTTGAATCCGTCATCGGCTTCTGCCAATGCAGGAAGGGAACCCCCTTCACGCAAAGGCAAGATATAACGGGTCAGATTGGCTGTTCTTAGTTTCATGTGCTTAATTCTATGGAGTAAAATTAACTGAAAAAAACGAATTAAAATGCATTAAGGATGATGCTGCAATTGGAAGTTTTATTCTTTCAAAACTTGTATGACGCCGCTGATTTCTGATTGTTCAGCTCCTTCTGAAGAAGGTTCTTCTTCCAAAATTTGAATGGTTCCGGGATTTTCAGATGTCGTTTGTATCTTGCTTGACTCCAACATGATGTATGGTTTCATTTCCCGAAATTTTTCATCACTGATTACAAAACAAGCTTTGATTTGCTCAAGATTATGAAATTTCCCACCCAGACTTTGTTTGTATTTCAAAATGGTGGTCGCCTGCTTTTTGGAAAAACCAATTTTTTCCCAATCCTTTTGGGTGTAATTATTTGGATTAAACTTTTGATAAGGGATGCTGATTGTTTCAAATTCGGAATGAATATGACCTTGACTTAAATTCTTGCTTTTGGGCTTAATCTCAATATAAGGTTCAATTTCAGCAAATTTCTTTGCACTAATGACATAACAATCTTTGATTTGCGCCGCATCCTCAAAATATCCACCAAGAGAAAATTTATATTTAAGAATGGTGTTTGCTTGTTTTTCTGAAAATCCCAACTTTTCCCATTCTGCCAAGCCCAATTCATTCGGGTCAAAAGCTGTCAAATTTGCAACTACATCTGCTTCATTGATTTGCTTTTGCATGGCGATAATTTCTTCGGAAAAATTGGTTGAATGGGTAGGTTCGTTTTTCGGTTTGACAATCAAAGCAAAAACTTCGATTCCGATGAGTGCAGCTATCAAAAGAAAAATCCCGATTCGTTGAGATTGATTGTAACGAATCAGGGATTTTCGAATAGTCCTCATGTGATTTTATTTTAAGTGGTCAGAAACCGAACTTTCTCCATTTTGCTGAAATATTCGACCAATTTAAGAATTATTTACAATTAACCGCTATCTGTATTAAATTTTTGTGAACATTCCATCTATGCATAAATCTCAATACATTGACTGTCAATGAAAATTGAATTTTATCAAAAATCAGGCTCAGTAATTTATTAAGATTATAAATCAAAAACCGATTTTCTGCGGACGATGATGCCGTCTTTGACCCAAAGAAAAAACGCCATCATCAGATAAAACGCAAAAGTGACGCCGAGGGTAACGAATGATAGATAAATATAGAGCAAGCGCAGTTTGGAAGCGCGAACCCCCAAACGGTCGGCAATTCTCGAAATAACGTTAAAACCGTTGAATTCCAAAAAATTTCTGAATTTGTCAAACATCTTTCATGATTTGCAATCCGATGGCGCAATTTAGGCATTTTTTCTCGTTGCAAAAGTGTTTTTTTAATTCTATAAATGCCTGCGATTCAAATGCGTTTTCGGCTTTCAAGCCTAAGGCTGCATAACCCTGAATCACTGCATTATTTTCAGCCGGAAGTTTGCGCAACCATTCAATCAAGTCTTCACTGATATCTTTGCCCAAAGTTTTGGAATAAACAAATTTTATCGGAATAATCACATTGATAATCAATCGGTTGATTAAATCCTTGGAAATGGATTTTACAGCTTCAGATTTCGAGGTTTTGTCCAAAGTAAAATGTGTTTTCCAAAATTCAGGATAATCCAAATCATGAAAAACCGGAAGAATTTTCTCAAAAGAACGCGTCCCCATCAGAAAAGTGAAAAGATTCTGATAAGCACCAAACAGCGTCGCCAGCTGCATCATCCGGACTGTCGGGAAATTCCATGGCCGCATCCTTGAAAATCTGAAAATGGATTTGTCCAAAGGATGCAGCTGAAATTTTGCTTTTAAAAACTCATAATCCTTTTGCAACTGCTGAATGTAAGCATCATCTGACCGGAGTTCCAGAAATCCGGCTTGTCCCAAAAAGAGTGCGTGAACATAATTCGGATGGTTTTGTACTTTGGTCAACACCTTATAATCAAAGGAATCCGCCCAAATCAGAAAGGCTTCCGAATTGGTTTTCAACCCAAAAGAATAGGCTGTTTTTTTGAAAAGCAATCGTTCCCAATCCTTGTTGTTGTTAAGAAATTCCTGTTCTATTTCCTTGGTTTTTCTTTCTAATCTTTCAATGACCAAACGTTCCAACCAAAATTTGATTTTTTCTTGCCGCACCAAGTGAATGCTCTTTTCGCAAGGAATAAAATTCATTCCCGGACTCAGCAGTTGGTCATAATTTCTCAAAACTTCAGGAAAAATATAATCTTTTAATTCCAGTGTTGGAATATTCCTTTGCAACAGAAAGTCAACCTCACAATCATGTTCATAAACCACGTGAAGTATCACATTTTCGTAGGCTTTGTCTGCGGAATGTCCGTGCAAATCCCAGTCGGAAGAATGAACATGTATCTCAATGTTTCCGACCCAAATCCGGTTGTCAAGTTCAATTTTGCCCAAATAAAAATCCGGTCCGGAATCGATTTTATTCCATTGTCCCCGATTCACAATTCTGAAATTTCGTCCATCGGTCGTTTTCAGGTGCAGCAAATCCAATAATTGAAAACGCCAGATAAAATGGAGCAGTGCTTCTTTCATAGCTAAAGAGTTGGTAGTTTGATTGTTGAAAGTTACAACATTTTTCACGAAAATGACAAAGCATCTTCAAGTACACAAAATGCGTGCAATGAAAATCAGGAATATAGTTCAGGAATCCTATAAAGAAATCCCACTTAAATCTCCTCTGAACTTTGGAGTTTTTCAGCATTCTCGGCGAGTTTCAGCGCATCTATCATTTCCTGAATATCGCCGTTCATGAAATTATCTAAATTGTAAATGGATTTATTGATTCGGTGATCGGTCACCCTGCCCTGCGGATAATTGTAGGTTCGGATTTTGGCAGAACGGTCGCCGGTGGAAACCAAAGATTTTCTTTGTGCGGAACGTTCAGCGTGCTTTTTTTCAAATTCGATTTCATAAAGTTTTGTACGTAGCAATTGCAACGCTCTTTCCCGGTTGGCGTGTTGAGAGCGGGCTTCTTGACATACAATCACGATGCCCGAAGGTTTGTGAGTCAATTGAACTTTGGTTTCTACTTTGTTGACATTCTGTCCGCCGGCACCACTGGAACGTGCGGTCTGAAATTCCAGATCAGCCGGATTAATTTCTACATCCACCTCTTCTGCTTCAGGCAAAACAGCGACAGTAATCGCAGAAGTATGGACACGTCCTTGAGATTCTGTTTCCGGAATGCGCTGTACCCGATGAACCCCGCTTTCAAATTTCATGGTACCGAAAACATCCTTCCCTTCTACACTCAGAATCACTTCTTTATATCCTTTGACAGCACCTTCGCTCGTATTCAGGATTTCATATTTCCATCCTTTGTTTTTGAAAAACAGGGAATACATTCTGAAAATATCTTCCACAAAAATAGCCGCTTCATCCCCACCTGTTCCGGCACGAAGCTCGACTACTACGTTTTTTTCATCATCAGGATCTTTAGGAATCAACATGAATTTGACTTCTTCTTCCACATCTGGAATCCTATTGATGGCTTCATCTTTTTCCATTTTGGCGAGTTCAACCATTTCGGGATCCTTACCGGCAGCTATGATTTCATTGGCTTCTGCAATCGTGTTGCGCAAAATTTCATACTCTTTTCGCTTTGCCACAATATCCTTTAAATCCGCATATTCTTTATTCAAACGCGCATAACGATCGTGATTCGAAATGATATCCGGTTGGATTATCAAATCGGAAACTTCATCAAACCGCTGTTTGATGGCATTCAGCTTTTCCATTAAATCGTTTTCTGCCATAGCCTGAAAAATTGGACTGCAAAGATAAATTTATCCTTTCAGAGTTCAAAAACCTGATTGATTAAAGATTGCTAAAATGAAATCAGACAGCAACTTTTCCACTGATATGCGGATCTGCTTCGTAGTTTTCCAATGAAAAATCCTCAAATTCGAATTGGAAAATATCTTTGATTTCCGGGTTTATTTTTATAGTCGGTAGCGGTTTTGGATGGCGGGTAAGTTGCAGATTTATTTGCTCAAAATGATTGGAATAAATATGTGCATCGCCCAAAGTATGTACAAAATCGCCTGGTTCAAGTTCGCAAACCTGCGCCATCATCAAGAGAAGCAAGGAATAAGAAGCGATGTTGAACGGAACGCCGAGAAAAATATCCGCACTTCGCTGGTACAATTGCAAAGATAATTTCCCGCGCTGTTCACCTTTGGAAATATCCGGCGGCGTCACATAAAATTGAAACAAAGCATGACAGGGAGCCAAAGCCATTTGGCTCAACTCTCCTACATTCCATGCGGATACGATGATTCTACGTGATTCGGGTTCTTCCCTAATCAGGCGAATCGCTTCCGAAATCTGGTCGATGGTTTCTCCATCGGACTTGCCCCAACTTCTCCACTGATGCCCGTAAATCGGTCCCAAATCTCCGTTGTCATCCGCCCATTCATTCCAGATTTTCACACCGTTCTCCTGAAGAAATTTGACATTGGTATCGCCTTTCAGGAACCAAAGCAACTCATATACAATGGATTTGAAGTGTAATTTCTTGGTGGTCAACATGGGAAATCCATCCTGAAGATTGAACCGCATCTGATGTCCAAAAACACTTTTGGTTCCGGTTCCGGTTCGGTCAGGTTTATCTTCACCCTGTGAAATTACATATTTCGCCAAATCCAAATATTGTCGCATAATTTTAATTTTAAATAGTTAAACTTCAAGTTTTCAGGAAAGTTTAAGATACCGGAAATCCCAAATAATATTTCAGAAAATCCACGAACAAATTTCGATAAAAAGATGCGATTTACCTAATTTAAGCTGAATAAAGCTGGTTAAATATTTACAAACCTTTGTTGAAATCCGCCATTTTCACAGCTGTCACGGCAGCTTCAACGCCTTTGTTGCCGTATTTTCCACCTGAACGGTCGATGGATTGCTGCTCGTTGTCATCGGTAAGCACACAGTAAATCACCGGAATATCGTATTGAATATTAAGGTCTTTGATTCCTTGGGTCACGCCTTGGCAGATGTAGTCGAAATGCGCGGTTTCCCCTCGGATGACGCAGCCAATCACAATCAAGGCATCAAATTCATTTTTCTTGCACAATTGTGCGGCACCATAAATCAACTCAAAACTACCGGGCACTTCAACGCAATGGATGTTTTCTTCTTTGGCACCGAGTTCGCGCAAAGTTTTGACTGCGCCTTTTTCAAGATTATGGGTGATGTGGCTGTTCCATTGTGAAACAACAATGCCGAAACGGAGCGCTTCGGCATTTGATATTTTTGATTTGTCGTATTGCGACAGATTTTGGTCTTTAGTTGACACCGGTAGCGTATTTTAATCTTTCCACATATTTTTCAATGTCCGGGCCGATATTGGGATAAGTATCCGTCAAAATCTGAAAATATTTTAATGCTTCCTGATTTTTACCCAATTGGATTGCCAATTCTCCGGCCTTTTTGTAATAAATGGTTTTCAGCACTTCATAATCAGTTGCTTCGGCCGCTTTCACATAATAAGTCAAAGCCTGTTCTTTTTTCTGGCCATCGTTCAGCGCATTCCCAATCATTCCCAATCTCTGGGCTTCTAAGATGTTGTCATCGGTTTTAAATTTCTCCAAACTGGAAACAGCAGAAGCGTAGTCGCCTAATTTGTAATAAGCAATACCGGCTTTGTATCTGGCTAAATTTCCTCCTTTGGTATTTCCGTAATTTTCGATGATTTGCTCATATCCTTGAAAACTTCCGGGGCTTCCTTTAAGCGCAAGATTCATCGAATCCTGCATGAAATAATCATCGGCTTGCACCATTTCGGTCAAAGCATTTTGCGATTTGGGTTCCAGCACCGTCTTCAGATACACAAAATACCCGATGGCCAACAAAGCCAAAACGCCTAAAATACCGATAATCGGTTTGGAATGTCTTTCAAAAAAATTCTCCGCTTTGTAGGCGGTTTCGTTCAGGTTATCCAATACCCGCTCGGTAGTATATTTTTTCTTTTTCTTGAGCTTTGCCATTTTTGTCAGAATTTCAAGTGTGCAAAACTATGAAATAAGAATAAGTTGTACAAGTTTAGTTTTTGAACAATTTTTAGAGAGAAAAACAAAGCCTCCGCATGATGCAGAGGCTTTGTGCTAAATCTTACAATAAATTAATTTCAAATCACTTAGAAGAAATACCCAACAGAGAGTGACAATAAATTGGGTCGATTTTCCGTACTGAATTCAGTGCCTGTTACATTGTCAAATATTTTGGAAGAAGTTTTTCCAAGGCCAAATTCATATCTCAAATCGACGATAAATCGGCTGAGATTAATTCCTGCTCCAACCTGCCAGCCCAAACTGATTTTGTCTTGGTCTTCCGGATTTTTAAAATCAAAACCGTCACCTTTTAATTTATCATCCAAATTCATGGAAAGCACAGGTCCCGTTTGCACATGAATCAATCCCATTGCAAAAGTTTTCCCAATGTTGATGGGTAAATCCAGACGGTTCTTTACTAATTTTAAATTAGTTTCACCTGCTTTTTTGGCAGAGGTAGGTTCTGGGGTCTCTGGATCCGGCTCTGGTGTTGGATCAGGATTAGGGTTTGGAAGACTGGGAAGACCTTTGAATTTATAATTGAAATTCGTGTAAAGTAATTCCGGTTGAATATAAAAACCCGCCAATTTAATCCTTACCATGGCTCCCGCCTGAAATCCTGCGGAACCATCTCCTTTCAATGCAGTCGCATTTTGAATCGAATGCAGCACTCCGTTGTCGGTGTTGTATAACAATCCTGCTTTCAATCCGAAATCAGCGTTTTGGCAGAAAGCGTTCATCGAAATCAGGGCAAAGCCCAGCAAAAACAATTTTTTCATAATATTATTTTTTTAATTGGTTTTCTTTTTCTTTTAGTAAAACTTCCCGCAATTTAGTGAACATTTGTGAAGAATAAACGAAATTGATGACCGCTTCATTGTTCGCAGTCAAAATATTTGTCTTGTCGCCATACCATTCTTTGTATCCGTTTTTCAGAAAAATTATGGATTCTCCGATTTCCATCACCGAATTCATGTCATGGGTGTTGATGATGGTTGTAGTCTGATACTCAATGGTTAATTCATGCAGCAACTGATCAATTACTTTGGAAGTCTGCGGATCCAAACCAGAATTGGGTTCATCCGCAAAAAGGTATTTCGGTTTATTCACAATCGCCCGGGCGATGGCTACTCTTTTTTGCATTCCGCCTGAAATTTCAGAAGGAAATTTTTTGAAAGATTCGGCAGTCAGATTGACCCTTTCTAAAACTTCTTCAGCGCGTGCATTCATTTCCTTCATGGAAAACGAAGAAAACATTTCCAGTGGAAATCTCACATTTTCCAAAACGGTCATGGAGTCAAACAAGGCACTGCCCTGAAATACAGTTCCAATTTCGCTTCTGAGTTTTTTCCTTTCATCTTTGCTAAAAGTCAGGATATTTCTTTGGTTAAAGAAAATTTCTCCTGAAGTTGGTTCTATCAATCCATTGAGACATTTCAGAAAAACCGTTTTTCCCGAACCGGACTGCCCAATAATCAGATTGGTTTTTCCGGGTTCAAAAACCGTTGAAATTCCCTTCAGCACTTCAATGCCGTCAAAAGATTTTTTTATGTCTTTTACTTCAATCATTAACTCAAAATCGTTTGGGTTAAAACTAAGTTCAATACGATAATAATCACTGAAGTCCAGACTACTGCCGCAGTACTCGAACGCCCTACTTCAAGCGATCCTCCTTTCACATTATAACCGTAGTAAGCAGGAACTGTGGCAATAACAAATGCAAAAAAGATGGTTTTAATGAAGGTATAAGTGAAAAACTTATTGGCCATCGGCATTTGCAAACCTCTGATATAGTCCGATTTAGACCACAATTGCGTCACTTCACCAATCAGGTATCCGCCCCAAATCCCGATTCCGATACTCATCATAATAAGAATAGGATTGAAGAAAACCGAAGCGATGATTTTTGGCATCACCAAGAATGAAGGTGAATTGATGCCCATCACATCCAGTGCATCGATTTGCTCAGTTACGCGCATGGTTCCGATGCTTGAAGCGATATAAGACCCAACTTTTCCGGCCAGAATCAAAGACACAATGGTGGGTGAAAATTCCAGAATCAAAACCACTTTCGTGGCATAAGCAACATAATATTTCGGAACCGGAATCTGGGAGTTTTCAAAGTTTTGCGCCATTTGTATAGCTACAACCGCACCCATAAACAATGAAATAAATGCCACCAACCCGATGGAACTCATGCCTAAATCATCGATTTCCCGCATGATCAACTTCCAAAAATATTTTGCGCCCTGTGGTTTCTCAAAAACTTTCTTCAGGAACAAGAAATACGCACCTATGTATGTAAACGGCTTAAACATCGGCTGCAAAATTAGACTTTTTTTTTTGAGAAAGTTGACTAACTTTCCCAAATGAATTTAACAGGTTTGGAAAAATATATTCCCGAACAAGGGATGCAGTTTGTTGAACGCTGGTTAGAAGATGAGCGGTTTATTATAAAAATCACGAGAAAACGGAAAACCAAATTAGGGGATTATCGCTTTCTGAAAGAGAAGCAACTCCATCAGATTTCCGTCAATTTCGATTTGCAACCTGAGGCATTCTTCTTTGTATTAACCCATGAAATTGCACATTTGAAGGTGAAGCGGAATCATCCTTCGGATGTGAAATCACACGGGAATGAATGGAAACTCACTTTCGGAAAATTGCTTTCGGATTCTTTGGCGGTTTATTCCGATGAAATGAAACCTCTGATTATCAAACATCTTAGAAATCCGAAGGCAAGTGTCGGTGCTGACAGGAATTTGTACAATAAAATGTTTGCTTGTAATCAGGATTCCGAAATGAAGATTGAGAATCTGGCTGACGGGCAAAAATTCCGGTTAGGGAAAAGAATTTTTGAAAAAGGTGCGAAGCGAAAAATAAGATATATTTGCAGAGAAATTAAAACCAACAGGCTTTTTTTGATTAATGGATTAGCTGTTGCAGATGAAACGATTGATGAATGAACGAAAATAACTTTGGAGTAATCATGGCCGGTGGTTCCGGAACACGGTTCTGGCCAATCAGCACTTCTGAAATTCCCAAGCAATTTCTTGACATCTTAGGTACCGGAAAATCCCTGATTCGAAGCACTTTTGATCGACTAAAAAAAGTAATTCCGGTCAATCAAATTTACATCGTTACATTGGAAGAATATGTCGAACTCACACTTCAACAACTTCCGGAAATCAATCAGAATCAACTGATTACAGAACCCATGGGGATGAACACAGCTCCCTGCAACCTACTAGCAGCCAAGCTGATAACAGAAATAAATCCAGAAGCCAACATCGTTGTCGCCCCATCGGATCATGTGATATTAGAAGAAACTGTTTTTGTTAAAAAACTTAATCACGCATTGATGGAAGCCAGTAGCAACGAAGTGCTGATTACCCTTGGCATAGAACCTACCCGCCCTGAGACCGGTTACGGTTACATTCAATTTCTGCCCGAAGAGAGTCCGGAGTTCAAGAAAGTAAAAACCTTCACAGAGAAACCCAATGTCGAATTGGCCGAAGCTTTTATAAAATCCGGAGACTTTTTATGGAATTCGGGAATCTTTGTTTGGAAGGCAAAAACCATTTTGAAATCTTTTAAAAAGCACCTCCCGGAAATGTATGAAACATTTCAGAAAGCGGACAACATCTTGGATGAACACAGCCGGGTTCAAAAAATCAAAAAAATATACGCTACTATTCCTATGATTTCTATTGACAAAGGAATTTTGGAAAAGGCGGACAATGTTTATGTCATCCCTTCTTCATTCGGATGGACGGATTTGGGCTCCCTCAAATCGCTGTTTGAACTTTCTGAGAAAACCACACACAACATTGTGAAAAAAGGGAAACACATCCACGCTTACAACACCGAAAACACGCTGATTTACAACAGCCAGAAAAAGGCCATCGTTGTGGATGGACTGAAGGATTATATCATAGTGGACACAAAAAAAGCCTTGTTGATTTGTCCGATGGACAAGGATCAACTGATTAAAACTTATGTCAATGATTTGAAACTCAATAAGGGGGAAAAATTTACTTGACACGGATTATCTGCTGCTTACAATTTGGGTTGTTAATCTTTTCCGGATTCAATCACCTTTAAAAGTGTATTCCAAACAAGAACATCGGGGCGGACGTAGTGTTTGTAATAGTTGGCATTCTGTTCCATCATTTCTTTCATTTTGGAATGATTGTCCAATAAATCATTGATTTTTTCCAACAAATGTGCTGTATTCTCAAAGGTCAAATAATTTTTTTTTTCAACAAATTCTCCCGGCAAAACATAGTGTAACGGTTCGGAGACAATGGCTCTGGAAGCGGCGACGTACTCTCCGAATTTCCAACCAATTGACTGATGCAAGCCGGTTGAAGCCACGCAGATATTGTGGCTTTTCACTGCTTTTAAGAAATTTTCTTTTTTCGTAAAAGATTGAGGTAAAATTAATTCCTTTGCATATTTCTTTGAAAATTGATCATGCGTCAGTCCGCCGGTGAAACGATTCCCAAATTCTTTTTTACAGGACTTGATGAAATCTATGCGATTTTGGTTGATGATTTCACGTTCCGAAGCAGTTTTTTTTGATTTTGAATCAGCCGGATTCCATAATCTTGTTAAAAAAAGAATCCGGGTTTCTTTTTCCGGTACGGGAGCATGCTCAAAATCTTCACTTTTAAATTTGTATTTTTTATAAAATTTTTCGGTCAGTATATTCCCGTACAGAAAGGCTTTGAGTTTGTCTTTAAAATGAATTGAATAATCTTTTTCCGGGCTTATCTGATAATTTAATCCCAACGGGAAAACAACACATCCCTTGGGTGCATTATCAATAATTTGCTGATTGAAACTTCTTTTGAAATAAAAATCTGCCCGGGTATTTTCATTGAAGTATTTCAAATTATCAGTGGTCGTACCTTCAATCCAGTTCAAACCATCCAAAGCGTCATAAACAACTTTATACTTCTGATTTACAACCACTTTCAACAAAGGTTTGAATTGATTACCGGAAACAGAAGGCTTCACAATAAGTTTCACTTTACCGGCTTTTTCCAGCTTTGCAAAACCATCGTATAACTGCGTTAAATGCGGTGAAGCGATGTATTCTAATTCGCATTTAATTCTGGTTTCCATGTTCAATTTTTGTTTGAATCCAAATTTTGTCAAAAATGAGAAATTAATTTCAAAACAGAATGTTCCTATTGCTGAATCATGTTTAGCAAATGGCATAAAATCATTATGACTACTTACATAAATTGTATGATCCTGCTTTTCAGATTATTACAAACACACTTATTACGATAAAATTTAATCTTGAATGAGAATTCTTTAAACTCAATGAAAACTCGTAATTTTGCCGCTTGTTAAACAAAAAAAACAGATGAAAACAAAAATCGCGGTCATCGGCTTGGGATATGTGGGACTACCTTTAGCCAGACTTTTTGCTACCAAATACAGCACTGTTGGATTTGATATCAATGAACAAAGAATACAGGAACTTAAAAAAGGAAATGACAGGACTTTGGAGGTTGAAGAAGAACTTCTGAAATCTGTTTTGGTAAATGAACCGGGTGATGAAAAGGGACTTTATATCACAAACAAATTAGAAGAAATTAAGGATTCAAATTTTTATGTCATAACTGTTCCAACGCCGGTGGATGAAAATCATCGTCCGGATTTGACCCCACTGAGAAAAGCCAGTGAAACTGTTGCGAAAGTCATTGGGAAAGGTGATATTGTCGTCTATGAATCCACGGTTTATCCTGGGGCTACAGAAGAAGAATGCCTTCCGATTATTGAAAGCATTTCCGGTTTGAAATTTAATCAGGACTTTTTTGCCGGTTATTCTCCGGAAAGAATCAATCCCGGCGACAAAAAACATACAGTAGAAAAAATTCTGAAAGTTACTTCCGGTTCAACACCAGAAATCGGGAAAAAAGTTGATGAAATATACAGTTCAGTAATTTCCGCTGGCACCCATCTGGCTCCCACTATTAAAGTTGCGGAAGCTGCCAAAGTCATCGAAAATTCTCAAAGAGATATCAACATTGCATTTGTCAATGAATTGGCGAAAATATTTAATCTGCTTGATATCGATACACATGCTGTATTGGAAGCGGCCGGCACAAAATGGAACTTTTTGCCGTTTAAGCCCGGATTGGTTGGTGGACATTGCATCGGCGTGGATCCATATTATTTGGCACAAAAAGCACAGCAAGTCGGTTATCATCCTGAAATAATTTTAGCCGGAAGAAGGCTGAATGACTCAATGGGTGGATATGTTGCTTCGCAAGCAGTAAAGAGCATGATCAGAAAAGGAATTCATGTAAACGGAGCAAAGGCATTGATGCTGGGAGTTACTTTCAAAGAAGATTGTCCGGATGTACGCAATACAAAAATTGTAGATGTCATCAAAGCTTTGGAAGACTACAGTGTGAATGTCTCTATTTTTGACCCTTGGGCTGATGCATCTGAGGTTAAACATGAATATAATCTGGACTGCATTTCTGATGTGAATTCCCTTGATGACTCATACGATCTCATTGTATTAGGTGTGGCACACAAAACATTTTTGGATTTAAATCTAAAAAAATATCTGAAAAATGGAGGTGTTATTTATGATGTGAAGGGAATCTTAGAAGAGGCTGATAACAGATTGTAAATCTAATTAATTAGCTAATTCGTTTTGCTTCTAAAACATATTAAAATAATTATACTTTAATCAATCCATTACAAAACCAGATATTTATGAAAATTGTTATTGTTGGGACAGGTTATGTAGGATTGGTCTCCGGTACTTGCTTTGCAGATGTGGGAATAGAGGTTGTATGTGTTGATATTGATGCTAACAAAATTGAAAATTTAAAGAAAGGAATTATCCCCATCTATGAACCCGGTTTAGAAGAAATGGTGCTTCGGAATCACAAGGAAGGGCGATTGAAATTTTCTACAAATTTAGAAGAAGCCATTCAAGGAGCTGAAGCTGTATTCATTGCTGTGGGGACACCTCCCGGCGAAGATGGTTCTGCGGACTTGAGTTATGTTTTAGCTGTAGCCAAAGAAGTTGGAGATAAAATGACTGATTATCTTGTTGTCGCCACCAAAAGTACAGTACCCGTTGGAACCGGGCTTAAGGTGAAATCTGAAATCCAAAAAGCATTGGATAATAGGAATTCTGATTTATCCTTTTCTGTAGCATCCAATCCTGAGTTTCTAAAGGAAGGTGCTGCAGTTCAAGATTTCCTGAAACCCGACAGAGTTGTCATCGGAACCGAGGATGAGAAATCCAAAGAAATTATGCACCGATTGTACAGACCTTTTCAGCTCAATAGTGACCGCATGATTTATATGGACATTCCATCGGCTGAAATGACCAAGTACACTGCCAATGCCATGTTGGCTACAAAAATCAGCTTCATGAATGACATTGCCAATCTTTGCGAATTGGTGGGTGCCAATGTGGACATGGTCAGAAAAGGAATAGGTTCCGACACCCGAATCGGCAATAAATTCATCTATCCGGGTGCAGGATATGGAGGCTCCTGCTTCCCTAAGGATGTCAAAGCGATTATTCAGACCGCAAAAGAATATGGCTATAACCTTCGTGTTTTACAAGCTGTTGAAGAAGTAAACAATCGTCAGAAATCCATTCTGTTTGACAAAATAAATGCGCATTTCAAAGGCGATTTAAAAGGCAAAACTTTTGCAATGTGGGGGTTGAGTTTCAAACCCAATACCGATGATATGCGCGAAGCTCCATCTATGGTAATCATAGACAAATTGAAAGAAGCCGGTGCAGAAGTAAAAGCTTACGACCCAATAGCAATGGATCATGCACGGGAGTTTTACACCAAAGACACAATAACCTATTGCAAGGATGCTTATGAAGCCTGTAATGAAGCTGACGGTTTGGTTTTGGTTACCGAATGGGCAGAATTCAGAATGCCAAATTGGGACATCATCGGGAAATTAATCAATAACAAAGTAGTCTTTGACGGTAGAAATATTTATGACCCGGTATATTTAAAAGAAAAAGATTTTGAATATTACGGAATTGGAAAGTGATTTACTTAAACTATTAGGATTTATTCAAAAACAAATTTAATTAAACGAATAAAATGATAAAAAAACATCTAATTATTTTTGGCACGCGTCCCGAAGCCATTAAAATGGCACCTTTGGTAAAGGAATTCAAAAAACACCCTGAATTCGATTTAAAGGTCTGTGTCACTGCACAACATAGAGAAATGCTTGATCAGGTTTTGGATTTTTTTGACATAGTACCAGACTATGATTTGAATTTAATGAAACCCGGTCAGAATTTATTTTCATTGACCGCTGATATCATCAGCAGCTTGAAACCGGTTTTGGATGATTTCAAACCTGATTATATCTATGTGCATGGTGATACTACCACATCAGCTATTGCCGCTTTGGCGGGGTTTTATGCCGGCTCCAAGATTTGTCATGTGGAAGCCGGGCTGAGAACTTACGATAAATACGCCCCCTTTCCGGAAGAGATGAACCGGCAATTGACCGGTCGCTTAACAGACTACCACTTTGCACCGACCACTCAATCCAAAGAAAATTTATTAAAAGAAAATATTGACCAAACTCAAATCATCGTTACCGGAAACACGGTAATTGACGCGCTGTTATACAGTTCTGAGAAAGTTTATCAAATCGAGAACGAAGAAATCGAGAAATTAAAGAAAATCGTTGACCCTGATAAAAAACGAATATTGGTAACCGGACACCGAAGAGAAAATCACGGAGACGGATTTATCAGAATTTGTGAGGCTTTAAAGCAAATCGCAACAGAACATTCGGATGTGGAAATCATTTACCCTGTTCATCTTAACCCAAAAGTCAAAGAACCTGTATATAGAATTCTAAATGATGTAAAGAACATAAAACTCATTGAACCTTTGGCCTATCCCGCATTTGTTTGGCTCATGACCCAAGCATACCTCATCATTACCGATAGCGGAGGCGTACAAGAAGAAGCACCCAGTTTGGGTAAACCCGTTTTAGTCATGCGGGACACCACCGAAAGGCCGGAAGCTGTAGAAGCCGGAACTGTGTTACTCGTAGGTACAAACAAAGAGAAAATCATTGCTGAAACCAATGATTTATTGTTAAACACAGCACGCTACAATGAGATGTCCGCATTGCACAATCCCTATGGAGACGGCAAAGCTTGCGAAAGAATAGTGAAATTCATGCTGGAAATTTCAAAAAATGAAAAGGTTGTTTAAATCAAATTTTTAAAAAAAAATATTAATTTATATTCAAAATGAATCCAAAAGTTGTAACAATAGGATTAGGTTATATTGGCTTGCCTACTTCGGCTTTAATAGCCAATAATCAAATCCCTGTATATGGAGTTGATATTTCCGAACATGTAGTAAACACGATTAATAAAGGAAAAATTCACATCATCGAACCTGATTTAGAAACCGCTGTAGCTACCGCTGTCAAAAACGGTTACCTGAAAGCGGGGACAAGACCGGTAAACGCAGATACATATCTGATTGTAGTTCCAACACCATTCAAAGGAGATCATCAACCGGACATTTCTTATGTTCAAGCAGCCACCGAGGGCATCATTCCCATCTTAAAAGAAGGAGATTTATTCATTATAGAATCGACATCACCTATTGGTACAACTGAGAAAATGATGGATTTGATTTTCTCAAACCGACCGGAATTAGAAGGTAAAATCTATCTGGCTTATTGTCCCGAACGCGTATTGCCCGGAAATGTAATGTATGAATTGGTTCACAATGATCGTGTCATTGGAGGGGTGGATGAAGCATCTACTCAAAAAGCCATTGATTTTTACCGCCAATTTGTGAAAGGAGACCTGCATCGAACCAATTCTCGAACTGCAGAAATGTGCAAACTGACCGAAAACTCTTCCCGCGATGTACAGATTGCATTCGCCAATGAACTTTCTTTAATCTGTGATAAAGCGGGCATCAATGTTTGGGAATTGATTAATTTGGCCAATAAACATCCAAGAGTAAACATCCTGCAACCCGGTTGCGGTGTTGGAGGACACTGCATTGCCGTCGATCCGTATTTTATCACCGCCGATTTCCCGATGGAAAGCCGGATGATTGGACAGGCAAGGGAAACCAACAACTACAAATCTTTTTGGTGTGCAGAAAAAATCAAAAATACCCGCTTGGAATTTGAATTAAAAAACGGCAAAAAACCTTCTATTGCCTTGATGGGATTAGCTTTCAAACCCAATATTGATGATTTGCGCGAATCCCCGGCCATACACATCGTAGAAAGAGTGCTTCAGGATTTAGGCGAAGCGGATTTATTTATCGTTGAACCCAATGTAAAAGCACATAAAGTTTTTAAACTTACTCACTATCAGGAGGCCATTGACAAGGCAGATATCATTGCTTTTTTGGTAGCACACGACGAATTTAAAACCCTACAAATACCTAATGACAAAATAGTTATAGACTTTTGCGGAGTATCTAATCATCTATAAAAATAGACAAATCGCAACATTTAAGAACCGAAACTTATCCGTTATCAGAAAACTTCTTTTTGGCTAACTGAAACAGTTGTAAAATTCTGTCAGAGAATCAAAAGAATTTCCTTCTATACACTTATAAAAATATTAATTCTTAAATTGTGAAAAATTAAAGAATAATAAGGCGAAACTTACTAAATTTGCACCCGATGAAAATTCTTAGGAATATTCTGATTAAGTACATGGGAGTTGAAAAATCATATTCTTTAATTATTAATTCATCAGCAGCTTTGATGTTATTCTGATAAAGCTGCCGGATAGGTATTTGGAAACAAATTTTGTTTCCAAATTTTAAAAAACCTGATTTCGCTGTAGCCCAAATGGGACTGAGGATAGCGAAGCTGTAAATAAAAAGCAGCAGCACAAAACCCATACTATTCTGTTTTACATAGATAAAACACAACGCATAATGCCCGGGGAAAAAGCAGTTTAGTTGATTTTCAAAATGATAGAATCGAAGGAATGATAAGCCTTCGGACAATAAAGTCAGCCATTAATATTTTGACGATTTAACAGATAAAAAATGAAAAATTTAATCATCACAGGTGGTGCAGGTTTTATAGGCTCTCACGTTGTACGAAGATTTGTGAAAAACCACCCGGATATACATATCATCAATGTTGACAAATTGACTTATGCCGGGAATCTGGCGAATCTGAAAGATATTGAATCAGAAAAAAACCATCAGTTTATCAAAGGCGATATTTTAGATTGGGAATTCATAAAAAACCTGTTTGAAACTTATCAGCCTGACGGCATCATCCATTTGGCAGCGGAATCACATGTCGATCGCTCCATCAGCAATCCTTTGGAATTTGTAATGACCAATGTGGTGGGAACTGTCAATTTATTAAACGCAGCCAAGGCTTTGGGAAAATCCGACTTCAGATTTTACCATATTTCCACAGATGAAGTATATGGAGAGTTGGGAGAAACAGGTTATTTTACTGAAGAGACAAAATATGACCCACATTCTCCTTACTCAGCCTCAAAAGCAAGTTCAGATCACTTTGTCCGCGCTTATCATGATACCTTTGGGTTGGATGTGGTTTTATCGAATTGCTCCAATAATTACGGTGCCTTTCAATTTCCCGAAAAGCTCATTCCGCTGGCCTTGAACAACATTAAGAACAACAAACCGATTCCCGTTTATGGAGACGGTTCCAATATCAGAGATTGGCTTTGGGTAGAAGACCATGCGGTGGCCATTGAAGAAATTTATTTCAAAGGAAAATCCAGAGAAACCTACAACATCGGTGGACATAACGAATGGACTAATTTAGATTTGGTTCATCTTTTATGTGAACTGATGGATCAGAAACTGAACCGCCCGGAGGGCAGTTCCAGAAAGCTGATAACTTTTGTAAAAGATCGTGCCGGACATGATGTTCGTTACGCCATTGATGCCTCCAAAATAGAAAAAGAACTCGGTTGGAAGCCCAGTTTACAATTCCGGGAAGGGCTGTCCAAAACCATAGACTGGTATCTACAAAATGAAGAATGGATGAATGAGGTGACTTCAGGAGCATACCAGAAATATTACGAAAAAATGTACGGTTAATTGAAAAAGCACCGTTTATCAATCTCTTCTACTCAATATTACAGATTTATATTGTTTCAAATCTCCAATAAATCATGAAAGGAATTATTCTTGCCGGAGGTTCCGGCACCCGATTACACCCACTTACCATTGCTGTTTCCAAACAGCTTTTGCCTGTTTATGACAAACCGATGATTTATTATCCTCTGTCAGTTTTAATGCTGGCGGGGATTCGGGAAATCCTCATTATATCCACTCCACACGATTTACCGAATTTCAAAAAACTGCTTGGTGACGGCAGCTTGTTTGGAATCGATTTGAGCTATGCGGAGCAACCCAGCCCCGATGGGTTGGCGCAGGCTTTTATCATCGGAGAATCGTTCATTGGAGATGATGATGTCTGCTTGGTATTGGGTGATAATATTTTTTACGGTTCTGGTCTGCAAAAAATGTTAAAGGATACGGTGCAAATCGTTGAAGAAGAAAATAAAGCCGTGATATTCGGTTATTATGTGGATGATCCCGAAAGATATGGTGTTGCTGAAATTGACAGGGAAGGAAATGTCCTGAGTTTAGAAGAAAAACCGGAACACCCCAAAAGCAATTATGCCGTAGTCGGACTGTATTTTTACCCCAACAGCATAGTGCAAATTGCGAAAAACGTAGAACCTTCAGCAAGAGGCGAATTAGAAATCACTTCTGTAAATCAGGAGTATTTACACAGAAATCAATTGAAATTGCAACGAATGAGTCGCGGCTTTGCGTGGTTAGATACAGGTACACATGAGTCACTTACAGAAGCCACTGAGTTTGTAAAAGCAATTGAAAAAAGAACCAGTTTGAAAATTGCATGTTTAGAAGAAATAGCACTGACCTACAAATGGGTAGCAAAAAACAAGATGTCAGAACATCTTAAAGGAATGAAAGGGGATTATTACGAATACATCAAAAATCGATTTAGCCTTTAGTAAAAAAAGAAGTTGGCAGGAAAATCATTAAAACAAAAGACAATCAACGGGCTCTCTTGGAGCTTCATTGATAATATCGCAAACCTCAGCGTTACTTTTATTGTAGGCATCGTACTTGCGCGCATCCTCATGCCAGAAGAATTTGGATTATTAGGCATGATATCCATATTCATAGCTATATCCACTTCATTCATCAATAGTGGTTTTACAAGTGCGCTTATTCGCAAAGTCGATTGTACTCAAAAAGACTATTCAACAGTTTTCTTTTACAACCTAGCCGTGGGTATATGTATGTACTTGGTGCTTTATTTTTCTGCAGGAGCCATCAGTAACTTTTTTAATGAGCCCATACTTAAACCCATCGTAAGAGTGGTAGGAATTGGATTAATTATCAACTCTTTGACTTTAATCCAGCGCACTATATTAATAAAAAACATTAATTTCAAACTACAAGCTAAAATATCTTTTTTTGCTGCATTACTTTCAGGAATTACCGCCATTATCTTAGCTTACCAAGGATTTGGAGTGTGGGCACTTGTAGTTCAGACACTGAGTTTTAGTGCATTGACTTCGTTGATGTTGTGGTTATGGAATAAATGGAAGCCTTCTTTGGTCTTTAGTAAAAAATCCTTTCGTGAATTGTTTGGATTCGGAAGTAAATTACTGATAAGCGGGTTAATAGATACTACCTATAATAATATCTATTATATAATAATCGGAAAATACTTCTCTGCTGCTGATTTAGGATTTTACACCAGAGCTTCTGGCTTTAAAAATTTACCCACTAAAAGTCTAATGGGAGTACTTTCAAAAGTCACTTATCCAGTACTTGCCTCGATTCAAAACGATATCCCACGATTAAAAACAAGCTACAAACGCATGATTCGCACTGTGATGTTTATAAACTTTGTTCTAATGCTTGGGCTTGGAGCCATTTCTGAACCAATGATATTTACCTTGATTGGAGAAAAATGGGCACCGTCTGTCATCTATCTGCAAATTATGGTGTTTGCCGGTATGATGTACCCCGTACATGTATTGAATCTCAATATGCTGCAAGTGCAGGGAAGATCGGATTTGTTTCTGAAATTAGAGGTTTTAAAGAAATTACTCGCTATACCGACTATCATCATCGGTATTCTCTGGGGAATAAAATTCATGTTATTAGGGATGGTTGTAAACAGTCAAATAGCCTATATCATCAACAGTTATTGGAGTGGAAAAAAAATAGGCTACTCCTATCGAGAGCAAGTTTTAGATATTTTACCCTCCTTTCTTATAGCACTCACAATGGCAGTTCTTGTTTTTACATTGGGAAAAATTCTTCCATTTTCAAATCCTGTTAATTTAATTATGATGATACTGTCAGGTGCAATTTTCATCTTTGTGACGTGTGAGCTGACGCGTTTCAGAGATTATATTTATTCCAAAGAACTGATTGTTGAACAGGTGGGCAAATTAATTAAAAAGCGAAAAGGCTGATGGAGAAAAAAATCAATGTCACCCAACCATTTCTTCCGCCTTTGGAAGAATATATTTCATATCTTAAAAAAATATGGGAAAGTCAGTGGCTGACCAACATGGGACCAATGGCCACCGAGTTGGAAAAGAAACTCAAAGTTCACCTTGGGGTCAAGCATTTATCATTCGTCACCAACGGTACTATAGCCCTACAAATGGCCATAAAAGCCTTGGAATTAAAGGGAGAAATCATCACCACTCCCTTCTCATTTGTAGCGACCACAAGTAGCATTGCTTGGGAAGGTTGCACACCTGTTTTTGTGGATATTGACGAAAAATCGCTCAACATAAATCCCAATAGCATTGAAGCCGCCATCACAGAGAAAACTTCTGCCATCCTTGCAACTCATGTCTATGGAAATCCTTGTGATGTGGAAGCCATTGAGAAAATTGCCAATAAACATAATCTGAAAGTGATTTACGACGGAGCCCATGCATTTGGCGTGGAAGTAAACGGAAAATCCATTTTTGAATACGGCGATATTTCTATTTGCTCTCTGCATGCCACCAAACTTTATCACAGTACAGAAGGTGGGCTGATCATCTGCAACGATGAAGAGCTAGACCAGAAGCTGAAATACATCCGCAACTTTGGAATATCCGGTCATGATTCCTTTGCCGAATTGGGTATCAACGGCAAGAATTCTGAACTGCATGCCGCCATGGGACTTCTGAACTTAAATTACATTGAGACGATTCATCAGCAAAGAAAAGAATTGTCCGAATGCTATGATGAAAACTTAGCAGGTTTTGGCAGTAAACCCCAATGGCATCCTGAAGCAACGAAGAATTACGCTTATTATCCATTGCTAACGGACAGTGAAGAACTTCTTCTGAGAATAAAACAGAAATTAGAAGAAAACGGTATTCAAATCAGAAGATATTTTTATCCAAGCTTAGCGACCGCATTGCCTTATTTAGAACCCAAAGAAATGGAAGTAACGGATAACGTTTCCAAACGAGTGCTTTGTTTGCCGTTCTATTTTGATTTGAAACTTGAAGAAGTGAAAAGAATTTCAGAGATTATAAAAACCATTTAAAAAGACAAAGAGATGACGATTTCTGTGATGCAACCTTATATATTTCCTTACATCGGTTATTTTCAAATGATAAGAGCGGTGGATACCTTTGTTTTTTATGATGATGTGAATTTCATTAAAAAAGGTTGGATCAATCGAAACAGGATATTAGTAAATGGAAATGATTATACTTTCACAGTACCGATGCAGAAAGTTTCTCAAAACAATCTGATTTTGGAATCCTTTATACATAGTGAATTGTATCCGGAATGGAAAACCAAATTTTCACAAACATTGGCATCCTATAAAAAAGCGCCTTATTACAATGAAATTCACCCTTTCATCCAAAATCTTTTAGATGCGGAATACAATTCGATTAGTGATTTGGCCATAAAAACCATTGTAGAAATATCGAAGTATTTAGGTTTAAATACAGAATTTAAAAATTCATCTGAGTCATACCAAAATCGAGGAATGGAAAGACAAGAAAGATTAATTGATATTTGCAAACAAGAAAGCGCAACTCACTATATCAATGCGTTGGGCGGACAGGAGTTGTATAAAAAGGAAGATTTCCAAAAAGAAGGCATTCGATTGAGTTTTATCAAATCAAATCCGATTGAATACAAACAATTCAAAAATGAATTTGTTCCTTGGCTTTCGATCATTGATGTGTTGATGTTTAATTCCAAAGAGGAAACGCTGAAATTATTGGATAATTATGAATTGATATAATGGGTATTTATTCCGGAAAAAAAATATTGGTACTGGCGGGCAAGCCGATTGGCTCGGAGGATATTGTGAAATATGCCCGGGAAAGCGGCGCCTATGTCATTGTTACCGACAATTTACCGATTGAAAATTCGCCAGCCAAAAAAATCGCAGATGAACATTGGGACATCAGCACGGCAGAGGTAGAAAAACTTTGTGAAGAAATCAAGAAAAACAAAGTGGATGCAGTTTTTACCGGAATACACGAATTCAATATTTGGAAAACTTTGGACGTCTGTGAAATATTGAACTATCCATTTTATGCGACAAGAGACCAACTCCAAAACACATCTGTAAAAACGGAATACAAACAACTTTTCAGGGATTTTGGAATTCCTGTAGTGGAGGATTTCACTATAACTCAAAACGATTGGGAAACACAAAATCAAGAAATTAAATACCCCGTTCTCTTAAAACCTGTGGACGGAAGCGGCGGATATGGGATTTCCATTTGCTACAATGAAGAGGAATTTAAGACAGGATTTGAGAAAGCCTTGGAATCCTCGAAGGTTAAAAAAGTATTGGTTGAAAAATTTGTTAAGGCAAAGGAAGTTACGATTTTCTACATCATTCAGAATGGGAAAATTAAGCTTTCTGCAATGGCCGACCGACATACCGAAAACGGAACGAAATATACAATCCCTTTACCGGTGCTTTATATATTTCCATCAATACATTTAGAAAGTTTTCAAGAAAACTTCAATGAAAAATTTATCCAAGCATTTGAATCATTGGGATTAAAAAACGGAATGCTTTTCATTCAGGCATTTGCGGATGATGGTAAAATAATTCCTTACGACATCGGCTTCCGTTTAACCGGAACGCAGGAATATCATATACTGGAAGCACTTTGCGGTTATAATCCTTTGAAGATGTTGGTGGATTATGCAATTACCGGAGAAATGGGAAAAGAAGTAGCTCATTTAGCAGATCCAAAATTGGGCGGAAAACACGCTTTTATCATAACCTTCCTGATAAAGCCTTGCAAAGTGGGAGAATTTATTGGATTGGAAGAAGTGAAAAAAATGGATGGGGTTATAAAAGTTATAAAAAACCATCAACTTGGTGACGAAATTCCCGAATCTGCGACAGGAACTTTAAATCAAGTTATTTTGAGGGTTTTAGGAGCAGCAGATAGCAGAAGTGAAATGAAAGAATTAATTAAAAAAATCATTGGAAAGATTGAGGTTCGTTCCGACCAGGGAAATTCAGTAATCTTGCCAACAATAAATATAGACGAATTATGAATATTGTCATCACAGGTGCAAACGGACTCTTGGGAACTGAGTTGATTCATCAACTTCTCCCAACCGATCATAAAATTTATGCATTGACATCCAATAAAGAAGCCTTGCAGTCCAAATGGAATGAAGAAATTCAAGTACACTCTTTATCGGAATGGGAAAAAGGAATTTTTACTTTTGAAGAAATAGATGTAGTTATTCACTGTGCATTTGCCAGAGCTCATAAAGGCGGAGAAGAGATAGCCAATGCCTTATTGTTTACCAAAAAATTGTTTGATGACCTGAAAGTCAAAAGGGTACCCAATCTTATAAACATTTCGACTCAGGAAGTCTATGGAAAAAAAGCTTCTCCTTGGAGAGAAAGTAATGTAGTTGAACCCAACACAATTTATGGGACAGCAAAATACTTCACAGAATTATTGGCAAATGACTACTCCCATGGAAATGATTTGAATTCAACTAATATTCGTTTAGCAGGTTTATTGAGTAAAGACACCGATGCCCGAATGGTAAATAAATTCGTAGATCAGACATTAAATGGAAATCCAATAAAAATCTTAGACGGAAAACTTGTCTTTTCGCAGTTGGATGTAAGAGACGCGGCCGCAGGCATACTCGCTCTTTTGACAATTCCCGGAAAGAATTGGAGCCCAGTGTACAATTTAGGATATACAAAAAGTTATTCCATACAAGAAATAGCCCAGGTAGTTCAAGAAGTGGGAAAAACCTATGGCAAAATTGTAGAGATCTTCAAAGAAGAATCCAATGCAGAGTTATATGCCGAACTGGACTCTTCTAAACTATATAATGACACTGAGTGGACACCTCAATATGATATGTCAGACATTGCGAAATCTATATTTGAGTTTAAATTAAAATAACCCAATTTTATGGACATAAGAAGAATTAAACAAGTTTTAAAATACGCAAACATTCATTCTGTTCAAGCTCAAAAAAAAGAAGGAAAAGGAATGATGTTCAGACTTTCTGTGTTTTTTGATATGATGAATTGTTTCAACAAATATAAAATGTGGACCAATCAATACCTAAAAGAAGAGTTTTATAAAAAATCCAAATCTGAAAAGGAAAAAATTGGGCTTAAATACAGAGAAGCGGGAATTCAACGAGATAAATGGCAGAAAGATTTTGTGGAAAATAGAAAGTTTTTAAATAAATACAGCAATAAAAAATTCGAGTTGCCCTTGCTTAGAGAGAAAAGAAACAGAGCATATACTAAACGCTATAATATGGGTGAGAATTGTTTTATAGAATATGGTGTTGAATTTACAAGACAACATTATTTGCAAGGAGAAATTAGGTTTGGCAAAAATCTGACCCTTGCAAAAAATGTTTTTATCGATTATAGTGGAGGGGTTATTATTGAGGATGGAGTTGGTATGGCGGATAGTGTTAAAATTATAACGCATGGGCATAAACACCAACAAACTGCGAAAACAAAAAGAGAAATAAAAAACAATAATTTTGCTTCTCCCTTAGTTATTATAGAAAATGCTGTTCTTGGTACCAATGTTATAGTCTTGGAGAGTTGTAATTATATTGGTGAATTTGCAAGAGTTGCTGCAGGTGCTGTTGTAACTAAAGATGTGCCTGATTTTGCAGTTGTCGGGGGGATTCCGGCTAAGGTGCTTAAAATAAACAATAGAACTTTAGCATAAAATGATAAAATAGAAATCTAAAAAAAACGATAAAATGAAAAGTCCAAATAAATACAATGGACTCGGATGTATCAATCCATGCAGAATTAGCCGTATCCAAATTTCATGGCAATACCAATCGGAAACCAAAATATGATATGGAATTAATAGTAAGAGAATTTATTGAATACGAACTAAACTAACAATCTTAGAATAATGCAAGCAATGATTTTAGCTGCCGGAATGGGCAGAAGACTGGGACACTTGACCCAAGACAATACAAAATGCATGATTAAAGTCAATGGGACTCCCCTTATTGATAGAATGCTTGCCCAAATTGACCAACGAAATTTCAAAAGAGTGATTATCGTAATTGGTTATGAAGGCCAGAAATTGGTGGATCATATCGGAACCTTAAACGTAAAAACTCCCATAAGTTACGTAACCAATCCCGTTTATGACCAGACCAACAATATCTATTCGCTATATCTCGCAAAGGATTATTTAATAGAAGACGATACGATTTTGTTTGAATCGGATTTGATTTTTGAAGATGCGGTATTGGATAAAATTATTGAAAATCCATACCCAAACCTCGCTCTGGTGGCAAAGTTTCAAAGTTGGATGGACGGCACCTCTCTGGTGTTGGACGACCAAGATCGGATTGAACGGTTTATTTCCCCAAAACACTTTAAATACGAGGAAATCCCAAACTATTATAAAACAGTCAATATTTATAAATTCAGCAAAAAGTTTTCGGTGGACTATTACGTCCCTTTTCTTGAAGCTTACTTGAAAGCATTAGGCAACAATGAATACTATGAACAAGTATTGAAAGTAATTACTTATCTGGATAACCCCCAAATCAAGTCGCTTCGTTTGGATAACGAATTTTGGTATGAAATTGATGATGTACAGGATTTGGATATCGCAGAATCAATTTTTGCAGACAAGGAAGATAAATTGACTAAAATAGAAACAAGATTTGGTGGCTATTGGCGTTATCCGGGTCTTATTGATTTTTGCTATTTGGTAAATCCTTATTTCCCCAACGAGAAACTAAAGTCGGAAATTAAGGCAAACTTCGACACCCTTATTGCAGAATATCCTTCCGGTATGCGTGTAAATTCGTTGCTTGCCGGAAAAGACTTCAATGTTTCTCAAGACAGTATTGTGGTTGGAAATGGTGCTGCGGAACTTATCAATGCATTGATGACTAATTTAGAAGGTACTTATGGCATAATCCGCCCGACTTTTGAAGAATATCCCAATAGGCTATCCGAAGAAAAGTGCATTGTTTTTACGCCGGAAAACGCCGACTTCTCATATACTGCTGATGACCTTACGGATTATTTTGGAGAAAGGGATATCAATGCCCTTGTTTTAATCAATCCTGACAATCCTTCCGGGAATTTTATTCCGTATCACGACCTTACTCGTGTTTGTGAGTGGGCAAAAGAGAAAAACATTAGATTGATAATTGATGAATCATTTGTTGATTTCTCTGAAGAATCAGTAGAAAACTCATTGCTTAATGATGAAGTACTTCAAGCCTATACAAACCTTATTGTGATTAAGAGTATCTCAAAATCCTATGGAGTTCCCGGACTTAGACTCGGGATACTGGCAAGTGCGGATAGAAACCTTATAGGGTTGATAAAAAAAAGCATCTCAATATGGAATATCAATTCTTTTGCTGAGTTCTTCCTTCAGATTTTTAGTAAATATGCCAATTCTTATCTGGAGGGATGTAAAAAGCTTGCAGCAGAACGCAAGCGATTTATGACTAAACTATCAAAAGTTCCATTTCTAAGACCAATACCTTCCCAAGCTAACTATATCCTTTGTGAAGTTTTGCCACCATTTACCTCAAAATCGCTCACAGCGGAATTGTTGGATAGGTATGATTTATTTATTAAGGATTGCAGTCATAAAGATGGGTTTGATGGAAGACAGTACGTCCGTATTGCAGTTAGAGACCAAGCGGATGATGATAAACTGATAGATAGTTTAAACGAATTTTTAAAAGAACGACAAAAATGAAACTACAAGACAGCTCAAATATTGAATTGATTTCATACGCATCGGTAAATAAAGAAGAAGTAAGAGAAAATTATTTAACCTGGCTTAACAATTCTGACATAATACAAGCTTTTGGACCATTTTCTATGTTATATCCCAAAACATCCACTTTTATCGATGAATCTTTTGAGCGATTTACAAGTAGAGAAACCATTGGTTTTTTTATTTACCATAAGGACATGAAAACCTTTGTAGGAACCTGTAAACTGGATAAGATTTCAATTGCGGACAGATCCACTGAAATCGGTATTATGATTGGGGATTCTTCTGTTCACGGTCAGGGTATTGGAAAAAAAACTTATAAATTATTATTGGAATATGCTTTTGAAATCTTGGGAATGAACAGGGTGTGGGGAACGTGTTTTTCAGACAATATCGGATCAAAAAAATTATTTGAAACAATGGGTTTCACACATGAAGGCACATTGCGTAAAGCAATTTTCCGAAAAGGAACTTATCTTGACAACTTGTATTATTCTATATTAAGAAGTGAATATGTTAATCTAACGAAATAATAAATCATGAATCAAAAACTAAAAATAATAGGATTTGGAATAGGAACGAGTTCTAAACAATATTTAGAGAATTATAGAGACGAACATGAAATTATAGCGTTAAGTGATTGGGATGAGACCACTCATGGGACTATGAGATATGGCTTTGAAATAATTAATCCTTATGAATTTGAAAAATATGAATACGATAAAATTATTATTCTAAGCTTTTATGTAAAGGAAATAATACAACAACTCAAGGAGCGACTTAACATTGATCCTGATAAAATAATCGTTCCTCCAAAACATAAAATCAAAGGGGGAATTCTACCATTTCAGCATCAATCAACAAAAAAATTTGCGGGTGAGCTGATTGTTTATTTCAATAAAATGGCAGAGAAAGCAGATATTGATTTATTTTTGGAATTCGGTACTTTATTGGGTTTAACAAGGGATGGAGATGTTATTGATTGGGATGATGATGTTGATTTTGGCATTAATGAAGAAGATTCAGATAAACTTGTCGAGACCTTATTGCAGCATAAAACAGAATTACCTTATTCCGATAAGTTAAATTGGACAGCAAATATTAGAGAGGATAAAGACAATAATGTATGGTATGTAAGTTTATCTTTTACAAATAAAAAAGAATTCCTCTTCCATCCTTTTGAAATAGCTTTTGGAGTTAGAAAGTTTTTTGGTGATAGATCCGTATGCATGCGCAACTCGTATTTATCCTGTGATAAAGAGCATTTCATAAAAAACGAAACCATTAAGTTTTTGAATGCAGAGATTAAGGTTCCTTATAAACACGAAAAATTTCTCGATCTTCTTTATGGTGACTGGAGAACACCACAGGTTTATACTTTCGGTTCTCATTACGGGAGTTCACATTCCGGTTCTAATGAAGAGGTCAAAGTATCGGTAGAAGAAAAAACACTGTTTTAAGTCAACGATAGAAGAGTTCACATGGATACTCCAATAAAAATCACATTTTTAGATGAACCTATCCCTATAACCGAACAATCATGGCCAGAAGGGACTCCTCCAATTGTAGCTACAGGCACTCTTACATACAATCATGAGCCATATATACGAGATTGTATAGAGGGAATCTTGATGCAAAAAACCACTTTTCCTGTAATTATATGCGTTTTTGAAGATTGTTCCACGGATAAGACAGCTGAAATCTTAAAGGAATATGCGGAAAAATATCCACAACTTTTTCATTTATTCTGTCAGGAGGAAAACACCTATCAAAAACCGTTTAGAAGAGAGAAAGTAAAACCCTATTTAGATAAAAGAAATGAGGCAAAATATATCGCCTTATGCGAAGGGGATGACTACTGGACAGACCCCCTAAAATTACAAAAACAAGTTGATTTTTTAGAAGAAAACAAAGAGTATGGGGTAATACATGGCGATTGTAACAACTATTTTCAAGAATCAAACACTTGGGAATTCAATATCAATAAAAACCTTTCAAATAAAACAGAGATTAGTGACAAAGAAGAATTATTCTATCGGTTATTGGATGCAGATTATAAAATCAGAACTGCAACTGTATTGTACAGAAGGGAATTGCGCAAGAAAAGAATTCCTAATAAGCAGTCTTTTTTGATGGGGGACACTCCTTTATGGCTTGATTTTTCACAAATGACCAAGTTTAAATATATAGATGAGGTGTTGGCTGTCTATCGAATATTACCGGAGTCGGCTTCTCAATCCAAGAGTATGCTTAAACTATATACTTTCAGGCTATCCATGGCAGAGATGAGAATTTATTATTGCAAGAAGTATAACTACTCAATCAATGATAAATTATGCAAAAGATACAATGAAGCATTGATTAATTTGAGAATTTTTAATCTAAAATATCAAGAGAAATACCCTATGATGAGGCCATCATTAATAAGTAAAATAAGATACTTTCTTGCAAATAATTCTATGACAAATCCATTATATAAAATCTATAGAGGTATTCGTATGGACTTTGTGAAACTTATTAAAAATTAATGAATATCTACACATAAGAGGGTGAAAGTTGTAATCATATCAAGGTATATTTACCCTGCTATTGCCCCAAGACCTATGCGTGCTACAGAACTGGCAAAGGAATTCGCAAGACAAGGGCATGATGTACGGCTTTATGGTATAATTGGCGATTACGATTACACCAATTTTGAGAAAAAACACAAGTTGAAAGTAAAATCCCTTGGGAATTTGCTTTTTCACAAAGGAAATAGTAGCAAGTTCGCATCATCCAATTCTATACTTATCAGAGGATTTACCAAAATATTCGGTAAGTTTTTAGAATTTCCTGACATCGAACTTTCCCCAAAGGTATATAAGGCTTTGAAAGATGAAGAAGGAGTGGATTTATTAATTACTGTAGCTATTCCCTATCCTTTACATTGGGGAGCAGCTTTATACAAGTCATTAAATAAGAATGCACTAAATAAGACGATATGGGTGGCAGACTGTGGCGACCCGTATATGGGAAATCCTCTTTCACAGCATCCTTTCTATTTTAAATATGTAGAAAAATGGTTTTGCCGAAAAGCAGACTTTATCACCGTTCCAATTGAAGCGGCTAAGAAAGCTTATTATCCGGAATTCAAAAACAAGATAAGGGTTATTCCGCAGGGATTCAATTTTGATGAGATTAATCTCAAAAAATTGTATCAGGGAAATCCCTGTCCAACTTTTATATATGCAGGTGTGTTTTATAAAGAAGGTAGAAATCCTAAACCACTACTTGATTTTCTTTCCACTTTGGAGTTAGAATTCAAATTCATTGTTTACACTAAGTCAATAAAAATAATAGAACCTTATATTGAAAAATTGAAAAACAAACTAATTGTAAATCCATATGTTACAAGAAAGGAACTATTAGAGGCGATGGCAAAAGCCGATTTTCTCTTGAATCTTGAGAATAAAACGAACTTGCAGTCACCGAGCAAACTTATTGACTATTCCCTAACAGGAAGACCTATATTGAGCCTAAATACTAATAATGAATTAAATACTGAAATTATTCTACAGTTTCTGGAAGGAAATTACAAACAAAGGTTATTGATAAATAACATAGAACAATATAACATATCTAATGTTGTTGCCCGATTTATAGAATTAGTAATTAAGCAAAAGAATCTCATTTTAGATTCCTGAAAAAACGAAAAGAGGGCGATTAAATCAATTCAAATTGATGCTGTTCAAACAAATAATATTCATCTCATAAAACAAACCATAATCCACTTTGATGTCGAAATGGACGAAAGAAAATAATCAGGATAAGGCATTAAAAATAATATTATTTTTTATATCTCCTTTTATTGCAGCTTTATATTCTGTAAGGAATATGAACACTAAATCTTCTTATTTGGTGTTTTTCTTATTCGCAGTCTTTTTTGGAATGGCTTTTACTGTCAGCAACGACAGATCGGAGTATGCAGGTGATGGGGCACATTATAGAGCAACTTTTGAGGATTATTATAGTTATATATCTGATATAGAGTACTACGATGGCTTAAGAGAGTTTTTGACTTTTGATGAAGGGAAAAAAGACTATTATTTTGATACCCTCTCTTTTTACATTTCAGAATATACGAGCAACTATCATTGGATGTTTATGGTAGCGGCTATGGTATTTGCATTTTTTGCTTTAAAGTCCCTTCGATTTTTAACAAGTGAGAGAAATTTCGACTTTTCATATTCCAGCTTATTGTTGGTCTATCTATTTATGGTCAATGGGATTTTTAATATTAATGGATTAAGGTTCTGGACAGCTGCTTGGGTAGGGGTGTATTGCATTTTCCAGATTTTCAGAAATAACGATAAACGATATTTCTTATTACTTTTGTTTACTCCTTTCATTCATGGTTCCTTTTGGTTTTTAATTGCCTTAATAGTCATCATTTACTTTTTCAAACGATACAATAAAACGTGGATTACTTTATTCTTCATCAGTTTCTTTGTTGGAAACATTGCCGTTGAAGTACTTCAGGACATTTCTGCATATTTACCGACTTTTATACAAAGGCTGATTGCTTCTTATACAAGTGAAGAGAATTTAGATAGATTTTCTCGTGGTAGCGGCTTCATTTGGGTTCGACGACTAATGGGTTTTTCAGTTCGATTGTATTTATTTCTTATGATTTATTTCTTCATTCAGCATGCAAACAAAATAAAATCCACACCAGCCACTCGGAATCTGTATTTGTTTCTAATTCCATACATGACTATTATTAATCTAACGCTATCCATTCCGTCCTTTGGCAATCGATATATGCCATTGGCTTATCCTGTCATTGCATATATCTGGTTGGTTCATTTTAAAGATGTAAAATATAAAGTGTTTTTACAGCACTTACCTTTGGTTTTCTGGTTCTCTATTTACCATAATATATTAACCAAATATCCTTCGGTTACAGACCTAAGCTTTTATATTACCAACCCATTTTCCTTAATCTATAAATATTTATTCTAATGAAAATTGTAATAGTATCTCTATACTTTTATCCTAAGTTAGGACCCAGACCTCATCGAACTACAGAATTGGCAAAAGAATTTGCAAGTCGTGGTCATGAAGTTGTTGTCTATGCCTTATTAGGAGACTATGATTATTCAGAATATTCTCAAAAAACAGGTATCCGATTTGAAAGCTTAGGGAAACCCAAATTAGGCTTAGCTGATAGCAAAATCAAATCCAATATATTTCACAAAGCTTTCACCAAGTTTATTGGGAAAAAGTATTTGAATTTCCCACAGATTGAATTGATGGGAATGGTAGCCAAAGCCCTTAAAAAAGAAGGGAGAATTGATTATTTAATTTCAATAGCCTTTCCGCATAGTATTCATTGGGGAATAGCCCGATACATGAAGAAAGCGCCGGGTCAAATAAATTTTTGGGTAGCGGATTGTGGAGACCCTTTTATGGGAAATCCATTCCATAAACCACCTTTCTATTTTGAAAGATTAGAAAGGAATTGGTGCAAATTATGCAATTATATCTCTATTCCTGTAAAAGAAGCTAAAAATGCCTACTACCCGGAATATCATAATAAAATAAAAGTCATCCCACAGGGTTTTGATTTCAATGTTAAAACCTCCAACTACAAACCCAATAAAATACCTACTTTCGCTTATTCTGGGGCAGTTTATAAAGATTTAAGAGATCCTTCAGCGTTTCTTGAATTTCTATTCAAACAGAACTATGACTTTAAATTCATTGTTTATACTCGAACAACAAGCCATTTTGAAGCTTATTTTGAAAAGTTAAAAGATAGATTAGAAATTAGAGATTATGTCAATAGAGATAAATTATTATTGGAACTTTCCAAAATGGATTTTTTAATCAATATTGAAAACAAATCTAATGTACAAGCACCCAGCAAACTTATTGATTATGCCTTGACCCAAAGACCTATACTCAATATCACAAGCGAATTCAAGGAGAGCGCAACATTTAATCAATTTATTTTTGGTGATTATTCAAATCAATTGATTATAAAGAACATTGAGGATTTTAACATTAAAAATATTGTTGATAAATTTTTAATGTTAAAATATGAAAAAAACAAAGATTATAATATTTCAAAAAATCAAATTATCTAAACCATGGATCTAATTAATTACAATGTCAAAAAACTTCTAACACTCCTTTCATATAAACGCTCAACAAAGAAAGCACATACAACGCTTAAAAATATTGAGCTATGGAAAGGAAAAATCCCTAAGAATTTAATTCAACAATCTGATGAGTATGCTAAGGATGTGTTAGGCTCTAAAAGATATGCGCCTTGGCTCTATGTTTATAGCGTTTTTAATGGTGAGTTCAAAGAAGGGTGGATTCCTGATAATTATTATGAAGAACATATTATACCTAAATTAAAAGGAGGGTACGGTTTATTATCATCAAACAGAGGGCTTTCTAAAATCTTGTTTGATGCTGAGTTTTTTCCTGATTTATATTATAGAATTAATAATCTCTGGTTTGATAACACATATACTTCTATTTCAAATGAAAATCTCCATAAAAAACTACTAAAAACTAATAAATCCATTTTTAAAAATGATTCAAGTGCTCGAGGGGAAGGTGTTATAATTTTTGATGAAAACAGTATAAATACAAACATACTTGAAAGGTTAGGAAACGGAGTTGTTCAAGAATTTATTCGCCAGCATAGCTTCTTTGATGCGATAGAACAAAACTCTATTGCAACAATAAGATTAACATCCGTATCGGAAGAAAATGGTTCAATTAAAATAGTTGCGGCCTATCTTAGAGTCGGCAGAAGTAATGACAAAGTGGTGAAATCTTCTTCTCACATCAGAGTCCCAATAAGTATTGATACCGGGGAGTTAGATGAATTTGCCTATGACACCAATTGGTTGCAAATATCAAAACATCCAGATTCGGGATATCTTTTTTCAAAACAACAGATTCCTCACTATGATAAGTGTATAGAGGCTGTGAAGAAGCTTCATTCCAAAATACCTTTTGTAAGAATAATTGGCTGGGATTTAATTGTAGATTCTGATGGTAAAGTTCAAGTAATGGAATGGAATGGAAAACACAATGACATAAAATTTTCAGAAGCAACGCAAGGACCAATCTTTAAAGGCATGGGGTTTGAAAACTTATGGAAAAAATCATAAAATGAAAATTATATGAAAAATAATTTTTAATTATAACTTGCAATGACTTCATTTCTAATAACCACCAAAGAAGAATTAACGGATATGACTTTATTGTCCCAAACTTGGGACAATTCAAATATTAAGCTGGTTGAAACTGGAGAGACCCTTTGTTATTTGCAATGGGACGACACACTAATAGAATAAGCCTACAAAACTAATTCTTTAAATTAGACAAAAACCTAACCGAAGTTTAATACAGATTTATTGATTATGAAAAAAACAATTTATTTAATATTATATTATGGAATTGCTAGACATCTACCTCCATCAACTAACAAATATTTTGGGAAAACATCAAAAAAAATTCGATATTTTCTGTGTTCAAAAATTTTCAAAAAATGTGGTGAAAATGTAAACATTGAAAAAGGCGCTTGGTTTGGAAAAGGAACTGATATCATTATAGGAGACAATTCAGGAATAGGAGTTAATTGTCGGATTAACAAAAATACAATAATCGGTAAAAATGTAATGATGGCTCCCAACTGTTATATGCTCGAAAGCAATCACTTCTTTGATAGAATTGATATTCCAATGAGACTTCAGGGGCAGAAAAAACAACGAGATCAAGTTATTATAGGTGATGATGTTTGGATTGGTAGAGATGTAATGATAATTGGTAGCAGAGAAATAAAAACAGGTTCAATCATTGGTGCACGATGTGTTTTGGTAAAGTCCTTTCCTGAGTATAGTATAGTTGGTGGAAATCCTTCGAGATTGATAAGAAGCAGGTTAGATTCCTAATAATTGAGATTACATAATGGTTTTAAATATAAAAAGGAATTTGAGTTAATTTAAAGCAATACAGGTGTTTTACTTAAAAAAATAAAAGGGTATTGAAATGAAAGCATTGAATCTAAGAAATCTTAATTCAAAAAGTTTTAAAATAATCATTTAATAAAAATAGAAACTTTTATTTAAAATTATTTATGAAGATATTAATCACAGGTGATTTAGCTATTGAAAATAAAAAAAAACACCTATTTAAATTTCTGGTCTCCATTTGCTTTTATTAGAAATAGATATACTGCATTTCTTTTAAGAAAATTAAATAAACCATTTATTAATAAAAAAGGAATTGCTCTGTATCTAAACTTAATGAGATGCGAAGCGCATCGTGAAGTTTCTATTGGAATCCTTTCAGAATATTTAAATAAATCAAATAGTTTTAATAAAGTAAAACCAAAAGATTAAACCCTAAAAGCAAGATGAAAATAGCCATACACAACTCTATAAAGATCTTTTTTCCAATCAATGGATAAAGTATTGTGAAAAAAAAATATAGATTAGTCAACGCCTACGATTACGACATCGTTGACCAATTAAGCGATTGCACTTGCCTTTATGTGGCATCAGAAACACCCATTACAAAGACTTAATATTAACTCATAAAGCGAAAGCAGCTGTAATTTGATAATAGAACAATTTAAAACAAACATGACTTCATTCCTTATAACCACCAAAGAAGAATTAACGGATATGACTTTATTGTCCCAAACTTGGGACAATTCAAATATTAAGCTGATTGAAACTGGAGAGACCCTTTGTTATTTGCAATGGGACGAAACACTAAAGGATGAAGCCTATTATTTTGAAGAGAATTCGTCTTGGATTTATGCAGTGGGAACGTTTTTTTATAAAGATTTTTCTTTTTCAGACAGCCTAAAGTTTGTTTTGTCGGACTTCGCTCAAGATAAATTGTCAAATGAAGAAATGTACGGTCATTATGTTCTGTTGATTTACCATGACCAAAAATTTCATTTGTTGAATGACGCTTTGGGAGCCATTCGTTTATTTTCCAATGCGGAAAAAACACGCTTTTCTACATCCTTTCTTGGGTTGTGGTTTTCTCAACCCCAAACTTTGCAATTGAACCAATGGGCAGTCTATGAAAAAATTGCCAAAGGCTATATTTGCGCCCCAGATACCTTGGTAGAAACCATAAAAGACAGTACTTACGAAGCATTTCAACTTCCATTTCTAATCAAACACCCAAATCCAGAAACCGTTTACCAAAAAGGAACTCAAAGTGCCGATTATCAGATTTCTGAAATAAAGAAATACTACAATAGAGTTTTTAATTTGGCTGAAGGAAAAAGCATTAGTTTGGGAATATCAGGTGGTTTTGATTCCCGAATGCTTATGGGATTATTACAAAACTATCCCAACCCATACCTTTTTACACACCACACAAAAGGCATACACAGCAATGAAAAAGTAATTGCCCAAAAACTTACTGAAAGCATTGGGCAGAAATTACACATCAAAGAAACTCCCAAAGCGGATACATTGAATCCAAAGGAAGCCGAAAAGCTGTTCAAAGATTTAATTTATTATTACGACGGACGGACAGCAAATAATTCCGGTGCTTTTTCCATTACAGGAACAAAGGAGTATAACCTGTTTCATTTGAAAGAACAAGTCATTGGTCTCAATGGAAAGGGTGGAGAAGTTTATAGAAATTATTACAATATAGCCAACCGCTCCTACTCCTTTCAAGATTGGTTTACCGCTTTAGAACTCTACAGCAGTGCCGATTTTGTTTTTAATACGGAGCAAAAAAAACAGCTTTTGGGAAAAATACACGATAAAATTCGAAATAGGCTTTCGGTAGAAAAAAATTGGTCGCGTTGGCACATTCAAAGATATTACAGCGAAATTCGTCAAGCCGATTGCGAAGCTTCCATACTCTCAGCACACAACAAAATTACACGTTACATTGCACCTTTTTTGGATGCAAAACTCCTGAAAATAGCCTACCAATCTTATTCAATTGCAGGAGGAGATTCTTCTTTTCAAATGAAAATGATTCAAAAGCTAAATCCAAAATTGGCTGCCATCAATAGCAATTACGGACATAACTTTATGAAAATTCCTTTGAAATTAAAAATCAAAGAAAGTCTTGTAAAATCAATGCCCTTAAAATTTAGAACTGAGCGACTGAAAAAAGTGATTAAGAAAGCCGATGATTTACCACTAAGTGAAACCGAAAAACAAGCATTGTCATTTTTAAAAGCACATTTTCCAGATATAAATGTGGACTATTGCTTTAGCCATTATGCACAAAAAAATGTAGTCACTAACCTGGCTTATTTGCTGATGGAAGCGCAAAGGCTCAACAAAATTATGCTACAATGAAAAAGAATTCTTTGAAATCAAAATTATATAAATTTATTAGAAATCGCATCGATTTAAGCGAGCGTGACATTCTTAAAAGAATAAAAGCCAACCCGGTTAGCGATATTAAAAGCAAACGATTCAAAGATTCACAATATTTATTGGGAATCGTTTATGAGCCTTATCAATACCATCAACATTTTGTACAGGCTTGTTTGGATTTGGAAATCTCATTTGACACGATTAACATTCATGCCAACGATTGGTGGGAAGCCATTCAAAAGGAAAATTACGATGGTTTATTAATCTGGCCCAATGGAACCAATGATTCCTTGAAAATGGCTTACGACAGCCGTTTAAAGCACATTGAAAATGTATTAAAAATCCCCATCTTTCCTGATTATGAAGCCGTATGGATTTATGAAAATAAAATCCGCGGATACGATTGGTTGCACGCAAACGGTTTCCCCACAGCTCCAACTTATATTTACTTCAATAAAAATGAAGCTTTGGAACACCTTAACCACCACGCTTTGCCTTTGGTGATTAAGACCAATTTAGGTGCTTCTGGCAAAGGGGTTTACATAGTGAAAACCGAATCCGAATATAAAAGATTGGTGCAAAAAAGCTTTGCTCATGGGTTAAAGTCAGAAGGGTTCAGTCCCTATGCAGATTCCAGAGGTTATATATTCATACAAGAGTTCTTGGAAAACATATTGGAATGGCGGATGGTGCGAATTGGAGATAGCTTTTTTGGACATCAAAAATTAATGGCAGAAAACAGCCAAAAACATTCCGGCTCTTTATTAAAAGGTTGGGAAAGACCTCCAAATGATTTATTAGATTTGCTGTATGAAATCACCGAAAAAGGAAACTTTAGAAGTATGAATGCCGACATATTTGTAGACGGACAAGGGAAATACTATGTAAATGAGCTACACACTGTTTTTGGACAAAGCACCAAAGAGCTGATGCGGGTAGATGGAAAACCCGGCCGTTTTATAAGAAAAAATAATCAATGGGTTTTTGAGGAAGGGGATTTTGTACCTGGACATAGTGCAGCGGCAAGAATAAACTATTTTTTAAGTACTTTGAAACAATAATTTGCAATACTTAAATTTATTTTAAAATCAACAACCCTTTTACAATGTCTCAAAACATCTACCTTATAGCTGCCGATTATGTCAACGGAATTTCCATTTATCAAGCCTTAAAAGCCTTAAAAGTTGAAGGGGAAATTATTTTATTCAACACCTCCGGGAGGAATATGGCGGGAAAAATTTTTCCTGAACTAAAGGTAATTGATGGGATTACAGATGATACCAAGCTTTTAAGCTATTTGAACAACTTGGATGCGGATGCCAATAAATTCTTGTTTTTAACCCATGAAAAGTTCCATTCCATTTTATGGGAGAATCGCGAACGACTTCTCAAGCAAAAAGTTTTCTTCCATATTGGAAATAAAAATCCCGAACTTATCCTTAACAAAAGAAAGTTTTTAAATCTAATCAAAGAACAAACCCAAGTTAAGGTGCCGCATTCTTATGATATTTCAGATAAAGAAAAGATAGATTATCCTATATTCGCCAAACCCATCAGCACTTTCTTGGGAACACAAAAAGTAAGCTTACCCAAAAAAGTCATCCACAATCAAAAGGAACTAAATGATTATATTGCTCTTGCGCAAAAGCTTGAATTAAAATTAGAAGACATTGAAATTCAAGAATTACTAAGTACCAAAACGAAAGACAATGTGTCGGTATCCGGCTGGTATGAGGAGGGCTTTCATTCGTTTTTTCAAACCCGAAAAATACTACAACATCCTCCCAAGCGAGGAAATGGCGACGTAGTTGGATGTATGGAATTGGATTCTGATTTGGAAAAACAAGTTCTGGAAATCATGAAAGTATTGGATTACAAAGGACCTTTTGAAGCAGAATTCGTCAAAGAAAGGAAAGGAAGTCAGTATAAACTCATAGAAATCAATCCTCGGTTCTGGATGCAACACGGCTTGATAGAACAACTCAGCGGACATCTTCTCGTAGCTCGATATATCGGGAAAGATGCCATAAAACCGAATACCTCGTACCGCTATTGGATGTACACCGCAATCGTCCCCATACAAATAGCAAAATTACGATTGAAATACATTCCGTATATTTTTAGAAAAGACGTGTACAATCCGATTTCTTTTTCACAAGCATTAAAGTTCTTAGTAAAATATACTCTTCAAATAATCAACAAAAAATGAATTTAAATAAAATAAAAGTATGCCATCTAAGCAGTATGCATAGACCCGATGATCGAATTTATCAAAGGGCTTGTTTAGGATTAAAACGTGAAGGATTGGAGGTGCATTTAGTAATAACACTTCCTGATGAACTTCCAAAAAATGAAGGAGTTCACTTTCATTGGCTTAAAAAAAGAACTGGCTGGAAGAGACGTTGGTTTTCGTCCAAAGAAGCAGTGGACAAGGCCATTGAGGTAAATGCCGATATTTATCATTTCCATGACCCGGATTTGTTGCCACACATACTAAAAATCAAAAAGAAACGTCCAAATGCAAAAATTGTTTACGATATGCACGAAAATTTTAAAGCACGTTTCAAACAATGGGGCTTGCCTGCATTTTTAGAAGATTGGTTTCATAAATACCAACTCAATAAAATCAACCGTATGGACGGCTATGCTACCACCACAGAAAGCATGAAAGTCTTGTTTAAAGAAGTCAAAAAACCGGGAGTAGTCATCCGAAATGCCGTGGATGTAAATCGATTATCCCACATTGACATAGAAAGTGTTCAAGCTTTCAATACCCCCACCATTTATACTTCTGGAGCCAATTCTCATGCCCGCTTGGTTTTACAAACCGTACAAAGCATGAAACACCTTCCCAAAGAACTCAACTTTCAAATGATGTTCGCCGGTCGTTATTTGCCTGGTATCAGAGAAGAACTTATGGCGCAAGCCCAAAAAGACGGTACAGATAACTACTTGCAATTGGAAGATATGTTGCCATGGGATGAGAATTTCAAACGAACAGCAAAAGCTTTATGTGGTTGTGTTTTTTATGAAAACAATGCAAACAACCAAGTTACTCTCCCCAATCGGGTGTATGAATATATGTTCAGCGGTATTCCCATAGTGGTATCCGACTTCCCTGAATTGAGAAAAATCGTAGAAAAAGCCCAATGCGGTGTCATCGTTAGCTCAGACAAACCGGAAGAAATGGCTCAAGCTTTTGAATACCTTCTAAGAAATCCAGAGGAAGCCAAAAAAATGGGAGAAAATGGTAGAAAAGCAATATTCAAAGACTTTGGTTATCATATCGATTTAAAAAATACCATTGATTTTTACCATAAAATCTTAAACGATTAAAATCAAATGAACCACAATTTATATAAACTCTTACTTTACTTTAATAAAAAGCAGTACTGGAGACGGATTGAGCAACCAAAATATGCGGTTGCTACTCGATTGGGTGCCTACTTCAATATGAGTTTTAAAGACCGTTTGTACGACAATCATTACGATCTTTTTGATGAAAAGGGCTATCCCATTCGCAAAAACAAAAAAGGAGAGACCGTTTACAATTACACCACCCTTTGTTCCTATGCTTTGGCAAATTGGCAAGAATATTTAGAAACAGCTGATAAGAAATTCCTAAAACCTCTCTTCTTGGTAGTGGATTATTTAAAAAACAATCATGAAATTGCTGATTACGGTGGAGTAATCTTCACCATGGGCGGTCGTACTTGTGCCATGAGCCAAGGCGAAGCCCTTGCTGTAATAGCAAGAGCCTATGAGGTTAGGCCGGATAAGGATTTAATCGAATTTGCAAAAAAAATCATACACCCTTTCGAGGTCTTTGTAGCAGAAAGAGGAGTAAAAGGATACTTTAAAGAAGTAGATACCATTTGGTATGAGGAAAACACTACTCTTCCCTACAAACACATTCTCAATGGGATGAATTATGCCTTGATGGGATTGTACGATATCTATCAAGTTCTACCGGAACTACAAGAAGCCAAAGAACTTTGGGAAAAAGGAATAGAAAGTTTACAAAAGGCTTTGCCTTTATTCGATACGGGTAAATGGTCTCATTATTGGTGGGACGAATCCCCTACCCCACACTATATAGCCAGTGCCATGTACCACAATTTGCACATTTGTCAATTACGTCACCTTTATAGTTTATCTGGAATTGAACAGTTTAAAATCTATGCAGATAAATTTGAATCCTATCAAAACAGCTTCTTGAATCGAATGAATGCTGGTTTTAAATTAGTAAGTGGAAAATTTAGAATGAGATGAAGGTTGCGATTTTAACTGGTGGTTATCCTTCTCCAGACAATCCCTCCAAAAGTATCTTCAATTTAAGAGCTGCCAAGGGACTTCAAAATTATGCCGAAATCACCGTTTACCATTATCGTTTTTGGAAACCCGGTCGCCCCATGCTGCAACGCTATGTGTATGAAGGCGTCAATACGGTAGCCGTTTCATTACCTTTCCTACCAATGGGAGGCTCATTGGGTACGGCTTTCTTTGATCGACTCTGGATGAAGTTTTCCGAATTTTTACTGAAAAAGGAATTAAAAACATACGATGTATTTCATTCCATCGGATTGGGAGCGGCACCCATAGCGGCTCATTTGTCAAAAAAATGCAAGAAAAAACATGTGGCTCAAGCCATAGGAAGTGATTTGTTAGTCTATTTACCCAAAAAAGAAAAGTATTTCGGACTTAAGAATTGGACGAAAAACACCCAAATGGTGGTTTGCAACAGTCGTTCTCTAAAAGAAGTACTCCTTAAAAATTATCCTCATTTAAAAGCGGAAGTTGCGTACAGAGGAACTGATTTATCGAAATTTCAAGCCCAAGGAAAGCCAAGAAATCCATCCCCAATCCATTTGCTTTTTTTGGGAGGCTTTGCCAATCGTAAAGGCTCTGGCATGGGTTCCAACTTAAAAGGAGGAGAAACCTTAAAAGAAGTTATAGAAATTTTAGACAAGAAAGATAAACTCCAAGTGGTTTTCAACATAGGCGGTCCTGAAAGTGCTTCCGATAATATTAAAGAATGGCGTCAACAACTTAAACATCCCGAAAGGGTTCAAATCTTAGGGGTACTCAAGCCTCAAGAGATTCCTACTCAAATGCAAAAAGCAGATGGGGTACTTTTACCCAGCTTGTCCGAAGGTCTTCCCAATGTGGGAATGGAAGCCATTGCCTCCGCTTGCTTACTCATTGCCAGTAAAGTAGGAGGAGTTCCAGAAGTAATTGAACATCAGGGGAGCGGTCTGATTTTAGAACCCGGAAATACGGAAGAATGGAAAAACACCTTGGAAAAAGTTATTCTAAACTTTGAAAATTACCACCCTCTTATCCTAAAAGCCGTACAGACAGCTCATGAAAAATTCAATGCAGAAAATTACCCTAAGCATTTAATGGATATTTATAAAAAATTACAATAGGGTTAAAATTTTAAATGTATGAAAATCATTCTCTCCCACGATGTCGATCATTTATATTGGAGTCAACATTACTTCAGGGATTTATCAGCTCAAAAGCATCTGATACGGCATAGTCTGGCATTTGCTAAAAAGCAGATTGATTTTAATGTTTTCAAAAACCGTTTAAAAATATTCGGACGAATTCACAGAATCCCCGAATTATTGGATTTTCATGATAAAAACAATACCACTGCTTGCTTTTTTTTCGGAATGGATCATGCCCTTGGCCTAATTTATAAACCTTCGGAGGCAGCTCCTTGGATAAAGAAAATTTCCGAAAAAGGATTCGAGGTGGGAGTACATGGCATTGCTTATGCTGATAAAGCCCGAATCGAAAAAGAATTCCAGACCTTCCATCGAATTAGTGGATTACAAAGTTTCGGAATTCGAAATCACTATCTAAGAATGAATGGATATACATTGGAAATGCTTTCTCAACAAGGCTACCTATTTGACTCAACCATACAAGGAATACTCCATCCGTTTCAAATCAATGGTATGTGGGAAATCCCTATGTCGCTGATGGATGCCAGTTTGGTACCCAATTCACAATCGAATATGAATCTTGAAACATGGAAAAATGCTGCACTATTGCGATTGGATGATGCGCAGGAAAAAGAAATTCCTTATTTTGTGGTCAACCTCCATGACCCCTACTTCGATGAAAAGTTGTTTCCTACAACCTTTAAATGGTATCACTGGTTGATAGAAGAGTTTAAAAACAGAGGATTGGAATTCATCACTTTTGGACAAGCCGTAAATGAATTGAATAAAATGCAAGGGAATTAAGAGCCTATAAACATTTTTACAATATAAATTTAAACAGATCCTAAAATAAATAATGAGAGAAAAATACTTATGAAGTTTTCTAATTCCTAAATTTGCCACCAATAAAAAAAATCTATAATTATCAATTACATGAAAAACTTTGGAATTATTGGCGTTGCCGGATACATTGCTCCCAGACATTTGAAAGCCATTAAAGACACGGGAAACGATTTGGTTGTCGCTATGGATAAATCGGATACCGTCGGTATCATGGATGCGCATTTTCCGAATTGCTCATTTTATACGGAATACGAAAGATTTGATCGTTATGTAGAAAAGATTAAACATACAGATAAAAAATTGGATTATTTATCGGTTTGTACGCCCAACTATTTGCACGATGCCCATATTCGTTTTGGACTCCGAGCAGATGCCAATGTAATATGTGAAAAACCTTTGGTACTCAATCCTTGGAATATAGACGCTTTAGAAAAAATGGAAGAAGAAACCGGTAAAAAGGTTTACAATATTCTACAACTGCGTTTACACCAAAGCATCATTGATTGGAAAAAGCAAATCGAAAACGGTCCAAAAGATAAAATATATGATATAGACTTGACTTATATTACTTCGAGAGGTACTTGGTATTATGCTTCTTGGAAAGGACAAAATGATAAGTCCGGAGGAATAGCCACCAATATTGGTGTTCACTTTTACGATATGCTTTCTTGGATTTTTGGACCCATCGAGGAAAATATCGTTCACCTATACGAACATGATAGAGCTGCCGGATTTTTGCGTTTTGAAAGAGCAAGGGTAAGATACTTTTTAAGCATCAATGCCGATACGCTTCCGGAAGAAGCTCTGAGTCAAGGAAAAAGAACATACAGAAAGATTGAAATGGACGGGCAAGAAATTGAATTTAGCGATGGATTCACTGAATTGCATACCGAAAGTTATAAAAACATATTGGGTGGAAATGGATTCGGACTCCAAGAAGCACGTCAAAGCATTGAAATCGTGTCCACCATTCGAAATCAAAAACCAATCGGATTAAAAGGAGAATACCATCCTTTTTGCAAACATCCATTGAGCATACATCCATTTAAGTTATAGGCGATAACAATGAATATTGTTTATATAAGCAAGTACACTGGTTTTCCGGAATACAAAGCAGGTACTCGCCAATATTTTTTGTCCAAATATTTAGCAAAGAACAATGAAAAAGACCAAGTATTGTCAATTGGTTCTCGTTCTTCTTTGATTCAAATTCCTGCTTTTAAAGGCTTGGCCATTGAAAAGAAAGAAAATAACCTTTCTACGACTGTACTCAATGGCCCTGAGATTAGCTTAGGGTTTAATCCGAAAAGGATTTACAGTTGGTTACTTTTTGAATGGAATCTATGGCGTTATCGAAATAAAATTCGGGCTTTCAAACCCGATGTCATTATCGTATCTTCTCTATCGATTTTGACCTTTGTGACGGGTATTTTCTTGAAAAGATGGCTAAAAGTCCCCTTGGTGTTGGAGGTTCGTGATATTTACCCACTTACCTTGGTGGAAGTAGGAGGCTACTCAAAAAAGCATCCGGTGGTAAGACTTTTTGGCTGGATAGAAAAATGGGGTTATAAAAATGCCGATTTATTGATGAGTACGCTCCCTAATGCCGATGAACACTTTAGAAATGTTTTAAAGCGGGATTTCCACTTCAAATGGTTGCCCATGGGCGTTGATTTGGATTTTCTTGATACTTCTAAAAATCAAAAAGATGAATTTTTTATTCGTAAATCCAACGAATTCATTATTGGTTATGCGGGTACCATCGGAAAAGCAAATGCTTTGGATACTATTTTTGAATCGGCAAAAGAAATTGAACAAAGCCATCCGCATATTAAATTTGCACTTATAGGTGATGGATCTCTCAAAGAGTTTTACAAAAATCAATACGGAGGACTGAGCAATGTGATTTTTCATGATGCCGTCCCAAAACAAGACTTACAACCTATTTTGGAGGAAATGGATGTATTGATCAACACTTGGTTAGACCAACCCATCTACCGATTCGGAATCAGCCCCAATAAATGGATTGATTATATGCTGGCTGCAAAACCCATACTCCTTTCGTTTAGTGGCTATGATCATTTAATTGAAAAAGCAAAATGTGGATTGGTGATTCCAGCAGAAAACAAAAAAGCCATGCTTAAAGCCGTAATCCAACTCAGCGAAATGCCCAAAGAAGATTTGAAACAAATGGGAGAAAATGGTAAAAACTATTTATTGAATCATCTTCAATACAAAGATTTGGCGAAAGAACTTAAAATCTCTTTGGAAGAGGTCGTTAATGGTTTTAAAAAATCATAGAGAAGACCATCAGGTAATTTAAGGATTGAAGATTGTGAATTCTAACCTCTAACCAAGAGAAAGTTTTATAATACCATTGAAGACATTGCTGCTATAGATTTAAAAAGTTTTTTGACTAACCATTGGAAATAGATAATAGGAACTAAGGACTAGAAACTGGAAACTAAGGATTAGGGACTAGGAACGAATCTCTAACCCCTAACCTCTAATCTCTAATGATTATGTACAAAAACTTCTTTAAAAGAATAATAGATTTTTTCGCTTCGTTGATAGGATTGATAGTATTAAGTCCACTATTTATTGTAGTAACGATAGCCTTATTTTTTGCCAATCAAGGGAAACCTTTCTTTTTTCAATCTCGTCCTGGTAAAGGAGAACGGATTTTCAAAATTGTCAAATTCAAAACCATGAATGACAAGAAAGACGAAAACGGAAACTTACTATCTGATGCAGAAAGACTTACGAAAATAGGAAGTTTTGTGCGAAAAACATCATTAGACGAAATCCCTCAACTCATCAATGTTCTGAAAGGCGATATGAGTTTGATAGGCCCCAGACCATTGTTGGTGCAATATTTACCACTCTATAATGAAACTCAAAAAAGACGACACGAAGTGCGTCCTGGGATTACAGGCTGGGCGCAAATCAACGGACGTAATGCCATTTCTTGGCAACAAAAATTTGAATATGATGTTTGGTATGTGGATAATATTAGTTTGTGGTTAGATATAAAAATCTTATTTTTAACGATTAAAAAAGTATTTGTCAGAGAGGGGATTTCACAGGAAGGGCAAGCTACAACTACTTATTTTACAGGAAATGATAATTAAAGAAAATTTAAAACGAGCAATCCTAAGAAGTGAATTGGCTTATGAGCATTATAAGTCAGACAAACTGTATTTTCAAGCACTGAGAATTTTCTCTGCAAATCAAGAGGTTTACAAAAATCTGGTTGAATATTCGCAAACTTGTAATGAAGAAGAATTACAAGATGTTTTTAATTATATATTTCATTTGGAAGATTGGTTCAATCAATTTGAAAATGAAATGCTTCATGTAGAATTGAATGAGGTTTTTGTGTTTGAAAGACTAGAAAAAGGTATAGCTTATCCGAACGAATTTATAAAAAAATTAAAATGAGATACGCATTCGCCGGAGACCGACAGCTAAGCTGTGATATTTTAGAATTCATCATTGCCAATGGATTTAAGCCTGTGGCTTTATTTGTTTCTAATGGAAAAAATGCTTCTCACTCCAATAATCTTAAAAAAATCTCAAAGTTAACCCCGGATTTTATTTTTGAAGGAAATGATTTTAAAAAACCAGAATCAATACAAAAATTAAAAGACCTTGAATTGGATTATATCATTGGTGTTCACTTCCCATACATAATTCCCAAAGAAGTTTTAGAAATTCCTAAAATAGGATTCTTAAATCTTCACCCAGCTTATCTGCCTTATAACAAAGGGTGGAATACTCCTTCTTGGGCTATAATCGACCAAACTCTTTATGGTGCAACTTTACACTTTATGAGCGAAAAACTGGATGAAGGAGATATAATTCACCAAAAAAGCATTAAGATAGAAAGTTATGACACAGCCAATTCGCTCTACCAAAAAGTTTTAAAACTGGAATTTGAAGTATTCAAAGAGGCTTTCAATAATTTAGTTTCATTGAATCCAAAAAGAATTGAACAAAACCACCAAGGAACTTCTTATAAAAAATCAGATTTACAGAGTGTGAGAGAATTTGATTTAGATGAAACCATTATTGCCAAAGATTTTCTAAATAAATTAAGAGCATTGACAACCAATAATCTGAATGAAATGGCTTTTTATATGGATGGAAATAAAAAGATTGGAGTAAGAGTGGAATTCATTGATTTGCAAGAATAAAAATCGGAAAATGGTGTATTATTGGAGCAGGAGCTGTTATTATTAGAGACATTCCTGACTTTTCGGTAGTTGTAGGAAATCCGGGGAGAATTATAAAGTATAATAAATGATTTTTGCACTCCAATAGTGCAAATATTTATATAAAACGCACTTTGATGGTGCAAAACATCATATATTTGCACAAACAAAATGCAAATGGAAGCTTTATTTGAATATTCCAATCAGTTGATTTCCGAGGTAGATACGGCATTTATCCGCTATTCGTATCATCGGATTAATTGGCAAAACAGATTGGTTGGGCTTGTTGGACCTCGTGGAGTAGGGAAAACGACTTTGGTTTTACAATACATCAAAAATAATCTCAATATTCATCAAACCTTATATGTAACAGCCGAGGATTTTTATTTTGCCAAAAATCGCCTGACCGATTTAGCAGATTCTTTTGTGAAATCAGGAGGAAAATATTTGTTTATAGACGAAATACACAAATACTCCGATTGGTCGAAAGAATTGAAACTGATTTACGATTATCACAAAGATCTGAAAGTGGTTTTTACAGGTTCTTCGGTACTTGACATCAAAAAAGGTACTTCCGATTTAAGTCGCAGAGCAGTGGTTTATACCATGCAGGGATTGTCGTTTCGAGAATATTTGAAGCTTTTCCATCAGACAGAAGTCTCGAAATTCAGTTTAGAAGAAATTCTGAATCATCAGGTTGATTTGCCACAAATTCCGCATCCGTTACCTTTGTTTGATGAATATCTGAAAAGAGGTTATTATCCTTTTTCTATAGAAGGCGACTTTGATTTGAGATTACAACAGGTGGTCAACCAGACCTTGGAAAGCGATATTCCGACGTATGCGGATATGAATGTATCAACAGGCAGAAAGCTAAAACAGTTGTTAGCCATTGTAGCTGAAAGTGTTCCGTTTAAGCCCAATATGAGTAAAATTGCCGAAATGCTCAACATCAGCCGAAACAACATAGCCGACTATCTCCTTTATATGGAAGAAGCAGGAATGGTGGCACAGCTGAGAAATGAAACGGGAGGAATCCGGGGTTTAGGTAAGGTAGAAAAAGTCTATTTAGACAATACTAATTTGGTGTATAATTTAGCCAAGGAAAACCAAAACACAGGAAATATCAGAGAAACTTTTTTTCTGAACCAGTTAAGCGTCAAACATCAAGTGGTTTCATCATCATTGGCAGATTTTAAAATTGAGCATATAGAATTTGAAGTAGGAGGAAAAAACAAAGGACTGAAACAAATAAAAAGTGCCGAAAAAGGATTTGTAGTCAAAGCCGATATCGAAAGAGGCTATCTGAATACGATTCCGTTATGGCATTTTGGATTGATGTATTGAAATGGAGTGGTTACGGTTATACTAAAAACAATATAATACATTACTAACTAACTTTTCCAAAGTTTTAGACTGTAAAAATATTTTAAAATTCACCCTTTGCAATTTCAAAATTCATTCTCTGTTATTTCAAAATTAGACTCTTGTTATTTCAAAATTTATTCTTTGTAATTTCAAAATTAATTGTACATTTGCATTGAATTTCAATGCGCTATGTCATTATCCAGAAATATAAAATTCCCTATCCAGGATTTGTTAGGTAAATATCCGGTTGTTGCTGTTACCGGACCTCGGCAATCAGGCAAAACAACAATGCTCAAAACCGAATTTCCCGATTATCGTTATGTCAATCTCGAAAATCCCGATATGCGTTCGTATGCCGAAAAAGACCCGAATGGTTTTTTGGCAGCGTTTGATAAGTTTGTGATTTTTGATGAAGCACAAAGAGTACCGCATTTGTTTTCGTACATACAATCTATTGTAGATGATTCCGGAATGATGGGGCAGTTCATCTTGTCGGGTTCGCAGAATTTCCATTTGATGCAGAGTATTACCCAAAGTTTGGCAGGCAGGGTGGCGATTTTTAAGTTGTTTCCTTTTGATCACAACGAAATGAAATCAGCCGGTTGGCTCAATGAAGATGATTTTTTATACAACTTGGTCAAAGGGTTTTATCCTGCTATTTACGACCGAAATATTCCGTCAAAAACATTTTATACGAACTATGTGCAGACTTACATTCAACGAGACGTAACCGAATTAATCAACATCCGGAATATGCGTTTGTTTCAGAATTTCCTGGCTTTGTGTGCGACCCGAGCCGGGCAATTGCTCAATCTGAATGCGTTGGCAAACGAATGTGGTATTACGCAGCCTACGGCAAAAGCGTGGTTATCGGCTTTGGAAAATAGTTATATCGTGTATCAGTTGTATCCGTACTACAAAAATTTTAGTAAACGCATCGTCAAAACCCCGAAATTGTATTTTTATGATTCGGGATTGTTGTGCCATTTGTTGAAAATAACAGACGGAAAACAACTGCAAACCCATGCTCTGAAAGGAAGTCTGTTTGAAAATATGATGATAGCCGAATACATCAAACAGATGTCGCACAAAAACGTGGTGGACGACCTTTGGTTTTGGAGGGATTCTTCGGGCAATGAAGTGGATTTTTTAATCGAAAACGACAAAGGTTTCCGTATTGTGGAGTTCAAAGCCTCCATGACCGTGATGCCCGATATGTTTGAAGGAATGGAAAAATTTCAGCAACTTTCGGGTTGGAAAGATCTGAACAAAGCGTTGGTTTACGGCGGAAATGACCGACAAAATCGAACCGCAGGCAAAGTGATTCCTTGGAAAGAATTTGGCGTGGAATAAATATTTAACTTTTCCAAAGTTTATGATTAAAATTGAATTTTACACTCTGATAGTGTAGAATATGGTATTTTGGACCAATATATTAAAGAAAACAACCCACAAATGAATACTGAAACTAAAGACGGATACAGCATTTCGTACGAACCGATGTATGATGAAAGAATGACTAAAAAAGTCAAAGATTTGATGCTGAAAATGCACAAAATCGCTAATTTAGGAGCTAAAGACGGCAAAAAACGTATCGAAAAAGCCATTGCAGAATATCCTGATATACCACAGTTCAAAAATTACCTGTCCGTTTGGTATGCTAAACGAGGCGAAATGGATAAATCGTTTGCGTATAATCGTCAAATTATAGCCCGACACCCTGATTATCTTTTTGCAAAAATCAATATGGCTCAGGAATATTTGCAAAAAGAGGAATTAGGAAAAGTAACCGAAATATTGGGAGAAGCCATAGAAATCAAACAAATATATCCCGAGCGAAATGAATTCCACATTTCAGAAATTACCGCTGTTTTAGGAATAGCCATCCAATACTATTTAAAGAAAAATGATTTTAAGCAAGCATTATTAAGATTGAATGGTTTAAAGGAAATCGCCCCTGATTCTGATTCGATTGACCACTTTGAGATGCAGATTATAGGTGCAATGTTTGATAAACCTCCATTATTCAACAGAAGAGAATCAGTAAGGACTTCCATTGAGCAACCTACTACCCACAAAACTGAAGCTCCTGAATTTCATCACCAACAAATACAATGGCTATATGAACAATCCTATTTGACCCATGAGCAAATAGAAGAATTATTGGCTTTGCCAAGACAATCGCTCATTGCTGATTTAGAAAAAGTATTGAAAGACAGTATCGAACGATATTCTTATTTTGAAGAAGCGATTACAAGTGATAAGAACGGAAATTTTGTTATGCACAGTTTGCTCTTGTTCAGAGAACTTGTTGCAGAAGATAGCCTGCCTGTTGTATTGGAAGTTTTGTCTCAGAGTGAAGAGTATTTAGAATTATTTCTTGGTTTTATCCTAACGGAATATTTATGGGAAGTTCTCTATGTCTTGGGAGAAAATAGGTTTGAGGAGCTTTTAAATTTTGTAAAGCAACCTAAAATTTACACTTTTGCTAAAACTCCAGCAACTCAAGCTATGGCTCAATTTGCAGTGTTCAATCCTGATAGACGGCCAGAGGTAGTAAACGGATTTAAAGATGTGTTTGATTTTTATATCAATGCGGAAACAGATGCCGGTATAGATGACGCTTTTATTGGTTCAGCAATATGTGATGTACTTGATTTTTGTGGGGTTGAACTCGAAAATGAAATTAAAACATTATTTGCAAAAGAGTATGTAGATGAAACGATTTGTGGAGATTGGGATGAGATAAGCAACGAATTGAGATACAATACAATATTTAATCATAGAAACTATCATTATACTTCTTTACAAGAAATTTATGCAATATTCCAAAACAATCAAGCAGATAATGAAGAAGATGAATATGATGACGGCGAAGATGTTGGATATGTAAAACCGCTTTCTAATGTTTCTAATACGCCTTATATCAAACCAAAAGTACCCGGACGCAATGACCCTTGTTTTTGTGGAAGTGGTAAAAAATACAAAAAGTGTTGTTTGTAAATTAATGACTTACAATCTCTTCAGAAATTGAATAATCTATTAGTGAAAACGACCAACATGAAAAGCCTAAAGCTCTCATAATTAAGAATTCTTATTATCGAAAACATTTTAATAACACTAATAAACAAAAACAATGAACAATAAAATCTGGCTCTCTTCCCCTCATATGGGAGGTGGAGAAATGAAATACATTCAGGAAGCTTTCGACTCCAATTGGGTTGCTCCGTTGGGTGCCAATGTGGATGAATTTGAAAAAGACTTAGCGCAATATCTCGGCAATCAAGCTAAGGTTGCCGCCTTAAGCGCAGGTACGGCCGCATTGCATCTCGCACTGATTTTGGCAGGTGTGCAACGTGATGACGAAGTCATTTGTCAATCCCTGACGTTTTCGGCTTCCGCCAATCCCATCGCATACCAAGGCGCAGTTCCGATTTTTGTGGACAGTGAAAACGAAACATGGAACATGGATCCGGAACTTTTGGAATTAGCCATTCAAGAACGCATCAAAAATGGTAAAAAACCCAAAGCTATTATAGCTGTTCATTTATACGGAATGCCTTATAAACACAATGAAATCAAAGCAATTTCCGAAAAATATGAAATTCCGATAATAGAAGATGCAGCTGAAGCCTTAGGCAGTGAATACCACGAACTTAAATGCGGTACTTTGGCCAAATATTCTTGCTTGTCATTCAACGGCAATAAAATTATCACAACTTCCGGCGGAGGAGCCTTGGTCGTAAAATCGGATGCTGACAAGGAAAAAACGGTTTTTCTCTCCACGCAGGCACGGGACAATGCGCCGCATTATCAGCACAGTGAAATCGGATACAATTACCGTATGTCCAATATCGTAGCCGGAATTGGAAGAGGTCAAATGGAAGTTTTGACAACGCATATCAATGCGAGAAGAGCGAATTTTGAATTTTATCAACAAAAACTATCCGGCATTCCCGAACTAAGTTTCGTGGCTGAGCCCGAATCGGTTTATTCCAACCGCTGGCTTTCTACTGTTTTGACCACTTCTTATGAATTGCGCGAAAAACTACGTTTGGCATTGCAGTATAATAACATTGAAAGCCGCCCCTTGTGGAAACCCATGCATTTACAACCGGTCTTCAAGGATGCACCCCGATATACCAATGGCGTATCTGAAGATTTGTTCAACCGTGGTCTATGCCTGCCAAGTGGTTCCAACCTTGTAGATGAAGAGAAACAACGGGTAACCGATACTATTCTGAAATTTTTTGGTTGATTATTTCGAGGTAATTTGTCCCGGAAACTGATTGACCTAAGTTTTAATGATTTAATTTCTTACTGACTAAGTGAAAAACAATAATCTGTTATTACCCGCGATCAATGCCGCCATAAGTGCCGGAAAAAGGATTATGGAGGTTTATGCTGGAGATTTCAAAGTTGATTTCAAGGAGGATGCCTCTCCCCTGACTGCTGCTGACCAAAAGTCCAACCAAGAAATCATGGATTTTTTGTTGCCTTTCGGAATTCCTATCATCAGTGAAGAAAACAAACAATTGCCCTTTGAAGAAAGAAAGAAATGGGAATTATGCTGGTTGGTGGATCCGCTGGACGGCACCAAAGAATTTATCAAGAAAAATGGTGAGTTTACTGTCAATATCGCTTTGATTGAAAAGGGTTTCCCGATTATGGGAGTCGTTTATTTACCAGTTCAGCAAATTTTGTACTTTGCAAATGAACAAATCGGAAGCTTCAAAACTCAAATAAACAAGAATCTTGTTGAAGAATTAGAAACCTTGATTCAAAGTTCCAAAAAATTAAACGGCAAATGCAATTCTACTGTTTACAAAATAGTCGCTTCCCGCTCACATCCTTCTCCAGCTACTGAAGAATTCATTCATCAAAAAGAAAAAATATACGGTAAAATTGAATTGGTCAGCAAAGGGAGTTCCATCAAACTTTGTCTAATCGCCGAAGGCAGTACACATGTCTATCCAAGACTGGCTCCGACCATGGAATGGGATACTGCGGCGGCACATGCTGTTGCTAAATTCGCCGGATGCAAAGTATATGACTATGAAACCGGTCAGGAGTTGCATTACAACAAACCCGATTTGCTGAATCCCTTTTTCGTGGTTGAAGGTGAGTAACTCCCGGAAGAGACATATCGCCAAAGCCATCACATGGAGAATAGTTGGTACCTTAGACACCATTGTTTTGGCATGGCTCATCACAGGAAGTGGATTGGCTGGACTAAAGATTGGAGGACTTGAACTAACCACCAAAACCATTCTGTATTATATACACGAAAGGGTTTGGTTTAAAATTCGGTTCAAAAATGCACGCAAAAGACACTTATTCAAAACCGTCACTTGGCGAATTGTTGGTTCAGTAGATACCTTTTTATTGGCGTGGATTATTACGGGCAGCCCATTTTCCGGATTTAAAATCAGCGTGGCGGAGGTCATTACTAAAATGATTTTGTATTATATTCACGAAGAAGTTTGGTACAAAGTTGATTTTGGTTTGGAAAAATTCAGAGGAAAAAACAAAAAACGTAATCCTAACGAAGAAGCGCAAAAGCAAGAATAGAAGAAAATGAGTAGTTTGTTCAATCAGAAATTCAACATTAGTAGAAAAGACAGAAATCTAAAATCCGGTCACAATTCTAAAGTAATATGGATTACCGGCCTTTCTGGTTCCGGAAAATCTACTGTTGCCAATGGGCTGGAGGAATTGTTATTCAAAAAAAACATCAGGACTTATACATTGGACGGCGACAATATCCGCCGAGGTATCAACAAGGAATTAACCTTTACAGAAGAAGACCGTACAGAAAATCTCAGAAGAATAGGTGAAATCGTCAAATTATTTATAGACGCCGGTGTTGTGGTCATTGCGGCTTTTATCAGTCCGATGAAAAAAGACCGACAAATGCTCAGAGAAATTATTGGAGAAGAAGATTTCTTTGAAGTTTTCATCAATACACCCATAGAAATCTGTGAGCAAAGAGACGCCAAAGGCTTGTACAAAAAAGCAAGAAGCGGAGAAATACTTAACTTTACCGGCATTTCAGCTCCGTATGAAGCTCCTGAAAATCCGGATGTAACGATTAATACGGAAAAACAATCCGCCAAAGAAGCTGCTGAGTTGATATGGAGCAAGTTAGAAAAAAGTATTTTACATTAAAAAAAGGGAAAGAAAATCGGATTAAACAAAAATTAAAATGAACAAATACTACATCAATTATTTAGATGAATTAGAATCTGAAGCTATTTATATTATCAGAGAGGTTTATGCGCAGTTTCAGAATCCTGTCATACTGTTTTCCGGCGGGAAAGATTCCACCGTAGTTGCGCATTTGGCCAAAAAAGCATTCTATCCGGCACGGGTTCCATTTGCGCTGATGCATGTAGATACCGGGCATAATTTCCCCGAAACCATTGAATTTCGTGATCGTTTGGTAGAAGACATGGAATTGCGGTTGATTGTGGCATCTGTGCAGGAAGCCATTGAAAAAGGAAGGGTCAGAGAAGAAAAAGGAAAAAATGCAAGTCGAAATTCATTACAGATTACGCCATTGTTAGATGCAATTGAAAATCATCAGATAGATTGTGCTATCGGAGGTGGTCGCAGGGATGAAGAAAAAGCGCGTGCGAAGGAAAGATTCTTTTCTCACCGCGATGATTTCGGACAATGGGATCCGAAAAATCAGCGACCTGAACTTTGGAATATCCTCAATGGAAAATACTTAATGGGCGAACATTTCAGAGCTTTCCCTATCAGCAATTGGACGGAAATGGATGTTTGGAATTATATAATCAAAGAAAACATTCAGCTTCCATCCTTGTATTTTGCACATGAACGAGAAGTAGTTTGGAGAAACAATTCCTGGATTCCCAATTCGGAATTTCTCAATCTTGAAGAAGGCGAAGAAATCGTTACAAAGAAAATTCGTTTCAGAACACTGGGAGACATCACCATCACTGGGGGCATAGAATCCGATGCAGATACATTGGAAAAAATCGTTGCAGAAGTCGCAGCCATGCGCCAAACGGAAAGAGGTAACCGCGCAGATGACAAAAGGTCTGAAACCGCCATGGAAGATAGAAAAAAACAAGGTTATTTTTAATGAAGCATGAAGTGACAAAAAAAGAAAGAAAATGATGGAAATAAATAACAATCAATTATTAAGATTTACGACCGCAGGAAGTGTGGATGACGGGAAAAGCACCTTGATTGGAAGATTGCTTTACGATTCCAAATCCATTTTCGAGGATCAACTCGAATCCATTGAAAATTCCAGTAAAAGAAAAGGTCACGATCACATTGATCTGGCTATGTTCACAGATGGTTTGCGCGATGAAAGAGAACAGGGAATTACCATCGATGTCGCTTATCGCTACTTTACCACCCCCAAAAGAAAATTCATCATTGCTGATACACCCGGGCATATTGAATATACGCGAAACATGGTAACCGGAGCTTCCACAGCCAACGTAGCCATCATTCTCGTCGATGCCAGAAACGGAGTTGTGGAACAAACAAAAAGGCACTCCTATATCGCTTCTTTGCTCCAGATTCCGCATTTGATTGTTTGTGTCAATAAAATGGATTTGGTGGATTATTCCGAAGATGTTTTTGACAATATCGTCCGACAATACGAAATGGTGAGCAGCAAACTCGACATCAGTGATATTTCCTTTATTCCCATTAGCGCATTAGAAGGCGACAATGTGGTAAAAAGGTCAGACAACATGGAATGGTACAATGGAGCTACTTTACTGCATACCTTGGAAACGGTTCACATCGGAAATGACAACAATAAGATTGACGCAAGATTTGCAGTGCAAACTGTAATTCGCCCACAAAGAGAAGGCTTCATCGATTATAGAGGATATGCAGGGCGAATAGCAAGTGGGATTTTCAGAAAAGGAGATCATGTGACCATTCTGCCCTCCGGATTTACATCCAAAATCAAATCCATTGTTACATATGACGGCGAATTGGAAGAAGCCTTTTCTCCGATGTCAGTCAGCATTAATTTAGAAGATGATATTGACGTCAGCCGGGGTAACATGATTGTTCGAAGTGGAAATCAACCCACACCCGTTCAGGAATTTGATGTGATGCTTTGTTGGTTGGGTAATGAAAATCCATTGCCAAGAACAAGATACACCATCATGCATGCCAACAATGAGCAAAAAGCCATCATCAAAGATGTAATTTACAAAATGAACATCAATACTTTGGAGAGAAATACAGCGGATAAAGAAATCAAAGCCAATGACATTGCCAGAGTGACTTTGAGAACCACGCAGCCTCTTTTGGCGGATAATTATAGAAGAAACAGAATTACCGGTAGCCTCATATTAGTAGATGATTCCACAAATATTACCGTAGCAGCGGGGATGATCGTATAATAACACAAACTGAAAAAACCGACATCAGCAAGGATGAAAATATTAGTTACCGGAGACTTGGCAATTGCAGTGCCATTTGACGCAGATTTACAAATTGGAGATCAAATAAAAAAACTGTTCTCTGATTCTGATTTGAATATCGTCAATCTGGAATCTCCTGTAACTGAAAGTAATAACGGAATTCACAAAACAGGACCTCATTTGAAAGGAGATAAAAATGCAATTGAAAAAACATTAGATGCACTGAAAATTGATATTGCTGTTTTGGCCAATAATCACATGAGGGATTATGGAGAAAAAGGAATTGCTGATACTTTGGATTTCTTAAATAAAAACAAAATAAGACATACTGGTGCCGGAATGAATCTGGAAGAAGCCTCAAAAACCTTATTCATAGAAACCAAAGCAGGAAAAATTGCAATCATTAATTTTGCGGAAAATGAATGGAACAGTGCTAAAAAAAATCAGGCTGGAACCAATCCCATGGACTTGATAACCAATGCTGAACAAATCGCAGAAGCTGCAAAAAATGCGGATATAACCTTAGTTATCGTTCACGGCGGACATGAAAACTATGAATTACCCAGCCCGGAAACCAGAAAAAGATACCGCTTCTATGCGGAGCAAGGAGCTGACATCGTCATAGCACATCACACCCATTGCATTAGTGGCTTTGAAATCCATAAAGACATCCCTATTTACTATAGCCTTGGGAATTTTCTGTTTCCGACAAAAAAACAAGAAAATGAAAACTGGTACCAAGGTTTGATACTACAATTAGAGATTAACAAGGGCAACATTGAACATCAAAGCATTCCTGTGATTTTAGATAAAAAGAATCATTTCTTTGAATTGGCTAACGATGCTGAAAAAGAAAATATCAACAATCGAATAATAGAGCTTAACAAAATTATTTCCAACGACTTAAAGTTAGAAGAGGCTTGGGAAAAATTTGTAGACAAACGAAAAAAAGAGGTTTCAAAAATATGGTCTCCGCTTTTTTTTATTAAAAACAAATACCTGCAATTAATCATCAACAAATTAAATATCAGATTCTTAAACAAAAAGATATTATCTGCACAGCTCAGCAGAATCAGATGTGAAGCACACCGTGAAATAGCAATTTCAACATTGGAAAAATACCATAGTAAAAACAAGCTGAATTGACTTTTATTTAAAGAGTTTTTAGACAGGAATAAAACACAGTCAAAAATGAAAATAGCCATACATCCTGTTAAAGGAAGCTTTTCAGACAGATGGATTACTTATTGCCGGGAAAAGAAAATTCCATTCAAACTTGTCAATTGTTTTGACTCGGATATCGTAGAACAATTGAATGATTGTGATGTGCTGATGTGGCATTATCACCATACTAAATTTGAAGATGTACTCGTGGCTAAAAAAATTCTTTTTGCCATCGAACATGCCGGAAAAACAGTCTATCCCGATTTTCATACAAACTGGCATTTTGACGACAAAATCGGACAAAAATATTTGTTAGAAGCCATCGGGGCTCCATTGGTACCAACTTATGTTTTTTATAACAAAAAGGAAGCAATCGATTGGGTCAACACAACAGAATTTCCAAAAGTATTTAAATTAAAAAGCGGTGCCGGAAGCCTGAATGTCAGACTTGTAAAATCAAAAAATGAAGCTATTCGATTAGTCAACAAAGCCTTTTCAAAAGGCTTTTCTCAATTTAATACGTGGGGATATTTCAAAGACCGATACAATAAGTTCCGACATGGAAAGGGCAGTTTCACGGGTTTGCTGAAAGGTTTCGGACGATTGTTCATTTCCACGGAATATTCCCGAAAACAATGCAAGGAAAAAGGTTACGTTTATTTTCAGGATTTCATCCCCGGAAATGAATGTGATTATCGGATTACAGTGTATGGAAATCGGGCGGCAGCCGCTAAAAGAATGAACAGAGACGGTGATTTCAGAGCATCCGGAAGTGGAATTATGCATTTTGAAAAAGAATTATTTGACGTCAGATTGGTTAAAATGGCTTTTGAATTAAATGATAAAATAAAGGCACAATCTCTCAACCTGGATTTTATATTTGATGCGAACCGCAATCCTTTGCTTGTGGAAATGAGCTACGGATTTCCGACCCGCGGACATGATGAGAATCAGGGGTATTGGGACAAAGACCTTAACTGGCATGAAGGTAAAGCCGACATAGTAAATTGGATAATGGATGACTTGGTCGCCGCTTTTGAAAAATGAAAATCCTCTTCTTAATTGACAATCTGAGTTCAGGCGGTGCACAACGCCAAATGGTCACACTTACCAAACTGTTCAAAAATCGGCAAATGGAAGTTTCATTTTTACTGTATGCCGAAAAAACAGGTGATTTTTTCAAAAACGAATTGCTAAAAGAAAATATCCCCGTTTACAACATCAATTCCAGCAGCATCCTCTCACGGATTCTGAAAATTAGAAATTTTATCAGAAAAAATAATTTCGACGCTGTGATTTCTTTCATGGACACACCCAATCTGTTGAATTGTTTAGCAGCAATCGGCGGTAAAAAATGGAAAGTCATCACAAGTGAACGAAGTTCCATGGAATGGTTTTTCCAGTCTGCCAAAGGGAAAATTTATGCGCATTTTTACAAATATGCAGATGCTTTGGTCTGCAATTCCTACAATGGAGAAAGCCTTTGGAAAAAATATTTCCCAAAATATTCTGATAAACTAAAAGTGATTTACAACCCGGTTATACAAACGGAAATCAATTCCACATACCAGCCGTTGAAAGATGGAAAACTAAAAATTATAGTGGCCGCATCCCATCAATATTTGAAAAATGCTTTAGGACTTGCAAAAGCAGTTGCGCTATTAGAAACAGCAGATAAAAACAAACTGAAAATCGAATGGTATGGCAAGAAGAAAGTCAGTTTGGGCAAAACAAAAGCCTATGAGGAAGTGTTGGATTATATTCAGACTAACAATTTATCCGGAATTATTACTTTTGAAGAACCTGTCACAAAAATCGCCGAAAAAATGAAACAAGCTGATATTGTGGCACTTTTCAGCAAATTAGAAGGATTACCCAACGTAATTTGCGAAGCCATGATGATTGAAAAACCGATTATCATGACGCGTGTTTCGGATTACAGTAAACTGATTGATGAAAGCAATGGTTTTCTCTGTGATTGGGATCAGCCGGAATCCATCAAGCAAGCCATCGTTTCCGCATTAAATCTCAATGAAAATCAATTGATTGGAATGGGAAAAAATTCCAAACAAAAAGCCATAGAGTTGTTTGATGCTAAGAGAATTGCAGACCAATGGATAAGCTGCATAGAAAATTAGAACGTCCTTATATTTGGCTACATGAAACCTAAATTTCCATTTATGATTTATTGCCACATTGAGAAGAATGCAGGGACTACTATGCACTATATTCTCAATGAAAATCTGCCTTATTACTTCGCATTGGATTCCAATCCTCGATATGGTAATCATCGACCATTTAACGAAAAAACTATGCAAAGACTTTTGAATCTTTTTAGTCCGATTCAAGGCATAGGCGGACATACGGTTAGTCCACACTTTGATTATCAGGCCGTGCTTCCCGGTAAAGAAATTTATATGTTTGCCTTCTTCAGAGAGCCGGTCAAAAGATATTTATCGCAACTGAATTACCAAATCGAAGTGATGAAAGAAAATTGGACTTTTGAAACTTTTTTAAACAATGAACAATTTTCTGATTTACAAACCAAAAAGATTGCGGGAACCGCAGATTTTGAAAAAGCAAAATCCATCTTAACTGAAAAAATGAGCTTTGCCGGATTGGTGGAGAAATTTGATGAGGGGCTCATGATCATGAAAACACAATTGGGTGATGATTTTGACATTCGATATAAAAAAAAGAACAGCCTAACAAGAAACAAGCAGACTTATACCCTGCAAGGATTAAGCGAAATAGAAATTGAATCGATAAAATCCAAAAACAGAAACGATATACAGTTATATCAATTTTTGAAAGAAGAACTATATCCTAAATATATAGAACTGATTGGAGATAAGAATGAATTGCTTTTTCAGCAATCCGATTTTCAATTCAGGAAAACAAATATAATTCGCATGAAATTGAAAAATCAATTGGCAAAATTCCTTTTGCAACCATTTTCTCTGAAAGGAAGTTAAGTTGTTTTATTAGGGGTAATTAAGGTTTTGGTTTACCATAAATTTAAATGTTGGAAATAACATGAAAAAAGTTTTGCTCTGTGCGCCTTCTGCCAAACACAATATCGGTGGGATTTCCCGCTGGACAAATCATATTCTCAACCACTATGCGGAACTAACGGAAAAGAAAATTCAACTCAAACTATTTGATTTAGAAAGAAGAAAAACGAAAACTCCACAAATCTCGATTTTTAAAAGAATATGGACTGGTGTCAATGATTATTTGAAAATCATACGAGATTTTAAATCAACGCTTAGCAAAAATAAATTTCAGGTTATACACCTCGTGTCAAGTGCTTCATTCGGGCTTTTGAAAGATTTAATCATGCTTAATTATGCACGCAAACACGGTGCTAAATCCATTATTCATTTTCATTTTGGACGGATTCCGGAATTATTCGAAAAGAAAAACTGGGAATTCAAGCTACTGAAAAGGGTTTTAAAAAAAACCGACATTGTGATTGTCTTGGATAAATTATCTTTAGAAACACTTGAAAGAGCGGGGTATAATCATGTGCAACTTTTACCAAATCCACTTTCTCCAATAATAAATGAAATCATTTTGTGTCATCAAAATATTCAAAGAAAAGAAAGAAAAATACTTTTTGCAGCACATGTTTTACCTTCAAAAGGCATCTACGATTTGGTTGAAGCCTGTAAAGAATTACCCGACATAGAGTTGGTGGTTATAGGAAAAATTTCGGATGAAATTGAATCAAAATTAAAAACCACAGCCGGTGATGAGCATGATAAATGGTTAATCATCAAAGGAGAAAAAGATTTTGAAGTCGTCATCCGGGAAATGTTATCGGCCGCAGTTTTTGTCCTACCGTCTTATACTGAGGGATTCCCCAATGTTATCATCGAAAGCATGGCGTGCGGTTGTCCGATTGTAGCAACAAATGTTGGAGGAATTCCGGAATTGCTCGAAGATTCAAAAGGCGAAAAATTCGGAATTTGTGTGGAGCCAGGCGATGTAAAACAACTGACAAATGCCCTAAATCAAGTTTTAAATAACAAAGAATTTTCCTTATCTTATGCGGAAAAAGCCAAAGAAAGAGTTAATCAACATTACTCGATTTCAAAGATTTGGTTACAACTTGAAAAGACTTGGATAACAATTTAAACTTAAATACATAATGACTAATTTTCAAAATAAAAAAATCTTAATCACCGGTGGTACAGGCTCTTTCGGGACAGCTGTACTCAATCGGTTTTTAGAATTAGGCGATTTTAAAGAAATCAGAATTTTCTCCAGAGATGAAAAAAAACAGGATGATTTGCGGCAAAGAATTCAGGATTCCAGGGTGAAATTTTATATCGGAGACGTTCGGGACAGGTATTCCGTTGATGATGCCATGCAGGGAATCGATTACGTTTTTCATGCTGCCGCATTGAAGCAAATTCCCTCCTGTGAATTCTTTCCGATGCAGGCCGTGAAAACAAATATCATCGGTACGGAAAATGTATTGAATTCTGCGATTCAACATGGCGTGAAAAACGTCGTGATTATCAGTACGGACAAAGCTGCTTATCCCATCAGCGTCATGGGAATCAGCAAAGCCATGATGGAAAAAGTAGCGATTGCGAAAGCCCGTTCCATGGATGAAAACTATAAAACCACAATCAGTTGCACCCGGTATGGCAATGTGATGGCAAGCCGCGGTTCTGTAATTCCGCTTTGGATTGAGCAGTTGAAATCCGGCAAAGAAATCACCATCACAGATCCGAAAATGACCCGTTTCATGATGTCCATCGATGATGCTGTAAATCTGGTGCTTTATGCCTTCAAAAACGGACAAAATGGTGATTTGTTCATTTGGAAAGCTCCCGCAGCAGAACTGCCGGTGATTGCCCAAGCTTTGGGAGAGGTTTTTGAAATTACGCCGAAAATTAAAATCATCGGCACCCGCCATGGAGAAAAATTAACAGAAACTTTAGTCACAAGAGAAGAAATGATACATGCCGTAGATTTGGGGGATTATTATCGAATTCCGGCTGATATCCGGGATTTGAATTACAACAAATACAGCAATGAAGGCACGAAGGACACTTCAAATATTGAGGAATTCAACTCTCAAAATACCCAACTCTTAAGCTTGGATGAGATTAAAGATTTGTTGCTGAGTTTACCGGAAATCCAAGCCGAATTAAGAGAAACCAAAAACATCTTATAAATCCTGAAAAACAAAGGTTTTAATTTCAACCTATGAAAAAAATCGGAATCACCGGTCAAAACGGTTTTATCGGACAGCATTTATACAATACATTAGGCTTGTATCCGGAAGAATTTGAAAGAATTGAATTCCAAAAGAATTATTTTGAAAACCCGGGATTGTTGGATGAATTTGTCGGTAAATGTGATGTGATTGTACATCTGGCCGCCATGAACCGACATGAAAGTCAGGAAATAATTTATCAAACCAACATTCAACTTGTTCAGCAGTTGATTGAATCCTTAGAAAGAACAAATTCCAAAGCCCATGTGCTGATTTCTTCCTCTACACAAGAGGAAAAAAACAACCATTATGGGAAATCTAAAAAAGAAGGAAGAATTTTATTGCAAAACTGGGCTGAAAAAAATTCCGGAAAATTGACCGGATTGATTATTCCCAATGTTTTCGGTTGTTTTGGAAAACCCTTTTATAATTCCTTTGTCGCCACTTTCTGCTATCAGCTCACCCACGGACAAACTCCGGAAATCGTCAATGACGGAAATGTGAAACTGATTTATATTCAAGATCTTGTGAAAATAATCATCAATCAGATACGTTCAGAAAAAAGCAATCCTGAATTGTTTGTAATACCAACTTCCGAAAAAAAAGTTTCCGAAATTCTTGAACTTTTGAAAAAATTCAAAACGATATATTTTGAAAATGGTGAAATCCCGGAACTGAACAATTCATTTGAACATAATCTGTTCAACACTTTTCGCGCCTATATTGACATGAAAAATCATTTTCCGGTTCTGTTAAAAAAGAATGAAGACCCGCGCGGTGTATTTGTTGAAATTATCCGTTTGGGCATTGGCGGACAATGTTCTTTTTCCACAACCGTTCCTGGGATTACCCGCGGAAATCATTATCATACCCGAAAAATTGAGCGATTTGCAGTGATAAAAGGCAAAGCTTTGATTCAATTAAGAAAAATAGGAACAGCCGAGGTGCTGAATTATGAATTGGTTGGAAATCAGCCTGCTTATGTAGATATGCCTGTCTGGTACACGCACAACATCAAAAACGTCGGAGAAGAAGATTTATACACCCTCTTTTGGATCAATGAACCTTTTAATCCGGATGACCCTGACACCTATTTTGAAGAAGTTTAGTTTTCGGTAAAAAATTAATTTTATAAAAACTTAATTCAGTTAAAATGAACAAAGAAAATCAATCAGACAATCGGACAGAGAAACTGAAAGTTATGACCGTTGTGGGAACACGGCCTGAAATCATCCGATTGTCCAGAACGATAGTCGCATTGGATGCTTCCGATGCAATCGAGCATATTCTTGTGCATACCGGCCAAAATTATGACTACGAATTGAATCAGATTTTCTTTGAGGATATGGAAATCCGAAAACCGGATTATTTTCTGGAAGCAGCCGGAAAGAATGCGATTGAAACCGCCGGAAATATTTTGATAAAAATTGATTCTGTTTTAGAAAAAACCAAACCGGATGCCTTTCTCGTTTTGGGAGATACCAATTCTTGTCTTTGTGCCATAGCTGCCAAAAAAAGAAAAATTCCCGTATTCCACATGGAAGCCGGCAACCGCTGTTTTGACCAACGGGTTCCTGAAGAAACCAACCGAAAAATCGTTGACCACATCTCCGACATCAATCTGACTTATAGCGATATTGCCAGAGAATACTTGCTCAATGAAGGCTTGCCGGCTGACAGAATTATCAAAACGGGAAGTCCGATGTATGAAGTATTAACACATTATCTCCCCAAAATTGAACTATCAAAAGTTTTGTCTGAATTAAACTTAGAAAAAGATAAATATTTCTTGGTTTCAGCACATCGGGAGGAAAACATTCAATCGGAAAAAAACTTTGGAAATCTGATTGAGAGCCTCAATTGGATTGCAGAAAAATTTAATTTTCCGGTCATCGTATCTACACATCCGCGAACCCGAAAAATGGCAGATGAGAAAAATGTGAAATTACATGAAAATATCAGGTTGATGAAACCATTGGGTTTCAGCGATTACAATCATTTACAGATGAATGCTTTTGCTGTTTTATCAGACAGCGGAACGATTTCTGAAGAAAGTTCAATTTTGAATTTCAGGGCACTCAATATCCGGGAAGCCCATGAAAGACCGGAAGCCATGGAAGAAGCCGTAGTAATGATGACCGGATTAAATCCTCAAAGAATCTCTCAGGGATTAATACAATTGACAAATCAACAAACAGGTAAAGCCCGAAATTTCAGGTTGGTAGCGGATTATGCCATGCCGAATGTCAGTGAAAAAATGGTCAGAATTATTTTGAGTTACACTGATTATATCAATAGAACTGTTTGGTTTAAAGAGAATTAACACCCATGCGCATATTGGTCGTCAGTCAGTTTTTTTATCCTGAAACTTTCAGAAGCAATGACGTTGCTTTTGAATTGCAAAGACGCGGACACGAAGTGACTGTATTGACGGGTATTCCCAATTATCCGGAAGGAAAAATTTACAAAGGTTATGGTTTCTTAAAAAACAGAAAACAGAATATTGACGGCGTTACAATAATCCGAACCCTGCTGATTCCTCGAGGCAAAGGCAAAGCAGTGAATATGGCATTGAATTATTTGAGTTGGACACTTTTCGCCAGTTTGAAGTCTGTTTTTCTAAGCAATAAATTAAAATTTGATGCGGTTTTCGTACATGGGTCTTCTCCGGTCATACAGTTTTATCCTGCATTGATTTTCAAAAGAAAACAAAATATTCCAATTTATTTCTGGCTATTAGATTTATGGCCTGAATCCCTTGAATATGCCGGGAATATCAAGAATCAATATGTGATGAACTCCTTCAACAAAGTAGTTAAAAAATTTTACCGGGAATCCGAAAAAATACTGATTTCATCCAAGGGTTTTAAAGAATCCATTCTTGAAAAAGGAGATTTTGCGGATAAAATCATCTATTTTCCCAATTGGGCCGAAGATGTTTTGGCCAATGGAAACCAGAATTATGCTATTCCTGAACTTCCGAAAGGGTTTAAAGTAATGTTTGCAGGAAATGTTGGAGAAGCACAGGATATAGAAGCAATCATGGAGGCTGCTTTGAAATTGAAAAATCACGGAAACATCAAATTCATCATTGTCGGTGATGGTAGAAAATTATTTTATATACATGATTTCATCGCCAAACATCAATTGGAAGAAAACGTAATTTGTGTAGGAAGATTCCCGATTGAAGCCATGTCCACATTTTTTTCCAAAGCAGATGTTATGCTCGTCAGTCTAAAAGACAGTCCGATTTTTAATCTGACAGCACCAGCCAGAATTCAAGCCTATATGAGTGCCTCAAAAGCCATTATAGGTATGATCAACGGGGATGGCGCGAAATTAATAGAAGAAGCGAAATGTGGTTTTACCGTTCCAGCTGGCAATGGTTCGACATTAGCTGACTTAATCATCAGAATGGCCGAAATGCCCCGGGAAGAAATCATTGAAATTGGGAAAAGAGGTAGAATGTTTTTTGATGCACACTTTCAAATGCGAAACTGCATTGATCATTTAGAAGCCATTCTTTCAAAAAATAATAACACATCCTATTGAAGGATTTGCTTACATTAAAATTCAATTTAATTTAACAATTTTAACACATTAGTTGCCAATACATTTCGTGAAATCCGCTGTTTTCTAACATTAATTGCGGTTGCATTCTTGTCTGAAACCATAAATTAACATATTTATGTTAATTTCTATCCTTACCTTTGCGCGGGAAATTAACACCATTACCATTGATAAATTGTGGGAATGGAAGAAGAAGTTTCATTACTTCATACTATCTTTTAAAAGATTGAATAATACTTAAAACAAAGAAAATTGAAAACATCCGGCTACAAGTATTTAGCTATTAAGCTAAGGAAAAGTCTGAGAAATGAAGTTCCAAGATGGGTGGTGCTTTTTATTGATTTGTATGTTACAATCAATACATTTGTCCTGACAGTATTGCTGCTTAGGTTTTTCGGATTGAGAGCTGATCTCGAATTTCAGGAAATTATATTTCATCAGGTTCCTCAGGTATTAATCGTAGCATTGATTGCCTTTCTGCTTACCTCTTCTTATAAAGGAATCATCCGACACACCGGTTTCAATGATGTAATTAAGGTATTCAAGGCAAATCTGCTGTATTTTGTCTTAATGATATTCGTTTTTTGGTTGACCGTAAATTACTTCCAAAATAAAAGTTACGTCATTGGGAAATTCACCATTCTGATTCATACGCTTTTTAATATAGTCGTTTTAATTTTCTTAAGGATATTATATAAAAACATTTTTGACCGCTATATTAAAGGCAGCCGCCCCAACAAAAAGGTGCTAATTTATGGTGCAGGGGCATCTGGAATCATCACTTACGGAGTTCTAAAAAATGATGATAAAACTGGTGTTTCCGTTTTTGGCTTTATTGATGACAAAAAATCTAAATCCGGTAAGACCATCAACGGACTAAAAGTGTATCACACAGAGAATGTGACAAATGAATTCCTGAAAAAGCATGATATTTCAGAAATCATTATCTCTGCACAAAAAATAACTTCAAAAAGGCTGAATGAGATTGAAGATAAATTTTCGGAATCAGGCGTGGAATTGAAAATTGTACCTGCCGTCAGCAAATGGATTAATAATAAATTGACATCTCAGCAAATAAAGCCTGTTAAAATCGATGATTTATTGGGTCGTGAATCTATCAAACTTGAAAAAGAAGAAGTATTTCAGGAAGTAAAAGACAAAGTCATTTTAGTTACCGGAGCTGCTGGTTCTATCGGTAGTGAAATTTCCAGACAGCTGATGGATTATCCTTTCAAAAAATTGATTCTATTGGATCAGGCTGAATCTGCGCTCTATGATTTGCAGCAAGAAACCAAATCCAAATGCATCGACAGATGTGAATATGTAATCGGGAACATCAGAAATCCACAAAGGGTAGATGAAATTTTCAATTTTTACAAGCCTGATATAATTTATCATTCCGCGGCTTATAAACACGTTCCTTTAATGGAAGACAATCCTTATGAAGCGGTAATGACCAATATTGGAGGCACTAAATTGATTGCTGATCACGCCGTGAAATACGGAGCCAAGAAATTTGTGATGATTTCCACCGACAAGGCGGTAAATCCTACCAATGTAATGGGTGCAACAAAGAGAATTGCCGAATTATATGTTTCGCAATTAAATAAAAAATCAGAAACCAATTTTGTAGTAACACGCTTTGGGAATGTATTGGGTTCGAACGGCTCTGTAATTCCACTTTTCAAAAGGCAAATTGAAGAAGGCGGTCCATTGACCGTAACCCACCCTGATGTCACCCGTTATTTTATGACTATCCCGGAAGCTTGCCAATTGGTTTTGGATGCCGGTGCTATGGGCAAAGGCGGTGAAGTATATGTATTCGATATGGGGAAACCGATGAAGATTTTTGACCTTGCCAAAAAGGTCATTAGATTAAGTGGTTTCAAATATCCTGAAGAAATTGACATTCAATTCGTAGGATTGCGACCCGGTGAGAAAATATGCGAAGAACTACTTGCTGACAACGAAAGTATGCTGAAAACGCATAATCCAAAGATTATGATTGCTAAAGTTTGTGGCCCCAGTGATTCTTTTGAGAACAGATTAGAACAATTGCTTAACCCTGATTTAACACAGAATCCGGATAAAATTAATTTGGAAATGGTTTCTGTGATAAAAGAATTGGTTCCAGAGTATGTTTCGCAAAATTCTGTATTCAGTACTTTAGATAAACAACATAATTGATTTTACAGATTTATTATATATTTGCAGCCATTTAATCGACCAATGAAAATAAAATTAAAACTCTTAATACAACTTTTTTTTCTGGCATTATTAGTTAGTTCATGTGTTTCCCGAGAAAAGATTACTTATTTTCAAGGTGATCTTGAAGCTGTTAATGAATTGGCGGAAAGGTATGAAGCCACAATTCAGCCGGATGATTTATTGGCTATAACTGTTTATGCCCGTGATGAGGCAGCAACCCGAATTTTCAATCAGGAAAGCAATACTACCCCTACTGCTTCTGCTGGAAATGCTAATTTACGTCGTCTTTCATATTTAGTAGATAAAGAGGGGTATATAGAATTTCCTGTTTTAGGAAGAGTCAAATTGGGGGGAATGTCTCGAAATGAAGCCATTGAATATATGAAAGGGCTGTTGACTGAAGAGATAATTGACCCGGGAGTTGCAATAAATATATTAAACTTTAGAATCACAGTTTTGGGAGAAGTCAATAACCCAGGGACATTTCAATTGGAAAATGAAAAGATTACAATCATGGAGGCTTTGGGAAAGGCTCAAGATTTGACGATCAACGGCGAAAGAAAGAATGTATTAGTGATTCGTGAAGTAGATGGCACACGCAATTATTATAGAATTGACCTAACTTCCAATGAAGTGTTTGACTCTCCTGTATATTATCTCTCACAGAATGACATTGTTTATGTTGAACCCAATCAGAATAAAAGAAATTTATCAAGCCCTGTTATCAGAGATGTGTCTTTTGTAATTTCAATAGCAAGTTTTCTGCTTACTCTAATTCTCTTAATAACCCGCTAAAAAAAATATCCATGGCTGCAAATAATAAGGAAGATTTGATTTCCGAAGACGCATTAAAAAGTTCTTTTACATTTCGAGAATTGTGGGAACAATTCATCATGAACCTACATTGGTTTGTACTTGGATTAATATTATCACTTTCAGTGGCATTTATTTATTTGCGTTATACTGAAAATAAATACATGGTAAGTGCTAATGTCTTAGTAAAAGGAGAAGAATTAAATAGCAGCTCCGAAATTACTTTTTTTAATCCCAAAAGTTTCAGGATGGGAGATTCCCGCTCAGATCTTCTTGACCAAATAGAAATCATGAAATCTCGGAGATTGATGGGAAAAGTAGTAAATAAATTAGACTTAAACATTCAATATCACACGGAAGGAAAGGTCAAAAGCACTGAAATCTTTCAAAATACTTCCCCTATCAAAGTAATTACTTTAAATGAAATTACACATTTCATCAATTTTGATTTGAAGATAATTGATGATTCTGAAATTGAAATTGCATTTAAGGATAGAAAACTAAAAACAAATTTTGGAAAAAGGTTGCGTTTGGATGATACAGAAATTGTTGTCTTACCGAGAAATGCTATAAATCAAGATTTCAAAAACAACAGCATTTCTGTAACCATTGCACCCATTGAAGCCGCCATCAGTAAGCAAAGAGCCAGAATGGGCATTTCTCCTTTAAACAGAGATATGGGATCTGTGGTCAATGTTTCTATGACAGACAATATCCCACAAAGAGCCAGAATTGTCGTTGACGAGTTAATTAACCAATATAACGAAGATGCCGTTACCGACAAAAGAATAATCGGAGAAAAGACATCTCAATTCATTAATGATCGTTTGGATAAAGTAACAATGGATTTGAATCTGAGCGATGAAGATATTGAAGCTTTTAAAAAACAAAATCAGGTCATTGATTTAAATACTGAGGGAGGAATAAATTTGCAGGAGTCTTCCAAAAATGAAAGCATGGTTTTACAGGAATCCATTCAACTGAATATGGTTAATTCCATGCAGGAATACCTTCAAAATAACAAAAGCGATTTAGTACCTGTAAACATTGGCCTAAATAGTGGTTCAATTAACACAAATGCTAATAAATACAACGAATTAATTTTAGCGAGAAAGGATATTTTGGAATATGCTCCGGAATCCAGTCAATTGGTCCAGAATCTCAATAAACAAATCGATGACATTCGTTTAAACCTCAACAACAGTTTAAATAATTATAAAAAGACGATTCAAATTACTTTAGGGGATCTTCAATCTAACCAAGGTGAGATCGTTACAGGCATCATCAAATATCCAACCAAAGAAAAACAATTCAAAAATCTATCCCGAAATCAACAGATAGTTGAAGCACTTTATCTTTTTCTATTACAAAAAAGGGAAGAAAACGAAATCAGTAATGCTGCTACCCCCTCTCCTATTAAGGTTGTGGATTATGCGTATGGAGGGAACTCACCAATATCACCAAATAGAAGAATAACATATTTAGCTGCTCTTGCACTTGGTGTTTTAATTCCATACTTAATACTTTACACACGTTTCCTTCTTAATAATAAAGTACAATCTAGGGAGGATTTAGATGTTGTCGGCGCATCGGTTATTGGTGATATTCCCTTTTCTAAAAAGCGGAAAATCGTTAAAGAAAATGACCAAAGTGTTTTGGCCGAGTCTCTCAGGATTCTCAGAACCAACATGAATTTTTATCTGACCAATAAGAAACAAGGGGCTTCAAATATCTTCGTAACTTCAACCATCAGTGGAGAAGGAAAAACATTTATCGCTACCAATCTGGCGGTTATACTCGGTGCATCCCGTAAATTTAAGGTATTATTGATTGGTGCGGATATTCGGAACCCCAAAATCCTAGAGGCATTAAACGATGAAAAATACAAAGACCATATTGGTCTTACAAACTACTTGTCTGATTCAGACATTACAATTGAAGACATAACAATTGAACATGAAGAATATGACATCGACATCATTCACTCCGGTCCTATTGCTCCGAACCCGTCAGAACTTTTAATGAACGGTAGATTTGAAGAGTTGATGATGGAAGCTGATAAAAAATATGATTATGTTGTGGTCGATACCGCTCCAATCAGCTTGGTGACCGACGCACAGATTATTGCAGGTACAGCTGATTTGTTCCTGTTCGTTGTCCGTGCCAATTTCTTAGACAAACGCATGTTAGCACTTGCAAAAGATTTGTATCAAGACGGCCGTCTACCAAATATGACGCTCGTATTCAATGCCATCGAAAGAAAAAAAGGATACGGTTATGGGTACGGATATGGATACGGATATGGTTATGGATACGGATATGGAGGTTATGGATACGGATATGGACAAAGAGAAAAATCTACATGGAAACGTCTGTTACCCAAAAACTGGTTCAAAAAATAAAACGAATATTCCTGAAACGATTAAATCAGCTCTGCTACCACAAAGGTGCTGCCACCTACATAGATTAAATCCTCTTTAGCAGCATTTATTTTTGCTGCATTCAGGGCTTTGAAAACAGTATCAAAGTAAGCAGAATTCAATTCTTTCGGAATTATTTTCTTTAATTCAAAAATTGGCAACCTTCGCGGAACATTGGGTGAACAAAAATAATAGCATGCATCTTTTGGGAAGAAATCAAGTATAGACTTCACATCTTTGTCATTTACAAATCCTAAAACAAGGTGCAATTTTTGAAAAGTGGTATTTGCAAATTGAATTTTAATTTCAGCCAATCCATGCGGATTATGTGCAGTGTCAGCTACTATCATCGGTTCCTTTTGCAATATTTCCCAACGTCCGTGAAGCCCTGTATTCTTCATCACATGCTTTAATCCGGCTTCAATTGCCGAATCAGGAATTTCCACCCCTATCTTATTCAATTCTTCCAAAGCGGTCAATACCGTTTTTCGGTTCTTCTTTTGATAAACCCCTGTCAAATCCGATGCATAGTCCGGAAAAACTTTCTCTTCCGCAAAAAAAATTTCCGAACCCATTTCCTTAGCCTTTTCTACAAATACAGGCTTTGTTTCAACTGTGGTTTCTCCGATGATAACCGGAATTTTAGGTTTTATAATACCGGCTTTTTCAAATGCGATTCTCTCAAGACTATCCCCTAAAATATGGGTATGATCCAGCCCGATATTAGTGATTACCGACAAGACCGGCGTTATAATATTCGTCGAATCTAATCTTCCTCCCAACCCGGTTTCAATAACTGCAAAATCCACTTGCTCCTTTGCAAAATACTCAAAAGCCATCACTACGGAAACTTCAAAAAAAGATACTTCTAAATTTTCAATAATTTCCGCATTTCTTTCTACAAATTCCAAAACAAAATCTTTGGAACACATTTTTCCATTAACCCGAATGCGCTCACGGAAATCTTTCAAATGCGGCGAAGTAAATAATCCGGTTTTATAATTAGATTCCCAGAGTACCGAAGCCAACATATGACAGGTACTGCCTTTGCCGTTGGTTCCGGCTACATGAATGGATTTAAATTGATAATGAAAATCCCCAATTTGTTCAATCAGTTTTTTAATATTTGTCAAATCCTTTTTATAGGCATTGACCCCCGTTTGCTGAAACATCGGAAGCTTCGTCAACACCCATTCTACAGCCTCTTCGTAAGTCATTTCTCACTGAAATTTGAAGATTCAAAATTAAACCAATTCAATATGTAATTTATGTTTTTATCAAAAACTTCTCAAATTCATTTTTTTTAAAACCTTTAAGTTTAACTACGTCGAAACATTGAAATATCCTAATTTTGAAAATAAATTGAGGTAAAATGAAAAAATTAATCCCGATTCTGATATTGCTGATTTCACTTTCCTGTTCTGAAAACAGAAATGTGGATCTTTTGGTGAAAAATGCGGTGGTTTACACTGTAGATAAAAACTTTAGCACAACAACAGGGTTCGTCATAAAAGACGGCAAAATTATAGAAGTAGGCAACGATTCTGAATTGGCTTCAAAATATAATGCGAAAGAAATTTATGATGCCGGCGGAAAGACAATCGTACCGGGATTCATTGACGACCATGCCCATCTTTACGGTTTGGGTCTGGGTTTGCAAAAAGTGGATTTGATCGGTGCTACAAGTTATGAGGAAGTCGTCGAACGGGTAATTCATTATCAAAAGCAACATCAGTTGCCTTATATTACAGGACGCGGTTGGGATCAAAACAACTGGTCTGACAAAGAATTTCCAACCAAAACTCAGTTAGACGCTGCTTTTCCCAACACTCCTGTTGCACTACAGAGAGTTGACGGCCATGCATTATTGGTCAATTCCAAAGCTTTGGAATTGGCTGGAATTAATGCTCAAACAAAAGTTCAGGGTGGTGAAATTGTACTAAAAAATGGAGAACCCACCGGCGTTTTAATTGACAAAGCCATGGAATTGGTTACTCAAACCATGCCCGAACCTTCATCTGAAATTTCTGTTCGCGCCTTGTTGGATGCCGAAAAAGTCGCATTGGCCAATGGATTGACAACCGTCGATGACGCTGGCTTGCCGAGAACTGTGATTGAAATGATTGACAGACTACAAAAAGCAGGAAAAATGAAATTGAGAATTTACGCCATGGTTTCCAATTCACCAGAGGATTTAAAATATTATCTCAAAACCGGAATTTACAAAACCGACCGACTGAATGTACGTTCTTTTAAGATTTATACGGATGGTGCCTTGGGTTCCAGAGGTGCCGCAATGCGAACGCCCTACACTGATCGGCACGAACATTTCGGAATCATGATTACCCCTGCGGACAGTTTAGAATTCATTGCCGAAAAATTAGCCGCCTCCAATTTTCAAATGAACAGTCATGCGATTGGAGACTCGGCAACGATTTCAGTGTTAAGAACTTACAAACATGTTCTGTCCGGAAAGTCAGATCGGAGATGGCGGGTGGAACATGCGCAAATCATTTCACCGGAAGGCTTTGATTATTTCTCCGACAACATCCTTCCCTCCGTTCAGCCTACTCACGCTACCAGCGACATGTATTGGGCGGAAGACCGCATCGGAGCAGAAAGAATGAAAGGTGCCTACGCTTATGAAACCTTACTAAAAAAAGCCGGGAAAATCGGTTTAGGAACAGACTTTCCGGTAGAAAATGTGAGTCCGATTTATACTTTTTATGCGGCAGTTGCCAGAAAAGATTTGAAAGGATGGCCGGAAAACGGCTTCCAGATGAAAGATGCCCTAAGTCGGGAAGATGCCCTAAGAGGAATGACCATTTGGGCTGCATTTTTTAATTTTGAGGAAAATGAAAAAGGAAGTTTAGAGCCGGGAAAATTTGCGGATTTCACAATTTTGGACAGGGATATTATGAAAGTGGATGAAAGTGAAATTCCGGCTACAAAAATCATGGCTACTTTCATCAACGGAGAAAAATTATTTGAAGCAAAATAATATTTCAACCCTGATTTACAGCATGATAAAATCAAATAGTAATTGTAATCCTTGTGCCTTTCCCTTCTTCGGATTCAATTTTCAAATCCCCACCTAAATCAGCGATTCGGGACTTCATATTGCTAAGCCCGTTACCCAATTCCATTTTGGATTTTTCGATGCCGCTGCCGTTATCGGAAATGATGATTTGTTGTTTTTTTCCTTTTGAGAAGAAATCCAGATTCAACCGGGAAGCACCCGAATGTTTCATTGCATTGTTGATTGCTTCCTGAATTGTGCGGAACAAACTGATTCCCTGAAGCATCGAAAAATCATGACCGCCATCCTTTATTTCACTGATATTCAAATTAAATTCGATGTGAGGTGCGGCGGCTTTGGCATTTTCTATAAAATTGACAATCCGGGTTTGCAATTCTTCAAAAGAAATATTTTCACGATTCATGGCCCAAATCGTATCCCGCAACTCCGAAATCGTCATTCTCGTAAATTGATTGACTCCTTCCAGTTTTTCCTGAATCTCAGGAGATTGCTTGTCCATCCGGTGTTTTATATTGTCCAAAGAAGAAATTATAAATGTCAGCTGTGATCCAATATTGTCATGCAAATCTTTGGAAATCCGCAGACGTTCTTCCTGTACTCTGTTTTGCGCTTCGATTTTGATCAGTGTATCTTTGAATTCATTTTCCTTTTTCAACTGAATATTTTTGAGTTTCTGATTCCGGTTAATCTGATATCCGGTCAGTCCGGTTAAAAGCGCAAGAAAGCCCAAAACATACATCCATCGGGTTTTCTTCTCAAGGCTCAGCCGTTGCTCTGCCAAATCGGCCCGCTGCATCAAAATCTCTTTTTCTTTCTTTTCAGTCTGATATTTGGTTTCTACGTCATAAAGCTTTTCCAAATTGTTCGCCTGACGGATGCTGTCTGAAGCGTGGTTTAATGTTTTATAAAATTCGTTGGCCTCGCGGAATTTTTGTAATTGTTCGTTGTAAATGATATAATTTTCAATGCTGGTCAGATAATCCTCGGAAATTTTATTTTTACGCGAAAAATCATAGGCGGAATCTATGTAAGCTTTGGCGGCTTTGGTTTCCTTTTGTTCAAGCAATACATAAGCGATATTGTTGTAAGTAGAGGCCACCCCGCCAAGGTTATTCTCTGATTTTTCCAACGCCAAAACCTCTTTAAAATAGTCTAATGCTTTCCCGGTCTCGCCTTTGTAATAATAAATTCCACCAATATTATTCAAGGATTCCGACATGCCCACCTTATCATTCAATTCCACTTCCATATTCAGCGACTTTACGAAAAAATCCAGAGCCGTATCCAAACTGTCTTGATTGACCAACGCCATCGCATAGTTGTTATAAGCCTCTGACATTCCTTTTTTATAATCAATTTTTTGGAAAGTATCGATGGCTCTCTGATGATATTCTTTGGCTTTGTCAAACAAATCGATGGAATTGTAAACTACGCCAATATTATTGGATACCGTAGCGTAATCCTTGTCGTTTTTGAGTGCTTCGTAATTTTCAAGGGCATTGATATAAAATTTAATGGCTTCTTCGTATTTTCCCTGTGAACGATTGACCGCACCGATGTTATTATAAGCAGCTGCTTGAATTTTCAGATTTTTGGAGCCGATGGCTTTTAAGGAATATTCTTTTGCTTTTTCAAATTCTCCTAAAAAACGATAAACGATTCCGTAACTACTGTTGGTCAATTCCTTGTCCTCCACTTCAGATGAAACTTCTGCTGCTTGTTTCAGCAATGAAAGTGCTTTTTTGGAATCCTCTCTATAAATATTGACGGCATCGTCATTCAGCTTTTGGACTTCCGTACTTTGCGAAAATAATAAAGCCCCTAATAGTATAAGTGTGAAGGAAATAAGTGTTTTCATAAAGACCAAATTTAAAAAGTCAATAGCAGCCCTAAAAATAATCATTTATTTGACTGCTATCGACTAACCTAATAAACAGAATTATGTGTAAATTCTTAGCAGCGAGAGTCCTTTTACCGAAATGTAATTTGAAATATTATTTGGTTGGTTTAAAATAGGGGGAATTAAATTCCCACCCAATTCCGTTATTGGAATTATTGCAATTTCACATTAAAGGCACCTTCCGTCACATTTTTAATGCTTCCTTCGGCAGATTTTGCTTTAAATGAAAATGTTCCTTTAACGTGTGTACTGGTCACCTCAGAGATGTTAATATCCCCAACATGCGTGTCATCATAAGGCGCCTGCCAAACTGTTACCTGTGGATTGGTCGGATTGCTCGCATTGGTCTCTGTGTAAGAAGCCACATTATAAATGTTCGCACCTCCTCCGATTGGATAAGTTCCTTCGTTGTCAAATCCAAAAATGGTCAAAACAATTGCCTTGTTGGGGGACTGCCCTCCATCATTGCCCATTACCATTAAGGTTCCGTTGCTGATTTGCGCTGCAGTTGTCATACTGATGGTAGTAACCGAAGTCCCGTCCACTTTCGCAGTAATTGTTCCTTCAGCAGCACCGCCTCCACCGCCACCATTGTCATCACTTTTACATGAAACTGAAAAAGATGCAATTGCAAAAAGCATTGCGAATGTCAAATAAAATAAATTCCTTGTTTTCATAACTAAAATGTTTTAAAATTTAAATTGATATTGCAAAGATTTGGATAAATGCCTTAGCAGGCAATACGGCAATTGACGTATTTTTAATCGGCTTTCAATACGAAATAGATATCAAATTAAACTTATACGGAAATGTACTTACACGCAAATAACGGATTCCATAACCATTAAAAACTCTAATGAAGAAGAATAACAAAGATTAAATCAATCTGTTTCTTTCCGCCTTTTGGATGGCCTCCAATTTATTATGAACCTGAAGTTTTTTGTAAATATTTTCAATGTGCTTCCGTACAGTTCCGGGCGAAATAAACAGGTTTTCAGCGATGACGGAATAGCTCAATCCCCTGCTAAGCTGTTCGAGTACTTCCACTTCCCGATTCGAAAGATTGATTTCTTCCTCATTTATATTTTTAGTTGTTATCTGTATGGGATTTCGCAGCAAATTCAAAGCTTTCATCGCTATGGACGGATTCATGGCCGCACCACCGTTCATCGTTTCAAGGATACCCCGGTGCAGAGAATCCATGTCTGATTCTTTCAATAAATAGCCGTCCGCACCGGCTTTAATAGAGTTAAAGATATTTTCATCATTATCAAAAACAGTAAGCATGATGATTTTGATTTGCGGATAAAGTTTTTTGACCATGGTAGTCGCCTCGACTCCATTCATAACCGGCATCTCAATGTCCATCAGAATCAAATCTATTTGCGGATTATCTTGAAGTTTGTTCAATAAATCCTTACCGTTGGATGCAGAAAATTTTAAGGTCAAATTATCAAAAAAAGACAATTTCTCCTCAATTACCTTAATCAGAAAATGATTGTCATCCACTAAAGCCAATCGCAAATTCATGTCGTAAAAATAATGAAAAAATCAGGATTTCATCGTTATCGAAAAATTATTTCATGCTACATCTTAACCGAAAGCGGACTATGAATTTTCTGTCAACTGAAACCCTCATTGAAATTTCAATTACACTTTGGATATATTCTTTTTTTCATGAGAAACCTTACCTTTGTCAAATGAATAATACTGACACCACAAAAGAGCTAAGTCAGAGAATCAAAGACTTATACGTCTATCTGGAAATCGAGAAAAAGGAAATTGAAATCGCCAACGATGAAGAAAAAGCGGCTTCTCCCGGATTTTGGGACAATTCCAAAGATGCGGAAGCCTTTATGAAAACCCTGAATTCCAAAAAAAAATGGGTACAGGATTATCAAAGAGTTGAAAACGCTTGGAATGACCTTGAAATTCTGGAAGAATTCAATCAAGCCGGCGAAGCTTCCGATGAAGAATTGGAAAATCAATACAAATTGACTTTGAAATTAGTCGAAGACTTGGAATTCAAAAATATGCTGTCTGATGAAGGTGACAATCTGAGTGCCGTGATTCAAATCACCGCCGGCGCAGGAGGCACCGAAAGCTGCGACTGGGCTGGCATCCTGACACGTATGTATCAGATGTGGGCCGAACACAACGGCTATAAAATCCATGAACTGAACTACCAGCCCGGTGATGTGGCAGGCATCAAAACCATCACCATGGAAATTGACGGAGAGTTTGCGTTCGGCTATCTGAAAGGAGAAAACGGCGTACACCGTTTGGTCAGAATTTCGCCATTCGACAGCAACGCCAAACGCCATACGAGTTTCGTTTCTGTCTATGTTTATCCTTTGGTGGATGACAGCATTGAAATTGAAATCAATCCCAACGATGTGGAAATGCAGACTTCACGCTCCGGTGGTGCAGGTGGACAGAATGTCAACAAAGTGGAAACCAAAGTGCAGCTGACCCACAAACCTACCGGAATCGTCGTGGTTTGTCAGGTTGAACGTTCGCAATTGGCCAACCGTGAAAGAGCCATGCAGATGCTGAAATCAGAGCTTTATAAAATTGAACTCGAAAAAAGAATGGCTGCGCGTACTGAAATTGAAGCCAATAAAATGAAAATCGAATGGGGTTCTCAAATCCGGAATTATGTTTTACATCCCTATCAATTGGTCAAAGATGTACGTACCGGCTATGAAACCAGTGATGTACAATCCGTTTTGGATGGAGAAATTGATGAATTCCTGAAAGCCTTTCTCATGCTGATGGGACAAAAAGAAGAATCAGAATAATTTTCTACTCAACGCTCTTTTCTCTTTTTCCTGTAAAATGTGCTTTCTTGGCGTTGAGGTTGTTCGTTTTTATTTACAATAGCCCTTATGTTTTTTTCGGCACCGCCGGGAAGTTCTTCCTCAGACGTGTTTTCTGAAGTTTCAGCATTTTCCTTTGAGAAATTTGAAGCCAAGACAGTTTCCGGCAATGCACTGTTTGGGAAATTTCCAAAAAGCGAAATCAAATCAAAGGATTCATAAACAATTCGGTCTTTTTTATTGCCGAGTGCAATAATAACTGCTTCATCCCGAAAATCACGGGTATATGAAGTATAATTCCCATGCCACCAACCTTTGTGATACAATATCTTTTCGCCGGAATCCCATTCTATCAAACGAATTCCTAATCCGTAATTTTTATATCCTTTGGCTTCGTAACTGTATCCCTTCCATGCTTTTTCCTTCAAAGACTTCGACAGAAACTGTTCGGAATACATCGCTTGATCCAATTTGAACAAATCCCTTGGCGTAGAATAAATATTCTTATCACCGTAAGTTTTATCTAAAAAATTAAAATCCCAAATTCGACCATTGTTGTAGTAGGATTTTGAAACTTTTGCCGAATCTTTTTCATATTCAAACACAAAGGTATGATTCATTCCCAAAGGCTTGAAAATCATGTACTCCATCGCATCATGAAAGGTCAATCCCGTAGTATTTTCGACGATAAGTGCAAGCAAAACATAATTGGTATTATTGTACGAAAACCTTTTACCGGGAAGCCCAGAGGGTTCGGGTTTATGATGAATCAATATATCCAGAACATCCTTATTACCAAGCATCTTAGTTTGATCCCAGATATTGGCATCATCTGTAAAATGAAGATAATTGGGTAATCCGCTGCGGTGGTTGAGCAAGTCTTTAATCGTAACTTCCGGATATGGAAAGCCCATCAAATATTCGCTGACTTCGTCGTCTAATCGGATTCTTTTGGATTCCACCAATTTCAAGACAGCTAATGCTGTGAGTACTTTTGAAATCGAAGCCAGATGAATCGGCGTTTCCGGTGTGATGGAAATTTGCTTTTCAAAATCTGCGAATCCATTGTAACCTTCAAAAAGTATCTGCCCATGAACAGCAACCAAAAATCCGCCACTTGCATTGTTTTTCACCCAAGAATTTTGAAAATAATGCTTCAGATAATCTGTTTTTTCACGCAATTCAGAATCTTTCAGCTTCTGAAAAGTGTATGCTTTACTCCAGTTGATGGAGTCAAAACGCGGAACGGTTGAATGTGCATTTACCGTATTTTCTGAAAATTCAGCATGGAATTGTTCTGACTTTTGACATCCGAAAATGATGAAAAAAATCGCAAAAAAGGCTGTCCCAAATCTGAGTCTCATTATGCTGCGGTTCGGTTTGGTCAAAATTACAGCAAAACCCCGTTTGGAAACAAAACTTTAACCTTTCTTTAATGTTTCCAAAATTGAAACTTAAAAATACCTGGAAACCCTTTCCCCCATAATAATTCCAGTTGCCATTGCCACATTGAGGCTTTCGGTTTGTTGGTTTCTCCCATATTTGGGAATGCTGATTTTCTGCGTGATATACGGCAAGAGTTTTTGTGATATACCGTTGGCTTCATTGCCCATCAACAAAATTGAATTTTCAGGAAAATCAGTGTGATAAATATTTTCCCCTTGCATAAAAGCACCTAAAACCGGATGGGAATAATTATCAAAAAAAACCTTTAAATCCACATAATTGATTGACACACGTAGAAAAGAACCCATCGTAGCCTGAATCACCTTCGGATTGTACAAATCAACGGTTTCTTTGGAACAAATCAATTGTTCTGTTCCAAACCAGTCCGCCAGTCGGATAATGGTTCCAAGATTTCCGGGATCGCGCACATCGTCTAACGCAAGGATGAATCCATCCGAACGAATGGGTTTCTCTTCAGGAATTTCACAAAGCGCGATGGCTGTATTGGGATGAACGAGCTGGCTGATTTTCCTCAATTCTTTTTCCGAAATTAGGTCGGTAATTTCCTCAAATCCGTCAAATACAGATTCAGTTGTGTAGATTCTGTGTACTTTTATTTGACTTTTTATAACTTCTTTTACCATCTTTATCCCCTCAACGGTAAACTTGTTATATTTTTGCCTAAATTTTTTTTGGCTCAGGGATTTAATCAGTTTGATTTCGTTGTTCGTAAGCATTGAAAATGAAGTATCTGAATGCAAAGATAGTATTATTCGCCGGTCTGCTGCTGCTGAATCTTAGTTGCAGTACCACTAAAAAGGTTCCCGAAGGTGAATATTTACTGATGAAAAATAATTTTGAATTTGAAGGAAATGAAAAACCATTCAAATCCAAAATCCCCGATTATGTCAAACAAAGCCCCAACGCTTCTTTTCTCGGCATGCCGATTCAGCTTCTGATTTATAATTCCGTACCCCAGAAATTTGATACTGTTTTCATGGAATATCAGGATTTGAGCAAACTCAGAAGAAACCGAAAATCATTGGACAGTCTTTTGGTGAAACATGGTTTGGAAGATTATAAAGGAAGAAATCTTTGGTGGAAAAGACTGAAATTCAATCAAGGAGAACCGCCGGTTTTGATTGACACGGCCAACACGAGTTTTTCCGCCGAAAATCTTGAAATCTTCTTTACAGATCGAGGTTATTTTGATGCAGAAGTCATGGTGGAAAATAAATTGGACAGTGCAACCAGAAAAGGAGAAATTACTTATAAAATCAATCCCGGTGAAGTATCCCGAATCAATCAATATACTTATGACATCAAAGATACCGTCATCAGCAATTTCTACGGAAAAACCTGGCTTGGCAGGAATTCAAATATCAAAGAAGGCGATCGCTATGACATGGATAATTTCGTGGCAGAACGCGACCGGATTGTGAATTATTTGAAAAACAGAGGATACTGGCGTTTCAATGATGATGGACAAGCGATTGAATTTACGGCTGACACCACTTATTCTACCAAAGCATTAGATATCACGTTGAACATTCCACCACAAAGAAATGACTCCATCACGCTGAATACAAAGTTCAAACGTTACCGTTACGGCAAAATCAATATCTATCCGGACGGCAAAGATGATCAGGCAATCTACCTTGACACGGTTCACAATGGATTTCACTTTCATTATCTGAATCCGAAAATGAAATACCGACCGCAATTTTTTACCGATGCCATGGTAATTAAATCCGGAGAATATTACAGCTACAATTCCGAAGTTCAGACCCGGAGAAACCTTTCCAAAAGAGAAGGAATCACGCTGAATGCTTTTGGGTATATCCCTGACAATCTGGATGTTGAAGGCGACAATAATTTGGACTTGGATTTGGTGTTTCAGCCCAAAAAGAAATATGATTTTTTCTATGGAGCCGAATTGTCATGGTCGGAATTCATGAATTTCGGGGTTTCGCCCAATGTATCACTCGTTGCAAGAAATCTGTTCAGGGGTGGCGAAGATTTAGAAACCAGTGTTCGCGGGACTTTTGGGAATGTGAACCGTCGATTTACATCAGAATCAGGATTTTTTAATGCGTTTGAATTGGCTTTTCAGGCAACCCTCAAATTCCCCTATCTCCTTTTTCCAGCCAATACGGACAATCTATTCCCCAACAGATTTTACAAGCAAACAGATTTAAGATTAGGCGCATCCTTGCAAAACAACATTGGATTGGGCAGAATGACTTATTCTACCGGTCTGGATTACAATATTTCATTCCAGGATTCTAAAAATCACACAATCAGCGTACTGAATACTGAATTTGTCAACAATCTCCAGAGAGACAATTATTTCCAAGTCTTCAGCGGGGATTATGCCATCATGAGTGATTTCTTCAATCAATATTATTTCATGTATAATCCCGCCGCGGGAATCATGCATTTTAACCAAACTTTGTCGGATGATGCCGTGATTGCCATGGCACTGAATGATTCCGAGTTTTTGAATTCGCTGGATCCAAAAGGATTAGAAGCACTCTCGGTATTTGAAAACATGAATTTCAGGAAACAGACCATTACCCAAAATGTATTGATTTCTTCTTTGGTTTATCAATTTACATCCAGTCAGACTGACAGAAGCTGGTTAAAAAATCAATGGTATTTCCGAGCAAGGATTGAGTTTGCGGGTAATTTGCTGAAAGTTTTGGACAGGGCATTTGGATTCAACAGAATTGAAACAGCTTCCGGCAAAGCATCCGGAACTGTATTGGGGATTCCTTATTCACAATTTGTGAAATTAGATTTGGATTTGAGAAGGTATTTCAAATTGAAAGGACAATCCATGTTAGCAACCCGGGCTTATTTTGGGATTATTCAACCCTATGGCAATACGGATTTCATTCCATTTGCCCGAAGTTATACCGCTGGTGGTGCCAATGATGTCAGAGCATGGGCAGCAGCTACGTTAGGGCCATCAGACTTGCCGAGATACGCAAGTGGTGAAGATGTATTTGCAATTGACCAATTGAAAATCCTGTTGAGTGCGGAATATCGATTCAATGTAGCCGGAATCCTAAACAGTGCTTTGTTTGTGGATGCAGGCAATATTTGGGGAACGGATAAAAATGATGAACTGACTTTGTTTCGTTTTCAGGATTTCTACAAACAATTGGGAATTGGCACCGGGTTCGGTATCAGATTGAATTTCACTTATTTCCTACTTCGATTTGACTTCGCTTACAAGATTCATGACCCCAGTTATCCCATCGGAGAACGCTGGCGGTTCAACGATTTGAATTTGTTGCAACCTCATTTTACCTTTGGAATAAATTATCCGTTTTAGTAATAAGTTCTATATATTTGTAATTGTTTTTGACACAGAAAACAATTTATTTACTGAATAGAAATTTCCCTGTCGGAAGACCGGCTCCCTGAAGGAGAATTTCATTCGGAAATTTAATTCCAAATTAGAGAGCTAAAGAAACAACATTGGAAGACCCGGGTAACAAAGATTTAAAAAACGAAGAAGAGAGTATGGCTTGGTTTAGAAGAACAAAGAAGAATATCAGCACCGAACATAAAAAGGACATTCCCAAAGGTTTATGGTACAAATCGCCGAGCGGAAAAATCGTGGACACGGAAGAGTTGAAGACCAATCTTTATGTAAGTCCGGAAGATGATTTTCATGTAAGAATCGGGAGCAAACAGTATTTTGAATTTCTTTTTGATGATTCCAAATATGTGGAAATCGCAAAAAAAGTGGTTAGCAAAGATCCGTTGAAATGGGAAGATACCAAGAAATATAAAGATCGTGTGAAGGAAGCCAAGAAAAGCTCCGGACTCGATGAAGCTGCACGATGTGCTGTGGGCATGATGAATGGCCGCGAAGTGGTCATCGGTGCCATGGATTTTGATTTTATCGGAGGTTCGCTTGGTTCCGCAGTCGGAGAAAAGCTTTGTCGTGCAATTGGCCATGCCATAGAACATCAATTGCCATTCATCCTGATTTCCCAATCCGGTGGCGCACGGATGATGGAAGCAGGCTTATCGCTGATGCAGATGGCCAAAGTGGAAGCCAAGCTTTCTCAACTTTCCGATGCCAAACTGCCTTATATTTCCGTATTGACCAATCCGACTTATGGCGGCGTAACGGCTTCTTATGCCTCAGTCGGGGATTTGATTTTTGCAGAACCGGGTGCTTTAATCGGTTTTGCAGGACCGCGGGTCATCAAAGAAACCATTGGACGTGATCTACCGGAAGGATTCCAAACCTCGGAATTCCTTTTGGAGAAAGGATTTATAGATATGATTGTGCATCGCAAGATGCTGAAACACCATTTGACTGAGGCGGTTAATATGCTACTTCCGACAGTGCCTAAAAAGCCACGTACAAAAAAGTGAAAATTATTTGCAGATAATAAACCTGATTGTTTATATTTGCCATCCAATTGCGAGAGTAGCTCAGGGGTAGAGCATCACCTTGCCAAGGTGAGGGTCGCGGGTTCGAATCCCGTTTCTCGCTCTACTTTTTTTAAGGCCTGCCCTGGTGGTGGAATTGGTAGACACGCAGGACTTAAAATCCTGTGGCCATTATAGGCCGTACGGGTTCAAGTCCCGTCTGGGGCACTTAAGTTTCTGATTATCAATTGATGGCGTGTTCTGCATTTTAATCGGAAGCTATTTATCAAATTATTCCACATTTTTCATTATAAGTTAGAATAGTAATTCCTGAATCTGGATTTGTGAATCAAAACCTTGCTTGTAGTTGAATGCTCCCCGAGTGAATGGCTTTGTCATTTTCGGATTTCCGACCATCATAGCTGAAATTGATATTCAGATAGGAATTCAACTGTCTTTGAAACAGCACCTGCCATACATAATTATCACCCGATTTCAAGCCTTCCATCATCATATTGCCCACTACAGACTGCCCATTGCCCGTAAAATTATTTTTCACAAAATTGAAATTTCCAAGCAACGAAGATTTATTACCATCATTCCATTGCAATTCCACTCCCAAATCGGATTGTAGCAATTTTTCCAATCCCGCTTTATTGACTTTGTTCTGAAAAGTATATTTAACCGAAGCCACAAAACTCTTTTCGGTCTGATAGGACAATTTGGGCTGAATCCGCCATGTATCCACCGTAAATCGCTTGCTAACAAAAGTGGAAGAATTCCCAATGGTTCGAATGTTTTCCGCTTCGGAATAGAAATAAAAATTCGTCCACGGACGGTAGCCGGCACTGAATTGATGACTGCGCGTACTCCTCGATTCCATACCTGTGAAAATATAAGTCAACGCTTCCTGTTTGGAAAAAACATAACCAGTATTCCATTTGTATTTGCTGCCGCGGTTAAAATCCAATCCCGCTCGAATACTTTGGTTTTTGCCCAAAAGTTCGTCCGAACGAACAAAAGGATTCCATTCTAAGGATTTCCCGTTTTTCAACAGTGAATTGTCAGACAACAAGGAAGCTTGCAACATCCAACGCCCCAAAAATTCATTCTCTGAATTCAGCAATTCACGCGGACGAATACGAACGGACAAATTCAGTTTGTTCTTGTTTGTTTTCTCATAATTAATCGTATTTGTAAAAACTCGGATATAATTGGCTTGATCCTGATATTCAGCCATTTCAAACTCATCAAGCTGCTCCAAACCATCGCCGTTGTAATCCGTCCATTTATAAATCCCCGTTCCGTCCGTCACCTTGACATATTCAAATTCACGCTGTGGCTCTACCCCGCTTCCCAATTCATAAAATACATTGAGCTTCATTCCGTTTCTGAAAAATCCTTTTTGCCAACGGACATTTCCCGTGATATAATCTTCTGATGGCAATTCCTCAAAAGTATATTTCACCGAACGATAATGTACGGCAAAATCCAGATGATGGTCTTGTTTGTTGATTAATTTTGTGCTTAAAACCAATCCATTGGAATTCGTCAACCGCTGCATACTTCCCAAGCGAACGGAATCATCACGCCGATTATAAACCGCCAATTCCGCATACAAACGAGCGGTGTCACCAATCCCGGCCATTCCCCGGATTTCATCCCAACGAAAAGAAAGTGCAGACAAATGATTGCCCTCTGCTGCACTCAAATGGTCTTCAATCCGGTTGGATTCGCCCATATACTGTGTACCGACCCAAAAGGTTTTTCCGATTCTTCTTTTGTAAAGCAAATTGTATCTCAGGAAATCGGAACCATCCGCAGGCAGTTCGGGCGTGATGAGGTTTTCCTTGTCTGCTTTCAAAAAGGAAATCCGGGCTTCTGCCAGATTTTTTCCGCTTTGATAAGTCAAATTCAAATCATTTTTAAAACCCTGATACTGCCCTTCATTTTTCAAATAATGCAGGCGGTATCCCAAATTCAGGGAATCCTTGTAAGCAACTTCCAATCCGGCTTGCAGATAAGTCTGATTGGCACCCGACAATTCATTTTCAAGATTGAAATCCCTGTAAAATTCAATGTTTCTTAATTTCTGAAAAGCTTGAAAATTTTTCATGATAAAGGAAAATTCAAATCCGGGTTTGAACATCCAAGAATCAGAACGCAAAACATGATTCCCATACAAACGGGCGGCAAAACCAAGATTTTTTCCGTCATCTTTGGAAGAAAACAGATTTTCATCTTTGTTACTCAACCCCAAATCTAAACCAAGCAAACCACCTTTTTGAAATTTATATGCGGCATTCATGGTGTAAACTTGCAAACTTTTTGGTGGAATCAGATTTCGCACAGGTTCATAATTCCCTTGCGGAACACCATTTACAGGTGGAATGTATTCAAATATCTTCCCATTAATTTCCACATTGGACTGTAAGTAATTCCCTTTGTTAGCACCCATGAAAGTGAAAGTCACTTCATACAATTGTTCGTTGGGGTCATTGGAATATTCAAAGATTTCAATATCTCCAATAGTGATTTTCCGATAGAGATTCTTGTCCGGGTCATAAGTTGTCGGCACCGCAGTCGTATTGAACATCAAATCCGTATTGTTACCGGCTTCGGCCAAAATTTCTTTGTCCTCATCACTCAAATTGTCGGTCAGCGGGCTGTTCTTGGCATCGCTTTGCGAGAAGAAATGCCCGGCGATATTGAATTTTTCACTTTCATGTTCCACCCCGCCATACAGCAGAAACTGTGAATAAGTCCGGTTGGCATACAGATATTCCGCCGTGATCCGGGTATTGTCGGTGATTAAACGCTGTGAAGTAAAAGTCAGTTCACCGGTATTGTAATTGATGACATAGTCCCGGTCTTCGCCACGTGTCAACTCAATGCCATCAATGTAAATCCGCTCACTGCCCGATACGATGATGATGTACAATTCTCCGTTATTTCCTTTCAGCCGGTACGGCCCCTGATTCCCGTTTTGTCCCGTGATGCGGGTTTTGGCGTATTCCCCGCGTGTGGTACTACCCGCCGCAAAAATCCGTGTTTTGGAAATATCGCCATGTGTCAGTTCCGTTCCAATCTGTACCCCGGTTACTTTTTGTTCAAAATTTCCGAAGAAATCATTTTGTTGTACCAAATCAATATGCCCGGCGCGCACCTTGGAATTTTTATTGAACAATTCCACATAAATTTTATCAAATTCTTGCAATTTCTGTGTATAACCATCGGCTTGAATCGGCGCATTATTGTCAGAAATCACCGCATTGATGCCAATGTCTTTGCTCAATTGTCCTGTCAACTGCAAGTCTAAAGAAGATTGTACGGAAGCACTTTGGTTGTTGCCAAACCGTATGCCTCGCACCAAAGAACCCCGGCTGTTCAGCCCTTCAAAAGGTTTCTTTTCCGGTATCAAATCTTTTTCGTAAGCATACAACCGATTTTCCGGAATAGGTTCGTGAATGATGGCGGTATCCTTGGAAAACAAGGATTCGATTTGCAGTTGTGGATGAATAAAATAGAAAATCACCAACGTTTTTCCACGCAATTGAGGTTCAAAAAAAATTTTCCCGGAAGTATAATCTACCGCATAAAACAATTCCGAAATGCTTTGCCCTGTTTCATCTGTAACCTTCAGTTTTTCGGGCAAAATGACCCGGGAATTCAGTTGAACGGAATCCGATAAAACGACAATGGTATCCTGCCGGAAATTATCATTCCGCCATTCGGGAACCTGCGCAGAAACCTGCTGCCCCAAAAAATACACAAAAATCAATATGACGGATAATTTAAGATTCAACGGCCGGATTTTATTACAAATAACGGAAAATTAACGGCAGTCTTGTATCAAAAGCATGGATTTGAATCTAAAGAAGAATTAATATTCAGGCATTTCCTTTAATGATATTTGAACTCAATGATGAGAATGCACAAAGACATGAACAACAGAAAATAAGCAAAACCTTTTTTCAGCCTTTCACCATCAATGTATCTCACCAAAGTTCCGCCAATCAGAATCCCTAAGAATGAAAGCATTACGAAAGTCAAAAGGAAACTCCAGTTGATTTCTAAATGCACGAAATCTCCCAGGAAAAATCCTACCAAACTGTTCAAGCACACAATCACCAAGGAAGTAGCAACAGCTTTTTTGAAAGAAATTTTTGCAATCGACATCATCATCGGAACAATCAAAAACCCACCACCGGCACCAATCAGCCCGACGAGCATCCCGAGCAAAACGCCCGCAATTGGAAGCCAGGATTTAAGGTGCAGATTGCTGCTTCTGAATTCTGCGAGATTGATTTTTGATTTCGCCAACATGGAATATCCGGTGTAGGCAGTCAAAATGCCAAACAATCCAAAAACCAACATCCTGCGCGTAAAATCAAATGTACCGAATGAAAATAAAACATCCGGTAGCCAGTGCAGAATCAACCGGCGAACCAGCACAACTCCGACTATCGCCGGAACTCCGAAATACAGTACAAGTCCTTTGCTGATTTTATTTTCCCGAAATGCCCGGAAACTCCCTATCAATGCCGTGGCTCCCACGATGAAAAGTGAATAAGCCGTAGCGACTTTTTCGTTGTAATTGAACAAATATGCCAAAATCGGAACCGACAATACCGAGCCACCGCTGCCGGTCAATCCCATAATCAAGCCGACCATGAACGCCCCGAAAAAACCAATAAATTCTAACAAACTCATTGACTTTCATTTAATATAGACAGTTCCAACCATCGGATTTCTTTCATTTCAAATTCATCGATTATCCACTGTAGTTGCTCACTGATTTCACGGATTTCATCGTATTCCAAGCCTTGGCGGGAGAGGTGTTCAGTCAGTTCGTCCTTGCGTTTTTGCAATTCCGGAAGTTCATTTTCCAAAGATTTCAATTCCTGTTTTTCTTTGTAAGTCATTTTTTCGGTTTTTGAAGGCTTTTTTTCCGAAGTAACTTCTTTCAGCTTTTCTTCAATTTTCTTTTGTTCCTCCAATTCCTTCTCATACAAATAGTAAGCTGTATAATTACCCAAAAACCATTTGATTTTTCCGGCACCTTCAAAAACCATCAATTCATCTGTCACCTTGTCCATGAAATAACGGTCGTGGCTGACCACCATCAGACAGCCCTGATAATCTGCTAAGAAATTCTCCAAAACCGTCAAGGTCGGCAAATCCAAGTCATTGGTCGGTTCATCCAAAATCAGGAAATTAGGATTCTGAAACAGCACAGCCATTAATTGCAAACGCTTTTTTTCGCCACCGCTCAATTTCTCAATCGGCGTATATTGCTGTTCGGGACTGAACAAAAACAACTCCATAAACTGAGTCGCCGAAAGGTATTTCCCGTTGTTGAGTGGAAAATATTCAGCCAGTTCCTTGACAAAATCAATGGCACGCTGCCCTTCTTTCCATGTGATGCCATCCTGTTTGAAATGCCCGATTTTCAAGGTTTCACCAGTTTCAATGATTCCCGAATCTATTGGTTCGCTTCCTTCGATGATTTTCAGGAAAGTGGTTTTCCCTACACCGTTTTTCCCGATTACGCCAATCTTGTTGCCACGTCCGAAAAAATGAGAAAAATTCTCCAAAATGATTTTGTCTCCGAATCTTTTGGAAACCTCTTTCATTTCAATGATTTTCTTCCCTAACCGGGTCATTTTCATGTCCAGCTGAACTTGTGTGTCCGTGTATTTGCGATGGGCTTTGTCTTTGATTTCGGCAAAAGCATCAATCCGGTCTTTGGACTTGGTACCTCTTGCCTGCGGCTGGCGGCGCATCCACTCCAATTCACTACGATACAGGTTTTTGGCTTTGTCCGTCTGCGCATTGAGGTGCTCAATTCTGAGTGCTTTGTTCGCTACATAAGTTTCATAATCACCATGGTGAACCCAAGTTTGTCCTTCATCGATTTCAATGATTTTATTGCAAACCGCATCCAAAAAATAGCGGTCGTGTGTAACAAGAATAATGGTCTTATTATGCTGATTCAGAAAATATTCCAACCATTCCACCATATCGATATCCAAATGATTGGTCGGCTCATCAAGCACATACAGCAAATGTCCGTCAATGAGGCTTGCGTCAATCAGAAATTTGGCCAATGAAATCCGCTTGCGTTGACCCCCTGAAAGACTGCCGGTGTCCTGATGCAAAAAATCGATTTTCAGTTTGGACAGGATTTCCTGAATCACCGGTTCCACTTTCCAAGCATCCAACCGGTTCATTTCTTCTATCAACACAGATAATTCCGGGTCAGAAGGGTTGGTCTGCAACAAATCTTCGTAACGCCGGATTACCTCCAAAACCGGATTGGAATGTCGGTAGATATATGTCCCCGCCTGAATATTTTCATCAAAATCATCCGATTGTTCAAGCAACAGGACTTTCACATCCTTGTTAAGTGTAAGTGTCCCGGAATCAGGGGTTTCCCCTCCGGATAAAATTTTGAGCAAAGTCGTTTTGCCACTGCCGTTTTTCGCAACCAATGCAATGCGGTCGCCTTCATTGACATGAAAACTGACCTCATTAAACAGCGACCTGATTCCATAGGACTTGGAAAGGTTTTCAACAGAAAGAAAATTCATTTGTGTGTTTGTCAGGACAAAAATACATAAATTTATCAAAGGCCGTCCTGAAATTTCAATTCCCACAGTAGAATAAAAGATTGAAAATGCATTCTCAAAATAATTTTAAGTCATCCCAAAACGCATAGCCTATAAAAATAAAAACACCTAAACTGTTAGTGTTTGCGTGTTTTGGGATGAAAGAATCCACTTATCTTTGTAAGAATTAATACTACTCGGTAATTATAACTCAAATATTTTGAGATGATACCGGGAATCGGAAGACATTCATAACCATTAAATTATGCTGTTCATATTCCTTAATTGGATTTATATATTTTTCATTGTCATGGGTGTGGGCATCATGTTGAACAGCATTTTGCACATCCGTATTTCCCTCTTTTACACGCTTTTAACGGGGATGTTTGCAGAAATGCTGCTAATACATATTTATGCAATTTGGTTTCCAATCAATGAAATCTTTTACTTTTTAAATTTCCTGCTCGCATTAATCGGAGTCATATATCATAAAAACTTAACCCAAATGCAACTTTCATCCACTTTTTCAGAATGGAAATCTTGGAGAAAATCAATAAAAATATTAGGAATTCTTTTGAGTATTTTGATTCTAATGCAAACTGCAACCCGACCGTTCATCGTGGACAATGAAACTTATTACATACAGTCTATCAAATGGTTAAATGAATTCGGACTGGTCAAGGGATTGGCGAACTTGCATTATTTTTTTGGGCAAATGTCTGGCTGGCATTTGCTCCAAAGTGGTTTTAATTTTGGATTCCTCTCTTCTTCACTGAACAACTTGAATGGATTTTTGATGTTAATTTTCACATGCTTTTCCTTGCATCATCTCAACCGATTTTTTGAAATGAAATTGACCATGGATTTATTTCTCGGACTGATTCCGGTTGGAAATTTATTCCTGTTTCAGTTCATCAATGTTCCATCACCCGATTTACCGGTTTTTCTGATTTCACAAATAATTTTCTATCTTTTTTATCGAAATTACGTGAATTATCAAGGCGATTTCAGGGTGCTTTTTCTCCTTTGTCTGTTATTATTTCTGAGTAAAATCACGGTTGCACCACTTTTGATTCTTCCTTTGGTGCTGATGATCCGGCATAAACTGTTCAAAAAAGAAGCAGGTATTTCAATGCTATTTGCCGCGTTGACCCTTACGGTTTTCTTCCTAAAAAATTATCTGATTTCCGGTTATTTGTTTTATCCTACAGAATTTTTGAGCGCATGGTTGAACCCCGATTGGAAAGTGGCTCCGGAGCTTCAGCAGTTTTTTTTCAGAGAAATCAATGCGCAACTCAAATCCACTTTTGGAGCAATCCAACAAACGCAAAATACCAAATTGGAAAATTTCATTCATTGGATATTTGAGCCGGGAATGAGAAGCATTTTCAATAAACTCATCATCTTGTTGTTGCTGATTTTCCCTTTTTATATTTACAAAAACAAAACCCTTTTCTGGCTTTATATTTATGCCATTCTGCAATTCGGGATACTGTATTTTACCGCACCACAATATCGTTTCTTCATGCCACTGATTATAGGAATGGGATTATATATTCTGGCGAAATTACTTTTAAAATTCCCTAAAAAAGTGATTCCTTTTATCACATTCTTTAGTCTAATCGCGCTGATTCCACTGCTGTTTTCTCTGAATGTATCCAACATCAAAAACAGTGCTTTCATGCCTGATAAACTACAAGCATTTCAGACAGAAAACATCATTGTTCCTCCAGGAAATTCACTTCATCATTTTGAATATGAAACCGTGAAAGAAGGAAATTTAATTTATCAATCTCCTTTGGGTGAAAAAGTATTTTTCTGGATAACAAGTGACGGAAATCTGCCGTGTGTAAATGCAACGATGATTGAGTATTTCAAAAATTCATACGGCATCAGACCGCAATTGCGTACTGAAAATTTGAAGGACGGATTCTATTCTGAAAAAATAATACCCGAAAGATGATTGAATTAAAAGGTTTTTCCAAATAATTTCAATTTAAATTCCTGTTCAAAACTTGAGAAATTGCCGTTTACAATCCGGTATTCAAAGCCATCTGTCGGAACAACTTCAATTTCAACAAGAAATTGTTGTATTCTCTCTGACATTTGTTATTTTTGTTACTAAAACAATTTTGATTTTGACAAAACACAAAGGTTGGGGTTTATTCCTTTTTCGGCTTTTCTTAGGCTTTCGCATAGTTTACGGGATGTGGAACACCATTTTTGATTCCGATAAATTAGCGCAATTCGCGGCTTATCTTTCGATTTTCAAAATCCCGTCGCCCAATGTGATGGCACCGATTTCCGTCTCTGCACAAATCATTTGCGGAATCATGCTTATTTTAGGGTTAGAAACTCGTTTTGTTGCATTGCTGATGATAATTAATTTCGCCGTAGCACTATTCACGGTGGATATCCACTCTTCCATCGAAATCATGACGCCGACTTTATCCATGCTTTTCGGCAGCATTCTCTTGTTTTTTGAAGGCCCCGGAAAATTCAGTTTAGACGGAATTCTGAAAAAAAGAAAAGCAAACAAAGTTTAATTTTCAACCAAAACTTTTACTTTTACACATCCGATTCGGGATGTAGCGCAGCCCGGTAGCGCGCCACGTTCGGGACGTGGAGGTCGTCGGTTCGAATCCGGCCATCCCGACAAAAAGAAAAGCCCAACAATCCGGTTGGATTTTTTATTTAAAGCAAACGGGAGAAAGCTCTCTTTCGCAAAAAATCAATAACAATTTTTGAATTTTAAATTACTTATCCTATATCAATGTCAATCGATTAGCTGTTTATGAAATTTGCATAACAATTTAATACAGCAATGAAATGGAAACTTTAAAAGAATCAAAAATGAAAACCGTTTATCATCCTGCGGGATCACGCGGACATGCCAATCACGGCTGGTTGGACACCTATCATTCTTTCAGTTTCGCCAATTATCAAAATCGCGAAAGAATGAATTTCGGGGTGCTGCGAGTTCTGAATGACGACACGGTTCAGGGGGGCATGGGCTTCGGTTCGCATCCCCATCGCGACATGGAAATTGTTTCCATACCATTAGAAGGTGCTTTGGAACATAAAGATTCCACAGGCACAATCGGAGTAATTCAAAAAGGAGAAATTCAAGTAATGACTGCCGGTTCGGGGGTTATGCATAGTGAATACAACCACAACAAGCATCAGGAAATGAAGTTCCTGCAAATCTGGGTTTTCCCGAGACAAACCGGACTGACACCGCGCGGCGAACAAATGCGAATTGCCGACAATGCCAAGAAGAATGATTTCCAACAAATTGTATCTCCTGATAAAAATGAGGAGGGACTGTGGATTAATCAGGATGCCTGGTTCAGTCTCGCTGATTTTGACAAAGGAAATTCCAAAGAATACACTATCAAAAAAGAAGGAAACGGTGTCTATGTTTTCGTGATTAAAGGCTGGGCCCAAATCGGAGAACAACTGCTCGGACAAAGGGATGGTCTTGGAATTTGGAATACAAAAAGTTTTATTGTGGAAGCGGCTGAGGATGCAGAAATCTTATTGATAGATATCCCTATGCAACTTCCGGAATATTTGTTTTCATAGTTTTTAGGTTTAGGTTGGTAGAGGTCTTTCGAAGCTTTTCGAGAGACCTCTCACTTTTATGATGAATTTGGTTTGCTTCAATTTATGAAAGTTGAACACAGTCATACAAAAACACCCCGCAGATTTAGAACCTGTGGGGTGTTTTGTTTTCAATTCCGGTTTCAGACGGATTATTTCAATCTATCAAAACTTCGTTTGATAAAATCAGTCAGTTCTTTTCCTTTCAATAAATTCTGAGAAAGTTTCGCCAAATCCAATGCTTGATTGATTAGAGCTGTTTTCTCTTCTTCGGGTTTATTCAGAATTTCATCCGCCAAACTGCTGTTGGTATTCACCACGAGGTTATACATTTCTGGAAAATTCCCCATGCCGAACATACCGCCGCCGGTTTGTTGCATTTCCTTCATCCGGCGCATAAACTCCGGTTGGGTAATCACAAAAGGCGCATCGCTCATACTCAAGTCTTCTAATTGAACCGTATATTTTTCTTTGTCAACAGCACTTTCAATGGCTGTTTTCAAAGTGGTTTTTTGTTCATCGGAAAGTTTGGAAACATTGGTTTCATCTTTTTTAATCAGGTTGTTGATGTGATCGGCATCTACTCTGACAAAACTGATTTTCTCCTTGGTCATTTCCATTTTCTGCATGAAATGTGAAACAATCGGGGAGTCCATCAACAAAACTTCATAACCCTTTTCCTGTGCAGTCTGTATGTATCCATCTTGCAATTCTTTGTCACTGGCGTACAATAGGATGAGTTTTCCATCTTTATCGGTTTGATTCGGTTTTATTTTTTCATTCAATTCTTCCCAATTATAGTATTTCCCGTCCACCGTCGTATAAAGCATGAAATTCTCTGCTTTTTCGGCAAATTTTTCTTCTGAAATTACCCCATATTCCAAAACGACTTTGATGTCATTCCATTTTTTCTCAAATTCCTTTCTCTCATTTTTTTCAAGGGAAACCATCTTGTCGGCCACCTTTCGGGTGATGTATTGTGAAATCTTTTTCACCGCTCCATCGGCCTGCAAATAAGAGCGTGAAACATTGAGCGGAATATCAGGAGAATCAATGACACCACGCAGCAACATTAAAAAATCAGGAACAATCCCTTTGACTTCATCCGTTACAAATACCTGATTTTGATACAATTGAATTTTATCTTTGTCGATATTGATATTATTCCCCAAACGCGGGAAGAACAAAATCCCGGTCAGATTGAAAGGGAAATCCACATTCAAATGAATCCAAAACAGTGGTTCTTCAAACTGCATGGGATACAATTCATGGTAAAAATTCAGGTAATCCTCGTCCTTTAAATCCGTAGGTTTTTTCGTCCATGCCGGCGAAGGATTATTGATGATGTCGTCCACTTCCACCGTTTCGGGTTTTGCATCTTCGGCGGCACCTTCGGGAAGCGGGAGGGTTTCGGTTTTCGTGCCGAATTTAATCGGAATCGGCATAAATTTATTGTATTTCAACAATAATTCACGGATTCTGAAATCTTCGAGAAATTCTTTGGAATCCTCGGAAATATGCAGAATGATTTCTGTTCCCCGATCTGATTTTTCAGTTTCTTCCAAAGTAAATTTTGGGCTGCCGTCACAAGTCCAGCGCACTGCCGGTTCGTCTTTGTAGGATTTACTGACGATTTCCACTGTATCAGCTACCATGAAAGCGGAATAAAACCCAAGTCCGAAATGACCGATGATGCCCGCTTCATTTTTTTCGTCTTTGTATTTATTGAGAAACTCTTCCGCACCGGAGAACGCCACTTCATTGATGTATTTCTGTACTTCCTCTGCGGTCATCCCGATTCCTTGGTCAATCACATGGAGGGTGTTGTTCTCTTTATCGATTTTCACTTCGATTATCGGGTCTCCATATTCCACTTTGGATTCTCCAATTCGGCTGAGATGCTTCAGTTTGAGCGTGGCATCCGTGGCATTGGAAATCAATTCGCGAAGAAAAATTTCATGATCGCTGTACAAAAACTTCTTGATAAGCGGAAAGATATTTTCCACTGAAACATTGATATTTCCTTTCGTCATAATTTTCTGATTTGATGGGTTCTTTGGCAAATAAAATACCATCATACGGATAGGTGACAAAATGTCTTCTCTTTTGGTGAGACTATCCCATCAACTGACGCAATAAAACCAATGGATTAATTTATTCAAAAAACTGTCCATCTTTATGATTGTTGGTAATGTATCGAATCAAGAAATGAGCGTTTGTTTTTTCAAACATAATGTACCAGGTTGTTCTTTGGTTTCAGTGGTAGGAAATGTAAAACAAATTTTTCCGTATTTGGAAAAATAAGCAGGTGCCTTTTTGTGAGGGAAAGTATGGATGTTTTTGAGGATAAACACTATAATATCATCAATGTATTTATCAGCAGTTTCAACAAAGGAAAAGTACTCCTTGTCAAAAAGAAGCTTTGCCAAGTCATACAAATAGGACAACGTAAGATTATCAAATTTTACTTCTCTCATTAAATATTTTACGAATCATTTTCTTTGATTCCGCTAAAAATTCTTCGGGAGTTAGCGCCTCTTCCCAACCTTCCGGTGGTTGTGAATATCCTATTTTATCCAATAAAGGCCGCAACTCTTCGGCATATTGCTCCAAATCAAACCGAACATAACGATCTTTGCCATTGGCATCTTTTCCAAATGTTACACCTTTCATTTTTTTGTTTATACAATTCATTATCACAAATGTACAAAAAAAGCAATGTCCTCCAGAAAATAGAATTGAAAATCAGTGTTCTATTTTGTACTTTAGCGTCTGACAAAAGTTCATCCGGATGAATTCATTCCTCACAGATTCATTAAAAAATTACACTACTAACCGACTAAATTTATAATTAAAGGGGGATTCCAGATGGTTTCCCCCTAATTTCATATTTTTGAATTGACTAAAAACCAAAATATGAATAGCAAAAATATAGAAAAGAAATTAGTC
>Ga0172382_10000018_pt1 | contig 263975 bp, 231 predicted proteins | sample Leawel138RmetaG_FD_122245 | JGI IMG/M metagenome (GOLD analysis project Ga0172382, IMG submission 122245) | Leachate microbial communities from a municipal landfill in Southern Ontario, Canada - Leachate well 138R metaG | ecosystem: Engineered > Solid waste > Landfill > Unclassified | place... | reverse complement strand
GGTCGTGTCATAGCGGTAACAACGCTTTCGGTCCGGAACTCCGGCAGAAAGTAACCTCCGGAATCCTGAAAAAAGTGCCCCGAAGGGAGAAACAGGGAAGGCAGAAATTGTTCAAAGTTCTCAGAAGGTTACGCCATCTTACAGCCACGAGTATCAATTCGCCGAAGCGCCGCCCGGAATAGTATTTTTTCCAGGCTGACAATGGGGGAGACAGGACTGGATCCTTATTCCCGCGAAGTGTCTGATGTTTATCAGGACCTTTTTAGCGAAGGATCTTTCGTCGGCAAGGGCATATATGATGTGGACGCGTTTCGTCAGGCTCTGGATGAACGCTTCCCGGAAAATCTCATTCTCAGTCATGATCTGATTGAAAGCGGCTATGCCCGCTCGGGTCTTTTGGGATATGTCGAGTTATATGAAGACGCTCCCTCTTCCTACCTTGGAGAAGTAAGCCGCCAGCATCGCTGGATGAGAGGTGACTGGCAGATAGCTCCCTGGCTGAGACGATGCCCGCCATCACTTAAAGGCAGGCGTGTCCCATGTCAGCCTGTGTCGCCACTGATGCAATGGAAGATAATTGACAATTTACGCCGCGCTCTTTTCGCGCCGGCTATGATTTTCCTCCTTTGCCTGGCTTGGATTATCAGCCCCGTTTCCCCATATTACTGGACAATTTTTGCGCTGGCTGTATTTGGACTAAGCGGCATCGCACGTTCTCTTTCCTTGTTTATACAGAAACCAAAACATCGAAATCTGTTTTTACACGTTAGAAAATCTGGAACTACTTTGCTGCGTCATCTGGGGCTGGCTTTGTTCGGTATCAGCACGCTGGCCTACGAAGCGTGGATGTCCCTGTGTGCTTTCGCCCGCTCCGCTTTACGAATGCCCTTCACACGCAGAGGACTGCTGATTTGGCATCTGCCATTATATAGAAGACTCGGCAAACAAAACACATTGAGCGGCTTTTATCGGGAGATGTGGATTTCCCCTGTGCTGGCTGTGCTGACGATTGTTTTGGTATATTTTTTCAGGCCGACAGCCTGGCCGGCAGCTTTCCCCGTGGTGCTTCTGTGGATGTTTGCGCCTTTTGGTGCATGGGCAATCAGCCTGCCCGTCAGGGAAAAGGCGCCTCAGTTATCACAGGTACAATGGAGGAGCCTGCATCAACTGGCGTGCCGCACCTGGCGATATTTTGACAAATTTATCACCGAGGAAGATACTTATCTGCCTCCGGACAACTTTCAGGAAATACCCGAACCCATGCTCGCTTCCCGTACTTCGCCTACCAACATGGGATTTGCCTTAACTTCATACCTGGCCGCGTGGGATTTCGGCTACATCTCCACACATGAATTACTTAAAAGAGTTGGCCGGACCCTCAATGGTATGGAAAAACTGGAACGCTACCGGGGACATTTTTACAACTGGTACGATACCAGAGCACTAAAACCCTTGCCTCCCCGCTATATTTCCAGCGTCGACAGCGGGAACCTGGCGGCTTGCCTTTTGGTTTTGCACGCCGGGCTGGAAGAACTGTGCAACCATACGGCCTTGCCAAAACAAATTTGGAGTGGCTTAAACGACGCTTTGGATATCGCGGCGGTAAAAGCTGAAAAAGAAGGTTCATCCGGTTTTGTCGATCTTATTGATAAGGCAAAACTCCTGCTTGCGGGGGTTCCCGACGAATCTCAGAGCGTTTTAGAGCGCTTACGTTCCGTGCTGCTTTTGGCCGGGGAAATGACAAGCCTTGCCCCTTCCGAGCGCTTTTCAGATGCACCCGGCTGGGCAAAGTTTTTCCACGGGATGTGTCAAATGCATCTGGAAAGCACGGAAGCCCTGTTTGACGAAAGTGCCACAGAAATCACATTGCGAGCACTTGCCAAAACCAATGACGATGAATCAACTCCGAAGAAAGCGTCTGTAAATGCTGCTGCGCTCATAAAAAACATTGAAGAATTAGCCGAGCATTGCCGGCAAATGCAAGCAGGCATGGATTTCCACTTTCTGTACAATGAAAGACGTGAACTCTTGAGTATTGGTTTTGATGTGGAGACGCGCAGACTGGATCCTTCTTGTTATGACCTTTTAGCTTCCGAATCACGTATTGCCAGCTTCCTGGTCATAGCCGAAGAACAGGCTCCGCCTGAGCATTGGTTCGCTCTCGGGCGTTTGCTGGCCCGGAGAGGAACTGTGGAAGCCTTGGTTTCGTGGAGCGGCTCCATGTTCGAATATCTCATGCCGTTGCTCTTTATGAAGTCTTACCGCGGGACCTTATTGGATAAAACCTGCCGGGCTGCCATTGAACGCCAAATCCGGTATGGACGGCAAAGAAACGTTCCCTGGGGCATATCAGAATCTTGCTACAATGCCACTGATGCAAAACATGTATACCAATACAGAGCCTTCGGCGTCCCGGGCCTTGGCCTTAAACGTGGTTTATCAGACGACTTGGTGGTAGCCCCGTATGCCACACTACTGGCCATTCCTTTCGCGCCCGCGCAGGCCTGTGCGAACCTGGAGCGTCTGGCAGCTATAGAAGGAGTGCTCGGCCCCTATGGACTGATCGAAGCAATTGACTATACACCCTCTCGCAGTCCGCGTGATAAAAGGCATGCCCTTGTCCGTTGTTATATGTGTCACCATCAGGGCATGAGTTTAATGGCGCTATCCCACCTGTTGCTGGACGCGCCTATGGTGCGCCGCTTCATGTCGGAACCGACGGTGCGTGCCACGGAGTTGCTGTTACAGGAACGAATTCCCGATGTGTCTCCCGGCATACATCCACACAGGCAGGAAGCCGCCTCCAGGGCCAGGCTGGAAGGTGAAGAAGAGAGCACAATACGCAGCTTTAACACTCCAGCCACCCCTGTGCCGGAAGTACATATGCTTTCCAATGGTAATTATCTTGTGATGATAAACCAGGCAGGCGCCGGCTCCAGCCATTGGCAGAGCCTGGCCCTTACCCGCTGGCGCGAGGACGTGACCTGCGACAACTGGGGCTTGTTTCTTTACATCCGTGACATCGAAAGCAATGATATCTGGTCCAACAGCTACCAACCGGTTTGCCGCGCCGGGAAAAACTATGAGGCTGTTTTTACCCAGGGACGCGCCGAATTCCGCCGCGTGGACTTTGATATTGAAACAAAAACCGAGATATGTGTTTCTCCGGAAGACGATGTGGAAGTACGCAGAATAACTTTTACCAACCGTGGGAGAAACGAACGGCGGCTGGAGTTAACTTCCTATTCTGAAATAGTGTTGTCTGCTGATACCGCAGATTTGTCGCACAGGGCATTTAACAACCTATTTGTCCGGACAGAGATTCTTCCGGGCGAAAACGGCCTCCTTTTCACCCGTCTTAAACGTGAAGATCATGAACCTGATGTCTGGTATTTCCAGAAACTTTACGCCACCGGCCAAGACGGACCTGCTTCATGCGAGTCGGACAGAGCGCATTTCCTGGGACGCGGCCGGACCCCGGCCAACCCGGTGGCGATGGAATCCCCCGCAGGAATTCATGCTCCCCTTTGCAACACAGCCGGCTGTGTCGTTGATCCGGTGGCGGCCATAGGGCAGCCGGTCCTGCTCACCGATGACGAACCGTTACAGGTTTACCTGATCTGTGGAGCCGCTTCGACCCGCCAGGAGGCTCTGTCCTTAGCCGAAAAATACGGCGACAGTCATTTTGTCGAACGTGCCTTTGATATGGCCTGGTCGCACAGCCAAATTATCATGCGCCTGCTCAACGCGAGCGAAACGGAAGCTCAGGTTTACGGCCGCCTGGCCAGTTCAATATTTTACGCCAACCCGCGCAATCGCGCACCATGGACCGCTGTGGCCCGCAACACCCTCGGCCAGCAGGGGCTGTGGCGTTTTGGCATTTCCGGTGACCTTCCCATAGTTCTCTTGCGCATATCAGATATCCGCCGCATGGATCTGGTCAACGATACCTTGCGCGCCCACGCTTACTGGCGCCTCAAGGGCCTTAAAACCGATCTTATTATTCTTAACGAAGATTTTTCCGGCTACCGGGCTACTCTTAACGACAACATCATATCGGCCATAAACACGAGCCTCAACGCCGAGTTGCTGGACAAGCCCGGCGGCATCTTTTTGAAGCGCCTGGAGAATCTTTCGGAAGAAGACCACGTCCTCTTTCAAAGCGCGGCCCGGGTAGTTCTTACGGATGGCGCGGAGGATTTGCGTGAGCAGGTAGAACGCAGGTACGTGCCCCATCGTCCAATACCTCTGCTGAATCCTGTCCGCCCGGACACGGAAGAAACTCCCCGCCTGCTTGAAGACAGGGAAAGAATCCTGGTCAACGGCCCGGCCGGGTTCGCGACGGACGGGAAAGAATACATCATCATGTTAGAACCCGGTATGACCACTCCGGCGCCCTGGTCAAATGTCATCGCCGGCAAACGCTTCGGCATGGTACTTTCCGAAAGCGGTTCGATATACAGCTGGGTGGACAATGCCCATGAGTACAGGCTGACCACGTGGCACAATGATCCGGTAAGCGACCCCACCAGCGAAGTTTTTTATCTGCGTGACGAAGAAACCGGCAGGTTCTGGTCGCTGACACCCCGCCCCAGCCCGGGGCGTAATGGTTATGTTTGCCGACATGGCTTTGGTTACTCAGTCTTTGAGTATAATGAAGCAAGGCTTAAAACTGAGCTTTGCATTTACGCGTCAATAGAAGCCCCATTGCGTTGCGCCGTGATAAAACTGAGCAATACGTCTTCGAGAAGGCGCCGGGTTTCGCTTTCTGCTTTCCATGAGCTGGTTCTCGGTGAATGGCGTCATGACAACCTTATGCATATTTATACGGAAGCCGACAGCCAGACCGGAATTTTGCTTGCCCGAAACCCTTATAACCGTGTTTTCCCTCAACGTGTAGCTTTTGCTTCCTGCAGCGAAGCAGAGGTATTTCTCAGCGGCGATCGTACAGAGTTCATCGGAAGAAATGGAAGCCTCAAGAAGCCGGCTGCCTTGTTACGTCGGAACCTGTCGAGACACTGCGGCGCGCGTTACGATCCGGCGGCCGTGTTACAGGCTTTTTGCGAGCTTGCCCCGGGCGAAACGCGCGAAATTGTTTTTACCCTTGGTTCGGCCGAGAACGCGGAGGAAGCGCGCCGGCTATACCGCACGTTCGGCCGTCCCGCAGGCGCCCGTAGCGCTTTGGAGGAGGTTCGGACGCACTGGGACAATGTACTGGGAGGCATTCAGGTTGAAGTCCCGAACGAGCCGGCATTTAATGTCATGGTCAATGGCTGGCTCATTTATCAGACACTGGGCTGCCGCATGTGGGGCCGCAGCGGCTATTATCAATCGGGCGGAGCTTTTGGTTTCCGGGATCAGCTGCAAGACGCCATGGCGCTGCTGCACGCAGCTCCGGAAATTCTGCGGCAGCAGATACTTTTGGCTGCTTCCAGACAGTTTCCTGAAGGGGACGTTCAGCATTGGTGGCATCCTCCTGCCGGCGCAGGCGTACGCACACGTATTACCGATGACAGGTTATGGCTGGTTCAAGCAACCGTCCGCTATGTGCTGGCCACGGGTGATTCCGGTGTGCTGGACGAAAACATTCCCTTCCTGGAAAGCAGGCCACTTGCGGACGGCGAGGAAAGCCGCTTTGACCAGCATCTTCATCCAGCCGGAACTGCTTCGCTGTATGAGCATTGCGTTCGTGCAATTCGCATAAGTCTCTCTTACGGGCCCCGCGGTTTGCCCCTTATCGGCGGCGGTGATTGGAACGATGGAATGAATCGCGTGGGTATAGAAGGTAAAGGTGAAAGCGTATGGATGGCATGGTTTTTAGGAGACACGCTTGGCCGCTTTGAAAAAATAGCTATGCTCAAAGGCGACACCGACTTTGCCGCCCTTTGCCTGGAACAGCGGGAGAAGCTTCGCGCCTGCGTGGAAGAATCCGCCTGGGACGGAAAGTGGTATCGCAGAGCCTATTTCGACGACGGCAGCCCCTTAGGTTCAGTCAGCAATGACGAGTGCAAGATTGACGCGATCAGCCAGAGCTGGGCGGTTTTAAGCGGTATGGGCGAAGCCCGGCGGACACGACATGCCCTGGAGGCTGTCCGCAAACATCTGATTAAACCTGAAGATGGCCTGATCCTTCTGCTTGCTCCCCCTTTCGTGAACATGGAGCCGGATCCTGGGTATATCAAAAGATATCCGCCGGGCATTCGAGAAAATGGAGGGCAGTACACGCACGCGGCCATATGGACAGTAATGGCTTTTGCCGAGCTTGGCGATTATGAAACCGCATGGTCACTTTTCAACCTGCTCAATCCGGCACACCATATCCGTACGCCGGAAGCCACGGCACGTTATCGTGTAGAGCCTTACGTAATGTCGGCGGATATCTGTGGAGCCCCGCCGCACATGGGGCGCGGAGGATGGAGCTGGTACACGGGCGCCGCAGGCTGGATGTATCGCCTGGCTGTGGAAACCTTATTGGGGCTGGAACGCCACCCCGATTATTTAGTTTTAAAACCACGCCTGCCGGAGAGCGCGCCGCGATTCTTCCGTATTGATTACAGATATTGTGGACATTTTTATAGGATTGAAGCGCAACGTGCCCCCGAAGGAAGTAAACCGGCGGTATATTTTGACGGACACATACAAAAAGACGGTCGCATTCCGTTATTAAACGACAAGCGCGATCACAATATAAAGATAAGCTTTCGCTGAATATGCCCACGCGTAGAGGATCGCTTTATTCTTAGGCAGTGTGATATTTTTTGTGTACATTCATACGGTCATAGAAGAGGCAGGAAGTGCATTTTGTTTTATCTTGACACCGGTTTCCAAAGACGCTAGTGCTAGCTGGCAATGATCATACACTTGTAAAAAGTGGAAAACGTCTGATAGCGGCTTTTGTAAAAAGCTCCTTGAGGTAAGGTGCGCGCATCCTGAGAGATGAGGCGTACATTGAGATACGCCGCAGTGACGAGTGATAGAGCGCGATCAGGCATCCGGCAACTTTTTACGAAGTCGTCAATGATACTATCATTTTTTAAGACATATGCGCCAGTAGCTCAGTTGGATAGAGCAACGGACTTCTAATCCGTAGGTCCTGGGTTCGAATCCCCGCTGGCGTACCAATAGATACAAAGGTCTTACATCTCTTCAGCATGTGGGACCTTTTTTGGTTTGCAAGCTCTTCGAACGGCTATAACCCGGAACTGTCCCGGCAGGCAGGGCTTTCCATAAGCCCGAATGAACCCTCCCGGACCGTGATCCTCTCCTCCGCGGCGGTGTTTGGTCCTTCGATTATTGCGAGAGGAGGGCGTTCAGGATGGGCCGGTATGAGATGATGAGGACCTGTCACGGTGCGCACAGCCGGATGCGACGTGTCACCGTTGCTTGTTTTTTTTTCGACCCTGGTATAGACTCGCACCATCGAACATAAGGAAAACGGTCTCTTCGGGCTCCTCTTCCCGAGCGAACAGACCGCCCGGGGTGAAAAATGAAGTATGAAGGAATGGTAATACGCCCTCCGAGTGAGGCGCAGAGTCTTCTCCTGCAGGTAACGGTGGGCTGCTCTCATAACAAGTGTACCTTCTGCGGGACCTATGAGGGAGAACGGTTCCGCATCAAGTCTTTCGAGGAAATCGAGGAAGATATTCTGGAAGCGGCATCATGGGGTCAACCCGTCGAAAGGGTATTTCTCTGTGACGGTGACGCGCTCATTGTTCCCCAGGCACGATTGACGGCCGTCATTGACTCCATAAACGAACATATTCGAGGGGTGAGGCGAATCGGGACTTACGGGAACACAAAGAGCATCCTCCGAAAAACCCCTGATGAACTGGTTCAATTGAGGAACCTGGGTCTTGGTATTGTCTATCTGGGAATAGAGACGGGGAACAGGGATTTGCTCAAGACCATCAGGAAAGGGGCCGATTATGATCAGATAGTGATGGCGGGGCGGATGGTGAAAGACGCGGGGATTGAGCTGTCCGTTACGGTTCTGTTGGGAATCGGCGGCGTTGAAAAAAGCCGGGAGCATGCCCGTGACACGGCGCGTATCCTCACCGATATAGATCCTGACTACGTGGGGGCCCTGACGGTCATGGTTATCCCCGGTACCCCTCTTTACGATGACCTCCGGAGGGGAACGTTCAGACTCCCGGACACCTTCGGGTTTCTCGAGGAATTGAGAACGATGATTAAAGAGTCCGACTTTTCAAACTGTTTTTTTACATCCAACCACGCGTCCAACTATGTTCCCCTGCGTCTCAGACTGCCGGCGGACAAAGAAGAGGGCGTGAGGCTCCTGACGGAAATCATCGAATCGAAGAACAGGAGGGTCCTCCGTCCCGAGTTTCTTCGGGGGCTGTGAAGGCCGGCAGGACGCATCCTCGTTTACAGTGGTATGGCGTGAAAACACTACTGAAAAAAATACGGTATTTCTTTATTTATTTTTTCAGCGGCAACGGCAGGGAGACAACTCTTCCCTTCCCGGGCGAGGAAATCCGTTCTCTGGTGGACGTCGGCAGAAAGGAAGGATTCCTGGACAAGCAGTCGGCCCAGATGCTTGAAAACGTTCTTGAACTGGGAGACACGGTGGCCCGGGAGGTTATGGTGCCCCGGACCGAAATCATCGCTCTTTCAAGCGACGCCGGCATCGAGGAGATACTGAACCTCGTTTCACGGCACGGCCACACGCGGATGCCCGTCTATGTGGAAAACATCGACAACATAATCGGTGTGTTGAACGTAAAAGACCTGCTCAGGTTCTGGTCACACCAGGTGGATCAGCACAATTTCATGTCCATACTCCGCAAGGCCTATTTCATTCCTGAAACAAAAAGCATCCACATTCTGCTCCATGAGCTCAAGGAAATGAAATCCCATATGGCCGTGGTTATCGACGAATACGGCGGAACGTCGGGGCTGGTCACGCTTGAAGACCTGATCGAGGAGATTGTCGGCGAAATCCACGATGAATATGATGCCGACGAGGAGGAACCCTTCACGGAGCTTTCGTCGGGAGATGTCATGGTCGACGGAAGGGCGGAAATCGATGAGTTTGAAACCTACTTTGACTGCGTCATTCCCGACGGTCAGTTTGAAACAGTGGGAGGGTTCATTCTTTTTCTCGTCAAGAAGATTCCTCTGGCCGGTGAAGTGATTCCCTATGAAAACATAGAAATGGTGATAGAAAAAGCCGACGAGCGAAGCATAAAGAAAGTGCGGGTTCGCAGACTGTCGGGCAAGGCACTGCCCGGCGATGAGAGGCGGAAGCCGCCGGGCGGGGCAGCGGGGGACGTGACGGAATAATGAGCGGGAAAACGCTGCTCCCGGCACTGTTTTCGGGAGTACTCCTTGTACTGGCCTTTCCGAAGTTCAACCAGGACTACCTGATCTGGGCGGCTTTTGTCCCGCTGTTTTTCGCTCTGCGGAACGCCCGCCCCGCTGAAGCTTTCCGGCTGGGGCTCGTTGCGGGACTGATATTCAACGCGGGGCTTATCTACTGGATCGTCTACGTTGCAAGCTATTACGGGAACCTTCCCCTTGCGTTCTCAACGGCCGTCTTGGCTCTTTTTTCCCTCTACCTCGCGTTCTACACGGCTGTTTTTTCGTTTCTTGCAACCGTCGCGAACAGGAGGGGGATCCCCCTGATCGTGGCGGCGCCGCCGCTCTGGACGGCCTTGGAGTACCTGAAGTCTCATCTTTTTACGGGATTTCCCTGGGAAAACCTGGGGTACGCGCTTCACGCCCACATTTATCTTATACAGATTGCCGATATCACTGGGGTATTCGGTATCTCCTTTCTTGTGATCCTTGTGAATGCCGCGATGTATGAAATCCTCAAAGTCGGGACGTTGAAAAGAAAAGTCCTTGTGGCGACGGCTGTTACCGGCATCGTGGCCGCCATTCTTTTCTACGGCTTCTATCGAACGGACGCCGTCGAGCGGGAATGCGCCCGCGCGGATACGATATCGCTGGGTTTGATACAGGGCAACATCGAGCAGGCGGTCAAGTGGGACGACGCATACCGGGACAGAACCATCAATATCTATGGAGAATTCTCCCGGCAGGCTTCCCGGCGCGGTGCCGAATTTATTCTGTGGCCCGAAACGGCGGCCCCTCTGTTTTTTCAGGATGTCGACGACAATCATCGGGCCATAGTGGCCCTGGCCCGGGAAACGGGGGCGTTTCTTCTTTTCGGAAGTCCGAGCTATACCACTGTGAACGGAAAGCAGTCCCTCTTGAACAGTGCCTGGCTGTTGTCTCCCGAGGGGACCATGCTGGGGCGCTACGACAAGACCCATCTGGTTCCTTTCGGTGAATATGTTCCTCTGAGGCGGATATTCTTCTTTGTCGACAAACTGGTGGAAGGGTTCGCTGATTTCATTCCCGGCCGGGGCATCGACCCCCTGAAATTGAATGGTATGGCGGTAGGCGTCTTAATATGTTATGAAGGTATATTCCCTGAGATCAGCAGGATCTACACGCTCAGGGGTGCCGACTACCTCGTCAACTTAACCAACGACGGGTGGTACGGACGTACCTCGGCGCCTCATCAGCACATGTCGATGCTGACCCTGCGGGCCGTGGAGAACCGTCGTTCCATCGCGAGGGCCGCCAACACGGGAATCAGCGCCCTCGTTGATCCCCTTGGCCGGGTGACCGGAAAGACCGACCTGTTCGAGCCGGCCCTGCTGACGGGAACCCTGCAGGCACTATCCCTGCAAACGTTTTACACACGGCACGGAGACGTGTTTGCCCTGTGCTCAATTGTCATGTCCTGTGTAGTGTTGCTGTACAGAAGGAGACGATCATGATCGAGGACATCAAGGAATCTGTTGAAGACCTGAAAAAACGCGTAAATAATCTCAGGAGCTGCCTTTGACCTTGAAAAAATTACACTTCGAACAAAAGAACTTGAGTCACTTTTGATAAAGGAAGACTTTTGGAATGAGCAGGAACGGGCCAAGCGGGTTCTACAGGAAAAACGCAGGCTTGAGGACGTCATTTTCACCTGGAACAGCCTGAACACGTCTGTAGACGAACTGGCAGACTTGTTTGAAATGGCCCGCGAAGAGGACGATGAAATAACTCTCAGGGACATTCGAAACGACATTCGAGGTCTGGAAGAGCTGGTTCGTAAAGAGGAACTGACGCTCATGATGACCGGCGAGCATGACGGCGGGAATGCCATCATGACCATTCATGCCGGAGCGGGAGGGACAGAGGCCCAGGACTGGGCTGAAATGCTCCTGCGCATGTATCTTCGATGGGCGGAAGGCAGGGGCTACAGAACGCTCATCGTCGACTTTCAGCCCGGCGATGAAGCCGGCATCAAAAGTGCCACCCTGACTCTCGAAGGTCCCTATGCTTTCGGATATGCCCGGGCCGAGGCGGGAATTCACCGGCTCGTTCGCATATCCCCCTTCGACACCGGCAGGCGTCGACACACCTCTTTTGCTTCCGTATTCGTCTACCCCGAGCTCGAGGAAGACAATGACATCGAGATCGATGAGAACGATCTGCGGATTGACACCTACAGGTCAAGCGGCGCGGGAGGACAGCATGTCAACAAAACCGACTCGGCGGTGCGCATTACCCATCTTCCCACGGGGATCGTCGTCCAGTGCCAGAACGAGCGTTCTCAACACAAGAACAAGTCTACGGCCATGAAGATACTGGCGTCCCGGCTCTATGATCTGCAACGGCAGGAGCAGAACGAAAAAAATGAAGAGGTGAACAGGTCGAAAAAAGACATCTCCTGGGGAAGCCAGATACGATCCTATGTAGTGCACCCCTACCGCATGGTAAAAGACCATCGCACGAACATGGAAGTGGGTGACGTGGACAGTGTGCTCGATGGCTCCATCAATGAATTCATAGAAGCCTACCTTGCAAGCCAGGCGGTGGTTCAACCCTGATAACCGCGCTCCGTCTGTATCCGGGATGGAACAATGGCGCGGTTTTTCATTGCAATATAGGTAAAAAGACGTTACAGGAACAAAAATTTAACGTACAAGATGGGGATCTCACCGCATGCGGCATGCCTACAGGCTGGTCTGTCTGGCCGTTTTTGTACTCGTTGTCCTGACGTCCTGTGCCGGTTTACCCGGTGGTTATGAACGGCATTCCGGACAGGACCGGGACGGAGAGGAAACGACAAAAGCCGTCCGCCTCCAGAAGCCGTCGCCCCGGAGTCGGGCCGGCCTTTCTTCTTCGTACAGCACTGTTCGGGGGGATGCCGGCGATATCGGCGCTGATGAGTCTTCCGACCAGCGAAGATCTCCGGCTCAGGAGTGCATTGACGAGGCTCTGCTTCTTCTCAACCAGTCACAGGAATTCTGGGAACGGGGTGAGTTGGACTCGGCCCTGAACATCCTCGACCAGGCCTATTCCCTGACACTGGGTATCAACGATGACCCGGATATAACCTGGCAGAGAGATGATTTGCGGTTTCTCATCGCCAAACGGATCATCGAAATATACGCGTCACGGGGTACCGTGGCTGTCGGCCGGCAGAGCGAAATTCCCCTTTCGACAGCGGACGAGGTGGAACAGGAAATCCGGAGATTTCAGAACCAGGAGCGGAACTTTTTCCTTCAATCCTATCGGCGGTCCGGTGCCTATCGACCCATGATTGTTGAATATCTGAAAGAAGCGGGGCTTCCGGAAGAGCTTTCCTGGCTTCCCCTCGTGGAAAGCGGCTTCAGCGTAAAAGCCTTTTCTTCGGCCCGTGCCCTCGGACTCTGGCAGTTCATCCCCTCCACGGGCTATAAGTTCGGCTTGAAGCGGGATCAGTTCGTGGATGAACGGATGAATCCCGAGCGGTCAACCTGTGCGGCCATCGCCTACCTGGAGGAGCTTCACGGAATATTCGGCGACTGGCACACCGTTCTGGCGGCTTACAACTGCGGAGAGGGACGGGTTCTGCGGGTTATTTCAGGGCAGCAGATCAATTACCTCGACAATTTCTGGGATCTCTACCAGATGCTTCCTGGTGAGACCAAACGCTACGTGCCCCGTTTTCTCGCCACGCTCCGCATCATCAGCGATCCCGAGAGGTACGGCTTCGACCTCGAAAATGAATCGCTCGACGAACCCCGGCTGCATGAGACAGTGATCACCTCAAAAAACATGCTGTTGTCGGACATTGCAAAGCACATAAATGCCTCGGAAACCGAACTTGAGCTTCTCAATGCCGAACTGCGCCTCAAAATGACGCCCGCGGGGAGTTATGAATTCAGAGTTCCCCGAGGGCAGGGCGAGGTTCTTCGCGCAGGCCTTGAGGATATTCCCCGGGCTTCGGCCTCGGTGGCCCAGACAGCTTCCGTGATCAGGCACCAGGTTCGCCGTGGAGAATCACTGTCCTCTATTGCGGCTCGATACCGGAGTTCAGTCGCTGCCATCGCCCGCACCAACAGTATTTCCCAGGGGCATATCATACGTGTGGGTCAGTGGTTGCGGATTCCCGTGGCCGGAGGAGCACAGGCCGCGACGTCGTCCGTCTCCGCGGCGCCCGTCCGGCACAGGGTCAGTCGAGGCGAATCCCTGTCGACCATCGCCGCCCGCTACGGAAGTTCCGTGGACTCCATTGCCCGGGGAAACAACATCACCCGAACCCACCTCATCCGGGAGGGACAGTGGCTGACCATACCGGGCGCGGGGGCAAAAGAAGCCGCTCAGGGCGGTTCGGTCCCCGCCGGAACAACATCCTATACGGTCAAGAAGGGGGATTCTCTCTTCAACCTGGCCCGCAGGTTCGGTACGACTGTTACACACATCAGGGAAAGCAACAATCTTACAAGCAACCTGATTACCGTGGGCCAGGTCCTGAAGGTACCCGCGAAGGGACAACATGACGGTGCTTCCGGTATGAACTATATCGTACAGAGCGGGGACAGTCCTTACACCATAGCGAAAAAGTTCAACATCAGTCTGCATGAACTGCTGTCCTGCAATGACCTGCCGGCGGATGTAACCATCTACCCGGGGCAGATGCTGATTATCAGGCACGACTGATAGAGGACGGCTTTGTAAAAGTACCGGAAGACCGTTATCCCCGCTCCAGTTCATAGCCTTTCAGAGCGAAAAAAAGCTCGTTCTCCTTGTCCAGCATACGGGCCGCTTCCTCTGAAGGGCCTTCGTGGTCATATCCCAGCAGGTGCAGCAATCCGTGAATAATCAGGAAGAGAATCATGTCGTCCTGCGGCAGGTCTCCCGCCAGCGCGTCTCGTTGAGCTGTTTCAGCCGATACGATGATATCGCCCAGGAGATGGGGATGAATGTCACCGAAATCACCCTCACGCAGGGAAAAGGCAATCACGTTGGTTGGATGGTCCCGGCCGAGGTAGCGCCTGTTTATGGAGCGGATCTCTTCGTCGTCGACCAGTGTCAGAGACACCTGGTGGCCTTCGTGGTCAAGATGTTCCAGCAGGCGGCAGAGCGACTGTTTTATCGACTGAAGCTTTAGGGGGACTTTTTGCTGGTGATTTTCTACGAGGGCTTCCGTTTTTCTTGACATGGGGCACTTCCTTCCCATCGGATTCACTGTACTCTATCCTGTGGTGAAAAATGCCGATGAGAATCCTGGCGTAGCTTTCGGCTATTTTGTTCAGGTCGCTGAATGTCAGGCTTGATTCATCGAGTTGGTTGTCGTCGACGGTTTCCCGTATTCGCGCGTCAACAAGGGTCCGTATACGGGAAGGGGTCGGGTTCTTCAATATTCTCGACGAGGCTTCCACTATATCGGCCAGCAAGACAAGCGCGGCCTCCTTGGACTGCGGCTTCGGTCCGGGATAACGGAAATCGCTTTCCAGAATCGGGGGTTGTGAAGGGTCCCGTTCTTTTTTTGCCTTTTCGTAGAAAAAGGCGGCCAGGCGTGTCCCGTGATGCTGTCGTATGATATCGCGCAACTCTTCCCCCAGCTTTAAGGCGTTCGCCATGTCACAGCCGTCTTTCACGTGAGAGATGATGACGCGGGAACTCATGGACGGTTTCAGTTTGTCGTGTTTGTTTTCCCAGTTCTGCTGGTTTTCAACGTAGTAAAGCGGTTTTTTCATCTTTCCGATATCGTGATAGTAGGCACCCACCTTCGCCAGCAGTGAGTTCGCCCCGATTTCTTCAGCCGCCGCCTCCACCATAGATGCCACAATGATGGCGTGGTGATAGGTTCCCGGAGCCGTCATGATCATATCCTGAAAAATCGGCTGGTTCAGGTTTGCCAGCTCCAGCAGTCTGATGTCCGTGGTGTACCCGAAGAGATATTCGAAAAGCGGTACAGTCCCTGATACGACAATGCCGGCGATCAGGCCGCCCGACAGTGCCATGACAAGCGTCACCGCTGTTTTCGGAATAAGAAGGGTTCCGGAAAGCATGATAAGACCCAGGGCCACGAGAACATTGACTGCTCCCACGAGAAGTCCCGTTTTAAAAAAATCCGACCGTTTTTTGCAGTGCACGATAGCGTAGGAGGCCGCTACGGAACCGCTGAAGGAGTATATGAAAAAGGCCGCCTTGTCCTGAAAAAGGAACGTGGTCAGGAAAGAGAGAAATACGGCAAAGGTAAGGCCCGCTTCACGACTGCCGAGCAGAACGGAAACAAGCATGGCTCCTGCCGCGAAGGGGATGGCGAACACAAAAGGATTATTGAGACCGGGGAAGGAAAGGTCCACGGCTTCGCATACAAAGATGCCTGCTTTGAGGAGGGCCACCTGTAAAACCGCCACGAGGGCGAGAAAAAGGACATTCTTCGTCAACCCCGGGGTTCCCTGCAGGTGTTGAATCGAAAGCCTGAACAGGGCAAGGGCGAGAATGGCGATGAGCAGGACGGTTCCCATGAATATGGACAGCCTGCCCAGGGGATGCCCGTCTCGCATTGCCGAGAAAGCCCTGAGCTTATCCACATCACTGCCGGTTATCTTCTGACCTTCCCGGACGATCATTTCGTTTTTCTGAACCTTGTAGAAAGCAGGCTTGACGTCATCGACGATCTGTTTGCGCTTCTGTTCCGTGGCACTTCTCGAATAGACCAGGTTCGGGCGGATGATTTTTTCAGCCAGCGCGACAGAAGCATTCCGCAGAGCCGTGTCTTCCTCCTGGAGCATGTCGAACCCCGCTGTACTCATAAAATAACGGGCCTCTTCAAGGGTATTGATTTCTACCGGATCTATGGCAGTGAATTCCCCGTCCGAGGCGGCATCATATATAAGAACCGCCGTGTTGGGGGTGTCACCGTAGGAGGGTGTTTCTTCGCTGATGAGCCGGTTGTCGTAAAGGGACCGAACCAGCAGTGCCACGGCATCGGCGACGCGAAGATCAAACGCCTGTTCACTCAGTACGGCCAGATCCATGTCGCTCGGCGAGACACCAAGTCTCGATACAAAAAGATTTCTGAGTGCTTCCGGGCAGGGCGGGCCGGTGGTCGATTCTTCGTTCTCGTCGGCCGGTCCGGGACTCAGTTCAGCCGCGGCAATGAAGGTTTCCCTCAAGGCCGATGCTATCAGTCGGGGAAGTTCGCTGTCGTATTCATAAACGGCGGGAGTTTCCCGCGAGGCTTCCTGGCGTTTCTGTTCCGTGGCGGCCGTGTCCTGCACGAGGAGGTCACGGTCCGCCTTAATATCTTTTGCCGCTATTGAACCGACACTGTAGGACGGTATCCTCTGACTCGGATGGGGGGAAAGCGCCCAGCCGAAAAAAAGGCAGGCGGCAACGAGGATACCCGTCATGACCAGCTTGCCGTTGTCAGGAAAGAAAGGCATCGATGCTGCCGGCCAGAAGGGTGACGTCTTGGCGTTTGGGTTTTTTTGTTTTTTCCAGGGAACTGAAACCATGATCAATCGCCCCCACCGTTGTAGGCACGGATGATTTCCTGTACCAGGGGGTGTCGTACAACGTCGATATCCGAAAAATAGGCGAAACCGATGCCCGCGGTTTTTTTCAGCAATGATTCTGCGTGGACAAGTCCCGATATCTTGTCGGGGGGTAGATCGGTCTGAGTGACGTCTCCCGTAATGACCGCTCTGGAGTCGTAACCGAGCCTGGTGAGAAACATCTTCATCTGTTCCGGTGTCGTGTTCTGGGCCTCATCGAGGATTATGAAGGAATCGTTGAGGGTTCTTCCTCTCATGAAAGCCAGGGGGGCAACCTCGATGATGCCTTTCTCGATCATGGTCGTGGCCCGTTCAAAATCCATCATGTCGTAAAGGGCATCATAGACGGGCCGCAGGTAGGGATTCACCTTCTCGGCAAGATCCCCGGGAAGAAACCCCAGCTTTTCCCCTGCCTCGACGGCCGGTCGCGTGAGGACAATTCTGGCGACCCGCTTTTCAAAGAGCGCTGCCACGGCCATGGCCATGGCAAGGTAGGTTTTGCCCGTACCGGCCGGTCCGATGCCGAAAACAATATCATGGGTTCTCATGGTATCGATATAGTACTTCTGGGCGATGCTTTTCGGGGTGATGACCTTTTTCTTCGAGGAAATAAAAACGGTGTCGAGAAATATTTTTTCCAGGTTCACGCTCATATCGCCCGATAAGATCCGGTGGGCGTACTCGATATCCGGGGGATAGACAGCGTAACCCTTTTCAATGATCAGGTAGAGCTGATCGAGAAGGTTGCAGACAAAGTCAACTTCTTCACTTCCACCCGATACGGAAACCGCGTTTCCTCGGCTCCGGATCGTTACGTTTTCAAGTTTCTCGATATTGCCGGCGTTCCTGTCATGTTCGCCGAGTAGTGACTTGAGCGCCGCATTGTCAGGGAAAACGATTTTTCTGACAGAGACGTTCTGTGATGGTTCCGTATTCAATACAACTCACCCTTCGTGACGTCACCGTCCGGCACCAACCGATGCCGGAGCACACCGGTAAACCGGTACCGTGTCCGTAAGGTCCGTAATGTTTTTCTGTGGCGAGGTTGTATGCATGAAACAAAAATACTATCATTTCGGAAAATTGATTGCAAATCTTTTCCTTTTTCAGTCCTCCCGTTCCTGAAGAAACAGTCTGGCAAAGACTTTAGCGTTTCCCGTCATGGTTGCTATGTCGCAGTGCTCGTCAGGCTGGTGGGCTGTGCGGTTCACCTTTGACCAGGCGGCCACGGGGAGACCTTCTCTTCGGAGCAAGGCCGCCACCGTACCACCGCCGATACCGACAGGTACCGCGGATATTCCGTATACCTCGTCTACGGCTTCCTTCAGACGTCTTACAACGGGCGCGTCCACCGGCGTGGGCGCCGGGGCCTGCCCGCTCTGAATCACGGTGACCTCGACGGAGACCCCCCGCTCGTTCTCTATTTCTTCGGTGATCTCCCGGACTTTCTTCATAACATCCATGAGGTCGTAGCGGGGAAGAACGCGGCAGTCAAGGTAGAAGACATCTTCACCGGGTATGGTGTTGATATTGGGGACGGTGGCCTCTTTTTTCGTCGGCTCGAAGGTGCTGATGGGGTAATCATACAGGGGGTCGGCTTCCGCGAATACCGTCTTCAGGCGTTCGAGCCGTACCGTGAGGTGGGCCCCCGCTGCCATGGCATTGTTGCCCAGGGAGGGAACGCTGGCGTGGCACTGTTTCCCTGTGGTTCTGAAACGCAGCCAGAGCATGCTTTTTTCGGCGATCTCGATACCTGACCCATCGACATTGCCGAAATCAGGAACTACGATACAGTCACTGGCCTTGAAAAGCTGCCGGTGATGTTCCAGCAGGTAGCCCAGGCCTTTCGCGCTTGCAGTTTCCTCGTCGGCGACAAAGGCCAGGCCGATGTTCGACACAGGGGTAATGCCCGTATCGAGAAAGGCCCTGGCCGCCATGATCGAGGAAACCATGTCCTGCTGGTTGTCTTCAGTTCCACGGCCGAATATCTTGCCGTCTTTCACGACGGCCCGGTAGGGGTCCGCCGACCAGAGCGACAGCTCGCCCGGCGGGACTACGTCGAGATGGGTTATGATCCACACGGTGTGGTCACGGTCTCGTCCCTGAAGGGTGTACACGACGTTGGGTCTGACACCCGAAGATGTTCTTTCGTCGGGAGCGTCATAGGAGGTGAAGTCCCTGAAGCCCCAGCCCTGAAGGATACCCAGAAGTGCCCGGGCCTTTTCCTGTTCTCCGTTGCCGCCGTTTTCCGGCGCGATGGCGGGGATTGCGGTAAGCCTGGTCTGGAGTTGGATCATGTCGTCGGTGTAGGAATCAATCCGGTCACAGATCGATGCGTAGGCATTGGAGTTTATGGGCATGGCTTTTCATTCTTTCTTATCTGGTGAGGTTTTGTTTGTAAAACCCGCATTTCTTCCCCCGGATCCACGACAAGATCGCTATCCAGTTTCAGGGAGGTGCCGAAACGGGAAAGGGGCTGGTCAAAGCGGGAAGAGTCACCGAGAACCACTATGGTGCGGTAGCCGCCGTCAAGCCATGTGGCGGCTACCCGCTGCAGGTCATCGGCCGTAACGGCATTGATGCCTTCGGGATACCTTCGAAGGAAATCCGGGGGAAGTCCTTCAAATTCATCCATCATCTGTCCGAGGGCGATCTGGTGTGGCGAGAGGAACGAGAAGATATGACTGTTCGTCAGAGCATTCCGTGCCCAGCGGAGTGTTTCTTCATCCACCGGACGGACCTTCACCGTTTCGAGAATAGACAGAGTGGATTCGATCACGGAAGCTGTTGTGTCCGGGCCGGTCATGGCGTAGGCGGCAAGAACGCCGAAATCGCTTCGTGGATTGTACAAAGTGCCCGTGCTGTAGGCGAGCCCCTTCCGGGTCCTGATTTCGAGGAACATCAGTGATCGAAAGCCGCCGCCCACGATGAAATCGAGTACGGTCATGGCGTAGTAGTCGGCGCTTTTTTTTCCGGGGCCGATGTGGCCGATGACGATCACCGACTGGGGGACCTCTCTATGGATGTGCCGGAGAGGGCCTGACACGGAGGGGGAGGGGGCTTCGACGGGCGGCAGGGGAGCGGCCGCTCGCCATGATCCGAAGTGTTTCGAAAGTTTTGTCTTCGCCTCTTCCGCGGTCACAGCGCCGCTCACGGAGATCATGATCGTATCGGGAGAGAGGTGACGGCTCAGAAAATCCAGACAGTCGTCCCTGGTCAGGGCTTCCACTGAAGCTATCGACGGCGGCCTTCCCCAGGAGGAATCCCGGTAGAGAAGTTTCGTGAATTCTCGAAAAGCGAGAGCCTGGGGGTTGTCGGGAAGCCGCTTCAACTCCTCGATCTTGATGCGCCGGGCCAGTTCAAGGCGCTCCGGGTCGAAGAGCGGTGTCATCATCATGTTCCCCAGGAGCGCCAGGGCATCGTCAAAATAATCCTCCGCGACCGTAAGGGTTACCAGCAGCGTCTGCGCCGTTACCGACACATCGAGGTCGATTGCGCGATAATCCAGTTCGTCGTCGAACTCGTCGGGACTCATGGCCGGTGTTCCTCCGGTCCGCATGACTGACCCGGCAATCTCCGCCAGACCTTCACGGCCGGGGGGATCATAGACCGATCCGGCTCGTGCCGCCAGCGAAAGCCTGACGAGAGGAATTTCGCGATCTTCCAGGAAAAAGAGCGTCATCCCGTTGTCAAGCTCAAAACGCTCCGCCCGGGGCGGGTCAAAGCGGAGCGGAGGATAGAGAAGATTTTCAGGATCCTTCAAAAGAGGAGAAGAGGCCGGGGCGCAACCCACGAGCGGCAGGATCAACAGCAAAACCGTCACTAACCAGGGGAATTTTTTGTTCATGGAGTTTCGTCCTGTATAAGAACCGCAACGGTTCTGTTCGATGACGTTAGTCGGGACGACGCGGCATTCATTATGTCCTCGGCCGTGATGGATTCGACGGCTTCCAGATAGGTCGTCACCTCCCGGTAGTCTCCCGTGAGAGTTTCGACATATGACAGGAGCCTCGCGATGCCGTTGTTCGAATCGAAGCCGCGCAGAAAATCAGTTTTAATCCGGTTTTTGGCCTTTCGAAGTTCTCGTTCCGGGAGGGGCTCGTCTTTGAGACGATCCAGTTCACTGTACAGCGCGTCCTCGAGTTCCGCGAGACTCCTGCCCGTCATGGGTTCGGCGGCGATGATGAACAGGTTGTCATACCGCTCTCCGGGAAATCCGTTTGAAACCCGAACCGAAGCGGCGATACCCCGCTCAGTGACGAGGGACCGGTACAGGCGGGATGACCTTCCTCCCGCCAGAACGAGTTCAAGTACGTCGAAAACGGCGTCCTCATAGGCCGGGAAAGCCGGCTTGTGAAACCCCAGGAGAAGGCGGGGCGAGGCGCCGGATCGAAGGGTGGTACGCCGTTCACCTCTCTGTGGAGGCTCATCCGTTATGTTTCGAAGTGTCGATCCCGGCGGCACGCCGTTTCCCAGGGAACCGAAATACCGCCGTACCAGGCCGGCCGCCTCCTCGGTGCGGACATCACCCACGATGGTGATGACCGTGTTTTCAGGTCTGTAACGGGTCGCGAAGAAATGGAGGAGGTAGTCTCTGTCGATTCGGGGTATGTCAGCGGGCCATCCTATAACGGGGTGTCCGTAGGGGTGGGCGATGAAAGCCGCCGCCAGGAACAGTTCCATAAGTTGCCGTTCCGGCCGGGAGTCAACGACCTGCCGGCGCTCCTCGATGACGACATTTCGCTCCTGGACAAACTCTCTGAAAACAGGGTTCGACAGGCGGTCCGATTCGATACGGGCCCACAACTCGAGGCTGTTGGACGGCAGACTCACCATGTAGGATGTCATGTCATGCCCGGTGGCCGCGTTCAGGCCCACGCCTCCCCGCTCACGGTAGAGACGGTCGATTTCATTCGATCGTATGTAGCTTCTTTTCTCATCTTCCAGGCGTCTGATTTCCTCTTCCAGTGCCCGGGCGGCCTCTGAACCGGATCCCTCCGTCCTCACCGTGATTTCAAGACGCCTGACTCGTTCCTCTATCCGTTGTCTCAAGCGCGACTCCTCATCGTAGTCTGAGGTGCCGATGGTTCTGGTTCCCTTAAACATCATGTGTTCAAGCAAATGGGCGGCTCCGCTGTATCCGCTGTCTTCATCCACGGCGCCCGCGCGGTGCTGTATATAGATGGAAACCGTGGGGCTGACTGTACGCTCCATGACCAGGAGGGTGATACCGTTATTCATGACCGTTTTGTTCACCCGCTTTTCCAGGTCGATGGCGAAGGCCTGTGATGTTCCGAAGAACCAGAGAAAACAGAGAAAACACGAGACTCCGGCTCCCCCGAACAGGGAGGGGGCCGCAAAAATCCGGCGTCGTTTATTCATGGGAACTCTCCCCTGCATGTCCCTGTTCCTGTTTTTCTCCCCGGATCCTTCCATAGATCCTGAAGGCCGGATAGAGAAGGATGCTGGCGCTGACAAGGATGAGCAGGCATGACGAGAAAAAGTACATAATGAATTCAAAGGGGTTGTCAAGCTGGTAGGCACCCACAAGGACATGGATGCCCTTGATGAGGAACAGCACCGAAATAACAGCAACAGCGATCTGTTTTGTCCACCACAGAATACCATTCATAGGAATCACGTTATGCGTGCATACTAATGGTTTCCCCGCCTTGAATCAAGGTTTTTCGACAGGCCCGGGCCGCTGTCTTTACATCCTGCCGGGCAGTGGTGCTCATTGTAGCACCTCCGCAGGGAAGAATAGTGTTGTTGTGAAACAGGGGTTCCTTCTCAAGATCGAGGCTCGAGACGGCAACGGCATCGTGCCACAGAAAGGTCCCGGGGATCGGGGAGTATTCAGTTATAATGGGATATGCGCCAAGAGACGCCACAAAGGCTATGCCGGCCATGACGTTCGAAACCTCCTGCCCGGGCAGTCCGCAGAGGAGGTACATGCCGATGTCTTCTCCCCGGTATCCCGCCTCGATCAGGTAACGGACGGCCTGTTCAGCTTCTTCGTCAGATACCTTGACGTCGAATTCGATCTGCTCCCTGGCTCCGGCGGTCTCAAGGCCGAAACGAAGGGTTTTGAAGCCCGCCCGGTAAAGCAGCGATGCCGTTTGGCGATTGATTTCCCTGATATGGAGTCCGTTCGGGCAATGGAATGAACAGTCGAGCTTTCGCCGAATAATCTCTTCGAGCATGGGGACGGCCCGGTTTTTCGAATCGACGAGAAGCGCGTCGTCATAGAATGAGAAGTTCCTGATGCCCATCTGGCCATTCCAGAAGGCTATTTCATCGACAACGGCATGGGGATCACGGGTCTCGAAACTCTCATGCAAGTACGGCGAAGCACAGTAGGTGCAGGAATAAGGACAGCCCCTGGAGGTGACAAGCGCTACCACATCCGGGGCCGGAAGCAGGTCATAGGCAGGGTAGGGCAGAGCATCGAGACTGTCGTAACGGGAGTGCATATCCAAGGCACAACCGACAACTTCTTCAAGGATACCCTGAAGGTTCGACGGAGTCCGCATGCGCCCGCCGGCGGCGGATGAGAGGTGTACTCTCCCCGGAGCCGCGGGAAGAACATCACCGGTGACCACCAGGTCGGCGCCGGAGAACTTCAGGGCATGATCCGGGCAGAGGGTCGCGTAGATTCCTCCGAGAACCACCGGGACTCCCGGCAGGCATTTCTTTACGATGCCGATAGCTTCAAAAACGCCGGGGTACCAGTAGGTCATCATGGAAGTTATGAAAACGGCGTCGGGTTTTTCATGGCTCAGGAGATCCCTCCTGAAGTCAAGAGGATCCATGCCATACCGGCTGTATTTTCGTGGTATATGAGCGATGGACGCGGGTTTTGGAATCTCCGTTTTGCGAAAGTGTCCACTCCCGTTATCCAGCCTTTTCGGTCCGGGACGTGGTGAAGGGTGCCGCCAGTCAAGGCAGTCGATAATCCTGGCGGAAAAACCTTCAGCCCTCAGCACCGATGCAATATATAGCAGACCCAGGGGTTTCGACCAGGCATCGAAAGCCGCGAAGTCGTGAATCCAGGGGTTGACGAGCAGTATGGCGGGCGATACTTTCTTCATAATGTACAGTAGCTAGCCCGGGTTAGCGTCGAAAGTCAAGGGACGGTTTACAATGCGCGCTGAATCATTCGCGTTGATGTTTGGTGTGCTATCTGGTAGGCTTCATGAGCGTTTATGTGGAGTACCATGACCGGACGGCTTCGATCGTCCCGCCGAGTGCTTCCTAGTACGGTATCAAGGAATCGAATACTCTATGATCCCCACGGCCGATTTCGGCTCGACGAATGCGCTCGCCCTGCTCAGAGGGATTTCCTGGCACAGTATACAGTTTCCCGGCTTGACCCGATCGGCAGGAGAGCTCTTGGGGACGGCACGGGAACTCGAACAGGAGTATGCCGTCTATTTTTACCGGGCGCGTCTTCCATGCCTGTGGGTTTCCTGCATGGGTGGTACGGGAACGGGGAAATCGACGGTCTTCAACGGGCTCGCGGGTCGAGAGGTGAGCCCCGCCGGCGTCGAACGTCCCACCACCACATCACCAGTCGCCTCCGGCCACCGCGGGTTGTCGATAGAAGAGGGGTTTCCCTTTTCCTCCATGAGGCTGAAACGCGTACCCGTGGATACTGTTCCGTCCTTCAACGACGATCCTCGGGAACATTATTTTGTGTACGTCGAGCATGATGACGACAGCAGACGCCACCTTGTATTTGTCGATACCCCCGATGTGGACTCTGTTGAACGCCGCCACCGAAGCATCGCGGAGGCTCTGTACCTTCTTTCCCACGTGATCGTCTTTGTGACGAGCCAGGAGAAATATGCCGACCTGATCCCGTCGAGTCTTCTCCAGAGAATGCACCGCGAAGGCAAACCATTTTACCTGCTTTTCAATAAAGCGGACAAAAGTCAGGTGGAGGATGAGCTGCCGGCCGTTTTCAGAGACCGGGGCATTCCGATTCGAGACAGTCATTTTTTTACCATACCGTTCATCAACAATGCCGAAAAACCGGAAGACATTCTGAAGGCCGGTCTTCAGAGGTTCATAGACGCCGTTCTTGACGAGTATCCGCCCTCGGCCCTGCATGACGTCATCAAAGAAGAAGAAAGACGGTTCAGGCGGATACTGACGGAAAAGACGGGACGGCTGCTGATCTGTTCCCGGGAGGAGGAAGAGGCAGGGAGGGCGTGGCTGAAAGAGCTCGACGACCTCACAGCTCACGAGTCCGGGGCCTTGCTCGATACCATGGCTGCCCGGTACGGCGAACACAATCTGCAGACTCTTAAAAAAGAACTCCGCGCGATATTCAGTGCCTATGACCTGCTTGCGAGGCCCCGGCAATACATCATGTCCATCCTCCGGGCACCCTTCCTGTTTCTCATCCCCGGCGGTTCAGGATCTGCCGGGGGAAGAGGACAGGAGCTGCTGAAGGTCCGCGGACAAGTCGACACGATGCCTCTGGTAGAAGCAATGGAACGGTTGAACCGGCTCGTGCTTGAAAACCTTTCCCCCCCTGATCCGGATGCTCCTCTGTTCAAGGCGCTTCGGGATAATCGCCTGCCCCTCGGCACGGAGACGGTGGAAGCCCGGATTTCCCGGGAGCAGGAGAACCTGGCCGGGTGGCTCGAAACAACGATCCGTGATCTTGAAGCAGGCCTTCCGAAAAGCAAGCGGCTGGGAATCTACACGACGTCGGTACTCTGGGGGGCAGCCATACTATCCTTCCAGACGGTCATGGGCGGCGGACTCGCGCTGTTGGAGCTCGCCTTCGACGCTGTTCTTGCCCCCCTCATCACCAAAGGTTCCGTCGAACTGTTCATCTACCGGGAGCTTCGAATGATTTCCCGCGAAATGAACCGGCGATACCAGGATGGAATCCATTCCATTTTCATGGAGCAGAAAGAACGCTACGAGGCAGTGCTCAAGGCGCATCTGACGCCGGAGGCGGTGCGGGAGAATCTGCTCTCTCTGAAGGCGTGTCTGGAGCATGAACCATGACTGACGAGCGAATGGTGCTGAGCCGGAACGTGGAGGGCCTGGAGAAGATTCTTTCCGGTGATGTCCCCCTGATGTTCCTGGGGGGAGATAAGCGCGGGGAGTTGTTTCTGGCTGTCCGGGAAATCAGGAAGAAACTTGAAAGTCTTGGAGACAACATTCTGACTGTCGGCCTCATGGGTGGAACCGGCGTGGGAAAATCATCGGTGATGAACGCCCTTGCCCGCGAGTACATCGCGTCCACGAGCCATCGGAGGCCCCACACTGACGCGGTTCTGGTGTATCGGCACAGCGCTGTTCCACCTCCGGAGCTCACGGAGGACGCCTCACTTCCCCGGTGCGAGTATGTCCACGAAGCAGAGGAGGTCCGCCATGTGGTTTTGTGTGATCTTCCCGACTACGACAGCGTCAACGAGGCTCACCGGGGAACAGTGATGGCCCTTCTCGACGTTCTGGACATGCTTATTTGGGTCATTTCTCCCGAAAAATACGCCGATGGACAATTGTACGATTTTTTGCAGCTCCTGCCCAAGGATCGCGGCAACTGCTATTTTGTTCTGAACAAAACGGACCTTTTCTTCCGGGATGGCATTTCGGCATCGGCCCATGAACGGCTGGTGACAGTCCTGGGGAGTCTGACAAGTCACCTCGGAAACATCGGGATCAGCGAACCGGTCCTGTATCATGTTTCAGCGACGGAGGCTTTCGAGGGCATCGGTCTTTCCGCCTGGAACCAGTTTCCCCTGCTCCGGAGGGAACTGTTCCGTACCCGGGACATCAAGGAAATTCGACGTATCAAGGCGGCAAACATTCACGCGGAACTGGAGCCGGTCTTGAGAGCCCTGGAGATGGAGCGGCACAACCTTGACGACCTGGGCGGCATGATCCCGGCAGGATCCACCATGACCGGGGAGGAACGAAAAAGAGTGCTCGACGACATTTACATCGCGGCCGCTCCCTGGGTGGAGGTTTTCGCGAAACAGTACCTGGCGGACAATCTCGCCGCCGGCCGTGATCTGGTCGGTCCGGGGCGAATCATATCGGCCCTGGCCGGGCGCCTGAAAGGGGCCGCCATCGGTGATCATGAAAAAATCATCGCCGCTCGACGGCAGGCCGTTGAGCATATCTCGAATACTCTGGCCCGGCACCTTACAGCCCGGGGAGAGCGTCTCAGGTCGGATCTCTATCGGCGCTTCGAACGTTCCGAACTGCCGGATGAACTGGCCTGTTCACTTGATACCGCTCCGGTGAGGGCCGTCTTCGAAACCGGTCTTGCCCGCCTCTTTACGGGCCAGGGAAGGGAAACCGGGAAAATATTCGGACCTCTTTACACCTTCCGCCAGCATCTGGCCTATGCTCTGCTCCTCGTGATCTTTCTGCTGGTTCTGCCCGGAGAGCATGCCTGGAAATCATTTTTTGACCATCCCGGCTTCTTTTCGGCTCTCGGGACGTTGGCCCTGATGGCCCTTTCCCTTTTTTCGTCCCGCGGGCTGGCGGCCTTGGCGAGCCTCATCCTGATCTCCTTTTATATGGGGTGGCACTTTTATAAACGCTCCGACAGGATGATCGCTCTCGCCGCGCAGGGGTTGGCCGATATCATGAAAGAGGAATTGAACCGGCTGGTCCATGAGGCGATCAACGAACGGGGAGCCGAAATGGAGCGGTTGCAGGAGAACATCAGGTCGAGTCTGACTGCCCTGGACGAGGTACTGAAGGGACAACGGTATGCCGCTCCAGCGGAGCGGTGAGGCTCTCGTGCCTTGACTTTTGACCAGTGATGATGATGATAAAGAGACACACCGGATTGTCCTGTGGAAAGGCGGAAAGACCTCTTGAATAAAGTATTGGTTATGGATGCCAACGATGACGCGCGCTTCAGCCTGACGGCCCTTCTTAGAAAAGAAGGCTATGACGCCGTGGGTGTGGCTACCGAAGCTTCGGCAATGCAGTGTCTGGAAAATAGCGAGGCCGACGTTATCATTGCCGATGTGGGCCATCCTTCAACCAATGGATGTGAGAGTTTTCTGCAGTGGGCCAGAGAACGGGTACCCCGGGCCGAGGTTATTGTCACCACCACCTGCGGCTCCATTGATTCCGTGATCAGGACCATCAGAATGGGCGTCTATGACTACATGATCAAGCCTGTCGACGAAAGGGAACTCCTGGCGTCGGTGGAAGCCGCCATGGAGAGCCGCAGAAAGGTCAGCTATCTGAAAACAGCGGATGAAATATACACCTTCGAAAAAATAGTCGGCACTTCTTCCGCCATGCGGGAGGTCATAGATATGGCCCTGAAAATGTCCGAGATCGACACGAATGTTTTTATTTTCGGAGAAAGCGGCGTAGGCAAGGAGCTGGTGGCCAGGGCCATTCACAACAACGCGCCCGGCGGCCGGGACAAGCCCTTCATAGCGATCAACTGCGCTGCCCTTCCCGATGAAATCCTGGAAAGCGAACTCTTCGGCCATGCAAAGGGATCCTTCACCGGCGCCTTCAAGGACAAGGTCGGGCTCATCGAGGCGGCCGGGGGGGGGACCCTTTTCATGGACGAGATCGGTGAATCCAGCCGGCAGTTTCAATCAAAGCTTTTGAGGGTCATCGAGGACCGCGAGGTTCGCAGGGTGGGTGAACATCACGGCCGAACCATCGACGTGCGATTCATCTCGGCAACCAACAAGGACGCCCGGGACCTTGCCTCAGGGGGGAAATTCCGGAACGACCTCTTCTATCGTCTTGCCGTTGTTGATCTGTATATTCCTCCCCTGCGCGAACGCAAGGAAGATTTAAAACCACTGGTCGACTACTTTCTGCGGGACATTTCACAACGACTCGGCCGGCCGGAAAAAACACTCGCCCGGGAGGCCATGGAGGTCCTGATGGCCTATGACTGGCCCGGGAACGTCCGGGAACTCCGAAACGTCTGTGAGCGGGCCATCGCCCTGTCCGGGGATGAAACCCTCCGTGCTGAAGATTTTCCACTGGCCTATGAACAGTATCGAAATCGCTTTGCTTCCGATGATGATCACGAGATCATTTCTCTCAAGGAAATCGAAAAACGCTACATTATGGAAATATTCGAAAAACATAAAAATAACCAGCGTTACATGGCCAAAAAACTCGGCATCGGTCACACGACGTTGTGGCGAAAGATAAAAGAATACAAGCTCGAGTAATGTCCCGGAAAATACAGTGTGCCCTATCCCTGCCGGGATGGGAGATCAGTGCCTCACAACACATCATGCTTTGATAAACCGCCCCGGATCTTGCCGACAACGTTGGCGAACTCGTCAGGAAGGGTCCGCAATGGCTTTCAGCGAGGCATCGATGGTGTCAATTCCGCAACACCCTGTCCCAGGGAAGCCATTCGCGGCCGAAGGTCTTTGCCACGGCCTCGTGGGTTATTATTCCATCGACGCAGTTTATTCCTCTGGCGATGGCCTCGTTCTCAATGGCGGCCCCGTACAGGCCTTTTTCCGCAATAGCCCGTATGTAAGATATAGTGGCGTTTCCAAGAGCGAATGTGGATGTACTCGGCACGGAAGCGGGAATATTCGTCACTCCGCAATGCAGGACACCGTGAAGATGGTACACCGGGTTATCGTGCGTCGTGGGTCGGATCGTTTCCACGGTTCCTCCCTGGTCCACAGACACGTCGATTATAACGGACCCCTTCTTCATGCGGGATACCATGTCTTCCGTCACGAGTACCGGCGCCCGTGTTCCCGTGACGAGAACAGCCGCGATCAGCACGTCGGCATAACCCGTCGCCTGTTCAATCGTGTAGGGATTTGAATAAAGGGTGATGACCTTCCCGTGGAGAAGCTGGTCCACGTGCTTGAGACGTTCGTAGGATGTGTCGAGAACCGTTACATGAGCGCCCAACTCGCTGGCGATTCTGGCGGCGTTCAGCCCCACGGTCCCACAGCCGATGATGACTACTTCCCCGGGCGCGACCCCCGGTACTCCGCTGAGAAGAACTCCCCGACCGCCACTTCCCTTTTCCAGAAAGCGCATGGCCATCTGTATGGACATTCTTCCCGCCACCTCGCTCATGGGTGTCAGCAGCGGCAGGCGCCCGCCCGGTTCTTCAACGGTTTCATAGGCGATTCCCGTGACGCCGCTGGCGAGAACATCGTCTGTCAGGGTTTCCGATGAGGCGAGGTGGAGAAAGGTAAAAAGCATCTGTCCCCTGCGGTACCGAAAACGTTCCTCTTTCAGCGGCTCCTTGACCTTGACGATGAGTTCCGCATCGGTATATATGGAATCCGCATCGGTTATCTCGGCACCCTCCCGCGTGAATTCATCGTTGGAAATGCCGCTTCCTTCTCCCCCGTCCCGCTCAAGAAGAATTCTGTGGCCGTCAGATTTAAGTGCCCGCACCCCCGCGGGAGTCATGGCGAACCTGTGTTCCCCTTCTTTTGTTTCTCTGAGTACCCCGACGATCATGGCAATCCTCTCTTTCTCCGTTGTTAACCCGGCTGCCGTGGTCTCACTATAACTGAAAAAGTCGCCAATCTCCACACCGAATCAACCATCGGGACAGTGATATTGCCGTCGGTTCCCGCCGGCCTGTCTGTTGCCGGACCAGACCGGCAGGATAAGAAGATGATTCCCGACGGAGGGGCTTTGAAACTTCTCCCCGATGTTTTCTATTGATTTATCCAGTACCCTGTGGTAGTTCCATCGATCTTGAGAACCAAATACGCACACTTTCGGACCGGCCCGGCGTTGCTTTGTCAAAAAGTTCCGGGACGGGGTGACGGAAGTGGAGGGTACAAAACGAAAGGAGAACCAGTATGGCCTATGTTTCAATGAAAATGCTTCTTGAGTCCGGTGTTCACTTCGGGCATCAGACAAACCGGTGGAATCCGAAGATGAAACCCTACATTTTCGGAGCCCGGAACGGAATCTACATCGTTGATCTTCAACAGACGGTGCAACTCTTCGATATTGCCTATGACTTCGTCGTCGAAACCGTCGCTTCAGACAAAAATCTTCTCTTCGTGGGCACAAAGCGTCAGGCCCAGGAATCAATCAAGACCGAGGCCGAGCGCTGCGGAATGCCCTATGTGAATCAGCGATGGCTCGGCGGTATGCTGACAAACTTCACAACCATCAAAAAAAGTATTGATCGATTGAACAAACTCGATGAAATGTTTGAAAATGAGACCGTCAACGCTTTCCCGAAAAAGGAAATCATGAAGCTTCAGAAAGAGCGCGACAAGCTCCAGAAGGTACTCGGAGGCATCCGTTCCATGGGACGGCTTCCAGGAGCCCTGTTCGTCATTGATCCCAAACGTGAAATAATTGCCATCAGGGAAGGACGACGACTGGGAATTCCCATAATCGCCATTGCCGACACCAATTGCGACCCTGATGATATCGACTATATAATTCCCGGCAACGATGACGCTATTCGGGCAATAAAGCTCTTTTCCCTCAAGATGGCCGACGCCGTCGAAGAGGGGAAGCGTCGCCGCGAGGAACGGATTCAGGCGGAAAGCGACAAGGAGGACTCACCGGGAGAATCGGACGTGCCGGAAAGTGTTGAGACAAAAGGATTTGACGAGGAGGCCGGCTTCGAGGCCGAATCGGGGATCGATGATCACACCGCGGAGGAGGCAAGGGAACATTGAGTATATCGGCAGCGAAAGTCAAAGAACTCAGGGATAAAACGAACGCCGGCATGATGGACTGCAAGGAAGCGCTGACCGCGGCAGCCGGTGATTTTGATAAAGCAATAGAATACTTAAGAAAAAAGGGATTATCCGCGGCAACGAAGCGATCTTCGCGAGCGGCGAAAGAAGGGGCCGTTGCCTCCTATATTCACATGGAGGGGCGTATCGGCGTTCTTGTGGAAGTGAATTGTGAGACTGATTTCGTGGCGAAGACCGATAATTTTAAAGCCATGGCGAAGGATCTGGCCATGCAGATCGCGGCTACGAATCCGAAATATGTCAGTCCTGAGGAGATACCGGAGCAGGAACTGGAACGGGAGCGGGAAATCTACCGGAGCCAGGCCATCGCTGAAGGAAAACCTGAAAAAATATTCGACCGGATTATCGACGGGAAACTCAAGAAATATTACGAAGAGATATGTCTCATGGACCAGAGATTCATCAAAGATACGGATAAATCGGTCCGTGATCTAGTCAACGGGATCATAGCCAGTTCGGGAGAAAATATTGTAGTCAGACGTTTCGAAAGATTTCAACTCGGTGAAGAGAAGGAGTAGTCACAGGTTTCAGGTACCGAAAGCCGTCCTCTAGCAGACGTTTTCCCACTTTTTACGGGTTCATCAAAGCTGGTGAAATGACAACCACAGCACTATACAAGAGAATTCTTATCAAATTGAGCGGAGAGGCACTCCTCGGAGGGGCATCCTTCGGAATCGATCCCGACGTCGTGGAGTATGTAGCCGACGAGGTTGCGACACTGAAGGAACTGGGCATTGAAATCGGGATTGTCATAGGAGGCGGCAATATCTACCGCGGCGTGGATATCACATCCCGCGGGATCGACCGGGCCGCCGCCGACTACATGGGCATGCTCGCCACGGTCATGAACAGCATCGCCCTTCACAACACCTTTGAAAACAAGGGAATCGCCGCACGACTTCAATCGTCCATAGAGATGATAAAAGTGGCGGAGCCCTTTGTACGGGAACGGGCCCTCAAACATCTCGAACAGGGCAGGGTGGTCATCTTCGCCGGAGGGACGGGGAATCCTTACTTTACCACCGATACGGCGGCGGCCCTTCGGGCCCTGGAAATAAAAGCGGAGGTTCTTCTCAAAGCAACGAAAGTCGATGGGGTCTTTGACAGGGATCCCCTGCGGCATAGTGATGCCCGGATGTTCACCTCGATCACCCACACCGAAGCCCTGGCCCGGGACCTGAGGATAATGGATGGTACGGCCATATCACTGTGCCGTGAAAATAATCTCCCCATTATTGTTTTTAATCTTGAAAAAAGGGGAGCCCTGCGGGATGTTGTCTGCGGGAAGTCCATCGGAACACGAGTGGGGGGGAAATCATGACGGAAGACATTTTTCAGGATCTTCATGAAAACATGGATAATAACATCGTCTTTTTCGAGAAATCGCTGAGTCGGGTGAGAACGGGCAGGGCGTCACTGTCATTGGTTGACGGAATCAGGGTTGATTATTACGGGACTTCGACGCCGCTCAGCCAGATGGCGACACTTTCCATCCCGGACAGCCAGTCCGTTCTTATTTCGCCCTGGGACAAGTCCGCCCTCGGATCGGTGGAAAAGGCGATCCAGAAGTCCGAACTGGGCCTCATGCCGTCAAACGACGGTAAAGTCATCAGGATCACCATACCTCCCCTGACGGAGGAACGGCGGAAGGAACTGGTCAAGGTCGTCAGGAAAATGGCTGAAGAATGTCGTATCCAGGTTCGTAATTCCCGGCGCGATGCGAATAACGGACTGAAGAAACTGAAAAACGACAACGAGATATCGGAAGATGACTTTCATGTCAGGCAGGAAGACGTTCAGAAGATAACCGACGATTACATCAAGAAAGTGGATGAAATACTGAGCGTCAAGGAAGCGGAGATCATGGAGATATAACGGGGGTTCGAAGACAGCTTCGGCGGACAGAGGGAACGGTGGTTCCCTCTTTTTTTTAACTGCCGTGATCCTGCCGGACCTATTGTAATTTCCGACGGGCTGTGATAGGCATGATACGTTAATTATATTCAGGATATAGGTACTTTATGCAGGGAATAGACACCAAGCGCCTGCCCCGGCATGTCGCGGTCATCATGGACGGTAACGGCAGGTGGGCAAAAAAAAATGCCCTGAACCGGCTCACGGGACATAAGAAAGGTGCCGACGCCGTTCGGCATGTCGTAAGGACGGCCGGGGAACTCGGCATTCAATACCTTACTCTTTTTGCCTTTTCTGTTGAGAACTGGCTGCGGCCGGAAGAGGAAATCAACGCTCTGATGCGGCTCCTGGAGACCTACCTGAAATCTGAAATAGACGAATTGATTGAACGGGGCGTCAGACTGGAGGTAATCGGCAACAGGGCGGCTCTCCCCAAAGAGGTGCAAGGCCTGCTTCAGGAAAGCGTTCAGAAAACCTCCCGCAACAAGGGTATGGTACTAACGCTCGCTCTCAGCTACGGCGGGCGGGACGAGATCGTGGAGATGGTCGGCAGAATCGTGGCGGAATGTGCCTCGGGACGACTTCGGCCCGAGGACATTTCCAGGGAAACGGTGGCGAAATACATGTACACCTCCTCCATGCCCGATCCCGATCTTCTGATCAGGACAAGCGGTGAGTACAGGATCAGCAATTTCCTCCTGTGGCAACTGGCCTTTACGGAACTCTATTTTACGGATGTTCTCTGGCCTGATTTTTCACGCGAGTCATTTGTCGAGGCCCTTCGGGACTACCAGCGACGGGAACGGCGTTTCGGTCTCACCAGTGACCAGCTGACAAGGACATGACACCGCCATGAGTACTCACCTGAAACGCTGGCTCACGGCACTTCTGGCCGTTCCCGTACTTCTGCTTCTCATCATCTTCGGTTCGGAAGTCCTTTTCGCCCTCTTCATCGCCGCCATCATCGCGGCGGCCATGATGGAATACAACTTCATGGTCTTCGGAGCCGGCCGGCCCGCTGAAAAGAGCGTCACCATTATCATCGCTCTCCTGGTCGCGGCGGCTGCCTGGTCGGGCGGGACGTCACTGGTACTGGCCACGGTGGCTCTTTCACTGCTGGGTCTTTTCAGTCTCTCCCTCCTCAGGGACGAGGAAGAGCCGGGGACGCACCTGAAGCGGGTCATGGGAGGCATCTTCGGCATCCTGTACATAGCCGTCATGATGTCCTTTTTCATACTTATACGATGCGGCGGCGACGGACGGACCTGGGTCTTTTTTCTCATCGTCATGGCCTTTTCTACGGATGTGCCGGCTTTTTACGCGGGACGAACCTGGGGACGCAGGAAACTGCTACCTTCGGTGAGCGCCGGAAAGACTGTCGAAGGCTCCCTTGGCGGTACTGCCGGATGCGTTGCCGCCTGCACGATCTATTCGGTTCTCTTTCTGCCGGACCTGTGGCTCGGCCATGCCGTTGTCATGGGTTTCATGGGGAGTATTCTCGGACAGTTGGGCGACCTGTCCGAGTCGGCCCTGAAACGGGCATCAAATATCAAGGATTCCGGGTTTCTTTTTCCCGGACATGGAGGCATTCTCGACCGGCTGGACTCGTTTCTGTTTATGGCACCTTTCCTGTATTACTATAAAGAATATATTATAAGCCTATGAAATACATATCGATACTCGGTTCAACAGGATCTATCGGAAGAAGCGCCCTCGATGTCGTCGCACAGGAGCCGTCACGGTTCGGCGTTACCGGGCTGGCGGCGTACAGAAACATACGGCTTCTAAAAAAACAGATTGAACGGTTCCAACCGAAAGTGGCTGCCGTTATTGATGAAGAGGCTGCCGCGGAGCTCAGGACAAGTCTCGGAAGGAGAGCAAACACGGCGGTTCTGTTCGGACCGGATGGATACGACGAGCTGGCGTCGCTGCCTGAGTCAGACATGGTACTGTCGGCCATGTCGGGAGCGGCGGGGCTCGTGCCGACACTTGCCGCCATCGACGCGGGTAAGGATATCGCCCTGGCGAACAAGGAAACCATGGTCATGGCGGGAGACCTGGTTCTGGCCCGGGCGGAGAGGACCGGTGTCCGCATTTTACCCGTGGACAGCGAACACAGCGCGCTTTTTCAATGTATGGAAGGAAGGCCGAGAGATCAGATTACAAAGCTTGTTCTCACGGCATCGGGAGGACCTTTCCTGAACCGGAGCGCCGACGATCTTGCCTCGGTGACGCCGGAGGAGGCGCTGAAGCATCCCAATTGGGATATGGGCTACAAGATAACCATCGATTCCGCGACGATGATGAACAAGGGTCTCGAGATAATCGAGGCCATGGGCCTGTTCGCGGTGGACGTCGGGATGATCGACGTGGTCATCCATCCTCAAAGCATCATACACTCCATGATCACTCTCAAGGATGGGTCCCTCATCGCGCAGCTGGGCATCCCCGATATGAAGACACCCATCGCTTACGCCCTTTCCTGGCCTGAAAGAATCGAACTCTCCCTCCCGGATCTGGAACTGTGCGCCGCGGGACCGCTCACGTTCATGGTCCCGGACATGGAAAAATTCCGGTGCCTGGCTCTTTCGCTGGATGCGGCCCGAAGAGGCGGGACGGCTCCGGCGGTTCTCAACGCCGCGAATGAAATCGCCGTGGAAGCCTTTGTGGCCGGGCGCGTCCGCTTTACCGACATACCGCGTATTGTCGAGGCAACCCTGGCGGACCACGAGACGGAACGGGCGGATACGGTGGCCCGGGTTCTCGCCGCCGACGGCTGGGCTCGAATCCGGGCGAAAGAGGCAATAGACGCCTTGTAAAACAGGTTGCTTCATAGTATGCGGGAAGTACCACATTGAAAAAAAACAAAGGGCACATTGATGGGCACCTCAGTAATATCAGTCATCATAGTCTTGGGAATTCTCATCTTCGTCCATGAATTGGGACATTTCCTCGTCGCAAAGTGGTCAGGTGTCGGGGTTCTCAGGTTTTCCCTCGGCTTCGGTCCCAAACTGGTGAGCAGGAAATACGGCGAAACGGAATATGCCCTTTCCGCCATACCACTGGGAGGGTACGTCAGACTCCTGGGTGAGGCCGATGATGCCGGACTATCGGAGGAAGACCGGGAACGATCCTTTCAGAATCAGTCGGTGTACAAGAAAATCGCCATTGTGGCGGCCGGGCCTCTCTGCAACTTTCTTTTCGCCATTGTGGCTTTTTCGATCATTTTTGGTCTTGGAGTATCTGTTCCCACCTCCCGTATCGGTGCTGTCCAGGAAGAAAGCCCTGCGCAGGCGGCAGGCCTGCGAGAGGGGGACCTCATCCGTGAGATAGACGGGCACGCCATCGCCCACTGGGAAGAAATGGCGGACGTTATACGGTCGAGCGGTGGGAAGCCCCTGAAACTGCTCATTGAACGTGACGAAAAACGTATTGAGAAGACCGTTACACCGCGATCGATGGAAACGGAGACGCTATTCGGAGAGCCTGCCACGACCTATGTCATCGGGGTAACCATGTCATCAGAACTGATGACGGACCGTAAGGGGCCCGCAGGAAGTGTCATCGCCGGCGTCGGTCAGACCTGGCTGTGGACAAAGCTCACCTACACGGGCATTGCCAAGATCGTTCAGAGGGTCGTGTCTCCCAAGGAACTGGGGGGTCCCATATTGATAGCGAAAATGTCCGGTGACATGGCACGGCAGGGGCTCATTCCCTTTATCTTCTTCATGGCCGTGCTCAGCGTCAATCTCGGGGTACTGAATCTTCTGCCCATCCCTGTCCTCGATGGGGGGCACCTCATGTTTTTCGCCGTGGAGCTGGTGACGAAGCGCGAGGTAAGCCTGAAGATCCGTGAAAAAGCCCAGACGGCGGGGTTTTTTGTGTTGATCCTCCTGATATTCTGGGTGACCTACAATGACATCGTCAGAATCTGGGGTAACTAGGCATGGTCATCCTTGCCTTTGACACCTCATCATCGTCCTTGAGCGTGGCTCTCCTGGATGATGACCGGCTGCTGGCTGAATCCTTCCTTGACGCAGGGCGTCAGCATGGAGTGACGCTGCTGCCGGCCATAAACGACATTCTCTGCCGGAGTGGACGGTCCATCGGGGATGTCGGTCTCCTTGCCTGCACCACGGGCCCCGGCTCCTTTACCGGCCTGAGGGTCGGCGTGAGTACGGCGCGGGGACTCGCCCGGGCTCTCGGCACGCCCCTTGTGGGTGTATCGTCATTGGCCGCCCTCTCCATGAACGGTTCCGCAGCCGCGATGACTGTCTGTCCCATGTTGGACGCCGGGCGGGACGAAGTGTACACGGCCCTGTACAGGCCCGTCCCAGGTGATATGCCTCTGGTCGTGGAGCAGGAGAAAGTCATCAGGGCAGACCTTTTTTTAGATACCTTGGAAGCCGCTCATGATCCCGTGCTTTTTATCGGTAATGGAACCCTTGTCCATGCCGGGGGGATACGTGCCCGTCTCGGAGGCCGCGCATATTTCGCTGAACCGTCGGGGAATCGCATAAACGCACGGGCGGTGGGTCGTATTGCGTTGAAAAATATGCACACTGATGATAACGTGGTTTCGTTGAACGTATTACCTCGCTACCTGCGGCGTTCCTACGCGGGAATGTGACTACCCAAAGGAACCTGTGGCTCCATGAAAAGCCGATCACGCTATATCCTTCCCGAAGCCTTCGGATTCTTTACTCCCCTGGCGATTATAGCTTTCGTTACGGGATTTCTGTCGCTGTGGGTCGCCTGTGTCATCTCCTCGGCAGCCGCGCTTTTCGTTGTATGGTTCTTCAGAAACCCCGAGAGAAAGGCGCCTGAAGGATCGACAAGCCTGCTTTCACCCGCCGACGGTCGAATACTGAAAATAGAAGAAGGGGTAGCGCCGGCGAAGGGAGGCCTGGAGGGCTCCTTCACAAAAGTCAGTATATTTATGAATATCTTCAACGTCCACGTGAACCGCTCTCCCTGCCGGGGAGAGGTGAAAAAAATAACCTATTATCCGGGAAAGTTTCTGTCGGCAAACCTTGACAAAGCTTCTTCGGAGAATGAACGAAACGCGTTGCTCATTTCTATGGATGACGGACGAGAGATACTCGTAGTGCAGATCGCCGGACTTATCGCCCGGAGAATCGTGTGTTGGGTTAAGGAAGGGGAACGCCTGGACAGGGGAGAGCGATTCGGCCTTATCCGTTTCGGTTCACGCCTGGAGGTTTTCATGCCCGAAGGTACGAAGACCGCCGTATCTGTCGGCGACAAGGTTACCGCGGGAGAAACAACCATAGGATACCTGTCATGAAAAACGAGAATGTACGGGAACGGGATGGAATGAAGAAAGGCATTTATATTCTGCCGAACCTTTTTACGACGGCGAGCCTTTTTTTCGGCTTTTACGCGATTATCATTTCCATCGGTGGTAATTTTCCAAAGGCCGCTCTCCTGGTAATCGTTGCCTGCGCGATGGATGGGCTGGATGGAAAGATAGCCCGCTTCACCCATACTACAAGCCGCTTCGGTGTCGAATACGACTCACTCTCGGATTTGGTATCCTTCGGGGTTGCTCCGGCAGTGATCGCCTACCTCTGGGCCCTGGCCCCCTACGGACGCGCCGGGTGGATTATTGCTTTCCTTTTCGTGGTCTGCGGTGCCATGCGCCTTGCCAGGTTCAATGTTCAGTTGTCCATTGTTGACAGTAAGGTGTTCAACGGTCTCCCCATTCCGGCGGCGGCCCTGGTAATAGTAACGGCCGTTCTTTTCTGGGATTTCATGGGAGGAACGGGCACGTTTCACAATCTCGCCATTCCCGTGGGAACGGTGGCCCTGGCACTCCTGATGGTGAGCAGCGTCAAGTACTACAGCTTCAAGGATCTCAATTTTTTTGCCCGCAAACCTTTTGTGACCTTCGTGCTTATCGTACTGATGTTTGTTGTCATTGTCATGCAGCCACAGATCATGTTTTTCGCGATTGCCTTATCCTATGCGCTTTCAGGTCCTTCGAGGCTGGCGTACCGGGTGATCAGCAAAAAGAAGAAAGAACTGTCTGAAGAAAGAAATGAATTCGGCGGCTGAGAGATCGGAATCCGCACGGTCGATCGCTTCATGATACCCGACGACCTCATAATACGCTGAAACGTCATACCCACTCTCTGATGAAGGATGGAAAGAATGAAACACTGTAACGTTGCTGTCGTGGGCGCTACGGGCGCAGTAGGAAATGAAGTGCTCAAAATACTGGAAGAGAGGGATTTCCCGGTCGGAGAGATCAGACTTCTGGCTTCCGAACGTTCCAGGGGAAAAGAGCTGACCTTTCGAGGATCCACTATTCCCGTGGAGGTTCTTTCCGAAGATTCCTTCGAGGGTATTCATATCGGTCTGTTTTCGCCGGGCGGCGCCATCAGTGAGCGCTACGCGCCGGCGGCGGCTCGTGCGGGCTGTGTTGTCATCGACAACACAAGCGCCTTCCGAACGGTTCCCGAGATACCGCTGGTTGTTCCCGAGGTAAACAGTGAAGACATCTCCCTGTACAGAAACCGCAACATCATCGCCAACCCCAACTGCTCGACCATCCAGATGGTGGTGGCCCTCAAGCCCATTCATGATGCCGTTGGTATAAAGAGGATCGTTGTTTCCACCTATCAGGCCGTGTCCGGCACGGGCAAGGAGGCCATCGTCGAACTGGAGGAGCAGTCACGGGCCATTCTTGAGGGAAGAACACCGGAAAAGACCGTTTACCCCCACGTAATCGCCTTCAACTGCCTGCCCCACATTGACCTGTTCATGGACAACGGATACACGCGGGAGGAACTGAAGATGGTCAACGAAACCAGAAAAATACTGCATGATCCTTCTATGGCGATAACGGCGACCACCGTCAGGGTTCCCGTATTCTACGGCCATTCCGAGTCCATAAACATTGAAACCAACAAAAAAATAAGCGCCGATGAAGTCCGGGAGCTTCTCTCCACCGCGCCGGGCGTGAAGGTTGTCGACAATCCCTCCAACCTGGAATACCCCATGGCTGTTGACGCAACGGGAAGGAACGAAACCTTCGTGGGCCGCATTCGGGAAGACGAGTCCATCAAACGGGGTATCAATATGTGGGTGGTTTCCGACAATATACGCAAGGGAGCGGCATTAAACGCCGTCCAGATAGCGGAGATACTCCTGCGGGACCATATCTTGCCTGAACAATGAAAATCTGCGGAGGAACGGCAAGGGGCAAGAGCATTCTCGTGCCACGGGGAGGAACCCTGCGAACCACTACCGACCGGGTCAAGGAAGCCCTCTTCAATATCCTTGACCCGGTAAAAAATACGGCATTTCTGGACCTTTTTGCCGGAAGCGGCAACGTGGGAATCGAAGCTCTGAGCAGGGGCGCGGCACAGGTTACCTTTATCGAGAGCAATGCCCGTCATCTGGCTGTGATTCGAAAAAACCTGGAACGGTGCGGTTTCGTCAAGGGATTCTCCATCATGGGAGTATCCTTTGACAGGGGAATAGCCCTCCTCGAGAAACGACGCGAACGATTCAATACGGTATTCGCCGACCCGCCCTATGAAAAAGACCTGGTCATGCGAACTCTGGACGTTCTGGGTGAAACAAATATTTTCGCTCCCGGAGGCACAGTCGTCGTTGAGCACTCCATGAGAGAGCGTTGCGCGGACAGCGGAGCGCTTGTGCTTGAAGATGAACGGCGCTACGGTGACACGGTTCTTTCTTTTTTAAAATTTCGTGCCGGAGGAGATCACCATGAGTAAAATAGCGGTATATCCCGGTTCTTTCGATCCCGTAACCAATGGGCACATCGACATCATCAACAGAGGCTTGCGGATTTTTGACAAGATAATCATCGCAATCGGCAGCAACCCCTCAAAAACGTCTCTCTTTTCTGTGGAAGAGCGTATGGAGATGATCCGCAATCTCGTGGGTGATAACCAGCGTCTCGAAGTGGACAGCTATGAGGGGCTTCTGGTGGACTACCTCATCAATGTCAAGGCGAGTGTCATTCTGCGGGGGTTGCGGGCCCTGTCCGATTTCGAGTACGAATTTCAGCTCGCTCTCATGAACCGCAGACTGGACCGCCAGGTCGAGACGGTGTTTCTGATGACGGGATCGAAGTGGTTCTACTGTAACTCCAGGATTATAAAGGAAGCTGCCGCGCTCGGTGGTTCCGTGAGGGGCATGGTACCTGAAGAGGTGCTGCGCAGACTCAAAGAAAAATTTCCTCTTCTGCAGGATGCAAACGGTAGAAAGAGGAGATCATCCTGATGAAACTGGCGAAACGGGCAAGCAGAATCAAGCCGTCACCGACTCTGGCCATTTCGGCAAAGGCAAATGCCATGCGGGCCGAGGGCAGGGACGTTATCAGCTTCGGAGCCGGCGAGCCGGACTTCGATACGCCGGACCACATCAAGCAGGCGGCCCTCGCCGCCATGAAAGCGGGGTTTACCAAATACACTCCCGTTGGGGGTATCAATGAACTCAAGGATGCCATCACGGCGAAGCTCCTCAGGGACAACGGCCTGTCCTATACCCGGTCGAACATCTGCGTGTCCTGCGGCGCGAAGCACGCTATCTACAACCTGGCCCAGGTTCTGTTCGAACAGGGAGACGAGGTCATCATTCCCGCACCCTACTGGGTTTCCTATCCCGACATCGTGGCCCTTGCCGGCGCGACGCCCTGTATTCTTCCGACCAGCGAGAAACATCAATTCAAGATGACGCCGGAAGACCTCGAACGAGCCGTCAGCCCCAAGACCAGGGGGCTTATCCTGAACAGCCCATCCAACCCGACGGGTTCCGCTTACACCGCTGAAGAACTTCGGGCAATCGTCGCGATCGTGAAGAAACACCCCTCCATCGTTGTCATAAGCGACGATATTTACGAAAAAATTATATACGACGGGCTCTCATTCACGAATATCGCAAGCCTGGACGAAGGTCTGAAAGAGCAGACCATCGTGGTGAACGGGGTGTCCAAGTCCCATGCCATGACCGGGTGGAGAATCGGGTACGCCGCGGGCCCCGAGGCAGTCATCGCCGCAGCCACAAACGTTCAGAGCCAGAATACATCGAACCCCGCCTCGATCTCCCAGAAGGCCGCCGTGGCGGCTCTGCGGGGAGACCAGGGCCCGACGGAGCGGATGGTCGGCGAGTTTGCCGCAAGAAGGGACTACATCACCGCGGCGCTCAACGACATGCCCGGCGTCTCGTGCCTGAAACCTCAGGGGGCTTTTTATGTCTTTCCAAATGTCGCCAAGCTGTACGGCACATCCTGTGAGGGCCGCGACATAGACGGTTCGGCGGCTCTGACGGCTTTTCTTCTGGAAGTTGCCGAAATTGCCGTGGTCCCGGGCGTTGAGTTCGGAAGTGACGACCACGTCCGCCTGTCCTATGCCACTTCCATGGAGAACATAGAGCGTGGCATGGCCCGAATGAGGGAGGCGCTGGCCCGTCTGCTTCACTGAGGGTTGTCTCGTCACGGTCGTGTGGTGTGCCCGCGGTACTCCCGAACTACCCCGGACCGGGCGCCCCGGGTGCATCCCGGGCTATGAGACGGCCCCCCTGGATTTTCTGCGGAACTGAAGCTTCAGGGGAACCTTGTCAAAACCGAACTCCTCACGAAGGCGGTTTGCCAGGTATCGTTCGTAGGAAAAGTGTATGGCCGCCGGCTCCCGCGTGAAAATCACGAAGGTCGGAGGCTTGATGGATGTCTGGGCGGCATAGACAATCGAGTTTGCCTTTCCGCGATGCCTCGGCGGAGGCATCCGGCGCGTGATCCCGGCCAATGCCCTGTTCAGCAGGGCCGTGGGGACCCGCTTCGTGTACTGTTCGTACACGGTGTCAATCATGGGGAATATCCTCGGTACCCGCTGACCCGTCAGGGCCGACAGGGTGAGTATGGGGGCGAAACTTAAATACTTAAAGTTGTCCCTTATCATGGTTATGTAGGTGCCCAGTGTGGAATTGTCTTTCTCAACCAGATCCCACTTGTTGATGACGACCATGGAGGCAACCCCCCGCTCGTAGGCCAGTCCCGCAATCTTGACGTCCTGGTCCGTCACGCCTTCTGCGGCATCGACAAGAATCAGCGCCAGGTCACAACGGTTCAGTGTTTTTATCACTTCCTGTACCATGGCGGTTTCGAGCTTTCGGCTCACCCTGCTCTTTTTCCTGACACCCGCCGTGTCTATGAGGGTATATTTCCTGTCTCCCAGGTCAAAGTCAGTGTCGATGGTGTCCCGTGTCGTTCCCGGTGTGGCGTTCACGATGACGCGTTCATAGCCGAGAAGGGCGTTGACCAGGGATGACTTGCCCACGTTCGGCCGCCCGGTAACGGCGATGCGGATCCGGTGGTATTCGGGAGTCACAATCCGTTCGGACCGGGGCAGGGCTGCTGCGACGTCATCCATGAGATCACCCACGCCGAGGCCATGCTGGGCCGATATGGAGTAGATCGGTTCCACGCCGAGACGGTAGAAATCGAACGACCGCGCTTCGTGCTTCGGTCCATCAATTTTGTTGACCACGAAAAAAACAGGTTTTTCGGTCTTCCGGAGCAAGGCGGCTATCTCTTCGTCCGACGGTGTCATGCCGTCCATGCCGTCCATAAGAAATATAATCGCCTGTGCTTCGTCGACGGCCCGGGTCGTCTGCTCTCTCATCCGGGTCAACAGCCCGTTCCGTGCCAGGGGCTCGAAGCCTCCTGTATCGACGACACGGAAGGGCTTTCCGTTCCAGGAGGAATCACCGTAGTTGCGGTCTCTCGTGGCACCGGGCCGGTCAATGACAATAGCCCTTTTGGTCTCTGAAAGGCGGTTGAAGAGCGTGGACTTGCCCACGTTGGGTCTTCCGATAATTGCGACGACAGGTGTTGTCATATCAGTATCCCAGCTCCCGCAGCATGGAGGAGCTTTCATGCCAGTCTTTCTTGACCTTGACGAAAAGTTCCAGGAACACCCTGGACCCGAAGAACCGTTCCATGGCCAGGCGTGCTCCCGTTCCTATCTTTTTGAGCATACCGCCTTTTTTCCCGATGAGAATGCCCTTCTGGGACTGTTTCGCCACCAGAACGGTAGCCTGGATGCGTATCAGATTCTTTTCTTCATCGTCCTTGAAGGTGTCGATCACCACCGCCGTGGTATAGGGCAGCTCCTGGTGGGTGTTCAGCGTGATCTGTTCCCTGATCATCTCCGAGGCGAAAAACCGCTCGGACAGATCAGTCATCATATCTTCAGGGAAAAAGGGCGGCCCCTCGGGAAGATGCTTCCAGAGCTCCAAAAGCAGAGTGTCCACGTTGCATCCCGTCACTGCCGAAAGGGGTATGATGGTTTCAAAGGGATGGAGATTTTTCATACGGTCGATTAAGGGAAGGAGGTCTTCCCCGGCAATCCGGTCTATCTTGTTTATGATCAGAAAGACCGGTGTCGAAGTATCCGAAAGAGCCTCGAGGACAAGGCTGTCGTCCGGGGAGGTCCTCCGTGCCGTCTCGACCATAAAGAGAATGATGTCAACCCCTGTAAGAACCTTTAACGCCGTGGATACCAGGGATCGCCCCAAGGGCGTTTTTGCCCGGTGTATGCCCGGCGTGTCTATGAAGACGCACTGACCCTCGGGGGCGTTTTTTATTCCCGTGATCCGGTTTCTCGTTGTCTGGGGTTTGCGGGAGGTAATGGCGATTCTCTCTCCGATTATCGTGTTGAGCAACGTTGACTTTCCCACGTTCGGACGTCCCGCGATAGCCACAAATCCTGATTTAAACAAGGACAGCCTCCTGTACCCGCGGAGCGCTCATGGCGCCCCGTCGACTGATAGTCCTATCAGAATATGCCTGTTTTGACATCAGCAAATCGATTGTTGAATCATTTCGGCAAGCTCATCACCGCGGGAGGCGACGGAAAGGGTCTCGTTGAAGGTTCCGGCGACCAGCCTCAGACTGCCCGGGGCAAGGTGGTTGTCCTCGAGAATCGACAGACGGGACCTTCCCAGGTGATGATTGAGATAATCAACGGTGCTGTTGCGCGGTCCCCGAAACCGCGAAGTGTCCGACGGCGACAGGAAGAATCGAAGCTCGCCCGCCTTCGACGGAACCCGGTTGAGGAGCAGGAGGGCAAGATTCTTGAAGACAGTCGCGTCTACCAGCGAGCGCAGGGAGGGGTGAAAGGGACCGGCGAGGACAGCATTTTCCTGAAGCATTTCTTCAGTTACCTGGAGACCGATCCGGATGACGGGAATCCGGGCGGCGGTGAAGCGCGCCAGGGCGACAGCACAGAGATTGACGGCCTCATCGAGCGATAGCGGCCGATACCGACCCTCCCCGTAAAGACGGGCCAGGGCGGTATCCCGGAAGACGATGGTGGGGTGGATCCGGACCGTCCGGGGAGACAGGTCAATGGTTTGTTCAACGGTCCGGATGAAACCTTCCGCCGTGTCTCCGGGAAGACCTGCCATCAGATGGACACCTGTCTCAAATCCCTCCCGCGCGAGAAGTCCCACGGCCCGTCGGGCGTCCTCGCCGGTATGGCCGCGGTTCGATCGCGCAAGAACCTCGTCGTCGAAAGATTGCACGCCGACTTCAATGGTTCGTACCTGCCGGGAAAAAAGATACCGCAGGGTGCCGTTATCCAGGTGGTCGGGCCGCGTGGACAGGCGCAACGAATGAATCTTTCCTGTTTCAATGTAGGGGAGGGTGAAACCCAGCAGTTCTTCCTGCTCATCCCGGCCAAGACCGGTAAAATTGCCCCCGTAGAAGGCGATCTGTCTTTTCTGGTAGCGGTCTTTTGCCGTTGCAAGACAGGCCTCCACGGTCCGTGTAAAGGAGTCGACGGTGATGTCCGGCGTATAATTTCCGGCGGTGATGCTCTCATTGCAGAAAATACACCGGTTTGGACAGCCGCGATTCATGATGAAAATTGGAATGATGAGGCGTTTCATGGTGATTCACCATCGTTCCGCGCCAGGATAACGTCGAGAGCCCGACGGGCGGCCTGCTGTTCGGCCTCTTTCTTGCTCTTTCCGGAGCCGGCGGCCCTGACAGTCCTCTCGATGTCTACTTCCACCTCAAAGGTTTTGTCGTGGTCCGGTCCCCGGGTTCCGCGGATCCGGTAGGATGGTATGGATTGAAACAATTCGTGGGACAGTTCCTGAAGGCGGGACTTGTAGTCGTGGTAAAGCCTCTCGTTTTCCAGGTCGTCCAGCAGGGGTTCAAAGGTCTTCTTAATGAACTTTTGAGCGGCTTCGTAACCGCCGTCACCAAAGATCGCGGCCATAACAGCTTCCAGGGCGTTCGCCAGGAGGGATTCCTTTTCCCGTCCGCCGGAGGCCTCCTCTCCCCGGCCCAGCAGAAGAAAATCACCGATTCCGTAAGAGACAGCCAGCCGTGACAGTGCCTGATCGGTTACCAGGGATGCCCGAACCTTTGTCAGCATGCCTTCGCTGAAGTTTGGGAAACGGCTGTAGAGCAGTTCGCTGACTGCGAGCTGCAGCACGGCGTCGCCCAGGAATTCCTGACGCTCATTGTCATCAATACGTCCGGAGCCCTGGTTCTCATTGACATAGGAGCGGTGAGTCAGAGCGCTTTTCAGGAGAGAGATGTCCCTGAACCTGTAGCCGATGCACCGTTCCAGAACGGTCAGGGGCTCTTTAGGCACTTCAGGCATGACGGGCCACCCTTCCCGTGAGCATGGTTCCCCGTTGGGACTCCAGAGTTACCATGACGATAGTATTGATTATCGATGATGTACCATCCATCACAAGAACCGGTATATAGGTGTCGGAAAACCCTCGCAGCAGGCCTGTTCCGTCATGACGTCCACTCTCCACGAGAACGGAAACCTCCCTGCCCAGGAAACGCCGCCCGTACTCCTCTCTTTTTTTCAGTCCCAGTTCACGCAGAATACGAGCGCGTTCTTTCTTGACGGATTCCTTCAGGTGGCTCCCCATTCCGGCCGCTTTCGTCCCCGGCCGCGACGACCAGGGGAATACGTGAAAATAGGCGGCAGGCAGGGATGCGACAAACTCGAGGGTGGCCTCAAACTCCTTCTCTCCTTCGCCGGGGAATCCTGTCATTATATCAATGCCCACGGCCGCTTCGGGAGAAGCGTCGAAAATCTTCGAAAGGAGATCCCTGTAGTCTGCCGTAGTGTAGTTCCGGCTCATCAGTGACAGGATGCGGTCGTGACCGCTCTGGAGGGGAATGTGAAGGTGCCGGCAGAGGCGGCTGGAACGGCGAAAAAGCGCCAGAAGATCGTTTGTTACATCCTTCGGTTCTATTGAACTGAGACGGATTCTTTCAATCGATGTTTCATTTTCGATGCGGCGCACCAGTCTCGCCAGGGTCGTCGCTTCCGCCAGGTCATGACCGTAATGACCGAGGTGTATGCCCGTGAGAACGATCTCCCGGTAGCCCGAGTCGACAAAACGCCTGATTTCTTCGATAACGCCGGTTTCCTTCCTGCTCCTGCTGGGGCCACGCGCCCTGGGAATGATACAGTAGCTGCAGTCGGCATTGCAACCGTCCTGAATCTTGACGTAGCCCCTGGTCTGGCCTGGAATCCGCGACAGCGGAAGACATGAGAAAGGCTGGTGGTCCTTCATGTCCGTTACAACGATCGTTCCCGCCGGCAATCGTTCGGACGTGAGCAGCGACGGAAGGGCGTCTTTCATGGCCGTTCCCGCCACGAGGGTCACGCCGTCAAGCCCCCTGAAGGTTTCCGGGGCGACCTGGGCATAACAGCCCGTCACCACGATAGAGGCCGACGGATTGAGACGGTGGGCCCGTCGAACGAGTTGCCGCGACTGGTAATCCGTTTTCTGTGTCACCGAACAGGTATTGACGATGTAGATGTCCGCCTGACCCGTAAAGGGAACGATTTCGTGGCCTGATCCTGACAGTTTTTCGGCTATTCCCGCCGATTCATAGTGATTGACCTTGCAGCCCAGGGTTGCCAGGGCGATTCTCATTACGCGTCCCATCTCTCTGTCGGTTTTTCATACCGTGTCATAGCGTGGATTCCTAACCCTTGTCCCGGATGTTTGTCAATTAAAATGCCGAAAATGGATATTTCAACCGGGCCGACGGCGGAGTACAAGGTGACCGGACAGGGGGTGAACAAGCAGGAGTCGGGAAGATGCCGCGTCTCTATCGGGAGAACGGGGTTCCCGCCTTCGGGAATCCGAAGAGAGCCTTCCGGTCTCCGGGGGAAGAGGAGAAAAATGCTTTTCGCAGGGAAAGTCCTTCCGGAGGCGTCCCCGGACAAGCTCAGGCCGCAAGCCTTTTCGGGCCGGTGATTTGAGAGGCTAAACGGCCGGGCCTATTTGAGGTCTTTCTTTTGCACCCACTGGCGGTTCTGATCCTGCAGAAAGTGGTTGTCTTCGGCCAGGCGGTACATCCGTATGCGATTCTGCAGGGCTACTTCCTCGAGCGGAGTCGATGTCTCCGCGGCAATGATGCGGAAGAGAGCTACGCGGTCACTGTTTTCTCCCTCGGCGGCGGCCTTTGCGCCGGCCGGGGCAGCGGGGTTGACCACGCCGACGAGACCGTTCCAGGCCTCACCGATAAAACCATTGTTTTTGGCCTCCAGCAACGCGGGGTATCTACCTTTCATGGAATTGACGATGCTGTCCCTGTTTTGGGCCTGCGGGGCCGGCACCAGGGATACCATGAGGGCCAAGACAAACAACAGGGTGAGAAGCACAATTCTTTTCATTCGGGACATACCTTTCGTGTCTTAACGTTAAACAATTGTCATTGTTTCAGCATTTCAAGTTCTTCCCGGGTAAAAATATCATCCAGTCCGCCCTGAAAACTGAGGGCTTCATCAAGGGCCCGCTGCACCTTGAGATTAATGTCCACGGTGACAAAAATAGGGGCGATTTCAACGCGGTGGGTGGTGTCAGCCGTTACGTGATGCCTCGTGCAGGCCAATGGCGCCAAGGCCATTGCCGCTATCAGCAGTGCCGGGATTATCCTCATTGCCTCTCCTGTAGTGAAGGTGGTTGATGTTGGTCTGCCCAACCTGGTCAGGCTTCATTATTTCGCCCTTTTATCGAAAGTCAAGCAATTCTTCCAGTGTCCGGTCGACTGATTCCCGGCTGCTCAGGGTAAAACCGAGGACCCTGTTGATAATCTCGTCAAGATCATTTACGTTCAGAACGAGACTGCCGATTTCCTGGGGCGGATCGCCCGTCATTCCTTTACCCCGCACCTCAATGCGCGCGGCCGTTTCCTGCCCCTTCTTTTTGAGGTCCATCGTAAGATAGGTGTACTCAAAGTCCTTCAGCGCCTCTTCCATGCGCCGGGCAACCAGGGAAAGATGGGGGTGACCGGCCATGGCCTCATTGATGTGGAACATGATTGTCCGCAGCCACTGCTCATCGTGGATACCCACCCGCCCCGTGCCGGGTACGGAATAAACATACCCCCGCTCGAATGTGAGCCGTCCCCTTTCATAGGTCAGGGGAAGCCTTCCGTAGATCAGGCCGCTTCCGGCAACCTTTCCCTCCGTCAGTCGGGAGAGCAGGGCTATGATGTCGATGTCTTCAAGCAGAACCTCCAGATTTAACCGCTTGCTTTCAAGATCGACCCGTGCCGCCCGCAGGGCGATGGAGCCGCCCTGCGGGATGTTCCAGGCAGATCGCTCAAGAAAAAGACGGTCACGGTTCTCGACCCTGAAGGCAAGGGAACCCTGTTCCAGATCAAAGGCCCCGAGGCGCAGCCTGTCGACGGTACATACCTGGTTTCCTGGTGTGTTCAAGGGGTCCAGACTTGTGAATGTCACGGTTCCGGCCAGGCCTTCCACAGTAAGATCCTTTGAACGGCTGCGAATATTCAGGTTCCTCAGCGATAATTTCAGACGGGGCTTCACGTGCGGGTCCGGGAGGTCCAGGAGGAATTCCCCACGGACCTGACCCGTGATGTCCACATCGCCCAGTCCCGGTACCAGATGGGACAGGTCTTTTTGATCGGGCAGGTCGCACCAGTCCATGCTGCCCGTAAAGCTTCCCGCGAGCGTTCCTCCCTCCACGGCAAGGTCGGTGCTGAAAATAAGGGGGGAAGGAGAAAGAAGGAGCCAGGAACCATCCAGGCGCAGTTTCCCGTCGTACAGAGCGATCTGCCCCGCCGGGCCCGGCCGGTCGATCCCGGCGAAGCTGACCTGACCGAGTGTAAAGTGTCCGGGCTGGGGAGGTTCCTCTCCCATCGCGAGGGGAACACGCAGCGAAATACCTCCTATTCGGACAGGAATCGACGGAATGTCCAACGTTCCCCCCTCAAGGCCGATAAGGGCTGAGAAACCCTCAAGACCGTCCCCTCCCAGGGTCGCCCGGCCCTCCAGGGAGGCCTGGCCGAAATGAATGCTTTTGTCACCCATGCGCAACCGGAGGGGGTTTTTCGATACCGCCGTGGTGGTGATGTCAACCTCGACCCGGGGCCACGGAGCCGGTTTCGAATGGATATCGCCCCGGGCATGAAAGGAAATGTCGCCGTCTGTGGAAACCATGCCGTTTGAATGGAAAAGAACCAGTTCTTCGGGTATCGTCCCCTCGAGGACCCAATCAACGTGCCCTCCCATGGGAGCCTTTTTATTCAGGAGGCTCGCCGGCGGTGAATGGTTGCTTTCGGCGGTGATCACCGCCCGGAGAGGTTTTTCAAGGCGCGCCGAAAGATGTGTGCGGGTTCCGCCGCCATCCTGGGTCAGGGTGAGGAAGGGCAATTCCCATTCCATGAAGCGCAGTCCCTCGAGGCTCACTCCGCCTTCAAGATTTGTGAGCGCCAGGTTTTCATCGATGTCAGACCCGGCCGCGATGAATCCCTCGTCCAGGCGTACCCGCAGAGCGGACGTATCGAGTGTCAGCCCTTTCACCAGGGCGGTGGCCGAGACGGTACCCAGTCCGGACGACCCGGCTTCCCGGTGCCAGTCAGCCCTGATGTCCAGCAAGCCCGACAGGGAAGGGCCGCTTTGACCCGCCGGCGGTACGGTCACTGCTTTCCCGGTCCGGTTGGAGACCCTGATTCCAAAACGCGCCTCCCCCGTTTCAAGATTGCCCCGGCCGTGGATGGTGAAAGGAATTCCCAGGGGTTCGCACAGGGCGGTCATCATCATTCCGTCCCGGGAGCGCGATTCAAGACGGCCTGAAAAGGGTACATTCAGGGACCATCCCCCGAAGTCGATGACGACCGCTGATGAAGTGATTTCGAGAAAGCCGAACGGAAGGGCCACAGGCCCTGCCGCCGACGGAAGACCTTTGCCGGAGGGTGGAAAAGCCGCATCGGCACCGTCGTCGCGTACCGTTATCCGCCAGGTGAGGCCGCTTGCCAGAATCCGGTCAACGGTGCCTTTCATGAGGCCTGAGGGAGAAAAACGGATCGCCAGAAAATCGAGGCTGATGCGTCCGTTCTGCGCTTTCAGCCCGCTCATGACGATACCCCGCGGCGAAATGGACTCCACCCGCACTTCGGGGTTTTCTATCCCCGCTCGCTCCATGTAGCGGATCAGCACTGATTCGGCAAGAATCGGCGCTCCCCAGGTGAGCGCCAGGAGAACGATGGACAGGACGGCAACAAGACAGAAGAGGATGCCTGTGAATCGACGGGGAAACGCAAAGGATGGAGCCCTGTCGCGGTTGTCTTCGTTCACTGTCCGCTCCACATCATCCGTCATTACAAGCCGAATGCCCGCAGGCCGGCACACGGCGGCAGGCTCCGGTATGAGGTGCCTGTGATCCCGTCGTGACCGGAGACTTCCCCCTGACGGGGCAACCGAATATCATGAAGAGCCATGGATGCTGCGCTCCTCCACACCGGGGCCGGGGCGGGACATTTTACGTTGCGCCCCCCACTGGGCATGGTGTATGGGAATGATGCCCACGGGGTAATCCGGTCCGGAATTATGTGGGCATCATAGCTGAATGCATCGGATATATCAAACAACCGGAGAAACGCCAGTGAGGTGTATTATGTTTACCAGAGGCAGCCGGAAGGGGTACCGGGAGATGCTTCCGGGAATCGAACTGAAACCGATGACTCACGGCAACGCGATGCTGCTGGGTGAGTTCAGGTTGAAAAAGGGTTCCCGCATCCCGTCCCATCGCCACGTGTACGAACAGATCGGGTACCTGGTTTCAGGAGGAATGCGGTTTATACTCGAGGATGGGATTTTCGACGCCGAACCGGGGGATAGCTGGTGCATCACGGCAGACTGTGAACATGCCGCTGAAGTCATGGAAGACTCCGTTGTGGTCGAAGTCTTTTCCCCGGTCCGGGAAGACTATCTGTTCTAAGAGGCGCGGGGGAGGGCGGCCCTGCACCGGTCAGCGGCGTTCTTCGTAGTAACGGCGGGCCTCGGGCAGAAGTGATCTGATGGTTCGTACGCGCTGTTCGTCTGTCGGATGGGTGCTCAAGAAAACCGGCGGAGCCGTCCCCTTTTTTTCGGCGGATAGCCGTTCCCAGAACGTGAGAGCCTGGGCCGGATCATAGCCTGCCATGGCCATGAAAATGAGTCCCAGGCGATCGGCTTCCCGTTCCTGCAGTCGGCTGTAGGGAAGAATAAAGCCGATCTGGGCGCCGAGGCCGAAGGCCATCATCCAGAGTTCCTGTGTCGCCCGAGGGTGGTCGGCAAGGGCTGCGGACAGGGCCATGCCGCCCATCTGGACCATCAGGAGGTGGCTCATCCGCTCCCCCCCGTGACCTGCTACGGCATGACCGATTTCATGGCCGATGACAACGGCAAGTCCGTTTTCATCTCCAGCAACGGGAAGCATGCCCGTGTACACGGCTATCTTGCCGCCGGGCATTGCCCAGGCGTTGATGTCATCGCTTTCTATGAGGTTGAATTCCCAATCATAATTGCTCAATTCCCGCGACATTCCCCGTTGCGTGTGATAGCGCTCAACCGCCCGTTGTATGTTCCCTCCCACCTCCCGTACCACGGCGGTCTTTTCTGCATCGGTACTCACCGTGCTTTCCTGCAGAAAGGCGCCGTACTGCTGCCTGCTCATGGAGAGCATCGTCGTGGCGGGAACCAGGCTGAGCTGCTTGCGCCCCGTGACGGGCACGGTGGCACAGGCGCACGCCACCAGGAGAACAGCCGCGAACACGAGAAGCCGAAAAAGATTTTTTTTCATTGTATCCGTTGTTTCCTTCATGGTGTCCGCCCTGTCGCAGTTCATACACCAAGAGGATCATTACCGCAAGAGCGGGAGGGACCGCGCCCGGCTCAGCGGTCAAGACGCCGGAAATATTCAGCGCGGCACTCCTCTTCCAGACTGAGCATGCGCTGGAAAGCCTCGTTAAAATCGTCCATGCCCGTCGTGAAGGTTCCATGTCCGTAGACAAGGGTGGCTCCATGGCGTATCAGGGCCGCCGGCACAGTCTTGTCGATGCCGAAGGGCCCCCGTCCCACCTCACCGGGAAGGATGGGAATATCGCCGAAGAAACGCTCCCGGGGGCATCTCCGGTGACAGTCTCCGCGGAAGTCGCAGTCATCGACGGCGCAATCCATTGAAATAATGACCGAGAAGCGGGGATGACCGTGGAGGATTGCCTTCATCTTCGTAGATCGGACGATCTCCAGGTGGAGCGACAGTTCGCTCGATGCGGTCAACCCGGCACAGGATGACCCGTCCAGGGGACAGGGATCGATGCAGCCCTGCAACTCATCGAGGGAACTCCCTGTCTGGCTTATGTAGAGCACATCACCCAGGCGGTAGGACAGGTTGCCGAAACAGGAATCGACGAGGTCATGGGAAACAACGGTTCGACCGGCTTCTTCCAGCGCCCTGCAGGCGTCCTGTGGGGTGGCGAAAGGTCCCGTGGCCAGCTTCTCGGTACCGTCGTCGACCGGGCCGGGGTCGCCGGCCATACCCGCGACTGAGTTCAGTGCCCTCAGGGCTTTCTTCGTCAGCCTTCCGCGACGCCGCATGGAGAGCATTTCAGAAAAGAATGTAACGAAGCAGGCGAAACAGACGGAACTGAACGTCACGAAGGCCTGTTCCGGGCTGACGGTACCCGTGGTGACGATGCCCCAGCCGGGGACGATGGCACAGTTTCTCCCTTTCAAAAGGGGAACCAGGTCGGCATCACTGAAGCTGCCGGCCAGGGGAATATCATGGAGAAACGTCCGTGTTTCGGAGTCTTCCGGGTAGATGGCGTTGCCGGAGGTTTCGCAGAGATAGTCGATGATTGTCCTCCAGGGTTCCCGGGGCATCGAAAAAAGCAGGGCGGTGATGCCGAGTTCCCGGAACAGCTTCTCCAGGACGGTGCTCGTGCCGTCCTCCCTGTTCCAGACAAGTTCGGCGTCCATGGCGCCCAGGATCGGTTCTCCTTCATGAGAGAGCCCCCGGGTAACGAGCTTGCGCTCGTATTTTCGAATCATTGCTTCCATGAGAGTCCCAACTCCCCCGCTTTTTTGGCTGTGGGCAATCCCGACTCGTCAAGGCCGCGGATGATATAGTAGTTCGAGCGGGCCTGAAGAAAGGCCTGACGGTCCAGGGGAGGGATGGTTATGTCCCTGACGGGGGATCCCTGCTCGCGGAAAAATCTTTCCGGAAGATCGTCATCCTCGACGGTAAAGCCGTTGCGGGCGTTCATGATACGTTCCCGGTAGCATATCCGTTCTCCCGCAGTCAGCAGGTCCTGCGCGGTCAGATCCAGGCCTGTCACCGCCCTGAATGCCCGGGAATATTCCACAAGTGTGGCGCTGAAGAACACAAAACGACAGGCCGTGAGGGAATCGACGGCGGCGTTTTGGTCTTCCGACAGTTTTATGACGCGGGCCTTGCCGCTGAAGCTGAAACGGTCCGTTGCCACCGGTTTACGAAGAATCTCATGAGCCACAGGGTAGGCCCGCAGGTGGCAGCCTCCCCGGGTCGATACCGCATAGGCGAGGGCCATACCGACGGCCCCCCGGGGGTCATAGGCGGGCAGTTCCTGCATCTTCACGGACATGGAGGATTCGGGTCTGCCCTTTCGAGAGGCATAGCGTTTCGAACCGCTGCTCAGTTCTGCGCCGATTCCGCGGCCGGTACCGATATCACGAACAAGGCCCAGAATATCCTCAGGGGCGAGTTTCCGGTCTTCAATCTCGGCGTAACAGGCCAGGGTAGCCGCCGTGGATATGGTGTCCATGCCCAGTTCGTTGCAGAGACGGTTTGCCTCAACGACCGAAGCCAGGTCGCTGTTGCCCAGAAGAGCGCTGAAATGCGAAAGTGTTTCGAACTCCGGCAGGGCCTCGCCGCGGGAGGACACCTTTTTACATCCGATATGGCATCCCCGGCAGGCCGCTGTGCGGGGAGAATAGGCGTTCCTGACGGCAAAGGCGTTCAGCTCCGGGGCCGGAGGGAAGAATGTCTCGGTAAAATTGTTCGTGGGCATTATGGCCCGGGCGTGCATGAGATCGTAGAGCGCGGGCGTCCCGAAAGAGCCTATTCCCAACTCGCCCATAAGGGCCGGCGAGGCGGCAACAAGGCGATGGATGTCCTCACAGGCGCGTTTCAACTCGGCCCGGTCATGGATGTCCGTGCGGCTTTCTCCTCTAACGGTGATGTATTTGATGTTCTTGGCGGCAAAGCACAGGCCGATGCCGTTCCGACCAGCCGCGTAATGGCCATCGATGATTGCACTGGCGAAACGAACGCCTTTTTCAGCGGCGGGTCCCAAGGCAAGAACCGAACCCCTGTGACGCAGCCGGGCGGTGATATCTCCCGTGGCGAGGCCCGCCAGGTGTCCCGCGTCGGTGAAGGTCACCTCACCGTTATCGATCTCAATTCCTGTGAGGTCGTTACCCTTACCGGTAATAATGATGCCGTCCCAGCCGGCCCTCTTGATCATGGTTCCCAGGGAGCCTCCCACCGAAGCGTCAGCCATGGTCCCCGTGAGGGGAGACCGCGACATGATCGTCATCCGTCCTGATGTGGGGGATGGCGTATCGACCAGGGGACCGGTGAATAGAAGAATCGGCATGGCGGGATCATCCCAGGGAAGGGTACACCGGTCTTCCAGGAAAAATCCCGCGAGGCCGCGACCGCCGATGCAGTGCTGCAACAGCTCGGCATCGGGAACTTCCCGAGAAACTGCCCTCGATGACAGGTCGATGTTCAGAATGGCGCCGCGCCAGCCCGGCATATCGTGTCCGTTCCTGTTTCCTGAAGAATACACTTCAGCTTGTAATGCACGGGCGCTTTTTTTTCAAGGCGGCACCGTTTCTATCAGATATGCTTGTAATCGCGGTTCCTTTGATATACATTCTCCCGTATCCGAGTACTGTCGGCCTGGAGAAGGAGTCCGCCCGTGGAAGCCCTGACGCGATATCTCGCAGACAACCCCGTCATCGCGGGACTCATCGTTCTCTCGGCGATCGTCGTCCTCTATTTTCTGATGAAGAAGATCCTGAAATACGCCCTTATCTCCCTTGCCGTGTTTGTCATCCTCATGGGGTATTCCTATTACAGGGCCCCGGAGGAATTTCCAGACCGTGTAAAAACCAATATTTCGGAGATTCGTGAACGAAGCGGCGATGTGTTCGATAAAGGACGTGAAGCGCTTGACAGGGGGAAGGGCGTCACCGGGATGGTGGAACGGATGATCGAGAAGGGAAAAGAGTTGCTGTCCGGTTCCCATGGCGAGTAACAACAGATGTTCAGATAAGATTGATGACCATGGCCCGGGCAGGGCAGGCCTTGACGCAGACGGAACAGCCACTGCATTTGGCCGGATCAAAAAGAGTTTTCATGGAAACCGGATCCTGGTGAAGGGCACCGGTGGAACAGAACGCCCGGCAGGCCCCACAGTGGACACAGCGCTCCTCATTGTGGGTTACACTCTTTGAAAGCAGTTCAACCTTGAGTCCTGATTCTTTCAGGAAGGCAATGCCCCGGTAAAAGTCATCCTTCTTGCCGGAGAGATCCAGGGCCAGGACGCCCTCCCGTTTGGGCAGGACCCGGGCATGGAGAATGTTAAAATCGAGATCGAAATCTCTGGCAAGACGGCACACCAGCGGCTTGTCGACAATGTCGGCCGTGTAGCGGATGACGATCTTCTGAGAATAGTGTTCTTCCACGGAATGCTGTTCCTCTCCCGACCTAACCATTTGACCTTCCTGGTTAATCTTCATAGCACAAGAGACGGTCCCAATCCAGTAGTTTGAACCGGCTTCTTAAGGAATGGTCATCGTCGATCACATTGTATTCGAGATTCCTGAACCGGTCCGCGGCGATCTTCCGAACAGGCTCGATGAGGACCACGTCGTCATTGCTTCCGTGATACACCACCACGGGGAAGTCCAGAGGCCCGCGGCACTGTTCCCTGAACTCATCCAGGGCGAGTGCCGGCGCAAGCAGAATCAGCTTGTGGATCGCCTGGGGGTTTGCGCAAGCATACAGGGCAGCCATGAGACCGCCATAGCTGGAACCCACCAGTACCAGACCCTTTTTCCCCGCAAGGAGAGACCGAAGCGCGCCCATTCTCTCCTCGAGACTTCCCCTGTAATCCCGGATAATCATGCCGGGGTATCGTTCCTTGAAGAATACCCCTTTCGTTCCGCCGCCTGAACTTTCAAGTCCGTGAATAAACACCCGTGTCAGGCCGTCTTCGTTCATCATTTTCTTCGTCCTTGTGGCTTTTGTCCCGCTGATCATCAGGGGGAGGGGACGCTCCCCGGAGAACCTTTTACTATTGCCGATGGCATATTGCAAGAAATCACTGTGTCAGCCATCGGCGCCGGACGGCAATGAGATTGATCTTTCAGTGACACATGTGCTAGATGAATGCCCTATCGTTATTCACTGAGACGGAGAATCCCATGACCACGTTGTGGCCTTTCAGAGCGTTGAGACCGGTACCGGACCGTGCCTCCGGAGTGGCTTCCGATGCCTATGATGTTATGAGCCGTGAAGAGGCCCGGCTCATCGCGGGGGCGAACCCCCTCAGCTTTCTCAAGATTGAGAGGTCTGAGATCAATCTTCCCGATGCCATAGACCCGCCCGACCCCCGGGTGTACCAGTCCGCCTGTGATGCGCTGCAGGCGATGGTGCGGGAGGGCGTCATGATACAGGATGAGACTCCCTGTTTCTACCTGTACCGCCAGCAGGCGGACAGCCATGTCCAGACCGGCATCGTGGCCTGCTTTGAATCCGAAGACTACCGTTCCGGAAGAATCAAGCGCCATGAGCTTACCAGGTCGGATAAGGAAACAGACCGGACCCGGCACATCGACCGGCTGAACGCGCAGACGGGACCGGTATTTCTTGCATACCGCGACAACGGCTCTGTTGACTCCATCATTGACGGGATCACGTCCCGGCAACAGCCCGAGTATGCCTTCCGGGCCGATGACCGGACCTTCCACTCCGCGTGGATTGTGCGGGACGCACGAACCATGGACCGTATCGCCGATGCCTTCGAGAAAATCGATTCTTTGTACATAGCCGACGGCCACCATCGGGCGGCAGCGGCAAACCGCGTGGCCGAAATCCGGAGGCAGGCGAATCCGGCCCACACAGGAGCGGAAGAATACAACCGCATCATGGCGGTCTTGTTTTCCCACAGACAGTTGCGCATTCTTCCCTACAACCGCGTCGTCCGCGATCTCGCGGGCATGGGGAAAGAGGCATTTCTCGACCGTCTGTCCGACCGGTTTCTGCTGGAACCGCTGGAGAGAAACGCCCCCGCTCCGGAGCGGGGTGTCTTCGGCATGTATCTGGGAGGACAGTGGTTCCGCCTGTCCCCGACAGGTGAAGGGTGCGGGAATAATGACATTGTGTCCTCTCTCGACGTGTCCGTTCTGCAGGACCGGTTGATTGCCCCCATACTGGGCGTAACCGATATGAGGGGTGACGAACGGATCGATTTTGTCGGCGGCATCAGAGGAACCGGAGAACTGGAGCGCCTTGTCGACGCGGACCTCTACGCAGTCGCTTTTTCACTCTACCCGACGGATATGGACTCGCTCATGGCTGTGTCCGACAAGGGACAGATCATGCCGCCGAAGTCAACCTGGTTCGAGCCGAAGCTGAAAAGCGGCCTCTTTGTTCACCTGCTGGATTAGGCTCTGAAGAGTACGGGTCCCCTCACAGCGATGGACTCTGCCTGTCATGTATGACGAACCTCCCTTCAACCTCATGGTTCTTCTGGGACCGACGGCGTCGGGCAAAACAGCTCTGGCCGTCAGGCTCGCCCGGCACATCGAGGCCCTGCACGGAACGACCGTTGAAATCATCTCGGCCGATTCCCGGCAGGTTTACTGCGGCATGGATCTCGGGACAGGAAAGGACCTGGAGCAGTTCACCGGGGGAGGCACACCGGTTCACTGTCATATGATCGACATCGTTGATCCTCACCATGAATTCAACCTTTTCGAATTTCAGCAGGCATTCTACCGGGTTTTCTCGGACATCAAAAACCGCGGGGCCTTCCCCCTTATGGTGGGAGGAACGGGCCTGTATATCGAGGCTGTGACGAAAGGCTACGATCTTCCCGCCGCCTTTGATTCAGAGGGGCTGAAGCGTCTCGATGAGCTTCCGGACCGGGATCTCCGGAGCCTGAGACGACGGTATCTTGAGCTCAGAGGAACGCCCCACAATACAACCGATGTCCTAGATGCGACCAGGCTCGCCCGGGCCATCATTATCGAGGAAAAACGCAGGGAGTCAGCCGAGGCCGACCGAGCCCCGAAGCCCTGCGTCATTCCGTGCGTGATCGGCATACGAGTGGAACGAAGCCGGTTACGGGACCTGATCCGGAGACGTCTGCTGGAGCGCATAGAGAAGGGGATGATAGACGAAGTCAGGGACCTGCACGCCGCGGGGCTGAGCTGGCAGCGTCTTGACTCTTTCGGTCTTGAATATCGATACATCGCCCGACACCTTCGGGGGGAACTCTCGCGGGAAAAAATGATCGAAATTCTCGCCATCCGCATCGGTCAGTTTGCCAAACGGCAGGAGACCTGGTTCCGGCGGATGGAACGGAGGGGTACCGTAATTCACTGGATAGACCGGGGTGACTTCGATAGCCTGAGAAGCCTGGTCGATGCCCAGGGGGGCCACAGCCTATGGCGGAGGGAATAAACACGTACTTGAGCAGGTACGGCTGTGACTGCCGATGGAGCCTTTCAGGGGCACAGCCCACGACAGTCCGCGCGGCCGTCGTGATTCCCGTCCTTGCCGAGTCGGCCCATCTTTTCAGAACTCTGGAGAGCATTGCGCAAAATGACGCGCGGAGCCTGGCTGAAACCATGGTGATCTGCGTCGTCAATAACGGTCTTCCCGGTATCGCCAGGCCCCGTGACCGGAAAGACAACGAAAAAACCCTTGCCGTCCTGCGGCGCCTGGTGATGGAAAAGACGCATCCCGGGGCCGCCGGCGGCCTATCAATCGGCTATGTCGATGCCTCGTCGCCGGGCAGGGAACTTCCTGTGGGAGGTGGCGGTGTCGGCCTGGCCCGGAAAATCGGCATGGACCGGGCCCTTGAACTGTTCGATCACCGGAGTGTCTCGCCGAGCATACTTCTCTGCCTTGACGCTGACACCATCGTCGAGAACAACTGGATTTCAGCGGTGCGGAAAAACTTTGAAACACGAAATCTCACGGCGGCGGCCGTGGAATTTCTTCACCAGCCTGGGGAGAATGACGAGGATGATGATGCGATTTGTCTGTATGAAACATTCATACGATACTACCGGCTTGGACTGGAATATGCCTGTTCGCCCTACGCCTGGCATGCCATCGGCTCAACCATTGCCGTCACCGCCGGCGGATACGCGGCCGTGCGGGGCATGAGCAGGCGTGAGGCGGGGGAAGATTTTCACTTCCTCAACAAGGTCACGAAGATCGGTGCCATCGGTCTGGTAACCAACACCCGGGTCTATCCTTCGGCCAGGAGATCTCAGCGTGTTCCATTCGGCACGGGACGGACGATTTCCCGATACGCGTCTCACGGAGGACGTCTCGGGACCGCCTGGGACCCTGAAGTGTTCCGGATTTTGAAGGACTGGATAGCCTGTCTCGGAGAGCAGGCGGCTTCCGATACCGGGACAATTCTGGAACGGGCGCGCCACATTCACGTCCTGCTTCCGGATTTTCTGCGCAGGGAAGGATTTCACAGGGTGTGGCCCCGGCTGCTCGAAAATGCCGGGAGGAAAGGCGTAACGGAAAAACAGTACTCGGGATGGTTTGACGCTCTCAAGACCTATAAGATGATCAGGTACATGAGCGTTCAGGCCTTCAAGCCTCTACCGCTCTACGAGGCGCTGAGAAGAATCATCGCCGTGAGCGGGAGAAACGTTTCGACGTTGAGCGGGTTCCTTCCACCGATGCCGGACAGAACCTCCCGCCGGCTCATTCTCGAAGAGCTGACATGCCCGTCTCTTTGCACCGCAACCGCGTCCGGCCGCTCTTCCCGGCCGCCTGTCCCGGGGCCGCTCGACGGCACCCCGTCCGCGGGGAATTAACCATTGCCGACCCTTTCTCATTCGTGCTATAGCATATTGGATACGGTAAGTGTAATGATGCGAAGTGCCTGATGACAGTAAAGAGACGTACAACAAAGCCTGTTTTCATCGGTGCGGTGCAGGTGGGCGGAGATGCCCCCGTCGTTGTCCAGTCCATGACATCCACGAACACGAGCAACATCCTCGAAACAGTGGATCAAATCGCCAGACTCGAGGAGGCGGGATGCGAAATCGTACGCCTTGCCGTCCCCGACGGCAAAGCTGCGGATGCCTTGCCGGACATCAGAAAGCAGTCACCGGTTCCCCTCATCGCTGATATACATTTCGATCACCGTCTCGCCCTCCGCGCCATCGAGGGTGGCGCAGACGCCATAAGGATCAATCCCGGCACGATGGGAAGGGAACACCTTGCTTCCGTTATTGAAGCGGCTCGCCGGAAAAATGTGGTGATTCGCATCGGCATCAATGCGGGCTCCCTGCAAAAAGACATCCTCGAGAAACACGGCGGCCCCACGGCGGATGCTCTCGTTGAAAGCGCCCTGCGGACCATTGCCTTTTTTGAAGACAGGGGTTTCGGGGCCCTCAAGCTGTCTCTCAAATCCTCCGACGTCGGCACCATGATCGCCGCCTGTCGGGGGATAGCGGGGAAAACAGACTACCCTCTCCACCTGGGTGTGACGGAGGCGGGGGGGCTGGTGAGTTCGGCCGTAAAATCATCCATCGGGCTGGGTGTGTTGCTCAGCGAAGGTATCGGTGACACGATCCGTGTTTCCATAACGGGTGATCCACTGCAGGAGATGCCCGTTGCCTGGGGCATTCTGAGGGCTCTGGATATCAGAAAGCGGGGGCCTGACATCATTTCGTGTCCTACCTGCGGGCGGTGCGAGATAGACCTTCCCGCCCTTGTGGCGGAGGTGGAGGCCAGGCTCTCGGGAATGAAGGAATATCTCAAAATCGCCCTCATGGGATGTGTGGTGAACGGTCCCGGGGAGGCGGCGGAAGCCGATATCGGCATAGCCGGAGGCCGGCGTTCCGGCGTTCTTTTCAAGAAGGGCACCATGGTGAAGAAGGTGGCGGAAGAGCATTTCGTCGATGCTCTCATGGAAGAGATTCGACGGATGGTCACGGAAGAGCCCCGTCCTCCCGCAGGCCCCGCAGGAAACCATAGGACACAGGAGAGATAATGCGCTACTCTGAAATGCTGTTACCGACAATCAAGGAAATTCCCTCGGACGCGGAGGTGATGAGCCACCAGCTCATGCTGCGGGCGGGGATGATACGGAAGCTGGCCGGCGGAATTTATTCCTTCCTTCCCCTGGGTTACCGGACCATCAAAAAAATCGAGGCCATCATCCGCGAAGAGATGGACTCCGCCGGAGCCCAGGAACTGTTCATGCCCGCCGTTCAGCCGGCGGAACTCTGGCTCGAATCGGGACGATGGCAGCACTATGGGAAGGAACTCCTGAGGCTTCGGGATCGGCACAACCGGGACTACTGCATCGGGCCCACCCATGAAGAGGTGGTCACCGATATCGTTCGCAGCGAAATACAGACCTACCGCCAGCTTCCGTTGAATCTTTACCAGATACAGACAAAATTCAGGGACGAAATCAGACCCCGTTTCGGTGTCATGAGAAGCCGTGAGTTCAGCATGAAAGATGCATACAGCTTCGATGTCGATGAACAGGGGGCCGCCCTGTCCTACAAAAAAATGTACAATGCCTATGAACGCATATTCAAACGCTGTGGTCTCACCTTCAGGGCTGTCGAAGCCGACAGCGGCGCTATAGGCGGAAGCTATTCTCACGAATTCCTGGTCAGCGCGCCCTCCGGCGAGGATGGAATGGTCTACTGCGCTTCCTGCACCTATGCGGCAAACATCGAAAAAGCGGAGACAGTGAAGCCCCCGGAACCAGTTCCGGTGAAATCGGAGTTTCTGTCCCTGGAAGAAGTGTACACGCCGGACATCAGGACCATCGAAGAGGTGTCGGAGTTTATCGGCGTGGAACCGCGGGATATCGTCAAGACGCTCATATACGTTGCCGACGGCAGGACCGTAGCCGTTCTCGTGCGCGGCGACAGGGAAGTGAATGAAACCAAGGTTCGCAACGTTCTTGGCGCGGAAATCCTGGAGATGGCACCGGACGACGAAATACAGGCGGTCACGGGGTCTCCCCGGGGATTTGCCGGACCTCTCGGCATCAAGTGTCCCATCTACGCCGATTATTCACTGGCACCCATGAAAAACTTTGTTGTCGGCGCGAACCGCGAAAACTATCACCTGAAGCACTGTAATTTCGGCAGGGACATCACCGTTGCCTCCTTCGCCGATCTGCGCATGATTACCGAAGGAGACGCCTGCCCCAGGTGCGGCGGCGAGATTCGTTTCGCCCGGGGAATAGAAGTGGGCCATGTCTTTAAACTGGGAACCAAATACAGCACGGCCATGAATGCCACCTTTCTTGACAGGGACGGCAAGGAAAAATTCATTATTATGGGATGCTACGGAATCGGCGTCGCCCGGACAGCGGCGGCGGTCATCGAACAGAGCCATGACGCTGACGGCATCATCTGGCCCATGGCCATCGCTCCTTTCCAGGTTATCATCACGCCCGTCAACATGGCCGATGATATCCTCTCCCGGGCTGCGGAAGAGATCTACGGAAAGCTCCGGGAGCGGGGCCTGGATGTTCTCTATGATGACCGGGACGAGCGGGCTGGTGTCAAGTTCAAGGATGCCGATCTTCTGGGCATTCCCCTGCGGATTACCATCGGCGCGAAACGCATGGCGGAGGGATTGGTGGAAGTGAGGAGGCGGGCCACGGGCGATGTAAGCCTCGTTGCCTGTGCCGATGCGACGGACGTTGTAGGCGGCATGGTCGCCGGGGAACTCGGGGCCTCGCTGAAACATGAAGCCTGATTCATCGTATGGTTCGAATCACCGACATACTGGAAGAAGCCCAGAAATACATGTCTCAGGGCGAAGTGGAGATGATAGAGAAGGCATACATCTTCTCCGCGACGGTCCATCAGGGACAGGTGCGCCTGTCAGGTGAGCCCTACCTGACCCATCCCCTCGAAGTGACCTGGATACTGGTTTCCATGAAGCTCGACGTGGCGACCATCATCACCGGCCTGCTCCACGATACCGTGGAGGACACCCTGACAACCCTCGACCAGATAGAGGCTTCCTTCGGCAAAGAGGTGGCCTTTCTGGTGGACGGCCTCACGAAGATCAGCAAGATTGTCTTTGCCAGCCGCCTTGAACAGCAGGCGGAGTATTTTCGAAAGATGATCCTGGCCATGTCTTCGGATATCAGGATTCTCCTGGTCCGTCTGGCCGATCGTCTCCACAATATGCGGACCCTCGACTTTCACCAGCCCGCCCGAAAGATCTTCATTTCCAGGGAGACGGTGGAGGTCTATGCGCCCCTTGCCGGTCGCCTGGGCATTAACTGGATAAAAACAGAACTCGAGGACCTGGCATTCAAGTATCTCCACCCGGAGGGCTACCACGAACTTATCGACCGGGTGGCGATGAAGAAGGATGAGCGGGAAAAGTACACGGAGGAGATCAGGAGCATCATTCAGGAGAAAATTCAGGAATTCGGCCTGAGAGGAATCGTCAAAGGCAGGGCGAAGCATTTCTACAGTATTTATATGAAAATGCACGAACAGCACCTGAATTTTGATGAAGTCTACGATCTCACGGCATTCAGAATCATACTGGATTCAAACAGGGAAAGAGAGTGTTACGAGGCCCTCAGCGTTGTCCATTCCCTCTGGAAGCCCGTTCCCGGACGGTTCAAGGACTATGTCGCCATGCCGAAAGCCAATAACTACCGTTCCCTGCACACTACCGTAATCGGACCCTATGGAGAACGCCTGGAGATACAGATACGAACCGGCGAGATGGACGATTGGGCGGAAAATGGGATCGCCGCTCACTGGCGCTACAAGGAAGGCGGGGGAGCCTCACTTGAGGATGACCGGCAGATACAGCAGTTACGGGAGCTGCTGGAGAGCCAGAAGGACTTCAAGGATGCCCGGGAGTTCATGCGCAACCTCAAGCTGGCCCTCTACCCCGATGAAGTTTACATATTCACTCCCCGGGGAGATGTGAAGTCCTTTCCCAAGGGGGCGACTCCCATCGACTTTGCCTACAGCATCCACACCGATGTGGGAAACACCTGTGTGGGAGCGAAGGTCAACAGGAACATCGTCCCCCTGAAGTACCAGCTCAAGAACGGCGATACTGTCGAAATCATGACCCATCCGGGGCAGAAACCCAGCAAAGACTGGCTCAAGTACACCGTCACATCCCGGGCCGTTTCACGGATCAAGCAGTGGATCAAGACCGAGGAACGAGAGCGCAGTATAACGTTGGGAAGGGATATCCTCGACCGGGAGCTGAAGAAGCGCTCAATTTCCATGAACCGCCTGGTAAAGGAGAAGTCTTTCAAGAAACACCTGGAAGAGCAGTCGCTGGTCTCTCTCGATGACCTGCTGGCCCTCATAGGATACGGTAAAATATCGGCCCATTATGTCCTCAACCAGGTCTACGGGACGGAGCCAAGAGATCGTGACGAAGAAACTGAAGAAGCCGGGATTCCGGGCAAACTGAAAAAACAATCGAAGAAAATGTCAACCGCAGGCATATCGGTGCGGGGCATCGACGATATCATGGTTCGTTTCGCCCACTGCTGCAATCCTCTGCCCGGCGACGACATCGTGGGGTACATAACCCGCGGGAGAGGGGTCAGCGTTCACCTGGCCAATTGCCCGAAGGTCGAGGAGATGGATTCCGAGCGGATAATCGAAGTGAACTGGGAAGTCCAGAAAGGCCGGACCTATCCCGTCAACATCCGCGTGTTCTGTACCGACAAGAAGGGACTTCTCGCGGAACTCAGCGGCGTCATATCATCCCTGGGGATCAACATCAGTTATGCCGACCTCACAACCTACCCCGACCAGCGGGCCGATTTCGATTTCCAGCTGAACGTGAACGACCTCGCGCAGTTCAAAAAACTGGAGTCGGAGCTGAACAGGCTTCCCAGCGTTCTTTCGGTGGAACGGCAGCGTGAACCCTTTGTGAAGCAGCAGCGGGGAAGATAACCTGAGGAAAAGGTTCCATGGTCTGTTGACAAGGAGCTTTTTTTTCTATACAAGCATGCACCATCAGGAATCCGCCTTCAGGGACAAGGATCGGCGAACTCGTAAAAGGCCGCAAAACGCCCTGTGGGGGACGGCTTTGTAAAAAACCTCCAAGCATCCGGCTATAATGCCGGAGGTCATGCCTCCGGTACCATTTTACGACGCCCTCAAGGGTTACAAGCCATGAAAACCATTAAGAGATATGTGCTACTGACAATTTTGGTGCTGATGACGGCATGCCTTCCGGCGCTTGTTCCCTCTTCCGCTGAAGCGGCGAAGTTCACCGTCGTCATCGACGCCGGCCATGGAGGCGACGACAGAGGAGTTCAACTTTCCAGAAGTGCCGTCGAAAAAGACGTTACCCTGGCAATCGCGAAATCGGTGAAAGCCATAATGTCGCCCAACGATGCCATTGCCGTGATGCTGACCAGGCCGGACGACAGGAATCTTTCTCTTAACGCCAGAAAGGACGCCATTCGATCGGCCGACGCCGATCTGCTGATCAGCCTCCATGTGAACGCCGGATTCAGTACACGGGCATCGGGATACGAGATCTACGTACCCGCTTCGAAGAGCTATCCCCGGAAGGAACCCGATCCGGGGAAGGTCATCGACGAAATGCTCGAAATCACGTTCCTCAACAACAGCATCCGTTTTTCCAATATTCTGGACCGCGAACTGGGACGGGTTTTCCCACGGGAGGGCAGGGGCGTGCGACCCGCACCGGTGGCCATATTGAACAATATTTCCATGGCCGGAGTTCTCATTGAGCTCGGTTTTTCAACGAATTTTAAGAATAGGGACGGGCTGCTCGAAAATCATATCCAGGAAGATGCGGCAAAAATGATAGCCGAAAGCATACGGCTCTATTTTGGAGTGCCGCCCTCATGAAGATGTTTTTCGACTTCTTGCGAGTTTTTCATGATTGAACGTCGCGATACACGGCAGGCCGACCAGCTGCGATCTTTGAAGATAACGCCGGGTTTCCTTTCAAACAATCCCGGATCGGCGCTCATCGAGATGGGCGGTACGCGGGTTATCTGCGCGGCCTCACTGGAAGATCGTGTGCCTGATTTTCTAAGAAATTCCGGCGGCGGGTGGCTGACGGCGGAGTATTCGATGCTTCCATCGGCGACTCCCCGGAGATCCGCACGCGAGGCAGTCCAGGGGCGACAGGGAGGGCGTACCCAGGAGATCCAGCGACTCATCGGACGATCACTCAGGGCCGTCACGAATCTGTCAGGATTCGGTGAGCGAACCATATACCTCGACTGCGACGTGCTGGAGGCGGACGGAGGCACCAGGACGGCGTCAATAACGGGCGGTTTCGTTGCAGTGGTCGAGCTTTTCAAAGCTCTCAAGTCACGCGGTACTATCGAAACCATCCCGCTGGCGGGCTCGGTGGCGGCCGTCAGCGTAGGGCTCGTAAAGGGGGAACTGCTCCTCGATCCCGATTACGAGGAAGATTTCCGGGCCGACGCGGATGCCAACTTTGTCATGACCGGCGAGGGAAACCTCGTGGAGGTTCAGATTACGGCCGAAGGTACCCCCTTTGGGCGAAATCTTCTGGAAAAAATGATAGTTATGGCCGAAAAAGGGATCGTGGAGCTTACGGAACTGCAGAAAAACAGTACCGGGGGCTGGACGTGAAACAGGTGCTGTTCGCGTCGCGGAATCGGGGGAAAATCAGAGAAGCGCAGGCAATCCTCGATTCCTGTGAAGTGACCCTCCTCTCCATGGACGACTTTCCCCTCGCGCCCGATGTCGAAGAGGACGGCACTACCTTTTACGAGAACGCCCTGAAAAAGGCTTCCGAGATAAGTCGTCACACGGGGGTTGCTACCATCGCCGACGATTCAGGCCTGGAAGTCGACGCCCTGGGGGGGCGTCCCGGAGTCCATTCGGCCCGCTTCGCGGGACCCCGGGCGACGGACTCCGACAATATCCGTTGCCTGCTCAAGGAACTGGGGGGAGTCGCACCGGAGAAACGGCAGGCGGCTTTCCGGTGCGTCTTGGTGTACTATCGGCCCGACGGATTCTACCGGGCCTTCGAGGGATCCCTGGAGGGAACCATCGCCATGGAACCGTCCGGAGACGGCGGATTCGGGTACGACCCGGTGTTCCTCCTCCCCGGCGGCACCATTACGGTCGCCCAGCTTGACGGGGCAAGCAAGAACCGAATCAGCCACCGGGGGAAGGCCTTTGAAAAGTTGAGACACTTTCTGCTGTCTTGATGTGATCGTCCTTTGGAAGTCGTGCGATCGGGGCGTGGCGCAGTCTGGTAGCGCACCTGCTTTGGGAGCAGGGAGCCGGGGGTTCAAATCCCTCCGCCCCGACCAATAATAACAAAGGGTTACGGCTCATACCGTGGCCCTTTTTTTGTTTAAAAATCTGCGGGGTACAAATCGGGGTACAAAATGAGAAGGTGCTACAAACACAAAAAAAGCGACCGTTAAGCCGCCTTGTGAATTATATGCAAATAGTTTCACGAAACCAAATGCACAAAATTATGCCAATTTAGTTTCCGGGAACCAAAGTTGCAAAATTGCCATGAATGTCTGTCAGTGATATTTTGGCAATTTAGTTTCGCGGAACCAAACCGCCAAAATCTGCCGCCGAACTTTTAGCGGAAATGGCAGATGCGCCGAAGTCGCTAAAATCCGCCTGTGGCTGGCTCGCACGGTAAAAGAAAACAAGGACAAGCGCGACAAGAAAATATTCGACATGTGGCTTGCCTGTTGGACACAAGAAGAAATTGCGGAACGGGAGCAAATGACACGACAAGCGGTTGCGTTAATTTTGCAAGAAATGGCAGAACTGCCAAAACTTGCTAAATCAGATAAGTCAACCGCCAGCCATGAAACCGGCTTCACGCCGCCTTTGTATAATATTTGGACAAAGCAAACCAAAACAAACGCAGTCAGTCATTAGAAGAGATTGCGGAGCGTGAACATGTAAGCCAGAGGGAAGTTAGCCGAACTTTAGACGAAATGGCAGGTCTGCCAAAAAGTCTAAAGTCTGCCGCCAACCACGCCGCCTTTGTATAACATTTGGACGAAGCAGACAAAGACGAACAAAATTGGAACTCCTTCCAAATTTGCAGGACGCTTATGAAAGACATTGAAGGCGAAAAGCAAAGGATGCTAGCAACGCAAAACAATGAAGCAGCTAGGGAAATATTTCCCGAACAGGTAGAAAAAGGCCCAGCTCGGCAAGGGTGGGGGGCGGAGTAATGCCTTGTAACTCCGGGCCCAGCTCGGCAAGGGTGGGTGTGTCCGTGGTAACGTCGGGTAACTGCGGGCCAACCTTCAGCAATCCCTTTGCCCTCTCCGTATCCAGTAGCATTTCGGCGGCTTCGGCTTGTGATATTTTTGGTATAGGCAAATTTGCCGACACCACTTGATATTGATTGCCGTGAAATTCACCAACATTCATATTTGCCAGCCGCTCAGCATTTCGGCGGCTTGGGCTTGGCTGATTCCATCCGGCAAATTTGCCGAATCGAAATTCTTGTCTTTCTTGCTTGGCCTGTCACCACCCACCGGCATGTTCGCCAGCTTTTCAGCAATTACGGCCCGTCTGTATTGGATAAAAAAGAGAAGGGGGCGGCCCAGACAGGAGAGTGCGCCCAGGCCGCCCCCCAGTTGGCGGTTATTTCGTTATTTTAAGAAATTTTACCGCCTGAAAGTTGTTAATTCCAGCCGCGACACGCTTTGTGACATAAAACTTAACGAAACCTTTTTCCGTGTAGGGATCGCGAAGCAGCCGGACGCCCGCGACATGATCAACGATCAAATACGCCCGCTTGAAATCGCCAAATGCAACCGGGTATTCATTCCCGGCAATATCCGGCATATTGTCGTCGATTTCAACAGGCTTGCCTAAGAGCATCTCAGGTGCCGCCTCAGTGAGGCCCGGCCTCCAGATGTAGTTGCCTTCACCGTCCTTCAGCTTTCGACAGGCTGAAAGCGTCGTGTCATTCATGAGCCAAACGCCGTTTTGACGATAGACAGGCTTCAGCGCGTGCTGAAGGTTAAACAGGGAGTCCGCACTGATTCCGGCATTATCCCCGCTTGTAACGAAGCCCGTTTTGCCATATTCCCACCCGGCATCTGCAACCATTTTTGCTTTGTCAACGATTCCGGACGGCTGTTTAACGCCGTTTCCCTTGATAAATGCCGCGCCTTCACGGGCTGTAAACGCCTCGTCGATTTCGTCGATAAGCCAACCCTCAACATCAAAGTCTGACATATCTAAGAGCTTTTGCGTGGACTTCGGCAGCGCGTAAATTTCGCAAAACGGAGGTGCAAAGAGCTGCAACTCCGGTGAATCCGTTTCAGGTCGGTCATCCTTCTCTCCGACCCACCCCGAGCCCGTGCCACCCAGAGAAAGGGGCCTCTTATACTCCCCTCGTGCCCTCTTGACAGTCGCCAGCCGCCGCATAGCAACGCTATCCGTTGCCAGCCGATCGATCTCTTTCGACATTTCCTCAGGCACGAGAAAGCCACCATCCGGATCGGACAAGGTGGAAAGCGAAGCCTCGAAAGCTCTTAAATCCGCGCCATCGCCGCCGCGCCGCACCCATGCCACGAAAGCGGCCGTGTGCTCCGTGTTTCCGGTCATGTCGGAATTACCGCCGCCAAGCCCACGCCTGCCGACAACGGTATCCAGCTGCTCAAGCTGCTTTTTGAGGTCGTCAAAATCCTTACGCAGGCCATCGAACTTGTTCTCCATCTTGCCTCGTTGTTCAGCGTTAAGCTGTCCTAATTTATCAATTAAATCCTGTACTTCCTTCTGTGTATATGACATTTGTATAAGTCCTTTCGATTTCAAGTTGGCCAGATTCGGGGCTTTCGCTCTCGTTCTTGCCCTTAACATTCGCTCTCGCTCCTGCTCGGTTCTGGCTGGTCCGGCCGGGGCTTTCTCTCGATCACCCACATTTAAGATTTAGTTTCTCAACCTCGTCGCCGTTGTTTGGCCCTGTTCTTTTGGGAGGGGCCGCCTCTATATAAAATTTATTCCAAATCTTTTTTGCACCTCAAGCGAAGGTTTTCAACGGCATCTCTCGGTACGCGGATCGTGCCCCCTGGGGCGTATTGTTCCGCCGTCAGGAGGCCGTGATCGATCCACAAATAAACAGTGGACCGCGAGACGTCAAGGTAATAAGCCACTTCGTCAGGCCGCAACAACTCTTTCTTCGGCAGGTCGGTCATAATTGCCCCCTCGATTTCAGCAGTTTTTCAGCATATGGGCGCTTTCCGGGATTCGCCGCCCGCCATGCTTCCACCGTCGGCCCGTCTTTTATGTTATCCCACCATTCCCACCATTGTGGGCCTTTTCCCCAGCGGCAAGGGTGCTCATCCGGGCGCGCATGGCTGAAGCAAAAGCCAGCAAAGCCCAGCGACTTATCCGGCAAAACGCCGTCGAGTAAAAAATCTAATCGCCACTGCTCCACGGTGCCGCTCGTGTTTCTTTTCTTTTTTCGCATTTTTAACCTCCTAGGGGCCTGTTCCATAGGGCCGCTTCTCGTCAGGTGTCGGCGTGCAAATTCCAAGGTGCTTACAACCGCCGATGAACTGTGACCAAGCAATTTTGCTTACCTCAAAAGCCGGATGCTTCCGAACCATTGATCCCCCCGTTACCGTGATCCCCTCCCGCTTCAGGATATCTGCCGCCCTCCAATAGTTGCTCAGTGCTTGCACAACTCCATCAAAAAAGGACAGCTCAGCATCGTTAAAAATATATTCCGCCAAAGCTTGCCGTCGGAACTGTTCAGCTCTTTTGTGAATCTTCATGACGCCCCCACTTTAATTGAAAAATGAACTTCCGGAAAAAAATGACTCCCCATCCGGTTAAACCCCGCTCAAACGCAGTGATCTGAAGGGGGGGGGTATATCCGCTGGGCTAGTCTGGGCGCTCGCAGGCGGATATGCTTGCCGTTTTTTTTTATCCCACCCCATCGCCTGTTTGGCCTTCTTTTCATCCGTTTTCTTTCGAAACGCTCGATTGCTGCCTCGAACCGGCGGGCGATTTCTTCCGCGTCCATCATATCCACGCCCTCATTGCCACCGCGCTTCACCTGTGATCAATGCCATTTCCCCAAGTAGGAGCCTTTTTCGGTTGTCCAACAGCTTAACAGCCCGCCGCTTCAGTTCCCTAAGCCGTTCAACGTCGCTGGCTGGATTTTGAAATAAAGTTGCCAAGTTGCCGACAAGCGCCTCGGCAGTCTCTGCATCAACATCCACAGTTTCCGCCTGCCTGATTTTCATTTCCAGTTTTTCGAGTTGTTCCATTGTTTTCATATCGAACCCCCTTTATAAAATCGCCTGAATACCTGCGTACTTCTGCGGAAAGGCGGTGATCTGGTCGCGCTCCGAAAAAGCCCACTCCATAAGCTCTTGTGACGCCCCCGCTTTTTCAAGCTCGTTTAGAACCCCCACAGGGTTTTGATCATAGGCTTGAAATATCTTGCCCCATGCCTTGCAAAAGGAATTGAACTCATCAAACCCAGGGCGATCAGCTTCGATTTCCCTAAGCATCCGGCCAAGCTGAATTTGTGTGCGTAAATGCTTCACTGCTGCTGTAGTTTGTAGCGCTTGAGCCCGGTCGACGATCTTGTTGACGATCCGTATCTGTTCGGCCGTGGGTAAACTCTCATCAAGATCGTTTAACCCTTTTTGCAATGCTTTTGTCTGTATGTCGTCGTAGAGTATCTTGTTGAATGTCCACGGCCCCGCCCAGGGATGGTCAGGCGTTAAAGGTAACGGCCGAACATCGCCCCATCTTCGCAGCTCATCGCCTAGAGCGTCCATGAGCGCGTCTTTGTGGATCGGCTTTTCACCGCCGACGACAGCGCAGACATCGCCTTCGAGCCATGCATAGTAAAGGAAACCAGCGGCCACACTCGGCACCACCCAGGCAAACTGGCCGGGCGCGCCAGATAGAACAAGTCCAGATCCTAAGTTGTCCGGATCAAAAGGCGCGGGCACGGGCAGCTCCCGCGTGTCTGTCAGTAACCGATAGGCGCCAGTCAAAGCGGAAACTGTTTCCGATTTCAAACGGTCTCGCTCCCGGTGTAGCCGCATGTAATTCCTTGCCGTCCGCGACGTGAAAGGCAAGTTGTCACACACCCATTTTTCAAATTCTCCGTGCGGGAGTTCGGTCTTTACCTCTGCAAGCAACTTCCCGATCCTGATTGCATCGGTTAAGGCATTTTTAATATGCCCGGTGACTCTCTCGTGTAGCTGGATAATGCCCGAAATCCGATCTGCCTGATTTATTTGCAAGTTCATTTTTTTCGCCCTTTCATCGATACCAGCCCCCTTGCCGAACGAACTCAAACCCCCGATGAACCTCAAATTTTATCTTATTTAGCGACGGCATCGGATCGGCTTCTCGAAAGCGGTTCTTTGCGATCTCCAGCTTCCCCCAGTCCAGGGCCAGGGCCAAGGTTGCCGCTTTCACCGAATAGATGCCGCCCGTTCCCATCGTCGCGCCGGGCTTTTTCTGGATCGTAATGAGCGCGACCCCTTTGTTCAGCCTGCGAATGATCGCACTGATAACCCCGTGTATATTAAAGGCCTTCTCACCCTCCGGTTCAAGATAGTCAACCACGTTGAGGGCATCGGGTTGTATTTTGTCAGCGATGTTGTGGAAATCCCAATTGTCGATAACTTTCATGTGTTTTGCCCACTCCTCAATTGGGATCGGGAAATGGGATAGCTTCTGTTTTAGTGCCTCAGGGCCCATCTCACTATTGAAGTAGTAGATGGGAAACCGGCCCATGTTTGCCGCTATGGTGTTGAAAGCAAAAAGGGTCTTACCCATTCCCGACACACCAGCGACGACAATGACCGCCTTGGGAAAAAGTTTCGTTTTTGCATGAATCCCCAGGGGTAGGGTAAGATCGACTGTATTCTCGATGTCAGCATTCTTGAAATCCATGAACTCGATTTCGCTGTCTATGCGCCGGAAGCTGCCGTTTTTTTTGCCGTATCTTTCAATTATGCCCTCCGCGATGAGACGCCGCAGGATTTCGCTGACGTTCTTCAGCTCTTCTCGTGTGGACACTTGTAGACTTCTGTGGACTTCTGTGGACAAAAAGTGGCCGTTTGTGGACATCACCCACTCCCGAACATCGGCTGCAAGATTCCTTTCTGCCTTGTTTCCGCGCTCAAAAGCCGACTTTAAAACCGCCTCAACCTCTTCTTTCGGCAATGGCGGCTTACAGTTTTTCGCTATGTTTTCAATGGCTTGGCGGATGAAGGCTTCTGAAAGTTTCTGCTTGGTTAAGGCAAGGGCCGCCGTGAAAAGGTCCTCGTTGCGCCTGCCCTCTGAAAAGATTTTTTCGGCAGTGTCCACACGATGTCCACACCCCTTATAGGTACTATTATTTATTATATTATATAGGGCCGGTGGTACCGTCGCGGGTGCTTCGTCAAAGATGCTCAGGCCGTCAAGCCAGCAGTAACGCCCGCCCTCTCCGTTGATTGAAGGTGGCGCGATGATATAACCCCCACTGCCTCGCACATCGACGCCGGGCATGATCCCTGTGGCATTGCCAACGCTCTTATCCTTCGGCATCGCCAAGTATATATGATAGCCGCGGGGTGTCTTTGCAATGCAAGTAATGAAGCTCTCCGGCAATAGTTTTTGTATCGCCTGATAAGCGTCCTCAGAATCGCAGTCGATAACCAAAATCCCGGATATTTCGCCCGTCACGATGCCGATCATGGCTTTGGGCCATTTTGTAAACCACGTTCGGATTTCCTCCGGTGTTGCCTTCCGGGTCTGATATTCTGTCCAGGCGACGAACGGCCGCTTATCGGGCCTCACGGGAATAACGGAAAACCCGGCCTGGCGGTAGCGCAGCGCAGCATTAAGCATGCCCATGGCCGCCTCCTGTCAAGGTCGCCCGGATCGCCTTTTCTGCCCTCTCCGGTGCTCTCCGGTCCTTCTGGCACCGCTCACAGATGCAGTAGCGAATGATCCGCCGCCCGCCTGCCTTTCCGCCGAAATCCTCCGCCCTGGTAGGGACGAAAAACCCAATGAGGTCGGGATTTCCGCCGCATAGGAGGCAGAAATCGCCAGGGCCGGGGCGCTCAAATAGCTTTGGGCTAATAATGTCTTTGATGTGCGTCACGTCGCCCCCTGTCGTATCGCTCCGTTGCTTTTCGCTCAAGCCAGCTCGAAATTTCATGATTGAACCAACCGACGGAATTTCCACCCAGTTTAACGCGCTTGGGGAACCGTCCCGCCTTTTCGAGCCGCCATATCGTGGCATCCGACAGCCCGATGATGGCGAGTAATTCCGGTTTTCTGATGATCCGCTGTTTTTGCATCGTGTGCCTCCTTAAAAAAAAAGCCCTCAAGTGTTTCTCTTAAGGGCATTGAAGCACACCGCTTTGCGTGTGTATTCCTATTTACTTTTGAAAGTTCGTGGGAGTGCTGTTACCCGCTGTCAGCACGGGTTTTTCCATCGTTCTAGGTAGTTTTTTACTTCGTAGTAGAATTTTTCAACCAGGGAACCACTGAGGCAAAATTCCCGCCCAACATCATCAAAAAGTCCCCGATCGATTGCAACTGAAGGGTCGTCTCTTCGCAGCTCCTGCACCTTCCGATAAACGGCATGTCTCTTTTTTAGTCTGTCCCGGTGAGCCTCAATTTTTATGTGCTTTGGATGTGGCTTCCCAAAAACATCGTCCCAGCTCTTGGCTTGATACCTTCGAACCTTGTGATATGAGTGAGCAAGAGCCACCTCCAGCCACGCGGGCATGGCCAGCGAATTCACTGCGCAGGTGAAGAGTGCCTCAGTGATAGCGGCATCGTTCCCGGCGTCATAGGCCTGCTTCAACCATTTTAGTTCCTGCACGCCGATCCACCTGGAAAACTGGTCTCGGCAATGTGATGACCGTATGTCCCTCGGCCATCGTTCCTCCGTCAAACACTGAACCGCTTCATCCACAGGCATCGCATAGAGTCGCGCCATTTCAGCGCGTTCAGGGCCATCGATTGATGGCAGAAGTTCATCTGGTATTTTTTCTTTAGCCATGACGAAACACCTCCATCGAGATGACCTTGCTATCGCCTTGTTCCAGCCCGAGAATGGCGCGGAGCTTACGCTCCCAGGCTTCAAAGGCGTGCCGCTTTTCAACGGCGTACTCGTGGCGGTTATAGACGGCAAGGATGCCCCCCAGCTTATGGCCCAGGGCCCTTTCCGCGACGATGTCGCTGATTCCCAGTTCGGCCAGACGGGTTCGGAAGGTTCTTCGTAGATCATGCGGTGTAAATTGTTCCTCAATTCCCATTTCCCCGTAGTGCCGCCGTATGGCCGTCGATATCGCCGCCCGCCTCAGGGGAAGGGAGTCGTTGCGGGGAGAGGCGAAAACGTAGCTGCCTGCGGAATAGGGGCGTGCCGTGTTAATGACCTCGCGGAACAAGGGCAGGATGGGGACTCGGTTTTCTTCCTGGTTCTTCCTCTGGTCCGCCGGGATGACCCACCAATCCCCCTCGACGTGATCCCATTTCATTTTTACTGCCTCGCCGGGTCTCTGGCCGGTAAGCAGGATCGCTTTTGCCGCCAGCTTTACAACGTGGAAAATATCAATATCCTCGTTGCTTAAGTCCAACCCCCGCCATAGCTGTTTTATCTCGCCATCGGCCAGAACACGGGCGCGCGCTGATTCTTCGCCGCGTCTCATGCCATCCAGTGGGTTTGTTGTAAGCAGCCCTTCCTCGCAAGCGAAGTTAAAAGCCCGAACCAGTACGCCCAGCAGACGGTTTGCGGTAACAGGGGCGCGCTCCCGCACCTCCCGGATCAACAGAACACCGTCCCGCCGGGTAATGTCTGATATTTTCCGCTTTTTCCAGTGGGGGAGGGCATCTTTCTCGATTAGGCGAAGGCGTTCCTTCGCCGTGGGGGTTTTAGAAAGCTCCTGTTCCCAGTATTCTGCGATCAAATCTGCAAAGGTGTGTTCCTCGCGACGTTTCGTCTTTCTCGCTTGTGCCAGGGCACCAGGGTCAACACCTCGGTCAACGTCCTGCCCCGCTACCGCGTGCCTCTCTCGTGCCTCTGCAAGCGTAACCGCGGGATATCGGCCCAGGGTCATCCGTCGTGCCGTGCCGTCCACCATATAACGGTAAACCCACGACTTTGTACCAGATGGATTGACACGAATATAGAGACCCCCCTTATCAAGAACCTCGTATCTTTTACCCCGCGGCTTCAAATTCTTGATGGCCTTATCGGTAAGTGTCATTTTTTACTCTCCTTTCGATAAAACGGGGTACAAATTTGGGTACAAAAAAGTCCTTGCTAGGGGTGAAAAATGGTGCAATGTAATGCATAAGATATTTGCACAAAAAATGAATAGTGTCAAGTAGTTTTGCTCTGAGGTGAGTAGTGGTGAAAAATGGTGAAAATGACTCATTTCTGCTTTGGGAGCAGGGAGCCGCAGGTTCAAATCCTGCCGCCCCGACCATTCTTTCAGAAATCACTCGTCTTCAATCCTTTCAGTGCCGGTCTCTGCCGGTATAATGGTAGGTGTCGTATGTTGTTTCCGACCCGAGTACCCCGTCGATGCGGTCCTGGAGCTCCCGTCGCTGCTTGCTTGATTTCCAGGCCTCCCAGTCCTCGACGCTCGCCCAGGTGCTGATAACGACAATCGTGGAAGTGTCGGGGCCGGAAGCGCTCCACAGGGTTTCACCGGAAATGTATCCGGGCTGCCCGACGGCCAGACTTCGAAGGCGCTTTATGAGTTCCAGCAGTTCATCCTGTTTTCCCTGCACCACCTTCCTTCTGATAAATACCTTGACAGCCATGACGTCACCTCCCGAGGTACGGCTTTATTGTGTGTTTTATCTCCCGTTACCCTGAAACGTTACTTGAGGTATTTAAATGATACTTTCAATTTTGCCCGGTAGATGAGATCGCCCCCCTCCACCTTGATGTCAAGTTCCGTCACTTCGGCAACCCGCAATTCCTCAAGACTTTTATGGGCCTTTTCAACAGCCCGTCTTGCCGCGTCGTCCCAGGACGTGTTGCTGGTTCCAATGATCTCGATTACCTTATAAACGCTGTCCATGGTACACCTCCTTTTTTCTGTATCGCCGTCCCCCGGACGTTGAAATGGTAATGGATGCCGGTAATCACGGTCAAGAAATATCCATAACTCATTTTAATGCCGAGTTAAGTATAGATCAAGCACGATATCAGGTCCGTTCAATCTGTGTACGTTCGGCACAGGCCTGAACCTGTAGACGCTTCTCTCGTCCCGGGAAACAAAACAGGTGATCCTGTGCCACCGACGATTCCGCCGTCACTCCACAAAAGGGTAGTTGCTGAATCACTTGTGAATAGTGCCCCTGGCCAGGGAAGCGAAGATGGCGCTGACACACAAGAGCGAGGCGATGAAGAATATGATGCGGCTGCTGGTGATAAAGGCGTGGTGCCGGTCGGGGGTAATCTCGACGCTTCCGATGACCAGCGCGAAGACGACCATGACCATTCCCATGCTCAGGGTCATTCCGATCTGGCGCATGGTTGCCACCGTGGCCGAGGCAAAGCCGTAGTATGCGGGGTCGATGGAGCTCATGATCGCGTTCGTGTTCGGCGATGCGAACAGGGCGAAGCCTGAGCCGATAATCACCAGGCTTACGATGATATATACAATGCCGGTCTGTGCCGAGAGCAGTACCAGCATGGCCATACCGACGACGGTGACGGCCATCCCGATGGATGCCAGGATCCTCGGCTCAACGCGATCCGACAATCTTCCACAGGAGGGGGAAAGAAGGGCCTGGACAATGGGGCTGGTAATGAGAACCAGTCCTGCTGTTTCGGCAGGAAGCCCCTTGGCGAACTGAAGAAACAGGCTGAGCAGGAAAGTGACCGCCCAGGTGCCGCTGTAATGGATCAGGGCGGCCAGGTTCGAAAATGTAAATCCCCGATTATGAATAAATATCTGAAAATTGATGAGCGGGACCTCCGTTCTGTTTGCCCGTCGGACAAAGAACCCGGCACCAAGAAGACCGGCACTGATCGCCAGGATGCCGATCGTGTCCGGTAGCCGCGACAGTCCGTATATCAGGGCGATCAGGCTGGTGCTGTACAATACCGTACCCGCCAGATCAAAGCGCTCTTTTGTTTTTTCGTTGAAATCACGTAGCTTCCATACAACAGCCGTTATAACCACAAAGCATGAAAGAGAGGAAATCCAGAAAATGCTTCTCCAGCCTATAGATTCCGTCAGCAGCCCTCCCAAAAAAGGTCCCATGGACAACCCGGCGTACACGGCCGCGGTATTGATTCCGAGTGCCCTGCCCAGCCCTCTTCGCGCGAAGACCTCCGTCAGGAGAGCGAGTGTCGTGGACAATATCGCCGCTCCACCGAGACCCTGTACGGCACGCGAAACCAGGAGTATCGTACCGTTCGGCGTTGCGGCGGCGAGCGTCGATCCGATAAAAAAAATGACATATCCAATGAGGAATATCCGTTTCCTGCCGTACATGTCCGACAGACGTCCAAAGGGTACCAGCAGGGACGCCGAGGCCAATATATAGGATGTCGTCAGCCAGCTGAGGGTGATGATATTCATTTCAAATTCTCGACCCATGGCCGGAAGGGCGATGATGACCGAAGATGACATGAATGGAATAAGAAAAGAAGAAAGCGCGGTGATAAGAAGGGTGATGAGGCCATGCCGGTCGTCATCCTTCAGTGAAATCGGCATGTCCGGCTTTGAAACCGCTCCCCGGGAGGAAGATTTTTTGAACCCGTCGGATGTCGTCGATACCCGTTCCCTGCGAAACATGTTCGGACCTTGCTAGGAATGCCGCAAACTGAAAGGAAAATCATACCTGAGACAGAGGTGAACAAAGGTATCAAGGGAACCGTAATCGGACAGGATATTCCTGACATTGGCGTCCTCAAGTTTCGTCACACCCAAGTACTCTCCTCCGAGGTACCGAGACATCTGCGGAACGATGGGTACCTCCCCCACATGGGGTTTGTCTGTAAACCATATCAACTCCGGGGACCCCTCCGGATGTCCATCCGGGAGATTCACCGCCGGGAACGGGCCGTTTGCCTTGAGAAGAATGGAGGCGGCATACATGATCGAACGATTGCTGTAGCCCAGGACCAGGTCACCTTCCTCCATGCCGTGCCATGGGGCCTTCCAGCCTGTACCGGCGTTCCACAGGCACCAGGCATAACAGATCCCCCGGGGGTAGAACTGCATCAATGCTTCCCTGAAATTCATAGTCGCGGGGATCATTGAAAAAAGTTTTTCCAATTCCCAGGCTGCATCCCTGACCGTTGCCGTCCTTTCCCCGTCCCGATCATCAAGGGCCAGAATAAATACATTGCTCATTGCTTAATTTCCCGCTTTCTGCCTACCGAGTGCGTCCGGTCCGGTAGAATAGTATGTTCTTCATCAAACTCGCAGCTCTTGTACCGGATTTCCGGGATCCTCTCCGGTGCCATAGCTGCCTGAGGCATGGCGCTTCACCGGGATGTTCTTCTATCCGACGGCTTCACCGGGTCACAGATTTTCCATAATGTAACGCTTTTATACGAAGAGTCAAATGCCGATGAGCTCGCAAAAAGCCGAAAAATGGCGAATTTTGAAAATCGAGACCAATATTTCCAATGAGTTACAAGGCTGCCTTTGGAAAATTTGGACTTTTTAGGGGACCATCAAATGCCGATGCTTTAATTCTGCCTCCCGTACCGCAGAATTCCATGAAACTGCTGGAAAAGATAAAAAAAATAGGATAGGTCTATTATACGTTGTTCCAGGGGATCGGAAGGGCAGATGATGGAAAAAAACGAGGGAAACCACTTGAGTATGCTCTGCGATATGAGCGAAATCGCTTCGCTTCTGGCCGGAAGCGAGAACATGGAGAGCTTTTTCAACCACACCGTTACCATGGTGGCGGAGCACCTCCGGGTTCCCGTGTGTTCCATCTACCTCTATGACGATGAAACACGCGAACTCGTGCTGAAGGCAACATTGGGGCTGAATCCCCGGGCTGTTGGAAAAGTGCGGATGAAACGGGGTGAAGGCCTGGTCGGGACAGCCATGGATACTCTTGATCCCGTGCTTGAAGGGTCTGCAAGAACCAGCAAGAATTACTTATATTTTGAGGAAGCTGACGAGGACATGTACGAATCCTTTCTCGCCGTTCCCATCGGACGCGGCGACGAGCGGATCGGCGTCATCGTGGTTCAGCACGAGCAGCGGGATTATTTCAATCAGCTCGATGTGACGGCACTTCGCGGCATAGCGTCACAACTGGCGGGTGTCATCGCCAACGCCCGTCTTTTGATGAGCATCGAACGGCAGCCCGGGCCGACACCCATGGAAGAAATCTTCCGGCGTCTTCGGTTCGTCAAGGGGAAAAGCGGCTCGGAGGGATACGCCCATGGCCTTTCAGCACCTTTTGACAAACGAAATTCCCTCAGACTCTACGACGCCATTCCCCCTGACGAGGACAGGGCCACCAGGGAAGATTTTTTCCGTTCTCTCAAAGAGACATCGGATCAGCTGGAAGATCTTCAGGGAGATTTTTTCCAGAGGCTGCCCGAGGCGGCCTCCCTCATCTTCGATGCCCACCACCTGATTCTCAAGGACGAAGGCTTTTCCCGGCGTGTCATGGAACATATGGACGAGGGAAAGGGTGCGGCGGAGTCGGTCAGGCTTGCCGCCCTGTATTACATCAAGGCATTTTCTTCGAGTAACTATGGCTACCTTCGAGAAAAGGTGGTGGACATCGAAGATCTGGGGCTGCGCATCATTGAAAACCTCCTGCCCACAACAGCCCGAGACAGCTATTCCATGGCGGGCCGTATCGTTATTGCCGACGTACTCTATCCATCCGACATCCTCTGGCTTGCCGCCGAGGAAGTGCGGGGAGCCGTCCTTGTCGGAGGAGGCACCACGTCACACATAGCCATTCTGTCACGATCGCTCCAGCTTCCCCTGGTTATCACCGACAACAGGGATCTCCTGGTGATTCCCCGGGGAACGTCCTTGCTTGTGGACGCCGACCTCGGAGATATCTATGTAAACCCATCACCTGCCGTGATCTCGAGCTTCCGGAGGAAAAAGGAGACGCGCCTGTCCCTGGAAAAAGCGGCCGCTGCCGTCACGGATACAACCGTCACAAGGGACGGGGAACCGGTAGAGATCATGGCCAACATCAACCTGCTGGGGGAACTGCCCCTGGCACGAGGGCTGAAGGCCCGGGGAGTGGGGCTCTACAGAACGGAGTTCCCCTTTCTCGTCCGGTCGGGACTGCCCTCCGAAGAGGAACAGTATGCCATCTACCGCCGCGTGTTTGCCGAAATGGAAGGGCGCCCCGTGGTAATAAGAACCCTCGATCTCGCGGGAGACAAGGTCCTTCCATATATGGAATCCTGCAGGGAAGAGAACCCTCAACTGGGCCTCCGGTCGATACGATTTCTCTTCGAAAACAGGGATATTTTCGAACACCAGGTCCGGGCTATACTCAGGGCCGCGGCGGATGTTGAAAAGGTGGGCATTCTATTCCCGCTCATTTCGTCCATCGATGAGTTCGAAGAGGCCCGACGGTGTGTCGAATCCTGTATGACCGAACTGGAACGGCAGAAGCTCCCCCATCATCGGTCACCGGCGCTGGGCCCCATGGTGGAATTGCCGGCCCTGGTTGAGATAATTGACGAGATGGCCCGGGAAGCGGATTTTGCCTCCATAGGAACCAATGATCTCGTGCAGTACATGCTTGCGGCGGACCGTGCCAATGACCGGGTCATCCGCTACTACCAGCCGTGGCATCCCGCGGTATTGCGGGGACTGGAAAAGATTGTAAAGGCCTTCAACAAGCGGGGCAAAGGGATATCGCTCTGCGGTGAGCTTGCCCACGAATGTAATTTCATACCATTCCTCGTCGGAATCGGAATCCGTGTACTGAGCGTCGATCCCCGTTTTATTCCCTCGGTTCAGAAATGCCTGAAGGAAACCGATCTCGCCGAGGCCAGGCGCTTTGCCCTCGCCGTGCTTGCGGAAAGCACCGTGAAGGGGGTTCTGGGGCAAGTCCGGATCGCTGGAAACAATGCAAAAGCCGAAACGTTCACTGCCTGACCTTGTCCCCCACCGGGGAGAGCTGGTGGACATGACCGGGGACATGACGCGGTCACTGAAAGAGTCTCCACGAAGCCGGACCATTGCAATAGGATTGTCTTCTGCTGCACTGTGCCTATACCGGGCCGGAGAGGAGGAACACTCCTTGAAATCCGTTAAGCATTCCCTGCGCTACAACCCGTTCAGAGATCTTGAATCGAAGGGCTTCCCCAAAAGCCCTCCCGAGAATCGCCGGACAGATCCCGCTCCTGAAACCGATGAGGATCTCTTCGAAAAGGCAATGGAAGAGGTGGTTCCCATCGATCGCGAAAAGGTTCTCACAGTCGTGTCCCGACGAAAACCGGGACGGAACCGGACTGTCTGCCCTGAGGACAGGGATACGCTGAATCACCTGCGGGATCTGGTGAGCCGGGGGAGGGGGTTTTCAGTGGCTCACACGCCGGAGTATATGGAAGGGTCGCTCTATCGGCAGGCTCCCCCGGACATTACCGAGCGGCTCCACGACGGTGATTTCTCCGTCCAGGATCACATCGATCTTCACGGCTTGACCCTGGAAGAAGGGGGAAAGGAACTGGAGATGTTTTTTTCGGACGCCACGACCCGGGGGCTGCGCATGGTACTGGTCATTCACGGCAGGGGAAAATCTTCGCCCGCAAAGCCGGTGCTCAAGTCCCTGGTGCGGGAATGGCTTACCACCGGGCCCTATCGAACATGGGTAATTGCCTTTGCAAGCGCGCGCCTCTGTGATGGTGGAGCCGGGGCGACCTATGTGCTGCTTCGCCACAGGCCGCTTACGAAACGGCATAAAAAGTCGGGAAAGGGCAACGCATGAGTGTCGGTATCTTCGGGGTATATCCCATCGCGCCCTCGGGCTACGCCAACACATGGCTCATCGAAGAAGAGGGCAACCTGATGGCCGTTGACGTGGGAACCAGGAGGGCGGCACAGTCCCTCTACCGGTTTGTCACCTCTGAGTTGAAGGTTCCCGCGGAGCGTCTCCTGTACGTTACGGCCACCCATTTTCACTTTGACCACATCGCGGGAACCGATGAGATCTGCCGCCTGGTGCCGGGAGCGCGCGTCCGGTTCAGTCACCGGACGCGTCCCTATCTTTCGGGCGAAGAGAAGCCGGTCCTTCCCCCGCTTGACCGCTGGATTTCAGGTCTGGGCAGAGTAGCCCCGCGGATTCCCCGCATCCTCCAGGGAACCTTTTACAGCATCGTGAGCCCCGCAATCGGTGTACCCCTTCCTCTTCTCCGGCGGATCAACCGGATGACGTGCCGGCCGGTCTGCGATCTTCGGGAAGGAACCATCGTCGAGGGTTTCTCCCGATGGAGCATACTGGAAACGCCGGGACACACGCCGGACAGCATCTGTCTGTACAATGAAGGCAAAAAAATACTGATCACGGGAGATACTGTACTGAACCTTCTGGGAAGGGGCGAGCTGAATGCTTTCTGTTCACACCCGGAGGACATTCAAAAATCCGTCGAAGGACTTCTCGGCCTTTCCGTCGAAACCATCCTGCCCGGCCATGGAAAAGCCATTGTGGGAGTGCCCGACGTTCTTCGAGGCATATCACGACGGGGGGTGTGACATCTCTGCCGTCCCTTCACTCGAGCCCAAACCCCCGGCAAGGTTTTTAATCATCCGTTTCAGGGGACTTCCCCGGGAAGGGTGATGGTCCTGCCCTCCCGACCGCTCCGGGGACGGTAGAGAATTGCCACGTGACCTGTCACACCGACGACATGGCAGTCACAGACCTCCTCGATTTCGTGGATCATGGCTTTTTTCATCTCCCTGTCGTCCACGTCCACAAACTTTATTTTGATCAGTTCATGGGTATTGAGCGCTTCCGTGATAGAGGCGGCGGTCCGGGTATTCACGCCTCTCAGCCCGATAAGCACAACCGGCTTGAGGGGGTGGGCGCGCCCCCGAAGGTACCGTTTCTGGTATCCTTTCAATGGGAAGACCATCGATGCACTCCTTTCATACGAGCATTTGGGGATGGTGCCGACAATCGATAGATCACATCCGATGCATCATAGGTGCGATGACCCGGTAATTCAAGAGGTAACGGGGCTCGCAGTCAGACCTCCGTCGGCCACGGACGAGAGCGATTCACTCGCGGGCATATTGCCGTTGGATTCCCCGTCTATCCTGTCGCCATTTAAGGGATGGTTGATCACAGCGCAGCCCGGACCCACAGAAACGGCACACATCGTAAAACGACTCCCCACATGAACCGCCATGGAAATCAATCAGTTGAAGCGCAAGAAGCCTCTCTTGAGCCCGTTTTTTCTTGACAGGCTGGAAGCTTTCTTTTAGATTCCCCTTCAAAACTCTGCCGTGATCATATCATGATATTCAGTCGGTACTTGAGGAGGAGCAGACCTGAATGAAGCGCGTCATGCTGTTCATTATAACGAACGTCGCCATACTGGCCGTTCTTTTTATTGTTCTCACCCTTCTGGGGGTCAACACGATTCTCGACCAGCGGGGTGTCGGACTTGACATAACGAATCTTCTTATATTTGCTGCTGTTTTCGGTTTTGGTGGGTCTTTCATATCCCTGGCCATCTCCAAGTGGACGGCCAAGCGGCTCACGGGGGCGCAGGTCATCGATTCCCCCCGCAACGAAGTCGAAGCGTGGCTCGTCAATACCGTCAAGCGCCAGGCCACAGCAGCGGGTATCGGTATGCCCGAAGTGGCAATCTATGATGCGCCCGATCCGAATGCCTTTGCCACCGGGGCACGACGGAACAGCGCCTTGGTGGCGGTGAGTACCGGCCTTCTGCGTTCCATGAATCGGGACGAGGTGGAAGCGGTCCTGGCCCATGAGATCAGCCACGTGGCAAACGGGGACATGGTTACTCTGACGCTGATCCAGGGAGTGGTCAACACCTTCGTCATTTTTCTCTCCCGGGTGGCCGGTCATTTCGTTGATCGCGTGATATTGAAAAACGAGAGGGGGCACGGTATAGGATTCTTCGTGGCTACCATCATCACCCAGATCGTCTTCGGCGTGCTCGCGAGTATTATCGTAATGTGGTTCAGCCGCCAGAGAGAGTTCCGGGCCGATGCCGGTTCAGCCTCCCTGGAGGGCCCCCCGAAAATGATAGCGGCCCTGAAAAAGCTGCAGCAATCCGCAGCCCAGCCGCATCTTCCGGAACAGATGGCGGCCTTCGGCATATCAGGTTCCCGATCTTCCGGTATCAAGAGGCTTTTCATGACCCATCCACCCCTGGAAGAAAGAATCGCGGCCCTGGAATCGGCCGAGCGGCTGGGGCGATAGCTGTAAGCCGGGATTGTACGAAGCCGTCATCGATCGGACGCTTTCGACTTTCTATGGGTTCGTCACCGTTGCCCGTGCGGTACAGGAGGGCGACCCTCTGTCCGCCCTGTTTACTTCAAAATGAAAACCTCCGTTTCATATTGAAATTCAAACGGCCCCGCAGGGGGATGCGCGGAGGTAGCGCCGGTCTGTCCTTGCGGGGTTCATGCCCCTTAAACTCAATTATGTCAGTCCTATAGCAGAACCATGAAGCCGATCCGGCCGTTTTGGCATTGATGTTGCTTAAATAGGCCGAAAACACACCAGCTTCACTGAACAGGATGTGGCATCTGTGACGACATCGGTTTCACTGGCAATCTACCTTGTGCTGATAATCGCAGCGGCGGGAGGGATCCTGATCCTGTCGCGGTTTCTCGGCAGGCGTCCCCTGACGGCTGAAAAAACCGTGCCCTACGAGTGCGGAATGGATGCCGTCAGCCGGCCGACCACTCTCTTCGCGATCAAGTTCTACATAATCGCACTCGTGTTCGTCATTTTTCACGTGGAAACAGTGTTCGTCTATCTCTGGGCCGTAGTGGCGAGGGAGCTGGGTCTCTACGGATGGATAGCGATGCTGGTTTTTATAGAGATCCTGCTTCTCCCCCTCCTGTACATGTGGAAAAAGGGTGCTCTGAAATGGGAATAGAACATCTGGGCACAGCGACAATTCTGACGGCCAGTCTGGACAGGCTGGTTTCCTGGTCCCGGAAAAACTCGCTCTGGCCGCTTACCTTCGGCCTTGCCTGCTGCGCCATTGAAATGATTTCCACGGCGGTCTCACGCTATGACATCGCCCGTTTCGGCATGGAGGTTTTCCGACCTTCACCCCGGCAATCGGATGTCATGATTGTCGCCGGGACTGTAACCAGGAAGATGGCCCCCGCCGTTCAGCGGCTCTATGACCAGATGGCGGAACCGAAATGGGTCATCGCCATGGGAGCCTGCGCCTGCTCGGGAGGGATGTTCCCCAGTTACGCCGTGGTTCAGGGCGTGGACACCTTTCTCCCTGTGGATGTCTACATTCCCGGATGCCCCGTGAGGCCGGAAGCGCTTCTTGACGGACTGATCGCCCTGCAGAACAAGATCGGATCAAGGGGAAACAAACCATAGCATGGACACACAAGTACTTACAGATACCTTTGGCGGCGAGATTCTCGAGGTAACCCTCTTCCGCGACGAAGTCACCCTGACGGTGTCACCGAAGGCGCTTCTCGCCATCTGCCGGTTCCTCAAGGAGGATGACCGGTTCGACTGTGTCATGCTCTCGGATCTGTGCGGCCTGGACCGTTATCCCGCGATACCCCGGTTCGCGGTGGTCTACAATCTGTACTCCCCCTCTCTCGCGCACCGCTTGAGACTGAAGGCGCTCGTGGACGAGGAGAACCTCCGGATCGATTCCGTTACCGGCATATGGAAAGGAGCCGACTGGCTCGAACGGGAGTGTTACGATCTTTACGGGATTCGCTTTAACAACCATCCCGATCTCAAAAGAATTCTCCTGCCTGACACCTTTGAAGGCCATCCCCTGCGAAAGGATTTCCCTCTCCAGGGAAGGGAATGAATTATGAATGATTCACAGGTACTGACAATCAACCTCGGGCCGCAGCACCCCAGCACCCACGGTGTTCTTCGAGTGCTTCTCGACCTGGACGGCGAAACCGTCGTCGATGCCCGTCCCGACGTGGGATTTCTTCACCGCGGCATCGAGAAGATTGCCGAAAACCGCCTGTATCACCAGATCATTCCTCTCACCGACCGCCTGGACTACCTTGCGGCAATGAGCAATAACCTGGCCTACGTCCTGACCGTCGAAAAGCTTTTCGACCTGGAGGTGCCCCGACGGGCCCGTTATGTGCGGGTTATCCTGGCGGAGTTACAGAGGATAGCCAGCCACCTCTTCTGGCTCGGCACCCACGCCCACGATCTGGGAGCCATGTCTCCCATGTTTTACGCTCTTCGTGAACGGGAAGAAATAATGGACATATTCGACGCGGTGGCGGGATCTCGGCTGACCCCGAGCTACCTGCGGTTCGGCGGCCTCTATGCCGACATCGACGGCGGTTTCGTGCGCAATACGACGCGCTTTGTCTCGCAATTCGGGAACCGGGTGGATGAGTATGAAGAGCTCTTGACGGAAAATCCCATCTGGAAGTCCCGCACGAAAGGCGTGGGCATCATGTCCGCGGAAGAATGTACCGCCATGGGTATTTCCGGCCCCTTGGCACGGGGAAGCGGCCTGGCCCGGGATCTTCGAAAATCCAGTCCCTATTCCTCATACGAAGAGTTTCAATTTGAAATTCCCCTCGGATTCCAGGGCGATGTCTACGATCGGTACATGGTCAGGATCGGGGAGATGCGCCAGAGCGTCGAGATCATAGTCCAGGCCCTTGAGGGCCTTCCCGAGGGGCCGCACAGCGTGGTCGATGCGCCGACGACCTTTCCCGAGAAGAAGAATCTTACGACAAACCTGGGTCACCTGATACGGCACTTCAACCTGGTGGTCGAAGGCGTACGGCCTCCTGCGGCGGAGGTCTACCATGCCGTCGAGTCTCCCCGGGGCGAGTTGGGATTCTACATTGTCAGCGACGGAACGGGAACGCCCTCCCGGCTCAAAGTCCGGGCTCCTTCGTTTGCAAACCTTCAGGGGCTGGCTCACATGTGCCGGGGACGACTGCTGTCGGACGCCGTGGCAATTATAGGCATGATCGACATCGTGCTGGCCGAAGTGGACCGATGAGGCCGGCATGAAACACAATGAACATGGAGGAGCCTGCGGGATACCATTATGAAACGGGAGCTTTTAAAAGAATTCACTGCGGACCAGCTTGAGCGGGTTGACGATATCATCGACACCCACCGGACACAGCCCGGTTCGCTTCTGCTGGTCCTGGAGAAGGTGCAGGAGGTCTCTCTCTTCCTGCCCCTGGAACTTCAGCGCTATATCGCGCGACGAATGGGTGTCTCGGCCAGCGAGGTCCATGGCGTCGTCTCGTTTTACTCCTACTTCAGAATGGCCCCGAAGGGAAGAAAGGCCATCAAGGTCTGCACCGGAACCGCCTGTTACGTGAAGCGAGCGGAAGATATCATAGAACGCCTGAGCGACCACCTGGGAATCAAGCTCGGCGAGGTTACGCCCGACGGAGAGTATTCCATCGAGGAAGCCCGTTGCCTGGGGGCCTGCGGGCTTGCCCCCGTGCTTGTCATCGGCGACAGGACCTCGGGACTGGTAAACCCGGAAAAGGCGGAAGAAGTACTGGAAAAACCATAAAAGGAGAGGCCGGCCATGTCAGGCGAAGAGCTGTTAAAGATAAAGGAAGCCTATATACAGGAAAAAAGAGACGAAGCCAGAAACGGTGTCATTCATATACTCGTCCATATGGGAACGTGCGGTATCGCCGCGGGGGCACGGGACATTTTCGATATCCTGAACTCGGAGATCGATCGCATGGGGCTCACACACATCAGGTTGAGATCGACGGGATGCGCCGGTCTCTGCAGTCGGGAACCCATGATGACCGTCGAGATTCCCGGTCGACCGCCCGTCGTCTATGGCGATCTCGACAGGGACAAGACAAAAGAGATTCTTGTTCAGCATGTACTGGGCGGGCGTCCAATAACGGGCTATGCCATTCGGGCGGGTTTCGAAGGTCACCAGACACGGGTCAACGATATCGTGTAAAACGTGTAAAGGGGAGAATGAGCGGGTGCTTCCTAACGTAGCTGAAATTGTGTATTGCACGGACACATCCTGTCCAAACCGCAGGAATATCGATGTGGGCCGTCTTCTGAGGGAAGCTCTCGACGAGCTGGGCTACGGGAGCAGCATCAAGCTCATTGAAGCTGACTGCCTTCTGTCCTGCAAGGAAGGTCCCTCGATTCTGTTTCTGCCGGCGGGCAGGTCCTGTTCCTTCCTGGCGGAAGAAAACGTGGCGGAACACCTGAAAACGTGTCTGGAGGAGCTGCAGCGGCCTTCTTCACCCCTGTTTCACGCCCACCATATCGATGATGACATACCAACCACGCAGGATGTTGCCTTTTACGGCAAACAGGTGCCCATAGCCCTTCGGAACAGGGGACATATAGATCCCGAAAGCATCGAGGAGTATATCGCCCACGACGGGTACCTTGCCCTCTACAAGGCCCTGACGGCCATGACACCGGAAGACGTGATCGAAGAGGTCAAGAGCTCCAATATCCGGGGAAGGGGGGGCGCCGGTTTCCCCACGGGCCGCAAGTGGGAGGAAGGCCGGCGCTACAATGTTTTTCCGAAATACGTGATCTGCAACGGAGATGAGGGTGACCCCGGGGCCTTCATGGACCGCACCATCATGGAATCCGACCCCCACACCCTCATCGAGGGGATGATCATCTGCGGTTATGCCGTACAGGCCGGCCAGGGATACATCTACGTTCGGGCCGAGTATCCCCTGGCGATCAGGATGCTCCGGAAGGCGATCGACCGGGCCCGTGAAAAGGGGCTCCTGGGCAGAAACATCATGGGAAGCGGTTTCAATTTCGACATCGAGATATATCCCGGCGCCGGTGCTTTTGTCTGCGGTGAGTCCACGGCCCTCATGTATTCCCTGGAGGGCAGGCGGGGCATGCCCCGCACCAAGCCGCCCCGATCGACGGAATCGGGGCTCTGGGGGAAACCTACCGTGCTCAATAACGTGGAAACCTTTGCCAACATTCCCCGGATCATCTACCGGGGCGCCGACTGGTTCCGGTCTACGGGAACAGAGGACAGCACGGGCACCAAGGTGTTTTCGCTGACGGGCTCGGTGAAAAATTCGGGAGTCATCGAGGTCCCCATGGGAACCACCCTGCGCTCCATCATATTTGACATCGGCGGCGGAATGCAGGGCAAGGCGGCCTTCAAGGCCGTACAACTCGGGGGTCCTTCGGGTGGGTGCCTGAGGGAAGAACACCTGGACCTGCCGGTCACCTTCGATTCTCTGCCCAAAGTGGGAGCGATGATGGGGTCCGGCGGCGTGGTGGTCATGGACAATTCAAACTGCATGGTGGACGTGGCGCGCTTCTTTACCCAGTTCAGCGTCGATGAATCCTGCGGCAAGTGCGTTCCCTGCCGGGTCGGCCTCAAGGTCATGCTGAAAATACTCGAAAAAATCATTATCGGGGCGGGCGAAGAGGGGGACCTGGAAGAACTGGAAAGCCTGGGGAACCACATTCTCCGGTCATCCCACTGCGGACTGGGCCAGGCGGCTCCAAACCCGGTATTGAGCACACTGAACTATTTTCGGGACGAGTACGAGGCTCACATATATGAAAAACGCTGTCCCGCCCTGGTGTGCACAGCCCTGATTCAGTTCAGGGTCGATCCGGACAAGTGCAAGCGCTGTGGGCTCTGTACCCGGGTTTGTCCCGTGGGCGCCATTGCCTGGCAGAAGAAAGAGGTCGCCGTCATCGATCGGGAACAATGTATTGCCTGCAAGTCCTGCATACGGGCCTGCAAGTTCGGAGCAATCTACTAGAATGATAACACTGAAAATAAATGGACGAGAAGTATCCGTCGAGAAGGGCGCGACCATTCTCGAGGCAGCTGAAAAGGCCGGGGTATTCATCCCGACCCTCTGTCACGACAAGCGCCTGGCGCCCTTCGGATCCTGCCGTCTGTGCGTGGTTCAGAACAGGGAGAGCCGCCGGCTGATACCCTCATGCTTCACCCCCGCACGGGACGGCATGGACATAGTGACTGATTCCCCGGCGGTCCTGGAGTCCGTCAGGCGTCAGCTGCAACTGATCCTGATCAATCACCCCCTGGAGTGCCCTGTTTGCGACAAAGCGGGAGAATGTACTCTCCAGGACCTGGTGGTGCGCTACAATATAACAGAACTGCCCTATGAGCTCGAGAAACCGGAGCGTTTCGTGGACATTCTGTCGCCCATGATCGAGCGTGACATGAGCCGGTGCATTCATTGCGGCCGCTGTGTCCGAATCTGCACCGAGCTTGAAGGCAGGCACGAACTGGACTTCATGAATCGGGGAATCCGCATGTATATCGGAACCGACGGCCGGCGTCCCCTGGATTGCGATTTCTGCGGCCTCTGCGTGTCGACCTGTCCCGTGGGGGCACTCAATGACAAACTGTTCAAGAACACCACACGGGTCTGGAAACCAGAAAAGAAAGAGTCGCTCTGTGGTCACTGCGGTATAGGGTGTCCCCTGGTGTTTCATGTCGAAAAAAACGAAATCCGGCGCGTGACGACACCGATCTACGCCAGCGGAATGCAGGGGTTTGCCTGTGTTCGTGGTCGTTTCGGCTGGAAGTCCTACCAGGGGCCTCATCGTCTCACCGCCCCCCGGGCAGGAGGCCGTGAGGCATCCTGGCCCGAGGCGCTGGAGTACACGGCAAGTGCCCTGAAAGGAATTCAGGCCGATCGTGGAGGCCGGTCCCTGGCCTTTTTCAGCTCCGATTCTCTAACCCTTGAGGAGGCGGACGCCTGGCAGCGTTTCTGCCGCCTCAATCTCGGCACACCCCACATGGGATCCTTTGCCGCCGCCGGATATCGACACCTGGTGGAAGGGCTGACGGAAACCATCGGTCCGGGATGGAAAGCAGCCGACCTCTCTGATTTCCAGCACGCCGAAGTACTCCTTGTCGTCGGAGGAGGGGCCGCTGAACTGCACCCGGTTCTGAAACAGCTCATCAATATCTACCGGCGCAAGGAAGAGCACGAATTGGTCGTGCTGTCGCCCTGGATCGACTATTGTACTGAACGATCGACGTTGTCGCTTACCAGAGGCATCACCCCCGGATCACAGGAGCGGTGCATTACAGAAATGGCCGACGCCCTGGCCGACAACAAGGACCGAACCTTTTCCGACGTCTCGAGCTTCGGTGTCAAACCCTCCTCGCTGGTCAAGATCGTATCGCTCCTGCAGGGCGATCGAGAAATCACCCTGGTTATTGTTCCCGACATGTTCGGCAACAATGATCACCTCCTGCGGGTAGCTTCGGTTCTTCATGACAGGGTGAGGGCTATTCTCCCCCTGGGAGCCCATTGCAACAGTCGCGGCGCCGTCCTTGAAGCCGGTTTTTCCGGTGATCTGCTGCCCGGGGGTATGTTGCCCGGGGACGCTGCCCGGGGAATTTCCGCACCCGGCGACCTCATCGAAGCAATTGACAGGGGTGAGATCACGGGGCTCTATCTCCTGGGTGACGACCCCCTGGAAACGTTCCCTGATCCGGAACGGACCCGGATGGTCTTTCGCAAGCTCGACCTTCTGGTTGTCCAGAGCCCCTGGGACAGCACCGTGGCGTCCATGGCAGATGTCGTTCTTCCATCAACCTGCGTGCCTGAAAAAAGCGGGCACATGGTGTCGCTCTTCGGTATGAAACGGTCGGTGGAGCCGGCCATAGTTCCCCCCGGTACGGCAAAGAGTGACGGCGCCATTCTGGAGGAACTCATGAGTGCCCTGGGATTAGAACCGTCAACGACGGCCGGCGGTGCTCCCGGACCGGAGCCCTTCGGCAGTGACGGCTCGACCTGCCGGGTGCTGTCACAGCCCGTCCAGCCGGAAGAACGGTCCGCGGAATTTCCCTTTCTCATGATGCACATTCCTGTTCTTTTCGGTGACACCCAGATCGCCCACAGAAGCCCTGAACTGGCCGAACGAAAACAGGGAATACGAATTATCATGAACCCCGATGATTTCACGGAGGGGTTCTATGAACAGGACGAGGACGTAATCCTGTCGACGCCCAGTGGTCGGGCTTCGGGAAGGGTTCGGTATTCATACAGCGTCCGCTCTAAAGTTCTCCTCGTGGAGAACCTGGCAGGTTCACGGGAAGGTCTCGCCCTTGTAAGACCCGGGAGAAGCGTCACCGTAGCCGGGCTCTGCAAGGCAACCGGCAACACCCAGGAGAGAGCTGTCCATGATGGCATTCGTGATTGAAGTAATCAGAATCGTTATAATCTTCTCCGTTATCATGGGAGTCGTAGCCTACATGACGCTGGCGGAGAGGCGGCTTCTCGCGTTCTTCCAGGTCCGCCTGGGGCCGAACCGCGTGGGCCCCGCCGGACTGCTGCAACCCATCGCCGACGGCATCAAGCTCTTCTTTAAGGAAGACATGACGGTCCGTCACGCCCACGCTTTTTATTTTATCCTCGCTCCCATGGTATCGCTTGTGGCGGTACTGGCCTGTTTCGCCGTAGTTCCCTTCACGGCGAAGATATTCATCACCGACATGTCCGTTGCCGTTCTCTATCTCATGGCCGTTTCGTCGGCGGGAGTGTACGGCATCCTGCTTGCCGGATGGTCATCAAACAGCACGTACTCCATGCTGGGCGGTTACCGAGCGGCGGCGCAGATCATCAGCTATGAGATACCCATGGCTCTGGCCGTGGCGGGTGTCCTCATCATGAGCGGTTCCATGAGCATTGTCGAAATCGTGAACTCCCAGGAGGGTCTCTGGAACATTATCAGGCAGCCCGTGGGATTCCTGGTGTTTCTGACCTGTGTGTTCGCCGAGACACACCGGACTCCCTTCGATCTCCTGGAGTGTGAAAACGAACTGGTCGCCGGTTACCAGACGGAATATTCTTCCATGAAATTCGCTCTCTTCTACATGGCAGAGTACGCCCACGTACTGCTCGCATCCTGCCTTGTAACGGTTTTTTTCCTGGGGGGCTGGAATGGTCCCGTCCTGCCTGCCCTGGTATGGTTCGCCCTGAAGGTGTTTCTGGTGTTTTTCTTTTTCGTCTGGGTTCGGGCGACCTGGCCCCGGTTGCGATACGACCATCTCATGGATGTTTCCTGGAAGGTCATGTTGCCTGTGGCCTTCGCCAATGTGATGGTAACCGCCTTCATAGTAGTTATGGCCGGGTAGGGGGGACGGTTGCGAGACGATGATCAAAGCCTTGTTGAACGGGTTGTGGACGACGCTGAAGGAATTTTTCCGGAAACCCATAACCATGCAATATCCGGAGCAGAAGTGGACGTTTCCGGAACGCTTCCGGGGACGGCCGAAACTGCTCACCGATGATACGGGCGGGGTGCTCTGTGTCGCCTGTGGTCTGTGCGAAAAGATCTGTCCCTGTCAGTGCATAATCGTGGTGCCCGGAACAGGCCCGGACGGGATCCGGAACCTGAAGGACTACACACTGGACCTCAGCCGTTGCTGTTTCTGCGGTATGTGTGTCGAGTCCTGTCCGGTGGAAGCCATTATCATGGGGCACGAGTACGAGTTGGCCGTCTATGACAGGAAACAGCTGATACTCGATACTGCCGAACTGACGAAAAAGTCTCTGCGGTGACGACAAATGCATGAATATCTGTTGATAGGAATAGTGGGAATCCTGGCGATTGGAGGGGGCCTGGGGGTTGTCTTCCTGGCAAACCCCATCAACAACGTGATGAGCCTTCTCCTGACGATGCTGGCTCTCGCGGGCCTTTACGCGGCCATGGGAGCCCATGTGGCGGCGCTTTTCCAGGTGATCATTTACGTGGGCGCCATTCTGGTGCTGTTCATTTTTGCCGTCATGCTTCTGAATCTGAGGGAAGCGGCGGGGCGGATCTTCACGGGACCGCAGACTCCGGGCATCGGCGGTGCCGCTCTGGCACTCGCCATCGCCATGGGAACCCTCCTCTGGGGATCGCTCCGCAAGAGCCCTGTTCCCGATGAAGGACTGTCACTGCTGGAACGTGCGGGCGTGCACAGGCTGGCCATCGACCTCTTCACGGACCATCTTCTCGTTTTTGAATTGACGGCGGTATTGCTTCTGGTGGCCTCCATCGGGGCCATCATCATCAGTAGAAAATAGGGAGAATCGCGTTCAATGGAATTGTACCTGTTGCTCGGTATCGGAATCCTGCTCTTCTGTCTCGGTGTCGTCGGTTTTCTTGTGAGGACCAATGCCGTGGTGCTTCTGCTTTCCGTGGAATTGATGCTCAACGCCGCCAATCTGGTTTTCATTGTTTTTTCGCGATATCTTCACGGAACCGACGGCCAGATATACGTGTTTATCGTCATGGCTATCGCCGCTGCCGAGGTGGCCGTGGGCCTTGCCGTCATGATTTCCATATTCAGGCTGTACGGACTGCTTGATATTTCAAAAATACGATTACTCAGAGGATGAGCGTTTCATGAGCCCTGCACTGGCATACATGCTGCCCCTGTTCCCGCTGGTCGGCGTACTGCTGAACGGGTCGGCCGGCGTCCGTTTCAACTCGAAGACGGTGTCCCTCGTCGCCTGCGCCGCCGTGGGGCTACCGCTCCTCGCCGCCCTGGCGTTGCTCGTTTCCATGGCCGGACTGCCCGGAGACGAACGGGTCCTCACGGTAACGCTCTACACCTGGATCAGCCAGGCGGGGTTCACTGTTTCCTTCGGTTTTCTGGTGGACACTCTTTCGATGACGATGATTCTGGTCGTACTTTTTGTGGGATTCTTCATCCACCTGTATTCCATAGGCTACATGGAGGGTGATCCGGGATACCGGCGTTTTTTCGTGTATCTCAATCTGTTTATCTTTTTCATGCTGCTCCTCGTCATGGCCGACAACCTGATTCTGACCTTTCTCGGCTGGGAAGGGGTGGGGCTGTGCTCCTATCTGCTCATCGGCTTCTGGTTCGAAAAAAAATCCGCCGCCGACGCCGGACGAAAAGCCTTCGTGGTGAATCGTATCGGCGACATGGGTTTCATGCTGGGCATCCTGATGACCGTCCTTCTCTTCCAGACCGTCAACTATCAGGAATTGCACCGTGCCCTTGAAGGCAGTCACGGTATGGCCGTCACACTGCCGGCCGTAACAGCCCTTCTGTTTTTCATCGGCGCCATGGGAAAGTCCGCCCAGTTCCCCCTTCATGTCTGGTTGCCCGATGCCATGGAAGGGCCGACGCCCGTGTCCGCCTTGATCCACGCGGCCACCATGGTCAATGCCGGCGTCTATTTCATGTGCCGCATGTTTCCCCTCCTGGCGCAGGCCGGGATCGCCCTTCCCGTAATCGCTGCCGTGGGGGCGTTCACCGCCATATACGCGGCCCTTTCGGCCGTGGGCCAGACGGATATCAAGAAGGTGCTCGCCTATTCAACCGTCAGCCAGATCGGCTACATGTTCATGGCCGTCGGTTCCGGCATGTACATGGCGGGCATGTTTCACCTTGTCACCCACGGCATCTTCAAGGGCCTCCTGTTCCTCGGGGCCGGAGCCGTCATACATGCCCTCCGGGGGGAGCAGGAAACGGCCGCCATGGGCGGACTCCTGAAACGGCTGTCCCTCACATCCGCCACATTCCTCCTGGGACTTCTGGCCTTGGCGGGCATTTTCCCCATGTCCGGGTTTTTCAGCAAAGAGGTCATCATATGGGGCGGTTTCGAACGATACGGCCTCTTTTACTGGTTTCTCGGTTTCGGTGGAGCCGTGATCACGGCTCTGTACTGCGGCAAGCTCTTCGGCCTGGCGTTTCTCGGGGAAGGCACGTACGACGGCTCAATCCACAAACCGGGATATTCCATGACTGTCCCGCTGGCGGTCCTGGGGTTCTGTGCCGCCACCTTCGGTGTTTTCAATCTGCCCATGCTTGCCGGGAAAACCATTTTCGGGAATTTTATGGCCTCCACGCTCCCCCCGGCGCAAACAGGTGACCCGGCGGTGTCACACGCTCTGGAAACAGCCATGCTGCTCATCGTTTCCATCGTCGTCGTCGTGGTACTCCTGGCCGCCATGAGACTCTATTCCCGGAGAAGGAATTACATGGTCCAGTTGGAAGAAAACAATGCCGGCCTGATGAATCTTCTTTTCAGCGGTTTTCGAATGGATCATTTACATGACGCCCTTTTGGTCGGGCCTTTCAAGAGGCTGGCCGCCTTCAGCAGTACCGTGCTCGACACGATCATTATCGACGGACTGGTCAATCGTGCCGGAGCGGCCGCCCTGGCAGCGGGCAGGCTCTTCGCGCTCCTGCAGAGAGGAACCGTGACCGCCTATGCCCTCTTTATAGCGGCGGGTATCGTCCTCTTTCTTGGCATAACACTGGCGGTAACCAGCTGAAGAGAACAACGCTCCCATACCAAAGACAGGAAATACGGCTATTATGCTCAACACACTGCCCATCATATCACTCATCGTCTTTATACCTCTCGCCGGGGTCGCGGCCGTCATGCTCTGCACAGGCAGAGCCGCCGTCCAGTGGGTTTCCCTGGTGACGGCGATGTTCAGCTTTATCGCGAGCCTCGTACCCTTTTTCGGCTTTGACCCGACGGCCGGAGGCTTCCAGTACGTTGAGCAAGCCTCCTGGATACCGGCGCTGGGCATATCCTACCATCTGGGTATCGACGGGTTGAGCCTGTTTTTGATCAACCTCACGACCTTTCTCACCGTCACCGCAGTACTGGTGTCCTGGAACAGAATAGAAACCAAGGTAAAACTGTACTTCTCCCTCTTCCTCGTTCTCTCCACGGGAATGCTGGGCGTTTTCGCGGCCCTCGACACGTTCCTCTTCTATCTGTTCTGGGAAGCGACCCTTATTCCCATGTTTCTCATAATCGGCATCTGGGGAAGCGCTGACCGCCGTTACGCCGCTATCAAGTTTTTCATCTACACCATGGGAGGCAGCGTGCTCATGCTGGTGGGCATCATTGTCATGGCCTTCCTTAACCGGAACCTGGGCGGCGGCTTTGGCTTCGACCTTGTGGAATGGTTCGGGCTCACCGTACCGGAAGCCGGCCAGCGATGGCTCTTCATTGTCTTCTTCCTGGCCTTCGCCGTCAAAATACCGGCATTCCCTTTCCATACCTGGCTTCCCGACGCCCACGTCGAGGCACCGACTGCGGGCAGCGTGATCCTGGCCGGTGTTCTGTTGAAAATGGGCGTCTACGGTATTCTCCGTTTCTGTTTTCCCCTGTTTCCCATCGCCGTCTCTGACTTTACGCCGGTCATCATGGCCCTGGGCATCATCGGGGTTATCTACGGGGCATTCCTGGCTTTCGCCCAGAGGGACCTGAAGAAGCTGGTCGCCTACTCGAGTATTTCCCACATGGGGCTGATCGTGGTTGGTGTTTTCGCCATGAACCTCGCCGGCATAAAGGGCGGCATCATACACATGGTGAACCACGGCCTCAGTACGGGCGCTCTCTTCATCCTGGTGGGGGCCCTGTATGAGCGGAAGGGGACCAGGGACATGGACAGGATGGGCGGTCTGGCAGGCCGGATGCCCGTTATGGCGACACTGTTTATGATTGTTCTTCTCTCATCTATCGGTTTTCCCGGACTCAACGGGTTTGTGGGAGAAATTCTCTTGCTCCTGGGAGCGTTCCAGTTTGTCTGGTGGGTTGGGGCCCTGGGGGCGACAACGATGGTCCTGGGGGCCGTCTATATGCTCTGGATGTACCAGCGTGTCATGTTCGAAACCGAACGGGAACCGACGGAAGGAACCGTCAAAGATTGTTCCCCCCGGGAGAATTGCACCATGATTCCAATTGTTATTCTGATTTTCGTGATCGGACTCTTCCCGTCATGGTTCATGAACCGAATGGACCTGTCGGCCCAGGTACTCCTGGACAAGGTACAAGCTGGACGCGAGTATTGCGCCGTGCCCGACCATCGCGAGTACGGGAAGGCGCGGGGGGTATCCTATGATTTCTAGTGCGCCCGCATTGAACGGCATCGTGAGCGTCCTTCCGGAGATACTGCTCCTGGTCTTCGCCTGCCATTCGTTCCTGCGGGAGGGAGGAGGGGAGAGGCAACGCTTTTTAGCCGGTCCGGCCTTCCTCGCCCTTTTTTCGACACTTCTTCTTATTCCGTTCTACTGGGGACGGAACATCTCCGGTTTCGGCGGCCTGATCCTGCGGGACAACTTCTCGCTCTTGCTGCAGCTTGTCGCGTTGCTGTGCCTGTTCCTGGTGATTCTTTATTCCCATGAATATCTGCAGCGGGAAAAGCGCCATGGGGCGGAGTATTACGGGTTCATTCTCATCGCGGCGATAGGGATGAACATCATGATGGCCGCCACGGACCTCATGGTTGTCTTTCTCGGGATGGAAATCATGTCCCTTTCGCTTTACGTTCTGGTGGGCTTTTGCAAACAGGTGAAGGAAGGGATGGAAGCCGCCCTGAAATACTTCCTTCTGGGTGCTTTTTCGTCGGCCGTCTTTCTTTTCGGCATAGCCCTGATTTACGGTGTGTCAGGGGGGACAGGGATTTCAGGTGTCGGCATATTCGACAGCTCCATCGGGGGCGGGCTCCCGCTTCTTTTCACGGCGGCGGCCCTGCTCTTCGTTGGTATCGGGTTCAAGATAGCGGCCGTTCCCTTTCATATGTGGGCACCTGACGTCTACGAGGGGGCTCCGGTCAGCATCGCTTCCCTTCTCGCGGTGGCGCCCAAGATAGCGGCCTTCGCCGTTTTCATCCGAGTGGGGACCGAGCTTGCGGGATACGCGCTCGGCATGGTGGGCGGCCTTGTCATCGTCATGGCCGTCGCCAGCATGGTGCTGGGCAACTTCGCCGCCCTCCGCCAGGACGGTCTGGTGCGCATGCTTGCCTATTCAGGAATCGCCCAGGCAGGCTACATGCTCATCGCCTTCTACGCTCTGCCCGAAGGTTCCTCGGCGTTGATCTTCTATCTCTGTGTTTACGCGCTGATGAACATGGGAGCCTTCGGTGTCGCCGTCCACCTCTCACGCGGGAACGAAGGGATACTTCGCCTCAAGGATATGGCGGGCCTGGGCTCACGCAGCCCCTTCCTGGCTCTTGCCATGGCCGTTTTCATGCTGTCTCTGACGGGAATTCCGCCCACCGGCGGTTTCTTCGCGAAGTTTTATGTCTTCAAGTTCGGTCTGGAGGCGGGCCACCTGGGAACGGTCATCGTCGCCGTGCTGATGTCGGTCGTGTCGGCCTACTACTATCTGCGCGTTATCGTCTACATGTACATGGGAGAGGATTCCGACTTTCTTCCTCCGGCCTCGGCTTCCCCGGTCAATGTCTTCACCGTTGTCATTGCCGTCCTGGCAGGATCGACCATCCTCATGGGCGTTCTGCCGGGCTTCTTTCTGGAAGTCGCCCTCTCGTGTTTCTCGGGAGGCAGGGTTTGATCCGGAGGGCGAACCGTTCCAGGTCAGCCCTCCGAATACACGGTGACACACCGGACCTTCCCCTGGAAGCAGCACTGTTTGCCGAGTTCGAGTAAGCGATCGCAGGCATCCCCCGTTTGGCGCCGTGATTCGCCCCCATAAAGAAAATTATTTGCAAAAACACCCAGTACTGTTAACATGCCCTCCAACTACCCCGGGAGGCATTTTTCTTCGTGAGAGCGGTAATCCAGCGGATTCACAGAGCAAAGGTGACCGTGGACGGTGCCTGCGTCGGATCCGCCGGGAGGGGCATCCTGGTATTTCTCGGTGTCGGAAAGGGAGACGGTACGGCAGAGGCTGAATTTCTCTGCGACAAAATACTCAACCTGAGAATTTTTGAAGACGAAGCCGGGAAAATGAATCGTTCGCTTTTGAACATTTCCGGCGATATGTTAATAATTTCTCAATTCACTCTCTTCGCCGACACGAGCAGAGGGCGAAGGCCTTCCTTCACCGACGCCTGTGAACCGGAAACGGCCGGGAAACTCTATGAACATTTCGTTGCCTGCGCGCGGAAACATGTCACCCGGGTGGCTACGGGTTCTTTTCAAAAAATGATGGACGTCGAGTTGGTAAACTATGGACCGGTGACGGTGCTGCTCGACACGGAAACGATGAAAAACACCGCAACGAGGCGCAGATAAATAATGTACAACCATGAGAATTCAGGGGACGTGATACGCATCCCTATACGTATCGACAGGGACGGTATCTGGTACTACCGGGGCGCTGAAATGTTCCGCAGGGACATCCTCGCTCTTTTCTTCGAGGCCCTCGGTTACGACGGAGAGAACGGCTACTATGTCGAAATGAAGGGCGTCCGCACCTATATCGACGTGGAAGATACACCATTCGTGGTCAATTCGGTTTCCGTACGGGAACAGCGGGAGGTAATCGATACGATTGAAATCCTGTTGAATGACAATTCAACCGAATCGCTGGACGTTGTATCCCTGAAGGTGGGGGCCGACGATGTTCTGTACTGTTCCGTAAAGGGGGGAACCTTTGACGCGCGTTTTTCCAGGGCGGCCTATTACCAGCTCGCCCGGCATATTCAGCACCAGGCTGACGAATTTTTTCTTGAGACCCGAACAGGCCGCCACCGGATACGCCACAATGTCCGGACGAAGAACGCGGAAGCTGATCCCGGAAACCCGGGCGGACAGGAACGGCCCATCAATTAACAGGATTAATGGAGGTTGTACGTATGTTAGATGAACCCATACCCGAAGGACTGACCTTTGATGACCTTCTCCTGATACCCGCCGAGTCGACGGTTTTGCCGAAAGGGGTTGACACATCCACTATGCTGACGCGGACCATCACTCTGAGTATTCCCCTGGTCAGTGCGGCCATGGACACGGTGACCGAGTCGAAAACGGCCATATGCATGGCCCAGGAAGGCGGTATAGGAACAATTCACCGAAACATGACCATTGAGCGTCAGGCAATCGAGGTGGACAAGGTCAAGAAATCGGAAAGCGGCATGATTGTGGACCCCATTACCATAGGACCGGAACAGAAGGTCCGGGAAGCCCAGGAAATGATGAGCCGCTACAAGATTTCAGGCGTACCCGTTGTAAAGGGCAGAAAACTGGTGGGCATCATCACAAACCGCGACCTCCGGTTCGAAGACAACCTCGAGCAGCCGGTATCGGCGGTGATGACGAAGGAAAACCTGGTGACGGTCTCAGCGGACATCACGCTTGAAGAATCGAAGAAACTCCTGCACCGGCACCGCATCGAAAAACTTCCGGTAGTGGATGAAAGGAACAACCTCAAAGGTCTGATCACCATAAAAGACATCGAAAAGATCAAGCGTTATCCACTGGCAAGCAAAGACGGGCTGGGGCGTCTGCGGGTAGCCGCCGCCGTTGGAATCATCGACCGGGAGGCCCGGGTACAGGCCCTTCTCGACGCGGGGGCCGATGTCATCGTTATCGACACATCCCACGGACACACGGCCTCCGTCCTTGACGCGATCCGGTCAACGAAGGCGAACTTCAAGACGTGCGAACTCATAGCCGGCAACGTGGCTACCTATGAGGGGGCGGAGGCGCTTATCAGGGCCGGTGCGGACGCCATCAAGGTCGGAGTCGGCCCCGGATCGATTTGTACGACCCGTATCATAGCCGGCGTCGGCGTTCCCCAGATGACGGCTATCAAGGAATGCGCCCGGGCCACCGATAAATATGGCATCCCCCTTATCGCCGATGGGGGCATAAAATACTCAGGAGACGTGGTGAAAGCGATCGGGGCGGGCGCGTACAGCGTCATGATCGGGAGTCTTTTCGCGGGGACGGAGGAAAGCCCCGGCGAGACCATCCTGTTTCAGGGCAGAACCTACAAGGTCTATCGGGGCATGGGATCCATTGAGGCCATGAAGGCCGGCAGCAGGGACCGCTACTACCAGGACGATGAATATGAAGGCGCCATGAAGCTTGTTCCCGAGGGAATCGAGGGACGGGTTCCCTTCCGTGGAACAGTGTCGGCCGGAATCCATCAGTTGGTGGGGGGCATCCGGGCGGGAATGGGCTACGTGGGCTGCAGAACGATAGAGGAATTGAGAAAAAATACGCGCTTTATGCGCATCACAAGCGCCGGTCTTCGTGAAAGCCACGTCCATGACGTGATCATTACCAAGGAAGCTCCGAACTACTGGATCGATTAGGTTCATGAAGCACTCTGATTTTGTTCATCTCCACGTTCACACCCAGTACAGCCTGCTCGACGGCGCTCTGCGCCTGGATGACCTTTTCAAGGCGGCTCGCGACTATCGGATGCCCGCGGTGGCTATTACCGATCACGGAAACATGTTCGGGGCCCTGGATTTTTATAAGAAAGCCTTCAAGTACGGAATAAAACCTATAATCGGCTGTGAACTCTACGTGGCCCACGGGGATCACAGGGAAAAAAACTCTCCCGAAGCGGGCGAGGGGTCCCGTCATCTGGTTGTCCTTGCCAGGAACATGGAGGGCTACCGGAACCTCATGAAGCTGACCTCCAGAGGCTACCTGGAGGGGTTCTACTACCGGCCCCGCGTGGACAAGAAGCTGCTGGCCGAATACAGTAACGGACTGATAGCCATGAGTGCCTGCCTGCACGGGGAAATCCCCGGTTTCCTGCTCTCCCGTCAGCCGGCGGATGCCGAAAGAGCAGCGGAGGAGTACCGGGAGATTTTCGGAAGGGACAATTTTTACCTGGAAATCATGGAGAACGGGCTCCCTGAGCAGAAACAGGTCAACCTGGAACTCATAGCCCTGGCTCGCAGGATCGCCATGCCGCTGGTGGCGACAAACGACTGTCACTACCTGAAGCGGCACGACGCGGAAGCCCATGAAATTCTCCTGTGCATTCAGACCGGCAAGACTATCGACGACCCTCAGCGCATGCGATTTCAGACCGATGAGTTTTATTTCAAGTCCCCCGACGAGATGAAGGCAGCCTTCGCTCACGTTCCCGAGGCGATTGAAAACACGATTACCATATCGGAGCGATGCAGCCTCTCCCTGGATCTCAACCAGGTCTATCTTCCCCACGTTGATATAGAGAGAGGTCTCTCCGCGGCGGATTACCTGAGAAAACTCGCTCGAGAAGGCCTTGACGGGATTTCTTCGTCCATTCCCGCCTTCGACCGGGAAGAGGTCCGGAGAACCTATCACAAGCGCCTGGAAGACGAACTGGATATAATAGAATCGATGGGTTTCCCCGGCTATTTTCTTATCGTGGCTGATTTCGTGGACTATGCCAAAAAGCATTCCATCCCCGTGGGGCCGGGAAGAGGGTCTGCGGCGGGAAGTCTCGTGGCCTTCGCCCTGGGTATCACCACGATAGATCCCATACGCTATGGTCTTTTTTTTGAACGTTTTCTCAACCCCGACCGGCGCAGCATGCCCGATATCGATATCGATTTCTGCATCGAAGGACGTGACCGGATCATCGATTACGTTACCCGAAAATACGGCTCCGACCGTGTCAGCCAGATCATCACCTTCGGCAAGATGCAGGCGAAGGCTGTCGTCCGTGATGTGGGAAGAGCGCTGAACATGCCCTACGGGGAGGTTGACCGGATCGCCAAGATGATTCCCAATGTTCTCAACATTTCTCTTGACGAGGCCGTCAAGCGGGAAGTTCGCCTCAGGGAAGAAATAGAAAGGAATCCCGCCGTCAAGAGGCTGGTTGCCCTTTCCCGGTCCCTGGAGGGACTCGCTCGTCACGCGTCGACACACGCCGCGGGGGTGGTGATCTCCGACGTACCGCTCGTCGAACGGGTTCCCCTTTTTAAAAGCCCCAGGAACGAGGACATCGTTACCCAGTATTCCATGAACGACCTGCAAGAGGCGGGGCTTACCAAGTTCGATTTTCTGGGGCTGAAAACACTGACAGTAATCAATGAAACCCTGCGTTTCATCGAACGGGGAAGGGGGGTCGCGATCAACTTTGATGACATTCCCCTCGATGACCGGGAAACCTATCAGCTTCTCAGCAGGGGCCAGACCGACGGCGTTTTTCAGCTTGAAAGCTCGGGTATGAAAGACATCCTCCTGTCCATGAAACCCGACTGCATCGAAGACCTCATCGCCCTCATCGCCCTCTATCGTCCCGGACCCATGAGCATGGTGCCGGATTTTATCGCCCGAAAGCAGGGCCGGCAGACAATATCCTACGAATTGGAGGCGCTTGAGCAGATTCTCAAGGAAACCTACGGCATCATCCTCTACCAGGAGCAGGTGATGCAGATCGCGGTAACCATAGGGAATTATACCATGGCAGAGGCGGACAATCTCCGTCGTGTCATGAGCAAGAAAAAGGCTTCCGACATGGAGCGGGAACGGCCGAAGTTTCTCGGGGGAGCCGGAAAGAACAGGATTCCGGAGTCAAAGGCCGTAAAGATCTGGGAACAGATGGAGACCTTTGCCGAGTACGGCTTCAACAAGTCCCACAGCACGGCCTACGCAATGATTTCATTCCAGACGGCCTATCTGAAGGCCCACTATCCCGTTGAATTCATGGCGGCCCTTCTGACGAGCGAAAAAAACAACCGTGATAAAATAATAAAGTACATCAGTGAATGCCGCGACATGAACATCAAAGTTCTTCCTCCTGATTTTAATGAATCACATAAAGATTTCACTATAACCGATGAATCTAACATTCGATTTGGAATGTCGGCAGTGAAAAATGTTGGCGAAGGAGCTGTTGACGCCATCATCGAGGCTCGAAATGATCGGAACGCGGGGGGAGCGTTCAAGTCGTTTTACGACTTCTGCAGCAGGATCGATTTCAGGAAAGTCAATAAAAAAGTCGTTGAAAGCCTTATCAAGTGCGGAGCTTTTGACTCTCTGGAACCCAACAGACGAAGGCTCATGGAAGGCTATGAATCAGTCATCGAACTGGCCCAGAAGCGTCGCCGTGACCACCTGAGCGGCCAAACAAGCCTCTTCGACCAGCCCGACTGGGCAGACGACGAGGGCGAACCGATGCTGCCGAGTGTGCCCGAATGGGATCAAGACGATCTTCTCATCCATGAAAAGGAAACTCTCGGATTCTACGTGTCGGGGCACCCCCTCCTCAAGTATCAACAGCGCTTGAGCCTCCTTTCCCCGGCAACATCGGAAACGGTTTTGACCCTCAGGGACGGCGCGTCCGTGACAATCTGCGGAGTTGTCAGCGGCATTCGCGAAGTATCGACGAAAAAACGGGAAACCATGGCCTACATCTCCCTCGATGACATGAAAGGACTGGTAACGGTGATTCTGTTCCCTGAACTCTACCGCAGTGCCCACGCCCACATCACCGCCGACGCGCCGCTGGTGGTAAAAGGAACGATCGATGCCGCGGAAGAGGGCGCGAAGATCATTGCCACCGAGGTTTCCAGCATGGAAGAGGCCCTCGAACAACCTCTCGGTTCGGTGCATTTTCTCCTGAGACTGGATACTGCAGCCGGCGCCGCCGACCTGGTGAAATTCAAGAAAGTTCTCAAGAAGCACAGGGGAAGTTACCCCGCCTACATTCACCTTCGTTCAAATGAAACATCAGAAACGATAATCTACCTCGGAGACAACCTGAAGCTGGACATTTCCGAGTCCCTGAAGACCGACGCCGATGGGGTAATTGGAGCCGGGGCAACCTATTTTATGTAGTGTTATCGCATCAATATGAGCCCTTACCACGAAAGGACCTACAGGCGTCTCTCGACGGGAACGGGACTTGTTTCCTGCACCGTAACAGTCAGGGAGTCGGACCTCTTCATCAGCGGCGACCGCGATCTGTCGGACCCGGCCCGACGCTCACTTCTGAAGCACCGCCGCATTATCGAGCAGTACGGGAGGGAACATCCTGATTTTTTCTCATCACTTGTGCCCCTGCGGGAAGAATCGGCTTTAGCCCCGGGAATCGTGAAAACCATGATGGACGCCTCCCGGTCTGCCGGCGTCGGTCCCATGGCATCTGTCGCCGGCGCGTTGGCTGAAAAGGTTAGCCGGGACCTGAACGGGTTCAGCAGGACCGTCATTGTCGAAAACGGGGGAGATGTGTTTCTGATTCTCGAGAAGGGCGAGGCCAGGGTTTCTATTTTTGCCGGTCCGTCTCCCTTGAGCTGTAACGTCAACCTGGTCCTCGCCGCCGGGAAGACACCCTGTGCCGTCTGTACTTCATCGGCAACAGTGGGACCTTCCCTGAGCTTCGGAAATGCCGACGCCGTGTGTGTTGTTGCGGCGTCGGGAGCCCTGGCCGACGCCGTTGCCACGGCACTGGCTAATCGCGTTCAGGATAAACACGACATTCGACGAGTACTCACGGAGGCGAAAGAAATCGACGGCGTCAGGGGAGTGGTGATCATAGTCGGAGACGCGCTTGGAGCCTGGGGGGACGTCACCCTGGAATAAATCCACACCAAAGTTTACATAACATATCTTATCAGACGTTTCCGGTTTCGGCGGCGGGGTGGTCCGGAGACCACCCCGCGACGGCTCATGCACCCCACCTGATCACTTCTTTTTCGGACGCCCTGGAACGTTCGAAGCTGTTGATCGGGGCGGCCATATCGGGATAACCGACGGCCAACCCCATCACGAGCGCCTCGCCCTCGGGAATGTCAATGTGCCGCCGTACGACATCGGGATAATTTACGGCCACCGCCAGCGGGCAGGTTCCCAGGCCCTTTTCCCAGGACAGAAGACAGATGGTCTGCACGAAAGATCCCAGATCGAACATGGCGTACTCCGGTGGAGTTATAGCCCTGTCCACGGAAAAAAGCAGCAGCATCGGCGCTCCGAAGAGACCGTGCATGCGGGCCTGATGTTCGTGCCTGGCCTGCTTGTCACCCCGGGCGATGGACAAGGCTTCAAAGACCCGGCGCCCAACCTCTCCGTACCGGGCTTTGTTGATTTCGGGCCACTCACGAGGCATCGGCATGTCGGGGTTCGGAACCACCCCGTCAAGGTACTGCCGCCGGTTGTTTTCCCTGAAGGCCTCGAGACGGTCGCCGTCGGCGACGGTCACCTTCCAGCACTGCGTGTTCCCCCATGAAGGGGCCCATCGGGCATGCCCGAGGATTGATTCGACAAGACTTCGTTCCGGCACTTTCACGGAAAAAGCGCGGATACTGCGCCTCTCCAGGACACCCTGTGATACATTCATGACATGCTCCCCTGCGTTTTTCTCTACAGTCCCTTTTCAGCCATGGACCTGATAAGTTTATCTTGTTCTTTATTCAATGATTTCGGAATGATAATGCTCAATCTGAGATAGGCGTCTCCCCTGCCCGCCCCCCTGAATCGGGGCATCCCGTAGCCTTTCATCCGAATCTTTGTAAGCGGCCCTGATCCGGCGGGTATCCTGACGCGTTTTGTCTCTCCGCCTATGGTGGGAATCTCGACCGTCGTACCGAGAACGGCCTCTGAGTACCTGATGCCGGCACTCACCGTCAAGTTGTCTCCCTCTCTGGCGAATACCTTATGGGGTACAACACGCACCGTTATCAAAACATCACCCGCGACACCGCCATGTTTGCCGGGATGGGCCTTTCCCGGAAGCCTCAGTTTCCGGCCCGTGGCAATACCCGGCGGAATCCTGACAAGAATTTTTTTCCCTCCCCCGGCCAGGGAAATCTTTTTTTCCGCGCCCCCGAATGCTTCTTCAAGGGTAACATCGAGGTTGTACTCAATATTTTTTCCCCGTTCAGGCTGGAGGCGAGGTCCCTGTTGATTCCAGGTACCGGAAAAAAGATCGGCAAAGGCAAAGGGATCGTCGCCCCGGGACATCCTCCTTTTCCCCTGAAAGCCCGTCCTCCTGGTTCCGAAGGCGAATTCACGAAAAATGGAATTAAAATCGAAATCCCTGAAGATATCTTCCTGTGAGTAGCGGCGGCCGAAGTCTTGTGATCCGAAGATATCGTATTGTTTACGTTTTTCGGGATCACTCAAGACGGCGTAGGCTTCACTTATTTTTTTGAACTCCGCCTCTGCCTGAGGGTTTCCGGGGTTTCGGTCCGGGTGGTACTTGAGCGCCCGTCGCCGGTAGGCTTTTTTTATGTCCTCGGCTGTCGCTTTCTTGGTAAGGCCTAATATTTCGTAATAGTCCGTCGACATGCGCCGGCTTGAATCTCCTGGTATTTCAATAAGTTCTTCCCATATTAAAGGCGGTCAGGTTCTTTTCGACCAGCCTCTCGGGAAAGGAAGCCCTCAGCACGTCTTTCCAGAGGTGCTCGTTGACATCGGTAAAAGATGACAGGGCGCCCAGCATAACCGTGTTGGCCATTCTCCGGTCACCGGCCTGAAGAGCCATGTCCGTCGCCTTCAGGATCTTGACGGCGGAAAGGGTTTTCTTCAAGAGGGCCGGCACATCCGCGGGATAGGCTTCGTCGCCCAGGTTAACGGCGGGAGGGAAGAGTTCCTCATCGTTGACAATCGCCGAGCCCCCTTTTTTGAGGTAATCAAGATACCGAAGGGTTTCCATTGTTTCGAAGGAAACGAGAATATCCACGCCCCCCTTCCCTGCCAGGGGGGAATAGACCCTGCCGCCATACCGGACGTGGCTGCTGACACAGCCGCCCCGCTGGGCCATACCGTGAACCTCGCTCTTTTTGACGTCACGGCCGGCCCGCAGCATCACCCGGGAAAGCAAGTCGCTCGCCATGATGATTCCCTGGCCGCCCACGCCGACAAAAAGAACGGTAGTGACGCTGTTGTTATTCATCGCCGACACCCTCCACAATGGCCTTTGCCGCGCAGAGCTGCAGGCATACCCCGCATCCGTTGCAACTGACGGGATCGATCAGGGCAATGCCCTCCTGCTTTACGGTTTTCTTTTCAATTGTCACGTCAGGAATGTCTTTGAAACGCCTCCATGAGATCGAGGGGCATCCCAGGGCAAGGCAGGCCCTGCAGCCGGTGCAGCGGTGAATGTCAACCCTGAACGGTTTTCGTGCTTCAGCCCGTCTTGTGGCGAGCAGCGCGCAGGGTCCCCGGGACAGGACCAGCGATGGACCTTCCGAGGCGAGCGCCTCTTGAAGTACTTTTCTCGTGTTCCTGAGGTCGAAGGGGTTCAGCACCTTCACGTCGTCGATACCCAGGGCACGGGCAAGAACTTCATAATCGAGCTGCTTCGTAGGTTCCCCCTGCAGGGTACGCCCCGTACCGGGATGATCCTGCATCCCCGTCATGGCCGTGGTCCTGTTGTCGCAGATGACGATGACGGCATCACTCCGGTTATAGGCCATGTTCAGCAGCGAGGCTATGCCCGAGTGGACAAAGGTCGAGTCCCCGATGACACCGACGACCCTGCCCTTCTCGCCGAGAACCCGGCTCATACCGTGGGCCATGCCGATGCTTGCCCCCATGCATATGCAGGAATCGAGGCCCTCGAGGGGCTTGAGGAATGAAAGGGTGTAGCAGCCGATGTCACCGGTGACGAAGACCTTGAGCCGTCCGAGCACATAAAAGAGACCCCGATGAGGACAGCCCGGACACAGATTCGGCGGGCGGGCCGGCAGCTCGGGCAGGCCGGGGAACAACGGTTCCTCCTCTGTCTTACTCATGGATCGCTCAAGAAGTCCCGGGTCAAACTCGTTGTTGAAAGGAAATATCTGTTTTCCCGTCACGTCGATGCCCATGGCCTTGATCCGGTCCTCGATGAAGGGGTCCAGCTCTTCCACAACATAGAGTTTTTTTACCTTTGAGGCGAAATCCCTGATCATTTTTTCCGGAAGCGGGTAGACCATGCCGAGCTTCAAAAAGGAGTATTCCGGGAATGCTTCCTTCGCGTAATTATAGGTCATGCCGGCGGTTATGATGCCGGCTTCAGTGCTGTTCAGCTCCATTCTGTTCCCGTCGAATGATTCGGCGAAGACCTGAAGCTTCTTCAGGCGGTCTTCCACGACAATCCGCCTTTTCCGGGCCATAGCGGGGACCATGACATATTTCGCCGAGTTCTTGACGACATTTCTCCCGTCAACCCGCTTTCGGGGCTCCTCGAGGGTAACCACCGACTTGGAGTGTGACAGCCGCGTCGTGGACCTGAGGAAAACCGGCGTGTCGAAATCCCGGCTCAGGGCGAAGGCCGTTTTGATGTATTGTCGGGCTTCTTCACTGTCCGCCGGTTCAAGCATGGGAACTTTCGCGAATGCGGCATAGTTCCTGCTGTCCTGTTCATTCTGCGAGCTGTGCATGGACGGATCGTCTGCAACGACCAGCACCAGCCCGCCGTTTGTTCCTGTGTAGCTTACGGTGAAAAGAGGATCGGCGGCGACGTTGACTCCCACATGTTTCATGACGGCCATGGCGTCGGCTCCCGCGAAGGCGGCGCCGATCGCCACTTCGAGGGCGACCTTTTCGTTGGGTGACCACTCGGCATAGACGCCGTCATACCGTGAGAATTCCTGCGTTATCTCGGTGCTTGGCGTGCCGGGATAGGCCGCGGCGAAGGTGACCCCCCATTCATAGGCACCCCGGGCAATGGCCTCGTTCCCCGAAAGTATCGTTTTATGCTCATTCATATTGTTGCCCATCCACCCTATCTGATTTCCGCGATCCGGTTCCTGGCAAGACCGGCCAGGATCACATCCGAATCGACATCGATCACCTTTTCGTAGTATTGTAAGGCTTTCTCCCTGTCAGACATTTTTTCATACATTCGTGCCATGTTCGAATAATTGATGGCCTTGAAATGAATTCCCGATGAACCTTCATGGGCCTTCTGAAAGGACTCCAGGGCCCCCGGGTAGTCACCCCGCGCCTCCATGGCATAACCGAGACCGTACCAGGAAAGCGGCCTCAGGACACTTCCCCGGGGAGCCTTCTCGAGATATCTCCCGTATGCGCTGATGGAATTGTCATAGGCTTCGAGGCTGTAATAGAGATTTCCCAGGTTGTAGCTGGCCGTCAGCGCCGCATTGCTCGCGGGGTATTCCCTGAGCAGTTTCTCGTACCCTTCAACGGCTGCTTCCAACCGGCTCCTCTCCGACACCGTTTCCAGGAGCGATTCATAGGAACCATAAGCCTCGGCATAGAGATGGGCCGCCTTTGATTCATAGCGACCCTGGTAGAAATACCATCCCAGGACGGCAATGACCAGAGCCAGTACTATCCCGGCAGAGAAACAGACCATTTTGAGGTTCTCCCCGGCCAGGTCGAAGACCCGCTGGGAAAAGCTCTGAAACTGGTCCGGCTGCTTGAGTTCTTTTTTTGTCAGCCTTCGTGCCACGCGTTTTCTCCTTCTCCGTGTTTTTCTTTGATTCTCGAGTGTATCACCTCGGGAATCCGTATGATCCTTCCCTTTTCATCGGTGCAGGCATGGAGTGTGGAACCGCGGACCAGGACCCGCTCCTTTCCCTCGTCGTATAGGCTGTAACTGAAGGAAATGCTGGCCCGTTTCAGTTTGTCGACGTGCGTTTTCAGGATAAGGAGATCGTCGTACCGGGCGGGCAGAAGATAATGACAGGACAGCTTTGATACGGGGAAATAACACTGAAGAGGCTCCATTTCGGACCAGCTGATTCCCAGGGACCGCATCAGTTCCGTTCTGCCCGTTTCGAACCACTTGATGTAGTTCGCGTGATAGACGATTCCCATGGCATCGGTGTCGGCGTAGATGACCCGTATGGGCAGTTCAAAGGGATGCAATAAAGGACCTCCAGTCGCCCAGGAAATGATCGATCAGACTGTGCCCCGGTGAAACAAGGATGTTCGACCGCAGTGCCTCCGTCTCTCCAAAGGAACCATGACGTGACAGGTTTTCTCCGGGAACTGACGACAGTACGGCAAAGGGGACCGGATCCGAGGTGTGTGTTTTTACGGAAACAGGCGTCGCGTGATCGCTGAGAACCATGAGACGAAAATCCTTTCCGCTCGCCTCAAGCCCCTCGAGAACGCCGGCCACCACCTGTCTGTCGAAGTCTTCTATGGCCGCTATTTTCCCAGCCGTGTTTCCCTCGTGGCCCATTTCGTCGGGGGACTCCACATGGGCAAAAACAAAATTCCCTTTTTCAAGCCAGGCAAGCACAGCTTCGGCCTTGCCCCGGTAATTCGTGTCTATATAGCCCGTGGCTCCCTCTACCCTGATGGGTTCGAGACCGGCACAGACACCGATACCCTTCAGAAGATCCACCGCGGATATGATGGCGCCGGTGACAGCGTACCGTGAACTGAGCGGTGTCATGGGCGGCAGCCCGCCCTGCCCCCAGAGCCAGACAGAGGTGGCCGGCTTTTCTCCCCGGGATATCCGGTCTTTGTTCACCCTGTGATCGGCCAGAATGTCCCGGGAACGAGCCATCAGTTCCTCCAGTTCGCGGGCCCCGTCGCCAAGGGGCATATAATCCTTGATTTCCCTGCCGACGATATCATGGGGCGGGGTCGTTCCAAGGTTCCGGGGACCGTTCTTCCAGAGCATCAGGTGACGGTAGCCCACGCCGGGATGAAACGAACGTGATGGTGATCCCAATTCGGTCTCGAGATCCTCGATAATGAGCCTCGCTTCCCCGGATGATATATGCCCGGCGGTAAAATCCTCCATGACCGGCCGTCCGGTGCCGTCGTTGGAGATGGTTACCAGGTTGCAACGGAAGGCAATCTCCCCGGGTCCCAGTTTCAACCCCATACTCATGGCCTCGAGGGCTCCCCGTCCCGCCCGGCAATGAAGAGGATCATAGCCCAGGATGCTCAGGTTGGCCACGTCGCTGCCGGGAGCCAGACCCGTCGGAATAGTGTCGATTCTGCCGATGGTTCCTTCCCGGGCGATTCTGTCCATTGCCGGTGTGCGCGCGGCCTCCAGAACGGTTCTGCCTCCCAACTCCTCCAGCGGGTAGTCGGCCATCCCGTCGCCCAGCAGTATAATGTAATTCATGCTATCGCTCATCTTCGATCCGTATCAGCACGGTATCGGCCAGCATCGTATCGAGGCGGTTGATTTCCGCCAGTGCCTCCCGCACGTTTCTTTCCCTCGATTCGTGGGTGGTCATCACTACGGGAACGGCCCCGCTGTCCCTGCGCTCGGTCTGAATGACCGAGGCGATGCTGATGTCATGTTTGCCGAGGATCCCCGCGACGGCGGACAGAACTCCGGGCCGGTCGACGGCGGAAAACCTGAAGTAGTAGTTCGTTCGCACCTCATCCATGGGGAGAAGCCTGATATCGGTCATCCGGTCTTTTTTAAAGGCCCTCAGGGGAACCCGGCAAAGGACCCCTTCCTGCATGTCACGGGCTATATCGATGAGGTCGCTCGCCACGGAACTCGCCGTGGGCATCATGCCCGCCCCCTGGCCGTAGAGGACCAGGGGTCCCGAGGCATCGCCGACGATATGAAAGGCGTTGTAATTTCCGTTCACGCTGGAAAGTATACTGTCGAAGGGTATCATCGTCGGGTGTATGCGCGCTTCGATACTGTCCTCCCGTTCGATGGCGATGGCCAGGAGCTTGATCTTGTATCCCAGCTGCCGGGCGAATTCAACATCCTGCCGGCTGAGAGTCGATATACCTTCCCGGTATATGTCGTCAAGCCGCACCCGTTTCCCGTAAGAAAGGGCGAGAGTGACGGCCAGTTTGTGAGCCGTGTCGTGTCCCTCTATGTCGTAGGTGGGATCGGCTTCGGCGAACCCCAGGCTCTGCGCTTCCTTCAGGACCGACTCGAAGGGAAGATGCTCGTCGGTCATCCTGCTGAGAATATAGTTGCAGGTACCATTCATGATGCCGAAGATCGAGCGGATATTGTTACCCGCGAGGCTTTCCCGAAGAGTCTTGATGATGGGGATTCCTCCGCCCACACTGGCCTCGAAGCCGATATTGACCTTCCTGTTCTCGGCCTCTTCGAAAATGGAGTCACCTTCGGCGGCAAGCAACGCCTTGTTTGCCGTGACCACATGCTTTCCCTTCCGAATTGCGCCGAGAATGAACGTCCTGGCCCAGGTCAGCCCGCCCACCAGCTCAACAACGATGTCGATATCGGGATCGTTCAGAATGTCCTCTGCGTTTTCGGTCAGGCGTATGCCCTCGGTGGAGATGTTTCGCGGCGTTACGATGTCGATATCGGCTATCGTCTTGATGACGAGGTTGACTCCCAGGCGCCGATGGATAACCGACTCGTTCTGCTTCAGAAGCTGAACCACCCCTGTTCCTATAGTTCCAAAACCGATCAATCCGACAGAAACGTCTTTTTTCGCCACAGTGCAAACCTTTCTCGTAGTGTAAGAACGATTCACGCCCCGACGGCCCGATAAAGCCCGTCACCCCATCGCCTGACAACCTCTTCCATGACGGCGTCATATTCCGCATCGTTCCGGGCTCGCTTCCCGAAAGCGAAGGCCATCGCCTCATCCCGGGCTTCTTCAAGAATATCTCCATCCCGGAGAATGTCGGCTATTCTGAAATCGGGAAACCCCGATTGACGTACTCCCATCAATTCGCCGGGACCCCGCAGACGGAGGTCCGCTTCGGCGATTTCAAAACCGTCAGCGGTCTTCTCCATCACTTTCAAACGCCGTCGTGCCTCCGGTGTCGTTTCCTCACGGGCCACAAGCAGGCAGAAGGACGGTCGATCACTCCGCCCCACCCTTCCCCGCAGTTGGTGAAGCTGGGCAAGTCCGAAGCGTTCCGCCTGTTCGACCATCATGACCGTTGCCGTGGGAATGTCGATCCCCACCTCGATGACCGTGGTGGCCACCAGGACATGAAGGGCGCCCCGGCGGAACTCTTCCATGACCCCATCCTTGTCCTCCCGCCTCATGCGGCCATGGACAAGTCCCACCTTCCGGTTCGGGAAGATGTCCTTTTGAATACGTTCGGCCATGGTCGTGGCATCCTTCAGGTCAAGGGCTTCCGATTCGGACACCAGCGGGTATACGATGAACACCCGGCCTCCCCGGTCCATTTCCCGACGCATCAGGTTCCAGGCCGCGTCCATCGCGTCTTCGGACAGAACCATAGTGGTTACGTGCTGTTTCATCGGTGGCATACCGTCTATAACGGACAGGTCGAGATCGCCGTAGGCGGTCATGGCGAGCGTCCGGGGAATCGGCGTGGCGGTCATAACCAGGATGTCGGGGCACAACCCCTTGTTTCTCATCATCTCCCGTTGCAGCACGCCGAACCGGTGCTGCTCATCCACAACGGCAACGCCCAGGCTCCTGAATCGCACCTCTTCCTGGATCAGGGCGTGGGTTCCCATAACCATGTGGACCGATCCGTTTCCGATACCCTCCAGCGCTTCCCGACGGCGCGCCCCCTTCAGGGAGCCTGTCAGGAGAACCGCCTTCAGGCCCAGGCGCTCAGCCCAGGCGCCCATGACCCGGTAATGCTGTTCCGCCAGGATTTCCGTCGGTGCCATGATGGCCGACTGAAAACCGTTATCACAGGCAACCAGCATGGGAACCATGGAGACGACTGTTTTACCGCTTCCCACGTCACCCTGGAGAAGCCGGTGCATGGGAATGGAACGGTCCATGTCCGAAAGGATTTCTTCTATGACTTTCTTTTGAGCTTTCGTCAACTCAAAAGGGAGAAGCCCGTAAAATTTCTTCAACAGCATCCCGTCGGTTCTGAAACTTCTTCCCGCCTCGAGGAGATACCGCCGCTTCCTGAAGGCCATGGCAAGCTCATAGAAGAACAGCTCATCAAAAATCAGTCTCCGGTGAGCTTCCGAGCGAAACCTGTTATACTCATCCGGATCGTCTTCATTATCAGGAAAATGGACACGCCGCAGCGCCTCCTCCATGGGAATGAGACCTCTGCGCCGGCAGACAGAAGCCGGAATCGGACTCGCGAGGCATCCCGGCGGATCCCTGAGCAGGGTCATCATGAGGCGGCGAATGAGTTTCTGTCGCAGCCCCTCTGTTTCCGAATAGACGGGAACGATCCTTTTGCTGTGCAGGAAGTCGGGCTCACCCATGTCCGGTCCACGGTTCTCGTCGACAGGTTCGAACTCGGGGTGTGCCATGCTTTTCGTCCGCCCGACTTCCTGAATAACACCGGTCAGAAAGAAGTGCCGATCTTTCTGAAAGACGCGGTGCACGTGAGCCGTTGCGCCGCGGAACCACAGGCCTGTGACGGTACCGCTGCCGTCATCGAAGGTTACCTCGCAGATTCCCCGGTAGCGGAATCCTTTTCGTACGACCTTGCTTACGGCGGCACAGACTGTTACTTTTTCTCCCGGCAGGACCTGCGACAGAGGGACCACCCGCCGGCGATCCTCGTAGCGCCGGGGGAGAAACCTGAGGAAGTCCTCGATGGTGGATATTCCCTTTTTCCCCAGAAGCGACGCGGTCTTGGGCCCTACACCCTTCAATGACCCTATGCTCGAATTCCTGCTCCCCTGCCGCACCGGGCAACGCCTCAAAACAATGTTATTTCATGAACTAAGAATCGCGAAATATTAACAGAAACAGTTCGTTTTGACAAGGAAAGAATTGACTTTGACTGCCTGTTGAGCTAGCTTCTGAATTACAAAACCGATCTTCCATGATGAAGGGATGACCGTCAATGTCAAAGAAAGCCGTCTCCTACCGTGACGCGGGAGTGGATATCGACCGCGCGAACTCCTTTGTAGAATCAATCAAACCCCTCGTGGGCGCCACGACCCGACAGGGAGTTCTGGGTACCATCGGGGGCTTCGGGGGATTGTTTCACCTCGACCGTGAGATGTACCGGAACCCGCTTTTGGTAGCTACGACGGACGGTGTCGGAACGAAGCTCATGATTGCCCATGCCATGGACCGTCACGACACCGTAGGAATCGACCTGGTGGCGATGAATGTCAACGACCTCATCGTCCAGGGGGCGGAACCGCTCTTTTTCCTCGATTACATTGCCACGGGCAAGCTCGACCCTCACCGGTGCCGGCTCGTGGTGGAAGGTATATCCAAGGGATGCGTCGAGGCGGGCTGCGCGCTTCTGGGAGGAGAAACCGCCGAAATGCCCCAATTCTATCGTGAGGATGAGTACGATCTTGCCGGGTTCTGTGTCGGTGTCGTGGAACGGGAAAGCATCATTGACGGATCCGGCATCAGCCTGGGTGACCGGATCATCGGGCTTCCCTCGAGCGGACTGCACAGCAACGGTTACTCCCTGGCCCGCAGGGTATTTTTTCAAAAGAAAAAATTGAAACACACCGATATCATTGACGGACTCCGGGGAACCCTCGGTGACGAACTGCTTCGTCCCACACGAATATATGTAAAGACCGTTCTCAGCCTGATAAAAAACGTCTCTGTCAAGGGCATCGTGCATATTACGGGTGGAGGCTTTTACGAGAACGTCCCCCGCATTCTTCACCCCGCTCTTAAGGCCCGCATCGAGAAAAAACAGTGGGAACGACCGGCCGTCTTTGAGATCATGCAAGCCATGGGGAACATCAAAGAAGCTGAAATGTATCGAGTCTTCAACATGGGCATCGGTATGATGCTCATCGTCGGAGAGGAAGACGCCGACGACGCGCTTGACCATCTCACCTCCATGGGAGAAACCGCAACCGTCATCGGGTCCATTGAACACAAGAGCGACGATGAGGCCCCGGTGCTCGTAGTGTGAGCCCATGAAGAAGAAGCTCGTCACAGGAGTCCTGGTATCAGGCAGCGGCTCAAACCTTCAGTCCATCATCGACGGCATCGATGCGGGCATCCTGGACGCCACGATCGGCATCGTGGTAAGTAACGTGGCTGACGCCTACGCTCTCGAGCGCGCGGCGAAACACGGAATCAGAACCGCCGTTATCGACCATCGGGTCTACGAAAACAGGGTCTCCTTCGAAGAGGCACTCATCCGGAAACTCAGATCAGCCTCGGTTGAGCTGGTGGTCATGGCGGGATTTATGAGGATTCTTTCGGGTCATTTTCTTTCGGCCTTTCACCGGAAGATCATGAACATACACCCCGCCCTTCTTCCCTCCTTTCAGGGGACCCATGCCCAGCAGCGGGCATTCGAATACGGAGTGCAGTTTGCGGGGTGCACCGTTCACTTCGCCGATGACGGCGTCGACACGGGACCCATTATCATACAGTCCGTCGTTCCCGTCCTGCCCGACGACACGCCCGAGACTCTTCAGGAGCGGATATTACGTGAGGAGCACCGTATTTATCCGCAAGCCATCCAGTTTTATGCCGAAGGACGTATCGAAGTGAGGGGGCGTAAGGTCATCATAAAAAACCGCCGGCCGCATCCTGTAACGTCCTTTCACAATCCTCCGCTGGAAGGCTTTTAACCATCGAGCCGCTGGAACGACGAATCGCCCGGAGAATCCCTGAAAAGCCATGTACGATATTATTGTTGTCGGTCGTGACATATCCTCCCTCGTGGCGGCTTCCCTGGCCGTTCACCGGGGAAGGAGGACGCTTCTCCTGGAAGAGGGAGGACCGGACCATGTCTTTTCACTTGCCGGAGGATACCTTTTTGACCGGGATCCCCTGCCCTGGTCGGGCCTCGACACCGACGGCGTGTTCGCCGCCTTTCTCGAGGACATGGGCATTGACTGTTTCCGGGACAGCGGGCGTGAACCCCTAATCCAGGCCGTTCTCAAGGACCGTTCCGTCGACTTGCCCTGTACCGTCGAAAATCGATGCCGCGAACTATCCCGTGATTTTTCAATCCCCGAAGACACAATCCGCTCCTGGTACGAAACACTGTACCGGAACAGCCGCTTCATCAGGGAAATGGTGCCGAAATACCTGGACCGAAAGAACGGCCTCCATGAAAGGGCCGGCAACCTGTTTCGTGAGCTGAAAGGGAGGGTCATTGGGAATTTCAAGGGCTTACAAGAGAATTTCAACTCCCCGGAGTGGCTGGAGCTCAAGGGCGTCCTGGAAGCCGAACGAGCTGTCTTTGCCCGTTATACAGATCCGGATGAAGGGCTTTCGTCCGACGGAGCTTCCTACGCTCTTTCTTCATCGCTGTCCGGAGGCTTCCGGCTTCCCCCGGGAGGAAAACAGTCTATCGTCAAGGCCCTGAAAGACACGATCGTGAGAGGAAGCGGAACGATCCTTTCCTGTGACACCGTCACCGAGATCCGGATCGGTACGAAGGTTACCGTAAAACTCGAACAGGGAGGTGAGACATCATCGCTTCCGGCAGGGCGGGTCATCGTCAGCACCAGATGGCGCGGGCTGCCTTCCTTCCTGGAAGGAAATCCACTGTTGTCACGCTGTTTAAAAAAGTTTTCTCCCCGGAAAAAAGAATGCTGGCCCTTTACAATGCACATGGGTGTCGGCGAACGATCCTTGCCTGAAATGATGGGCGAGCAGGTCATCCTATCTCTGAACGAATCTGAACGGCCCTGCCCGACACTGCCCTTCATCTATCTGAACCGCACCCTGTCAGGGGCCGGTGAGACCGCGCCGCCGGGCAAGACAGCTCTTGCGGCGACAATGATGGTTCTGAAGCCGTCACCGAGAACCGGGGACGACGAGCTGGCGGCATTGGCTTCTTGTATGCTCCAGGTTCTTCGGCGGCCTTTCCCGTTTCTTCCCGATGCCGTCGAGAGCTTCGATCTCGATACATCGATCGGGATTTCCAGGGCCGGGGGGGAGGACCGGGATTCCGGCTATCGGGCAAAGGGCCGAGCTTTCTTCGGCCTTCCCCTTCGAGACGGATCGACTCCCCTCGACACGGTCTTTCTGGCCGGTGGAGAGCTTGCACCGGTACTTGGTTTCGACGGCGATGTAGTGTCGGGGATCACCGCGGCTCGGGCCGCTCTGGGAGAGGACCGGTATGCATACTATCCCCGATCCGGGTAAGCACACTCTCCCGCCGTCCGGTGCGGACTTCCTGTTTTAGCTGCGGGTGGGCGCTTCGACAGTAAAAAAACAGATGGTGACCGGCGACGGAGCAGGAATGTCTTAAAAAAAACTTGCAAAAGAAATCCAAATCCTTTAAGAAAACAGCCCACGAACCATCACCTTGACTGGAACAAAGAGGAGAACCGGGAAGATGTCACGAGTATGCGATATATGCGGGAAAAAGCCGTCCGTCGGGAATAATGTGAGTCACGCAAACAACAAATCCAAGAGGACCTGGTATCCCAATATTCAGAAAATCAGGATCATCGACGACAAAACAGGAGCGCCGAAACGTTCAAAGGTCTGCACACGGTGCATACGATCGGGCTATGTGAAAAAAACGGTTCAGTAACCCTGGTCCCCCGTCCGTCATTCAACGGACGTTTCGATTTCCAGAGCGATTTCTTTTCCGAGCGCCCCGAGGACGGCTTCCGCTGATTCTACAAAGTCAGGTGCTATCTGCAGCCGCACCAGTCCCTTTTCCTCGTCAACGGTGGTAGCGTTGGCAATCCCCTCGTATCCCTCAAAAACATAGCGGATATAAGCGATATCTTTTTTCTGCACCCGCAGCAACCGCGAAACGGGTTCTGGTTGTGCCATCGGTCAGCCTCCACAGGATTCAAGGGTAACACCCATCTCTCCCGAAGATCAACCACGTTTTATGTTATGTCATTTCTCGGCCGCGAATCCGTCCCGTCAATCCCGAAAGTTGATGACTTCGTACACAAGGGTACCGGAGGCATACCTCCGGTACTATAGCCGGATGCTTGATTGCACCCTGGTCTTCGTCACTGCGTTGTACCTCACAGTACCTTCATCCCCCAGGGATGTGCGCGCCGTGCCTCGAAGATATTAATATTTTTTCAGAGGCTTTCGTGACCGATTACCGCCTTGACAGTGCTTCCCGCCTCGTTTATAGTCCAACACCATGCGAGGCGGACTGTACTCCTTCGAGACCGCTGTCCCGGTCTCACCATATCCCCGGCGTGCATACTCCCCCCGGTTTCAGAACAGGAGAGCTTTGGATTTTGTCATTTCGAGGAGCATGGCGACGAGAAATCCATGTCCCGAGCAAAGCGAGGGATCTTGTAGACTTCTCACATGCGTTCGAAGTGACAGGGAAACGTTCGAAGTGACGGGGAAGAGGTCGAAATGACACAATCGATAGTTTTTCAAGGTCTTAACAGGTAATCAACATGAAACACAGAGTCGAATGGAATATCCGCAAGAAAAACGCTATGAACGGCAGGCGTCTCATGGCGGAACTCGGTATGAGTCCCCTTCTGGCACACATTCTGTCGAACCGGAACATCCACACACCGGAAGAGGCAAAGAAGTTTCTCTTCCCCTCTCTCAAGGATCTCCATAATCCCTTTTTACTCACGGACATGCAGAAGGCCGTAGACAGGATTGCAGGGGCCGTAGAGAGGGACGAACCTATAATGATTTTCGGTGATTATGACGTTGACGGCCTTACTTCCACGGCCATCATGACCACCTTCCTCTCGAAACTGGACGCCAAGGTGTCCTGCTACATTCCCGACCGGATCGATGAAGGATACGGCCTTAACAGGAAAGCTGTGGAGACTATCCATCAGCAGGGATACCGCCTTGTCATCACTGTTGACTGCGGCATTTCCAATCATGAGGAAATCGCCCTTGCCTCCCGTCTCGGCATGGACACCATCGTCATCGACCACCATGAAGTCCCGGAGCGGCTCCCCCCGGCGACGGCCGTCATCAACCAGAACCGCAGGGACAATGAATTCCCCTTTCGCCACCTCGCCGGTGTCGGCGTGGCCTTCAACGTTCTTATCGCCCTGCGGGGAACCATGCGTACCAGGGGATTCTGGAAAAACCGATCCTACCCGAACCTCAAGAACTATCTCGATCTCGTCGCCCTGGGAACCATCGGAGACCTTGTCCCCCTTACAGATGAAAACAGGGTGCTGGCAAAGATAGGCCTGGCCGTCATGGAGGAGGGGAAAAGGCCCGGCATCAGGGCACTGAAGGCGGTGAGCAACATGGAAAACGCCGACATCGATTCTGAATCGGCCGCTTTCCGGCTGATCCCCCGGCTCAACGCCGCCGGTCGGGTCGGTACTCCCGAGGACGCCTTGAACCTTCTCATTTCCGATGATTATGACCATGCCCTGTCCATAGCGCGACGCCTGGACGTTCTGAACAGGGAACGGCAGGAGATCGACCGGAAAATATTTGCTGAAATACTTGAAGAAATCGAATCTAACCCGGTGCTTTCAAAGAGTAATTGTTTCGTTTTTTCATCCGACCAGTGGCATCCGGGTGTCATCGGTATCGTTGCCTCGCGGCTCGTAGAACGATTCTATCGCCCTTCCCTCCTTATAAGCCTGAAGGACGGCATCGGTCGCGGTTCGGGACGAAGCATCGCCGAGTTCAACCTCTATCAGGGACTGGAGTCGAAGTGCGCGCCTCTTCTCCGCGCCTTCGGCGGCCACCGGTACGCCGTGGGCATTTCCATAGATGAAACGAATATAAGTGAATTTACGCGTCTTCTGAGCGAGGCGGTCAGTGACCACGTGGGGGATGAACAGGTCATTCCCTCCGTCAACGTAGACGCCGAATGCCGCCTGAAGGACATCGACTACCAGCTGCTGTCACACCTGGAAATGCTCGCCCCCTTCGGAAATGAGAACCCGGAGCCTGTCCTCTGCGCCAGGAATCTCCTTGTCACCTCCTCCACTGTTGTGGGAACGAACCATCTTCGAATGACCCTGAGCGATGACGGTCTTGAGCGGGAATCTATCTGGTTCAACCAGGGGCAACGGTTCGGTTCTCTGGAGGGGTCGATGATGGACGCGGCCTTCACTCCCCAGGTAAACCGCTGGCGGGGCGGCGCCTCCATACAGCTCAAAATCGTAGACGCCGTCACTCTCTAAAGCCATCGCTTTCTTCGCTTGTATGACTTGACGTCCTTGTAGGACTTCTGGTCCCCCGAAGCCGCGAGACCCAGGTAGAATTCCTTGATGTCGGGGTTTTCCTTCAGATCCTCAGACCTGCCTTCCATGACGATCTTGCCGTTCTCCATTACGTAGCCGTAGTGGGCGATCTGAAGAGCCATGTTGGCGTTCTGCTCCACCAGGACGATAGTGGTCTGCTGCTCCCGGTTGATTCTCCGGATTATCTGAAAGATCTCACGTACTACCAGAGGCGCAAGACCCAGGGACGGTTCGTCGAGCAGGAGAAGGCGCGGGTGTGCCATGAGTGCCCTTCCCATGACCAGCATCTGGAGTTCGCCGCCGCTGCAGTAGCCCGCGAGGGCCTTCCTCCGCTCCGCCAGGACCGGGAAGTACTCGTAGATCATTTCCATGTCCTGCCTGTAGGGTTTGCCCCAGCGGGTCGCCGTTCCGACCCGGAGATTTTCTTCGATGGTCAGGTACTTGAAAGGCTGCCGCCCTTCGAGTACCTGTATGATGCCCATCCGCGTGATGTCTTCCGGTGAGAGGTTCTGAATACCCGTGCCGTCAAATTCAATGGATCCATCCGTAACTTCTCCGTTTTCCGGTTTCAAGAGTCCCGAAACGGCTTTCAGCGTGGTAGTTTTCCCCGCGCCGTTGCTGCCCAGGAGCGAAACGATGCGCCCTTCCGGGACCGACAGCGACACGCCCTTGAGAACCTGGATCACATCGGAGTAAACGACACTGATGTTGTTGATCTGGAGCAGTATGGTGTCTTTCATGTCCTGTTATCGCCTCATCGGTGAGCCCTTCTAGTATGAAAAAGGCCAGAGCCTGAAATTTGATTTCACTATCCGCCACAGTTCGGCCAGACCCCGGGGCTCGAATATGATGAACAGAACGATGGCCAGGCCGAAGGCCAGTTCCCTCAGGGGCGCGAGGGTCAGCTCGATGCCCGACATGAACGGCGTGTTCATGAGAAACTGGGTGATGAGTCTCAGGATTTCGTTGAGCATCACGATGAACGCGGCGCCGAAAATCGCGCCGGGAATGCTCCCCAGCCCTCCGATGATGATCATGGCAATGTATTCTACCGAGAGCATGAGCGTGAAGGGTTCCGCCGTGATGCTCACCATGTAGAAGGCCCAGAGGGCACCGGCAAATCCCGCGTAAAATGAACTGATGGCAAAAGAGAGCAGTTTGTACCGGAATATGGGTATTCCCATGCCCTCGGCTGCTCTGTCGTTGTCGCGTATGGCGATGAAGGCCCGACCGTAGCGGCTCCGCATGATGTTGACGGCTATGAACGTCATCAGAACGAGAGCAATGAAGGTAACGTAGAAATAGGCGATGTCGCCGTCGAGAAAGATTCCGAAAAGCGCCGGAAAAGGAAGCACGATACCCCGGACACCCTTCGTGACGCTTTCCCAGTGTACCAGAACGTACTCGATGATGAACTGGCCCGCCAGGGTGGCAATGGTGAGGTACAGGCCCTTCAGGCGCCCGGAGGGCAATCCGAATCCGATGCCCACGATGGCCGTCACGATACCTCCCGCGAGAACGCAGAGCAGAAAGGGCCAGCCGAAATCGGCGGCAAGAACGGCCGCCGTATAGGCGCCGACACCGAAAAACGCGCCGTGGCCAAGTGAAAGCTGCCCCGTGAATCCCACGAGGATGTTCAGTCCCAGGGCGGCGATGGACGTGATGGCGATTATGATCAGCAGATACAGAGTATACGACCCGCTCACGAAGGGAACCACCGCGAAAAGAATCACCAGTGCCGCCAGAAGGCAGAGGCGCCCGAAGTCGGTTTCAAAGATTGCGATTTCCTGCTCATAGCGGTCGTAGTAATTTCCACAAAGACTGAACCTGAGATTCCTTAACATTTTCATTATCATAGGTACTATCCTCTAGACCCTCTCGATTTCCACCAGGCCGAAGAGCCCGTAGGGTTTCACCATGAGAATGAAAATGAGGCAGATATAAGGAACCACGTCCCGCAAAGAAGGTGAAATGTAGCCCCCCGTAAACGTCTCAAGGAGACCGATAATGAGGGCTCCTATGATGGCCCCGCCGATGCTGTCGAGGCCTCCCAGGATAACAACGGGAAAGACCTTCAGGCCGATGGACGACAGGTCATGGACGTTGATGCCGCTGATGATGCCCAGGACAATGCCGCTCATGCCGGCTACGAGGGCGGCGATGGCCCATGACAGGGCGAAAACCCGTCTCACATGGACGCCGAGGGACATGGCGGCGGGCTGGTTGTCAGCCACGGAACGCATATAGATTCCCTGAGAAGAGAACTTGAAGAACAGACCGAAGACGGCCAGAAAAGTCAGCCCGATGACGATGGAGGCTACGTAGACCGGCGGTACTCTGACGGGGCCGAGGTTAACGGCGAGCCAGGCGGGGAGGAAATCGGGGTAGACGTACAGATTTCCTCCCCAGACGAGCAGTATCAGCCCCTTGAACATGGCCGCCAGTCCAACGGTGAGCATGATGACATATATGAGGGGTTCGCCGATAAGGGGCCTCAGGAAGAGACGCTCAATGATGAAACCCAGGATGAAACTCCCGGCGAGGGAAAGGACAAAGGCAACCGGAATGGGCAGGTGCGCCCAGGTTACAAGGGTCAGGAACAGGTACGCCCCCAGGGCAAGGATTTCGCCATGGGCGAAATTGAGAACCCGGGAAGCCTTGAAGATCATGACAAAGCCCATGGCGGCAAGCCCGTAGAGAAATCCGAGGCTGATCCCATTGATAAGCAGTTGCAGAAAAAATTCCATGACCTTCCCTCCACTGGGCGCCGGCCGGGCCGATCACCCGGAAATTATGCGCACCGTCGTTTCAATGGTCCCCGTTCGCCCGTCCCGGTAGCGGACCCGGCCCTTCACGGCAAGCTCGCTCAGGCCGCCGTACATGGCCTCTATGAGCTTCAGATAGAGTCCGTATACAAAGCGCCGACGCACCTTTCCCGTCCTGGTCAGTTCATCGTCATCGGCATCGAGAAGCTTGTAGAGCAGGATAAATTTTTGAATCCTCATGTGTTCCGGCAGGCGATCGTTGACAGACCGTACCTCTCCGAGGATAAGGTCCTCCACGGGTTTCTGCTGGGACAGGTCTGTATAGGTCGTGTAGGGTATCATGCGGTTCTCCGCCCAAGCTCCCACGTTTCCCATGTCTATGTTGATCAGTGCCGTTATGAAAGGCCGCCCCTCTCCGAAAATGACCGCCTCCTTGATGAAGGGCGAAAACTTGAGCCGGGTTTCGATGAAATCCGGAGAAAACACCCTTCCTTTCTTGTCCCGGATGATCTCATCGTTTCTCCCGATGATGACGAGGTGGCCCTCATCGGTGATGTATCCGGCGTCACCCGTCTTGAGCCAGCCCTGGGAAAATGACGCTTCCGTTGCCTCGTAATCGTTGAAGTATCCCCTGAAGACTGAGCCGGATGATACGAGAACTTCTCCATTATCCGATATCTGAACATACGTTCCGGGCAACGGCTTTCCAACGGTTTCAGCCCTCACCTCACCGTCGGGCTGAACCTGGAAAATACCGCCCGCCTCGGTCAGCCCGTAGCATTGTTTGAGGTTGAGGCCGATCGAGCGGAAAAAGCGAATAACGTCGGGGCTGATGGGGTGCCCCCCCGTGTAGGCGGTTTTCAGGCGTCCGCACCCGAGCCGGTTCAGGAGGGGACGATACACGAGGAGCGACGAAAAAAAATTGAGGAGCCGCAGACGGACCGGCAGGCGTTCCCGTGCCTCCTCCCGATCGACCACCTGCTCACCTGTTTTCACGGCCCTGGAGAAGAGGGCACGGTTCAGGCGTCCTGAATCCTCGATTTTCACCCTGACGGTGGAAGCCAGATCCTCCCAGAAGCGTGACGAAGTAATGATGATGTCCGGACCCAGTTCCCTGAAATCATCCATGACCGTGTCGTGGGTTTCGGGGAAATTCATGGTCACCGCTCCGACCAGGGCGACACCCACTCCCCACATCTGGTCGACTATCCAGGGCGGCGGCGACATGGATAGCCAGTTCGAGTTGATGCCGATGGGAGATGCTTCGATCCATTTTCGCCCTATATCGGTAAAATTGGCGTGGGTTATCATGGCAAGCTTCGACAGGCCGGTGGTACCGGATGTCATGATCATGAGAGCGACGTCATCGGGATTCCCCCGGGCAACTTCTTCAGCGAAGAAGCGGGGAAACTGTGCTTCCATTTCCATTCCCAACGTAAGAACCTGTTTGAAGCTGATCAGCCATGATTCGTCCCCGTAGGAACTCATGCCCGTGGGATCCACGTAGATCACCTTTGCAACCTGGGGCAGCATGGCCCTGTTTTCAAGAAGTTTATCCGCCTGTTCCTGGTCCTGGACAACCACGATGCGGGCCTTGACCCGCTCCAGGGTCCGGGCTATTTCAATGCCGACGGCAGAGGTAAAAAGGTTCAGGCTCACACCGCCCAGGGCCTGGGCTCCCAGTTCACTGAAGAGCCACTCCGCGTGGTTGTCCATAACGATACCGAGGTGATCCCCCCTCTCGAATCCCAGGGCCTTCAATCCGTAAGCCACGTGCTTCACGTAGCGGGCATAGTCCTGCCAGGTAAAACTGTTCCAGATGCCGAGACTTTTTTCACGAATTGCGACGCACTCGGCAGAAAGAGTCTGAGCATGATGGAGCAACACCTGTGGAAGCGTCATAGTTCTCAACAGGTCAAGTTCTTCTGTTGCCATTCTCCTGATCATCGCTGTGCCTTTTCAGTGCGTCACGGTGTAATAAATGTTGGGCCGCGGCCGGTTCCGTTCCGGCAGAGTCCTTACTCCAGGTCAATTTTATCGCCGAGATAGGCCCGTATAACCTCGGTGTTTTCCTGTATCTCCTCGGGGCTTCCCTCGGCCAGCTTCCTGCCGAAATTAAGTGCCACCACCCGGTCGGACAAGGACATGACCACCGACATGTCATGCTCGACCAGTATCATAGTCTGCTTCCAGGACCGGCTCAGCTCGGCAAGAAACCGTACCATGTCCTCCTTCTCTTCCAGATTCATTCCCGCGAAGGGTTCGTCCAGGACCAGCAGCCTCGGTTCCAGAGCAAGGGCCCTTCCCAACTCGACCCGTTTCCTCAACCCGTAGGGAAGAGACCCCACCAACTGCTTTCTGATGGGTTGCATTTCGAGAAAATCGATAATTTCTTCCACAATTTCATGGTTCCTGATCTCTTCCCTACGGACGGAAGGCAGGAAAAGACAGGCACCCGCAAAACTGTAGCTGCCGTGGAGATGCCGGGCCATGAGCATGTTGGAAATGACAGACATGCCCGTAAAAAGCTCGATGTTCTGAAATGTCCTGCCGATACCCTTTTCAACGAGATGGTGCGAGGAATAGCCGGTCACATCCTCTCCGTTGAACCGGATTGTCCCTTTCTGGGGATGGTAGTATCCGGTGAGGCAGTTTAAAAGGCTCGTCTTCCCCGCTCCGTTCGGTCCTATGACCGCCAGCAGCTCTCCCGTGGAAAGTTCGAGAGAGACGTCGTTCAAGGCCATGACGCCGCCGAAGGAGAGGGAAAGATTTTCAACGGCCAGTTCCGCCGCGACCGTCCCGGCCTTTCCCTCAAATATGCGTGGCTGTCCCCGGAGCGACTTCATGGCTGCCGGATGATTTCCAGACTGTCTTTCCCGGGAACGAAGAAGGACGTCAGAGGGAGAAACGACCCGTCTTCGTTAACCTGAACGATGCGCGCCGTAAAGGATCCTTCATGATTGGTCGAAGAATAGCTCACGTCAGGCAACAGACCGCCGAAGGATTCCCCGTCAAAGGACTCCATGGCCGCGTTGATGCTTTCCCGCGTTATTGCTCCCGCCTGCTCGCCTGCCCGGATGAAGGCGCGTTCCATGATCATGGCCACGGCAACACCTTCCCAGTAGGAAGCGTCGAAAGACGTAACCGTCCCGTATCGTTCCCGGAGCTCCTCCATAAGGGCCATGCCCTCCGAGCCGTCTTCCGGGACACCGCCGGGGAACTGGATCCGCAGCCGGTCACGGATAAGGCCCTTGCCCATAGTGAAGAAGTCGGGATCCGTTGACGTCCAGGTACCGAAGAAGGGAGGGGTATAGCCCAGGCGGTCGGCGTCTCGAAGGGCTGTGATGATCGCCGCCGGCAGCATCTGGATGAACACATACTCGGCGCCGCTCCGCTTGAGTCGCAGGAGTTCCGTGGTCACGTCCACCGTCTGGGGAGGAAAGTCTTCTATGCTGACAATGTCGATGCCGGTCCGGGCGGCATATTCCCTGCTCGGTTCGTGGATCGATTTTCCGTAGGCGTTGTTATAGGTCAGAAGGCCGACCTTAGGGGCATCGGGGCCCGCATGGATCGCCTTGATGTAGTCGAGTATCGCGTAACAGTCAAGGCGGTAGCTTCCGAAGGGGAGATACATGTAATCAACGGGTTCTTCGAGGATTTCCCAACCCGTGGAATAGTTGATTGTGGGAATCTTGTAGCGCTGGATAATCGGTTTCGCCGCCATTCCCTCGCCGGCACCCCAAGTGGCGATCATGTCGACGTTGTCCCTGACGGCAAAGCGCCTGACGGCGGAGACGGATTCCTGTACTCGATACATGGAATCGACGAGGATCATCTCAATCTTCCGTCCATGAACACCTCCCTTTGTTTCATTGATATAATTGAAATAGTCCTGTTGACCCTTGGCGTGAAACTGCCCGAAGGTCGAAGCGGGTCCTGTCAGGTTGATCGCCGCTCCCACACGGATCGGATCCGACGCCGAAAGAGGGGCCACGCCCCCCAGGACCATCAGTATAACCATGACCGCCATCACTGATCGTTTCATGTTCCTTCCCTCCTGAATGGGCCCCTTAAAAAAAAGGGCCTGGTTGTCACGCGCTTGCCATGGCCCACAAAAAAAAGCCGCGGGAAGCGTTTCTTGGGGCTGCCCGCGGCTTATACGATGTCAGATTCTACAAGCCCGACCGGCAGACCTCCCCGTTAAAGCCGAAAAAGCCGAAAAAGATGAACGCCGTCGAGTTTGATTGGTTGTCCAGTATCATGGTGTGTACCGCCCTTACAGTATAGCGATGGTGGGTTCATACCCGATCACGCCTGTGTTTGTCAAGAAAAAACTTACCGCAGGTACCTGAAAAACGGCACGTCCGGTGTTACAATCAGCTTTGTCCGATCCTTCATGGTCTTCTTGTAGGCTTCAAGGCTTCTGAAGTAGGAGAAAAATGCCGGGTCCTGCAGATAGGCCTCCGCATAGATCCTGATCGCCTCGGCGTCACCTTCTCCCCGCAATGTTTCCGCTCTCCTGTAAGCTTCTGCAAGTATGACCGCTTTTTCCATGTCCGCCTGGGTGGTGATTTTCTTAGACTCCTCTTCCCCCTCGGACCTGTATTGTCGGGCTTCCCGTTCACGCTCGGCCCTCATGCGTTCGAACACATGCTTCTCGTTCTGTTCCGCCAGGTCGGCCCTCTTGATCCTGACGTCTACCACTTCTATGCCGTACACCTTGGCCCGCTCCGCCGCTATGCGGGTCACCCCCTCCATGACGGAGCTCCGGGTTGTCGACACGATATCCGATAGATCGTGCAATCCCAGCTCCACCCGAAGCTGGGCGTATACGATGTCGTCAAGGCGCGACCGCGCGCCCGTCTCGTTTCTCACCGATTTATAAAATATGAGCGGGTCTTCTATTCTCCATTTGGTGAAATTGTCCACAACCAGATTCTTCTTGTCCCGTGTCAGAACCTCCGTGGGGCTCGCGTCGTACTGAAGAATTCGACTTTCAAAATAGACCACTTCCTGCACGAAGGGAACCTTGAAATGAAGGCCCGGTCCATAGGAGTGAGGGCGGGGCCTGCCCAGCTGGATGACAATCGCCTGCTGCGTCTGGTCCACCGTGAAAAGGCCGAAGGAAAGGAAACCAGCCAGGAGAATGCCGACAATGGCGATAAGGGAGGCCTTCATGTTCATGGCACTTCCCCTTCCGGCGCCGGCGAGCCCGGGAAACCGGACTCCAGGGACAGGTGCGGCAGGAGATTGGCGCCGACGGCCCCCTCGAGGATGATCTTTTCCATGGATGGAAGAATCTCTTCCATCGTTTCTATGTACAGACGTTCCCGGGTCACTTCCGGCGCACTCGCGTACTGGGCGAGAATCTGTGTGAACCGGCTCGCTTCACCCCGGGCTCTGATGATGCGGGCCTCCTTGTAGCCGATGGCCTCGTTGACGATTTCAGAAGCCATGCCTTTAGCCCTCGGCAGGAGTTCGTTTCGGTACCCGTGGGCCTGGTTGATCATTCTCGCCCGGTCCTCCCGGGCGCTCGCCACGTCCCGGAAAGCCTCCATGACCATGACGGGCGGATGGACGTCCTGCAGTTCAACCGCCACGATCAGGATGCCCGACCGATACATGTCGAGAATATCCTGCAGGATCGTCATGGCGTCCTGCTGAATCCTGAACTTGCCTATCGTCAGGATGTCATCGATATCGTTGTCTCCCACGACCTGGCGCATGGCCGCCTCGGCCGCATCTTTTACCGTTTTATCCTGTTGGGTTACGTTGAAGAGGTAGTCCCCGGGATCCTTGATCCTGTACTGAACAATAAAGGTCAGGTCCACGATGTTCTCGGCCCGTGTCAGCATGAGGCTTTCACCGGGAATGCTCTGACCGGTCGGTCTGAAGCCGATTTCAATGCGGCGCACGGAGGTTACCGAGGGGGTAAGGACTGTTTCAATGGGCCGGGGAAGATGGTAGTGAGGACCCGGTGCCGTGATTCGGACGGCCTTGCCGAATCGCTTCACCTGGCCCACCTCGTCGGGTTTTACAAAGTACACGCCCGACAGAAGCCAGAGAACCACAAAAATCCCGGCAAGGTAAGGAACAAGTCCGTATTTCCCCAGACTGAAGGATCCGAAAGGAGTGGATTTCCTGATCTTTTCCAGCAGCTTTTTCAGATCCGACGACTGCCGTCCGCCCCAGGGATCATCTCCCTGATTCTTCCATGCCATAGGTGTCCCTCCCCGCTGTTTGTACCGTAGTATTGGTGTTGAAATCGAGATGTGTCCGACAAGCAGCGTCACAAGGAAGGCTTTGTTATCACGGGGCGAAAGCACTGTCAATCAATAGCTCCCCCGGCCCGGCAGAACCGGAATCTTGCTGTCCCGCCGTCGATCTTGATTGTCAGGGCTCGCTCTCTATGGTATGTAAACGCTTACTTCTGCGGCAGCGTTAAGGAACAGTCCATGAATCCGGAAGTGTTTCGAGAATATGATGTGCGCGGCATCGTCGGGAAAGACCTGACGGACGATTTTGTCATTGACCTTGGAAGGGCAATCGGCACCCACAGCCGCGAAAAGGGTGTGCGTACCATGGCCCTGGGCCGCGATACCCGCCTTTCCTCGCAGGCCTATCACGGGCTGATGATGAGAGGGCTCGCTTCAACGGGAATCGACGTCATCGATATCGGCCTTTGCGCCTCGCCCATGCTGTACTTTTCCATACGTCACCTTGGGACTGACGGAGGCGTCATGGTGACGGGAAGCCATAATCCCCCTGATTTCAATGGCTTCAAGATCTGCGTTGGGCCTGACACCATTTACGGAGAGGAAATTCAGAGGCTCAGGGTCATCATGGAACGAGAAGCTTACCTGTCAGGATCGGGAACGACGATGGAATGCTCCGTGACAGAGGCTTACCAGGACTACATCTGCAACAACGTTACGGTCCCCTCAACCCTCTCCATCGCCGTCGACGGCGGTAACGGCGTGGGAGGTCATTTCGGGATACCCGTCTTCGAACGCCTGGGTTGCTCGGTGACGCAATTATACTGTGACATGGACGGAAACTTCCCCAATCACTTTCCCGACCCCACGGTGGAGGAAAATCTGGCAGACCTGATCCGGGTGGTACGGGACAACCGACTTCACATGGGCATCGCTTTCGATGGTGACGCCGACAGAATAGGCGTCATCTCCGAAAACGGCAGGATCATCTGGGGTGACGAACTGCTCCTGCTCTTCTCACGCTTTATTCTGAAAGAACATCCCGGCGCCGTCATTATCGGCGAAGTGAAGTGTTCCCAGAAACTCTACGATGACATTGAACGGCGGGGCGGCCGGGGCATCATGTGGAAGGCGGGCCACTCCCTCATCAAGGGAAAAATGAAGGAAGAAAAGGCGCTCCTGGCAGGCGAGATGAGCGGCCACATCTTTTTTGCCGACCGATACTTCGGCTTCGACGACGCCATCTACGCCGCCGCCCGTCTCCTCGAAATCGTTTCCACAAGCGGTTCGGGACTGGACGACCTTCTCGCGGACATTCCGAAAAGCTTTACCACGCCTGAAATACGGGTAGATTGTCCCGATTCCCTGAAATTCGAAGTTGTCGAGCGAGTGACCGATCATTTCAGACACCGCTATGACATCATAGATATCGACGGTGTCCGGGTCCGCTTCGACGGTGGATGGGGCCTCGTCAGGGCTTCGAACACGCAGCCCGTCCTGGTCATGCGCTTTGAAGCGTTTAGTGAACGGCGACTGAGTGAAATCCGCTCCCTCGTGGAGACGGTCGTCAGTGACGCGCTGCGGCAATCCGGCGGATCGGCCATGACCTAGCACCGCGCTTTCCGGCACCCCGGACGGCATGAACCGGTGTTCCAGGCGGAGGGTTCCGATCCGAAGGATCAATTGCTACAGGACACGCGAGAAGCACCGAGGAGGTATTTCTCATGTTCAACGTTTCTCAAAAACACACGAAGCTGACGACGTTTTATCTGTTGGGCACAAAGACAGACGATCTCGTTCCCCAGTTGCGGCGGAACATGAAACGAAAAAAGCCCGTTCTCGTGGTACCCACGCTGGCAACGGAGTTCACCCTTGACGAGAACAAGCCCGTTTTTCTTCATATCGTCAGACAGCTGCGCCGGGTTACCTACCTTAACAGGATCATATTCGGCCTCGACCGGGCAACCGATGAGGAGGCCCGGGAACTCGCGGATATCCTGAAAAAGGCCGGAATGAAAAACGTCATCATTCAGCACAACGAGGGAGAAGGCTTCACATCCATCTACAAGCAGCTCACGGACGCCGGATTCAATGTGGACCAGCCCGGAAAGGGGCGTAACATGTTCATGTCCTTCGGCGTCGCCCAGGCCCTGGGAGCCCAGTGCATCGGCGTTATAGACGCGGACATCAAGACCTTTCACCGGCGCCAGGTGGACCGCCTGTTCTACCCTGTTCTCGTCAGGGATTATGAATTCTCCAAGGCATTTTACGCCCGCATCAGCGAAGGCCAGTTGTACGGGCGGGTGAAGCGGCTCCTGGTGGACCCCCTGCTGATCGCCCTGAAAAGGAAATTTTCGGAATTCGGCGACAACAAGTTCATGCGCCTTGCCGACTACCTGCTGGCCTTCAATTACCAGACCTCGGGAGAAGTCGCCTTTGACACGAGTCTGCTGAGGCGTATGCACTTCGCCACCAACTGGGGCGTTGAAATGTTCACGCTCATCGAGGTGTATCGCAAGGCAAACAATATCGCCCAGGTGCAGTTCTCCAGAAAGCCCTTTGATCACAAGCACCAGGACGCTTCCGCGGACGACAGGGAACGGGGGCTCTACAAGATGGCCATCGACATCGTTACCACCATTTTTTCGTCGCTGGTGGTGGACGAAGGACTCGAACTGTCAGAATATTTCATACAGGACCTGACCATCAGCTATCGAAACGTGGCCGAGGAACTGATCAAAAAATACGCAGACAATGCCGCCTTCTCAAATCTTAACTACGACCGCAGGGCCGAGGAGGCCCTGGTGAAAACCATCTTTACCGAGGCCATTCTCACGGCCGGCGATTACCTTATATCGCCCTCGCGGGTAACAGACCGGTTCCTGCGCATTCTCCTGAGTGACGACCGTTTCAAGAAATACCTTACAATGGGGCTTCAAAAAGACATGCTTGCCTTCGAAAGGGATAATCGCTACCAGCTCTTCGAAGTTCCTCAAACGGTTTCATGGGAACGGATCGTGACGAAACTCCCCAGAATCCTGATGGATATCGGTGATACGGTCAAGCGCGAACAGAAATTGTATCCATAATTTCGGGACGAGCCGCCCCGGTGTCCCGCGGCCTGGAGCCCGACGGGCGGTAACGAGGCCTTCGGAGCAGAACCCGTCAGGTAAAGCGCGTGTCACCCCGTCCGGTGGGACAAGGGCATGGCACGGTACCGGCCGTCACCGCTTCCGACCAGCATGATCCGCAGGTCCATGACGTTGGTAAGGGTCGGCCCCGTCATGAGCAATTCGCCGCTTCCGCAAAAATAGTTGTAGGAATCGTTTCTTCCCAGATATTCCCGGGCGCGCTTTCCAGCCTCTCCGCCCCGCCGGACCGTTCCGCCGTCGACAACGGCTCCCGCCGCGTCGGTGGGACCATCCGTTCCGTCGGTCCCCCCACTCAAAACAACGATGCCCTCTGTCCCGTCCAGGTCGATCGCGGCGGCCAGGGCGAATTCCATGTTTCTTCCCCCCGTGCCGTTCCCCCGAACGGTTACCGTTGTTTCACCGCCCGACAGGATGCAGGCCGGCGGAGCCACGGGATTCCCCGACTTTAAAACTTCCCTGGCAATGGCGGCGTGAACCTTGGCCACCTCCCTGGTTTCTCCTTCTATGGACGACGAAAGCACGAGAGGCGTGTATCCAAGCTCGCGGGCCTTTTCCCCGGCCGCTTCTATGGACTGGGCCGCATTTCCGACAATGAAGTTCCAGGTTTTCTCAAAGACCGCCTCCCCCGGCTTCGGCGTTTCCAGAACGGCGCCGCGCACTCCCGCCTCGAGATAGCCGCGAAGGGGTTTCGGCAGTCGCTCCCTGATGCCGTATTCCTCGAGAACGGCATCGCAATCGGCGAAGGTGCTTCTGTCCGGAACGGTGGGCCCCGAGGCGATGACATCCAGGTCATCGCCGATCACATCGGAAAGTATCAGCGAAATAACCGTCGCCGGGGCGGCGGCCAGGGCGAGCCGACCTCCCTTTATGGCCGATAGATGTTTGCGCAGGGAATTGATTTCATGGATAGTGGCACCACAGTTCAGCAACTCCTTCGTGAGCGCCTGCTTGTGGCTCAGGGTGAGGTTCCCCGCCGGCAGGGGCATCAGTGCCGAACCGCCGCCGGAGATAAGGCACAGGACCAGATCTCCCGGCCCTGCCCTGCCCGCGATATGGAGAATCATTTTCGCGCCGTCCACTCCGGCTTCATCGGGGACGGGATGGCCCGCCTCGGATATCGACAGGATATTAAGCGGTCCTCCGTGGCCGTATTTCGTGGTGACGTGACCGTCGCTGATCCGTGGCCCGAGAATGTCTTCGAGAGCCGCCGCCATAGGCCAGGCGGCCTTTCCCGCCCCAACCACGAAAACGCGATCGATGTCGTCGAGGCTCCTCGACCACGACCCGATGGTGAGCCTGTCTCCGCCGTTCAGGAGAACAACCCGAGACACTGCCAGTCGGGCGTCGGCGGCTCCGAGACCGGCGTCAAAAATGGCACGGGCGTCCCGCCTCATGCTTTCTTCCGGCATTCGCCGACCCCTTCCTCTGCTGTCAGAATTCCTGCTTCGTCGTCACAGTCGACTTGATGGCATTAATCAGATCAGTCATGGCGGCAATGACGTTTTCCCTGAAATCGCCGGCAACGACCAGCAACATGATATCGTCACCGGGCTTGAGCACACCTTCACGAATCTCGGCAAGAACCTCGACGATGCCTTCCCTCCGCCGAGCTTCATCGAGAAGCCCCCGGAGGGCTCGCCTGTCGGCTTGGACGCGGATTTCCTTCACGGGGTTTCCCTCCCGCGACGTGGCCCGGACTATGCCATTGTGTCCAAGGATCATTCCCGCCTTGTTGATGTCAGGGTGTCTTTTCGCGCGGTCTATGAGGACCTGGAGGTTCATGGCATGCTCCCTGATAGTGTTTCTGACGGCGTCTTGACTGCGTGGATGCATTATGGGACAAAAGGCCCATGAGCGCAAGACGTCGATCCAAAAAAAAGGTGTACCGCCTGGAGCGCCTCGGGGAATTCCTTCCGGGAACGCTCGTCAAAGAAAAAATATTCATCCCCACCATGCCGCCCGGAACGGCGAGTCTCTGGAACAGGGCCGTGGGTCCCCAGATAGCTCGTCAGACAGAACCTCTCCGGCTTAGAGGGAGTGTGCTGTATGTTACGGTGAGTACGCCGGCATGGATGCAACAGCTTCAGTACATGAACGAAGAGATTCTCGAAAAGGTCAACTCTCTGGAGCCGGCTCACAGAATTACAAAGATACGCTATTCCATAGGTCATGTCACGCCCCGGGCCGAGCGGCCCGAGTCTTTCCGGGACACCCTGCTCGACGAAAGCAGGCTCAAAGACCGGGACAGGCGACTTATAGCGCAACACCTGTCATCCATAGGAGATGAAGACCTCAGGGAAGCCATCCGCCGCGTCATGATACGGGAAGCCCTGACCCGTTACCTCCGTTCATGATGCCGGTGCGCGGTGCGGGGCACCTGTCGCCTCACTCTCCCGTCATTTCCCGTACCTCGGCGGAATACAGGCCCGGTGCATCGAACAGGACAAGAGGGGACATGACCGTCACTTCCTCCCCTCCTCCCCTGATTCCTTCCGCCAGAACAAAAACCGCCGGCGACGAGGCCTCGGAATGTACAAAACGCAGGACCTTCGGCTCCAGGCCGTTCTGCCGCAGGGAAGCGATGAGACCGACTGACCGACTCGCCGGGTAAATAACGTAGACCCGGCCCTTTTCCTTCAGCAGGAATGCCGCTCCCCCGACAAAGTCGTCTATGGTCCCGTACACCTCGTGACGGGCAGCGGCTTTCTCACGAAGGGGATTTATCCGACCGCTTCCCACCTTCCGGTAGGGGGGATTGAAAAAAACCACGTCATATGAGCCGGGTTCGTAGTGTCGCCTGATTTCGCGCACATCCCGGCAGGCAAAGGACACCCGTTCCTTAAACCCGTTCAGGAGGGCACTCCGGTTGGACATGTCCACCATTTCTTCCTGGATATCGATGCCACTGATAAGGACCTCCGCCTGCCGGGCCGCAAGTATCAGCGATATCACGCCGCTTCCGGAACCCAGTTCCATCGCGCGCGAGCCGGGCCTGAGCCTGATACAGCCCGCCAGCAGAACGGCGTCAATGGAAAACCGGTAGCCCTTTTGTTTCTGAAGAACCGACAGGGTAGTGCCGGGGAGACGTTCGACCGTTTCGCCGGTGTGTATTGCTGGATCACGCATAGGTTTTTCCGGAACAACTATCGGCTGTTCTCCCAAAACAAATACCCCCAAAACGCTGTTTTACAGGGAAACGGGCCGGCAGGAAAAGCGCGACGAGAGAGCGTCGGGCTTGATTCACAGTTCGACGGCGTAAAACTCGTCCGTCTCCCCCCGCTCCTTTCGTTGCCTCCAGAAGCGGCCGATCGCCATCAGCAGCCACAAAGCCTGGTCGTGGGTGATATCTTCCATTTTTTCAAGGAGATCAGGAACATTCACATCGAAGCGGGCGCCCAGTTTCTCGTATTTTTCAACGTCTTCGACATCCCAGGACAGCAGCAGCGGCCATTCGTCGAAGCGTTTTACCGGAAAATCGGCATTTTTGAAGGTTTCGCAGAGAAATGCGCCCTCGGAAGGCGAAAAAAACCCCGCCATCTCCCGAGCCGTTTCATGCGCGCGTTCCAGGCTTGAGGAAACTCGGTCCTTCAGGGCGGCGGGAATATCCTCCATGCCTTCCAGAAGGCTGCCGTGATCGTGCTGTGCGGAAGGGGACTCGTTCGGGGATTTCATGGCATTTCTCGCGACAGGCACGCCCGCGGCTGAAGGGGAAAAAATGGGGTGAGTGAAGGGATTTGAACCCTCGACCTCCGGGGCCACAACCCGGCACTCTAACCATCTGAGCTACACCCACCACACAACCCGGACCGTCACGGTCCGTCTGGAGAAATGGTTCTATAGCATACAGGCACCCCGGGGGCAACAAAAAATACGCTCCCCCCCATGAGTCCCCCTGTCTCATGTCGTTGCCGCTCCGCTCCGGCGGAGGAGCCGTTTCCGCCTGTGTACGAGGGACTGCCGGCGCAGGGGGTTCAGGCCGGTGGTTTCCGCGAGGGCTCGCTCCACGAGATCGAGGGCCTGTTCGTAATCGCGGGCATGGTGTTCATACCACTTGGCCAACTCCTGGAGCGCGAAAAGATCGCCCGGTTGTTCGGCGAGAATCTGCTCCCAGAGAGCCCGCGCTTCCCGCCAGTTTCCCGCGCGCCTGTGAATCAGGGACAGGGCCCTGGCCGCTTCAAGGGTTGTCTCTCCGGACTCTTCGCCCAGAAGATGTTCCAGGATCCGGCGCCCGCCCGCGGGGTCGCCCCGGTCGAGCCGAAGCCGGGCCGCCGCCAGGAGATCTTCATGAACGGTCCGCCGGTTCCTGGGGTCTTCCCGGACAATATCGGCCAGGTGTGCCGACAGAGCGGCCATGGACACCACGTCGACGCGGTTGTGCTCGAAGACATCTTCCATAAGTCTTCCGTCCCGCCGCCGGAGCCATTCGAAATACCTCCCCGGTATCTCGAATCCCGGAATATCGCCGCTTCGCCGGAGATCGAGAACCTGTTCCTCCAGAGTGCAGAGACGGCAGTTTTCAAGTCGGTGCCCCAGAAGACGCCTCGATGGAAAGAGAAGATCCAGGTGAGGAATCCCCTCAAAGGGGTTCTCCCGGCGGTTCATGATACAGCGGGTTACCAGGAGCCCCACGTCAAAGGCCTTTCCATTGAAAGTGACCAGGAAACTTCGCTTTCTCAAGGCCCGGGAGAGCTCTGCCAGGGCCGCTCCTTCTTCATCGAAATCCCGGAGAAATATCTGCCGGGTCACCAGCGATGATCCTTCGAACCAGCCCAGACCGATCAGAAACGCCGTGGTCCCCGTTCCGCCCGCGAGACCGGTGGTTTCCGTGTCCAGGAAGAGAGCGCCGGCGGGATCCATATCAGCGAGACTGTCATCATGGGCCAGCAGGGCGATCTGTTTCATGTCAACGCCCCTCATGTCGGCAACGGACAGAGCACCATGACGGACACTCTCCTCCAGTGAGTCGTCGACCACAAAACACGAGCCGTGATCATTCCGGACCACTTCTCCCCGGATCACCTCCGCAAGATCGCGAGCGTCGCTTTCGTCGAAGAGTCGATCCCGAACAGGGGCGGCGGGGCGACCGGCCGGACGCCGGGACATGATGGCCTCTACGCGTCGCCTCAGGCCGTTCATAGTCCGGTCGCGGTCCCGGCCGTGATCGGTCCCGGGCTTCTTTTCGGGGGCGTTCTCGCCGGTCAGGCGATGCAGTCTCGTAATGACGCTCATGAGGGAACACCCATGATATCGAGGATCGCCAGGGCGGCTTCCTTGCCCTTCGGTCCCACTTCGAGAGTGGGTCCCACACAGGAGGGACAGCCGTGGTCGCAGGGGCATCCGGCGATACGTTCCCGGGCGGATGCCATGAGGCGGTCATGCTCGCCGAAGAGCAGTTCCGAAAAGCCGATGCCGCCGGGACAGGCATCAAAAATGAAGATGGTGGGATCGAAATCATTCATTCCGACGGGCAGGCCGTCCCTGTCACCGGGGGGCGCATCGACGAAAGACCGGTGACCGCCGCCGCGCTGAACGAACCACTCGCCGCTCTTGTCGCCGATACAGCGGTCGATGTCCCGGATGTCGGCCATGAGAAGCATTGCCGCAAGATGATGGAGGGCATGGGCAAGCCCGGCCATGCCGTCGATGATCTCCTCCCGTGAGCAGGACAGGCGGTCCAGCACGTTCCGGGGGACGGTGAACCAGTAGCTGGTGGTGTGCATGTCCTTTTCGGGCAGGTTTACATCGCCATAGCCCACGTTTTCGGAGGTGTAAAACTTGATCTTCTTGTAACCGACCACCTTCCGTACCACCTGTACCTCGCCGTGTTCCACGATGAGAGGATCCCGATGGACGGTCCCGAAGACGTCGATGACCCGCACGTTGGTGTAGGTCATCGCATCGGTGTAGTAATCCACGTCGACCGCACGGACGTAGGCTTTTTTCCGCTCCAAGTCGAGGGAATCAACGTGATACTGCCGGGAGTCCACCATGTAAACGGCCTCATCGTGAACGGTGGTAAAGGCGCTGTCCCAGTCCACCTCGGCAATGACGCGATGTTCACCCCTGACGGTGGTGTCAATGACAACGATGCTTTCCGGGTTGATGCTCCGCAGACTTATTTCATCGGCGGGGTAACTTTCGGCTGCCCAGTACCAGCGATCGTCAACGCGGTGAAGTACACCTTTATCCTCAAGGTATTCAAGCAATTCTTCTATATTTTCTGAACCGAAGCGTTCGCCTTTCCGGAAGGGCAGTTCAAAAGCGGCGCTTTTCAGGTGGTGGAGAAGGATAAGCAGGTTATCAGGATTCACGCGGCAGTGTTCGGGTGATCGGGAAAAGAAATAGTCGGGATTGTCCGCGATGTACTGGTCCATGGGGTTGCTCCGGGCGATGAGGACGGCCAGGCTGTGCCCCCGTCGGCGCCCCGCCCTTCCCGCCTGCTGCCAGGTGCCGGCGATGGACCCGGGGTAGCCGGCCATGATGCAGACCTCCAGATCGCCGATGTCAATTCCCAGTTCCAGGGCGTTGGTACTGACCACGCCCATGATCGCCCGGTCACGGAGTCCCGCCTCGATCTGTCTCCTCAGATTGGGAAGATACCCCCCGCGGTAGCCCGTGACGTACCGGTCGTCACGAGGTATCTTCCGACCCAGGCCGTCCTTGAGGTACCGGGCAAGAACCTCCACGTTGAGGCGGCTGGTCGTGAAAACAATTGTCGCAATGGCGTTTTCAATCAGGTCCGAGGCCATGATCCGGGCCGGCGTGAGGGCCGACTGGCGGATCCCGAGCTCGCGGTTCACTATGGGGGGGTTATACAGGATGAACGTGCGGGAAGCCCGAGGCGCCCCGCTTTCATCGATGAGCATGACGGGACGCTCCAGAAGAGCCTCTGCATGCTCTTTCGGGTTGGCAACCGTGGCGGAACAGCAGATGAATACCGGATCAGTTCCATAAAACCGGCATATTCGAACCAGACGCCGCATGACATTGGCGAAATGGCTGCCGAAAATGCCACGGTAGACATGGAGCTCGTCGATGACTACGTAACGGAGGTTCATGAAGAGTTTCCGCCACTTGGTGTGGTGGGGAAGAATCCCCGTATGGAGCATGTCCGGGTTGGTCAGCACCACGTTACCCCGCCTGCGAATGGCCTGCCGCGCATCGTCGGGCGTGTCGCCGTCATAGGTGAAGCTGCCGATATCGGCTCCGATGCGACCGACCAGGCCATGGAGTTCGTGCATCTGGTCCTGGGCAAGCGCCTTCGTGGGAAAGAGATAGAGCGCACGAGTCTCCGGTTCCTCGAGAAGACGTTGGATTACGGGAATGTTGTAGCAGAGCGTCTTTCCGCTGGCCGTAGGGGTGACAAGGACCACGTGGCGTCCCTCCCGGATTCCGTCCAGGGCCTTTACCTGGTGGCTGTAAAGGCGTTGAATGTCCTCCTTCTCAAGGGCGACCCGCAGGCGGGGGTTCACCCAGTCGGGAAAGGGCGCGAAGGTTCCTTCATCGGCTGGAATCCGCTTCAGGGCCCGGACATGTTCCGTAAAACGACGATCCGACTCCTTCCGGGCCAGCCATTCTTCAAGGGTCAATTTCGTCACCGCCCTTTCCTCCCTCGTATCGTCCAGCTTTCCACAAAACCACAATTCGTTATATAGCACCAACACTTACAGGCATTTCTCAATGTATTCCGAAAGGACAGCGAGCGTCTCGTCGGGCTGTTCTTGGTGAGGCGTGTGGCCGCACCGTTCCATTACAACCGCCGTCGCCTCGCCCGTCGTGCCGGAGGTGATAGAGTCGACCTGACGCTTCGTGCCGTAGCGGTCGTCGGCACCCTGGATCACCAGCAGGGGGCAGTCGATGGAGCGAAGCAGGTACTCGATGTTCCAGGGGTAAAACCAGGGGCTGAGCCAGGTGTCCGACCAGGCCCTGAACACTGAATCGGTCTTGTCGCCGTGATAGGCCGAAAGGGTCCGGAGACGTCCGCTACGGTACTGCAGGACGGCCCCTTCTATCCCCGCGAGCGTTTCAGGCTCAACGAAAACATGGGCCGCGACAGTGATGATCGCCTGCAGAAGGGGCGGCCTTTCAGCGCCGTGAATCAGGGCGATGCTCCCGCCATCGGAATGTCCCACCAGTATGTAGGGCATCCCGGGTATGGTTCCCTCCAGGAGCTGCGGCAGTTCCTGAAGGGCGTAATCGTGCAGGTAGTGGATTCTTCGCGGACCCCGCAGCGGTGAGGATCTTCCGTATCCCCGGCGATCATAGACGAGCCCGGGACATCCCGTGGCGGCGCAGAGCCGGTCGGGGAAATCCTTCCACATGGCGACACAGCCGAGACCCTCATGAAGAAAGACCAGGTACGGTCCGGTGACGGTCCCGTCAATCAGCCGGTAGTAAAGGGATTCATCGTCCCGCAACAGCAGATAGTTCATGATCCTGTGTCTCCCCGGAGCCCTCCCCCGCGTATTCCCGGTGTAAGGCATTCCCGTCTATCGCGGATCGACGGCCCGATTCCAGGTCTGCGTCCGGTAAAGAAAGCCGATGTAGCCGCGGGGTCGGCTGCCCGAAGAGGGGCGACACATACAAAGCTCCGGAGCACGACTAGCACCAGTACCGCTCCGATAAAGGATCTTTTCATTTTCCGCCCCCGCTTCGTGCTGAAGCTTTCCGGATGTATCGTATCGGAATCCTGCGCTAAAACGTCCCTCCTGTCAAGAAAAAGGAGACCCGCAGACGCACCGGCCCCCCGGAAAGAACAACCCGCTGTTAACCGGACGCGATACATGTTATAGATCGGCTTCTACGACATCATTATCGGTGGCGGGTGCCGTCACCTCCCCGAGCCTCCCGCGCTTTTTCGCGGGTCTCCGGGGAATCACGGGACCAGGGATGGCAGAACTCCAAGGACACATCGAGAACATACCATACTTCGACGAGGAATCGGGTTTCGCCATAGTACGGCTGAGGGTGCGCGGAAGCCGGGACCTCGTCACCTGCGTGGGCTCCATGGCAGCCCCCATTCCGGGCGAAATGCTTTCCATGGAGGGTGAGTGGATCAACCATCCCCGCTACGGCCGCCAGTTCAAAGCCGACTCCTGTCTGACAACCGCGCCCGCATCGGTCCAGGGTATTCGGAAATACCTGGGATCAGGGCTTATCAAGGGAATCGGCCCCGTCATGTCCCGGCGCATCGTCGGTACCTTCGGAGCAGACACCCTCGACATCATCGACAATGACATCGGGCGGCTCATGGAAATCCCCGGTATCGGAGAACAGCGCGTCGGAAGCATAGAAAAAGCCTGGCGGGAACAAAAGGAAATCCGCTCGGTCATGATATTTCTTCAGGGCCACGGCGTCAGTACGGCCTATGCCGCCAGGATCTTCAAGCACTACGGAAAGGATTCCATCAGGCTCGTCGGAGAAAACCCCTACCGGCTTGCCATGGACATTGCCGGCATCGGCTTTCTTACGGCAGACAAGATTGCCGGAAACATGGGCTTTGCCCGGGACTCTCACCGGCGCGCCGAGGCGGGCATCCTCTATGTCCTGAACCAGCTTGCCGATCAGGGCCACGTGTATTACCCCGAACGGCTTCTCGTTGACGAGGCCTGCTCCATGCTGGATGTTGAATCCACGCTGGTTGAGACGGCCTTGGGAGTCCTGGCGGAAGAAAAGCGTATTATACGTGACACACGGACGGACTCCGATCAATCGGCGGTCTACCTCCCCCCGTTTTATCAGGCCGAAACGCAGGCTGCGGAACGGATGAAGGTCCTCGTCGGAACGGCACGAGATTCTCTCGGCATCGATGCCGGAGCGGCCATCGCCCACGCCCAGAAAACGATGGCCGTCACCCTTGCCCCGAAGCAGGTCGAAGCCCTTCAATCCTCGATAAAAAACAAGGTCCTGATCATCACGGGAGGCCCCGGAACAGGGAAAACGACCATTCTGAAGGCGATCCTGAACATTCACACCGGACGGACGGCCCGGGTGCTTCTGGCAGCCCCCACGGGACGGGCGGCGAAGAAGCTTTCAGAGGCCACGGGGCGGGAGGCGAAGACGATTCACCGACTCCTGGAATTCAACGGACGGAGGGGAGGCTTCCAGAAGACCGAAGATTCCCCCCTGGAATGCGACATGCTCGTTGTGGACGAAACGTCCATGATCGACATTGTTCTGCTGTACCACCTCCTGAAAGCCCTCCCCGCACGGGCTACGCTCATACTGGTGGGTGACGTGAACCAGCTGCCTTCCGTCGGACCCGGTATGGTTCTTCGGGACACAATCGATTCGGGAGTCATTCCCGTGGTGGAACTCAACGAGATCTTCAGACAGGCCCGCGAAAGTTCCATCATCGTCAATGCCCACAAAATCAACCAGGGATTGTCCCCCGATACGGAACCACAGCAGGAAGGGCTTTCGGATTTTTATTTCATCGAGCAGGAAGAGCCGGAAAAGGTGCTGGACACCCTGATACGGCTCGTCAAGGAACGGATCCCGGCCCGTTTCGGGCTCCACCCCCTGTACGACATCCAGGTGTTGACTCCCATGAATCGCGGAACCCTCGGGGTGTCCAACCTGAACAACGAACTTCAGAAGGTTCTCAACCCCGGGGAGCACGGCGTGACGAGGTCCGGGAGAGAGTTCAGGATCAATGACAAGGTGATGCAGATAACCAATAATTATGACAAGGAAGTCTTCAACGGCGACATAGGAAGAATTGTCGCCCTGGGAAGAGATGAACAGGAAATCCGGGTTCTCTTCGACGATCGCCTCATCACCTATGACTATGCCGAACTGGACGAACTGGTCCCGGCCTATGCCGTAACGGTGCACAAAAGCCAGGGATCGGAATACCCTGCGGTGGTGATTCCGGTCCTGACACAGCACTACATGATGCTGCAGCGCAACCTGCTGTACACCGCCGTCACACGGGGCAGGAAGCTGGTGGTCCTGATCGGGACGAAAAAAGCCCTGGCCATTGCCGTCAAAAACAACCGGACCCGGCAGCGGTTTTCGCTGCTGAAGGAGCGGTTGCGCGGTCCGGGAGTTCCGCCTCATCACTCCGAGAATTTGTGAAGCAACGGAGGCCGTTTTCTGGTATAACCCGGGGCGCCTGATGCCGCACCGAATCAACCCGAATCACTGAAACGAGGTGTACCATGAAGAAATGGATTTGCAAAATCTGCGGTTACATCCACGAGGGAGAAGCTCCTCCGGAGACTTGCCCGATTTGCGGCGCCCCGGCCTCGGAGTTTGAGCCTATGCCCGACGATAAAAAACAGGACACCTCGTCCCCCGGAACACTGCCGGGAGCGAACAGAGAGGAGGCGCCCCCGGAAAGGCAACAGTATATGCCGGCCTTTGTTCGCAATAACCGCTTTCTGTCGTTCATAGCCAGGGTTTTCCCCCTCTTCCAGTTTCACCCCATCATGGCCCACTTCCCGAACGGCCTCATTCCCGCGTCGGTTTTTTTCCTGCTGCTGGCGATCTTTTTCGACCTTCCCTGCGTGGAACTAACTGCCTTTTATACCCTCTGCGCTGCCGTGGTACTGTCTCCCCTGACGGTGATCACGGGCATCTATAGCTGGAAGGCCCACTACAAAAAAGCGGTGACAACCAGGTTCATGTTCAAGCTCTACGGCGGAATCGCCTTCGTTGTGCTGGGATCGGCAACCATCATATGGCGCCTGATGACCCCGGGTATCGTTGAAACCGGAACAGGTCCTTATGTCGTCATCAACCTCGTCCTGCTGGTCCTGGCGGCCCTCCTGGGCCATGTAGGAGGCAGCATCGTTTTTGCCGGAAGACGACAGCGATGAACCGGAGCGCGGCACAGCGAAAATCCTTGAGGAGACAACGATGGCTACGATAACCTTTCTCGGCGGAGCCCGATCGGTTACGGGCTCGACCTATCTTGTCGAAACAGAAGACGGAAAGCGACTGCTTATCGACTGCGGTCTCTTTCAGGGCGGAAGCCGGATCGAACGAAGGAATCGGGAGAACTGGGGCTTCAGGCCGTCGGAAATCGACGCGGTGATTCTGACTCACGGCCACATCGATCACAGCGGGCGCATTCCGAAGCTCGTCAAGGACGGCTTCAGGGGACCCGTCATCACCTCGCCTCCCACGGTCGAGATCTGCCAGATCATGCTCCTTGACTCCGCCCACGTCCAGGCCATGGAGGCCCGGTGGAAATCGTCCCGCAACGTCCGACGGGGCGGAAAACCCGTGGAACCGCTCTACACCATAGACGATGCCCGTAACAGTCTCGCCTGCCTGAAACCCATGGAACGGGACCGCCTGTTCGAGCCGGTGCCGGGCGTACGGGCGCGGTTGAGGAATGCCGGGCACATTCTGGGGTCATGTTTTATCGAACTGTGGCTGTCCGAAAAATCCGGCACCATCAAGCTGGTTTTTTCAGGAGACCTGGGCAACAAGAACCAACTCATCGTCAGGGATCCCCACGAGGTCGCCGAGGCCAACTACCTGTTCCTCGAATCAACTTACGGTGACCGCCTGCACCGGACCTTTGAGGATAGCAAGGCAGAACTCCTGGAGGCCATTCGTTATGCCGTGTCCCACGGAGAAAAGGTCATCATCCCGGCTTTCGCCCTGGAACGGACCCAGGAAATTCTTTACCTCCTGGGTGAATTCTACCGGGACGGGTCCCTGCCGAAAATACCCGTCTATGTCGACAGCCCCCTTGCAATAAAGGCTACGGAAATATTCAGAAACAACAAAAAATACTATGATGATGCAGCCCGGGCCATCGTCGAGCAGGGATTCGACCCCTTCGACATGCCGACGCTCCGTTTTACTCCGACAACAGATGAGTCCATCGCCATCAACCGCAGATCGGAACCGGCCATCGTTATATCCGCCAACGGAATGTGTACCGCGGGCAGAATCAAACATCACCTGAAGCATAATCTCTGGCGGCCCGGGGCGAGCCTGATAATTGTGGGATATCAGGCTGAAGGAACCACGGGGAGAAAAATCGTCGACGGCGCCGGGACAGTCCGCATTTTTCGGGAGGAAGTGTCCGTCAGGGCCAGGGTGTACACCATCGGCGGATTTTCCGCCCATGCGGACCAGAAGGGTCTTATCGACTGGGTCCGGCCTCTCGTCGATTCCAACCCGCGCGTTTTTCTTGTCCATGGGGAATTGAAGGCCAGTGAGCCCCTGGCGGCAAAAATTGAAGCGGACCTGGGCCTCGAAACCTACATACCCGACTGGAAAGAATCGGTGCTGCTGACACCCCGCCGGGAGATTATCGCGCAACCGGGGGTAAGGAAAGCTCCCGAAACACTACCGGGAATACAGAGAGAGGAGCTTCTCGAATCCATTGAAATTCTCGAGGAACGGCTCGAACTCCTTCGTGACGGACTCACGGACGACCGGTATCCGGAAGCAATGGACAGGACAATGCTGGACCGGCTGAAGAAAATCAGTTCCGACCTGGCCGGCCTGGTTTCTCCCTGATTACGCGCGGACGCGCTGACGGAAACGAAGAAAAAGGAAGAGAAAGGAGTTGATGGCATGGATTTTCGGAACATCACCTACGAAAAACAGGGATACATCGCTATTCTCACCCTGAACCGGCCACCGGCCAATTCGATCAACCTTGCCACGCTGGAGGAGATCGACCGGGTCCTTGATGATGTCGCCGGCAACAACGACATTCGGGTACTCGTTATAACCGGTGCGGGAGAAAAGGGCTTTTCAGCCGGATTCGACGTGTCCGACGCGGCTAACAGCGACAAGGCCGGCCCCATGGGCCAGGCTCTGTGGACGAGAATCAGCCGTTTTCAGAAGCCCGTTATTGCGGCCATCAACGGCTACGCCTTCGGCGGGGGGTGTGAACTGTCAATGGCCTGCACGTTCAGGGTCATGCTTTCAGGTGCGAAGATCGGCCTTACGGAACTCAACATGGGCATCATCCCCGGCTGGGGAGGAACCCAACGCATGCCCGCCATCCTGGGTAAATCGAAGGCCTTGGACCTGATACTGTTCAGCAAACGCATCACCGCCGAAGAAGCGCTGGATATCGGCCTGGTGGACGCGGTTTCCCGGCCGGGAGAATTGATGAAAGATGTTATGGAGATGGCCGGTTTCCTGGCCGGACGTCCCCCCCTTGCCGTTCAGGCCGTAATGAGGGCTGTCACCGTGGGCCTGGAAAAGGGACTCGATGAGGGATCAAAGGCCGAGCAGGACGGCATCGCCTTGACGAGCCGCTCCAGGGACGCCACGGAAGGTTTCATGGCTTTCCTGGAAAAACGGGAACCGGACTTCAAGGGTGAATGACCTTCGTTGAAAGGAACTGCAATGACTGCGGAAGACGTAAAAGACATTGCCGTGATCGGCGCCGGAGACATGGGTCACGGAATCGCCGCCTGCTTCATCAGGGCAGGCTACCGGGTTGTCCTGCGGGACATCGAGCAGGAATACATCGATCGCGGCGTCGACAATATAAGAAAAAGCCTGTCGCGCCTCGTGAACAAGGGCACAATGACCCGGGAGGCCTTCGATGAAGCACTGTCGCGACTGGTTCCCATGATTGACCTCGCGGAAGCCGTCCGAAACGCCGATTTCGTCATCGAGGCCGTTCCCGAACGGCCGGACCTGAAAAAAAGCGTTTTCGCCGAACTCGACCGGAACGCTCCGAAGCGTGCCATCCTGGCCTCCAACACGTCGAACATCAGCATCACCGATATAGCCGCTGCCACCGGCCGCCCCGACAAAGTCGTGGGCTGTCACTTCTTCAACCCGGCCATGGTAATGAAGCTGGTGGAGGTCACCCGGGGCGATCACTCCTCCGATGAATCAATTCAGACGGCCTGTGAACTGGCACGAAAGATCGGGAAGGTTCCCGTCATCGTTGAAAAAGACTCGCCGGGATTCATTTCCAACCGGGTCAATGAACCGACAGTGGTTCTGCTTTCAAAAATTCTTGAAGCAGGAACTCCCACGCCGGAAGAATTCGACGCCGCTTTCAAGGCATTCATGCCGATGACTCCCTTTGAACTTCTGGATTACGTCGGCATCGACATCTGTTATCACGGCCTCGAATACTTCGCCCAGGCGCTTTCACCGGACTACGCGCCTTCGAAGGCCCTGGAAACCTATGTCAGGGAAGGCAGGCTGGGGAAAAAGACGGGGAGCGGATTCTTCGATTGGTCCCGGGGGAGACCGGAAATCGACCCTTCAAAAGCGACATCCGAGTATGACCTGAACCACCTGGTTGCCCTGCAGGTGAACGAAGCGACAAAGCTTATCGAAGAAGGCGTGTGTACCGATCCGGCACAGATCGATCTCGCCATGATAAACAGCAGCGGATCGCCCTTCGGACCCTTCGCCCTGGCCCGGGGGATCGGCTATGACGTGCTGAACGCGAAGCTCGAAGAACTCTACGACAGGTTCGGACTGGAAATCTTCAAGCCCACGAAAACCATGAAGGAAGGTGGCGTGACCACCTGATCCCTGGGAGCAAAACCTGCCGTCCGGGACGCCCCGCCCGTGTCACGCTGCCCGGGAAGACAACACAGCGTGACACGCGGTACTAGAGCACGATTGTGATGCCGCTATGGGAACTTAAGCGGTTAAAGAGATCCGTCCGGTCCTCGTCACTGTGCACGATGGCTTCAACCCGGAGGGAGCAGTAGGAGCCGGCGGCACTTGTCCTCGAATGACTGACCCGACAGGCCCGTTCCTGGAACACCTCCCCAATGGCCCGCTCCATCATGGCCCGATCGGAACCGATGACGGTGTATGCCCAGGAGCACGGATACTCCAGCACTGCCCGCCCTCCCTTCTTCTCCGGGTTCATGGCCGTACCGCCCCGGGGGGCCCTTGCCGCTCCCGCGGCATCATTTTTCCAACTGTTCCAGGGCAAAATCCCAGTTGACGAGATTGTCCATGACGCCGGTCAGGTAATCGGCCCGCCTGTTCTGGTAGTCCAGATAATAGGCGTGTTCCCAGACGTCCACCGTAAGAAGGGCCTTGATACCGCGTGCTACAGGAGTATCGGCATCGGCAGTGGTCATGATATCAAGCTTGCCCTCGAGCATGACCAGCCAGGCCCAGCCGCTGCCGAACCGGCCCATGGCGGCCGCATGGAAGGCTTCCCGGAACCGGTCAAAACCGCCGAAGGAGGCGGTGATCAGTTCCAGCATTTTCCCGCCCGGCCTTCCCCCTCCCCCCGGCGTGAGGCATTTCCAGTAAAACGTGTGGTTCCACAGCTGGGCCGCGTTGTTGAAGAGCGCTCGTTTCGAGGGGTCATCCACGATCGTTTTCAAAATTATCTCCAGGGGTTCCTCTTCAAGGCCGCTGCCCGCGATCAGTTTGTTCGCGTTTGCCTCATACTGGGCATGGTGCTTGCCGTAATGAAAATCAACGGTCCTTCCGCTGATAGTGGGCTCCAATGCCCCCGATGCATAGGGAAGATACTCTCGTTCAAGAATCATGGCTCCTGTTCCTCCTTCATGTTGGTCAGTCATCCTGCCGGTCGGTTGTTCACCCCTCTTTTCGACGGAGCTGCTGCCGGTGGAATGGATGGTTCCCTCTATCCGGTCCCCCGGCAGGATTTTCCGGTCCTTTTTCATACGTTCATCCATCCACAGGGGATGCCGTTTCCGGGCGTAGTCGAGTCCGACATACCCTGTGAACATACCTCTGAGAAGCGGTCTGTTCGGCTTTATCAGCAGGGCTGCGATATGGGCGACAAAGGCGAGAACAAACAGAAAAAAAGCACCATTGTGTATCCAGGTGGCCGTCAGGGCGATTGGCCGTGAAAGCTGAGGGTTCAGGAGGTTCATGTAGGTCTTGACCAGTCCGGAGAGTACCAGCAGTACTATGAGTGCCGCCATTCCCATGTAGGCGAGGCGCTGTTCCGGCAGGTATTTCCCGAAAGGCGGCTCCTCGCCCTTGCCGAAAAATGATTTGATGACCGCGATGGATGCTTTCAAATCACCCCGCCGGGGAATAAGACCTCCGTCCCCCCGAAGCCCATGATAAAATAAATGGAAAAAAGCGACGGCAACGAAAACGATGGCGGCCGCGTAATGAAGCGAGAGGGTGACAAAAAAATCATCAGCCCAGGAAAAACCGGGAATCTCGGTAATATAGTATCGCCTTCCCACGGGCAGTTCGAGCAGGCCGGTGACGATCAGCATGATTCCCGACAGGGCGACGGCCCAGTGCTCGACCATCTCTATCAGTCCATGCCGCCTTACCAGGTCCTGCTTCCTCGGGATTCCATCAGTCACAGCCGCCGCCATCCCGGTTGTCTTTTCCTCTCTGTTTCAGTGCGGCCACGGCCGCGGCGATCCCGGCACCCATTCCGGCAACCGGCGCCATGAGGACTGACGCTTCCAGAATGGATGCCCGGGCAAGCCGTCGTTCAACCCGGTCCAGGTGCGGCCGGCCCGGCCCCTTGGCCAGAACGGCATTTATATCCTCAAAGGGCACAGGCGACAGGTAGATGGTCCCCGTGCCCCCGTTTTCCGTGTTCCCGTAGAGCCGGCCCCCCGTCCGCGCCGCCCTTCGCTCCGCCTCGTTGAATATGTCCCGCCTCAATCCGATGATCATGGCACCTCGGGGGCACGCCTCTACGCAGAGCGGAACCCGTTGCTTCATGAGTCGATCATAACAGAGGTCGCACTTGAACATGACACCGTTTCCCGCCAGGGTCGGCAGAATATTCAAGTAGATGCCGAGACCGGATTGGCGCTGCGGGATACCCCAGGGACAGACGTCACGGCACTTTGCACCGCCGAAGCAGAGGTCGTCATCGATGACGACGGCACCGTTGGGATACTTGTGGTTCGCCGTGAAGGGACAGATGGTAGCACAGGGAGGATTGTCGCAGTGCATGCAACGCCGCGGCAGATAAACCGTTCGTCTGTCGTCACCCTCCCCCACATCGGCCCGTTGCACATAGATCTGCGTATAGGGCGTCAACCGGTCAAGAACATCCTTCCGTTCAGACCAGTCTTCGATCTGTCCCCGTGGAAAGAGCTTTGGAATCGGTTGTTCGGGATCGGGAATCCTCTCCAGGGCCCGTTCCCTGCAGGCCGCGACACAAAGCGCAACGGCGTGATCCACACACCCGTCGCAGAGCGTACAGTCGATCAGCGTGGCGAGATCTCCCCGACGGGGTCCGTCGGCAGCAAAGGACGGCGCGCCGGAAATGCCCGTCAGTGCAGCCAGGCTGGCGGCTGCCCGCAGAAAATGTCTTCTCGATAAAACCGGCATCGTTTTTCTTTCAGCCTGCAATCCATTTCAATCATCGATCACCGGAGCCACATTGTACGTCGGAACGGCACCGGTGACTTCGGGTGTTCCGCAGTATCTCATATATTGGAGGCAGCGTACAGCATCTTTCGAGAAACCAGGGCACTTCGTCAGTGCGCCTCGTCCCAGTCGCCGCCGCTCCTGATATGCACTTCAAGCGGAACCTTCAGGGTGATGACACCTTCCATTTCCTTTTTCACGAGATCCGCAAGGCTGTCTCGTTCTTCCCGGGGGACTTCAAAGACAAGTTCGTCGTGAACCTGCATGATCATACGGGCGGAGAATTCTTTTTCTTTGATGGCTCCGGCGATCCGCAGCATCGCGATCTTTATAAGATCCGCCGCGGACCCCTGGATGGGCGTGTTCACCGCCGCCCGTTCGGCAAACTGGCGGACCTGAACGATGGGGCTGTTGATCTCAGGAATTGCCCGGCGCCGCTTCATGATGGTAGTCACGAAACCGTCCTCCCTGGCCTGATCGAGCACCTTCTCTATGAAGCGACTGACCCCCTGGAAACGCTGGAAATATTCGTCAATGTAAATCTTTGCCATTTTCTGGGTTATGCCCAGTTCCCGAGCCAGCCCGAAGGGGCTCATTCCATAGATCACACCGAAGTTTATGACCTTTGCCTGCCGCCGCATCTCGTCGTTGACCAGGGCCGGGAAAACGCCGAAGACCGTGGAGGCCGTCTTTCGGTGAATGTCCTCGCCATCGGCGAAGGCCTGTATCAGCTCTTCATCCTCTGAAAGATGGGCCAGGATGCGCAGTTCGATCTGCGAATAGTCCGACGACAGGAGTTCCCAGCCCTCGGGTGCCTTGAATGCCTGGCGGATGCGCTTCCCCTCGGTGGTTCTGATGGGAATATTCTGCAGATTCGGATCGCTGCTGGAGAGCCGTCCCGTCGCCGTTGCCGTCTGGTTATAGGATGTGTGGATTCTCCCCGTTTCGGGATTGATAAGCTCAGGCAGGGCATCCACGTAGGTGGACCGCAGTTTGGCAAGACTCCTGTAAGCCAGGATTTCTCCAGGCAATTCATAGGAGCGGGCAAGGCGCGCGAGTACCTCCACGTCCGTTGAATATCCCTCTTTTGTCTTGCGCCCCCGGGGCATTCCCAGCTTGTCGAAGAGTACGACCTGGAGCTGCCTGGGCGAATTGATATTGAATCGCTCTCCCGCCAGGGCATAAATCTTTTCTTCAGAGAGCCTGAGCAGTTCCCCCAGATCCTTCGACATGTCCGCCAGGAGGCCGCCATCGACAAGAACTCCGTAAAACTCCATGGCAGCCAGAACTTCCACCAAGGGCATTTCAATCTCCCTGAACAGCTCGGCCAGTCCCTCTTTCCTGATTTCGTCTTCCAACAGGGGCTTCAGGCTCGAGAGGACGTCCACTGACCGGCAGAAACAGTCGACGGCCTTGTCCGGAGGGACATCACGGATCGATAGGGCACGGGCACCGCTCCCCGTCAGTTCCTCCGGCGACGGAAGACGACGGTTCAGGTATCGGGCGGCAAGTGACTGAAGACTGTAGTCCCTCTTCGATGCATCGAGGAGCCAGGCTGCCACCATGGTGTCAAAGTCGGCCCCCGCGAGGGTAATGCGGTTTGTCGCGAGGACAAGAAAGGCCTTCTTGAGGTCGTGACCGGTTTTGAGAATCGCGGGATCTGAAAAAACCGGCCCCAACGATGAATAGAGGGACTCCGGCTCGAGTCCGACGCCATCTTCCTCCTTCCCGATGGGAATATACCAGGCCTCCCCCGGCCGGGCTGAAAGGGCCAGTCCGACCGGTTCAATGCCCCGCTGAGGAATCTCCCGGCCGGTGACGAATTCAAAGGAAAAACTTCCCGCCTCCCGGAGGAGCCTCGAAAGGTCGTGAAGATGCTCTTCACGGGTAATCAGCGTATAACTACGGTCACCGGGGGCCTCTCGGCCCTGCACCTGCTGCAGCAGCGATGAAAATTCAAATTCCGAGAACAGAGCCCTCAAGGCGTCGGCGTCGAGATTTTGTCGCACCAGGTCTTCAAGTGATACATCAAGATCCAGATCGGTCCTGATGGTCGCAAGCTCCCGGCTCAAGCGCGCCTGGTCGGCATATTCCATGAGATTGCTTTTCAGTCGGCCCCCCTTCAACTCCTCAAGACGGCTCAGTATGTCATCCAGGGAACCGTAGTTACTCACCAGTTTTACGGCTGTCTTTTCTCCGATTCCCGGCACGCCCGGTATGTTGTCGGAAGAGTCTCCGGCAAGTCCCAGTACGTCGACAACCCGGTCCGGCGGAACCCCGAAGCGTTCCACTACACCATCCATGTCGTAGGATTTGTCCTTCATTGTATCCACAATGGTGACCCGGGCGGTCACCAGTTGCAGCAGGTCTTTGTCTCCGGAGGCTATCTTTACCCGGACACCCCGGGCATCGGCTGATTTTGCCAGTGTACCGATGATATCGTCGGCTTCGACACCTTCCCTCTCTATGACGGGAATGGCAAAGCCTCGCACCACATCCTTGACGCGGGGGATCTGAAGAACGAGATCATCGGGCATGACAGGCCGGTTCGCCTTGTACTGATCGTAGGCTTCATGGCGGAAGGTGGGTCCCTTCGCGTCGAACACGACGGCCATGTAGTCCGGTTCCTGTTCCCGGATCAGCTTCATCAGCATGGTGGTGAAGCCGTATATGGCGTTCGTGGGGAAGCCCTTCGAGTTTGAAAGTTCACGAATGGCATAGAAGGCCCGGTAGACATAGTTGGTGCCGTCCACGAGAACCAGAGTGGGGTAATCACGGTTATCCGACACCCGCTCTCACCTTCCTTCCTTGACGGCCGGGAGACATCAGGCCTCTTTCCTGCCGGGAGCCTTCGAAAGGGCGATGGTAATCACTGAAAGGGCCACCACCGCCGCACCGGCAATGAACGGGACCGAGTAGGTTCCTGTGGAATCCTTCAGCATGCCGCCCACCAGGGGACCGAAAAAACCCGCCAAACCGAACGCGGTGAACAGAAGTCCGTAATTGGCTCCCTGCGCCGTTGGCCCGTAATACTGCAGACAGGCAGAGGGAAACAGCGTGAACATGCCTCCGTAGTTCCAGCCGATCACGGCCGCTATGACGACGAGGAAGACCACGCTGCTGCCCGCCGGGTAGAGGAACAGCAGGGCCACTACCTGCAGGGCCAGGATCACGATGAGGGAAACTTTGGCGCCGATCTTGTCCGCCACGTAGCCGATCAGGATGCGTGTTACGGCATTGAACACAGCCAGGGCGCTCACGGCCATGGCGGCCTGCATAGCGGTCAGCCCCGAGTCGGTGCCGTGGCCCGCCACATGCCCGATGACCATGAGGCCCGCGAAGCAACCGCAGAAATAGGCAAGGTACAGCATCCAGAACTGGCGGGTCCGTACGGCCTCGCTGAAGGTATAATCACGGGAAATCACCTTTTCTCCCATTTCCGCCGGCCGGGGAGGATTCCAGCCGGCGGGTTTCCACTTCGGGGGCGGATTGTTCAGGCAGAAGGCGGAAACAAGGCCCATGATGCCCATGGCGATGCCCGCGTAGATAAAGACATACCGCCACCCCAGACCGGGGTGGCCGATGATCTTGGTCGCCAGGGGGGCCATGATGAATGAACCAAGACCCAGCCCGACAACGGCGAAACCCGTGGCAAGGGCCCTCCGGTCAGGCCACCACTTGGGGGCCGTGGCTATGGGAGGCAGATAGACGAGGCCGCCGCCTGTCCCCGCGATAAATCCATAGGTCAGATAGAGCTGCCATTTCTCCTGGATGAAGCCTGCGGCGGTAAATCCGACCCCCAGAATGATGGAGCCGATAATGACCACGATCCTGGGGCCGAAGCGGTCGCTCATTTTCCCCGATACGAAGGTTATGAGTCCGAACATGAGCGCGCAGATGGAAAAAGCCATGGATATCTCCGCCCGGTTCCAGCCGAACTCGGCGCTCAGGGGTTGAATGAAAACGCTCCAGGCATAGAGGAGCAGACCGCAGGTGGTGGATCCCAGGACTCCACCAAGAAGCGGAATCCAGCGGGGCATTACTTTCATGGATGCTGGTGACATGGGGTTCCTCCCGTACAGGATTTTTATGGCGGCGGAAAGAAAAAAAGTGCTTTTCCGTTACCATAGTGAATCGGCAAGAATCAATCATTTTGTCGGAGCACGCGGCCGCAGGTCGAAGGCGGCGTTGATCTTGAAGGTGCGAAGGGTTTTCATGTCCACGATATCCGTAATGCCCGTCTGCGCGCGCAGGGTTTCAAGAATGCGGTCGATATCGCCCCGTGAGGCCGCGATGAGCGTGAACCAGACATTCCAGTCGTGGTTGCGGCGGTAGTTGTGAGTAACACCGGGTATAGCGTTTACCGCCCCCACAAAGACATCGAGTCGGTCGCCGGGAACCTTGGCGGCGCAGAGAGTCCCTTCCCAGCCAAGGGCTTCACGGTCGAAGACGGCGCCGATTCTCCTGATGACGCCCTCCTCTTTCAGCCGCTTCACCCGGTCGCGCACGTCCCCTTCGTCCATGCCCAGCCTGCCGGCCACCACGGCAATGGGATTTTTTTCCAGGGGAAAGTCGCCCTGCAGCATGGTGAGAAGGGTCCTGTCACGATCATCCATTGTACAGCTCATCTTTCCCCGGCAAACGAACCGCTCCTGCCGCTTCCGGGTTCCCAGGGACAGAGCGGCTCTTCAGCCAGGTAACTGCCTGTCGCCTCGTATGCGCGGGCCCGGCAACCCCCGCAAACCCGGATAAATTCGCAGCGACCGCATTTCCCCTCATAGCGAGAGAGATTCCTCAGGTCACGGAAAATGGGAGAATCCTCCCAGATTTCCTGAAAACTCTGACAGGACAGCTGTCCGCAATCGATTTCCAGAAACCCGCAGGGCTGCACCTGCCCCCGGTGGGAGATGAAGCAGAAGGAACTGCCCCCCATACAGCCCCGGGTCATGGTGTGAAGTTCACCGCCCCGTCCCGGGTCGTTCTCCCGGTTGTTCCTGTTCTGGTGATAAATGCGGTAATACTGGGGGGCACAGGTGGCTTTCAACTGCATGGAACAGCCTTTCTCACGCTCGTGGTACCAGAGAAGGGTTTCCTCGTATTCATCGGGTCCCATGGCCTGGTGTGCCATGTCCCGGGCCCGCCCCGTGGGGACCAGGAGAAATATGTGGTGAGCCGCCGCACCGAGCCGCTCAGCCCGTTTCATGATCAGGTCCAGTTCTCCTCGATTCCGCTCTGTTACCGTGGTGTTCACCTGGAACTCAACTCCCGCTTGTCGAAAGGCCTCGATTCCCCTGAGCGCGGCGTCGTAGGCGCCGTGTACGCCCCGAAAGGTATCGTGGCTTGTCCCGTCCGCCCCGTCGATACTGATGCTCACGCGCCTGATGCCCGCCTCCCTGGTTTTTCGCGCGATTTCGTCAGTCACCATGGTACCGTTCGTGGCGAGAACCATACGAAGCCCCCGCCGGTCCCCTTCGGCGGCCACGTAAAATATATCTTCCCGAAGGTAGGGCTCACCCCCCGTGAGAATCACCACGGGAGTTCCCAGAGAGGCGATGTCGTCCAACAGTGCCAGGCATTGTTCCGTGGCCGGTTCCCCCTCGTAGGGACCGTACTTGGCCGCCGCCCGGCAGTGGATACAGTCCAGGTTGCAGCTCCGTGTTATTTCCCAGGCCACCATGCGAAGGTCATGGGGCAGAATGATCGATGGTCGGTTTTGTACCACTAGTAATCCCTTTTTTCTTTATTTTAAAAGCACTTCTGCCGCTTCCTTCGCGTGATAGGTTATAATTATGTCGGCGCCGGCCCGCCGCAGCGACAGCAGGATCTCCATCATGGCGCGCTCACCGTCAAGGTGCCCCATGGCCGCCGCCGCCTTGACCATGGCGTATTCACCACTTACGTTGTAGGCAGCGAGGGGCAGATCAAACTCCTCCCTGGCCCTGCGTATGACGTCGAGGTAGGCGAGTGCCGGCTTCACCATGAGAATGTCCGCCCCTTCCGCCACGTCCAGGGTCATTTCCCTGATGGCCTCGTCACTGTTGGCAGGGTCCATCTGGTAGGACTTCCTGTCCCCCCGTTGCGGCGCGCTTTCGGCGGCCTCCCTGAAAGGCCCGTAGAAAGACGACGCGTACTTGGCCGAGTAAGCCATGACGGGCGTTGACTCATACCCTCCTTCGTCGAGGGCTTCACGAACGGCCAGGATCTGGCCGTCCATCATGGCCGAGGGTGCCACCATGTCGGCGCCGGCCCTGGCGTGGGAAAGGGCCGTTTCACCCAGTACCTGGATCGTGGTATCGTTGTCCACGTCATCGCCGTCGAGCATGCCGCAGTGGCCGTGGCTGGTGTACTCGCATAGACATACATCGGTGATGACCATCATGTCGGGAATCGATTCTTTCAATGCCGAGACGGCCCTCTGCACGATGCCCTTTCTCGCGAAGGCTCCGCCGGCCAGCTCATCCTTCTTCTCGGGAATACCGAAGAGAAGCACCGCGGGAATCCCCAGGTCTCGAATCACCGCCGCTTCCTTCACCAGATGGTCAACGGATACCTGGAACTGTCCCGGCATGGAGGTGATCGGTTTCTTCACTTTTGAACCGGGAACGACGAACAGCGGACACACGAGGCTGTCAACGGACAGGCGTGTTTCCCTGATCAGCCGTCTCAGGTTCTCATTTTTTCTCAGCCGTCGTGGCCGGTATTCGGGGTACTGCATGGTCAGCCCTCCTTGTCGATTTCCTCGTCCGTCAGGTAGCAGGCCGGGTCTTCAGCCCAGATGTCTCCCGTCGCCGCTTCCGCCCGGGCCCTGAAATTACCTCCGCAGATATCGAGCCATCGACAGGAGGCGCAGCGGCCCCGGACATGGAGTTTCTTGTCCTTCAGTCGCATCAGCAGCCCGTTTCCCCGATCCTCCCAGATCTCATGAAAGGGACGATTTTTCACGTTACCCAGGGAAACGGAACGCCAGAACTGGTCCGGATGGACCTCGCCGTCCCAGCTGACGCAGCCGATGCCCCGGCCCGAGTTGTTTCCCTCGTTCATGCAAAGCAGCTTCATCACCTCGGCGGCCCGTTCCGGGTCCTCCCGCAGAAGACGCAGGTACAGGTAAGGCCCGTCGGCATGGTTGTCGACGGTGAGGACTTCCTTTGGCACACCCCGGCGGTACAGGTCTTTCGTGCGGTCAAGAATGAGGTCCACAGCGGCCCGGGTCTCACGATGATCAAGGTCTTCATCGATAAGAGCGGAACCGCGTCCCGAATAGACCAGATGATAGAAACAGAGCCGGGGTATTCCTTCAGCCTCCGCCAGGTCAAAAATGGCCGGCACCTGATCCACGTTCGAGCGGGTGAGGGTGAACCTGACACCCACCTTGATGCCCGCGTCCCGGCAGTTCCTGATACCCCGCATGGCGGCTTCAAAGGCCCCTCCGACGCCCCTGAAGCGGTCATGCACGGGGCCTGTCCCGTCGAGGCTCACCCCCACATAGGACAGGCCGATATCAGCGTAAATCCGTGCCTGCCGCGGCGTGACGAGAGTGCCGTTGGTGGAGATGACGGCGCGCATGCCCCGGTCGACGGCGTAGCGGACCAGTTCGGGAAGGTCGCTTCTCATGAAAGGCTCGCCACCGGAAAAAAGCGCTACGGGACAACCGTAATCGGCCATATCCGACAGGAGCGCCCTGCCCTGCAGCGTGTCGAGTTCGTCGGCATAGGTCACATTCTGAGAGCTTGAGTAGCAGTGCACGCACTTCAGGTTGCACCGCCTGGTTACGTTCCACACCACTACGGGTTTCTTGTCGGCGGAAAACTGGAGCAGCTGCGACGGAAGGCTCCCGGAATCAGAACCGTAGCGCAGAACATCCGACGGCTCGACACCCCCGCAGTATAGTTTTGAAACACCTATCATCGTTTTTCTTTCAACCCCTCCTCGATGGCAGCCGCAAAGCCCTTCATGTCATAGGGGCCCTGCATGATGTCCACTCTCAGGCCGGCTTTCCGCGCCGCCGCTTCCGTTACGGGTCCGATGCAGGCGACGGCGACGGAAGGGGGTATGTTTTCGATACCGCCGATCATGTCGATACAATGGGTCACCGTTGAGGGACTCGTAAAGGCGAGTACATCCACGAGGCCCTCCTTCATGAGCCCGATCAGTTCCGTGCCGTCACGGCCCGAACCTGTCGCGCGGTAGAGGGGTATCACGTCAACGCAGGCCCCCCGGGCCTCAAGTTCACGGGGAATCACGTCACGGGCCGTTTCCGCCCGGGGAAGCAGGATTTTGACACCCTCCAGGTCCAGGCTTTCGAAGGCTTTTACCACCCCCTCCGAGATGTATTCTTCAGGGACTATGTCAACCCTGATTCCCTTTGCCTCGATGGCCGCCGCCGTGGCGGGGCCGATAGCGGCCACGCGAAGGCCCTTCAGATCCCGTAAATCCCTGCCGAGGCTTCGAAGACGGTCAAAAAAGAAGCGGACGCTGTTGGCGCTGGTGAATATGACCCACTGGTAGGAATCGAGAACGCCAAGGGCCTCGTCGAACCTGCCGGTGTCTTCATGGGGAACAATGGAAATGACGGGGAAAACAATAACCCGGGCTCCCCGTTCACGAAGCATGTCCGCACATTCACGGGCCTGTCCCTCGGGCCGTGTGATAACGATACCCTTCCCGAAGAGGGGCTTCTTTTCGAACCAGGCAAGCCTGTCTCGCAGAGCCACCACGTCGCCGGTCACGAAGATCGCCGGTGGCGTCATGCCTCGTTCACGGGCCAGCGCTGCGATGCTTCCCAGGGTCCCAACCACTGTCTCCTGATCTGCAGTGGTCCCCCATCGGACAAGAATCGCCGGTGTTTCCGGATCTTTCCCGTGCTCGATGAGTTTTTCCGTGATCGTTGGAAGGTTTTTCACGCCCATCAAAAAAACCAGTGTTTCAAGAGGCGCCAGGTGTTCCCAGTGGAGGCGGCTTTCAGGCTTCGTTGGATCTTCGTGCCCCGTGACAAAGGCCACCGTGGAGGTGAACTTCCGCTGGGTCAGGGGAATCCCGGCATAGGCCGGCACCGCGACGGCCGAGCTGATGCCGGGGATGATTTCGAAGGGTATCCCGTGATCGGCGAGAACCAGCGCCTCTTCCCCGCCGCGACCGAAAATGAAGGGATCGCCGCCCTTGAGCCGCGCCACCACGTGCCCTCCGCGGGCCTCCTCAACGAGGATCATGTTGATGTCGTCCTGGGAAAGCGTGTGGTCCCCCCCCTGTTTCCCCACGTATATCCGGCGGGATTCGCCGGGGGCGTGATCCAGTATCTCCCTGTTGACGAGATGATCGTAGACAACCACGTCCGCCCGCGACAGGCACTCGACGGCCCGAAGGGTGACGAGTCCCGGGTCTCCCGGCCCTCCACCGATGATGTATACTTTCCCCATGTTTCGCATAGGCTCTACCCTCAGTGCCGACCCCGCCGCCGGGGTCGGCAGATCCCGGTCCCGCGGCCGGGGATTGTTTTTCTCCTCAGTATCAGACCGTCGGCCATCAGCAGGAACCGTACTCAATGTCAAGCACCCTTCGTCCGCCACGGGCAAGAATCGAGTCGGCCGCCGCCCGGCCGAGAGCCGCCCCTTCGTGACGTCCGCCACGGAGTGTTTCTCCGATCAGGACCCGGCCGTCGGGTGTCCCCACCAGTCCGCTGATCCTGAGGGAGTCACCCTCAACCCTTGCATAACCCGCGATGGGAACCTGGCAGCCGCCGCCGAGGCGACCAAGGTAGGCCCGTTCGGCAAGGATTTCAAGCACCGTCTCGGGGTGATTGAGCGGGGAGACAAGCTCTTTTATGTCCCGATCATCACGGCGGATCTCGATACCCAGGACACCCTGACCCGCCGCGGGAAGAATCACGTCGGGAGAAAGGAACTGGGATACTTCCCGGAGCCAGCCCATGCGAGCCATGCCCGCCGCCGCCAGGATGATCCCCTGGAGCCCCTGCTTCTCGATTGTGTCTATTCTCGTCCGCAGGTTTCCCCGTATGGGAATGATCGTCAGGTCCGGTCTCACCTTCAGGAGCTGCATACGGCGCCGGAGTGACCCCGTCCCTATCCGGGCCCCCGGCGGCAGATTTTCCAGCAGGGCCTCTCCCTTCGTCACCAGGATGTCCCGCGGGTCTTCACGTCGGGGATAGGCTGCCATCTCAAGGCCTTCCGGCAGTTCCACCGGAACGTCCTTCATGCTGTGTACAGCGAGGTCGATAGAGCCTTTCAGAAGCTCCGCCTCGATTTCCTTGACAAAAACACCCTTCCCGCCCAGTTCGGCGATGCTCATCTCCTGCAGCCTGTCGGCCCTGGTCTTAATGGGAACGACCTCACAGACAAGTCCCGGGTGATGCTTTCGCAGCGACTCGGCAACACTCCGAGCCTGAACGAGGGCCAAGTCACTGCCCCTGGTTCCGATACGCACTGTCCGTTCGATTGCAGACCTCCCTCAGCGCGTTACACCTCTTCGTCGAGTCCGAAAAGACGCCTCAGTGCCGCCACATAGGCGTGACCGCCGCCGTTTTCACATTCTTCCTTGAGGCTCGTCACCGGTCCGTGAAGAATCTTGTTGGTTACCGACCTGATCAGGGTTTCAACATTGCCGCGCTCTTCCTCGCCGAGCCCGGTCATCCATGACATGGATCGGTCAAGCTCTCCCCTGGTGATGTCCTCCACCCTGTTTTTGAGGTCCACAATCGTGGGAACCGCATCGAGAGTCGCCCGCCAGCGGGTGAAGAGAGCCACCTCACCGCTGATGATTTCTTCGGCCCTGGCCGCCTCGGCCATGCGGCTCTTCAGGTTCTCGTCAACCACCTGCTGAAGATCATCGATGTTGTAAAGATAAACGTTGTCCATAGCGCCCACACCGGGATCGATGTCCCGTGGAACAGCTATGTCTATGAGAAAAAGCAGGTGGTTTTTCCGACGGCGCAGGGCTGCCGATACCAGCGGACGATCGATGATGTATCCCGGAGCGCCCGTGGAGGTGATAATGATGTCCGCATCCCCCAGAATACCGGGCAACGCGTCGAACCCAAACGCCGTCCCTCCGAATACTCCCGCCAGGGCACGGGCGTTTTCGACGGTCCTGTTGGCCACGATGATCCTCGTCGCCCCGTTGTTCTTCAGATGCCGCGCCGCCAGTTCGGCCATTTCACCGGCCCCCACGAGAAGGACGGACGTGCCCTCCAGGCTCCCCAGGATTTTTTTTGCCAGTGCCACTGCCGTGTAGCCCACGGAAACAGCGTTTTCAGCGATTCCTGTCTCCGTTCTCACCCTCTTTGCCACGCGAAAGGCCTGGTGCAGCAGACGGTTCATGATAACACCGGTGGTCCGCTTTTCAACGCACAGGCGATAGGCTTCCTTCATCTGCCCCAGTATCTGGGGCTCGCCCATGATCATGGAGTCGAGGCTTGATGCCACCCGGAAGAGGTGCCGCACGGCCTCCTCGTCCCGGTAGCGATACAGGCAGACCTCCATCTCCCGGGCGGGAAGGTTTCCATGAGAAAGAATGAACTCCTTCAGGCTTTCCATGGCCCGCTTCACGTCTCCGACGGAGGCCAGCACCTCAACTCTGTTGCACGTCGCCAGGTAGAGGGCTTCTCGCACATGGGGAATGCTCTTCACCGCTTCCACGGTCCTGCCCTGGTCCTCGCAGGCTATCGTAAGGCGCTCTCGCAGGGCCAACGGGGCCGTTCTATGATTCATTCCCAGGATGACAATATGCATGGTTACCGCTTAAAACGTGTGTATTGTAGTAAAAAACAGATTGACCCCCACAAAGGCGAACAGCAGTATCGCGAAGGCCCCCATGGACAGGAATGCCGCCCGGCGCCCCTTCCAGCCGATGACAAGCCTCTGGTGCAGCAGAACCCCGCAGAGGAACCAGGCCGCCAGTGTGGCGATCTGCTTGGGGTCCCAGGGCAGATGGCTTCCCCAGGCGGTGCGGGCCCACACCGATCCGGCGATGATGCCCAGGGTAAGGAGAAGAAAGCCCCAGAGGACACTGAGATGATTTATCCTGTCCAGGTCGCCCAGCGACGGAAGAACCCGATACAATTCGTGAATCTTCCTCCGGCGTATCAGGCCGTCCTGGATCAGGTACATGAGGGCCGCGCAGCACGCCAGGGCAAAGAGAGCCGATCCGGTGAGCGAAAAAATGACATGGACCGTCACCCAGCAGGTTTTCAGGTCCTGTCCCGCGGGGGACGGGCCCATGATGCCCGCCGATGAGGCTATGACCATCACCAGCGAGAGAGGGGCTACAAACGCTCCGAGTACCCGCGTTTTTGTCAATGCCTGAAAGAGAAAATACACCGCCGCGATAGCCCAGCCGATAAACGAAAGCGCCTCGGACAGGTTGACCGCCGGGCTGTACCCTGACCCCCACCAGCGCAGACCGATAAAGACCGTGTGCAGGGCGAAAGCCGCCGCGAACACCCAGGTGGACAGCCGGGCCAGGGCAACCCTTTTCAGAAGGAGCGACGCCGTGAACCCCGCCGTGCCTGCCAGGTAGATTACCAGGGCGGCCCTGAAAAACAATGCATCCATCAGTCGTCACCGAAATAATTATTGTTTCCGGTTTGTGCCGCCTCGAGTTCCGCCGGGTCCATCTCTTCGCCCGTCAGCTCCATGACAAGATTCCGTGCCTCGTCCAGCCGGCCTTCCTTGAGAAGTATCATGAGGGGTGAATAGATGAGAGATTCGAAGGTGAGCCTGTTCTCGTCGGCCGGCCTGGCCCGGGCCAGTATGCGTCTTCGCAGGTTCCCCAGCACCCGCAACAGGGGACCGTACCCGTCGTCCAGAAGCGTTTCCAGGTTCATCCGTATCATCCGGGCAAGAGCGGGACTTTTCCCCCCGGTGGAGACGGCCACCGCCAGGTCACCTTTTCGAACCAGGGCAGGCAGGATGAAGGTGCATAATTCGGGACAGTCGACGATATTCACCAGCAGTCCCGCCGCTTCAGCGTCGCCATGAACGCGCCGGTTAACGGCCTCGTCATCGGTTGCCCCGATGACGAGAAAGGCACCTTCGATGTGTTCACTCCTGTAGTCATCATCGATGTGGGAGAGAACTCCCTCGTCACGCATGCGGGCCAGCTCGGGTGTCAATAAACGTCCCACCACGGTCACCCGGGCGCCGCATTCGATCAGACGGACCGACTTTCTCGCCGCGACATCACCGGCACCGATGACAATACAGTGTCGGTTCATTATATTCAGAAACAGTGGATAGTAGACCGTCATGGCCGCGCAACCGTCCCTTGTGTAATTTGGTTTCGTTACCATGAAGACAGGGAAAACTCAAGCAGCTTGAATTATCAGATGAAAGAGGATATACCGAAGTGGCGCGGTTCAGGCGCCCGAGGAGGATGTATGACAACGACCCCAGCCAGGGAATCGTGGATTGAAATTGTAGTCAGGACCCCGCCGCTGCTGTCGGATCCTCTTGCAAACTTCCTGGATGAACTGGGAACCCGGGGCGTCTTTGAAGAAGAATCAATCCAGGGCCCTTTCAACGATTTCCCCGAGGACCCCCCGAAGACGGTCACAATCAAGGCATACCTGCCCGACACCGGGGAGGTAGCGAAGAAGCTCTCGTCCCTCGAGACTTACACGGCAAGTCTGAAGGAACTCTTCCCGGAACTGGAGGCTCCGTCATACTCCACCTCAACCATTTCCGATCCGGACTGGGCCGAGCGGTGGAAAAAGTATTTCAAGCCCCTGCGCATCAGCAAGAACATCGTCATAAAGCCCACCTGGGAACGCTACCGGTCCGAGGGGGGAGAAATTGTCATCGACATCGACCCGGGTATGGCTTTCGGAACGGGTCAGCACGCCTCCACGCGACTCTCGGTCAATGCCATTGAAGATATCATCTTGAAACAGACACCGCCGGAGGGCTGGAATGTTCTCGACATCGGAACGGGCACGGGCATCCTGGCCATGTGCTGCGCCATGCTGGGCGCCGATCTCGTGACCGCCATCGACCTGGACCCGCTTGCCGTGGAAATAGCGGCCGTCAACATAGCCATAAACGATCTTCACGACCGGATCCGGCTGGTCAACCGGGATGCCTCCGACATGGAAGGAACCTTCAACCTTATCGTGGCAAATCTCACGGCTCCCGCCCTGATGAACCTCCGCGACAGGCTCGTCACCATGATGGCGCCGGGCGGTTATCTTGTCGCCTCGGGCATCATCGACACATATGGAAGCCGGCTCGAACAGATTTTTGAGGACGACGGCGTCACCGTCACCGATCGTCGGGATGAAAAGGAATGGCTCTGCCTCACCTTCAAAAAAAGGGACCCCTGACGTGTCGGTTCAGCGGGTGTACCGGCCGGCCCTGAGGCCGGGAACAACAATGACCGAGCTGGACCGGGAGGACTTTCACTACCTGAAGCATGTCCTGAGGCTGAAGGTCGGTGATACGGTGATTCTCTTTGACGGTGTCGGCAATGAATACGAGGCCGTCATCGATGATTTCGGTGCCTCCCGGGTACGCCTGGAAATCCGGGAAGAACGACCCGTCGACGATCCGGCGCCGCCGGTGATTCTGGCCCAGGCACTTCCCAAGGAAGGCAAGATGGATTTTATCGTTCAGAAGGCAACCGAGCTGGGCGTGAGGACCATCATCCCCTTCACCTCCTCCAGGACAATACCCAGACTCACGGGCGAAAAGGCGGCAGCGCGGGTGAAACGCTGGCGGAAGATTGCCGCTGAAGCGTCAAAACAGTGCGGCAATGCCATTGTTCCCGAGGTTTCTGAAATCAGGACCTTCGAAGCCATGATAGATGAAGGGGCCCGGGCAAGCCTCCCTCTCTTCTTCTGGGAAGAGGAACACCATCGGGGCATCAGGGATATTTTCAGCACGCCCTTCAGGCCCGATCTGTCAGAGATTTCCATCGTTGTCGGCCCCGAGGGGGGCTTTTCCAGGGACGAGGCAACCGCCGCCCGGAACCGGGGCTTCATGACGGCGCACCTGGGACGCCGCATATTGAGAGTCGAGACGGCGGCCCTGGTCATCCTGTCGATTATCCAGTACGAAATCGGATCCATCGGAACGTCGCCGGAAAGGAACGATGTCCAATGAGGTACCATCGCTACGGAGGGTTCTGGCGCCGCGCCCTGGCCATCTGGATGGATGGACTGATCATCCAGCTCCTCATAGCCCTTGCCTTCATAACCATTCGATTCACCCTCCCCGATTCCATGGGACAGTCCATGGGGAGCTATTCGACCTTCGTCACGAGCTATGTATACCTTTCCGTCGGCGTGCTCATGAATATGGCCTACTACACCATCTTTCACGGAGCAGGCGGGCAGACACCGGGGAAATGGGTTGTGGGTGTCAAAGTCATTCGGGATACCGGGGAAGAGATGACCCTGGGATATGCCTTTCTCCGCTGGGTCGGATACCTGGTGTCGTACATGTTCCTGTGCCTGGGTTTTCTCTGGGCCGCCTTCGACGGCAGAAAGCAGGGCTGGCACGACAAAATTGCGGGAACTCTCGTGATCAGGACACGGGGGCGAAAGCGGACGCCGGATCAGGAAAGAAGCCTTTCCCCGGACAGGACGGCCCGGCACATTTCTCTTTCTTCCCCTTGAAACGGTTTCGATGAAACAGGCACTCAAACCTGATATCGACGGGAGGGGAAAGTGCTTGACAAAAAAATTTGAATCGGCTAATCATCGATTCCTCACAGGATCTACTGATTCCTCCGGGGTGAGTAGAAAACGAGACCTTTTAATTTTGTCATTTCAAGGTCTCAAAACGAAATAAAATGGGTCGGTAGCTCAGTCGGTAGAGCACCGGACTGAAAATCCGGGTGTCGGCAGTTCAATTCTGCCCTGACCCACCAGTCGAAAAGAAGGGTCGGCACTGTTTGCCGACCCTTTTTCTCAATACCGCTCTCAGCTGTCCCGCCGACGGTTCGCCCTCTGTGCCCTGCACGGATATGTTCCATATTTTCTTGCGTTACAGTGCCGCTTCTGGGATGATACCGGATCATTACAACCATCGGAAGATGTCGTTCCCGGAATAGTCGGAAAACATCCGATGAAGGACGGCTTTATAAATAAACAGTTCCTGAGGCATGGGGAGCACATCCCGATGACTGAGGAAAAACCGAAGAGCCGAAACGCTGCGAAAAAAAAAGATCCGTGTCTGTATTGTAGAGAAAAGTCCTTGCTTTCACGTGGAAGACACGTATTATAAAAAACACTTGATTCGATTCGTCGCAACACTTGACCGTCATGGGCTCCGGGAACGTCACGGAAAGGGTGATACCGTACAAACATCAACGAGAGAGGTGGCACCGTGAAACGACAGTCTTCGATATTTCTTGCCGGGTTGTTTCTGATCCTGTGTTTTGTTGTCCCTGCATCCCAGGCATCCGGCAATGAGTCTCCTGAGGAACTGCTGCAGCGGGGTATCAGGGAATACCGGATGGACTATTATGAAGAAGCCATCGAGACGCTGACAGCCGTCCGGGAGTTCCTGCCCCAATCGTCGCTTGCCGCCTTCATGCTGGGCATGGCCTACAAACAGATCATGGACTACCAGAAAGCCCTTCCTCACTTCCAGGATGCCGTCACCCTGGAACCGCGCATCAGAGAAGCTCTCCCTGAACTGATCAACACCCACTACCGGCTGGGCAACCTCGAGGAGGCACACCGCTGGATAGCCCTTGCGGAAAAAGAGGATGTCCTCCCGGCGACGGTGTCATTTCTCAAGGGCCTGGTTCTTCAGAAGGAAGGCAAACACCCGGAGTCCGTGGAAGCCTTTGAACGGGCGAAGAAGCTTGATCCGAAGATAACCCAGTCGGCGGATTTCCAGATCGGCCTCTCCTACATGATGGCCCGCAAGTTCAGGGAGGCCGGCGAGCGCTTCCAGGCTGCCGTGGTAGCTGATCCGGCGACGGACCTGGGAACCTACGCGCGGCGTTACCAGGATCTGGTGGACCAGCGTGTTTTTCTGGAACGCCCCTGGCGCTTTACCCTGGGCCTTTTCGGCCGAATGGACAGCAACGTCATATCCAAACCGGAGGACTCGGCGATTGCCGGCGGTATCACCAACGAATCGAGCCTGGCCTTCACGCCTTCCTTCAGGATCGATTACGTTCCCGTTCTCGAGGGGCGGAAGCTCTTCAACGCCAGCTATTCACTGGGAACCGTTTTTCTCGACAAGAACGCCTCAACCCACAACATGATCGGCAACATCGTCTCGCTCAACCCGGGGTACCGTTTCGAGCGATCGGCGCTCAACTTCAACGTCAGCTACGGCCACTATATGCTGGGCGGCAGGCGCTATGTGGAAATGCTGTCGGCGGGCCCCCTCTACCGCTACCTGCTCAACAACACCAACATCATTGAAGTATTTGCCGGATATGCCGTCAACAACTATTTCCAGCCCGTCGTGCCTCCCGATATCGAGAACGACCGTGACAGCGAAGGTATCAGGGCCTACGTGAGCTGGGTGTGGCTCTTCGCCCGTGATTCCTTCTTCAACGCCCGGTACGAGTTTACCGACGAAAACGCCGACGGACTTCGATATGACAACCGGGGACACCGGTTCAGCCTCAACACCATCTTCCCCATTGCCGACGATGTCAAGATCCAGGCAAGCATCGGCTACTTCCTGCGCGACTTCAGTTATACCCTCCCCTACCCGGAACCCCTGGGAGGCGGTTTTATACTCCTGGACAAAAAGCGCAAGGACAACCAATACTCCCTTTCCCTCGGGCTGACCTGGGAGGTGACGAGACAGCTCAACGCCATCGTTTCGTATTCAGGGTTGAGAAACCGTTCGAATGACGTCCTGAACACCTACACGCGGCATGTCGTCACAACGGGCATAGAGTACAAGTTCTGATCCAAGAGGAGGCCTTTATCATGAGAAAATTATGGATTGCGTTTGTCCTTCTGGCCCTGGTTTCGCTCCTCCCTTTTACGGCCCTGGCGACTCCCGTCGGCATTGTGACCGCCATCGAAGGCCGGGCCGACATCACCCGGGGTGACGATCCCGCCCGGCCCGCCGCGGTGGGCGACGAGGTCCATATGGGAGATTTCCTGCGCACCATGACGAAGTCGCGCCTGGAGCTGACTTTCATCGATGACAGCGTCACCCGGCTCGCCCCGCTCTCGCGTCTGCGGGTAACGGAGTTTCTCTTTGACGCCGATAAGCGGACGGGTACCATCGATCTCCTGAGGGGCAAGGTCCAGAGCGTCCTGGTAAAAGCCACCCCGGACAGTGTGTACGAGGTTCACACTCCCACGGCCGTTGCCGGGGTCAGGGGCACCACTTTCTTCGTCTACTTTCGTGACGGTGTTACCGGAGGTGCCAGCAGAGAGGGAACCTTCTATGTCTACAGCAGGGGCCGTCCCGACCAGGTTCGGATCGTGAGGCCCGGCCAGGCCTTCCTGGTGCTCGGAGCTGACGAGATTCCCATTGTCAGGCCCGCCACGGAGGAGGAACTGGAACGTCACCTCGACGACACCACTATCCGCAAGGGTGAGGCTTTGGGTGATGGGGAAGACCCCCTCAACGGCGGCGACATGGCCGGTGATGCCGAAAGCGGCGAGCGCTACGCCGATGCCGCCGACCCTGATACGGATCTCCCCGGACTCGATCCGGACAGGGACCCCATGCCGGATCAGACACTCCCCCCGGAACCCCCGCTGCCTGAACTGCAGCCCGAGTCTGAACCGCAGCCCGAGCCCTTTGCGGGAGTGAACATATCCGGTACAAGCAACTACAATAACTGGGCTTTCGTACATCTCTCCCTGGTCGCTTCAAGCCCGGGGATAATGGAAGTAGACGGAGAAATCCATGACCCGTCTTTCGGCCCCGTGCTTTATCCAAGCTGGAGCGCTCCCGTAAGCATAGACGACGGCACCCAGCGTCTCGACGGCATCTTTGCTGGAGCCAAGTGGATTGACGGCTGGTTCGGCCTCCTCCCGGGGTTTCATGTGAGAGATGACGGTCTTCTGGGCTACACGCTCGGCATGCTCGAAGGAAGCGGTGAGGTGCCGGGTCAAGGAGGAGTCTACGAGTTCGATGGCGGCGGCCCAGCCGATTATGTGCTCCTGACCACGGAACCCGGAATCTTTGAGGTCGATGACAACCCAATATTTGATGAAGATATGTGGGGTACCTGGAAGTTCTCGGACGGCGGAGGAGAGCCCTTGCCTCTTACCTTCAATAACGCCAGGACCGTAACCTGGTCGATCAGGGAGCAGGGTGGCGACGAAGCCAGTGTCGCGACGATATTATTTGAAGGATTCGGGATAGGAGCAACTACCGAAGCTCTTATAACGACCTGGGGTGATCTGCTTGTTGAACTGAACCTTGGAACGGAAAAACCCCGGGCGTATCTCAGAAGTAAAGATATCCCAATCATCCCAATCGGAGACGGCGGCACCTTTGAACAAACGATGACCGGCTCCTGGATCGATATAGACGATGCCGTGACAGGAGTCCTGGGAGGCATGATAAGGGGGGGCATCTTTGAAGAGAGGGAACAGAATGAGCTAACGGGGGTTCCCTGGTATGCCATGGCCGGAGGGATTTTCCTGGAAACGTCGGCATTCCTTGATATGGTGGCGGATGACCCCGCAACCCTCGGGGCACTGAACATTCCCTTCGTCGAGGTGGGCAGGACCACCCTATCCGGTGCGAGCGAGGGGGAGGGGCCACACGGCGGCACTATCCCCTCGTTGACGATGGACGATGTACGGTTTTTCTCCTATAGCCCCGGAGGAGCCCCCCTGATATGGGCAACGGGAGCTGTGACTGGAACGTATGAGGGTAACCCTGCCGGCGCCCACGGGAGTTGGAATACATCAGACTGGGAAGAAGGCGGTTTTTCAGTAACGAGCTGGGACGGAGGCTCCTGGGCAGCCGACATTGACGGTGGCGGGAGCGTTACCGGTATCGGGAACGTATCGATCCTGGGCGGAGCGGCAGGTTCCTACGCTGCCGGCCCGGGGCCTGCCGGTACTTTCGAGGGAACGGCTTCAGGTGTGGTTGTTCCTTAATGTTCCATGGGGAACTGGCATTTTCCGACTCAAGGATGATGGTGATCTCCCGGCAGTCTCCGGCAATTCACGCGGGACGGGCGGTGTCGCTTTACAACTTCAGGCACCACCGGGGACGCGGCAAAGGCGGTTCTGATTTAAGGGCCACCCCATTCACGGCATTGTATCCACCTGGATATATGCCCCGTCGTAATTTGGAGGTGTTACAATGACCCGTTACATCGTTTTAGTCTGTTCGGCGATAGTGATTGCCCTGTGGTTCGGATATGCCTGGGCGGAACCGCAGATGAACCCCGGAAACTGGGAGATCACCACAAACATTGAAATGGCCGGCCTGCCCACTCAGAGCATGACACAGACCATCTGTATCACCGAAGACGACCTGGTCCCCGTGAGTCCCGATGAAAGCAGCGAGTGCAAAATCACGGACATCAAAACCAGCGGAGACACCGTGTCCTGGAAAATGACCTGCAGCGCTGACGGGGGTGGCATGGACGGCAGGGGGCAGGCTACCTATAGGGACGACAGCATGCATGGTTCGATGACCATGGTCATGAAACCCGACGGAACGGAGATAAGAAACACCTTTTCAGGTCGCCGCGTGGGCGGATGCGACGGCTCATCAACCAGGTCCAACGCGGGTGAGGGCTTGGCCGACGATGCCAGGGATATTGGAAGGGCAGCCAGGGACGAAGCCAAGGCAAGTGTCGTGGATGAGGTTCGCCAGGGCGTCAGGGGTGCCGTACGGGGTCTTTTTAAATAACTTCTGTTCCCGCCGGAAGCTATCGACGCCGGACGTTCCCGGCGTCGATAGCCGCGTACAAAGCACCGTCGGGCGAACTTCCAGGCAACAGAGACATACGTATATGAAATCATTAAGTACACAATTGTTAGTTCGGTCTCCTTCTCCGGGTTCGCCGGCGCGTCCATACTCGACGATGCCCGCTTACGGCACGTTAGTTGTATGTTACAGGACCGCCGGAGGCGGACCGGGACGCTTCTAACGAACTCGTCATTGTTGTTGCTTTTTTTCTTCCTCCTCCTGAAGCACACGTTTGAGGACCTTCCCGATGAGCGACTTGGGCAGGGAGTCCCGGAATTCAACGTGTTTCGGCACTTTGTAGGCTGTCAGCCGTTCTTTGCAAAAGGCCTTGAGTTCCTCGGCCGTACATTGCTGTCCGGACCTCAGCACGACCCATGCCTTGACCGCCTCTCCCCGCTCGGGGTCTTTAACGCCCGCCACGCCCACCTCCATAACCGCCGGATGGGCCGCGATGACCTCCTCCACTTCCACCGGAAAGACCTGATGACCACTGGGCTTGATCATCTCCTTTTTCCGCGATGTAATATACAGATAGCCGTCACCGTCCAGGTGCCCGATGTCGCCGGTGTACAGCCATCCGTCACGGATCATCTCCTTCGTGGCATCGGGATTTTTCCAGTAACCCTGCATCAGGTGGGGTGCCCTGGCGATAATCTCTCCGGTCTCGCCAGGAGCCATCTCCGTTTTTCCGTCCACGATATCGACGATCCTGACTTCCACATCGGGTGTGGGCAGTCCGACGGCCCCTTCTTTCCACGTCCCCTGTATGGGCCCCATGGCGATAATGCCGGATTCCGTGAGACCATAGGCTTCGACAAGCTTTCCCCCGGTCAGCGCCTCCCACCTCTTCTTGGTTTCCGGCAACAACGGCGCGGCGGCGGCAACACACATTTTCATGGACTTGAAGTCGATGGCACCTGACTTCACATCGGGATGATTCATCAGGCCCACAAAAAGCGGGGCTATGGCGGGGAAAAATTTCGGCTTCGTTGCCTTGATGGTGGCAAGCAGATCGGGAACGTCACGGGGATTCGGTACCAGAGCGATGGGCACCCTGGCGTTCAGTATGGTCGAAACCAGAATGATATTCCCGTAGATGTGGAACAGCGGCATCAGCAGGATGGTCACGTCCTCCCAGTCCGTCAGCACCGTGCCGAACCAGGCGCGTGTCTGCATGCCGTTCATCATGATAGCGCCGTGAGAGAGCATGACACCCTTGGGAACACCCGTGGTGCCTCCACTGAAGAGGATCAGGCCGGTCTCGTCAAAGCCGGGCCGTATGTCGGGAAGCGGGGAGCGCGCATATTCCCGAATGACCTCCTGGAGCCATAGATCGCCTGGTCTGAGCTCCACGTAATGGCCCTGTTTCTTTTCCATCAGGAGCCCGAAGATGAACCTCTTGAAGGGAGCCAGGTACTCCTTGACTCCCGTTGCGATTACCGTCTTTACGCCGGTTCGGGGCTGCACGTTTTTCAGTTGATCGTAGAAGGGGGTCATAACGATGGCCAGTTCCGCACCGCAGTCCTCAAGGGTGTGCTCGAGCTCGGAATCGCTGTAGAGCGGATTGACCGGTACGGCAATGGCGCCTGCCCTCCACGCCGCAAACTGACAAATAAGCATCTGGGGTATGTTCGGCAGGAGCAGCGCCACCCGGTCGCCCTTCATCACACCGAGGCCGACCAGTGCCCGCGTCGTATCTTCCACGTACTTCTGAAACCGGGAATAGGTGATGACATTGCCCTTAAACCACATCATCATATGGTCCGGCCGCTGTCTGGTGGTTTCAGCAACGACGTCCAACAGATTCTTGTCCGGGTAGGGCGCAAGGGTGTGCGGCACCCCCGCATCATAACTCTTGAACCAGGGATAATCAGCCAAAGCGCACCTCCTTCCAGGTGTGGGTTGTTGATAACCGGCCCGCGAGGACGAATGATGGCCGCCGTGCATTGTTCGAGAGAACTGATCGTGTGTGAAAGGAAAAATCAAAAATATTGTCGCATATCCCTGCTTCCAAAATCAATGGCGGATTTCCGGACTCTTTCCGCTGGAAATACATCATACAAACTGCTATATTCGAGCAATCCGATCCCGATCACAGCATCTCGAAGCTCCTGGACAAGAAGTGAAGATTCCGAAACCGGGACGACTCCCGACCCGGATGATCGTCGATGCGCGGGGCCCTGTCGGGGTTACTCATCATGAGGCTTCCATGGCCGGCGTCGCCGGAAACAGAGACCGACGGGACCAACCGAGATTGAATGAATGCTGGACCGCGGCCCTGCAGGGGAACGGACGTCCTTCCTTCCCGATTGCAATCAAGGTACCTCGACGACAGCATGACATACTCTTCAAAGCACCTCGACGGTCGGTGAAACCCGGTCTGCTGCCGCGAGCCGCCATAGAAAACCGGAAGCCGGATCGTATCGTTACCGGGGGGAACACATGCCATGACCGAACAGCCGGACTCGAAAAACCACACCGACGCTCGGGGAAAGAAGAAGCGATCGGGAGGAAACAAAACTGAGATAAAAAGCGTTAACCTGGCCCTTCAGGGCGGTGGATCCCACGGAGCCTTTACCTGGGGTGTTCTGGATCGCCTGCTTGAAGACGGCAGGATTGTCATCGAAGGAATCAGCGGCACCAGCGCCGGTGCCATGAATGCCGTGGTCGTTGCCGACGGTCTGATGCGAGGCCACAGGGAGGGCGCGAGAAGGGCCCTTCATGATTTCTGGCATGCCGTAAGTGCGGCCTCCATCTTCAGCCCGATCCAGCGAACCCCGGCGGATATCGCTGCCGGACGGTGGAATCTCGACCTTTCACCGGGCTTTATGCTCTTCGATATGCTGGAACGTTCAGTATCGCCCTATCTGCTGAACCCACTGAACATAAACCCGCTGCGCGAACTCCTGGCCAGCCGTGTAGACTTTGAACGGGTGCGAAGCTGCGACAAGGTCAAGCTCTTCATATCCGCAACGAATGTACGAACAGGTCACGTCAAGGTCTTCGAACGGTCGGAAATGACCGTTGACATGGTGATGGCTTCCGCCTGCCTGCCCTTTCTCTCCCAGGCGGTCGAAATCGATGGGGACGCCTATTGGGACGGCGGCTACATGGGAAACCCGGTCCTCTATCCCTTCGCCTACCGATGCCGGGGCAGGGACGTGGTGATCGTGCAGATCAATCCTCTTTACCGTCATGACATCCCCCGGACCGCCCAGGAGATTCTCAACCGGGTCAACGAAATAACCTTTAACGGCAGCCTCATGAAGGAACTGAGGGCGATTGAGTTTGTCGGTCGGCTGCTGGACGCTGAAAGTCTTGACCCCGGCCGTTACAAGAAGATGCTGATCCACATGATCGATTTCGATGCCGCCAACCGGCCGCTCAACGTCTCGAGCAAATTGAATGCCGGCTGGGACTTTCTGACCTTCCTTCATCGGGAGGGAAGACATGCGGCAGCCGAATGGCTCGACAGGCATTACGACAGCCTCGGAAGGGAATCTTCCCTTGACGTGCGCTCGCTTTTTTCCTGAGAGGCGGATCGCCTGTTTGAAAACCGCACCGCACCAGACAGCCCCGGCAGGGCCGTAAAAAGGGGGAACAATGAAACTCAAGCCGCTTTTTGAACCCGGGACGATGGCCGTCTTCGGCGTTTCCGCCACCTCTGAGCGCCATCCGGCCAACGTTATTTATGAAAAAAACAAAAACCGCTACCCTCTTGAAGTATTCGCTGTCAATCCGAAGGGAGGAAAGTTGCGCGATACGGTCCTGTATCCGTTGATTGCCGACGTTCCGGAAAAAATCGATCTCGCGGTGATTGCCGCCCGAGCCGAGTTTGTCCCCGACATCCTGATCCAATGCATCGATGCCGGTGTTAAGTCCGCGGCAATCATTTCCGGCGGCTTTACCGAAGGCGGCCGGCCCGATCTCCAGCACCGGCTGGTGGACATATCCCGTGAAGCCGACTTCCCCTTTATCGGGCCAAACTGCCTTGGCCTGTACGTTCCCCACCGCCTTGACACCTTTTTCCTGCCCATGGAGAGGATGATCACGCCCGGTATCGGCGATGTCGCCATTGTCAGTCAGAGCGGCGGTATCCTCGTTGACCAGATGATCAAATTTACCCAGCAGGGTGTGGGAATCTCAAAGGCCGTCAGCATCGGCAACAAGGCCGTCATTCGCGAAATCGACCTGCTTCGCTACCTGCGATCCGATTCAAAAACCAATGTCATCGCTTTTTATATCGAGGGTTTCAACGAGGGAGAAGGACGGGAATTCGTCAAAGCCGCCGATTGTTCGCCCAAGCCGGTGGTGCTGATGAAATCGGGAAAAACCGAAGCGGGACATCGGGCCGTATCGAGCCACACTGCCTCCCTGGCGGGAGACTACGCGGGTTTCCAGGCGGCTGTGGCGCAGCACAACATCCTGGAGGCGGCCAACGAGCATGAACTGGTCGCTTTTTGCGAAGTGCTGAGCGCCTACAGACAGCCCATCGAGGGGAAAATCGGTATTATTACCGCAAGCGGAGGCCACGGAGCCATGGCGGTAGACGCCTGTGCCCTGGATGGCATGTCCGTACCCGAATTTAACGAAGCGACACAGTCGGCGGTGCGCAGCGGTCTCTCAGATAAAGTCAGCCCCATCGCCTCCGTGGCAAACCCGGTGGACCTCACGGGCAGCGCGACAGACGACGACTTCGTCGCCTGCGTGAAAGCCCTGGGCTCTTCCACTGAAATCGATTGCGTCATTGTCCTGCTGTTGCCCTACATTCCCGGCGTGACTCTCGACATCGGAGTCAGGCTGAGCCAGGCCATGCGTCCCTTCAACAAACCGCTTATCGCCTATGTTCCGCACGTGGAAAAATACAACATGATGGTAGATGGGTTCGAATTCAACGGAACACCCGTGTCTTCTTCTATCGAAGGCGCGGTGCTGATGGCCAAGGCCCTGATGAGGAAAAAGCCATGCTGAAACAAGAAGCGGCAGAAATTATCCGGAAATCCGGGGAGTGGGGTTGGGTCCTCGAGCCCGATGCGATGAGGCTGCTTTCCCTCTACGGATTTAAAACGCCTCGATACAATGTGGTGACCCAGGCTCCCCGGGCCCTGGCCATTGCCCGGACAATCGGTTATCCCCTGGTAGCCAAGATCGTTTCGCCGTCCATTATGCATAAATCCGATGCCAAGGGTGTCGTTGTCGGCGTCAGGGACGACGAGACACTGATTCAGACATTGGAGAGGTTTCAAGGCTTCGACGGTTTCGCCGGCATGCTGATAGCGGAGATGGTCAGGGGCCTCGAGCTGATTATCGGAGCGAAAAACGATCTGCAGTTCGGCCCCATGATTCTTGTCGGCATGGGCGGCGTGGGCGTCGAGATTTATAAGGACGTCGCTCTGCGCATGGCGCCTCTTAAAGTCCGGGACGTGAAGCCCATGCTGAGTGAACTGACCGCCCACAAGCTCCTGGCCGGCTACCGCGGTTCCGAGCCTGTCAACATGGACACGCTCATCAAGACCATTGTGCGTTTTTCCCGGTTGATGATGAAGATGCAGGAAACCGTCGAATCGATAGATCTCAATCCCGTCATGTGCGGCGAAACGTCCTGCATCATAGCAGACGCCCGGATTATCTTGAAACAGGAGAGGTGGTCACATGGAAGAACGCGACAGGGGAATGACAACGCGCACCGATAAGGCTGGTCTCCCTCCGGGCACACTCATGCACGTGGGCGAGCGCAGGGAAGAGGAGATCAGGATCACCCGTTTTGACTACGGCCCCGATGGCGTCCACGAGACGGCTCCGGCCACCATTGAAGAATGCCTTTCCCTGACGACCGATTTCCCGGTTACCTGGATAGACATCGAAGGACTTCACCAGGTCGATGTTGTGGAAAAAATTGGATTGTTCTATTCCCTTGACCCCCTGAGCCAGGAAGATATTCTTACGACGACGCAGCGCCCCAAGGCGGAAGATTATGACGACTATATTCTCATTATCGTAAAAATGCTTTCCTTGGCGCAGGATTCCCACAGAGTCAGTACGGAACAGGTCAGTATCGTACTCGGCAAAGGCTATGTCCTGTCCTTCCGGGAAGCCCGGGGAAACCTGTTCGGTACCGTCAGGAAACGGCTGCGGGGAGAGAAGGGACGTCTTCGAAAAATGGGGGCCGATTACCTTGCCCACGCCCTGCTCGATGCCGTGGTTGATAATTATTTTGTCCTGCTGGAGCGATTCGGCGAACGAATCAAATCTCTCGATGATGAGCTCGAACAAAGGCCCGACAGAAAAACGCTCCAGGCAATTCACACATTACGACGAGAAAACATCTTTTTGGGAAAATCGATATGGCCTCTTCGGGAACTGATAAGCGAACTCGACCGGAGCGAATCGGAACTCCTGACCGATGGGCTGGACCGTTACCTGCGGGATCTGTATGACCACACGATTCAGATCATCGACATCGTCGAGACAAACCAGGACCTCATAACGGGCATGCTCGATCTCTACCTGTCGGGCCTAAGCAACAGGATGAACGAGGTTATGAAGATTCTCACCATGTTCGCGTCGATTTTTATTCCACTCTCGTTCATCGTAGGCATTTACGGCATGAATTTCGAGTTCATGCCCGAACTCACCTGGCGGTGGTCCTACCCGGTACTGTGGCTCGTCATGGTACTGGGCGCCCTTGGAATGCTCCTCTTTTTCAAGAAAAAGGACTGGTTCTGAAGCATACCGGAACAGGGTTGACATTACAGTATCGACTGCTATAGTCATTTGTCAGTCATTTGCCGAACAAAAACCCGAAGCATTCCACTCAAAACCAAAACGGAAAGGAGAACTATGATGAGACGTTTTTACTTTTTCGCTCTTGTCGTGGCCCTGGTGTTTTCCCTGTCTTTTTCAACAGCCATGGCGGAAATGTTCAACGGCCCCTACATCGGCGTAAATCTCGGGTACGGATCCACTGATTACAAAACGGACGTCGGCCCCGGCACACTGACACTGGATTCTCTCAGCGGAAGCGGTGTCAATGCCGGTCTCTTCGCGGGATACGGCGCGACGTCTCCCCAGGGCATATACTTCGGTATCGAGGCTGAGGGCTCCTGGAGCAGTGGAGATGTGGATGTGGATTTGATGGGCGCGAAGGCGGAACTGTCCCAGGACTGGACCCTGGGCCTGACAGCCCGTCTCGGAGGCATGCTTACGGAAACCATTCTCGGCTACGTCCGGGCCGGATGGGTCGCGACGAAATTCGAAGCTGAAGTCCCTCCCCTTGCCTGGTCACAGAAGAAGACCTTTACCGGTCCTCGGATCGGCCTGGGACTTGAATTTCCCATAAACAAAGATGTCTCTTTCCGCACCGACTACACCTACACCTGGTACCAGTCGAAAGACCTCGATGACGCCGGCGTTCCTGTCATGAGCGTCAAGCCGAGCGAACAACTGTTCCGTATCGGTTTCGCATACAACTTCTAAAAATCTTTATACGACATTCAGCACCGATACTGAGCCCGCCTTCTTACCGGCCGGAGAAGGCGGGCCGTTTCATCTGATCGGACCGAGCCGGAAGAAACCGGGTTCCCGAGGCATGTTCACTGCGGCCGGTCGGCCCACATCGACCGCCCTCGATAGTGGGGTCCTGCCGAAACGGAATCATCCACCCCCGCCGGACACCTTCCGGCCCAGCCATCGCAAGGCTCGACAGGGACAAACCGCCGGCATCGCCGACACATCCGTCCGAGAGAGTCACTCTCACCGGGTTATTTTTCCTTTCCATGTCCCTATTCTTTTATCTCTCTTGACAATTACACGGCACAGGTATAGATAGGCCTATCTAACTTTTAAGCTCTCACCGCTTCCGCAGGGTGAAAGCGACCAGGAGTGCCATGAAAAAAACTCTTTCTGATCTGAAACCTCATGAAACGGCGATCGTGTCCGAAATCCAGGGCGGGCAGGGCCTCGTGAGCCGCCTGAACGCCCTCGGCATCCGCCGGGGCAAAAAAATTACCATGATCCATCCCGTCTTTTCCCGAGGACCCGTAACGGTACTCGTCGACAGGACCCATATCGCCATCGGCCGCGGCATGGCTGACAAAATACTGGTGACCGCAGAGGAACCCTGATAATGCGTATCCTGCTCATGGGTAACCCAAACGTAGGCAAGAGCGTCGTTTTTTCGCGTCTTACGGGGGTTCGCGTGGTTTCCGCGAATTATTCAGGGACCACGGTTGAATATCTCACGGGAACCATGAAACTCGGGGATGAAATGGTGGAGATCGTCGATGTTCCCGGAACCTACACACTTGATCCTACCAGCGAGGCCGAAGAGATAGCCCTGAAAATGCTTCAGACGGGCGATCTGGTAATCAACGTGGTCGACTCGACGAATCTTGAAAGAAACCTCTATCTCACCCTGCAGCTTCTGGAACGGGACATACCGGTCATCGTAGCGCTGAATATCTGGGACGAAACGGTCCACAAGGGTATCGAAATCGATGTCGGCAAGCTGGAGGAAGTTCTCCGGGTGCCCGTGGTCACCACGTCGGCACTCACGGGACAGGGCATCAAAGATCTCGTGGAACGAATCCCCGAGGCCCGCTCACCCAGGTTCCCCCCCCTCATCCAGGATGTCCGGTGGGCCTCCGTGGGCAATATCGTTTCTATGGTCCAGCAGATCAGCCATCGCCATCACCGGTGGTATGAGCGGCTTGAAGATGCGAGCGTCAAGCCTCTTTCGGGATTGTTCATCGCAGCGGCGATACTCATCCTCTCCTTCGTGATCATACGCTTCATCGGAGAATCATTGATCGATTACCTTTTCGACCCGCTCTTCACGACATTGTGGCTTCCCGTCCTGGAACGCGCCAGCTTTCACCTTGGAGGGGACGGCTTTCTGCATAATATCATCATAGGAAAGCTGCTGGATGGGGAGATCAGCTTCACCGAATCCTTCGGCGTTCTCAGCAGCGGATTCTATGTACCGCTGGGGATGGTTCTCCCCTATATCATCTCCTTCTACCTCGTACTGGGACTCCTCGAAGACGTGGGGTACCTGCCCCGGCTCGCGGTTCTCATGGACACGACCATGCACCGCCTCGGCCTTCACGGCTATGCCATAATCCCCACGCTCCTGGGGCTGGGCTGTGCTGTTCCGGCCATCCTTGCCACCAGAGTCCTCGAAAGCAGACGGGAACGGTTCATCGCCGCCACCCTGGTGGCCATAGCGATTCCCTGCGCTTCCGCCCAGGCCATGATTATCGGTCTTGTGGGAGATTACGGTATCCGGTACGTCCTCATGGTCTACGGATCACTGGCGGTATCCTGGGTGGTTATCGGCATGATTCTCAACTACCTCATGAAAGGGCACAGCCCTGAGCTGCTTATCGAGATCCCGCCCTATCGACGGCCTCCCTGGACGTCAGTGTTTCAGAAGCTCAGGATGCGGGTGCGGGGATACCTGGTGGAAGCGGTTCCCATCATTCTGGGCGCGATTATTGTTGTGAACATCCTCTTTTACATCGGGGTCTTCGACGTTCTAACCCGCCTGTCGGCGCCGGTGGTAAAGGGCATCCTCGGCCTTCCCGAAGAATCGGTCACCTCCATCATCATCGGGCTTCTGAGAAAGGATGCCGCTCTGGGCATGCTTGCCACGACGGCAATGACGGCGAAACAAATGGTCGTCGGGTCAGTGGTGCTCACCATGTTCTTCCCCTGCATCGCCGCTTTCGTCGTCCTGTACCGGGAACTCGGAATGAAAGATTTTTTCAAGTCCATGGCGGTCATGCTCATAGCATCCATAAGTGCCGGCGGGCTGCTCAACCTGATCCTTTGAACATCGAACGGGCCTCTTCAAGGGGGACCCCTATCCAGCAACTCCAACTAACCGGTTGATTTTCCGCCCGCTCGTCCCGTCGGTTCCGGTCATCGTCAACAGGACTGTTCATAGCCATGTTGATAACCTTGTGGACGCTTCATACAAATGCTATAAAATCTCATTTTTACACCCTTTTGCGTAAACATTGGGCACATAATTGTTCTATATTATCAAATAGATAGAGCTTTCCGTCGCATAACTGAGGAGTTACAGGGCACGGGGGATCGGGCGGGACGGCTCACCGGGACAGGCGGGTACCGTGAACGGTCAGGAAGAAATGAAACAAATCAGGTCTGTTGTAACGATTATCGTTTCTCCGCGAAGAAGCCGAACCATTCCGATTCTGTTTTTCGAAGTTCCGAGTTTATATACTTGCGTTCTTTCCAGAGATGTTCAACCAGTTCGGCATTGTGCCTGCTTTCCATGTTTCCGCAGCCCGGCGCGGATGAATACACTTCACACAGAGTCGAATGGTGATTGCAGCGAATGCTGATGAATCCGCCATCCATTCCCCCCAAAAGAGGAACGTAATAGTAAAACTCCCTGTCCGAACGACGGATCTCTCCGGCAAGCAACCGGGCGTCTTTTTTGGATCGTATCTGAAAAATCGCTGGTTTCTTCATGGTTCCTCCTTCACCTTTATCCAGCCGGTGTCTGAAAAAACAAAAATACTCCAGACAGCCTTTTGTGGTGCGGCGAAAAGAACTGCCCTGTCGAATACGGGGAACACAGAGGATCGAAACGAATGTACCATTACAGTGACAGTGTATATTCTCAACTGATCCGGGCAAGGTCAAGCATTTTATGGTGACTCCCGCAGAGCAGATCCGGCGTTGCTTTCCGGGGTATTCCGAAGTCCCGGATCGGCTGTGACGAGATCTACCGTGAAGCTTCCAACCACGACACTGCTTTTCATGCGTACGGGCATGCGCCGGTTGTCGGCGGTTACCCACACAAAAAGGTCGGCGTCCCGGCTTTTTTTGAAAACGCCGTCCACGTCACCCATGTCAACCCGCACGAGGAAACTGTCATAATCAACGCCCCGGACCTTGATCATCTCCCGATCCATGACGACCGCCCTGCCGGTGATGGTTTTTTTCCCGTCAGAAACCGGTATAGCAAACTCTTTTCCAACATCGATATCAAAAAACCGGAAAGCGAAAAACATGGAGAGGGGGTCGAACGATCCGGGCAGCAGGGCAACCGAGGCGTGTTCTTCTCCGTTGTTGAAATAGCGCGACCGCATCGTATCCCAATCGTAGGTCACCACGACATCGCGCCTGCTTTTCCCCTCGCTTTTCTTGGTATAGAGGAGGGACATGGTCATGTCCTTGTCGGTAAAGCCTTCCATCCGGTCGCGGACACGGTAGAAAATATCGGCAAAAGCGTTTGTCCTGCTGACCATGGCGAAATGTCTGGCCTCGAGACCATTCACATCCGTCCGGGGCATCACCTCCAGGACACCTTCGCCGACCGGTATGGCGCCCCAGGTAACGACGAAAACCAAACGTTCACCGGGATAAAAAGGCTGCCCCGCGAAATCGCCGCCATGGCTCCGGAAAGGCCACACGCACAGACACACGCACAGGAGCAAGGCGACGGCAAGCGTTCCGATCCCTGCCCCTGCCCGGAAGCAGACATGCCGCTTCAGCGCCATGGTATCCGGTATTCGACAGTCATCCATGGGCATAACCGTAATAGCAATCAAACCGTGAGTCAAGCGCGTAACGACCGGCATGGAGTACACACCTCCCCTATGCTCTCCTCTCTCCGGCTGTGAAAAAACAAGACAACACCGGTGGATGTCCTTTTTTCCGAAGGTGACACAAAAGTCTTGAGGTTACCGTCTTACGGAACGAATCGACCGTCGGTAGACACAAGGATTTCCCGGCCCCTGTTCACATCCTGTGCTCTTTTAGTACTTGACAAATGGCGTGATGAGGCATAAGCAGCACATTCATTACCGTAATCACCTTTTCAGGAAAAATCCGACGGCCTTCCATGGAACAACGGACACGTTTCCCGGGAAGTCCCCACACAGCACCATGAAACAAGCAGAAAACAAAAAACCTCTTCGTCGCGGCCACATCGTTATTCACCAGGACACCTGTAAAGGGTGCGGCCTGTGTATATCCGTGTGTCCCGCCCAGGTGATCGGCTTTTCGCATGTACTGAATGAAAAAGGCTACTACCCGGCACTGTATCTGGAACCATCGGAATCAAACGAGGGACGTTTCTGCACCGGCTGCGCCATCTGCGCTATTATCTGCCCCGATGTCGCCATTGAAGTGTACCGTGACTGATAAAATTCTCATGAGGGGGACCCATGTGATCGCCGAGTCGGCCGTCAGGGCCGGCTGCCGTTTTTACGCGGGCTACCCCATCACACCACAGAACGAACTCGCGGAATACATGGCCTCCGCCATGGCCGCCCTGGATGACGGAACCTTCATTCAGGGAGAGAGCGAAATCGCCTCGATCAACATGGTGATCGGCGCCTCAATAGCCGGCGCCCGCGCCATGACAAGTTCTTCCAGCCCCGGTTTGAGCCTGAAACAGGAGGGACTCTCCTTCCTCGCGGCCCAGGAACTGCCGGCTGTCGTGGTCAACTCAATGCGGGGCGGTCCCGGCATGGGCAATATCGCTCCTTCACAGGGCGACTATTTCCAATCCACCCGCGGTGGAGGTCACGGCGATTACCGCTGCATAGTTCTGGCGCCTGCCTCGGGCCAGGAAATGGCCGATCTCACCCGAAGGTCCTTCGAGTACGCCGATCACTACCGTTCACCGGTCATCATGCTCATCGACGGTATGATGGGACAGATGATGGAACCGGTGCTTCTTCCCGAACCCCTCGCCGCGGCCGATCTTCCGAAGAAAAACTGGATCCTTGACGGAGCCGCCGGAAGACCCTGCAGAACGGTCAAGTCTCTGATTCTCGATACGGCCAAGGAAGAGGAGCACAACTGGAAACTGTTCCGTAAATACGAAAACATTTCCAAGGAACTCCAGATGGCTGAAACCTATCGGACCGATGACGCCCGTCTGGTGGTTGTGGCCTATGGCACCGCCGCCCGTGTAGCCAAGGGGGCCATAAAACGTGTTCGAGAAATCGGATTGAAAGTAGGCCTGCTCCGTCCCGTGACGCTCTGGCCTTTCCCACGCCGGGCTCTTGAAGACGCGAGCAGGTTCGTCAAAGAATTCCTGGTCTATGAAATGAATACGGGACAAATGGTTGAAGATGTGCAACTCTCCCTGAAACACCGGAGTGAAGTCCACTTTTATGGACGGCCGGGCGGTGTTGTACCGACTCCCGACGAGATAGCAAAGGTCATAACGAGCCTCTATTATCGACGGCGTCTCGAAGAGGAAGCCTGATGGCGAAACCCGTTTTCCAACGGCCGAGATATCTGCTCAATGCCCCTTTTCACTACTGTCCGGGCTGCGGTCACAGCATCATTCACCGGCTCATAGCCGAAATCATAGAAGAGCTTGAAATCGGGGATATCACGATCGGTGTTCCGCCCGCGGGATGCGCCGTTCTTGCCTACGATTACCTGGACATCGACATGGCCGAGGCCGCTCACGGGCGAGGCCCGGCCCTGTGTACCGGAATCAAACGGGTTCTGCCCGACAGGATCGTCTTCTCCTATCAGGGCGATGGCGATATAGCCGCGATCGGAACAGCCGAAACGATTCACGCCGCCAATCGGGGGGAAAACATAACCGTTGTATTCGTGAACAACAGCTGCTACGGCATGACGGGCGGCCAGATGGCGCCGACGACCCTTATCGGCCAGGAAACAACGACCACGCCGGGAGGCAGGATCGCCGAACGGGACGGTTCCCCCATCGATTTGAGCGAAATGGTCGCCATCGCCAAGGGAAGCGTCTACATCGAGCGGACATCGGTCCATTCCGTCAAGCATATCGTCAGAACGAAGAAAGCCCTCACGAAGGCCTTCAGGAACCAGATGGAAGGTCTGGGCTTCTCACTTGTTGAAATACTCTCACCCTGCCCGACGAACTGGAAATTATCACCTCTCGATTCCTGCGAGCGGATTGAAAAGGAAATTATGAAGGTATTCCCTCTGAAAGTTATCAAGGATGAAACGGGAACATCTCGACGTCAGCAGGGGGGGTCAAGGCATCTATGAAGAAAACGGTATTTGCCGGATTCGGCGGCCAGGGAGTTCTCATGATGGGGTACGTTTTTGCCGTTGCCGCCATGCGTGACGGGCAACACGTGACCTACCTGCCGTCCTATGGAGCGGAGATGCGGGGCGGCACGGCGAATTGTACGGTTGCCGTTTCAGATGACGAAATTTTTTCGCCTGTCGCGTCCGAACCTGATTTCGCGGTCATCATGAACAAGCCTTCCCTGACCAGGTATGAGAACATGATGCGGTCAGGCGGAACGGTCTTCCTGAACTCCAGCGTCATAGACCGGGATCTGACGCGAGAAGACATTTCCCGGGTTCTCGTTCCCGCCGGCGACATGGCCGGGGAGCTGGGATCACCCCGCGTTCTTAACATGATCATGCTGGGGGCCTTTGTCGCAAGGACACGGCTGACCACTCTCGAATCGATCATGAATGGTCTTGAAGAAATTATTAAGGGAAAATCGAGCTCCGTCATAAAGCTCAACAGGAAAGCTCTCGATCGGGGTGCCGGGTACGTAATGAAAGGATTATCCCCATGAAAACAATCAGGCAGATTTCACATTTTTTAAAAAATGAACCGGGGGGACTGTCCGAGGTAAGTGAAATTCTCGGCGCCAACGGCATCAATATTATTGCAATCTATTTCAAGGGCCATGGTAAGGAGGGAAGACTCCAGTTCGTTGCCAACGACCCTGACAAGGCCTTCAATGTTATGAAATCAGCAGGCTATGACGTCGAGGTTACCGAGGTCATCGCCTGTGTCGTACCTCACCATCCCGGCGGCCTGAACGCCGTTCTCAAGCCGCTCAGAAGCGCTCGCATCAATGTTGAGTATATTTATGCCTGTCTTGGAACCGGTGACATTACCGTTGTAGTCCTGGGAGTGGACGACATTGAAAAGTCTCTGAAAATTCTCAGCGACAACTGGATACGGCTCCTGGGCGAAGAGCTGTACCATATGTGACGGCATCGTCACAGGTAAAATCGACGTCCCCGTAAAAACTGCCTCATCATCCCCCGCAACCGATCCGGGCGGTCACTTCCGTAACAGGCAGCGTGCCTATGTCCAGGAGCTTGCCCTGTTCACGATGGTCCTCGTCCAGAAGATCGATCACCCGGGAATATACGTTCTCGATAAACACCGGTCCTTCGTGACCTGTCTTGCAAATTCCCATACGAAACTGTTTCCAGTCTTTTTCAGCCATCTTGTTTACGAGGTTTTTGGTCGCAAAAATTGAGCCGTAGCGGGCCAGACCTGAAAGGCGGGCCGCACAGTTGATGGTATCGCCCAGGGCTGTGAATTCAAGGCCCGTGGAACCGCGGACGGTGCTGAAGTATTCTTCCCCCTCGTTCAGGCCGATATTGAGATAGAGCGTGTTGAACCATTGTTTTCTGACCTTCCATTTCTGTGAAAATTCCACCATCCGTTCCTTGATCTCCAGGGCACAGGAGAGGGCGTTGACGAGATACCTGGAGTCACCTTTTTTGAGAAAGTAGTAAACCATTCCGTCCCCAACGTGTTTTCCATATATCCCGTAGTATTTTCTGTATGTTTCTTCAAGTGCTTTCCACATGTCATTGACGATCTCGAAGTATTCCTCCGGTGGCAGTTCCGTGCAAATGCGGCAGGAGTCCTGAAGATCCGCCACGAGGACACAAAAGGGGATCATGGTGGGCATTTTGAGGGATATGAGATCCTTGATAACGGCGGCCCTGTCCTTCAGGAGGTCGGATATTCCCTCGAGAATGGCATCCTCGTACTCAAAAATAAAAAATATTCCCTCCCTGAAAAAAGTGACATATACGGAATACAACTTCTCGCTCCCATCGGAGCAACGCACCCTGACCGACGTCCGGCGCACAACGCCCGCAGGGCTGACGGTGATCTTCTCGAAGCACTTTTCAAGAAAGCCTGCCTCGCCCTGAGATATGCCCTCATAGATCTTCGAGAGATACTCCACCCCGTGGCGTTCCTTGACGAGGGCAAGATGAATTCTGACCATCTCCTCCCAGTTCTTCATGTTTTTTTGAAACTCCCATCGGAAGAACAGCCTGAAGATATTCCTGTCATCCGCGATCCTGATGGACCTCACATCACTGTGAAAGAGCTGTTCCTCGGCCGATTCGTTTATCCACTCTATCTCGAAGTTGTAATTTAAAAGATAGGCGGGCGCCCTGATCGAATCAAGGTCGAGATTGAGGCCTGTTTTTCTTTCAGGCAACGGATGCCTTCGGGGCCGTTCGGGCGGTTTTGTACTGCTGAGGGAATCATCCGGCTCCGCTCGCCTATCCCTCTCATCAGCCGTCAGACCCTGCCGCCCCGGGACCGGTTGCCCGTCAGGACGCTCCGGACCGGTGTCCCGGACTTCATTCCGCCCGTTGTCTTCCCGGCCTTCCGTCATTTCACCGACAATGAGCCCCATAGACATACCCTCCCGTTTCATTCGCTGTATCCTGTGGACCCGACTCACCACCCATTCGGGGAAATAACCTATGCGCTTCGCTCTCGTCGTACCGGAACCGGGAATTTTTACAACCGGTTTCGGCAGCATTCCCATCTTGATATAATTATTCAAGGTTGCCCGAGATATGCCTGTTTTTTCAAGCAATTCTTTACTGGTGACGTCCGGCGTACTCTTTCTTTGTGATGTCATGGGAATCCCTCCCCCGGTATGTCCGTTCCCGACCAGAGCCCTGGAACGACCAGTCACAGGACCACGCAATTTATACTGTACAGAAATATTATACAGTATAATTATACATGTCAAGAAAAAATTATACTGTACAATTAGGTCGGTCCCGTACCCTTTCCGTTGATCATATACTTGATTTTTCATCCTGTCCGGGACCACTGCGAATTAATTACGGGGAAACCCATTGACAGGCTTTATCGAACAATATACAAAATGCGGACGCCACACGACAGGAGGAACAATGACAAAAAAAACCCCTCTCTATGGCCGCCATGTGGCTCGAAGGGCAAACATGGCTGATTTTGGCGGCTATGAAATGCCCCTCTGGTATCCCTCGGGGGTGAAAAAAGAGCATCTTTCCGTCCTGACCGGGGCGGGCCTCTTCGACACGAGCCACATGGCTGTTCTGATGATATCCGGTCCCTCGGCCTTTGATCTCCTTCAGCGATGCATCACCAAGGATCTCAGCCACTGCGTCGGGAAAGACCACCTTCCCCTTGTACCCGGTCGATCAGCCTACGGGGCATTCCTCGACTCGGCCGGCCATGTCATAGATGACGCCATCGTCAACAGAATCAGTGAAGAAATTTTCATGGTCGTCGTTAATGCCGGTATGGGTTCCGCCATCACCGATCACCTGTCGAAACAGGCAGGGGAAGCCTCCCTGGCCGTCGATATCACGGATCTGACGGACCAGGTCGGGAAAATCGACCTTCAGGGACCGGCATCCGGTAAAATCCTCCTGTCGGTACTGGAAGATTCGAACGTCCTGTTCAATGCAATGCCTTTTTTCAGCTTCAAAGGCCACTTCGACCCATCGTTCGCGTCCACTGAGAAGGTCCGTCTCGTCAACGGAACTTCTGTTCTTCTGTCGCGAACGGGATATACGGGAGAATTCGGTTTTGAGCTGTACATGCAGCCCGATGCCCTTGAAGACGCCTGGAACCTCCTGGAAGATGCCGGAGGTCCCCGTTGCTGTGAGCCCTGCGGCCTGGCGTCCCGGGATTCACTGAGAGCGGGGGCCTTGCTCCCCCTTTCACATCAGGACATCGGTGACTGGCCCTTCATCAACCACCCCTGGGAGCATGCCCTCCCCTACGACAGTGAGAAAAGAGACTTTACGAAGACCTTCATCGGTGCCGACAGGCTTCTTGAAACCAGGGGCACGGGGTATTTTACCCTCCCCTTCGCCGGCTTCGACCTGCGGAAGGTGGCACAGGGACCGGGCACGAGTGTTGTCGATGCCGAGGACCGGAATCTCGGCATCGTACTGACCTGCGTGACTGATGTCGCCATTGACCGCCAGGGCAAACGGATCTTCAGCATCACGAGCCCCGACAGGCCCCGGGGATTCCGTCCCCGGGGTCTATGCTGCGGTTTTGTTCGCACCACATCGCCCCTGAAGGTCGGCTCCATGGTTGAGATCAGGGATGATCGACGATCTCTGCCCGTCATGATCATGGACGACCTCCGGCCCGATCGGACGGCACGGAATCCGATAGGAACCATGATGGCGTGATACCCCTCATGTAACAGTTCAACCACCGCCGGTCTTTGACGGACCGGCGCAACGATCAGGAGAGACCCATGAAAGAAATCAGTACACTGCTTTTCCCCGAGGACCTGCTGTACGCGGAGGATCACGAATGGACAAGGATCGAAAACGAGACCCTGACTATCGGAATTGACGACTACGCCCAGGACCGGTTGGGTGATATCGTTTTTGTCGAACTTCCCCGGGAGGGAGACACTTTCGGCCGGGGAGAAGAGTTCGGCACCGTTGAATCCGTGAAGGCTGTCTCCGAACTGTACATGCCCGTCGGCGGAGAGGTTATCTCGGTAAATACGGATTTGGAGGATTCTCCTGAACGCATCAACCAGTCTCCTTACGGCGACGGGTGGCTGATCAGGGTACGGCCCGACAACGAGGAAGAACTCGATCTGCTCATGAAAAAAGAAGCCTACATCACATACCTTGAAGGAAAAGATTGATGCCCTATCTGCCCCACACTCCCGAAGATATTGATGAAATGCTTGCACTGACGGGTCATGCAGACCTTGACACACTCTTTGAGCAAATACCCGAACCCTGTCGCCGCGTTTCCGAGATGAATCTTCCCGAGGCGCTTTCGGAATGGCAGCTTGACGCCGTGATGGAGAATCTCGCGGAACAAAACGCCCTCCGGCCGGAATATAAGATCTTCCTTGGAGCCGGGAGCTATGATCATTACATCCCCGAGACGGTCCCCTATCTCACGGGACGGTCTGAATTCGCGACCTCCTACACTCCCTATCAGCCCGAATTAAGCCAGGGAACGCTCCAGGCCATGTACGAATACCAGACGTTGATGACACGGCTTACGGGAATGGATATCGCCAACGCTTCGCTCTACGATGGAGCGTCCGCTTTCGCCGAGGGACTGCTCATGGCGGTGAGGGTGACGAAACGCAAGCGAATCGCCCTCTCGACACTTGTCCATCCCTTCTACCGCCAGGCGGCCCGCACCTACCTGGAACCCACCGGCTGCGACATCATCGAACTCCCCCCCCTGCCCTCGGGAACAACGGACCTGTCACCCCTGGCGGGGCGGGAAACGACAGCAGCCCTGGCTCTGCAGTCCCCCAATTTTTTCGGCTGCGTCGAAAACCTGCCTGTCGCGGCGGAACTGATTCAGGGCTCCGGAGGACTCCTGGTGGCGACCTTCACGGAGCCGCTCGCTTTTGCGCTCTACCGGTCGCCCGGAGAGGACGGCGCCGACATTGCCTGCGGCGAGGGTCAGAGCCTGGGAATTCCCCAGTCCTTCGGAGGACCGGGTCTCGGCATATTCGCCGCCCGTTCAGACTACATGCGGGCCATGCCGGGACGGCTGGTGGGGAAAACACGGGACCGCGCCGGCCGGGAGGGATTCGTTCTCACGCTGGCCACGCGGGAGCAGCATATCCGCCGCGAAAGGGCCACCTCGAACATATGCACAAACAGCAGTCTCTGTGCCCTGGCGTGTTCGATATACATTGCCTCCCTCGGCGGCACGGGCATCAGGGCCCTGGCGAAGATGAACTACGACAAGGCACAGTACCTGAAACAGGGACTTGCGGGGGCGGGCTGGAAGCTTCCCTTCCCTGCCGCGACATTCAACGAGTTCGTAGTGAAAATACCCGGTGACGCGACCGCGGTTCACCGGCGGCTCCTGGAAAAAAAGATTCTGGCGGGTCTTTCCCTTGAAAGGTGGTATCCCGAACTCCCGGGGCATTATCTGCTGTGTGCCACGGAAACATCCTCCCGGAGCGACATGGACCTGCTGATCGAGGAGGTGCGCTCATGAAGGATGGTCTCGCCACCCGAGGCCTGGTATTGAACGAACCCCTGCTCTGGAAAAAGGGCCGGAAGGGACGGGCCGGTGTGGTCATACCTGCCGCCGATGTTGACCCGGCTCCTGTCGATGAACTGCTTCGTGGCCGGGGTCCCGATTTTCCGGACCTGTCCGAACTTGACGTGGTACGCCATTATACCCGCCTCTCCCAATGGAACTTCGGAGTGGACTCGGGCATGTATCCCCTGGGGTCCTGCACCATGAAATATAATCCAAAGACAAATGAAAAACAGGCCTCACGAAAAGGGTTCGCCCGGCTTCACCCGTTGCTTCCGGATGAGTTGTCCCAGGGGGCGCTGCAGCTCATGGGAGAACTCCAGGACTACCTGATCGAAATCACCGGCATGCCTGCCGTGTCCCTCCAGCCTGCGGCGGGCGCCCAGGGTGAACTGACGGGAATGCTCGTCATGCACGCCTTGTTTAAACACCGTGGTGAATCCCGCACAAAAATAATAGTTCCCGACACGGCCCACGGGACGAACCCGGCAAGCGCCGCCCTGTGCGGTTTCTCGTCCGTCCCGGCGGCCTCCGGTGAAAGGGGTATCCTCGAAGTGCAAACCGTTGAAGCCATCATGGATGACGCAACGGCGGGTATCATGGTCACCAACCCGAACACCCTGGGCCTTTTCGAAGAAAATATACAGGAGATAGCCCGTATCGTCCACGAACGGGGAGGACTTGTATACTGTGACGGGGCAAACATGAATGCCCTCATGGGCATTGTCGACATGGCCGGGCTGGGCATCGACATCCTGCACCTGAACCTGCACAAGACCTTCTCAACCCCCCACGGCGGCGGAGGTCCCGGAGCGGGGCCCGTACTGGTCACGGAAGAGCTCGAGCCCTTTCTGCCGATCCCGCGGATCATCCAGAAATCGGGAACCCGGCGGCTCTCCGAGGACTACCCGCTCTCCATCGGAAAGGTACATGGCTTTTATGGTAACTTCGGCGTTCTCATCAAGGCCTGCAGCTATATCAGGAGCATGGGCACCGACTTGAAAATGGCGAGCCGGATGGCTGTTTTGAGCGCCAATTATCTCAAGGAACGCCTCAAGGGCACCTTCCATCTCCCCTTTGACCGCCCCTGCATGCACGAATGCGTCTTTACGGACGCCTTTCAGCAGCCACTGGGCGTGACAACCCTTGACATAGCGAAACGCCTCATGGATTACGGCTTCCATCCGCCCACGGTTTACTTCCCGCTGGTCGTCAAGGGAGCCATCATGATTGAACCAACGGAAACAGAGTCAAAAGAAACCCTTGATACATTTGTGGAATCCATGCTGGCAATAGCCCGGGAAGCCCGGGAAACACCGGAGCTTCTGAAAAACGCTCCCCACATCTGCAGGACACGGCGGCTGGATGAAACGCAAGCCGCCCGCAAGCCCTGTCTGGCAGGATGAGCAGGAGCACCCCCGATGTCCTTCCGGTTCACACAGTACCGTCGGTTGATGCTGGCTGTCATAGCCGTCACCTATTTCATAGCCTGCCTTCACCGCCACGCCCCGACAGTCGTGGCCCGTGACCTTGCGGCCTCCTTCAATGCCGATGCCGTGGCCCTGGGTTTCATAGCCTCCAGCTACTTCTATCTCTACGCAGCGGCACAACCCCTCGCGGGGTTCCTTTCAGACACGATCGGGCCCCGGCGTGTCATGGCCGCCTTTTTTGTCCTTGCTTCACTGGGTTCACTTATTTTCGGCATGGCGCCCAACACGACAGCGGCCTTCATCGGGCGCGCGCTCGTGGGAGCCGGGGCCGGGGGTATTTTCATCCCGAGCCTGAAGCTGTTTTCAGAATGGTACCGGATCCGGGCATTCGCCGGCCTGACCGGGTTCATGCTGACCATCGGAGGCCTGGCGGGAATAGCGGCAACACTTCCTCTCACGCTGCTGGTGCTGTGGAGCGGCTGGAGGGGAACATTCGTAGTTATCGCCGTCATATCAACGGCCATGACTCTTCTGTGCTGGCTTATCCTTCGCGACGACCCGGGAAAAAAGGGGTGGGACCGGGCACTCGTGGGAGAGCTCCTTCAGCATCACGCCGCCGCCGAAGTCATTCGGGAAAATATCACCGTCGGCAGACGGCTTTCCCTGATTATGGGCAACTCTGACTTTTACAAGCTGTCCATTGCCATTTTTTTTACAACCGGGGCCTTCCTCACCTTCCAGGGCCTCTGGGGCATTCCCTATCTCATGGACTCTTTCGGCCTGGACCGGATCAGGGCCGGCAGATTCCTGATGCTCTTCCCTGTCGGTTTCGCTCTGGGCGGTCCTGTGATCGGCGTCGCCGCCGAACGGTTGGGACTCAGACGCAGGAACGTCCTTGTGGCCCTGACAGCCCTGCAATTTTCCCAGTGGGTCATGCTGTACGCCTTTGAAGACCGACTCGTCATGCCCGCCCTGATGGTTGCTCTGTTCGTCATCGGTTTCACCTCCGGCGGATCATTGCCCATCTCCTTCACTATCACCCGCGGCCTCTTCTCACACCGGCTCATGGGAACCGCCGTGGGCCTGGTGAATACGGCATCCTTCCTCGGAGCCGCGCTTTATCAGCCTCTGACCGGGTTCATCCTTCGGTCCTCAAACAGCCTCCGGCCGGGCGCCTTCAGCATCGATGCCTACAGCCACCTCTTTTTTCTGTTTACACTGTCTCTGGCCATCGCGTGCGTCGCCGCGGCACTGCTTCGCGGTGAACCCCCATGAACGGCCGGACCCGTCCCTCACCGAAACCGAAATGGCTGAAGAAGCGGCTTGCCGCGGGCCCCGGCTTTGAGCCCACCAGGTCATTTCTTCGAGAAAACGCGCTCCATACGGTGTGCGAGGAAGCCCGCTGCCCCAACCTTCGGGAATGTTTTTCCCGGGGCACGGCCACCTTCCTGATACTGGGAAACCGCTGCACCCGGAATTGCCGCTTCTGCGCCATCACACAGGGAAGGCCGGACCCGCCCGACAGGCTCGAAGCCGGGCGGGTCGCGGCAGCCGCCGAAGACATGAATCTTGCCTATGTGGTGGTTACATCAGTGACCAGGGACGACCTGGCCGATGGCGGAGCATCCTGCTTTGCAGAAACAGTGACGGCCATAAGACGACGTGTTCCGGGAGCCGCGGCAGAAATACTCGTTCCCGACTTTCAGGGCGACCGGGAAGCTCTCCTCGGGGTTCTGCGATCAGGTCCCGCCGTTTTAAACCACAACATGGAGACGGTATCCCGCCTTTACCCCGTTGTCCGCCCCGGGGCCGACTATGATCGATCACTGGGAGTGCTGGCGAGGGCCGCCGCCTTCAGCCCGTCAATACCCGTCAAGACGGGACTCATGCTGGGTCTTGGCGAAACAGCCGCCGAACTGAAAGAAACCCTGAAGGACATCTACCGGGCGGGCGCGCGGATTATCACGCTGGGACAATATCTCCAGCCGGCGCCGGGAAAGCATCCCGTGGCCCGCTTTGTCCCGCCTGAAGAATTTGAACAGTGGAAAGAGGAGGCCCGCGCCACAGGATTTGCCGCCGTCGCCTCGGGGCCCTTTGTGAGAAGTTCCTATGACGCGGCGGCACTCCATGGATCCTTTCTGAAAACGTTTCCGGATTGAGAACCCTCACCCCCTGCGTCAGGCCTTGTGGGCAATCCTTTCATTCCGTGACCCTTCCCGGAATTCCGGCAATAAAGCCGGTTCTTCCCGCCTCCCGCGCGGACTATCCCGTCGAGCCCTGCGAGGAAGAACCATGCTCCCGAAAGGAAACCCGGACGCACACCGTCCCCGCGCGTTCCTGTTCTTCTTGAATGGCCGGATACTTCGTGCTACGATACTCAATCATTATCCTGATCGGCAGACATCGGTCTGACCCCTGTCCCCCCTGTCTGCCGGAAGGTTCAGGCAGGGACACTGTACAAGGCCTTGTCCCGCCGGTCACCGCGGAACCGGCGGACATCGCTACGGAGGGAGAGCCATGCTGAACTATCTATACAAACTTATCATTGACGATGTTACCGACGTTTCCTACGGGAACTGTCTTGAGTATTTTCCCGAAACCTCGAAAATTCTCGATGTGGGAATCGGCAACGGTATTATGCTTGAACAATACCATTCGCTCATACGATCGAAACAGCTCAGGATCACCGGGATCGATATCAACCGTCAATACCTGAAACACTGCAGAAAAATGATCCGTAAATGCGGCCTCGAAGACCTGATCAAGGTTCATTACGCGTCGATTGAATCCTTTCGCCCCCCCAGGAACCATTACTACGACTACATACTGTTCAGTATGAGTTTCATGCTCTTTGACGACCAGCAGATTGTCCTTGACCGGATCAAACCCTGGATCACGCCGAATGGAGAAGTCATCTTCTGCCAGACCATGTATGAAGACCGGTCCCTGTTCCTTGAAATCGTCAAGCCACGCCTGAAGTACCTGACCACCATCGATTTCGGAAAAGTGACGTACAAGAAAGACTTCTTTGACCTGCTTGACAAGAAGAATATGACCGTTACCGAAAGCAGGGTTATCAAAAAAGAGTTGTTTAAAGGGGAATATCACCTGATTGTATCGTCGCCGGAAAACGGCATCGGGGCGCACTGGGGGCATACGCCCGGAAGGTGATCTCCTTCATTTTTTTGCGGCATCGTCGGCCGACTTCAAAGGACTCCCGGGCATCCGGTGTTCCCTGACGAGACCGCTCACGGTACTGATCCTGTCCTTCGACCAACGCAGATGTGTTCCCAGGCGCACAACCATATCATGGCCCAGGATATCATGGAACCTGTAGGTCCCCCGGTCGGGATCCCTCTTTTCAACGCGGACAAAGGGCTTCGCAATATCATGAAGGAGTGCCGCCCAGCGCAGGTTAATATCCGGCTGTGACGATTGAACTACAAGGATCGTGTGATCCCAGAGATTGTGGGCATGATAGAGGCTGTTCTGCTCGTAGTCTTTCTGAAGTGAAAGTTCCGGAATCATGAATCGGCAGAGCCCGGTGTCCATGAAAAGCCGCAGCCCTTCTTCAAGCCGGTGCCCTGCAAGCAGCCGGTCCAATTCCGTCATCCACCGTTCCTTGCTGATCTGAAGAATGCGATGGGCCGATTGTTCTATAGCCCGGACAGTTTTCGGATCTATGCTGAAGCCAAGCTGCGCCGCAAATCGTATGGCCCGAAGCATACGCAGGGGATCCTCCCTGAATCGGGTCACGGCATTCCCCACGGCGCGGATCACCCTCTTCTGCAGATCTTCCTTCCCTCCAAAGGGATCGATGACCCTGTCGCCTCTCCGGGCCATCGCGTTTATGGTGAAATCCCGCCGCGCAAGGTCATCGGTAATACCGTCCACGAAGGACACATCGGGACTCCGGCTCCCCTCACGGTAACGCTCGGTTCGAAAGGTCGTAATCTCCACCAGGCGACCTCCAAGGCGCAGGCCGATGGTTCCGAAGCGTTTTCCCGTCAGGAAAGGGCGTTTCCCCGCTTTCCTGACCTGTTCCTCGATATACTCGGGCCGGTGGGGCGTCGCGAAGTCATAGTCCAGGGGTTCAATTCCCAGCAACTCGTCCCGCAGTGATCCACCCACTTCGTAGACCGGTGAAATAATGTCTTCGATCGCGTCGAATACCCTGTTCATGGAATCACGTAATGCCGCAGCCCGGGGCATCCCCTTTCTTCATGCCGATCATGTGACATCACCATACACGCCACTCTTCCCGAAGTTCAAGCTATGCAATGATTGCACCCTGGCGTACCACGATATGTCTATACAGGCCGCAGGCGCCGACGGCCGTCAAGACGCCGCAGACCGGCGGCTTCAGCCGCAGCCGATGCCCGGGCGTATTCAGCACCCGTTATTCTCCGCCCCAGCACGGGGTCTCCCAGGGCATCGTGGCAGGGCCGGTACTGATCCATGATGTTGACATAGGTTTCCCGGGAAATTTCACGGGCAATGAACTCCATGACTTTTTCGGTGCCTGCCACGTCGCCCGGCATGACGAGGTGCCGCACCAGCAGGCCCCGCAGGGCTGTTCCGTCTTCGGCGAGAACCAGGTCTCCAACCTGGCGATGCATCTCCTTCAGTGCCCGGCAGGCATGTTCCCGGTAATCGGAAACACCACAGGCATAGCGGGCCCAGTCGTTGTCCCAGAATTTGAAGTCCGGCATGTAGACATCGACGACACCGTCGAGGATTTTCAGCGTTTCCAGGCTCTCGTAGCCACCACAGTTATAGACGAGAGGGATTTCCAGGCCCCGGGATGCCGCCAGGAGAAGTCCCTCGAGTATCTGGGGAACCACGTGCGTGGGTGTGACGAGATTGATGTTGTGACAGCCCTGGCCGGCAAGGGACAGCATCATATCCGCCAGGGTTTCCGGCCCGACCTCTCCCCCCGCGCCGCCGTGACTGATGTCATCATTCTGGCAGAATGAGCACAGCAGGTTGCAGGAACTGAAAAAGATCGTGCCCGACCCGAGGCGGCCGACCAGTGGCGACTCCTCGCCGAAGTGGGCTCCCCGGCTCGCCACGGACGCCCTCCTCCCGGTCCGGCAGAAACCCTGTTCCCCGGCCCGGCGATTGACGGAACACATCCGGGGGCAGACAGTACAGGAGGTCAGCAGGTCAACAGCCTCTGCGACCCGTTCCGCAAGCTTGTTTGCGCGATGCAAGGCACGGTATGACGGTCCCCGGATCATGATACCGGAAGCTCCGCGCGCAGGCCTCCACCCTCGATGAACTCGTAGAAAGTCGAAAACGTTGCACAGGCACGGCGCGCACGTTTTTTCACACGATCATACACATACCACAAAGGCGCAGCGTGAAACAAGGCCACATGTTCTACAGACATATTATTGTTGCGTTTTCCTTTTTCGATCCGGAGATCGTCCTCAGGATACGGCATTTTTCTTCCGTTTTTTGTTGCCGTCATCGTTTTCGTGGAGGCCTTTGGTTCCGTCACAATGTGGACAGGATTTTCCGGTTTTCGCAGGCCCCGGAAGCCCTCCGGAGATCAGACCCTGAGCCCCCTTTCCCCGGAGGTCAACAAAATTCTTGAAAATATCGGCGGGCGGTATTATATACACGAGATCAAGCATTACACACCACGAGGGGGATTACATGGAAAAGTCTGGAACTCTGCCTTTGAAGACAGGGCTTGCGGAAATGCTGAAGGGCGGAGTCATCATGGATGTGACCAACCCCGAGCAGGCGAAGATGGCCGAGGATGCCGGGGCTGTTTCGGTTATGGCCCTCGAGAGAGTACCTGCCGACATCAGGGCCCAGGGCGGCGTTGCCCGCATGACTGACCCGGAAATCATAGAAAAGATCATGGAGTGCGTCTCTATTCCCGTCATGGCGAAGGTTCGGATCGGCCACTTCGTTGAGGCCCAGATTCTCGAATCAATGGGAATCGCCTTCATCGACGAGAGCGAGGTTCTCACGCCCGCCGATGAGCACTATCACATCAACAAGTGGAACTTCAAGGTTCCCTTCGTCTGCGGCGCCGTCAACCTCGGCGAGGCGCTCAGGAGGCTCGGTGAAGGAGCGGCCATGCTGCGCACCAAGGGGGAAGCCGGAACGGGCAACGTGGTCGAGGCCGTTCGGCACATGCGCGCGATTAACGATGAAATAGCGCGCCTTTCGGGACTTCCCGAAGAAGAACTCATGACGGCGGCAAGAAACCTGGGGGCGCCCTACGAGCTGGTGAGAATGGTCGCCCGGGACCGGAAGCTGCCCGTGTTGAATTTCTCCGCCGGCGGCATCGCCTCCCCTGCCGACGCGGCACTCATGATGCAGCTCGGTTCCGACGGAGTCTTCGTGGGATCGGGCATCTTCAAGTCGAAGGAACCTGCACGGCGGGCAAGCGCCATCGTTCAGGCCGTAACCCACTACAGAGACCCTGAAGTCCTCGTCCAGGTATCACGATCTCTCGGCGACGCCATGCCGGGTCTGGATATCTCCTCGCTTACCGAAAAAGACAAGCTTCAGACACGGGGCGACTGAGACGGGTGGAACACCATGAGAATCGCTGTTCACGTTCTCCGGAGACATGCGGCTGATACAGGGCTCTTCCGAGGAGTGAAAACCCTGTAACGCCTTTTCGAAGTGACTGTCATCAATGAGACGGGGCCCGGCGGCACCGCCCGGGTCCGCCGGTTTCCCGGCTATGGCGCGCCGGCATTCTCCTCCAGCCATGACGTGACTTCATCCCACCAGGCACGACCGGGATCGCCGGGCCAGCTGTTGTGACCGGCGCCGTCGAATATCCAGAGCCGTTTCGGCTCCGCCAGACCGTCATAGAGACTCCGTGTCAGTTTCACCGGTATTATTTCATCATGCCCGGCCATGAGTACCGCCACGGGCCCCCTGTACCCGGACAGGTTTTCCGCGTTGTCGTAATGGTCCCCCATGAAGAGCCGAACCGGCAGCAGGGGAAAGAGGGCCTTGGCCAAGTTGTAAAGCTTGTCCCAGGGAGTGATCAGAACAACGCCGGCCACGGCAAGATCGGGGTCCGGAGCAAGGGCCGCGGCGACACCGCATCCCAGCGATTCACCCCAGAGATACAGGGAACCTCCGAACTCACGGACCGCCCTGGTCACCAGAGAGCGCGCGTCGGCCACAAAACTCGCTTCGCTTTTCTCACCCCCTCGGGCACCGTAGCCGGGGTATTCGGCAATGACAACCCGAAACCCCCGAGGGGCCAGAGAGGCCGCGTAGCGGGACCGGTGGACGGCAGCGCCCGCGTTTCCGTGAAAGACAACCACCGTTCCCCGGGAAGAGGCCTCTTCTTTCACATGTGTCAGGCCGAGGTAGTCCTTCCCGCCCGGAGGCCAGGGCTCCAGGCCCTCCATAGAGGAAAAATATTCTACATCCTCCATGCTCATCCGCTCGGGATAATAGAGCATGGAACGCTGAAGGCGGCATCCGCCGAGAAAAGAAAGGACAGTCATGGCAATCACCATCGTTCCCGCGAGCAGGATCAGGTTCTTCATAGTCATACATCGGGCGTTTCCCGATTTTTCAGGAAACCATCGACAGCAGCGGCTGTAACGAACTGTTCCCGGTGCGCCCGCCGGTCACAAACGGTTCACCGGCAGTTCCGAAGGATCGTCGAACCAGCTGAAATACCTCTGCGCGCAGGTTGCGCCTGATTGGATCAGGGCCTCCTTCTTCTCGTCCGGGATATCAAAATCCGTGGTTCCCACATCGAGTGTGTCGATATACAGCGTCCGTTGCCAGTCTTGTAAATCTATCAGTCTTATATACCGTACTTCCCCGGTAACTGCCCTTAACCTTGGGCGTATTCTCGCCGTCCCGGTTCCCTCCCTCGTCGTCATCGTTGTCCCGATAGTCGATATCGTCGCCCTTCAGGGTCCGCAGACCGATGATCTTTCCGTACAGGAAATAATCAATCGCCGAATCTCGAGCTTTACCCCTCTTCATGACATAAATTCCGTATGGCGTCCCTTTTTCGTCCACGCCGTCAAATAACCAGTGAAGAAGGCGTTTTTTGTCCTCGAAGGTCATCTCTGCCAGTCGTTCAGGACCGCTGTAATCCTCAAGCAACTGCCGTCTGATCGTTTCGGCTTCTCGTTTCACCTGTTCGATGTCCGGAAGGGAACGGAGTTGATCCCGGTTCCCGTCCAATTCTTCAGCGACCTTGGTTTTTGCTTGTAGTAAGGCCTGCTCCTTGGCCCGGATCGTTTCCTTTGCAAGAGTTCCGGCAAGGGCCAGATCAACCAGTTTATCAAGTTCCCGGTGAATCCGCTTCAGCTCCTTTTCTCCGGTCTTGATGTTTTTTTCCAGTAAACGGATATGATTTTCATCCGGTAAAGAATCAGCTATGGCCCGTTCAAATGAAGGAACGTCCGCAATGTTCTCAAAGATTGTCCGAAAGACAGCGTTTTCAACCGGCTTCAAAGGAACGCTATTGAAGGCCTTGCGTTTTTCGTATTTCCCCGATGGATGGGTATAATACTTGAATTCCCTCCCGTTCTTGCTCACCTGTGTCTGGCCTGACAAGGATCTTCCACAGGCTTCGCACCTGATGAAGCCCGTCAAGACGTACTTCCGGACATCCTGCCGGGACTCAATTTTATTATGGTCCAGACGTTCCCTGATCTTCTGGATGGTAGCATCGTCAAGGATTCGGGGTATGGTGTAGGTGATCGGGTCTTGATCCTTGAAAGTGATGGTCCATGTATCTCCGCATCGGTTGGTCAACATTGTGGTCAAATAGGAATAGCCTAATGGTTGACCGTACTGGGTCCGAAGGGTGTGGGACAAATCCCGCAGTGATTCTCCCTGTAAATACCGGTCTGCCGCCCATCGAACCAGACGGGCTTTTTCCTCGTCAAGCGACCATTCCCCGGTTTCCCTGTTGAATTTTCGCCCGAAGGGGAGTTGCCCGGAAGTGGGGATGCCCTTCTTCGCCCGTGCAATCCGGTTTTCAAGCATCTGTTCCCTGATGATTTCCCGTTCCAGCTCACTCATAACGGCGAACATCCCCAGCATTGCCTTGCCGTATTTGCTTCCGAAGTCGATTCCCTCGGATATGGAGCGAAGATCAACGCCAGCCTTGGAAAGTTCATCGTGGTTATTCAGTAGTTCACGGGCATTTCTACCGAACCGGGACAGCCTATGAATCACCAGAACCTCAAACTTGCCTTTCTGGCCATCATACAGACATTGCAGAAGAGCGTGGCGATCCTTGACCGTTCCCCCGGAGATTCCTTCATCGGCGTATATCTCTGTCAGTTGCCATCCCTGGGCTTTAACGTAGTCCTTAATGGACTGTCGTTGAGTTGACAAGGACTCCCCGCCAACCTGTTCTGCGGAACTGACCCTGACGTATCCTGCGGCTTTCTTCTTCATTGGCCGTTTCCTCCCTATACTTTACCCTAACTGACAAAAGAAAATCGATTCTAGGCCCGTAAAACCCCTTTCAGCGTTACTCTACATCGACGAATATCAGCGTCGTCCTAAGAAGTGTATCATAATCTCCGCTCGTGGCCTGTGCAATATAATCATCAATGAACGCCTCATCGTAGCCAGCGTCCCGCAATGCCTTGGACACCTTGCCGAGAATGTAATAGGCATTCCCGTCTTCGCCGATCAGCTTAACCTTGACTTTCGTTATGGGTCGTGATGTACTCATGCCGTAAACTCCTTCCCTTGGTTGAAGGATTTGCATCAGTCCCGGTATGGGTGCCAGCCTCGCCGGGACTACTTTTTTGGCTTCGCCTTGCTTGTACGGGTGATTTGTTCACATCTATATAGCGTCCATGGTTGACCATCCATTGTTTTTACGCCTTCAGCGTTCAGAATATCGGCTATCTGTTGCCATGTTCTGCGTCTGCCATCCTTTGTCTTACGCCGCAATGCTCTGATCTTCCGAAGTACCGCTTTTCCTTCTTCCGTCTCCCGGTATCCCTTCCGGCCTCCGCACTTTACCCCTGTGGCCCGGATTCTTTCCCGGCTAGCAATGAGCTTTTTGACGAGTAGATTCTTTTCCAGTTCGGCAAAGATGCCTTGAATCTGGACAAGGGCTTTTCGCATAGGATCGGCCATGATCGCTTCCGTAACATTTTCCTCTGTTCTGGCTGATAGTAATTCAATGTCCTTGCTGGCCAGATAGATAAGTAACGTTTCTTGGACGTGGTATTCCCTGGCAAGGCGGTCAAGCCCTTCAACAATAATCGTCCGTACTCCATCTTTCAGAATTTCTGAAACCATCTCCTGAAATGCTGGACGGTCTTCCTCTCCCTTGGTCCCTGACACATCATCCTTGAAAACGGCGACAACTTCAATCTTGCACTTCTTTGCGTAGTCCCTGATTGCCTTTTCTTGTCGTGGGAAGCCATCACCCTTGACTTGTCCCGATCCGCTAACTCTTAAATATCCGTAGGCCTTCTTCACTTTATCACCTCCTTTCATTAGTAATATATAATACTTGAATGAAAAAATCAAGCTTTTTTAATGGATTCTTAAAAATAAAAATTAATATATGATTCCCTAATGAGCCACAGTCCTGCATCACGGGACAGGAAGGGTCTACAAAGGCTCAAAACAAGGAGTTGAGAAGGGGTTTATGGGTCTAGAATCGATTTACTCAATGGAGTCCATATAAAGACATGCCTTGGCATTAAAACGTCGTATAGAAGCGGAAAACAGCGTTTAACCCGGGATGAGTCTAGCCTTGAGCGGCTGAACTCGCAATAGATTGGACGGTTCATCCTCATCAACCGGGCTCGGTTCTTCTGAATCAATAGCCGGATCAGTTACACCGGGGGAGATAAAAGGAACGGCTTTCCGCTCCCGTAGAACTTCAATGGACGGATCAGCTTTATGAATCTTACTGACCAGTCTTTCAAACATAGCAAGTTCTCGATCATTGAGCATGGAAAGGTCAGAAGTATTGTCCTGCTCGATCTGCTTTTGCTCCTGCTCCAATTCCATGATTTTGATCTGGTGCAGGGTAAGGGCAATTTTACTCAACAATTCGTAACTGCCCCGTGCTTCGGCTATCGCCTTTAATTCAAGCCTCGGATTATCCTTTTCCTCGGCCTTGTTCATGATCCGCTTGGTACGGCGTAGAAGTTCATCAATCTCTCCTAACAGGTCCATTGACCGGTGAAGCTCCTTCTGCGCCATAGCAGTTGCCAGCTGGCGGGTAATGTGATTGTCCCGGTGACGGTACAGGGCATCCTCCGACACACCATACTCACGTGATATACTGGCGATGCTCTTTCCTTGCAGGATTTTCCTGTCCAGCTCTATTCTCTTGTCATGATTACAGACTCGACATGCTTGGGCCATTGCCAATTCCTCCTTTATGGTCCGACCTTCCGGCCTTGATTAATGGGAAAAATTCTCCATTTATTAAAAATTAATAATTTTCCATCTATCTGCTATCTTCTTCTATACGTCCATCATTTATGATGGACGCTTAGAATATCTTAAAATATTTTATTCTCCATCTTAATACTCTTATATATATCCTTGGTTTTTAATAGGGCAATCCTTGATTTTTAATAGAACGATCCTTGATTTTTAATAGAACGATCCTTGATTTTTAATAGGGCAATCCTTGATTTTTAATAGACGAATATTCGTTCGAAAACTAAAGGGATTACCCTTCGAAAACTAAACGGCTATTAAGGAGACCAAAGATAAGGATAACAAAAATGGGGATTTCCCATATATGGGTTTTCCCCTATCATCTTATCCTCGGTTTCAGATAGACCTTGAACCATTTGTCAATTCTTTCCACGAGCCGGTATTTCTCCAATTGCTTCATTGGAGCTTTGATATTTGTTACGTTGACCCCTGCGTGTCGTCCCAATTCCGCAAGGGGTATTGTCACAACGTCCCATTTACGGGTACGGATATACTCGTCATGGGAAGTCATCCACTCAAACCCGTTGTCGGTTTCTACGTCACGGTAAAGTTCGTAGTCCTGAACAGCCACGCTCCGCATTGCCAGATATAGCGCCTTCGCCCGGGGTTTCAGTTTCGCCCATATCCCACTGTCGATAAGGCAAGCAAAAAATAAAAAGTAATCACCTTTCCAATGGGGGATCATATTCCTGCGGATAAATCCGGCCCGATAGAGGTAGAAATGGCGGGTGCCTTCTGATGTCATCTTCACTTCCAATAGGGGAACCGCTGTACCTTTCCCGTTCTCGTCTGTTGTTTTTAGTTTATACTCACCGTCGACAAGTTCTTTAATCCCCTTTTGAACAGTGCCCCCTCCGATCCCGGCCATCTTCCCGATGTTCTCTTGTGATATTTGGAACCAATCGTTATGCTCGAAATTTGCCTGTGAACACATGACCGGATAAACGGCGATTGACGCTTTGCTCCATTGGTCCCCAAATAGACCGGGACCGAATATCTTTGGAAAGAAAAAATGTCTGTTCATATTCACCTCGGCCTTTGGAAACTCGAAGATAGTTGTCTTGTCATATTTCTCCGCGAACAATTCTTTTTGCTGTTGTCGCCGTTGCTCTTTTTGCTTCTTGGCCTCAAGTGCTACCTTGCCCCGAAATGGGGAGCTTCTTGACTGTTCCATGTCCATTGACCTCGCTTTCCTTGATCGACCTCGCAAGTAAATAATGGCCGGGGGCTGGACAAGTGCGAGGTCGTGACCTGTCTTTCGGGAGCTACCCTAGCCCCCAGCATGTCTTTACCAATATGGAAACTGATTAACATCATAATTTCACTATATTTATACGCCAAATTTTCCTAGCGTTCCCCTGTCGAAAGAATGCCTGGGGCAGGTCGGTTGGGGAAACCAACTTTTCGGTTGCAAGCCCAGCCCCCGGCAATAAAACTATGTTTTTCAAGCTATGCGCCGTTTTAATGCCAAGGCATGTCTTTATATGGACTCCATTGAGTAAATCGATTCTAGACCCATAAACCCCCTCTCAACTCCTTGAAAAGGAGAAGGAAAAGGGACGTGCGGTCCGGCAAAAGGAGACGACAGGCGTGGGATGGATCATCCCCCCACCAAATACAAAACCCGGACCGCACGTCCAGTAGCGGCAGGGAAAAATTCCCCGGCGTAGGAAGGAGGCGGCAGGGGAGAAAATTGACAAAACCCCACCATAACCCCGCCGGTTGAAAACCCTGCCGATTCATTTACTGTACCTTTGCCCAGTTGAATTTTTCCACGTCGGCGGGCCAGCCCGGAAGATCCTCTTTCCGGATCACCCCGCCAGTAATGGGAGGCTTCATAGGGACGGGCAGACCTCGTTCTCGTGCGGCTTGTTGCGCCCGTGCAAGTCGTTCCGCTCGTTTCTTTTTCTGTTGCGCATGAAAGGTTGGAATTACTTGTTCCCGGTAGTCGATGACATCCATCCCATGATATGGGCTTCGCTCGTCACGAATTCGGAGAACGCCTGAAGGATCGGGGCTGACCATCTGCCCATCTAATTCGGTGATTACTTTGTCCAGCCTTCCGGAATATGAATCCCCACGAGGACCGTATTGAAGGACCGCTTTGTCATCGGTCCTGCTTTCGGCTTCGATTTTTTGGGCGAGTAATTCTTCCAGCTTTTTGACCTCGTCTTTGAGAATATCCTGTTCTGCTTCCAGCTTCATCAATTCACTGTACATTTCATCATTCATCGTCGTCAGCGGGCGCATACCCCGGTTAATTCGGTGTTGATTGAGATGCTCAAATCTTTCGTTGAGTTCATCAATTTGCATCTTTTTTTTCAGCTGATGGCTTGGCGTGGCTGTTCCAAGCCTGTCCGTTTTGAACGTTCCATCAGCATCGCCCCGGTACTCTGACAGCAATTGTTCCAAGCCCCGGCGCGTGGTCATGCTGTGTAAGTGCCCGAAGTTCCACGCCGTGGATGATGCCCCACCGGGATTGAGGATAAAACTGGACTGTGCCAGTCGGTCAAATCTTCTGTCATATTCGGGGTTTATGCCTATTCTGTATCGTCTTCGTCCTGCCATCTTCCTACCTCCTTCAATTCAAGCCGGTTGGCATCAAAACGTTTGGATTGTCATTGCTCGGTCGTTGGGGTTCTTGGTCTTTCCCGCCCATGCCGGTTGGTAACAGCAGATTGCGGCGATCGGCTTCTTCCCGAAGTGCCGCCTGACAAGGTGCTTTCTTTTCCTCTTCTTCCTCTGCGACTCGAACGCCCAGGGGGTACAAATGTTTTTCCATTCCTGCTCCTTCCTTTTGATAGTTCCCGATTCCTGTCCCGACGCAAGCCGGGTCTTGATCGGGCAGAAGTGCCAGATGGTCGGCCTGAACGATTTCTGTCACGATGGCCGAAAAGTAAGTGTCCTCCAGCCAACCTGAGACAAGAATATCCTCGGTAAAAACCCCAAGACTGACATTGCGGGCCCGTTGGCATAGCGATAAGTCCGCCGTGTTGATGGGGATTTCGATTGTCCCAATAACCCCCTTCCGCCGTTGGTCGTACTTCGTACCCACCAGAACGCCTCGGCTGAACTTCTGTTGAACCTGAGCGCTGTAGTTGATAGATACGAAATGCCCTTCCGAATTTTCTGGATGTCGCATTGTAACCGGGATATTGCTGAAGTCCTTTGCATGACGTTCCAAAACTCCGATGGGCCACAATACAGGCCCATTGCTCCCTGCATGAATACCGGGAACCGCTAGCAAGACCGGAGCTGTCAACTTCCCGTTCTTGACTGTCCACGGCGCAACGGCGTTACAGTTTAGGTGTTTCAGTTTCACTCGGATTCCTCCTTCGTTTTAGTCCACCGCCTTTCCAATATAGCGATGATTTTATCCTTCTCTTTCTCTGTAAAACCTTGCGTTGCCTCGTCAACTTGCTGAGCAATCTTTTCGATGCTGGGTCGGTCATACCCGGCAAGGACCAGAAGCTGAACAAAAGCCCCTTGCCGATACAGTCGAGCGACATGGACCAGAGCCGCATCAATGGGATAACGCGCATCAAAAAGATTCTGGACAGCCTGCAACGTGACATTGGCAAGATCGGGGGGGGCGGCTTCCCATTCGATTTCGCCCACCGCATCAAGGACCTGTTCAATCTTCATCAGCGGAAGTAAATCGAGCAGACGGGTTTTGCCTTGTTCAAGCATAGATAAATTCGACTGCTGGAACCCTGTCTTTTCAGCAAGCTCCTGTTGGGTCATTCCGGCCCGTTTTCTTGCTTGCCTCATTGTCAATTTCCGCATCTTCATTCCTCCGGTTCGTTATTATTATTTAATATATATTATTAACGAACAAAAGTCTAGAAAAAAGTCATTTTCTGACGAATTATTTAGGTCTAATTTTATAACCTCAAAGAATCATTGATAATAATGAAATACAGAATTTATAAAAAGAATGGGTTTTTATATTTATAGCAAATACATGATTGTGAAAAATGCCCAATCAGAAACAACCGAATTAGCGCCCTAGAAACGCCGATCCGTTTCAGGCAGGTAAATATATGCCCCAGGTAAAGAAAACCGTTTCTAGACAATAAAACCCCCTTTCAACGGTATGTTTTTGATAAAGATAAACGCTGATCCTTTGTCTATATTGTAGGGATTTTGACAGGTTCGTTTAAGTTGGGCTTGTGATTGTTTAGAAGTGGCGGATATTGCAGAGGATAAAAATTGCTGTCAGGTGGGTGGATTCTCCGGGGGCTTTGTATTATCTTTCTTCAATAGTGACAAACCCGCCTCCGATGATTGACCGGGGCGGGGCGTGGTGAAGGGGAAGGCCTAGACAGCGGCCTTGACCTTCCAATTGACTATATAAGACCTATTTTCTTGCTTTCATCACTGTGAAGGTGCTGGTTCTCCTGCACCCGGAGGACCGTCTTTACGAGTGCCCCGGCAAAGTCCGAGAATTTCTTGATGGCCCGACCGGACGGAAGCTCGTCGTAGCGGTAAAGGGCGATTTCCTCCCTCGTGTCCAGACGCATGCCCAGGGTCTGCCGATTATACACATAGGGACTGCGACCGGGCCGGAGGGCGAGAAAGCGTTCGTTCTCCCGGGCGTAGTAGGACGTCTGCCTGGCCGCCGCCCCCTCATCCTCCATATCGATGTACCGTTGGCGGTCAAATAGTTTTACGGGATAATTGAGTACCATGCCGCCGTCCACATAGACATCGTTGCGTTCTCCCCGGCGGACGGCGGCGAAAAAGAGGGGGATGGACATGCTGATCCGCAGGGCGGTCGCCAGGGGCATGTCACCCTGTCGTTCCCGGGAGAATACTTCGGCATAGCCCGTGCTAAGATTGGTTCCTGTCACGTAAAGATCGGGACCACCCTGTTTCGCCAGGTCATCAAAGGTCGCCCGGGCGTTTCCCAGCCGGTCGGCAATGATCGAGCCGATCCAGGTGGAAAAGAAATCCCCTCTGTACCACCCGAATTCCCGGGCAAGTCGGCGGACATCGCGAATAACCCCGAAGGAATCGTCCATGAAGTTTTTGAAGTCCGTTGATTTGAGGATGTCTCTCTGTTCTTCGAGGGTGTATCCCAAGGCGTATACCAGGGCATTTATCGCGCCGGCACTTGAACCTCCCACCCGGAGAATGGCGTCGAGCATACCCCGTCCCATCAGGACGCCCATGGCACCCACGTATGCAATACCCTTGACGCCGCCGCCCTCGAAGACCAGGTTGCGCACCTGTACGGTCATGGTCCGCCCTCCTTCGTCCTGATCCGGTCAACCGTGGCGTACACCACCGGGATGACGAACAGGGTGAGCAGCATGGAGAGAAGGAGTCCGAAGGCCACGGTGACGGCCATGGGAGACCGGAGCTCCGAGCCCTGGGTCCGGCTGAGAGCCATGGGAAGCATGCCGAAAACCGTCGTGAAGGTCGTTATCATGACGGGCCTGAGCCTGACCGAGGCACCCTGGACGACTGCCTCAAAGGCGTCCATCCCCCGACGCCTGAGACGATTGATGTAATCCACCATGACGATGCCGTTGTTCACCACCACCCCCGCAAGAATGAGGAGGCCCATGAAGGCCGGAACGGACAGGGACATGCCGAACAGAAGGAGGCCCAGGACGACACCGATGAACGACAGGGGGACGGTAAGCATGATCACAAAGGGATGTCGGAGAGACTCGAACTGGGCCGCCATGATCATGTAGATCAGCAGGAGGGCGATCAGAAAGGCCTGGAAGAGAGACGTGAAGGCTTCCCGCATGTCCTTGTACGAGCCGCCGTATTCTATGAAATAGCCCGGCGGAAGAGCCAGATCGGCGGTCTTTTCAGAGATGTCGTCCATAATGCTTCCGATGTCACGCTGAAAGGTATTGGCCTGTATGGTCACTTTCCGCTCCCGGTCTTCCCGGGTGATGGTCAGGGGTCCCAGCCCGTCTTCGACGGAAGCGACCTGGTAGAGAGGTATGTGGTCTCCCCTGGGAGACATGATGGTCACGTTGTCCAGATGCTCCACTGTCTTTCGATCTTGTTCGCGGTAGCGCACGCGGACGTCGTACTCATCGCCGGCCTCGCGGTATCGGGTGGAAACGACGCCCATGAGGGCGGCCCGCGTGGTCTGGGCCACTTGCGAGACTGTGAGTCCCGCCTGTGACGCCCGTTCGCGGTCGATGTGGACAAGCAGTTCGGGCCTTCCTATTTTCAGGGTGGTGTCGATATCCCGAAGGCCTTCAACAGACGACACCCTGGCCATCACGTCATCACCGACGGCCTGAAGAACCTCGAGGTCGCTTCCGAAGATCTTTATTTCCACGGGAGCCATCCCGCCTGCTCCTCCCGTGAATAGCTGTTGAATGTCAAAGAAATCAAAGGTTGCTCCCTCGATGACCGGAAGTCGCCCGCGCAGGCTGTCGGTAATCTCCTGAGTGGACCTCACCCGCAGCTCCTTGTCCAGCAGGCGCACATACACGGTGCCCTCGTTAACGCCCGTCGGACCTGCCCCCCAGGAGGCCTCGATCTTGCCTTCCTGGGAAAGCCCCACGAAGGAGGCGCAATAGAGTGTCTCGGGCTGCTCCAGGATGATTGTCTCAAGAGACCTGATGATGCGGTCCGTTTCGTCCAGCGTGGTTCCCATGGGCAGGTTCACCCGAAGGGAAATAATCGGGATGTCGCCGGATGGCATGAACTCCCGGCCCAGGAGCGACACCGATCCGAGGCTTGCAATGAACACGATGACGGCAGTGGCCGTCACCAGGACCCGGCGCTGCAGGCACCATCGGAGGGCCCACCGGTACCATTCCCTGATCCGGTCGAAGACAAGCCCCGCCCGTGCCTCCGTCCTCCCCGGCCCGTTCTCTTTTCCTGAAGCAAAGACCGATGAAACCATGGGAACTATGGTAAGGGCCACGAAAAGCGACGCCATAAGCGCCATGGCAACCGTCACAGCGAGGGGGCGCGACAGTCGCCCGGCCATACCCGATGCCAGCACCATGGGGAGAAAGACCGATATGGTGGTGAGCGTCGAGGTCGTTATCGCCATTCCCACTTCCTCGGCTCCACGGGCCGCCGCTTCGTCGGGCGGTTTCCCCTCTTCCCGGTGCCTGAAAATACTTTCAATCACCACGACGGCATTGTCGACGAGCATGCCCACCCCCAGTGCCATACCGCCCAGGGTCATGATGTTCAGCGTATAGTCGAAGGCATAAAGACCGATGGCTGTGGTGATGCCCGACAGGGGAACGGCGAGGGCAATCGTTATGGTGGAGCGCCAGTTCCAGAGAAAGAGGAAAACCATGATCACTGCTATGACGGCCCCGGTGAAGGCGTTCATGCCGGTGTTCCTGGTCACCTGCGTAATGATGCGGGCCTGATCCATGACGGGATAAAACATCAGATCTTCAGGCATGCGAGGTCGCATTTCTTCTATCGTGGCCTTGATCTCCCGGGAAACGGTGACCGTGTTTTTCCCGGCCTGCTTCATGATCATGACAATGACCGAAGGCCGGTGATTCGTGCGCGCACGGTTCCTGATCTCCTTGTAGGTATCGCGAACCTCGGCAAGGTCCCGGACGTACACGGGCGTGTCGTCGTGCATGACCACGATGGTGTCGCGTATGGAGCGCATGTCACGGTACTCACCCATGGTTCGCACCAGGTATTCCCTGTTCTTCCGGATGATGCGTCCGCCCGAGATGTTCACGTTTTCACGGGCAAGCCGGGCGACAACCGCCTCGATAGTGAGATTGAAGGCCCGGAGCTTGTCACGATCAATGTAAATATTGATTTCCCGCTCAAGGCCGCCCATGATGTACACTGATGCGACCCCTTCGATCCTGTCCAGGCGAGGCTTTACCACGTCTTCGAGAAAGGTCCGGAGTACCCGGGTATCTTCCATGCCGGTGACACCGTAATACAGAATGGGATAATCGCTGGCACTGAATTTCAAAACCATCGGCGTGTCGGCTTCCTCGGGAAGATAATCCGTGAGCCAGGCAAGTTTTTCCCGCACGTCCTGGGCGGCGAAGTCCAGGGTAACACCCCACTCGAACTCGACTATCACCGCCGAAAGCCCCTCCTGTGAAACGGACCTGACGCTTTTCACGTTCTGGACGGAACCGACAACTTCTTCAATGGGCTTTGTTATGAGATTTTCGATGTCTTCAGAAGAGACCCCTTCGTATGAGGTGATGACAGACACGGCGGGGTATTCCAGTTCGGGCATCATGTCCAGGCCGAGATTGGAAAGGGCCAGGAAACCGAAAAAGGCTATGATCAGGATGATCATGAGAACGGTGATCTTCCGCTTGACCGACAGTTCAGGTAGTGTCATGGCCTAAAAGTCTTCTGCCTGTGAGCCTCAGTATTCTGCATCACGGGCGGCAACCTGCTCGTCATCGGCAAGTCCGAAGTTCCCCGACACGAGAACAGGCTCCCCCGGAACCAACCCCTCGTCTATGGCAACGAGTCCGCCCGCCCTCATTCCCGTCCGGACCCGCCTGAAGCGCGCCCTGTCCCCGTCAAGAACGAACAGGGCCGTCTTCCCCTCGCCATCCGTCACCAGGGCTCGCTCGGGAACGATAATGACATCGGCCACAGCGTCCGTTTTTATGGTTACCCGGGCGAACATGCCGGCCCGGATGTGACGCTCATCGTTGGGGATGTCGATTTTCACGGTGAAGTTCCTGCTCACAGGATCTATGGTGGCATTGATTTCCGAGATGGCGCCCTGGAATAGTCTGCCCGGGATACCGTTAAGTTCGATAACCACGGGAGTACCTACCGAAATTCTGCCAAGATCTGCTTCAGGGATTTTAACCTCCGTTCGTACCCTGCTGATGTCGAAAATCAGGAACAGTGGTGTTCCGGGAGCAACAATTTCTCCCTGGTTTGTCATTTTTCTCGCCACATACCCCGAAAAAGGAGCCGGGATCGCCGCGTCAGCCAGATTCCGCTCCGCTATCTCAAGGGCCGCCTCGGCGGCTTTCGCCTGGGCCGCCAGGGCTTCCACCCGGGCCAGGGCCATGGCGTGGGCTGTGATTACGGTATCATAGTTCTGTCGTGATATGACGTGCCGCTCATAGAGATGTTCCATACGTTCTTTCTCGCGGGCCGCATGGACAAGGTTCAGACGTGCCTCATCGAGGGACGCCCTGCCCGCCGCGAGCTGTGCCGCCGCGCTGTTCCGGGCCAGGCGGTAGTCCTCCTGTTCGAGTTCTGCCAGAGCCTGCCCCCGGACGACGTCGTCACCCTCGTCGACGAAGGCGGCCAGTATCCGTCCCGACACCCTGGCCCCCACCCTGGATTCCCGGACAGGCACCACCGTTCCCGTGGCATGGATGGGAGCATAGATCTCACCGGTCCGGACGGACACCACCTCAACGCTGACTCGCAGCTTCTCGCCCGGTGGCGGTGGCTGAACACGCCCTGTGTCGGTATCGTTGCCGCATCCGGCGGCGGTCACAAGAACCGTGAAGAGAAAAAAGCAGAAAACAAGAAATTTCAGGAAGATGGAAGCATTTTTATTATGTTCTTCTTTATGGTTATCACCCGCCATTCCCCGGTACCTCGTAAATTGTTCCCATGGCCCGTTCCAGTTCTCCGAGGGCAAGATGATAGGCGCTGAGGGCATTGAAATAGCTTGATCGGGCACGGGTGAGCAGCGTCTGGGCATCGATCACTTCCGTCGTGGTACCCACCTGCTCCCGGTAACGCTCCACGTTGAGACGATAATTTTCTTCGGCCTGCAGGACAGCCGCCTCTGTCACCGCGATGCGATGCTCCGCTTCCCGCAGGCTGAGGTAGGCGTTCTTTACTTCCAGGGCTATCAGTTCGCTCAGGTTGTCACGGGCATTGCGAGCCTGATCGACTCGACGTCGTGAAGCATCGACAGCGTACCTGGTTTTCCCCCACTCCCAGAAATTCCACTTCGCCACCGCCAGAAGGTACCAGTCGTCCTTGTCGGTGTAGCTGTTGCCGCTCACGCCCGGTGTGTCACCGTAGCGGGAGTAGTTGGCCGTGAAAGCCACGGATGGGTAGAACCCGCTTTTTGTAACGTTGACGGCCCGTTCCGACTGTTGAACCTGGAGTTCATAGATCTCAAGCTCCGACCTTCCGGCCATGGCTTCCGCCAGGCAGGCCTCGAGGTTTCCTTCAAAGGGGCGGTAGGTCAGAATATCCTCTACAGCCACGGGAGCGCCGATATCACGGCGGAGTACTGTGTTGAAGCGGGCCTTCGCCAGTTCCAGGGAATTTTCGGCAACCATGAGGTTCTGTATGCCGTCGGCAAGCTCAACCTCGGCGTGGAGAAGGTCATTTCTCGGGATGACGCCCACGTCGTAAAAGCTCTGGGCCGTGTCACGGTGCGCCCTGAGCTGTTCCACGGCCTGCAGGGCAACCTCGCGAACCCTCTCAGCCGTCAGAATCGCGAAATAGGCTTCCCGTACATCGAGAACGACATCCTGGATGGTTGTCGTTTCCTGGAGTTTCGATATGTGAACACCCCGGGCCGCAAGATCATAGCTGCCCGACAGGGCTCCGCCGGTAAAGACGGGTTGGGTCAACTCCAGGGACCAGACATAGTTGTCCCGGGTCCCCGTGGTTCGCTCTCCCATGCCGGGGAATGACATCGTCGGCGTTTCATCGAGCCTGCGATAGCCGTAAGATGTGCTCAGGGCAGGCAGAAAGGAAGTAAAGCGCTCCTTTCGCAGGGATTCCGATTCCCGGACGAGTTCCCGGGCTGATCGTATGTGAAGGCTTCTCTCGAGGGCCATGGAAATGCTCTCTTCCAGGGTGAACACGGGAGGTCCTTCATCCGACCGGGCCGGCGTCAGGAAACAGAGAAGCACCGCACAGACAACGAGGCTGATTATAATCGTTCTTACATTACGTCCCATGACTTCCTCCATAGACACGACAGGTATGAATACAACCGGAAACGCTCAGTGACCGACGGCATTCCCGGGGGCGCCCGGGAATTTCACCGAATCGGAGATGACCTCGAATATGACAATTCCCCCGGGGGTTTCAGCAACAGTAATCGTACCCGCTTCCCGGAGGTTGAAGTGGGACTGGGTTGCCCGGCGGGTCATTTCACTCATGAGGATTCCCTGCGTATTTTGTTTCGTCAGTTCCTGAAGCCGGAACAGGGTATTGACGGAATCGCCTATGACGGTGTAATCCATTTTCTTCTCGAAACCGATATTGCCCACGACGACTTCACCGGTGTGTATACTGACGCCTATGGCCAGTGATACCTGAAATTGTGCCATAAGCAGCTTGTTCAGATCGTGGAGGGCTTCTTTCATTTCCAGGGCAGCCCTGACAGCATTGTCCGCGTCGGAGGGGCTTGAGACCAAGGCTCCGAAGAGGGCGAGGAAGCCGTCACCGAGGTATTTGTCAACGATCCCGTCATTCTCGAAAACGATTTCACCCATGACGGAAAAAAAGCGGTTAAGGAGGGATACGGTCTTTTGCGGTCCGATTCGCCGCGCCAGGACTGAAAAATTCCTGATATCGAGATTGAGCAGCGTCAGCGTGCGAAACTCATCATGCACCATAACGCCGGTTTCGGTACCGTGAATGATCTTCTCCACCACTTCTTTCGGCACGAATTTCTGGAATATTTTTCTCACTTCCCGTTCGTGTTCCGCCAGAGAGAGGGTTTCCCTGTAGAGGCGGGCATTTTCCAGGGCAATGCTTACCGAGGATGCGATCGACTGGAGAAGCCGAGTGTCGTCATCATTAAAATCATCGGTTATCTTGTTGAGTACCTTCAGAACGCCGATCACTCTGCCCTGCGATATGAGGGGAACCGCCAGGACCGATCGTGTATTGAAGAGAGTCCTCGAATCGATTTCTCCGAGGAAAAAGCTTGAAGCCTTCACATCATTGACCACCACCGTCTCCCCCCGGGCGGCCGCATAACCCGAGATCCCCTGCCCCAGCTTCAGGGGACTGCTTTTCAGAGCTTGCGTGTCCAGACCGAAAGCAACGGCGAAAACGAGCTCGTTGTTCTCCACAAGCAGTAATGACCCTGCCTCCGCATCCATGGTATTCCTGATCATGTCCATGGTGTAGGAAAGCACCCTGTCTATGTCAAAGATCGACGATGCGAGGACCCCTCCTATCTGCTTGAGTGTCGCCAGCTCGCCGCTTTTCCGGGCTACCGTCGTGGACAACTCGTTCTTTAAAACGGCAAGAGCCAGGGAGGAACTCACCTGTTTTATGAAGTCCCGCATTCCTTCCGCCTCTTCTTTCTTCAGCCCGCATAGAATCAGAACCCCCATAACAGTTCCATCATTTCTCATGGGGACGATGAGGGCGGAACCCGAGATTGTCCCGGCAAGAAGATCTTTTTCGGGTGAAGGCGGAAGATCCGTCGTTTTGTGGATGACAAGGGACATTCCCTGCCGTATGACCTGTTCGAAAAAGGAAGTATCGGCCGAATAGCGCGTTCCATGCTTGAGAGGGGAATCTCCCGGCTCGTAAAAATCGTACAGCTGGAGTTCATCCGTACGGGTGCTGTCGTGTATCAGGACTGCCGCCCGCTGGAACCCCATCTCATTGCGCACCTCATTCAGTATGGTCTGAACCAGTTCCTTCCCCCTGAGACTCGATCCGAGGGCAACGGATACCCGGTCAAGCACCTGGACCGTCCTGGCCTTTCGCTCCCGCTCCCGCATGAGGCGGAGGTTTTCAAAGGTGAAGGCGGCGTTGCTGATGAGGGGAGATATGATGTCGGCCGTCTCCGTGGTGAAAGGCGCTTGATCCATTCTTCGCGAAACGGTGATCACGCCGATTATGTCCCTGATTGTCTTGATGGGCATGCAGATAAAGGACTTGGTTCCGTACTGAGAACGGTTGATTCGGCCAAATCGGCTGTCCGTCTCGATATTCTCGATGACCAGGGGTGACTTGTTCATAACTGCGTACTTGGCGATACTCGTGGAAAACTTTATACGATCTCCGATGGAAATGAGGGTACCCGTGCCGATGGATGCCTTGACGACAAAGTGGTCCCTGTCTTCCCGGTCGATCAGCATAACCGATCCGATATCGGCCCTCGCCAGTTTCAGGGCCCGCTCGAGGGTCATGTACAGTACCTCTTCAGGATCCAGGGTAACGTAGCACAGGTCAGCCAGTTCCTTGAGAACGGAAAGATCCGATACCTTGTTTTCAAGCATGTCATGGGTCGCCGAGAGCCGCTCTTCGACGGCGCTGAAGGACTCGGCTATGACTTTCAACTCATCGGCGCCGAATCGGGGGTGTACCTCGAGGGGCAAAGACGAAGCCCGGTCGGCCAGACTCCTTGACATGTGCGAAACACGGTCAAAGGTTCTTCTGAGGACCATCACGCCTGCAAGAGAAAAGACGAGGATCATCAGAAAGTACCAGGGGGTAGCGCTGTCCGTCAGAATGTCGTTTTTGAGAGCGAAAAAAAGAAAGCCGAACGTGGGCGCGAGAAAAAAAAGCGCGAATATGATCTTCAGCTTGTAGGAAAGGCTCTTGTTCGTGATGGAGGCCTCCCCGAGCCATCTGTCGAGACTCATGGAGCCAACCTTCCGGCGACACCTGCCGGTACCGCCCTCAAAGGATTCAGGACGCCGGAGCGACCGCATCCTTCGAGTGCAGCGCGGCTTCGGTGGAAAAAATGGTTACCTGCAGCTTGTATCATCAAATTCAAAGAATCGTTGTTGTGGGGCCCCGCAGACAGGACAGGCGTCAGGGACACCACCCTCGGCTACGTAGCCGCAAAGGTCGCAGATATAGTAGAGCGTTTCATGATCCGAAGCCATGGCGTTCAGGGCATCCTTATAAAGCCGGGCGTGTGTTTCTTCCACATCCCTGCTGTGAGTGAAATACAGCGCGGCCGTCTTGTCCCCGGCCTCCTGCGCTTTTTTGATGAATTCCGAGTAGGCGACCTGAGCCACCGACTCTTCCGACTCGAAACTCGCCGCGAGGTTCTCTTCAGTGGATCGGATCTCCCGCAACAACTTCAACGCCCGGGTTCCGTGTATGGCTTCCGAGGCCGCGATAACCCTGAAAAGCCTCCCGATCTGGGGATAGCCTTCCTTGTCTGCTTTTTCGGCATATACCTTCAACCGCAACACGGCTTTTGCCTCTCCGTCGAAGGCCCGCTTCAGTGCCTCCTTGATGGTGATGTTCATGGATGACGCCTCTCGTCCCGTAGTATCCTCCGACGGTTTCGTACAAATGGTGCCGGAGGCACGCCTTCCGGCACTAAGGCCGAATGCTGCTCGATCGCGCTCTTTCCTTCGTCACTGCGGCGTACTTCACAGTACGCATCACTCCTCAGGATGCGCGCGCCGAACCGCAAGGGGTTTTTACAAAGCCGTCATCTATCAGACGTTTTCGACTTTCTACGAGTTCTCCTTCTTTCATTCCGGTGAAAACTGGCTCTTGTCGGCTCCACAGACGGGACAGGTCCAATCCTCCGGCAGGTCTGAAAAGGGGGTCCCCGCAGGGATGCCGCCCTCTGAATCCCCCTCGGCGGGGTCATAGACATAGCCGCATACATCACAGACATACCGCTCCATAGTTGAACCTCCTCTTTATGTAGTTACAGACGTTGCATCGGCCGACCCACCCACAGGATCCGAAAGCGGCTTCCGGCAGGATGCCCGGAGGAAGTCGCCGGTGAGAGGGGCATCCGCCATGGACGGAAGCAGGTTGTTCTCGTGCATCGGCGATCCCGCGGCGCGTATGCCCGCGTCGATAGCATGGCTTCGCAGGCCCTATCGATACAGCACAGGGCGTCCGTGGGCATGAGCTTCACCGTGATCCCCTTTTCAGCACGTCCCCTGGAAATGACCCGGGTCATAAGTTCCGTACTCTGCCACATTGGGAGATAAAGAACAACCGTTTTTTGTGGATTTCCGGTTTGTCCGCCGGCTATGGGAGGCGGCGGAGCCGCTGATGTTCCTCTTCCTCCGGGGGGAACCGCAGCCGCTTACTTCTGCGGCCTTCATGACGCCGGCCGGGATTTTTCTCCTCCCCTCCGTTCCGGGTTCATATGGGTGATACTGTAATGGTCCCGCAGTGTTTTGGCAAACAAAAAAACAGTGACGGTCCCCTCAAAATTCACCTGTATCGTGGGGTCGGATTACGGTATAGTCTGGAAAAACATCGGATACAGACCGCCGCCATGAGATCGTCCCGCGCCTTCAAAATAGCCGCCAATCTTCTTATCCTTATCGTCTGGGGAGGGACCCTCTTTTTTCTTTTGAAACAGGAGGATCTCCTCCCGGGGACTGTCGAACCGCAGTCTTTCGAACTTCGCATTCCTGCCGAAACCGAAATCGACTCTTGGCGAAGCGTCTATGTGGACGACGTCTGGATAGGGTATGTACACGTTCTCTACGGTCGCGGAACAGAGGGATTCACGGCGGCCACCACCTCCCTTCTCAGGTTCGGCATGTTCGGCCAACCCCGGGAACTTCTCATCGAAAGCCGACAGCTGCTCGATGACGCTCATCGTCTCCTGGAATTTGAAACGGCCATATCGGGACTCGTCGGGATTACCGTCAGCGGCAGACGATCGGGGGACGGACTTCATGTCACCATGGCCTACGGCGATGTTACCATGGGGAAATTTTTCGAGTTGGATGACCGTGTCTTTCTCGACCAGGGCATCGTACAGGTCTATCGGGGAACGGACCTGTCACCGGGGGACACCCGCCTCCTCCGAGTACTCAACCCCATGACCCTCCAGTCAGAAACGGCGACCCTCCGCGTACTCGACAGGGAAGAGGGTCTTCTGGTCATGGAAACACATATCGCGGGCCTGACGACTACATCGTGGATTGACGACCGGGGCCTGGTGGTCCGGGAGAAAACGCCCAACGGCTGGTCCATCGTGGCGGAATCGCGTGAATCGGTTCAGCGGCACCTCGAAGCTTCGGCTCTCACGCCGGTTGACATCCTGGAGAAGGTTGCCGTGCCCGCGTCAGGAAAACTCCCCCGTCCCCGATCGGTACGCTCCCTGACGCTGAGGGTCTCCGGCTGTGACATCGCGGACATTCCCTGCAGGGAGCCCCGCCAGGTGCTTCTCGATCCCGACCGGGGATTGATCCGCATAACCGCTCACGACGAATCATCCCTCGGCGGGATTTCTCTGCCCGCTGCCGGTCCAAAGCCTGAGTCCCGCCTGGAACCCTCCCTCTGGATCGACAGCAACGATCCCGCCATAGGGGCCATGGCCCGAAGCATCGTGGGCGGCGAGACAGACGCCTGGAAGGCCTCCCGCCTTATCAGCGACTGGGTGTACCGGAACATCGAGAAAGTCCCGAATCCCCATGTCCCCATCGCGACGGAGGTTTTGAAGCACCGCCGGGGGGACTGCAACGAACACACGTCCCTCTTCGTCGCCCTGGCCCGGGCGGCGGGCATACCGGCGGATATGTCCGCAGGCCTGGTATACCTGGAGGGCGCCTTTTATTACCATGCCTGGCCTCGGGTATTCGTGGGAACCTGGGTGGACATGGACCCCACATTTGGAGAAGCTGTGGCAGACGCGACTCACCTGGAACTGGTTTCGGGCGATTTCTCGGCCCAGGGGCGCATAGCGATGACCATGGGAAGGATCGGGCTTGAAATTATCGATTTCGAAGAGATGTAAATGAAATGATCGAACTGCGGAACCTTACAAAGCGTTTCGGAAAAACAGTCGCCGTTGACGACCTGTCTCTTGTCATCGGGAAAGGAGAATTTTTTACCATCATCGGACCGAACGGCGCGGGCAAAACCACCACACTGAAGCTCGTGGCGGGCCTGCTCAAACCGACAGGAGGCAGGGTTTTCGTCGGCGGCTTCGACATGGCCGGGCAGTCGGACAGGGCAAAATCCATAATGAGCTATATTCCGGACATCCCCTACGTGTACGAAAAACTCACAGGCAGAGAATTTCTTTATTTCACCGGTGAACTCTACCGGCTCGATCCCCGGCGCTACAGGGCCGATACCGAGGAACTTCTCGAGCTTTTCCTCATGAAAGACCAGGCGAACCAGCTCCTTGAAAGTTATTCCCACGGCATGCGCCAGAAAATCGTCATCTCTTCGGCCCTGCTGTCGGATCCGCGAATTATCATCATTGACGAACCGATGGTCGGCCTCGACCCGAGAAGTATTCGCCTCGTGAAGGATATTCTGCGAAAACGGGCCCTGGGAGGGACCACGGTGTTCATGTCGACCCATACGCTCTCCCTGGCCGAAGAAATCTCCGACCGCCTTGGAATCATCCACCAGGGAAAGTTTGTCGCCTTGGGCAACGCCGGGGACATCAAGAAGGCCGCCGTGGATTCCGAAGGGCTGGAAGACGTGTTCCTCAAGATGACGGCGGAGGACTGACGCCATGGACGGCATGCGGGGCCTCGCCTTCGCCAGGTTCAGGATTCTGAAAAACAGCATCGCCGGTATCCGGCGCGAACCGCCCCTCAAGATTGTTTTCATAGCAACCCTCACGACATTCTTCTGGTTCGGGGCTTTCCTTCTCTTCCACCGGGGACTGACCTTCTTCCATACCATTCCCATCGTCGGGCCGGTGCTTGTCGACGAAGCTCTGTACATTTTCTTTGCCGTTCTCTTTATCATGCTGGCCCTGAGTTCCGTCATCGTCTGCCACTCGACGCTTTTCGGTTCCCCTGAAGTCCGGTTTCTCTTTTCCCGGCCCGTGGACCATGAGACCATTTACTTTTACCGCCTCATCCAGGCAGGCATTTTCAGTTCCTGGGCCTTCCTGTTTCTCGGCATTCCCTTTCTCATCGCCTATGCCCTCATCAAGAGCGCCTCCCCCTGGTTTTACCTGGCCATCCCCGGCTGGTTCGCTGTCTTCGTCATACTTCCAACGGCGATGGCCGCCCCGGTCGTTCTGGTCATGGTCCGGCTTTTCGACTACCGGAGAGTAAGGTATTTCTTTATAGCCGTGGTTCTCCTGGTTCTTGTCGTGCTGTACTGGTACTACAGGACGACAATCGCCCCTGAGGCCCGTGCGGACAGCGACATCGTCTCTTTCATGGGAACCTTTCTCCATCACCTCCGAATCCTGAAACATCCCTTCTATCCCGGGTACTGGATGGCCTCGTCCATCATCCGGGCGGCGGCGGCGCAACCATCAGTCGCGCTGGTGTACTTTTCCGTTTACGGGGCAACGTCGCTGGTAACGCTTCAGATCAACCGGTTTGCGGCGAAGCGACTGTTTTACGGGGGTTGGCTCGCCTCACAGAACCGTTCCAAACGGAGAGTACACTCCCCTGACTCAGGTCCGGCGAATTACCTGTTCAGAGTATTTTCTATCCTTCCACGGCCGATAGCCGCCCTGGTCATCAAAGATATCAGGATATTTTATCGTGATTTCAGCCAGTACTCACAGTTCACCATCTACCTGGCCATCCTCGGCGTCTACATATTCAACCTCCGCTCCATGCCCATGTCGGTGGACAATCCCTACTGGAAGATGATCGTTGTCTACCTCAACCTGGCTGCCACGTTCCTGGTACTGGCTGGCTTCAGTGTACGGTTTCTCTTCCCCCAGGTAAGCCTTGAGGGGAACAAGGTCTGGATGCTGGGCCTTGCCCGGCTGACGTTCCGGCAACTGGTCATGCAGAAATTCTTCTTCAATCTCGTCCCCCTCCTCCTGATAAGTGAACTGCTCATGGTGTCCACAAACCTGATGCTCGAAACACCGCGGGACCTTTTTATCATAACCTGCTCACTTGCCGCCCTGGCGAGCGCCGCCCTGGTGGGGCTCGCCCTGGGCCTCGGATCGCTCTACCCGAACTTCAAGGAGGAAAATCCCTCCCGTATCGTCTCCGGATTCGGGGGAACGCTGAATTTCATAATCGCCCTGGTCTATGTGATGGTTCTTGTTTTTATTTTCGCCCTGCCCTATTTTGCCTATGAAGTTCACCACGCCATGACTGAAGCGACATTCCGTCTCTGCCTCACGGCATCCTGGATCGTGGCGCTGGCGGCGACATCGGCAACATGCCTGCTTCCGATGTGGGCGGGATGCAGGCATCTCGAACGCAGCGAGTTTTAAGAAGGAAACCGCACAACCCTCCGCCCCGGAAGGTTAAAAGCGGCGTCAACGTGTTTTTTTTACTGGACAAAATCGGAAGAAATTCTATTGTCAGCATGACGGCAGGAATGCTATAAGATATCACAACGTCCATGGAAAGCAGAGAGCCCTCTATGACAGCACTTTCAAAAACCGCCGTCGGGAACGATAATCCCGACGATCGCCAGGTCACCGATCTGGAACAGCAGCTGAATTACCAGAAAAGATTTCAGGATATAACCTACAAGATCCACGCGTCAAAGAACGTAAAGCAGATCCTCGTGGACCTGCGGGACGAGATGCTCAGCCTGTTTGACGCCAATTCCATGACGATCTACGTAATCGATGATACCACGAACGAAATATACTCGATGATGCTTACAGGGTCGACCCTCGGAGAAATCCGCCTTCCCATCGACAACCACAGCATTGCCGGCTGCGTGGCAGCCAAAAAGAAGGTCCTGAACATCGCCGACGCCTACGATGATGCGGAACTGAGAAGCATCGACAAGGATTTGAGCTTCGACCGGCGCTGGGACCTGAAATCGGGGGTCACGACACGGCAGGTCCTGGCGGTACCGGTCATATACAACGGCACGATTCGCGGCGTCGTACAGCTTATCAACACAAAGAGCGGCAAAGCGTTCTGTACAAGAGACCAGTCCCTGGTGGAGGAAATGGCCAAGGTTCTGGGGCTGGCCTTTTACAACCAGGAACGTATCAAGCAGAAGAAAAAATCAAAGTTCGACTACCTTATTCGAAGAGGTCTCATAGGGGTCGAGGACCTGGAAAAGTCCTGGGCGGAAGCGCGGGACAAACGGGTAACAATCGAACAGTACCTGATGAAGACCTTCAAGATACCCAAGAGCGAAATCGGAAATTCCCTGAGTGAATTTTATAACTGCCGTTTCGTTGAATTCAGCGAAAAGACTGCAACCCCCTACGATCTGCTCAAGAATCTGAAGGAGGAATACCTGCGCCGGGAACTCTGGGTCCCCCTGGAGAGAACAGAGGGAACCATCAGGATCATTATCGACGACCCGAACAACATCATAAAGCGCGACATGATCGAGCGACTGTTGAAGACCCGGAACGTGACCTATGACATCGCCCTCTATGAAGACATTGTAAAGTTCATCAATCACTTCTACCAGACCGGCGATACAGAGGGAACTATCTCCGATCTCATCGGCAGGCTCGACGGCGACGAGGACGAAAGCGAACTCTCTGTCGATGAGGACATCACCGAATCGGACAGTATCATCATGCAGCTGGTCAACAGAATCATCAACGATGCCTATGCGAGAAATGCCTCTGATATTCACATCGAACCAAGCATCATCAAGAAAACCCTTGAGGTCAGGTTTCGGGTCGACGGCATCCTCATGGTCTACCAGAGGGTTCCCTTCGGCTACCGAAACGCCGTGGTGTCGCGGATCAAGATCATGTCGAACCTGGACATAACGGAACGGAGGCTTCCCCAGGACGGCAAGATCAAGTTCAGGCGGCCCCGGGGTGATGAAATCGAGCTTCGCGTCGCTACGATCCCGAGCCAGGGAGGCATGGAAGATGTGGTTATGCGTATCCTGGCCAAGGGGGAAACCATGCCCCTGGAAGACATGGGTCTTTCAGAACGTAACTACCGTGAGATGGTGGAAAACATCCTCGTAAAACCCTACGGCATGTGCCTGGTGGTGGGTCCCACGGGATCGGGAAAAACGACAACGCTCCATGCGGCGCTGCATTTCATCAACAAACCGGAAACCAAGATATGGACCGCCGAGGACCCCGTGGAAATCACCCAGTACGGGTTGCGGCAGGTTCAGATAAACCCGAAGATCGGTTTCGATTTCGCCTCGGCAATGCGGTCATTCCTCCGGGCCGACCCCGACGTCATCATGGTGGGTGAAATGCGCGACCATGAAACGGCGAAAACAGGCATCGAAGCGTCTCTGACGGGACACCTGGTTTTCAGCACCCTTCATACCAACAGTGCGCCTGAAACGGTCGTCCGCCTTCTTGACATGGGAATCGATCCCCTGAACTTCGCCGATTCCCTGTTGGGCATTCTTGCCCAGCGTCTGGTCAGGACACTCTGCAAGGCCTGCAGAGAACCATACCACCCCACAAGGGAGGAATGCGACGAACTTGCAGAGAACTACGGAGAGGAACTCTTCGCTATGCTCAACGTCCCCCACGGTGACGATCTGACCCTCAACCGGGCCAAGGGGTGTACCGTCTGTGACGGCACAGGCTACCGGGGACGCATGGGCATTCATGAACTGCTCGTTGCGACCCCCGAGATAAAAGATATCATTCAGAAACAAGGGACCGCTGAGAACATTCGCACCAAGGCCGTAGAACAGGGAATGCGGACACTGCTCCAGGACGGCATCGAAAAAGTGTTAAGGGGAGTTACCGATTTCATCCAGGTCCGTCGTGTCTGCATCAAGTAGCGTGGCGGAACGAGCCGATACCCGGGAGCCCCGGATTGTGGCCCCGGCCCTTATTGTTTCAGCCGGTCCTTCCAGAGGCTGATCATGCTCAGGGCATCGAGAGGCGTCAGGGTATCGGTGTCGAGTTCCCTGATGTCACGCAGGACCCGCTCCCCCTCATCGACAAAAAGAGAAAGCTGCCCCGGGTTTTTTACGCGGCCCAGCCCTCTCCCGTCGGCGATCTTCGGCAGTCCGGTTTCGTTCAGCTCGCCCCGCTCCAGGTTCCGGAGCACCTCACGGGCCCTCGTGAGAACGGCCTCGGGAACGCCGGCAAGGCGGGCGACCTGGATGCCGTAGCTCCTGTTCGTACCTCCCGCAACGATCCTCCGCAGAAAGATGATCCGGTCACCCCACTCCTTTACGGCGATGCTGTAATTTTTTACGCCTTCCCTGGTTCGCGCGATGTCCGTCAGTTCGTGGTAGTGCGTGGCAAAGAGCGTCCGCGCGCCGATGCGCTCGCTGTCGTGAATATACTCGCTCACGGCCCAGGCGATGCTGAGACCGTCGAAAGTACTGGTCCCCCGACCCACCTCGTCAAGCAGGATGAGGCTTCCCGCGGTGGCGTTTTTCAGAATCGAAGCCACTTCCATCATTTCCACCATGAAGGTGCTCCTGCCCCTGGCGAGACTGTCGCCGGCGCCCACCCGGGTGAATATCCGATCCACAACGCCGATCTCGGCGGAATCGGCCGGAACAAAGCTGCCCATCTGGGCCAGCAGGACGATGAGGGCCGTCTGCCTGATGTAGGTCGATTTGCCGGCCATGTTGGGTCCCGTGATTATGAGAAAGCGGTTCGCCCCCCGGTCAAGAAACGTGTCGTTGGCAACGAAGCCGTCGTCCAGGTTCATCCGTTCCACCACGGCATGGCGCCCCTCGCGGATGGAGATTACGTCTCCGTCATCCACCCGCGGGCAGCAGTAGCCGTAAAGGTCGGCCACTTCGGCAAGGGAGTGGAGCACGTCCAGGTCGGCCACGAGGGAAGCCGTTTTCTGGACCCGGGCGATTTCCCGGGCAATCTTTTCACGGACTTCGACAAACAGGTCATACTCGCGTTCCCTTCGCCGCTCTTCGGCATTCAGCACCTGTTCCTCGTAGCGCTTGAGTTCTTCATTGATGTATCGTTCCGCGTTTACCAGGGTCTGCTTCCTGACATAATCGTGGGGAACCAGCCCGGAGTTGGCCTTGGTCACTTCTATGTAATACCCGAAAACGTTGTTGAAACCGATCTTGAGGCTCCCGATGCCCGTCTTTTTCCGTTCCCGTTCCTCCATAGCCGCAATCCAGCGCTTGCCGTCCATGGACATGGAAACAAGCTCATCCAGCTGTGGGTCGTACCCCCCTTTGATCAGGGAACCCTCGCGGATGGAAAGAGGCGGGGCATCGACAATGGCCCGTTCCACCAGGCGGGCCACGTCATCACAGTCATCCATTGATTCGACGATAGAAACCGGAAGAGGGGAGTTGAAGGGACGAACCATGTCCTTCAGCGCCGGAACCACCCCCAGGGACTTCCCCAGGGCCACAAGGTCACGCCCGTTCGCAACACCCATGGACACCCTGCTTCCCAGGCGCTCCAGGTCGTATACCCGTGAAAGGAGTCCGCGAATGTCACTTCTGCGCGCCGGATCCTCTTTGAACTCGGCGACGGCGGCGAGGCGCTCGCCGATTTTTCCGGGAGACACAAGGGGGTACGTCATCCATCGCCGGAGACGGCGCCCGCCCATGGCCGTAACCGTCTTGTCCAGTACATGGACCAGCGATCCCTCTTTCCTGTTGTCCTGAATCGTGGCGAAGAGTTCCAGGTTACGCCGCGCCGTTTCATCAAGAACGAGATGATCCCCGGCGTGATACCAGGTAAGGGCCCGTACGTGGGCCGGCCCCTCCCGCTGTGTCTCCCGCACATACCGCACCAGCGCGCCCGCCGCCCGGGTCATGGACCGATACCGTTCAAGATCAACGTCCCGGGTTGCATCGCCTGGAAACTGTTCCCTGAGAACCGTCCGGGCCTCTTCATAGTCAAAGATCGAAGAATCCAGACGAGTCACCATGCAGCCGCGGGTCTCGGCGGCCAGTGCCTCGAGACCTGAATTCCCGTCCGTCTTGCTGCTGAGCAGAACTTCCTTAAATCCGAGACTGAAAACATCGGCCGTAAAGGTTTCACGGTCATCCGTTTCGGTCACGTTAAATTCCCCCGTGGAAAGATCGAGAAAGGCGAGGCCGTATCGTCCCGCCTCCTCGTACCAGGCGGCAATGTAATTGTTTTCTTTTTCCGAGAGGTTGTCGGCATCCATGACCAGGCCCGGTGTCACCACCCGTACAACCTCGCGTTTCACCAGACCTTTTGTTTCTCGGGGATCCTCCATCTGCTCACAGATGGCAACCTTGAATCCCCCCTCGATCAGCTTTGCAAGGTAACCCGATGCCGCGTGGTAAGGAATTCCGCAGAGGGGAACACTGTCTTCCCGTCCCTTGTTTCGTGACGTCAGGGTTATTTCCAGGACGTTCGAGGCAACCACGGCATCTTCAAAAAACATTTCGTAGAAGTCACCCATCCTGAAGAACAGAATACAGTCGGGGTATTGTTCCTTGATGTCCAGGTATTGCCGCATGGCCGGCGTCAGGTTCATCACTCCCACCGATCGTCACCCTTCTTCTCGAGATCAATGTATCCTTCCGTTCCGTCAGGTCCCGCGGAAGACTTTCTTCTCCCGTCGATACCGCGGTGTAGCGCCTCCAGAAGAGTACTCACGATGCTGATTATAAGGGCCGCGAAAACAGCTGTCCAGAATCCCTGGACAGAGAACCCCGGGACGACTCCGGAAGCCATCTTGATAAGCAGGGCATTGATGATGAAGGTAAAAAGCCCCAGGCTGAGGACGTTGATGGGCAGTGTCAGGACGAGCAGAATGGGCCTGAAGAAGGTGTTCAGGAAGCCGAGAACGGCGGCGGTGAAAAGCGCGGAGAAAAAGCTGGTGATCTGAACCCCCTCAAGCAGACAGGAAGCGACCATGACGGCAACGGTCAGTATCAGCCACCGAATCAGTATGATCATTATTTGGAGTACTCCATCGTGGTGCGTGGCATGCCGGGGAAAAGTCCCGCCCGATGAGCGCCGTCCCGTGCATGCCGATGACACGGTAGTATACCATGAAGTTTCGTCTTGTCGAGCGCCCCACTGTCGTTTGCGCTCCGTAAAAGGCGAAAAACGTCCGATAGAGGACGGTTCTGTAAAAAGCTCCTTGAGGCACGGCGCGCACATCCTGAGGAACGAGGCGTATTGTGGGGTACGCCGCAGTGACGAAGGCCGCAGCGCGACGAGGCAACCGGTTATACTGCCGGAATCCATGTCTCCGATAGCTTTTGCGGGGCCGTCAATGGGTTCTTTCCCTGTCCGGCGGGAGGAAGCCATCCCGACGCCGGTCTCAGAGTATCAGAAGCCAGCGGTATTCCCGGATATGATCGAGCAACTCGTAAAGAACCGCGTTCTCATCGCTTGCGGTCATGCGCCCCAGGAAAACGGCCCTCAGGCGCGGGGAAGGTGCGAGTCCCACGAGATCGGCAAGGGAGCCCGTCACAACCTTTCTGCCCAGGCCGCGGGCAACATCTGCCACGTGGCTGAATCGAACCGTGTATTCCGAGTGCCCCCGCAACCTGATCTCCCGGGGATATCCGTTCCTTTCCAGGTCCCGTCCCAGGTAGTCCATGTCATGGGGAATGAGGGGATCACTGGAGTGCTCCGAAAGAAAGGCCGGCCGGCCCTTGCGGCACAGCTCCTCCACGACGAGAAGGACCCCCATGTTGAAATGAAAGAACCCCTCCGACGGAATGTCGAGACCGTAGCGGTCAACGAACCGCGCGGCCTCTTCCGGCAGGTTCTTCGGATCCAGGTTGATCCAGGTTTTGAGATCGCCGGCAACCTCGTTCATGATGAAAAGATCGATCCCCGACAGGCCCGGAAGCAGGCTCTGAATGTTTCCGTTGACAAAGGAGACCTTCTCCCGCCAGCGGAAAAGCACCCTTCTCTGACGCTCCAGGAGCTGCCTGGACAAGTCGAGCATGGTGACATGGCTGAAGGTATCACCACGGCTTTCAAGAAGACCTCTCATGAGGCTGCCGTAGCCTCCGCCGACCTCACAGACCCGCATTCCTGCCCGGAGAACACCCTGGTCGGCGAGCATTCGTCCCAGGGAGGCTCCGAAGGTTCTGGGCTCTTCGAGAGCCGCCATGTAGGGCGAATCGATACTGCCCAGTGATTCGCAGATGGTATATTCCGTCATGAGGTCCACGAGACCGTGACTGTAAAAATCCTCCGTTGTACTTATCCTTTTCATGGGTCGCAGAACTCCGGTCCCGCAATGACGTCCACCGCCCGGTACCGGGCGGGACACGCGTGAGATTACCGTTGCTATTCTCGACCATTTCATATAGTAAGTAGTACTTTATTTTGCAAGTTGGAGCTTCTATGGGACAGAGCCTGACGGAAAAAATCATCGAATCGCACCTTGTGGCAGGAACCTGGCATCCCGGGCGGCAGATCGCCATCAGGATCGATCAGACCCTCACACAGGACGCCACGGGAACCATGGCCTACCTTCAATTTGAAGCAATGGGCATTCCCCGGCCTGCGACGGACCTTTCCGTGAGTTACATCGATCACAATACGATCCAGATCGGCTTTGAAAACGCCGATGATCACCGTTACCTTCACGATGTGGCCCGGAAATACGGTATCCGGCTCTCCCGGGCGGGAAACGGCATCTGTCACCAGGTACACCTGGAGCGATTCGGTGTACCCGGCACAACCCTTCTCGGTTCCGACAGCCACACCCCCACGGCGGGAGGACTGGGAATGCTGGCCATCGGGACCGGAGGTCTTGACGTGGCCCTGGCCATGGCCGGCCGGCCCTTCTACCTGGCCTGTCCCCGGGTTATCGAAATAAAGCTGATCGGGGCGCTCTCTCCCTGGGTGACGGCAAAGGATGTCATTCTACACGTACTCCGGCATTTTACCACCCGGGGGAACGTGGGGAGCGTCTTCGAATACACAGGCGACGGAGTGACGACCCTGTCCGTGCCCGAACGTGCCACCATAACCAACATGGGAGCAGAGTGCGGTGTCACCACGTCGATCTTCCCCAGCGACGGGACCACAAGACGCTTTCTCACATCCCAGGGGCGGGGCGGGGACTGGAAGGAACTCACGGCTGACCGGGACGCCCTCTATGACGGCCTGTTCTCCATCGACCTGACGACACTGGAACCGCTGGTTGCCACACCCCACAGTCCGGAAAACGTCGTGGAGCTGAAAAACATCAGCGGCCTTCCCGTTGACCAGGTCTGTATAGGAAGCTGCACAAACGGATCGTTCCATGACCTGGCCATGGCCGCGTCGATTCTGAAGGGACGGGTCATACACGAAGACGTAAGCCTTATCGTGGCTCCCGGATCGAGGCAGGTGCTGGAAAACCTGGCCCGGGACGGCTACCTCGCCGACCTGATAGCAGCGGGAGCCCGCATTGATGAATGTGCCTGCGGTTTCTGCATCGGCAACAGCTGCAGCCCCCCATCCCGTGGGGTATCGCTGCGTACATCGAACAGGAATTTCAGAGGGCGGTCGGGAACAGCCGACGCGGACGTGTACCTCGTAAGCCCTGTATCAGCGGCCGCGGCGGCCGTCACGGGTGTTATCACCGATCCCCGGACACTGGGAATCGAATTCCCCCGCGTCCCCCTGCCCGACACATTTCATGTCGACGACGGCATGATTCTGTTTCACCACGAGCCTCCGGGAGAACCCGTCGAAATCCGCAGAGGCGGAAACATAGGGCAACCGCCGGTCAATCAACCTTTTCCGGAAGAAATTTCCGGAGAGGTTCTCATCAAGGTGGGAGACCGGGTTACGACGGACCACATCATGCCTGCGGGCGAACTCATGAAATACCGCTCCAACATCGAACGCTACGCTGAATTCGTTTTCAAACCGATCGATCCGTCCTTCCCGGAACGGGCCCGGCACCTGAAAGCCCGGGGGGGACAGGGTATCATCGTGGCGGGGCTGTCCTACGGCCAGGGTTCATCCCGCGAACACGCGGCCATGTGTCCCATGCACCTGGGCGTCAAGGCCGTTATCGCCCTGTCCTTTGAACGGATCCACGCGGCAAATCTCATAAATTTCGGTATCCTTCCCATACTGTTCAGCACGAACGACGACTATGAAGCTGTCCAGACGGGCGACACCCTCCACATACCCCACATACGGGCCCGGATCGCGTCATCCGGCACGCTGACGATTCATAACCGTACCAGGGGCACCACCTTCCAGGGAATTCTGGATCTTTCGGAGCGGGATAAAGAGATTCTCCCGGCCGGCGGCGCCCTGAATCTCGTAAGAAAACAGGATGTTTCAAAGGACGAAAAGCACCGATAACCACCCGGGCGATTACAGCCCGTTTTTTGATCCCCCTACAGGAAAGGCAATCCATGTCGCGCTACCGGAACATAAAAGTGAAAACACCCCTCGTCGAGATGGACGGTGACGAGATGACCCGCGTCATGTGGGCCATGATCAAGGAAAAGCTCATCATCCCCCATCTCGACATAGACCTGCGCTACTACGATCTCCATGTGGCGAACCGCGACGCCACCGATGACCGGGTAACGGAAGAAGCGGCCCGGGCCATTATGCGATTCGGCGTGGGAGTCAAGTGCGCCACAATCACGGCGAACGCCGAACGGGTCAAAGAGTACGATCTCAAGGGAATGCTCAAGAGCCCCAACGCCACCATCAGGGCCATGCTCGACGGAACGGTGTTCAGAAAGCCCATCCTGGTACAAAACATACAACCCTTCATTCGCTCCTGGAAAAAGCCGATCATCATCGGAAGACACGCCTACGGTGACGTCTACAGCGGCGTGGAAGCGGCGATTCCCGGGCCCGGACGGGTAGAGCTTGTCTACACTCCCGATGCGGCCGGCGATATCCGCCGCGAGGTCATACACGATTTCGAGGGTCCCGGCATAGTCCAGGGAATTCACAACACCGACGAATCCATCCGGAGCTTCGCAGCCGCCTGCTTTTCCTACGCCTGGGAAGAAAAGATCGACCTCTGGTTCAGCACCAAGGATACCATATCCAAGACCTATGATGCCCGGTTCCGGGACGTTTTCGAAACGGAATACCGGCAGAACTGGGTCGAGCGCTACCGGGAGGCGGGTATCGAATATTTCTTCACCCTCATTGACGATGCCGTGGCCCGGGTTGTCCGGTCCGGAGGCGGATTTCTCTGGGCTCTCAAGAACTATGACGGCGATGTCATGTCCGACATGATCGCCGCCGCCTGCGGAAGCCTTGCCATGATGACTTCCGTCCTCGTGTCCCCCCGGGGGTGGTACGAGTATGAGGCCGCCCACGGCACCGTCCGGAAACACTACTACCGGCATCTGGGAGGGGAAGAGACGTCGACGAACTCGATGGCCCTGATTTTCGCCTGGTCCGGAGCTCTCAGAAAACGCGGAGAGCTCGACGACACGCCCGACGTGGTTGATTTCGCGAAGGACCTCGAACAGGCCTCCCTGGATACTATCGAATCGGGGATCATGACGGGTGACCTGGTTACCGTGGCTGATCATCACCCGGAAGCCCGCAAAGTAACAACGGAAGGTTTCATCGATGCCATCGTCAGGCGGCTTCGTGCCCGGCGGAGCTGATCCCGCAGACCTCAAGGATCTGACGCCCCGGGAACTGGAATCCTTTCTGGCCGGGCTCGGCAAGGAACGATTCCGGTCCCGGCAGATCATGAAATGGATGTATCAGGCCGGCTCCCAATCCCTGGACGAGATGACGAACCTCTCCGGGGAGTTCAGGAGAAGTCTCTCCGGCATCGCCCGTATCGGATCCATCGTACCGGAAAAAATCCAGGTATCCGTTGACGGAACGAAGAAGGCCCTTTTCCGTCTCGAAGACGGCGAAACCATCGAAAGCGTCCTCATACCGGGGAAAAACCACTGGACTATCTGCCTTTCCACACAGGCGGGATGCGCCATGGGATGCGCCTTCTGCCTGACCGGGATGGCGGGGTTCCGCCGCAATCTGAGGCCCTCCGAAATCGTGGGCCAGCTGACAGCCTTCCGCTTTCGTTTCCCGGAAGGACCCCTCATCAGGAACGTGGTCATGATGGGCATGGGCGAACCCCTCCTCAATTACGACAATACCCTGAAAGCCGTTGACATCATGACATCCGACGTCGGACTCGGCATTTCCCGGAGACGTGTGACTGTTTCAACCTGCGGTATCGTACCCATGATCCGTCGCCTGGGCACCGAGGCCTCCATCAATCTTGCGGTGTCATTGAACGCACCGGATGACGCCACGCGTAACCTCATCATGCCTGTCAACCGGAGGTATCCTCTGGAAGGCCTGATCAAGGCCTGTCGCGGCTATCCCATGCCCCTCAGACGGCGTATCACCATGGAATACATCCTTATCCGGGATGTCAATGACAGCCCCGAACAGGCGAAGGCTCTTATCAGGCTTCTTCGCGGCGTCCGATGCAAATTTAATCTTATCGCCTTCAACGAACATCCCGGAAGCACGTTCCGGACACCGTCACAGGAACGGATAGCCGCTTTCCAGGATGTCCTGCTGAAAAACAATCTCACCGCCGTGGTGCGCAAAAGCAAGGGACGGGATATTATGGCCGCCTGCGGCCAGTTGACGAGTTCCCCCGGGATGAAATAAAACAGGCATTGTGGATATCGCTTGCGGGAGGCTGCAGCCTGTGCTATAGATGGCCACCAAAACCACCGACCCCGGCACAAGCTATCGTAAAGGACCCGGAATTCCGACATGAAACAGAACAGCAATCGTCTGCCGTCAACCTTTCACAGGCGACACATTGACCGCCGCACCGTAAAAGCCACTCGAGCCATTACCACGGCCATATTCGCGGGGATAGCCATCGTCGACAGGCTGTACCAGATCGGCCCCTATCTCTCGGGGCGCAGGGCCTGCCCTGACGTGTGGGACCTGGATGCCGGCGGTGATCGCCATGAGACCGTCACCAACCGTGACTGGTCGGCCTTGAGGGTGATGACCCTCAATACGGCTCACGGGAGAAAGGAAGGTTCCCACCGGCTCCTGAATTCGGTAGGCACCGTGCGATCGAACCTTGACGACGTCGCGTCGCTATTGAGGCGTATGGCACCGGATATTGTGGGGCTTCAGGAAACCGACGGCCCGTCGGCATGGAGCGGCATGTTCGATCACGTGAAATATATTTCCCGCAGGGGGAACTTTCCCTCCGCCGTCCTCGGTGAGCATGTAAAAGGAAAACTGAATGTATACGGCACAGCGCTTCTGTCGAAGCTGTCTCTTCATGACCCCTTCTCCATCCGTTTCTCGCCGGCGCCGCCCACCTTTTCAAAGGGAGCCGTCATTTCAACGGTGCGGGTACCGGACGCAGGGAAAAGAAACATAGATGTCGTTTCTCTTCATCTCGATTTCGCCCGTAAATCCGTAAGGATGCGACAGGTTGAAGAGTTGGTGGAAGGACTTCTGAATCGGGGGAATCCGCTCATCGTCATGGGTGATTTCAATTGCGAATGGACTACCGGAGAGCCCTCCCTCCCCTTTCTTGTGAAGAGCCTGGACCTGAAGCCCTTCCGGCCGGAAGCCACGACCATGTACACCCACCCCTCGTCACAACGGCGCCTCGACTGGATACTGCTCTCACGGGAGTTGGAATTCCTGAGCTACCGGACCATCCAGGAACCGCTCTCGGATCACCTGGCCGTCATGGCCGACGTGAAACTTGCCTCCTGACCCGGAGGCTGTCTATCGCTTTCTCCATACCCTGCGCAGCCTCAGGGAATTTCCCACCACCGAGACGGAACTGAAGGCCATGGCCGTTGCCGCGTACATGGGATTCAGAAGAATACCGAAAAAGGGGTAGAGAATCCCGGCGGCGACGGGAATCCCCACAGTGTTGTAGAAAAATGCCCAGAACAGATTCTGCCGGATACCTCGCATGGTCAGAAATGAGAGCGTGATGGCCGAATCGACGAGCGTCAGGTCATCCCGGATCAGGGTAATATCGCTGGCCTCCGCGGCGATGTCCGTTCCGGTGCCGATGGCGATGCCCGTGTCGGCCTGCACCAGCGCCGGCGCGTCATTGATCCCATCTCCCACCATGGCCACCACGGCTCCTTCTTTCTGAAGCATCTTGATTTTTTCGGCCTTTCCCCCGGGGAGAATTTCCGCTTCGACGTGATCGATGCCGAGCTGGCGGGCTACGACGGTCGCTGTACGGTGGCTGTCGCCCGTGATCATGACCACCCTGATACCCCGTGCTTTCAGGAGCCTGACCGCTTCCCCGGCCGATTCTCGGGGAATGTCGGCAAAGGCGGCGAGCCCCAGGGCACGGTCATCGGCGGCGACATAGGCAACAGTTTTTCCGTCAGCTGCCAGGGTAGTGGCCGGTCCTTCCAGATCGTCGAGCCCTATCCCGTTACCGTCCATAAGGGTCCGGTTGCCCACGAGGATATCCCGGCCGTTCAGCGTCCCCTTGGCTCCCATCCCCGCCAGGGCGGAAAAGTCCTCCACCGCGCGGGGCGCGATTCCATCCCGTCGCGCGCGGCCGACAACCGCCGCCGCCAGGGGATGCTCTGACAAAGCTTCGATCGAAGCCATCAGTTCCAGCACCTCTTTTTCCGAAGACCCCGGGGCCGGAATGATATCCGTCACAACGGGCTCGCCCCGGGTCAGCGTCCCTGTTTTATCAAAGACCACCGTGTCGATGCGGCAGGCCTTCTCCAGAATCTCTCCCCCACGGATGAGGATGCCCTGCTCGGCGCCGACTCCGGTGCCCACCATGACGGCCGTGGGCGTTGCCAGTCCCATGGCGCAGGGGCAGGCAATGATAAGAACGGAAACAAAGTTCAGGAGAGCCCGGTCGAAGTCCTGTCCGGGAACCAGAAAATACCAGACCGCAAAGGTGACAAGGGCGATGGCTATAACCACCGGCACAAAGATGGACGCCACCCGGTCGGCGAATCTCTGGATGGGGGCTTTCGAACCCTGGGCGTCCTCTACCATTCGAATGATCTGGGCAAGGGCGGTTTCAGCCCCTATGGCCGTTGCCGTAAACCGGAAACTTCCGCTTTGATTGACCGTACCGCCGAAAACTTTGTCACCGGGGTTCTTTTCCACGGGGAGGCTCTCGCCGGTAAGCATTGATTCATCGACGGCGGATCTTCCCCGTACAATAATGCCGTCGGTTGGAATGCTTTCACCCGGGCGGACCAGGACCATCATGCCCTTCTGAAGAACCTCCAGGGGCACGTCCCGTTCATCCCCATCGGTCAGTATCCGGGCCGTCGCGGGCTTCAGCCTGAAAAGCCGCCTGATCGCTTCCGAGGTTCTTCCCCGGGCCCTCGCTTCCAGGAGTCGTCCCAGGAGAACCAGGGTGACGATCATGGAGGCTCCTTCGAAATAAACGTGGACATCCGCATCGACCCCCGCGAAGAACGCCGGGAAGAGGATGGCAAGGAGCGAATAGAGGTATGCCGAGGTAACACCCACCACAACGAGGGTATTCATGTCCGAGGTCAATTGGCGGGCCGCCTTTATGGCGCCTGTGTAGAACCGGCTTCCCACCCAGAAAACGACAGGAAAGCTGAGCCCCGCGAGAATCCACGGCATGGCGTCATCGGGAATGAAGGCCGGGAAAGGGAACCAGTGTCGCATGGACCCCATCATTACGAGGACGGACAGAATGGACCCGATGACGACCTTTCTGGTCAGTTCGCGCGTCTCCTCCTGTCGCGCGGCCTCGACGGGATTTTCGCCGGGCGCGCCGGCTTCACCGAGATACTCGTAGCCGGCGTCACGAAGAACCTCCGCGATGCGGGGCAGGTCCGCCCCGCCGGATTCGTGGGTAATCGTGGCCGTGGCCGTGGCAAGGTTCACCGAGGCGTCACTGACCCCCGGCAGATGCTTCAAGGCGTTCTCCACGCGACGGACACAGGCGGCGCACGTCATGCCTCCCACGAGGACGGATGTTTTTTTCATGGTGTCTTCCCCATCTCACCTGTTCTTTTCAATACCGTCGAACGACTCCTCGCGGTCAACATCGTAGCCCGCTTCCCTGATTCGATCCCGGACGGTACCGGAATCGACGGGAGTGGTTTCGCTGTAGGTCGCCTCTCCCCGCTCGAGATCAACCGTAACATCAACGATCCCCTCTATTCCCCGAAGCGCCTTCGTAACCGCCGCGACACAGTGGCCGCAGGACATCCCCCTGATCACGATTTTTTTCATGACTCCCTCCCTCCTGACCTCCCGGTCTGTGCGTGTACCGCCGGAAGCGGTGTTCTGTTACAATATGCATCGCTTCTCTGAATGTCCACATTGCGCCGGAAATAATCCCTGTCCCGGGATCGTTGCAGGGGGGTGCCTTTTTGGTTTTCCATCAGCTCCGTTACGTGATATAGGACTCCGTACTCACTATCCCTGATGGTTTCGCAGGACGTCGCCGGAACCATCGCACGCGACGGCTTTGTACAAAGGTCATCGGACACGGCGGGCACATCCCGGAAAATGAAGCGTACCGCGGGGTACGCGCAGTGACGAAGGATGACGCGCAACGCGGTATCCGGGCATAACGACGGAGGTCACGCCTTCGGTACCTTTTTTACACAGTCGTCATCATTTTGTGTTGAAAGGAGAACACCCGGTTATGGATCAGAAAAACCGACTGAATGCCCTTGACACCGCCCTCAAAAATGAAATGGCGGAACGTGAGTTCTACCTCGCCAATGCCGAACGGACCGGGAACCCTCTCGGGAAAGCCATGTTCAAGGAAATAGCCGATGATGAGCTGGATCATTACGAACGGCTTCTGAAACTCCAGGAAACCTGGGAAAATGAACGGAAGTGGCCTGAAACCATCCCCCTCACCGTCAAAAAAACGAACGTCGGAAATATTCTCGCGGGAATGATGGAAAAAGTCAAAACGATGCCTCCCGGAAACGATGACGACCGGGCGGCCCTGCGGAAGGCCATTGACTTCGAGGCAAAGGGTGTCGAGTTTTACCGCGGGTTACGGGACATGGTACAGGATCCGCGGGAACGGGCATTTTTCGACCTCCTTGCCTCCATCGAGGAAGAGCATTACGTCTCGCTCAAGGAAACCGAGGAGTACCTTATTGATCCGGCTGCCTGGTACCGATCGAAGGAGCGGGGAGGAGGCCTCGACGGGGCCTGACGTGCCGTGCGGAATCCATCACGTGACAATGACGACATCACGGCACAGCGGGGAGAACTCATGAAAGCAAACGTGATACACATCATCCTGGCAGTAATGATCGCATGCCTCGTGGGGGCGGAGGCCGGCGCCCAATCGGCAGAGAGTTGGTACGAAAAGGGTACGGCCGATGAGTACTCGATGAAATACGACAGCGCGCTGAGGGCATACTCCGAAGCGATCAGGCTCAACCCATCCCTCGCGCAGGCCTACCTCAAGAGGGGAGTCCTCACCTTCAGCCTTTCTCCCTCTCTCTCGGTAGAAGCCTTCGGAGATCTGAGCAGGGCGATCGAACTCGACCCCGACAACGGCGAAGCATGGTATCAGCGGGCAAAGGTGTCTTTTTTCATGCTGAACAACGAAGCCGGCAGGCGGGACATGACAAAAGCGGCAGGGCTCGGTCATGAAGGCGCACGGGTCTGCCTCCGGTCTCCCTCGGCGGCGGTTGTCCCGGCCTACGTTGACCTGGGATACCACATCAGCCCCCGGAGAGAGGCCATTCTTTTCTTTGATTTCGACAGCACTCACATCGACGAACAGGCCCGGCAGTTCCTTGACGCGCTTGCCGGCCTCCTCCTGACGGATCAGCCCGGTATCCGGGTCTACATCGCAGGACACACGGACAACCGGGGCTCCGAAGAGTACAATCAGGACCTTTCCATGCGACGGGCGCAGGCAGTGCGGTCCTATCTGACGGAACGGGGGGTAACCCCCGCCGACCGTCTTGTCCTGCGGTATTACGGAGCAACCCGACCATTGGCTTCCAACGGGAGCAGTGAAGGGAGAGCGAAAAATCGTCGCGTGGAGCTCATAGGTATCAAACGCTGATAATGTCCGGCAGGAAGCACAGTAACAGGGGCCGTCCCGTGCATGTGGTGTCAGAGACACACGAGGGACTTGTCCGGCTGATGCATTCTCCTTCGTTCTATCCTCACCATCCGTCCTCGGTCGAGCTTATCCAGACACACATATCCTATGTGTTCCTCGCGGGTAACCGGGTTTACAAGGTCAAGAAACCGGTGCGTTTCGACTTTCTCGACTTCTCTACCCTTGAACGGCGAAAACACTTCTGCGAGGAAGAGCTTCGCCTGAACAGGCGCCTGGCCCCGACTGTTTATGTCTCCGTGGAACCCATCACCGATGAAGGACCGGGGGGGCTCGTTCTGGGAGGAACGGGACCGCCGGTCGAGTACGCGCTTCACATGAAACGGCTTCCCGAAGAACGGATGCTTTACCGGCTCCTCGAGAGAGGATCGGCGGATCTCTCCGTCATGGATGCAATCGCGCGCCGCATTTGCGACTTCCATCGCGAGGCGGACACGGGCGGCGCAATCGACGCCCTCGGCGGACTCGATACGATCCGTCGAAACAATGACGAAAACTTCGAAGAAACCCGGTCCTATCGGGATGTCACCATTTCGGCGGCGGCCCACAGCTTCTTGAAAGACTGGGTCAATTCTTTTCTTGACCGCAACAGGGAGCTTTTCCACCGCCGCGTCAGAGAGCATCGCATCAGGGATTGCCACGGCGATCTTCACCTCGAACACATCTGCCTTGATGGCGATGACATCGTTATCTTTGATTGCATAGAGTTCAAAGAGCGCTTCCGCTACCTCGATGTGGCGGCCGAGATAGCCTTCCTTTCCATGGATCTCGGGAGCAAGGGCTACCACGGGCATGACCGTGCCTTCGTCGATGCCTACTTGCGTTATTCCGGAGACAGAGAAATACAGAAGCTGCTCAACTTCTACCGGTGTTATTTTGCCTTCGTGCGTGGGAAAGTGACGAGCTTCCGCATCGACGATCCCGCCACCGCAGAAAAGGACCGCGCCCGCATTGCCGACGAGGCCTCACAGTATTTCGACGGTGCCGTGCGATACGCCGCCCGGCTGGATACACCGGCCTTGCTGATACTGTCGGGACTCATGGGAACCGGGAAGAGTTCCCTGGCACGGCGGCTTGCGGACTCCCTCGACGCCGGGATCATTCGAACCGACGTCCTCCGGAAAGAAATGCTCGGCATTCAACCGGCGGACCGACACCACGAACCCTTTGGAAGGGGAATCTATTCCGACGAAATCTCCCGGGAAACCTACCACAGAGTCTTGGAGCAGGCCGGAGTCCGGCTCGCTTCCGGGGAAACAGTCATTATTGACGCCTCATTCCGGAAACAGGAGGAACGGGAGCGGGCCCGAGCGATCGCGAAACGGCAGGGAGCTGATTTCCTCGTTATCGAATGTGTCTGCCCCGAAGAGGAGATACGGGCCCGCCTTGACAGGCGGCAACGGAAAGGGAACGAGGCGTCCGATGGGCGATGGGAACTCTATGAGTCTCAGAAAAAAAGCTTTGAGCCCCTCAAGGATATTCTTCCCGGGGAACATGTCCTGGTCGACACATCCCGTCCGCTCGCGGACAGCCTGATGGATGCCCTTCGCCGGATCAGGAGGCTCGACAGGGAATAATCGCCCCCGGCTTCGGGATCGTCACGCGCCCTTGTAACGGGATGGTTCCATATACCTCTCAGACACCGTTTCAGGCGTCTGTTTTCCCGGCAAGCTTGCGCCTGGTTTCGTTGAGGAAATAACTGACCTTGTAGTCGAGGCCGAGGTTGGGATACTGCTGCTGAATCGTTTCAAAGCGGCGTTGCGCCGCTTCGTATTCTCCCCGCTTGTAATAGAAATGCCCCACGTAGAACTCGTGCTCCCCCAGCCTCCTGAGGCACTCCCTCAATTTCTGCTCGGCCATGAAGGAAAACCTGCTGTTGGGAAACCGGGCCAGCAGGTTTTCAAAGTCAGCCTTTGCCATGCGGGTTCTCATCTGGTCCCGGTCAACACCGAGCATCTGGTTGTAACTGCACATACCGACCTGGTACATGACATAGGGAATGTTTTCGTTCGTGGGACGCATTGCCGTAAATTCACGGTAGTTGGCTTCCGCCATGAGATAATCCCCGGCACTGAAATGCGAATCGGCAACGCCCAGTTCGGCGAGGGTCGCATACTGGCTGAGAGGGTACTCTTCCCTGAGCCGTGTGAATTGAGTGATTGCTTTCTTGTACCTCCCGGCCTGGTAGTATTCGATACCCGTCCTGTAAAGATCAGCCGGAGTGCCCCTCCCGGGAGAGGGACCCGAACCAAGCCATGACGGCATCCAGGCACACCCGCCTGTCAGGGTAAGAATCACAAGCAGCACCAGTATCTTGACGGCGCGCATCAGAACACCTTTTTCACGAAGGCTTCAAGACGATCTTTCGGAGCCATGCCCACCAGCGTATCCTGCTGTGAACCGCCCTTGAAAAGCATCAGGGTCGGTATGCTTCGTATACCGTATTGCGCCGCCGTTGATGGATTGTCATCCACATTCACCTTTGCAACCTTGAGCTTACCCTTGTAGTCTTCAGCGATCTCTTCGACAACGGGACTTACGGCCTTGCAGGGGCCACACCAGGGTGCCCAGAAATCGACCAGAACCGGGCGGTCCGCCTTGATCACCTCGGCATCAAACGTGCTGTCCGTAACGTGGACTACCTTATCCGTATCCGTCATTATCCTCAACCCTCCAATCTGATACTCTTTCTTTTACCACGGGTATTTCCCATATATCGCCAAAGGTTGTCAATTACTATTTATCGCCGACGCGGGACGTTCGCGGGACACCCGGAACCGTTCCCGCGGGGCCTCCCGTCACCTCAGGGGATCGCGACATCGAAAAACGCAGTCGTCTTTCGTGATTTCCAGCACCCGCTTCTCCCGGGCGCTGGCCCGGACCCGCCTGAAGAACTCTTCCACGATACCGTCGAGTCTCCCGGGATCGGTATCTAACGTTTCTTTAAACATGAGGGTTCGCTTTTTTAAAACATAATCGTAGCAATCTTCTATATGCTCCAGGGGAAACACGAGCCTGTTGGGATAGGGAATACGTTCTATTGTTCCAAAATAGTCTTTCAGGCGCTCTTCGCCGTTTTCCATGGAAAAAACTCTGAAGAGGCGGCTGATCGCCGGCTCCCGTCGGACTTCCTCTCCAGAGCCCGGCAGGGGTATGAGCCCGATAAGTTCCTTGAGAGAGTCCTCGGTGTGTGTAAGAGCGACAAAAACCCCGTCCCGGCTCAATATGCGGGAAATCTCGCCGATGAGGTGGGGAAAGAAATACAGGGAGTAACTGGCCGCCACGAGATCAAAACTGCCGTCGGCCATGGTCTTGATGAGATCAGCCTTTCCGGCGATAAAACGTCCCGACGAACCGGCATCACGGAGAATACGAAGAAAGCACGCGCGGTTTCCCTCATCGATCAGATCGATCCCCGTAATGTCCGCCTGAGGTCCCAGGCACCGGACCAGTTTCTCTGTAAAAAACCCGTAGGAACATCCCAGGTCGAGAGCCCTGACTGTACCCGTCACATCGAGACCGCGAAGGGCCACATCCCGAATGTCATCCCTGTTTTCCGAGTAACGCCTGATATGGCGTCTCTTACCGATGTGCTCGTCCACCGCCGTGTAGGTTCCGGCGATATCATCGGTTGAATAGATCGTTTCATCCTTCACTGGTTCACCTGCCGATGGTTCTGTTCCGCGTCCCATATATGTATGTATACTTCTACTACATTGTTGCCGCCGGTGACAACCCCCTCCGGCAGTAGGGCCGAACTCGAAAAAAAGTCGGGAAATGTCCGAGGACGGCTCTGTAAAAAGTTACGCAGACAGGGTGCGCACATCCTGAGGAATGAGGCGTACTGTGCGGTACGCCGCAGTGACGAAGGAGAGAGCGCAATCAGGCATCCGGCTATAGTGCCGGAGGCATGCCTCCGGTAACTTTTTTCGAAGCCGTCACTTTTGACAGAGCGTTGTTTATCTGCTAATTCGATGATGAGCCGGAAACACCGGGACAAGGAGGGATTTCACGGAAATGCTGGGCATTGTAGTCAGTACGGTCTTCCTTGAGGAACCGTTTTTACCGTCAATGGAACGGACGACCCTCGATACGCCCTTCGGCCCGGTCACAATTTTTCTCTCCGGGGAATATGCCTGCATACCCCGTCACGGAGCAGACCCGGAGAACCACATACTTCCTCACCTCATCAATCACCGGGCACACATGGCGGCATTACGAAACCTGGGCGTTACCGGCGTCATAGGCTTGAACTCAGCGGGATCACTCAAGAAAGACCTATCGCCGGGCACCCTTGTCGTGCCCCATGATTTTATCGCCTTGTCTCCGACACCCACCGTATTTGAGAATCGATACGCCCACACGGTACCCTCTCTCGATGAAACCCTTCGAGGCCGACTCGTAGCGGCCGCCGAATCATGCGGCGTAACCGGGCTTGTCCCGTCGGGGGTATACTGGCAGACAACGGGACCCCGCTTCGAAACGAAGGCTGAAATCGGCATGATGGCCGCTTTCACCGATATCGTGGGCATGACCATGGCAAGTGAGGCGGTCGTCTGCTGCGAACTGGGACTTCCCTATGCCTCCCTCTGCTCCATTGACAACTATGCCCACGGGATCATCGACCGGGAGCTTTCTGCCGAAGCCGTGCGTAAGGCGGCAGGCCTGAACGCGCGGTCCATGTGGAATATCACGCGGCGCTTGTCATAATCGTCGAGAAGGTTCGCCGGAATGGCCGGATCACCAATACTTATCGTCGAAGACGACATGAAGATCGCCCGGATCATGAAAGCCTACCTCGAAGGCGCCGGCTTTTCCGTTGCCCATCGCTCCAGAGGGAAGGAAGCACTGTCACTGGCGAAAGAAACAGCGCCGATCCTGGTACTCCTCGATCTCATGCTTCCCGGCATGAGCGGAGAAGAGCTCATCCAGGAACTCAGGAGCATCGGAGATTTTCCCGTCATCATGGTATCGGCCAAGGCTTCCGAGGAGGAGCGGCTCGCGGGGTTCGCCCTCGGCGCCGACGACTACATCGTCAAGCCCTTCAGTCCCCGTGAACTCGTCTGGCGTGTCAAGGCCGTCCTGAAACGATGGCAGAAAAACGATCTTTTTGAAACGAAGATTCTGCGTTTTAACGATGGCAGCCTCGTCCTGGACGGCGACTCCTATGAAGCCGCCAGGGATGGGGTTCCCCTCGATCTGACCCCCACGGAATTCAAGGTTCTTTTTACGCTGGCGCAATCACCGGGCGTTGTTTTCACCCGGGACAAGCTGGTCGACCGTGCCCTGGGATACCAGTATGAGGGGTACGACCGGACAGTGGATGCCCACATAAAAAACATACGCCATAAAATTGAACGAGATCCCAGGCATCCGGTTTTGATCACAACCATCTATGGCGTCGGCTACCGTTTTTCCGGCAAACCCGATGTTTAAAAAGCTTCGGACGAAAATTCTCCTGTCCCTCCTCGTCGTATCGTGCCTGTCTCCGGCTGCGGCGGTGGTTTTCCGTTTCATGGTGATGTCCGACTTCGAACAGTACCGGCAGGGAGAGACTCTTGACCGGGTCCAGTGGATCACGGCCGTCATCGAAGGAACCTACGAAGACGCGGCCGGATGGGATCGATATGCCGTGGCGGAAAATACGATCGGGGCCCTGATGATGGGCCTGGATGTCACCGTCATGGACCGGAACGGCACCGTCATCATGACCTCCCGGCAAGCCCTGGAAGACATATCCGAAACGATGCGCCGGAGGGTTGAAGGCGCCCTTTCCGCACAGCGTTTCGGGGCAGCCGTCCGAACCATGGATTTCCCGCTTTTTTCAGGGGGCGAGGAAATCGGCACTGTCGACATCGCCTTCATGGAGCGTGGGAAAGATCAGTTTTTTCTTGAACGGGCCGAGAATTTCCTGCTGGTGTCCCTGCTTTTGACAGCCCTGCTGGCCATCGTCATCAGCCTGGGACTCACACGGGGCCTGGTCCAACCCATCAACAGGCTGGCCGAATCGGCAAGGGCCATTTCCAGGGGCGACCAGTACCGAACGGTTGCCATTCCGGGGAAAGATGAAATCGCCTCTCTGTCGAGGGCCTTTAACCGGATGTCGGAAACGCTTGAACGCCAGGAACGCTTGAGGAAAAAACTCATCTCGAACGTGGCCCACGAATTACGAACTCCCGTCACCGCCATGAGGAGTGAACTGGAAGCCATGGCGGATGGCATCATACGGACCGATGAATCCACCCTGAAATCACTTCTTGAAGAAACGGGACGACTCACCTCCCTCATCGAGGGGATCGAGGACCTTTCCCACGCCGAGGCCGGCGCGCTTTCCCTCACCCGCGAAACGATTCAGCTCCGCTCTTTCATCGCGCACATTGTGGACCGGTTCAGGCCGCTCTTCAGCCAGGCCGGTGTCCGCCTTGATTTCGACTGCCATGAATCGGAGACGCTCCGGGCAGACCCGGAAAAACTCAGCAGGATTCTTGTCAATCTGGTAAGCAACGCCCTTCAGGCGACGGAACCGGGCGGCGAAGTACACCTGGAGGCCCGCCGGAAGGGGGACCGGACAATCCTGGTGATAGGGGATACGGGTTCGGGAATCGATGCCGAATCACTTCCCCATGTATTTGAACGCTTCTACACTACCGGGCAGGGAAGGCTCGGCCTGGGCCTTGCCATCGTCAAGGAACTCGTTGAGGCCCACGACGGACATATTACCGTGGAAAGCGAAGTGGGAAGAGGGACGACCTTCACTCTTTCCTTGCCTTCCCTTCACAATGTTTCATAATGTGTTCATTCTCTCTTCATATTCCCCCGGCAGAGTACCTGTAAAATCCTCACAGAGAAAGGAATGGAGAGATGTTGAAAAAAACAGTACTGATAACGGCAGCAATAGTCATGATGGGATTTCCGGCGGTTCAGACGTCCAATGCGGATCCGGGGCACACCCGTGGGCACCGAACGTCACCCCGCATCGAATGTTCAGATGAACAGCGGGCCCTGATGCATGAATACCGCGAAAAAAAGCAGGAACTGAGGAGTGAGCTGCGCAAGGACGATATCGACGGAAAGCGGGTCTCCGCCCTGATAAAGGAGTTAAAAGAAATGAGGGCGGCAATGGATCTGCCCGAGAGAACCCGTCCCGGCAGCCACAAGGGCGAAAGGACGAATCGGTCCCGGCATCGACACGGAACACGATGACACGCCGACGCTGATTCCCCTGTAACGGAAAGGCCCGTCGTCGCGATGATCATCGCGACGACGGGCCGGGAACCCGAACTATGAATAAAAAAATCCTGGTGTTCGTGGCGGCTTTTTTTTGTATCTTCTGCCTGCCGCCGCTCCAGGCGACCGGGCAGCCGCCGATTCCTCCGCACGGGAAGTTTCCCGGGAAACATCACCCGTACGGCGATTACATCCCGAAACGTCACAGGGATTACGGGGCAACACGGCTTGTGGAGAATGAAGAACAGGCACGAAAAATTCTGGAAGAATACTTCGGGGATCTTGACGTCTCAATCGGGTCACTGGAACGAAAACGGGGATTCTTCCGGGCGGAAATCTTCGATGCCTCGGGCGACCGTATTGACATTATCATCATAGACAGGCGAACGGGAAGGATCCGTTCCATTTTCTGACCCCGGACGCGTGAAACTTATGGTCACTTCCGACGGAACATTTCCGGGCTGTGGGGTCGTCCCCTTGTTTCCCGCAAGGAATACGATGCCGCCGAACCTTCAGTTGACTTTTCCGCTATCGTTATTATGTTTAGAAAAACGAAACCCGAAAGGAAACGTCACATGTTCAGTGTAACAGATAAAGCTGTTGAAATGATAAAGCAACTTTTCACGGGCAGGGACGAAAAACCCTGTGTCAGGGTCTACCTGAACGCCGGCGGCTGAGGCGGGCCCTCCCTGGCGATGGCTCTGGATGAGCCGCGCGAGACCGACAACGTCTACACAAAAGATGAACTTACCTTCGTTATGGAAACCGGCCTTCTCGAAGACGCGAAACCCGTCACCATCGATTTTATCGAAACAGAGTGGGGTTCCGGCTACAACATATCATCGAGCCTGTCGGGAGCCGCCGGATGCGGATCCTGCCGCTGCTGACATGATATCCGGTTCACGCGGGATTCCCGGCAGGGATCGGACTTTCCTGTGAAGGAACAGGCTTCCAATGGACAGGAGTGATTACTACAGCGTGCTGGGGGTCGATCCCTCGGCCTCCGAACAGGACATCAAGGCGGCGTACCGGAAGGGCGCTCTCGCCCACCATCCCGACCGGAACGGAGACAATCCTCAGGCCGCCGAAAAAATGAAGGCGCTCAACGAGGCATACGCCGTACTGTCCGACAGGTCAAAACGCAGTGAATATGACGCCCTCAGGCATCGTTACGGTCCAGGTGCCCATGATCGTTTCCGCCAATCCTGGTCGCAACAGGATATTTTCAGCGGATCGGACATTCAGAGTGTTTTTGAGGAACTCTCGAGGGCTTTCGGACTTCGGGGATTTGAAGAGCTGTTCAGACAGGGAAACGGTGCCCAGTGGCGGACCTTTACCTTCGGCAGTTCGCAAAACCCCGGACAGGGATTTGTTTTCACGGGATCCTTCGGGACGGGCCATCATCCCCGCCGGGGGAGTGTTTCCGTCCAGTCACGGGGCGCCGCCCGGTTTGCAAGCCACATTTTCAGAAAAATGACCGGTATGGATCTCCCCGTGGCGGGGGCCGACATCAGAGACACCCTGCGAATAACCCCGCGCCGGTCGGCCGGAGGGGATACCGTCAGGTATTATATCAGGAACCGTGATAAGGATGTCCTTATCAGCATTCCCCCGCAGGTGAAGGACGGACAGCAGATGCGCCTCGCGGGAATGGGTGAGGAAGGATCGGGGGGAGCGCCGCCGGGGGACCTGTACTTGACGGTGAAAATCAAGAAACCGCTGCTCGAGAAAGCGCGTTCGTTTCTGTCGTTCTTCACCTCGTAGGCCGCGCCGGGACGGACAAGCGGGCGGAGACCCTGCAAGAAAACGGTGCCGAGGCTTTTCTGAACACCGCGGCACCGTTTCCTGTTTCGTGATCCGCTTCTCTTACAGGACCTTTACGTTGACGGCCGCCGGCCCCTTCGGGCCCTGTTCGATTTCGAAGCTTACCCGCTGGTTCTCTGAAAGGGTTTTGAATCCGGTACTCTGGATCGCGCTGAAATGTACAAAAACATCTCCGCCGTCATCTTTCTCGATGAACCCGAACCCCTTCTTTTCGTTGAACCATTTTACCGTTCCTTCTGCCATCATTGCACCCTCCTCACTGGTATATAAAAGCCGGATCGCTTTCTTGAACTAAGAAAAAAACCACCATTGCTTGCGACAAGCATGGTGGTTCACTTCTTACATCAAAACGACGAAACCCAACTTTTTATCTCTGCTTCCTCTGCCGGGGGCAAAAAATACTGTGTATACACGGTACGCACCATAAACTGAATTTATGACAAAGTCAAACTTTTTTTGCATATTTTTATACGGGAAAAAGGACAGGGGTGTTGAATTCCGTTCAGAGAAGTTCACTTTTTTATGTGGACACAGAAAGGGCCCTCTGATAGGTAGGGAAGCGTGAACGGCACCTCCTGCCCCATACCAGACAGGGAAACCTGCTACCGGATCATGGTGGACACGGCCATGATGGAGCATATTGCCGCCCATTCTATCCAGGTCTGCCGTGTGGCCGCGACGCTTGCGGACCTGCTTGCCGACCGCGGCATTATCCTCAACCGCAGCCTGGTCGTCGCGGGTGCGCTTCTCCACGACATAACCAAAAGCAGAAGCATCGAAACAGGGGAGAACCATGCTGCGACGGGGAGCGAATTTGTCCGCAGCCTTGGATATCCCGAGGTGAGCCGTGTTGTCGCCCAGCATGTTCGACTGGTTGAACAGGCAGACGGCACTCCTGTCCGAGAAGAGGAAATCGTTCACTATGCCGACAAGAGAGTCATCCATACCCGCATCGGCTCTCTGGCCGACCGACTCCGGTATATCATGGCGCGATACGGTACGGACCGTAACCGCAGGAACATGATCCGTTCCCTGTTCAGGCAGTGCCTCCGTGTCGAGGAGAGGCTGTTTTCGCATCTCGACTGTACCCCGGAAGACCTGGCGGATCTGGTCTTTCCCGTTGAACAGGCCCGTGAATTGGCTGCGTACCGGGATATGTACCACAAAAGCGTGCGGGAACGGGACTCGGCACCAGGAGAGCCGTAGCGGTACCGGCCATGAATATACTTCGTTATCTGTACGACGCAGAGTACCTCTCGGCAGCCCTCGGAGACGCTCACGTCGCTGTTCTTATCGTCATAACCCTGGCCGGCATCATCGTTCTTTCCAAGGGCGCGGACTGGATGATCGACGGCGTCGTGTCTCTGGCATTGAAAACCCGGATTCCCACCATTGTCATCGGCGCGACGATCTTGTCCCTGGGCACGACCACCCCTGAAGCTTCCGTGTCTGTCATGGCCGCCTGGATGGGTGACGGCGGACTTGCCCTCGGAAACGCCGTCGGTTCGATTATCGCGGATACGGGTTTGATCTTTGGTCTCACCTGCATTTTTGCCGTTACTCCCGCGGACCGGTTTATCCTCAACCGTACGGGCTGGGTACAGGTGGGCACGGCTACCCTCCTGGTGGTGTTTGCCCTCGCCTCCTGGTACCGAAGCCCCGCCGAACCCACGCTGTATCGTTGGGTAGGCGTGATCTTTCTTGTCATGCTCATGGCGTACATGGCACTTTCCGTCCACTGGGCTCGTCGGAGTTCCGCGGTCATCCCGGCGGGAGGCGGGACCGAACCGCTGAAAACGATGGACACCCCGAGATCCTGGATTCTGATCATCCCGGGCCTCGTTCTCGTCCTGGCGGGCGCCAGGGTACTTATTCCCTGTGCCACGGAAACGGCCTTCCGGGTCGGTGTTCCCAATGATGTCATAGCCGCCACCATGGTGGCCCTGGGAACTTCACTCCCGGAACTCATGACGGCCATAGCCGCCGTTCGCAAGGGACATCCGGAAATAACGGTGGGGAACATCGTCGGCGCCGACGTCCTCAACTGTCTCTTCGTTATCGGTGCCTCAGCCGCCGTGAGTCCCCTGTCTATTCCACCGACCTTTTTCATTTTTCACTTCCCGGCCATGCTTGTAATCCTTTATTCCTTCCGGTTCTTCATCTTCATGAACCGGGACGGCACCTTCAAACGGTGGCAGGGAATCTGGCTGCTGTCCATCTATCTCGTGTACGTGACGCTTCAGTACGCCTTCAACCTCGGCGGCCCGTAGCGGCCGGGGTTCAACAATAGACGGTTTCTATCCCGTAGCGCTCCTGGAGCCGTTCATCGAGTCCCCGGCGGTCACAGGCGAGGGCTTCAGGAAGACAGTCCAGGATGTCCCGGGCTGTCATACCGTCCTCCCCTTTTTTCAAAGCCGCCAGGTCTCCCGCGAGACCGTGGATGAATACGCCTTTGGCAACGGCTTCGTCCGGCGAAAGTCCGAGACCGTGCATGGCGGCGATGGTTCCCGCCAGGACGTCGCCCGAGCCGGCCGTGGCCATTCCCGGGTTGCCCGTCGTATTGATGAGGACCCTTCCGTCAGGAAGCCCGATGAGGGAGTGGGCACCCTTCATGACCACAACAGCCTTCAGCTCGGCGGCGGCCTGCCGGAGGCACCCGATCCTGTCGGCTTCTATCTCGTTGACTGATTTTCCTGTGATCCTGGAAAATTCTCCGAGATGGGGAGTGAGAATCGTGGATGAGGTTCTGCTTTTGAGAACGCCGGGATCACGGCAAAGCGCCGTTATGCCGTCGCCGTCACAAAGAACCGGTTTCCCTATACGGGCCGCCAGGTCAAGAACCAGGCGCTGTGTTTCATCATCAAGAGAAATCCCCGGCCCGATGATAACCATGTCCGCCTCGTCCGACAGGTTCAGCAGGGCCTTCGCGTTCGATGCGGCTATGCTTCCGGCGGCGGTTTCTTCCTGGGGGACAAAGACAACCTCGCTCCCCTGCGTGGCAAGGGAAGGAATGATGGATTTCGGAGCCGCCAGACGTGAATAGCCGCCGCCCGCGCGAAGAAAGGCCAATGACGAGTAGAGGGGCGCCCCGTAATAGGCCGCGGCGCCGGCAATAAAAAGGGCTTTCCCGAAATCGCCCTTGTGCCCCGCCGGGTCGCGAGTCGGCAGGACCGGCGGTTCATTCAGGGCGATCTTCAGCGATTCCCGTGAGTAGTGATCGGGCGGAAAGGAGATATGGCTGAGGAAAAGCTTTCCGCCCAGGGCGTATCCCGGATAGAGGAGATTGCCGATTTTCGGCAACCCGTAGGTGACCGTGCAGGATGCCCTGACGGCGGTTCCCATGACCGCTCCCGTGTCACCGTTGACGCCCGACGGAATGTCGACGGAGAAAACCCGCTTCCCTGACGCGTTCACAGCATCGATGAGGTCGGCGTAGCCGTCCCGGACCGGGCGGTCTATACCGGTGCCCAGGAGAGCATCCACAACGGCGTCACACTCTTCGAGAAGGGGAAGCACCGACGAAAGACCCTCAAAGATCACCCTTTGAAGGGGAAGATTTTCAATCACGCGCAGGTTGCGGGCCGCGGCACCGCGGTATTTCGAGGAGTCAGCCGCGATGATGACCCGGGGAAGAGCACCGGCGGACAGGAGTTTCCGGGCGATAACGAAGCCGTCTCCCCCGTTGTTTCCCCCACCGCAGACCAGGGTGATTGTTCTCCCCGCAAGCCGACCAAGCTCACGGGCCATGACGGACACGGTCGCTCCTCCGGCATTTTCCATGAGGAGCATTTCGTCTATTCCGTACTGTTCGACGGCCTCCCGGTCAAGTCCTCTCATTTCAGAAACACGGCATATCTTCATGGCTACCTCCGGAATCCGCGATTGTTCAGAGCCGTTGTTATCTATACGGCAGGAATGACAACAAAATCAAGGCTCAAAAGCGGGATCGCCCCGATGGCCTGTGCCGGGGCCTTGACCTTCCGCCATTCCGGCACTATAAGGGTTCTTCATCTCATCTCGCGGCAGGTGCCGGATGCTTGACAAGGAACCCTCAACCATGGGGGGCTTGTTTGACGGGATCGCCCCCACTTACGACAGGCTGAACAGGATCCTGTCACTGGGCATCGACCGGTCCTGGCGGAGGGCAGCCGTGCGGGAGCTTGCCATCGAAGACGGCGACACCGTCCTGGACGTCGCCACCGGAACGGGAGACCTCGCCATAGCGGCCCTTTCGGGCGCATCCTGCCGGATCGCAGGGATTGACCTGTCCCGTGAAATGATTGCCGTCGCGTCACGGAAAAGCAAGTCACGGGGTCATTCCCGGCGGGCCCTTTTCCTGATCGGCGATGCCCTCTCGGTACCTCTGAAAAGCGGATCGATTCATCGCGCCATGGTCGCCTTCGGTATCAGAAACATGAAAAGCCCCGACGGGTTTTTCGACGAACTGCGCCGGGTGCTCGTTCAGGGAGGGCGGGCGATGATCCTGGAATTCGCGCTTCCTGAAAACCCTCTCCTGCGCGCCCTGTACCTGGTCTATTTCGCGAGGGTTCTCCCCCTCATCGGCGGGCTCCTGTCGGGAAACCGCGACGCCTACCGGTATCTGACGGAATCGGTTCTCGATTTTCCTTCTCCCGCCCATTTGTTGCTCATGATGAACCGGCACGGATTCGGGGTTATTATGTCCCGACGGCTCTTCCCCGGCATTGTTCACCTTTTTGTGATTGAAAAGCAACCCGGACGGTTTTCAGGGCTCGGGGACATCAAAAACGAAGGCCTTTCAGGACACTCCCCGGGATGCACGAGTCCGCCTCGATTGCACCAGCCGCGACAGGCGGATCAGTTCAGCCACGCTCCAGGCCTGGGCGATGCATCCTGAAGGACGATGAGGTTCGTCGCCGTCAAAAACCTCCGAGACATGCCCCAGACCCGCATCCTGGAGATGGCCTTCGAATTGTGAAAGAATGGTTCTGAGAGTCTTCCGGGCCGCGGCCTTATTTTCCGCCGTTTTCAACAGCGCCTCTCCGTAATGCCCCAGGAGCCAGGGCCAGACTGTTCCCTGATGATAGGCCCTGTCGCGGGACGCCGCGTCTCCTTCGTACCTGCCCCGGTACCGGGGATCCCGGGGCGACAGGGTGCGCAATCCACAGGGGGTAAGCAGCTCGTCCGTCACCTTCGCGACCACCTGTCGGGCCCGCTCCCGGTCCTCGAGGGGCGAACAGGGAAGAGACACGGCGAAAATCTGGTTCGGTCGCACCGATTCATCCCGGGAACCGTCGGTGGTGTTGCACACATCGGCAAGGTAGTTACCGCCCGGTATCCAGAAGAGATCATTGAAGGACTTCCTGGTTTTCTCAATCAGGGAGGCCGCGTCGAACCCCGGATCCATGTCCAAAGCCCGCGAAACGTCCCTCATGAAGGACAGGGCGTTGAACCAGAGCGCGTTGATTTCCACGGGACAGCCCCCCCGGGGAGTAACGGGAACACAATCCACGACCGCATCCATCCAGGTAAGCTGGGTCGTCGCGTCACCCACGGTGACAAGCCCGTTTTCGAGAAGCGCCGCAGGGGCTGCGCTTCCATCCCGGTACCGGGACAGGATGTCCTTCATGACTGGCCAGAAAAACCTTTTGATAAGCCCCATATCGCCGGAGGCCTCCACAAGTTCCTGAAGGCACCAGAAATACCAGAGCGACCCGTCGGCCGAATTATAGGCGTTTTCCCCGGAGCGGTCAGACAGGCAGTTCGGTATCAGGCCATTTCTCCGAAGGCGCGCCATGGCCTTCAGAATCTCAATGCCTTCACGGATCATTCCCCGGCGGAAGGTCAGGCCGGGAAGACTGATAAGGGTGTCACGGCCCCACACGTAGAACCAGTGATACCCGGCTATGACCGATGGTGTCCCGGCAGCGTCTTTCACCAGGTAAGAGTCCGCCGCTTTGCCGAGGCAAGCCGGGAGATGGTTCCGGTCCCCGGCGCGTTCTTCCCGGGACCGCCGCCTGCGCCGGCGGCGCTGAATCTCCCGGGTCCACAGTCGCCCGGAGTCCTCCACCTCGTCCAGGGAAAAGGAAAGTATTCTGGAGGTTCCCGGTTCCATCCCGCACTCCAGGATAGCGGGCATCAGGAGGTCTTCACGGAAAGGAAACCCCCGCTTCATCTCCAGGAGATACTCGAAGTTCCGGTACCAGAAGGCCCCCGGCATAACCCTCATCGCTCCCCCGGTTCCCACGTGCAGCCCGGGCATGGCGGCATAGGGCGCGATGGAAAATCCCCTGTCGGACATCTCCAGTTCGGTTCGGAAGAAGGGATTCTCCTTCGACAGCTCGTGAATCCCCCTGAAGGCCAGCAACGGCTTGACCCTCAGAAGGATCGGTCCGGAACCGCTCCCGTATCGATACCGGACCAGCAGCGTGTTCATGCCCCGGAGAAGCAGGATCTCCTTCTCCATACCGACGGCACCCGCCCGGTACAAGAATCTCGGGTGGCTGTCCATTGAAAAACGAGCGAAGGCCTTGAGTTCCCCGGGAACCAGCACCAGGGGATACTGGTGCATCGAAAGACTGATTTCCTTTCCGCCTGTGATGATTGAATCTTCGAGCTTCGAGAGGAGGACACACCGGCCGCCTGACCCGGGCAGACGGCAGACGAGAAGGCCGTGATATTTCCTCGTGTTGCAGTTGAGAATCGTGCTGGACGCGTATCCGCCGCGGCCGTCGGTCTCGATCCATTCCTTCGACAGCGCACTGTCCAGGGTCAGTCCCCGCATGGTGAGTTCCATCGCTGAAGGCCTCTCTCGCGCGTCCGGGTCCGGAGGGCCGTGATCCGGCCCCTGCCCGTGAGCCTTTTACGCCAGAATACTCCGAAGACACCCGTTTCGCAAGACCGACCGGAAGAATCCGCCCTGTACGAGCCTGGAGGAAGATGGTCCCGTCACTCGACGATTTCCAGGACCGCCTTGCGGTTCGACCGCGATGAAACGGCATTCAAAATGGTCCGCATTGATTTCACCGTCTGCCCCTGTTTCCCGATAATCCGCCCCCGGTCTTCCTTGGCTACCGTCAATTCATAAACGGACACATTCTCTCCGGCCATTTCCGAAATCTCCACCAGTTTCGGGTTACTCACCAGCGCCTTCACCATTGTCCTGATCAGATCTGTCATGACACAACCTCCTTGTGTATTCAGAATTGATGGTTCCGTAAAAAGTCCAAATTTTCCAAAAGAAGCTTTGTAACGCATTGGAAATATTGGGCTCGATTTTCAAAATTCGCTATTTTTCGACTTCTGCGTACCATGAGGAGCAAGTATGTGACATCATTAAGTACACAATTCCGGAGATGGGAGCAGCGTTGCCTTAAAAGTCAGGAAAGCGTCTGATAGAGGGCGGCTTAGTAAAGAGCTCCCCGAGGCACGGCGCGCACATCCTGAGGAATGAGGCGTACTGTGCGGTACTCCGGAGGCGAGCCGGGGAGCTTTGTACGAAGCCGTCGGAATTGTGACCGCGACAAGCACCTTCCCGCTTCAATATCCGCTGGTGGCGCCATTCCGCAACGACGGAACTATACAGGAACCCCCGGACATGGCAACGCCTGATTATGCTGGAATTTCTGTCACGAAAAAACAGTAGTTTGCAGCGCTTTTCAAATGGAGCACAACATCACTCCCGCCCCAGGGACAGCAGCATCGTCCTCAGGTTTGTCTTTGTGTGGCACAATCCCAGCTTGCTCCTGATCTTGTAGCGATGGTACTCCACCGAGCGCCTGGACAGTCCCAGTCTCTGAGCGATTTCAAGGGTTTTAAATCCCTGCAGGATAAGAATGGCCACCTGGCGTTCCTGTTTCGTCAAGGTGTATCGGTTCAATGATATGTTTTTCGTAAAGGGCGATATAATCTCGCAAAGATTGATCCTGACAAGATCGACAAGGGAGTTTGTCCTGTCATCGCCGTTATGGAGCTGTATCTGTCTCAGCAGGGGAAAAATATTTTCATGAACGTTCAATAACACGTTCTTCCCGACTTCCGTGACAGCGTCGTCCCTGTAACTGTTCATCCAGCGATGGGCCCTCTTCATGGTTTCAATGTGACTCGATTTCAGCAGCGCTTCTTTTTCTTTGTGCTTTAACATGATCACCGTTTCCCGCAGCTCTCTCTCGCTTTTGCGGAGGTCCTCCCGGACCTTTTTCATGGCGCTCACATCGCCGGCCAGGAGAAGTGCGGCCGGTTCCCCCTGCCAGATAATCCTGATCGCCTTGACCTCCAGCCACCGGACCCGGCCTGACCTGTCAACAATCCGGTGATTACAAGTACCTTTGACAGTGCCCGATCCCGCCATGAAAAGGAGATGCCGTCGGTGAACCAACTTCCGGTCACGGGGGTGTATAATGCGCGTCAGGGGAGCCCCATGAAGTTCCCGTCGCGAGAAACCGGTTATCTCCAGAGCTCCCGGATTAGAAAAACAGATGTGGCCTTTCTGAACGACGCACATGGATCCATGGGCGTTATCGACGAACAGCCGGCATATTTCATCGGTTGTCGTAACGACGGGGCAAACCGGGTTCTCAACCGCTTTCATTCCACGTCCCTCCTTCAGTATTTTTGCGTTTTCCCTGAACAGTCGCATGACACCTGCCACAGAGACACTGTTTTTGTCAACAACAACGCGGCTCGGAAGAAGCCCTCCGGTACCGGGTTCCGGAGGCATCCCCCGCCCGGGGATGTCAATTTGGCTCTTGCCCGATGGTGCATTACGGTGTAGTAATATGGGTTTAACGCTGATGAACCCGTAAAAAGGGGCCGGAACCACCGGATGATGAACTCGTAAAGAAGTCGAAAAACGTCCGATGGAGGGAGGCTTTGTAAGTGGTTGTCGGCCGGCCGGGGCGTACGAAGACTGACGGTCCCGTAAAAAGTCGAAAAACATCTGGTTGAGGATGGCTTCGTAAAAAGCTCCGCAGGCAAGGCGCGCAAATCCTGAGGAATGAGGCGTACTTAGTGGTACGCCGCAGTGACGAAGG